>Ga0315900_10000043_pt1 | contig 205770 bp, 154 predicted proteins | sample LakEriMetagenome_FD_203521 | JGI IMG/M metagenome (GOLD analysis project Ga0315900, IMG submission 203521) | Freshwater fungal communities from buoy surface, Lake Erie, Ohio, United States - Buoy 12 MA114 | ecosystem: Environmental > Aquatic > Freshwater > Lake > Lake biofilm | place: USA...
TGAGTGAGAAACGTTGCCATTGAACGCGACTCAGAACTGATGCTGCAGCAATTGCAAAAGGTCTGGCCTCAGTTGCGAAACAATCCCTTAGAAATCATTCGTCTGCCTACAAAGGATCAACCGCAAGCTCCTAGTAATCCTTCTCAACCCGCAAATCAATCACCGGCAGTTCCGACCGTAGATGGTGAGAAGCCTCCACGCGGACCCAACCCCGATCCACCCCAGGACAACCTTGGTAACAACGCTGCAGGCGTGAATTCGACAACCGAAGAGACACCTTCTTTAGAGACCGCTCAAGAAACGACACCTCCTACCACTACCGCTAACGAGTTAACCGGCGCTCAGGTCGAGGAAAAGCAAACTCTACCTATACCTCTCGGTTCACCCGCCAAATCACCACCGATTGTCGTGATACCGGGCGATCGACAATGGACCGTGGCGTCGGAAGATACCGATGCGCTAGACCAGTTCGAAGCCCTTGTTGCGGCAGGCATGAGGCAACCGGTTCTTCCCGCAGCAACCACAGGCAACTACTCCGTTTACATGCTGCGTCATGCTGATGCCGAAGAGTTGGAACAACTCTTTACGCAGCTTTTCCGTCGCGGTACCAGCGGTACGAGTTCCGGTTTCGGCAGTTCACCTCTAAGCCGAACGACTTTGGTTGCCGACACTCGCATCAACGCGTTGGTCGTTCATGGTGGAAACGCCGACCGTCTGGTGGTCGAAGAGTTGCTCAGCGTTCTGGACTCTGACGACTTAGTGAATCAACTGCAACTGGAACTTCCCACTCTGATCTCGGTCGAAAACACCGATGCCGAGCGTGTGCTGGAGATACTCCAGGACGTCTACCGATCGCAGCTGACCAGCGACGGCGGAAGGAAGCCTCTCACCATTCCGGAGGGTATCTCGACGGATGTTGCCACGATTTTACAGCAAATTAACGCGGAAACGACCGGGCCGCTGCTAACCCTAAGCAGCGACACCACTTCGAACTCGATCGTGATGCGGGCGCCGGCCGAACTGTCTAAGGAAATCGCTGATTTTATCCGCTTAATTGACGAGCGGGCCGCCTCGCAGCGCTCACGGCAAATTCAAGTTATCAAGCTTCGAGAGTCGAAGAGTGACCAAATAGAGGATGCCTTGAGGATGCTTCTTAGGGCTCCTAAATAACCAAAACCAGTACCTAAAGGGGGACCATTGCTAGTTTGACGCAGCTGGAAGCAGCCGATACAATTCCGGTCGGAATGGATACACCAAAACTATGGATTGTTTCCGACGAAGAAGCCAACCCTTCCCTCCCACCTACAAAACAGGGGTCGGCATGATGATCGACGGCGGTAGCAAGAATTGTCCTAAATGGAACCTGAGAAGGAAAAGGACGAATCAGGCACCGGTTATTTAATTTCCCACCTAACAAACCTTACCAAGGATGGTCTGCCAAAAACTGATTCTTGTTGATCCGCAGTGACGTCGGATCCCAAACAGCTTGGCAGTAAACAACCCCACCTAAAGCCATGATTACTAACACAACCTCACTGACTCCGTCATTGGATCCTCTGCAACTCCGCAATGTGGCGGAGTGCTTGCGAGACAAGGTTTCTTTACAATCATTAGCCCAGCAATGGGAGTTCGACGGCGAGCGAGACCTTTTGATTGAGACTGCCCGAGCCCTAGGCCTCGAGTGGCTCGATTCGGATGACGTGACCGTGGAGCCCTCTGCCATGGAAGGTTTCCCACTAAAGCTGATTCACCGCCATGAAGTCTTCCCCTTGGACCGAACGGATCAATTCCTCCGTTTGGCGGTAAGCAATCCATTCGACTTCAATGCGTTCGACTCGGTCGCCTCAGCTTTGGAACTTGAAGTTCGTCCTGTGGTCGCAACTTCTGAAGTTGTTCGCCGCTTAATCAAAAAGTATTTAGGGGTTGGAGCCGAGACGGTCGATGGACTGATCGCTTTACAACGCCAGCAAAGTGGCGACATCGAGATGCTCGAAGACATCGATGTCGATGGTTCGGAAGATGCCGAGGAAGCACAACAAGCTTCCGTCGTTCGCTTGGTCAACGAGATCTTAAGCGAAGCGATCGAAGCACGGGCGAGCGATATCCACATCGAGGCGCAAGAGAACGGCATCAAGATCCGTTATCGAATTGACGGTATTTTGCAACGTCAGCCCACACCGCCGGAGATGAATCAGTTTCGCGCGGCGATCACGAGTCGTCTAAAGATTATGGCGAAGCTGAATATCGCGGAGAAGCGTGTTCCACAGGATGGTCGTATCAAACTGCGAGTGTCTGGGCGTGAAGTCGACATTCGCGTGTCGATCATTCCGATGCTTCATGGCGAAAGTGTCGTGATGCGTGTTCTCGACAAATCCAACTTGCAATTCTCGCTTCGTGGCATCGGCATGAGTGACGATGTTTACAAGAAGTTTCAGAAACTTATCAATTTGCCTCACGGGATCGTTTTGGTGACAGGTCCGACTGGCTCTGGTAAGACGACGACTCTGTATAGTGCACTAAACGAAATCAAATCTGAAGATACAAAGATCATTACGACCGAGGATCCGATCGAGTATCAGCTCGAGGGAATCAATCAGATTCAGGTACATCACAAAGTTGGCTTAACCTTTGCGGCCTGCTTGCGATCTATTCTGCGACATGACCCTGACGTTGTGCTCGTCGGAGAAATTCGCGACCTTGAAACGGCTGAAAATGCTACACAGGCATCGCTAACCGGTCACTTGGTCTTTAGTACCTTGCACACCAATGACGCTGCCGGCGCATTTATGCGATTGTGCGACATGGGTGTTGAGCCTTTCTTGGTAGCAAGTACCGTCGAAGGCGTGATGGCTCAGCGACTGGTGCGAAAACTCTGCCCGGAATGTCGAGAGGAATATAAACCTGGCCAAGAAGAACTGCCGGAAGACTTTCCTATCGATAGTCGCTTGGATCCAGATCTGCGACTGTTCAAACCACGTGGTTGCGAGAAGTGCCGTGGCACTGGCTTCCGTGGGCGAATCGGTATCTATGAGTTGCTTGTTACCAATGAGGAAATTCGGCAACTAGCAACTCAAAAGGTGTCATCGCAACTGATCAAGCAAGCTGCGATCAATGCGGGAATGCAATCGTTACGCGCCGATGGATGGCGCAAAGTTCTGGATGGAATCACAACTGTGGATGAAGTTTTGCGAGTTAGCAAAGCGGATTGATAGTTTGCGGTGTCCCCATGCCAGACTTTGCCTATATCGCTAAGACGACGCAGGGACAGCGCACGGAAGGAACAATCTCGGCCGCCAATCGCGTTGAAGCGATGCAGCGACTGCGACAGCGTTCTCTCTTTCCAATGTCTGTTGCAGAACCTCAAGCTTCCAAACTTCCCAGCGTTGGCTGGCAATGGAAATCTCGTGTAAAAAAAGATCAGGTAGCAGACGCCTGCACCCAATTAGCTGACTTGCTCAGCAATGGAGTGCCGATGCTGGAGTCGCTAAAAATACTATCCGAAGCGACCGTTCATAGTGGTCTGCGAGAAGCTTTACTCAGTGTGCATGACGCGATGGCGGAAGGTCAAAACCTCGACCAAGCCATGGCAGCTCAACCACATGTCTTCTCGGAATTAACCTTGAGCATGGTGAGAGCCGGATTGGAAGGAGCCTTCTTGGAAGAGGCACTGCAAAGAACAGCAGGCTTTCTTCGCAAGCAAGATGAAATGCGATCCAAGATTGTGGGTGCATTAACGTACCCGATGATCTTGGGAACTGTGGGGACAATTATTACAGGATTGATGATCGCTTTTCTTGTTCCCAAATTTCAACCTTTCTTCGATCGTCTTGAACAATCCGGAGCCGGATTACCGCTGGTCACCGTCATACTTCTTGCCCTAAGCCATCTGCTGATGCGCTACGGTTGGTTGATTCCTATCTTGGTCATTGGATTGTTCCTTGGATTCAAACGCTGGCTTAAAACGGATTGGGGTCGAATGACCTTTGATCGACTCGTTCTTAAACTGCCACTGCTCGGAGATGTTTTCCACGATGCCGCAGTTTCCCGAGCTTGTCGTATTTTGGGAACGATGCTTCGAAATGGAGTTCCTCTGCTAAAATCATTGCGAATCAGCAGTGAGTCGACCGGCAATAAGTTGCTGGAACAGGCCATGCTCAAATCGGCAGAGAATATTACCTCGGGTGATACCCTCTCCAAGCCTTTGGCCGCCAGTGGTCTAATACCCCCACAGATCATGGCGATGATTCGCATTGCGGAGGAATCGAATACCCTGGACGATGTTCTGGTGAAGATATCTGACCGCATCGATCAACGCATTGAAAGAAAACTTGAAGTACTCGTTCGTATGATTGAACCGCTCATGCTAGTGCTCATCGGCGGAATGGTCATGTTTGTCATCGTAGGTGTGTTGTTACCCGTTTTTGACCTTAACTCAACTGTCAACTAACCATAGGGAGTGAGTCGGACGTTATCCTCTCAACATCCCGCCCTCAAATTTAGGAGTCTCTCCCATGAAACGCTCTCGTTCCCGCCGCGGTCTTACCTTGCTCGAATTGATGATCGTGCTCATCATTCTCGTAGGCTTGATCGCTTTGGTTGGTCCTCGCCTTTTAGGTTCTCAAAAGAAAGCAGATATCCGTACTGCTCAAGTACAGATCGGAAGCCTCGTATCCGCACTTAAGATGTATGCCGTCGATATGAAGACCTATCCTTCCACGGAAGAAGGTTTGCAATTGCTTGTCAAAGCTCCCGAGGATGAACGACTCAAGACCAAATGGTCTGGCCCTTATATCGAAGGCTCGAAGCTACCGGTTGATCCCTGGGGCAACGAGTTCCAGTATGAGTTTTCAACAGAAGAAGGGGCTTCCGATTTTCCTCGCATTACCTCGATGGGACCTGATGGTCAGGCTGGTAATGAAGACGATATCGCCAATCAGCCTGCCGCTGGTGAAGAGGAGAATCAGTCGGGTGAAAATACCGATGCGGGTTCTTCTAAGCCTGCGAACGCCAACGAATAGTCTGCTAGCGAAATAGACACGTGAGGCCCATAACCCACAACATGATTTGCACAACGCCCGATCGCGGTCGAGGGTTCACACTGCTTGAACTCTTGATCGTGCTCGCGTTGATGGCAGGTATCATGGCTCTCGCTTGGCCCAACTTGCGCAAACCTCTTGGGCAGACTCCACTAAAGCAATCCGCCGCGGCCATTCGTGAACTGATCGATGAAAGCCGCTACCAAGCAACACTTCGAGGCGAACTAACCTTACTACGACTCGAACGCAACTCGCCCCAATTACAACTAGGATCATGGGAAACTCTTCTCGAGGAACGATTATCCGAGTCGGGAACGAGCAATACGAACAGTTCCATAAGCCGTGAAGCAACTTCGTCTATTTCCCCCGAATCTTCCAGTAGCAATCCCACTGCTGCTAACCCAATTCTTAAACGTCAGTGGCTACTGCCCGAACCGATCGTTGTTGAACGGGTACTTTGGACTTGCGCAGATCCCTTCGCCAAACAAGAAAGCGAATCTTCGCCTTCGGACAGAAACCCTACATCGCCGGCGGATTTGCTGAACGATACCAACTCGATTACTCCTTCAGGCAATGAGGATCGTGCCGAATCATGGTACGTCCCCTTTCTACCTTCCGGCCAATCTCGAGATCTCAGTATCATTCTGCTCGATTCGCAGACGAAGAAGCGAATCATGGTTCGACATCGCCAGGGTAATGGCCTGATCGACATCATCCAACTGCCGGACGCAAACGCTTCGGGAATGGACTCTTTCGAATCTCCAAGTTCATTCAGTACTCTGCCAGCTTATGACCAATCCTCCGAAAGCCCTTAACACCGCAGCATTTCGATCCCGCGGTGAAATTCGCCGGAGGGGTTTTTCGTTGCTTGAAGTTATCATCGCTACTGCCATTCTTTCCGGCGCAGGCTTTGTGCTCTTTTCGATTATCGGACTCGGAGCAAAATATGCCCGTCGAGCTGAAGCAATAACGTTAGCACATCACTTCGCTCAATCTCTTCTCGATGAAGCGATCACCCAGCCAGAAACCATTGGTAAAGATAGAACAGAAACGATCCTCGAAGCACCCGAGTGGAGCTATCGAATCTCGACAGCTACGCTCGAAGATCCTGCGCTAATGCAAATCACCGTCGAAGTCTTTCCAACTCAGGAAGCTTCTATCGATTCCTCGCCATCGGGAGATAGCCCACTCAGTTATAGATTAACTCGCTGGATTCGAACTCCCGCTCCAATTTCGCAGGGGAGCGAGTTGCCATGACGGAGATTTTTCTGCGCAATACGCGCGATCGACCCTTGACTTCTAAAAGATCTCGTCGAGCATTCACGATGCTCGAATTGATCATCGCTCTGCTTTTGCTCGGCGTGCTCTCAGCTTTGGCTTGGTCGATTCTCGATAGTTTCCAAAATGCCGAACAACGTGGCTGGAAGCTTTCTTCGAAATTGCAAACGATCCGCTCTGCTCGCCTTTGGCTTGAAGAGGACTTACAGCATGTCGCGCCACCGCTACCAAGCCCACAATCTTCGCTTGGGTCTTTCACTGGCAGGAATCCAACCGTTTCGTTCCAGGGAAGTAGCAATGGCTTCACTGTCCGCTACGCTCCCTCGATCGATCCTTTGCCTTGGCTCGAAGAATTACTGGTAAGTCCGACGGATACCTCATCGCTTCCGCCAGGTCTTCAATCTGCTTCTCGATTGGGCTTGTACCCCGTTGAAGCAAATTATCGTGTGTCAGGAAGTACAAACCTTACTAAAACCATTCGCAGTCTGGCGCCTACTCAGTTAACTCGTGATGACAACTCTGCGAGCGATGAACCGCTGCGCACGACCGCCGATCTTTATCGCAATGTCGATCCCTCATCGTCTCAGTCAAATCCTACCAATATTCTCGCTACCTCCAGTCTTGAACCGCTCTATCGCATCCGCTTTCGTTACAGCGATGGAACGCAATGGAAAAGCTCATGGAATAACGGCGGCAGCAATCTACCCAAGGCGATCGAACTTTCCTTTGATCTCGATCCACCCCAAGAGCTTAATGACAATCGCGATAGTTCTTCAACGATTGAAGATGATTCTTCTGCGCTGGCATCGGAACAACTTGCCGAGCAAATCGACGAGCCAACGGTAGAGGTTGATGATGATGTTGCAGCGGCTACACTTCAAGAACCTAGACAGATCCGCATCGTCGTTCAATTGCCATGGATTCCTACTCCGCAGCGATCCGAAAACTTAAAGGGCAGTAGCAATCTGGGTGAACCTGAACCCAGTGGATCAACGGAGTCGCTTAATACTCCAAGTTCATTCGACTCCTCCTTCCTTGATGACCAAAGCGCGGGAGGATCGTCTTCATGACAACATCTTCACCTCGCCGTGGCATGGCATTGTTACTCGTCAGCGTAGTCATTGTACTAGTGGCTCTTGCGGCATATGGCTATCTATATCACATGCAGAGCCAATATCGCCTAGCTCGGTATCAGCTTGAGCAAACCGAAGCGCGCTTGGCAGCAATGAGTGGAATCGAGGCCTGTGTTTCCATGATGGATCAAGCACCGGAAGCCCGTGAAGCTTTCGGAAATTTTAGTGCTAATGAATCACGCTTCGCGGCCAAAGCAATTACGGTTTCTACGCAGGCGGATAATGAAGAATTCCCCTGGCGATTTTCCGTGGTATCGCCCGCTGCTCGAGATAACCGTAGTACAGGTGCTGGAACGACGATGTCTCCGTGGAGATTTGGCATGGAGAACGAATCGGCTAAATTACATATCCCTACACTACTGGCATGGGACGCAAGAACACCTGGCCATGCTCGAAAGGCATTACTGAATTTACCTGGTGCCAATAGTGAACTAGTCGATGCGTTCCTCGATTACTGCCGCGACCCTTCTCGATCACCCAAGCAGTTAGCAGGGCCGGAGCAAATTGCCTGGGCATGGAGTGGTGGCGACTGGAACAACAACTATTTATTCGATCCAATCGAACAGCAAATCAATGCCATTCGAGGATCGCGTTCAACCTCTAGTAACTCAAGAAGCACATCACAAATCGGGGCTCGAAGTAATGAAACTGAAGACCGTGTGATTGCTTGGAATCAATTACTGACTTGGGAGAGTGGAACTCGCAATGAAACTTGGAAGGGTCAAAAGCGAATCTTCATCAATCAACAGGATTTGCGATCTCTTCATAGCGAACTTCTTAGTAGGTGGCCTGAACCTTGGGCGAATTTTGTGATTCTTTATCGCCAATATGGATCTGCTTCCAATACCCCAAAAACCTCGGCTTCCCAACAAACTTCGCAAGGCGACTCAGCAATCCCTGTTCCTGACTTTCAGGTACCTCCCTCACAACAGATTAACTCCCCCCTCGATTTGATTGACGCGCGGGTAGCAATACCACAAAAAATGGGTGTACCCAAATCGATTCCAAGCCCCTTTTTGAGTGAAACACTGCAGCAAAGTGATTATCTTGAAAGGATCATCGATGACACTACGTTAGTACAGCAAGATTATCTGGAGGGACTGGTCGATATCAACGAAGCTCCTTTGGAAGTTTTGCTTGGAATACCCGGCATGACCAGTACGATCGCCGAACGCTGCCTGTCATCGCGTCAACAGACTGCCAATACCGATCGATTCCATCCCGGTTGGCTATTGAAACAAAATATTTGTGACCTCCCCACCTTTAAGAAACTCCTACCTATGATCACTTGCCGAAGCGATGTCTATCGAGTTCAAGTGATTGGCTTTCGAGATGAGATCAGCCCACTGTTTCGTGCATCCGTCTTGCTTGACGGGCGAGTTCGCCCTGCACAAGTAAAACATTTTCAGCACTGGCAAAATTGGGGGCGAGGATTTCCGATCAACGATGGTATCGGATCCTCATCGAGTACAACAACCTCCGATGTTGCGAGGACACCATAGCTATGAAATTATCTCTCCCCGATTTTACACTTGGACAATCCAAGCGACGGGTTACCCCTAAGCCAGTTGCAGCGATCTACATCGGTCGAAGTGAAACTCATTTTATTGTTGCTCAGAAGCGAGGTTCTTCGATTCGTTTTATCGCTTCGGGCAATCTACCCAGAGATACAGTCCTTGATCCACTCCAGCAACTTGCCGCTCACTTCAAAGAGAATCGGATTGCTTGCCAACAATTACTTCTCACTTTGTCTCGTTCCGAGTTGGAACTTACCACGGTCACTCTACCACCTGCGGAAGAGAATGAGATACCGGCCCTTGTGTTAGCGGAAGTAGAGCAACAAGTTGGCGATGGCGAAGGTGCTACTGTTGTCGACTATCTGATCTCACGGCGCGATGGAAACAGACCCTCTGAAGCCATTGCATTCTCGCTGCCACAGAAGACTCTCGACCAATGGCTAGCACGAGGTAAACAGGCTCGTTTATCGATCGTTGCCTTGGTACCTCGCCACGTTGCTACGATCGGAATTCTCCATCGTCGTAATCTGCTGAAAAGTCACTTATCCGTGGTGATGAGCGCTTACTCGGGCGAGGTGGAGCTAGTCGTTTGTCGCGGGCAAACGCCACTGTTTTTGCGAACCTTACGAATTACTGCAGATGATCCTGGTGTATTAGCCGAGCAACTTGGCCTTGAGATTCAACGCAGCGTCGCCTTAGCAGCGACCGAGAATCAAGCCGAGCCACCCGAGTTATTTTTTATTGATGGTACCGAGGATTATCAATCTCTACTCGATGCGTTGCAGGAACGACGCATCGGACCAATTCAAAAGATTGATCCGATAGCTACTTGGGAATCCAGCGGAGGCAAAGAAGACATCAAGCATCCAGCTTGTGAAGCCGCCTTAGCTGGTGCGATGACGGACTATCTGTTTGAAGATTTATATGTCAATCTGCTAGATCCGAAGCGCGTTCCCAAACCACCGAATCCATGGCGGAGCAGGGCACTGGTAGGTGGCGTTGCCGTATCCGCTCTACTGGGTGGCGCTTATGTACTCAAAAGCGAGGTTGATGATCTACAAGCACAAGTTGTGGATAAACAGCAAATCGTTAACGAACGAACCAAGATGGCCTCTAAACTCCAAGAGAAAGCCGACGATGCTCTTTGGGTTGAACAATGGATGAGCGATCAAGTGTTTTGGCTTGAAGAATTACAAGCACTCTCCAGTCAACTTCCAGCTGGGCAGTTCGCCACGATTCGCCGTTTAACTGCATCTTCACAGGACCAAAACGGCATCGTTGATTTGTCTGTCCAAGTGACGCAGCCTGAACGCGTTGCCGAGCTCGAGAGTCGACTTCGTTCAGATCGCTTTGCGGTAGTGAGCAAGAGAGTAAGCGAGCAAGGTGAAGGGGAGGAATATCCCTGGCAATTTGACACTCGAGTCACATTCCCAATTACACCGGAAAAGTCGTACGACTATAAGCCTGCGGTTGAATCGACCCCCAATTCTCCCAAGACGACTCCCGCAACTACAGCAGCTTCGAAACCCATCTCCACAAACTCCTCAGCCGCTGGAGGTACCAAGCCATGAACCGCAGGACGATGTGGCTCGCTGGTGGCGCAATTTTAATCGCCGTATTGTACGTAGGAGATCTTTCCTATCGCACCTTCATTGAAGGTCCGACCACTAAGGCAAACAATGATCTCGATCGACTTGATCGCCAATTACAGGAAGCTGCCGATTCGCAATTACTGGCCAAGAAGGTCGGCCAAAAAATGGAGACATTTTCCGGCCGATCGCTTCCAAGCGATCCGGTACTGGCACGATCGCTTTACCAGGATTGGCTTTTGAAATTAACTGAACGCCACAAGATGACGGGAATTTCGATCGACGCTTCAAGCCCTATTCCGATCGAGATCAAATCTCGAACCGTCAAACGTAAAAATCGTTTGATAGGCCATCGCATCACTTACACACTTCATGGCAAAACCGCTCTTCCTCAATGGGCGCAATGGATGAAAGAGTTCGAGCAGTCTGGACACTTGCATAAGATCAAATCACTCACCCTTGTTCCATTGGGCAACGGCACCGAACTGGATGCGAACGTTACGGTAGAGGCTGTCAGTTTAATGGCCACTGAACGAACTGATTCGTTGAGCGACTGGGCGCGAGATCCGCAGCAGGAAAGTTCAGCCAGCGATGTTGCCGCTTTCGTAAGTCGCAATATATTCGCGAGGGGATTTTCTAAAACGCTCTCGGCGATTCGTTTGCAGGCCATCACCTATAATCGTCGTGGCGATGCCGAAGCATGGTTCGCGACCGGAGATAACAAGTCCGCTCAAATCATCACGCTCGGTGAATCCCTCAAAGTCCCACTGCATGAAGTAACTTTAGTTGGTGTAATAGATGATGCCGCTAAAGTTCGAGTCAATGGTATGGAGATACTTTTACCTATCGGCAAATCGGTTGGTCAGATTCTTGATCCTATGGGATCGGTTGCATCCGAGGCCACAACTACAACTGTTCCTGCCACGGAATCACCGAAAACACCCTCTGATTCAACGAAAACGACAGTGTCATCAAACGGTGAATCCGCAACATGAAAATTTCTACGTTACCGCTGACTCTTTCTCTTGCACTCGTGGTGGTTGCTTCGTTATGCACCTCTGCCGAGGCTCAACTGTTCGGAAAACGGACTGTGGGTGGGAGTTTTCAACCGCGAGTAGGTCCAGGAGCATCTCGCACCGATACCTCTGTGGAAGACGCAGGCAACATTCAAGGATCGGAAAGATTTTTGCGTGAGAATCGTTCGGGCCGTGATTTCGTCGGATCGGATCGACGCGAACAGCAAGGATTTGTGGGGAGCCAACAGGCGCTAGGGACTGGGCGAGTAAGAGCAGCGACCGAGGGACTGGAAACCGCTGAGGATCCTACAGCGCGAATCAATCCTCCTCTTGCTCCACTACGTCCCAAAGCGATGTATTATCCCAAATTGGTACTTGATACCCTGACTTTTTCCCCGCTGAAAACATCTACCGAAAATCTACCTTCCCCAAGTACAGCTACCAATCGAGTACCGAGTTATAGTGTGATCGGCGATTCAACAAGAAACGCTAAGTCAAATAACAAAAACGATTATCGCATCACAACAGAACAACGATTGGCCAACTGGAGTGACGGTACGGTTAAGATGACACGTGAGGGCGAGCGTGTTGTTTTGCGCGGCCGAGTCGCATCAAAATCTCAAGCGGAGAAAATCGAAATACTTCTCTCACTCGAACCTGGTATCTATTCGATCGACAACCGCCTCGAGTATCCTCAGTAGGATGTATAAGCAGTTTCTTAATTACCATTCACCGTAAAAATCCGCTCGCCATTCAACTCAAGGCCGATACTCCAACGATCTACCGCGCAATAACACCGATCGCGCGACTTAGCGTCGTTAATTGACCGCACCTTGTCGTACACAACATTTCATGCGAGCGATGTTTCTTTGTCGCTACGCTTCTAGGATTGAATCCCTCCTTTTCAACGCGCGCGATCCCAAATTTTTCCCACCTTGTCGCGATTAAATCATGCATGCTGACCAATCCGGTTCTGCTATAATCCGGCTTCGCACAACCATCACCTTCTCGCAAAGGCTACCGAATGAATCGTTCTTTGGAACCCGACCATTCAGAGAGCTCTTCAACTGCCGTTTCCGCTACGGTGCCGGCTACTTCGATCTGCTGGCGTATCGTTGCGATCAGTGTTTTGATGGCCTTCGGTCTTTATTTGACTCGAGTCTCCTTAGGCGAAGTCGTTAAGTCGGATTCATTTCTAACCGATGCGAAAATCGTCTCGTCTCCATCGACACGCTTTTCCGTGGAGCTAACGGCTGTCAACGATGCAGAGAAACTGTCTCAGTTCGTCGCGAAAGTGCAGGGGAACAAAGATCCATCTCGCGCAGCCGCCCAAGTCAAAGTGCCGATGACTCTGCTCGACGATCTAACGAGAGATGAAGCCGTGCAACTGCTGCAGCAAGCAGAAGCAGCGGGGGCTGTTGGTTACACTAGGATTTCGAAACAGCAGATTGGAAGTGTCTTGGGGGTTTTCTTTTTTACCTATGCACTGTTTCAAGTTCCCTCGGGCTGGTTCAGTGATCGACTCGGCGCGCGTAAAGTTCTCGCGGTCTATATTTTGCTTTGGTCCTTTCTGACGGTATACACATCACTGGTTACCAGCGTATTAGGGCTGCTATTAGCACGCCTCTTATTTGGATTCGCGCAAGCGGGGGCGTATCCGACGAGCAGCGCGATTGTGCGTCGTTGGTTCCCGATTGAAAAAAGAGGTTTAGCCAGCGGACTGATTTCGTTTGGTGGTAGGTTTGGAGCGACAGCAGCCCCGTTTCTCACCATGTGGCTGATTCTTCATTTGAGCGGCTGGCGAATAACCCTGTTTCTCTATGGGATGACCGGAATTCTCATTGCGGTTGGTTATTATCTCATTGTTCGCGATCGTCCCTCCGAACACCCTGCCTGCAACGAAGCGGAACGGAAATGGATTGGCACGCCGACTGATGATCGACGACCAACGCTGATGGATGTCTTCCAAGTCGTAGGCAAGTGCGCCGTTAATCGCAGTCTATGGCTGAATTCCCTTGGACAGTTCTGCGTCAATATTGGCTGGGCTTTCTTGGTCACCTGGTTGCCGACCTATCTTAAAGAGGTACAAAAGGTACCCGAACAGCAAGGGGCTATCATGGTCTCCATCGTGTTGGCAACGGGCATGCTTGGCCAACTGCTTGGCGGGCGTGCAGCGGACTGGAGCGTCAAGCGATTCGGTCTACGGTTTGGACGCGTTCTTCCCATTACCACAGCCTACTTTATCGCTGGCTTTTCTTACCTAGGCTGTTTAACGATTGATTCCGCTTGGGGTATTGTCGCGTGCTGCGCCGTCGTGTCGATGATGACCGACGTCGGTAATCCATCGATTTGGGGTTTTATGCAAGATGTCGGCGGACGTAACACCGGATCCATTTTCGGTTGGGCAAATATGTGGGGTAACTTCGGCGCCGCTGTGAGCGCGAAGATTGTTCCGCTACTGATGGTCTACGGCTCCAGTACTGGATCAGGTCAGGGACTTGTATTTATGATGTGCGCGGGTGCCTTCTTTGTAGCTGGCTTAGCAGCACTTGGCATGGATGCTACGAAACCGCTGAAAGTGGGAAGTGAATAAAGCACCAACATACCGAAGCTTCAACGATAGAAGAGACACTACCATGCGCTTGGCTACTGTCCTCACTCCCATTTCTGATGAAAACTTGCAACTCGCTGCGCAGTGTGGCGTGACCGATCTTGTGCATCGATACTATGGAACCGATGCGAACATACTGAAAAAGTCGATCGATCGGGCCGAATCGTTTGGCCTTCAAATCTCTGTTGTCGAAGGGTACCTGCCCATCGAAAACATCAAGATCGGCTGCGATGATGGCAGCGAATTAGCGGCGCTGAAAACCTTGATCAGGCAAATGTCGGATCTTGGAGTTCCGTTGCTCTGTTATAATTTCATGGCGGGAACCGATTGGGCGCGAACTCGACTAGACGCACCCGAGCGAGGTGGTGCTAAGGTAACCGCTTTCCTTCTACAGGATGTTGAGCAAGCGATTCTGCTGGGACATCGGCCCACAGATCCTGAGCATGAAAATATTGCTCGTCGATTAACTCCCGATCAACTCTGGATGTTTCTCGAACGACTGCTCAATGAATTATTACCGGTCGCAGAAAAATGTGGGGTGACGCTGGCCATGCATCCAGACGATCCTCCCTTACCGTCACTGTTGGGTAAACCTCGTATCATGCACTCGGTCGACTCATTTCATCGATTGATGAAGTTGGCACCCAGTCCACGCAATACGATCTGCTTTTGCCAAGGCTCGTTCGCGACGATGGGAGTTGATATTCCTGCAACGATCAGAGAATTTGGTGAGCACATCAGCTATGTGCACTTTCGGGATGTTAATGGAAAGCCTGAGTCGTTTGCGGAAACCTTTCATGATAATGGCCCTACCGATATGGCAGCCGCGATGCGTGCCTACCGAGACATCGGTTTCCAAGGAGCGATGCGTCCTGATCACGTTCCGCAAATGGTTGGCGAAGATGATGGTGAACCCGGCTACACGATGCTTGGTCGACTCTTTGCCTACGGCTACATGCGTGGTCTGATGCACGCAACCGCTTCTACCGCAACCACGAAAAGCGGGTAAAAAGCAATATCGCTACTAGCGTGATGACGGTTGCTAACTCCGATCCGAACGACGATATCCTGGATGGGATGCATCAAACAATTCAGGCAACCACCGAGCACCCAACCCACCTCGTGTTGGCAGGTCAAGACAACCTTGCTCGACCCGAATCGTTGTATCGATCAACGATGGATAAAGCGTTGCGAGATGAGCACGCACCGTTTCTTGCATCGCGACTCCGGAGTTACTAGCGCATATGTTTACTCCAGATAGAAGGGTAAATGGTCCGGTGCAATCGTGCATGAGTGTAGGAACGTTATAGAGCTGCGTGAGTTCGGCGATTCGGCGCGACGCAGTAATACCGCCGACCCAAGTTGGATCGATCATCACATAATCAGCGGCTCCAAGCTCTAGGACTTGCCGATACTGCTCTGCAGTAACCAACATTTCACTGACCGCGACTGGAACTTGAATCTGTCGGCGGAAAGCGGCCATCGCATGAATTGAATCAGGACGTAGAATATCTTCCATCCACATAGGACGCACTTCGGTCATCGCTTCCGCAATACGACGAGCAGCCGCGAGCGAGAAGAATCCATGCCCATCGAGCATCACTTCAATTTGATCTCCGACACGATCACGAATCTGTCGAAATGGAGCGAGACCTTCGTCGATATCTTGCGGTGTTAGATACTCGCCTCCGCGTTTGCGGTAGACCGCATCAAATGACCACAGCTTCATACCTCGGTAACCGAGCTGCACGAGCTCTTCTGCTAGATCACCTGGGGTATTGATACTCGCCCAGTTGTCTTCCAATGGCCCGGGCTGCCCCGGATCTCCGTGACCTGGCCAGCCCGACGCGGCTGGCGTCTTTCGATTGGATCGACCATAGAAAGGTCCACCACTGCTGTTGTAAACCGGAACCCTATCTCGAACGGGACCACCCAGCAATCGCCAAACCGGCTGCTCCCGCAATTGACCAGCGATATCCCACAACGCGAGGTCGATTGCCGACAGAGCTCGAAGTTCAGCTCCAGTTCCGCCAAAGGCGATGAATCTTTCGTAAAGAAATCGCCAGTGGCTTTCGATCGCTTGAGCATCAGCCCCAAGCAGTCGTGGAGCCATGAAATCATGGATCACCGCGGCTACCGCTGTGGGTATGTAATACGTTTCACCATGTCCAATAACCGATTCACCACCCACACTTCCAGCATCGGTGTGAACTCGCACGGCCAATAGTCCAGGCATCACATCATGCGGCACAACCGTTTCAATAGCTGTAATGCGCGGACCTCGCCGGTAAGCATGTTCCTGAGTTACGCTCGATGCTAGCTGGCTCGGTAACGCTGAATGAATCGGGTCCTTCATCAACCAATCCTTTTCGTCTCCAGGGCGATGTAACCAAGCATTCATTGTAACAAGGTTCGACCGGGGACGGCATCTAGCTAGTTCAGCTTTTAGCTCGTCAGAAACTTCACGACGAGCTAAAAACGTTTTCTCTAGGTGCTATTCATTTTTGGTTACTTGATTATCCTTGGAAACCTCCGCCGCAAGAACGGTTGCCCTTTTGAGGTTATCATCGGTGACACTGTCGATCATCAGATAATGAGGATCGATACCACATTGCTCAGGCTGTTCGTCTAAAACGAATTCGAAATTCATCTTCTCGCTATCGATCAGGACTCGCTTCCGTACAATTTCTCGACCATATTTCTTGCCTGTTTCCGGCTTCGCGTAGAAACCAACATCCATCCAATCATTGATTGGTACCTTTGTCGTCTTACCCTTGCCGTCGGACACCGTTTTCTCACAGCGTACTTCCATGACAACTTTAAACTTGCCATTGGCTAGGGGCGTTACCGTCGCATTTTCAACTCGATTGGAGAACATGGTGATTCTCTCGAACAAATCGCCGATCAAATAATGCAACTCCGCTGGCATGACCTCTTTGAGACCATCCACTAAATCATAAGCTGTGGGATAGGGAGGATTTTGGTAGGCGTATCGTTCCACCAATCGACGCAGCACCAAATTGATTCTTTCCTCACCGATCATTTCCTTGAGATAATAAAGGACCACGCTACCCTTGTTGTAGTGAACGTAACCCTGATTCGGATTGACATTCAGCAGTGGCTTCTCTTCGTTGAACTCTGTACCTCGCGACGAAAGATACCTGTCCATCTCATACTTCAGAAACTTTCGCATCATCTCGCGCCCATATCTTTTCTCCATCATCATAAGCGCGGAGTATTGAGCCATGGTTTCGGATAACAAAGTAGCTCCCTGCATCTTCGCTCCGACCACCTGATGAGCCCACCATTGATGAGCCATTTCGTGACACACCACATAGTAGACCATATCGATATCTTCTGGATCTTCCAGGTTCGCGATAAAGCCGATGCTCTCTGAGTACGGCATCGTTCCAGGGAAGGCCTGTGCGAAACTAGCGGTGCGAGGAAACTCGATGATTCTCGCTTGTTTATGGCGATAAGGGCCAAACTCCTTAGAGCAATACTCGAGCGCATCTTTCATCGCCGTCTGCATCTTGGCAACATTCCAGTGATGCTCAGGATGATAGTACACTTCAACATCCACATCTTTCCATTTATCTCGAGCTACGGCATAGCGAGCCGAGATGAAGGAGTAAAAGTTAAGTGATGGATGATCGAGTCGATAGCGAAAATACTTTCGTCCTTTGTCTTCCCACTGCTCGACCAAAGATCCGGGAGCGACAGCGATCTGGTCATCGCTGGTGCTGATGACCGTCTCAACATTCACCCAGCCTTCTGAACCAACATAATGATGCATACAGAGTTCATTCTTCTCCCGAGTTAGTGCAGGGAAACCATCCTTTTTCTCTAACTCATAACTACGGCGTTTATTGGGATCCTGCAACTCACTCTCTTCCTGATAGCCAAGCTGCGGAGCGATGAAGTTATTGAAAAATGTACCGTTTTGATTCACTTCAATATTGGTAACGGAATTTTCGATCCCCTTCGTTGTCGACTCAACGGCAAAGCTCATCTTGGTCTTATCGCCAGGCTTAAAAGGTTTATCGAAGCGATATTGCTGAATGTAATGCCGCTTGTCATCTTCGACTAAGGTTGCGCCCTCAATCGTCACTGAACTTTGGTACTCCGGACTCAAATTGATAAATAGAGTCTCGATATCCGTTTGCGATGAATTCACCAATTCCTGGTTACCTTTCATCTTCAATTTTCGCTGTTCTGGATAGATCTCGATTTCGTACTTAACATCGCTAATACTCGGTAATGTTAGACCACTGTATTTTTTGTATTGCTTCTCGTAACTAACCTGTCGTTCCTCCATCTCCTTGGAACTAATCGGTTTATTGATGACCAGCGTGTTGTAAGCCAAAACGCTAGCCACAACTCCCCACAGCAGGAAGGCAATCGTCAGAAAACTCCATGATCCCGTCGTCGCATTTTGGATTCCACGTTTCCAGCGAAGCGTTAATGGCTGATGGACTCCGCGGTGAATGATTCGAACGGTGACCCATCCCAAGATCAGGCAAAACAGCGACCAATAGATGATGAATGCGGTCAGCGATTTGACATAGGGAGCGAATCCAAACATGTCCGAATACGTATGCGATGGAATCCTTCCAAATCGAGGCAACATGGAATTAATTCTCAATAAATCCCACAAGAAAGCATTCACCACCACAGCCATGATGAAAAGAAAATAGCCGATATATTTGTTGGGGGAGATGGCATGCATCAGCAACGCCAGTACTGCAAGAAAGGACATCTTCGCAAAATCGATCACCAGCAGCTCTTTAAAGTAAACATCAAGCTGCAATCGTGTATAACCCGATGCTAACTGTGATGCGATCGCAACAGCGATTCCACAACTGAACAGCAGAGCGATGATAAGCAACAAGGTAAGTAGTTTCGATAAGTACGAGACCCAAGTGGGGTAGGGGAGCGCACCAACTATTTCATGGAATTTGGCATCGCGATCGCGCCATACCAACACACCAGAAAAGAAGGTGATAATCGAGATGATAAATATCAGTAAGGCTCCCCGAATCAACTCGACTTGATGATAGGTCACTGGAAAAGAAGTCTGACCATAACCTTCCGTTGAACTGTACCACACCAAAGGAATCAGATTTAAGAAAGCGGTTGCCAGAAGAACTAGAAACACCGTACTACGAATTACACCAAAAACATCATTCTTGAAATAACTCAGGAACTGTCTCCCTACCGATGGCGATATGACCATGGAGTCCGTTGAGCTAGCGAATGTAGCGGGCTTGAACTCGTCACTCTTTACCGATTTCTTAGCCCCCTTCTTAGTTGCGTTTCGTTCAACAAACGAGAAGAGATAGTAACCGGTCATGTATATGAGTCCGGCAATACCGATCCAGAGGAGTCGGTTATTCAGCATCAATCCATCCAAGCCAACGGATAGTGTGTTCTTATCTTCCACCGACCAGTATTTGGTCACGACGCTGAAAGCACCAAAGCCAAGTGGATCGATCAATGAAGCAAGGTTTTGGTTTTCCATATCCTCCAGATAAGTGCTCGCGATGATATAAACCACCAGCACCGATAACGTTCCCATGAACGAGTACAAAGTGCTTCGCGTCAGGACGCTGATCACAAATACGATCGCACCGAGCAGAAAACTATTGGGAATGACAAAGACCGCAATGCTTTTCCAGTGCGCAGCCCAATCGATCGAACGCCACTGCACAGGATCGTTCCAGGGCATAAAGCCCGCAAAAATCAATCCCAAAGAAACCCCTAGGCAAGGCAACATCGAGATAAGAAATGCCCCGAGAAACCGACCATGAACATAGGATGCTTTAGAGATCGGCTTGCTAAAGATGATTTCGCTCGTCTTACTCGCAAAGTCGCGAGATGCCGCCGAGTCGATAAACGCTGTGACCATTAGGATGGTCAGGATACTCGCCGTTGCATAAAACGACTGAATGACATACGGTGCATTACGAAACGTATTTCCAAACGCCCTACCCACCTGAATTTGGTCGGAGCTGGCCGCTGCAAAGAACAATAGCGTCATGATGGCTACAAAGATGTAGAGCATCCATCCTCGAAGCCAGTATCGCAATTCGAAGAGAAAGAATTCTTTAAACATCATGCCACCTTCTGCAGTGTGGAGAAGAAGACATCTTCTAAGTCAGCATCAACTGGCGAAAAACCATTTCCTGGGTTTTCGTCGCTGAGGATATGCACCAAGGGCCTGCCAGCGACTAACTTTGTTGATATCACCCGGTACTGTTTCTGAACCTCTCCAAGTTCAGCTTTAGAAACCGACTTCTGCCATACCTTGCCCGAGAGCGATTTCTCACCATCGCTCGGTGTCCCATGAAATAACAATTTACCCTGATCAATGATCGCCATTTGAGTGCAAAGCTCTTTCACGTCTTGCACAATATGAGTCGAGAGAATCACAACCACACTCTCACCCACTTCCGCGAGCAAATTGTAAAATCGATTTCGCTCTCCTGGGTCGAGCCCCGCTGTCGGTTCGTCGACGATCAGTAACTTAGGATCACCGAGTAGGGCTTGAGCGATACCAAATCGCTGTCTCATTCCACCAGAATAGCTCGCAACTGCCTTATTTCGATGTTGATACAGGTTCACTCGCTGCAGCATCGCTGCCACAACCTCTTTGCGCTGTGATGAGGGAATTCCCTTGAGTGATGCTAGATGCGATAGCAGTTCGGTAGCACTAGTTCGTGGATAGACACCAAACTCTTGTGGTAGATAACCGAGCACTTTGCGCACGGAAGCTTTATCATTGAGAACATCCAAATCTCCGAGCTTCACCGTTCCACTGTCGGCATCTTGCAAACGTGGCTACGGTTCGCATTAATGTCGACTTACCCGCTCCGTTTGGCCCCAGTAGGCCGAACATGCCGCACGGTATTCGCATCGACACTGAATCCAACGCTTGGACGCCGTTGGGATAGCGTTTTGACAAATTCTCAATAACAAGTTCTATCATAAATCCAGTTCATCTCGAGAGATAAAGGCCCCATGATTATTCGTTAGGGAAACGCATTTATTGGCAACGGTCGCTAGGTTTTATGGACACTAATCGCTTTCAATTTTCCTCGGACTCAAATGACGGTCGCGACTCTTACGCCTTTTGCTTTACCGACACTGCAAACAGACCCGCCGATAGGATGCCGAGAATCGCCCCAACAACTGGCATAGATGCCGCGATACAAACAAACGCTGCAAGCAGTAACAGGAAAGCGGAAAACTCTTGCTTTGTGTTCATATACAACGAAGTCATCAATTTTCCCTTTCTTCAAAAGCGAAACGAGAAACAAGTAAAGACCCAATCCATTTTCCAACGCAAGAGACCTATTGGCTTAATCAGTCAGATACACGTATGCACATTCACGTAGGTACTCTACATTGACTTCGCCCACCACAACCCACCAACAAGACTCAACTCTTCGACTTTGTGTTTCGCTTTATCTGTTTTTTTCGCTCGGTTATTGAAGACTTTTTCTGTTTCTTTGGTGACTTTGATTTGCGAGCGGCCTTCATATCTGATTTAGGCGTTTGCCCGGCGTGCTCCAGTGGAAAGTAGGACCAAAAAATCTGATACACTTCACCTTCGCCACGTTTTCGATCTCGCTCGAAGATTCGGCGTATCGCCATTAAATGCTCGCGCACTGCCTCGGCCGATTTTTCACTAAGCCGACCCGTTTCTGCCCTTATCGTCGTAAACCTCTGCATATGCGACGACAGTCCATTGCTGCGGCCGAGAACCCTTCCCAATAATCGCTCCGAGTGCCGTCCCCAAGTACGGGCTATTCTCAGTATTCCTTCGGCAATCGCTTTCGGGTCGGTTTCAAAGTCATACTTCCACACCTCCGTGCTGATCGCGAATATTCGCTCGATGTGCTTACCTCGTTTTTCACGCGCAACTTCTCGCAGCAACCCACCCCGCAGCAAAATGCCTACATGATGATGGGTCAAGGCGGCTGAACGGCCTATCCGAGCAGCGATCTCGCGAGCCGACATCGGCCCGAAAGCGATGAGGTACTCCAGAATCGAAGCCCTTATCGGAGAACAGAACAGGTCAAAGTCTTCCCGCCTGCGTATATGGAATACCTCTTTTATCGGTCTTTCATGATGATCCAAGCGGTCCTCTCTTTCATCGGCATTTTTATACCGTTCAATTGATGCTAAGCATCTTGAATCGTCAGGTCAATTCAAATTTTATAGTTTTTTTTGAATGGTGAAGATTGGGAGTTGGCTGTTGGTCAGGAGGTGGAAAAGCGTTGAGTTTATTCACAACGTGAAGTCCAGCACACGGCGTATTGCGCGGTCAGGTGATCGATGTGTGGACTGTAAGTTGATGGTAAGAGGCGGGGTGCGGAAAGAGGCTGCTATGGGACCGCTGATACGCTCTACAGCGTACGGATATGCTCTACACGCTACAGGCCGCTGAATGCGGCGTATTGCGCGGTCGGTCCTTGGATGTATGGGCCTTCCGTTGAAGGGTGAAAAGCTCGTTACGGAAAGTGGCCGTTGAGGGACCGCTGATACGCCCTACTGCGATATCGCATTGATATGTCCTAAAAGCTGCTGGCCGCTGCTCGCGGCGTATTGCGCGGTCGGGTGATGGATGTGTGGACTGTAAGTTGATGGGAAGGGGCAGGGTGCGGAAAGAGGCTGTTGAGGGACCGCTGATACGCCCTACAGCTACAGCGTACGGATATACTTTACACGCTACAGGCCGCTGAATGCGGCGTATTGCGCGGTCGGTCCTTGGATGTATGGGCCTTCCGTTGAAGGGTGAAAAGCTCGTTACGGAAAGAGGCTGCTGAGGGACCGCTGATACGCCCTACTGCTACATACCACTGATACTCCCTAAAAGCTGCTGGCCGCTGCTCGCGGCGTATTGCGCGGTCGGGTGATCGATGTGTGGACTGTAAGTTGATGGGAAGGGGCAGGGTGCGGAAAGAGGCTGCTGAGGGACCGCTGATACGCTCTACAGCGTACGGATATGCTCTACACGCTACAGGCCGCTGCACACGGCGTATTGCGCGGTCGGGTGATGGATGTGTGAGCTGTAAGTTGATGGTAAAAGGCGGGGTGCGGAAAGTGGCCGTTGAGGGACCGCTGATACGCCCTACTAGGACTACTAGGGCGAAAGGCTTTTCTGAATTTGCTCAAGGCGTTTTTCGGAAACAGGAAGCGATGTGCCGAGCGCTTGGGCATAGAGCGAAACACGGTATTCCTCGATCATCCAGCGGTAAGTCTCCAGCGGCGTGTCGCCTCCTGGAGTCGCCGGTGATTTGGTCGACTCCCAGCGCGTTTTACAATCCTTCCAGAAGCGATGTATCTGCAGCATCAACGCTTTATCTTTCGCCGGCCCAACTGTTCGCAATTTATCGAATCGCTGAATCATCGCGTTAAGAAATCTAGGATAATGCTGCAACCACTTCCAAGGTGCTTCCTTCAACCCGCGCTCGCTGAGCATCCATTTCAATTGCTCTCGCATATCCACCGTGCTTTCCTCCCACGGTTTCGGAGCATCTTCTAATTTGAGTCTGACTTGGTGATATTTTTCGAACAGCTGTGGTAACCACACCGCCATCTCCTGCACCGCGATGGAAAGTCTCCTGGTGGATTCTTGAATCCGTTTATTGAAATCTGTCTTCGTCTTTATATCGCTCTCTTTTTCCAGAAACGCGCGTCGAACTAAAATATCACCCAAGGCTTGTTGCAGCTTTTCGCCATTCATCAACGTGACGGCATGCAGTTGAATCTTGCTCCACTGCGGAAAATGAGCTAACTGTTTTTTTATCTCGCGTTTCTCTTTGATCGCAAATAATCGCACCCAACCTTTTTGCGACAAACGACTCGCCTCATCCTTGCTTTCCACCAATTGCCATCCAACACTTTCTCCCTCGTCTACCAAAGCTGGATAGAGAATAATCTTTAGGCCGCCTCGATCGACTGTCACTGACTCCGGTATTGTGTCGACATCCAACTCGGTCAATTTACTGCGCTGCCAAGGACCGCTGGCTGCAGGTAACACTGCGGCAACTTGTTTAGGAATTAAATGGGCGATTTGTTTTTTTAGCTCAGGCAAATCTCGACCAGCAGCAACCGTTTTCCCGCCGTTGTCGACCACTTCCAGTCGCACGCGGAGGTGATCTGGTAAACGCTCATCGGAAAAATGTTCCGGCTTGATCGCCTCGCCTGCTCTTTTGGTTAGAAGCTCACAAACCGCTTGGAGAAAAGGTCGCTTGGCAAATTGCGATTGAAGTTCAGTAGCAACTACCTTTGCGACATCAGGGGCTGGTACCAAATTGCGCCGCTGTGCCTTGGGGAGCGAGCGAATCATTGCCAAAAGTTTTTCTTCAAGCAATCCTTCGACCATCCAGCCGAGGCGATCATCGCTCAGCTGTGGTACTAAAAGCGCCGGGACCTTCAGAGCCATCCCATCTCGTTCGCTGCCTGGTTCGAAGTGGTATTCGACAGGTAACTGACTCTCTCCGATGGCAATCTGTTTTGGAAAAGATTTTTCATCTGGAACTGGTTCATCCGTTTCAATCAAGTTATCCAAACGCATCCATACAGCATGTGCATCGGAAGGTGGCGCCGGAACTAATGATGTATCGACTCCAGAAGCTGAAACGGTTTTTGTCGCTGGGTTGCTCGTCGGTTTCGCCACGGACGGAGCAGGGGGGCGATTCGCACGATCCCATTTTTCAAGCGAGACGCGATCGACTATCTCTTCGGGGAGAGTCTGCTGATAAAAACGCTGAATCGCATAGGGATCGATCACGTAATCTCGGCGACGAGTTCGATTGGCCAATTCATTCAACGACTGCAAGACCGCTTGATTATGCTTAACGAATGCCGCACTCGTTTTTAAATCACCTTCAACCAACCCTTTCTCGATAAGCAATTCCCTGGCAATCGTCGGATCGATAGGGGCTAATTGAACACGCCGTCCAATAACGATAGGTAAACCGAACAATGTCACTCGTTCATAGACCATCGCCGACTGAGTCTTGCTGCTCCAGTGTGGATCCGAGTAGCTTCGCTTAACAATATGCTGCGCGAGTGTCTCGACCCACATCGCATCGATCTCAGCTACGCAACGAGCGAATCGCCTAGATGTTTCAACGATTTCCGCCGAAACGATCCACGTAGGTCGATATGGCTGTAAGCCTGAGCCAGGCCAGAGAAACATTTTGATCTGATCAGAGCCTTGATATTCCCCTTTTTCACCCCGTTGCGCGACCCCAGAAAGCAAGCCTGTTAACAGCGATTTATGAATCGCTTCGTATTCGGCAGGACGCTCCGGTCGCTTTTCACTTTGATTTTCGTCCTCCTGACGAGAATGGTTGCGAGATCTATCAGATGGCGGTGATACTTTTTTCGCTGGTGCGATCGGTTCAAGGTGAAGCCGGCGAGCTGGCACTTTGATACCAGACTCCAGCAGCGTCTCTCGCAACTGACGCTGTATGTCAGACCACTCACGAAACGCATGGAACGAAAGAAAATTAGATCGCAAGATTTTCTGCATCTTGCTACTCCCATGCTTCTCTCGCAACTCGTGATAGAAATCCCAAAGACGCAAATAGCTCAGGAAGTCACTCCATGGATCAACAAACTTCGCATGCTGCGAGTCTGCTTCACCCTGATGTTCGGCGGGGCGAAGTCTTACATCCTGACACTCTAGCGCCGATGCGATAATCAGAACCTCGGCCAAGCATTGATTATCTTCGGCCGCCAAAATCATACGGCCAACTCGAGGATCCACCGGCAATTTACCCAAACGCTTACCGATGTGGGTCAATCTTCGATGATCGTCGATGGCCCCTAATTCACTTAGCGTCCGATAGGCATCGCGTATCATTTCAGGCTGTGGCGTATCGAGCAAAGGAAATTCTTCCAGCTCACCCAATTGCAAAACTTTGGTTTGCAAAATAACCGCAGCGAGATCGGTACGTCTTATTTCCGGGGTCGTAAAGCGACCTCTCGATTTATAATCTTCCTCACTAAAGAGTCTTATGCAGATACCGGGAGCGGTTCGGCCGCAGCGCCCAGCCCGCTGATCAGCAGCCGCTCGCGCAATCGGCTCGATCGGCAACCGCTGCACCTTCGACTTTGGTGCGTAACGAGATATGCGCGCCGTACCCGAATCGATCACATATCGAATTCCGGGAACCGTCAAAGATGATTCGGCTACGTTCGTTGCCAGGACGATCCGTGGCTTCTGATGAGGCTGAAAGATTTTCTGTTGTTCTGCTTCGGTCAACCGCGCATAGAGGGGAAGAATATCAAAACGATCAATCCAATTTCTGCGTGTAAAATGACCGCGCAAACGTCGGCTTCCTTCTCGTATATCGCGCTCCGTTGGCAAGAATACGAGAATGTCGCCGGTTGGTTCGGAGATCAATTCGTCTACAGCTTCTACCATCCCCGAGAGCGGGTCGTCGGGAGCCGTTTCCTCATCATCCTCTTGGGTTGTCAGTTCCGTCGACAACGATCGATAGCGTATTTCGACGGGATAACCACGACCTGATACTTCAAGAATTGGGGCAGGGCCAAGTTCATCGGTGAAATGAGCCGCAAAACGTTCCGCATCGATTGTTGCGCTGGTGATGATCAATCGCAAATCAGGGCGTTTGGCTCGTAATCGGTGCAAGTATCCAAGTAGAAAGTCAATGTTGAGGGATCGTTCGTGCGCTTCGTCGATGATGATCGTATCGTAAGCATCTAGGAAACGATCATTCTGAGTTTCCGCGAGTAGAATTCCATCCGTCATTAATTTGATCAGACTCAATGGCGACGTTTGATCGCTAAAACGAATCTTATATCCAACTAGCTGGCCTACTTTGGAGTTCAATTCCTCGGCGACTCGAGTTGCCACGGACCGCGCCGCCAAGCGCCGCGGTTGCGTGTGCCCGATAATCCCGTGTCGGCCCAAACCGGCTTCTAAGCATAGTTTAGGTAACTGAGTACTTTTGCCCGAGCCAGTTTCGCCGCAAAGGACTAGTGTCTGACGTGTCGCTAAACAATGGAGTATTTCTTCGCGATGCTTCGTGATGGGTAAGTCATCGTCGTACATCAGTTTGGGGATCGAAGCCGATCGTTGTTCCACAACTGCGCGTGAAGCGTCTACTTGCTGCTGCCACTGAATCCACAACTCATCGGTATTGTTTCCCGATGACTGTTGTTGTGATAGCCTGATATGCCGTTGCCGTAATCGATAACGATCCTTGATAAGACATGTTTCGAGTTGTGTTATCGACGGGATCATCGTGGCAGTGCAGAAGTACTCTTGGGTACCTCAGTTATTTTGATGGATAGAGCGTTGAGTTTGAGTTCGTGTCGGAAACCAGAGATTGTCAGGAAATCTCTTTCTATGGTGCATTGTAGACAAGCTTACTGGAAAAACGATCTCGGTTATTGGGGTTTGGTTGCAGAAGGGGAAGAACTTATCGCGCTTTATCCTCCCCAGCACCGAAAGTTGAAAGATTGGACTCCACCTTCTAATGTGGTCGATTCGGTATTTCTTGCTGTGATCGATCAACTAGAGCGATATTTTGCGGGAGAGCGATTCTCGTTTGATGTACCTCATCGGTTGAAGGGAACTCCTTTTCAAATCTCTGTGTGGAAGCAGCTTTTGTTGATTCCCTACGGTCAAACAACTACCTATGGTGAGTTAGCTGCTCAATTGGGCAATCCCAAAGCGTGCCGAGCCATTGGCAATGCGAATTCGCGTAATCCTATCTCCATCATTTACCCCTGCCATCGCGTCGTAGGCGCTCAAGGCCATCTCACCGGATACGCTGGTGGAGTAGATTGCAAAAATCAATTGCTGATGTTGGAGCGATCTAGAGTGACTACCTCCTGTTGATCTCGACTCTTCGCGGGCATTTTGAGTGCGACCACTTCAGGGTCTTTCCAGCGTGATGGCTCAAAGTGTTGTGTGTATGCTCCAAAGTCATTGAAGGCAATTCGCTTTGCAAGCCGGTAAGCCCAACTACGTTCCGGTATTTCGATCCCAGGTACATATTGGGATCGTCTCGGAGTGATCTCGTTCAACTCCTTCATGACGGTTTTGCGTTGCGTGGTGTCACGAGCCTGATGCTTCTGGGCGAGATCGATCAGTAGATCAGGGCGTTCCAGCACGACACAACCACGTGTGTGCTCAGCCGCCAGGCGTCGAAAATCTTTCAAGAACTCGCTTTGATTGAACACATCCTTCAGTGGCTTTTTATCGTGAATCGATTCTGTCGCTAACTGAATAATAGGGCATGGTTCGATGTCGCCGGCAGGACCGATGTGATGCGTAAAACCGGTTGCCGCTGGACACAACGCTTGACCCTCACCATCGTGATAGGCATCAATAACAATGATCGGTTTGGTGGCTCGCGTATCCACCACAAATTGCCGAACGCGTCTTAATTCTTCAGTATTCAAAGCTAATTCGGGCGAGCTTTCCGGACCGACAACACGGTATACGTGGAACCAGCAATACATCACTCCCATATCGATTAATCGGTCTACCCATTTATTGGTCAGCAAATCATCAATGTTCGTTTTGCAGATGCTGGTGCAGACTCCTGTGAGCACTTTATTGTTCAAACAGTTCTGCAGCCCTTCCATCGTCTTGCTGAAAACGCCGTCGCGGCCTCGCCGCTGGTCACTCACGATTTCACTTCCCTCGACGCTGATCAGCGGAGTCACATTTCCGAGTCGTCGTAACTCTTTAGCGATTTCGTCGGTGATGAACTGACCGTTGGTAAAGACCTGAAAATAAGCATCGGGATGAGAACCAAGGATCTCCAAGATTTGGCGGTGCATAAAGGGTTCACCACCGAGGATACCGAAAAACGAATTGCCCATCGCTTTGGCTTCGTTAATCATTCGGTTCATTGCTTCCAGATCGATCTTGGTCTGCTTTGCGGATACGTCGACCCAACATCCTTGGCAGCGCAAGTTGCAACTGTTGATAATCGAGATGTAAAGAAAAGGGGGAAAGAAGTCCCCTTTTTTGAGCCGTGCTTTATGCTTCTGAACGCTGCGAAGCCCCTTCCATCCCGCGCGATAGGCAAGGTTCCATAGCAACCGTTTATCGGTTTCCAGGAGAAGTCTTTTAGCCATTCGAAAATACATAAGGCGATCTCAATTTGATGGGGAATGGTTCTCAGCCAAGAACCGCGAAAGAACCTTTGGTTTCAATGATCATCATAGCATGAGACGTAAATTTATTGCAGCTTTACCCCTCTTAAAGCGGATATCTCAACGTTCTTCCCCTCCGAATGAGCCCCTTCCAAGTTGAATGATTGCTCATCCTTTTACCTTCGAGTAATAATTGAGAAAGCTTGTCTTTGGTCTCATTTCTAACGTTAACTGAATGTATTCAGCAGATTTCGAGCGAGTCGCAAGAGAGAAAAATAAAGCCTTCTTGTGATATTCGATGGCGATATTTGTGGGATAGCGTTAAGTGTCACTTTTCGTTTTTGGGTCATTCGCTGACGTTCTTCGGCCGTCCAAACTGGGAGATATTTTCTGAACCAGCAGGAAGATATGAATTTGCTCGCGTTAGCAAAAAAGGGTGAACGCTCTGCGTTGGGTTCGCTGCTGGAACACTATCGTCCTTATTTGCTCGTGCTAGCCCAGCGTTACCTCGATCCTCGTCTTCAAGGACGACTCGATCCGGCGGACGTTGTGCAAGTGACGTTTCTTGAAGCGCAAAGAGATCTTGAATCTTTTCGCGGTGAAGACATCGCGTCAATGTTAGCTTGGTTGCGAAATATTCTCCGCAACAACATTGCCTCGATGCATCAACATCACTTGATGACTAAAAAACGTAGCGCTCATTTGGAAGCGTACTCTAAAACATCGACCGAAGAGGGTCAGGTTGAGTTGGTTGATTTGCTCCCTTCGGAAACAACCAGTCCAAGCCAGCGTGCGATGCGAGACGAAGTCTCTGCGGAACTAGCCGCTTCGCTGATGAAACTACCTGATACTCAAAAAGAAGCTCTTAGGCTCAGATATTTAGAAGGTTGGTCGCTGAAAAGGATCTCCGATCATTTGCAAAAATCGGAGATGGCAGTCGCAGGTTTGCTCAAGCGTGGGCTTCAAGGCTTACGCCAAGAGCTTATCGACGAAGAGACTTCAGAGTGATTTTTTCTCGGTTCTTTGAGACTCGGATTGAGTACGATCTCAATTCATCTTGCTGTCTCTTATTGCATCATTTAGTCAATGTTGAGAGTTATCTCGACATCGGCATCACGACGTAAGCATAGCCATCGTCCGTTCGGAAGACGACAGCCTCTTGTGCTTCTCCCAGTTCGATCCGGAACGTATTCTCCGGCTCTAGAACTTTGAGGAAATCACCTACGAATCGATTATCCAAAGTTACTTGTAGCGGCTCACCGTCGTAAGCTATGGGGAATTCGACTCGCGACTGACCTACGTTCGAGGTTCGACCTGAAAGGATCAGAGAGCCATTTGAAAATTGGAAGTCGATACCACGGCTTTCTGCATCGGTCACAATCGATGCTTGTCGTAGGGCCGCATAAAACGGACCTACAGTCCCTTCGATCGTGATCGATTTTTCACGATCGGGAAATACCTTTCGCCAATTTGGAAAACGACCTTCGACCAATCGCGAGTAGATGACACTTCGCGACGTCCGTACCAAAACGTCATTAGCACGAGCTGCGATGTCCACCGATTCTTCTTTGTCGCTGATAGCACGTTCAAGAAGCGTTAAGGCTCGAGTTGGAATAATGGTTCCACTGCTGCTGGAAACTTTTTTACCGATCAAAGATCCTTTACCGATCATTCGCGCCATGCGTCGACCATCGGTTCCGACCGCGGTGATCTCTTCTTCGCCCATTTCAAAGAGGACACCACCTAAAGCGTAACGACTGCTCTCATTGTCGGTTGCAAAAACAGTCCGGCGGATCATTTCCTTCAACATCCGAGCTGGGATGTTGTAGAAATTGGTTTCTTCAAATGGAACCACCGGAGGGAACTCATCGGGATTAGCGCTCGGTAGTTCGAATTTGCTGTAGGTTCCTTTGATCACCATCCCTGAATCGTCGGTGGTGATGTGAAGTTGCTCGTCGGAACTTTCACGCAGAATCGAGCCGACTCGTTGGACGGGAAGAAGTGCTTTGCCAGGAACTTGAACTTCGATTCCCTCGACCTGCACTCGCACTCCAACTTCCATGTCGGTAGCCATCAAGGAAACTTGTTCCGAGGTAGCATCCAAGCGAACGAAGGTAAGGATCTCCTTCGGACTTCGGCTCGGCGCTACGCTAGCTGCGAGTTGAAAAGCGTTCCAGAGTTTCTCTCGATTGCAGACCAATTTCATGACGAGGCATCCTGTAACGAAACGCGCTCCAAAACCAACATCATCACTTAAACCTGTAGAGGCATGTTGTACCCTGTCGAAACACTTTCAAAAACAGGTAGAGGGCAAAAAATGGAATTCCGTGTTGTTATCTAATGTCTATTTAATTTTTTAAATCATTCGTCTCATTAGAGTGCTCGACCAAAATGTCAATAAACGGGCCAAAGGATGGGTAAAACACGGTAAAAATTGAGAAAATGAAGCTTATTAGAATCGTGGAAAAGCTGTCAACGGAAGGTCAATGAATGTTCACAGATAGGGCTGGTTATGAACTTCCAGTGACAGTCAGCCCGGCACGTTGCGACGTCGCCGGTAAAGATCGTCGAGAGATCGACTGCCGGTCGACAGGTTTTCCACCGAAAAAGATCTCAGGAACGCTGACTGAAAACGTTCATGATATCCTCAAAGGCCTTAGAAAGCTCCGGATCAGTAAGAATATCCGTTTCGGTTTTTCGGCAGGCATGCAGGACGGTCGAATGATCACGGCCACCGAAATAATGGCCGATCTGCTGCAAACTCAGGGAGGTTAGCTGTCGACAAAGATGCATCGACAATCCGCGCATGCGAACTAAATTGGATTTGCGGGTCGTACCTCGCAGGTCGGTAAGTTTGATCTGGTAATGTTGAGCGACTGCTTTGGCGATATCAGCGACTCCCAAATTCGCGTTTTTCGTCTGCGAGGCAATCAGATTCTTTAGGGCATCTTCTTGTGGTTCTTTTTGTCCGAGAGGATGCGGTGAGACAAGTTTCAGCAGAGAGGCTCTCAGTTGCGATACACGGAGCCCATTGGGAAGTTCGCGCGCAAGTTTTTCCAACCAATCGGCTGTGATATCGAGCCGTAGTTGTTTACAAAACGCGTTAAGAAGGACAAATCTTGCCTCCATCCCGGGAGGTTCTATGGGTACCTGAAAGCCGGCTGACAGTCGACTTACCAGGGAAGGCTTAAAGCCACGAACGTTCGCTGGCAATCGGGGCATCGATGTCACAAAAGCGCCACCTAAGGACTCGATCGCATCAAGGGTTGAAATAAGTTCTTCCTGAGCTGCTTCTTTCGTGGCGATCTCATGCAAGTCATCGATGATCAGCAAGCGGTTGGTGCGATAGGTTTCACGAAAGTCGTCGATAGAATTAGTTTGAATCGCCGAATGAAGTTCTCGTGAAAAATCATTGCCATGAATCAACTTTCGTTGTCCCGCTTTCGATTCTTTGGCAAACGAAGCTGCGATCGTCATCAACAATGCCGATTTACCAGTCCCTGGCGGACCACAAAGTACGACGGGAGATAACGAAGCGAGACCTTCCGTTTCCGCTTGACGAAATAACTGCTGAACCCAACGATTTTCACTCCCGCCAATAAAGCTCGGGAAAAGAAATTGCTCGACCTGTTTTTCACCTTTGGAGGTCTTATGTAGTTGGAGTGGAATGGAAAAGGTGGTGCCGTTCATACAATCCCTTTCTTCACGATGAGATCGAGCCGTGAGGCTGAAGAGATTGAGAGCGGTCACGCAATTTGCCAACGGTATGAGCAATCCGATCGATGGCTAGGTCGATTTCTTCGAGGGTCGATTGTCTCGACAGGCTAAAGCGCAATGAACTTTGCAATAAATCTTCGCCTATTTGCATGGCATTTAAGACATGTGAAGGCTGAGAACTGCCACTGGCACAAGCGGACCCCGTACTACACGCAATACCGGCCATATCGAGAGCCATCTGTAATGCCTGGCGATCGCAACGAGGAAAAGCCACACTGATCGTATGTGGCAAACGTTCAGCTGCTTCCCCATGGATCACGATATCGGGAAGCTGATTTCGAATTCCGTTTTCAAAACGTTGCCGCAGCGTAGTCATCTGAGGGACTGTATCTGCCTGAAGCTGCATCGCTAAACGTACCGATTCTGCAAAGGACGTTGTCAACAGAGAAGACTCGGTGCCTGGTCGTAACCCGAGCTGCTGAAATCCACCATACATCATCGGCTCCAACTCGATATTGGATCGGAGAATCAATCCTCCAATTCCGATGGGACCATGCAGTTTATGAGCGGTAAATGTGAGAGCATCCACGTCACTACGCAGAAAGTCGAAAGCCGTTTTACCAATGGCTTGAACAGCATCGGTATGAACGATCGCACCGTAGGAGTGCGCTAAAGATACGATTCGATCAAGCGGTTGGAGAACGCCAGTCTCGTTGTTGGCGAGCATCACACTGACCACAGAAATCGGCTGCGATCCCTGTTTTAACTCGATAAACCACTGTTCCAAAATATCGATTCGTACGACCCCGGAAGGATCCACAGGGAGATAACGAACCGATCCTCCACGTTTGTGTTGATGAATCTTGGCAGCTTCAAGAACACTGGGATGTTCAATCGCAGAAACAATTAGCGTGCCTGGATGATTGGCCGAAAGTCCTAAGATGGCGAGATTGTTGGCTTCTGTTCCTCCGCTGGTAAATAGCAATCTGTCGGAACTCATGCCGCGAGTACGCGCACCGAGCAATTGCAACAACATATCGCGAGAATCTTCAACAAGTCGCCGAGCTTGCCGCCCCTCGTGATGCTGGCTGGCGGGATTCATGCCGCAACGCGACAGGAGATTGGTGATTCCCAGCGCAACACGATCATCCATACGCGTCGTAGCGTTGTTGTCGAGATAGATGCGAGGGGACGACGGGGTCATCGAGAAGAAGCCTTGTACCAGCTGTTATTTTTTGTTTGTTGTCGGATTAGCATTATGAGTTTTTTCCGCCGCCGAAGGAGTTTCCGCTGAGGTCGAACTACTACCGCTATCCAACTGCTTATCGAAAGACTCAAGTAAACCATGCATATCGTAGGGACGAGCCATCGCCGAGATTTTCTTAGCACTTTCTAGATCGTCGCGAGCTAAGAAATCTTCGATATAAAACTTTGCTAATTCGGTTATCGCTTCATCCCGTTCAGGGATTAAGCTGTTATCGCTATCACCGTACCGGTAAAGCTCGAACAGTTTTGGCATCCCTGAATACAAACGCGAGCGTGCTAAATCTTGAATCGCCGGCCAAAGTTCTTTAGCACGCGTCGGGTGTTTTTTGGTCCACTCGACCCAAAAAAAATTGGCATCTTGGTTCACTTGGAGGTATTCCCACAGAATCGCTCCATCGGATCGCGACCTGCCATCGTTGACGAAAGCATCATTGAATTCGACCAGATCCCATTGCGGGGTGATGCCCGGCTGCAACGGTTTAAGCAGACTGGCAATTTCGTTTTCTGAGGAGCATGCACTGAGCGGTTGGCGATAGACGGGAGTTACCTGAATTCGTGCTATTGGTATTTGCCAGTAATAAAACTCTCGTGCTGTCAGGTCTTGATTGGATATTTCGATTCCCGATATCCGTCCAAAAACTAGAACCATGAATGCTAGCACTACTAAGCAGATGGTGAAAATAAGTAGCCAAATCCACCAGGCAATTCGTCCGGCGCGAGATCTGTAAAGTTTCGCCATTGCTTTGGGAGGTGTAGAAATCATAAACAGTGCTTCATGGAAACAATGTGGCTTGATCCATTGATTGTGAATCGAGATAGGGTCGCTGCAGAGTTTCGGGAAAAGAACGAACAAGTGAACGCAGGTCGGCGAGGCTCTTGAGCTTATTGTAGGCAGAATCCAGTTTGCCGGTGGAAGGTCGAGAGAGTTCTCCAGGAGTATCCAGGATGTTTCGAGCCCCTTGGCAATCAGCGTCGCTTTTACCCACTGCAATGGGTGGAGTCGGCGCGTTGAATTATTGCCACCAAAGAGGGGTCTTGGCTTTACGCACCTCATCTGAAAGGTCACGGGGTTATTTCGGTGACTTTTTGCGATCGCTCCGAGAAGAGGAGGGGAGCAGGCAACTCGAAGAGAGGTCTTCAACGGAGGGGTATTCTGAGACAGAAGATGTTGCTGATCGGGTACGGCGGACGGAAGCAGTTCTGTTTATCTCGCGGGAGCCTTTAACGACTAGACGTTTAGCCCAACTGGCTGGCTTGGCGGATGCGACGGAAGCCCGTACACTGATTCGACAATTGAACGATCGGTACGAGAAAGCTGGAAGAGCTTTTCGTATTGAGGAGGTAGGTGGCGGCTTTGAGTTACTAACCAAACCGCAATTTGCCCCCTGGCTGCGACGATTGGGCCATGTGCCTCAAGAAGAGCGGTTAACATCGGCGGCGATCGAGACGTTAGCTATCGTCGCTTACCGGCAACCCGTGATGCGCGTCGACATTGAAGCGATTCGGGGAGTTGGCAGCGAAGAGGTGCTCAAGCAGCTGTTGAGTCGTGATTTAGTAAGAATTTGTGGTAGAAGTGAAGAATTAGGGCGTCCCTACCTTTACGGAACAACCAAGCGTTTTTTAAAAATGTTTGGCCTGAGGAGTTTGGATAAATTACCTCGGGCGGAATGGATCAATCAGCCGTGGGATGCGGAGGAGCCAAATGGCGATCCTGCAGTTTCGCGGATACCCATTTCCCAAAGAATTGGCCATAATAGATCTAAACCAGAATCTGCTGTGGGCTTGCAAGAATCGCAGGACTTGGTAGATAACCCAAATAGAGAAGATCAAAAAGTTATTTCCGTTGACCTACAGCCTAGTAATGACGCAAAAAAGGAGTCCATCGTGAAACTAGCGAACTCTGCTATTGGCCTCGCCTTTGAGAGCGAGGAGAGTCTCGAGGAACAGTTGGCAGTAGCAAGCCGTCTAGCAGCCTCTTCACCCGTTGCCGTAGATGACGACGAGGACGAGGAGTTCGAGGATGAAGACGAGGAGTATGAAGACGAAGACGAGGAAGAAGACTTCGATGACTTCGAAGATGACGAGGAAGACCTAGACGAAGATCTAGAAGAAGATGAAGACTTCGACGACGCAGAAGACGATGAAGAGTCTTTTGACGACGACGAAGAAGAAGAGTGGGAAGAAGTCGAAGAAGAAGAAGAGGAAGGCGACGAGGAAGAAGACGAAGAGAGCGAATGGGATGACGAAGACGAGGATGATGACGATTGGGACGATGAAGACGAAGAAGAGGAAGAGGAAGAAGACGAAGATTGGGAATAACTAATTCCTCGAAAGATTTCTTCCTCTGCATCCCATCTAGGTTGCATGACATGATTGATCAGGGTCGCTGTCGCAAGCGACCCTTTTTTATTAGAACTTTCTTGCACTTTTCTTCGGTTTCTCCGAGTAGAATTCGAAAGAGATCTGCACTCATGCCTGTTGCATTTCAGTTGGACTGCGGGAGAGTGCAAGATCGAGAGTTGTGACCTGCAATAATGCATCGTCACCGACTCCTTATGAATCCCAGTTCGTTCAAATTCACCGGCCAATCGATATCGTGATTATTGGGCCAATCAACAGGTCCGATCATTGGATTTATCCTAAGGGAGAACCATCAGATGCTCAGCGGGGTTACCCTGACCTGTTTTTCTCTCAGCTATTTCGTAGTCCTCTTGCTAGAGCTGTCTCGTTTGGTGTGGCGTGTACCACTGCGAATGGTCGTGCTGTGGATCATGTTAGCCTTAGGACTATTTACTCATGCAGTCTATCTTTGGAATATCGGCTTCAAGCAGCTGCAGGAGATTGGCACCAGCGGCTTATTGTCGAGTTGGCATGACTGGTCGTTGATAGCAGCTTTTGGTCTAGCTTTGACCTACACGGCTCTGCTTTGGAAGCGTCCTGAAACGTCGGTCGGCATGTTTATTTTGCCGTTGATCATGATGCTGATAGGGCTCTCGTGGATTGTAGAATCAGCGACACCCTTTTCTCGCCAAACCACGGTGAATATTTGGGGGTTAGTGCATGGCAGCTCGTTGCTGATCGGCACAATGGTGGTGAGCTTAGGATTCTCCGTTGGATTGATGTATCTGGTTCATGCGCATCAACTGAAACAAAAAAGGCGCCGAAGTTCTCGCTTACGGCTTCCCTCGCTGGAGTATCTTCAATCGCTCAATCGCAGTTGTCTCTATGTCTCCACGCTGCTTTTAGCCATTGGGGTTTTATCAGGAATTATTTTGAACTTGAATCTGCGAGGCAAAGTGGGTTGGACCGAAAGTGGCGTCCTCGTTTCGCTGCTGCTATTCGCTTGGTTGGTAGGAGCGACTTGGCTGGATCGCTATTACGGAACGGGTGCACCTGGTAGACGAGTTGCCTATTTAACGGTGATCAATTTTTGTTTTTTGATTTCAGCTTTGTTGGCTGTGGTCGCTACCCCACATGGTCGAGGTGCTTCCACACCAACCGATAGTCCCTCTCCCGAAATGTTGCCTGTACCCGGCATCACATCCTCCAACGCTGAAGAAGCGGCAAATTCAGCGGATCAAGAAGCAGGCCAGCAAAAGGCCACTTCAGGTGAGGTGTCACCATGAAATTGGTTATGGTGGGGTGCAGTCATCACCGCACGCCAGTCGAGTTGCGAGAAAAACTCGCTTTTACAAACGAGCAAGCGGTTCGAGCCCTGAGCGAATTAACCAAGTTATTTCCAGGCACTGAATCGGTTTTGTTGAGCACCTGTAACCGTGTTGAACTCTACGCTGCCAGCGCCGAAGAGGATGTTAAGGTACCAGAGACCAAAGATCTCATTGGTTTCTTGGCTGACTTTCACAAAGTGAATCCGGATTTGTTGCAGTCGCATTTGGTTCATTGCGATGATCGCGAAGCTGTACGGCATTTATTCACCGTCGCCTCCAGCCTCGACAGTATGATTGTGGGAGAGGCGCAGATTATCGCTCAAGTCAAACAAGCGTATGAACTAGCGCGAACATCGGATTATACAGGCCCTATCACTCACGCTGTTTTTCAGCATGCCAGCTATGTCGCCAAACGTGTCGCTTCGGAGACAGCCATTCAGCGACGACGCATCAGCGTTCCTAGTGTAGCGGTCAGCGAAGTAGCGGCGGAGTTTTATGAGCGTTTCGACGACAAGCAAATCACGCTTATCGGCGCCGGTGAGATGGGAGAGGAAACGCTGCGTTACCTGCTGGATGCGGGGGCCAAGAAGGTCACCATTATCAACCGTTCAACGCAACGAGCGACTGAATTGGCACAAAAACTAACCGGCAAAGTGGTGCCTTGGGATAGCTTGGCCGAGCAATTACAAGAAGCCGATTTGGTTGTCAGCACAACGGGTGCTACAGAACCAGTGGTCGATATGGAAATGTTTCAGACGATCTGGAAGCGTCGGCGACAACGCACGATGCTTATTCTCGATTTGGCTGTACCTCGAGATTTCGCCAGCGAAATCGGGGATATCGATGACGTTTATCTCTACACGGTTGACGATTTACAGAAAGTGTGTGATCGCAATCGATCTCTCCGAGAACAAGAGTGGCCGAAAGCCAAGAAGATCATCGAGGAAGAAACCGATAAGTTCATGAACGATTTACGTTATCGTTCAACTGGACCTGTTATTCAGAGATTGCGCGAACAAGCTGAGTCGATCAAGCAAGCCGAACTGAGCCGACTGATGGGACGATTACAAAACAAAGCCATCGATGATGCAGCGAAAGAGGAAATCAAAATAACGATCGATCGCGTGGTGAATAAACTATTGCACCCACCATTACAGTCGTTGCGAGAAAACGAGCACCCTGAACAGCATGCTACGTTAATCGATGCCTTAAAAAGACTTTTCCATCTCAACGAATAGATCAGCCCATAGATCGAATCGACAGTTCCAGCCTTCAAATCACTCCGGATCAACACTTTCCTGACCAGCAAATCGCAAAGAGTTGTAGAAACTATCGCGAGCTGCTTCGACATCAAGATTGGTAGCGACTTCGATATTTTTGCGCCACTGTCGCTGCGAGCGTTGATCAAAGATCGTCATGCCCCGAGTAAGCTCTCCGGTGGTCTCGACACGACCGGCCATCTCGCTGGTTTCAAACAAACTTCTTTCTGTCGCCATCAAGATGCCAACGACAGCTTGTAACGAAATCGTTTCTCTGCCGAGAAGTTGACGATGGGTTCGGAAAAAATGAGGAAGCAAAGCATGTAGAACTTTGCCAACCCGAGTATGTTTCGGAGGAAGTGAGTCGATCAATTCCAATCCAAATGTTAGCTTCGAGGTGACTTCCAAAGGGATCAGTGTTTTGGTTGTTGCAGATTGAAAAGCGATTTCGGCAGAACTTGGATCGAAATGCATGTTGAATTCGGAGCAGGGGGTGCAATCGCCGTTGCCTGTTACGGAACCTCCTACCATGATCAATCGATTGACCAAAGGGATCAATCCAGGATCTCGCTGAAAAGCTTTCGCGATCCCTGTCAGTGGTCCAAGTGCAATCACGGTGAGTTCACCGGGATTTTCGCGAATACGATGTGAAATCAATTTGTCGCTAGGCATGACGTGCTGACGCCCTACCGCTTCCCACTGAGCGTTGGCAAGACCATCTTCGCCATGAACCTCACGACCATCCAAAACCGGGGCTCCCTCAGGATCCATCGCAGCGCCGATGCGCGGATGTCGCGGCGGATCCAGTTTTTCAATCAACGCTTGAACATTGCGTGTACTTCGTTCAGCATCCACATTGCCCGCGCAAGCGGTAACCCCGACGACCTCTAGTCTCGGATCAAACAACGCCAAAGCCAAAGCAATAGCGTCGTCGATGCCCGGATCACAATCGATAAGGACTTTCTGGGGCATAAGCCGTATTAACCTCTGGACAATTACTGCGCAAGCCTGGAAAACACAATTACTTTACGGAAGTTTGTTCCTAGCAACTACCCCAGGAGTAGAGCTAAGGTCGTAAGTGGAGTTAAGATCGCTAACAGTAGAAGCTCTTCTGATACTCCCAAACGTTAAGTCTAGGTTGGAATCTTATGATCGATGAAGCGATCCAGCAAATCCGGGCAGGGAACGATCTGCGTCCCGAACAAATGCGCGAGCTGATGAATTTGGTTCTAACTGGCCAAATCGAACTCGATTCCATGGGACAATTCCTGCTGGCTCTCCGAGAAAAAGGGGAATCGGTCAGCGAAATTGCTGGAGCTGCACTCGCTTTAAGGGGAAAAATGCTCCCCATAAGATCTTGTGGCAACAAAATCCTGGACACTTGCGGAACCGGGGGAGATGGAAGCAAGACGTTCAATATAAGTACTGCTGCTGCAGTAGTAGCCGCTGCGGGTGGCGCAACGGTCGCCAAACATGGGAATCGAAAGGTGACTAGCGCTACCGGTTCGGCCGATGTGCTACAGTCGTTGGGAATTGAAATCGATGCGGATCGCGATGTCGTCGAGAGCTGTCTGGAAGATCTTGGTTTGTGCTTCTGTTATGCTCCCAAACTCCACCCTGCGATGCGCCATGTTGCCGAGATCCGAAAGCAGTTGAAAGTTCCTACGTTGTTCAATCTTCTTGGGCCACTTTGCAATCCGGCCGGCGCGACCTATCAAATCTTGGGTGTCGGTAAAAGTGAATTGCAAGAGAAGCTGGCGTTAGCCTTGCAGTTCTTACCGATCGAGAAAGCTTGGGTCGTGCGCGGCGATGATGGGGTTGATGAGATCAGCATCAGCGATCAAACGGAAGTGATCGAGGTGACACCTACGTCCATGACTCGTTTCAAACTCAGTCCGCGTGATTTCGGGTTACAAGAAGCTGCTCGCGAAGCGTTGTATGCAGAGGACCCTGAGCAAAGTGCTGCCGTGATTCGTAAAGTGTTATCTGGTGAAAAAGGCCCCTGCCGCGATGTCGTAGTGCTCAACGCAGCAGCGGGACTTTATCTAGTTGGTATTGAAAGCGATTTAAACCAAGCAGCTCGACGAGCGGAACGAGCAATCGATTCAGGTCGCGCGTCGGAATTGCTGCAAGAGCTTGGTCGGCGAACCCATCGAAGCTGAGAAACAAAAAGAACCAAGTGAGATATTCAGCTTGGTTCCTTTGTGGCTTATTCTCTTAAGTATCACGAGTCGTTGGAGCTTTTGTTTCCATCGGAGTCGTGATCGGTTGAATCGGGTTTAAACGAGTTAGTATCCTCGTTGTCATCTTCCGAATCTTCTTCGTCGGCGTATGGATATTCTTCAAAATTGCGCCAGGCGTTACTGAGTGCCTCATTGAAGCTGCGAAGTACAATGCGTCCTTTGAAAATACTGTAAGCTTCTACGGCGGTGATGGGTCTGGTGCGTGAGGATGTTGGGAACCAGAGGATATCGTTGCTGCTGGTCACCGCGATGCCGCGCAGTTTTCCTCGCGAGCTTTCCGATACCAGAACATGTTCGCCGAAGAAGACTCCCAACGTAATATTTTTGATTTTTTTATGACCTGCATCGCGCAGCTTACGTTGCAAGGGAGTAATTGCCGTAGCTTTAAATGCTTCCATGTATTCCACCGGAAACTCTTGCACCTGCGGATGTTCCATATGCCAACCGGCAAAAGCAGCGTAAATGTCTTCGATTGGTAGATCCGCTAAGTCGGCTCCGAAAGCGAAATTGACTGGCCCACTGATGGCGATATTGCTGATCGTTAATGGGCCAAGTTCATAGTGGAAGCGGAAGAGATAGACATCCTGAATCTCTTTGTATCCTGGCCAATAAAGTTCGCGATGATCGATCAATTCGAGTTTGGTGGGAGGAACTGAAAAGTTTCGCGGTTCGCTTAACCACAGCGCCAGCTTCGCTTCGGCTGTTGAAACATCCGACATGAATTTCGGATTGATCATATCATCGAGTCCGAGCTCTTTAGCGTATGCGATGACTCGCAAACGAGCCGAAGGTTCTTTTGCCAGAGCGATCAGTTGCTTGCGACCATGATCGTCTCCTAAGCGAGCCAAGGAACCAAACGCTTCAGCTTGAACTCGGCGATGCATAAGTTCCGAAGCTTGATTGAGTTTACCGATAGCCGCTTCGTCTCCCATGAGCCCCATGCAATAGCAGAGGGATACGGCTAGCGAGATCGCTTCTTTGAGGGTGTTTTGGATCTCGTTGACCTCTTGGCCAAAGTTTCGCGGGTCTTCTTCGAATTTCTCCAGACGGCGAACGACACCACCGAGCAGTTCCATCAATTCTTTGCGGCGTTCGTAGCCAGGGTGTTGTTTGAGTTTACGTTGGTTGGTGACGAAGTTGGACAAATCGATGATGCTGGCAGCAATATGCTGATGTTCAATTGCCTGAAAGGCTTCTGGAAAGAAGGCTGACAGGTTCCAATCGTTGAGCCGAAACAAAGGGCTCAGGCCAACGGCGAACGCTTCGCACGTCGCAGGTGGATCATCGCGGATGATGCGAGCTAGCGCTTTTAGATCAGAATCCTGCGATCGCGCAGCGAGCATTTGCATGGCGACTCCGCGATACTCGGCAGGCTTTTTGGGAACAGCTTCATAGAAACGTTCCAGCAGATGTGTGGATAGCAACTCAGTTTGGCCGCTTTTGATTTGCTCTCGCATTTCTTTATCGGTTGCCAAGACGGCGAAACGGAGGCCAAGGTGAGAGATGTAGCCGACAGCATGTCGCGATAGGATGGTGGCCCGCTTATCCTCGGGAGTCGCCTCGAGTTTGTTGGTGATATCCTCGAAGATGGCCAAAAGGTCAGAGGGAGAGATTTTGGCAATCTCGGTGTAAAATTCCTCGAGTTCCCTGGGAATGTAGAAGTAGATCGTGTCCCAGATCCGCTCGGTGATTGATTCGACGACAGAATTCATCCTCAATTTCCTTCCAAATCCAAACTTTTTTGCACCGCAGCAGTTCGTTGTGGCGGCTTCAAGCGGTACAATCCTAGATACAGGTAACCCCGCCGGTGGGATTTCCCCGCGGTTGCCTTCCCTGACACTCCTACGTCCTCGGTCCTCGGGGCGTACCATTTGGTTTTTGTCCAGCGGGCTTTCTTCCTCGACGGAAGATTCAAGCCGGTAGGATTTCAGAGCTGTTTTGTTTTAGCATGGCCGTTGCGATATGGCCCGATCCTAAAGCTTCACAGTTCTCAAGGTTTGTTCAAGTATTCGGCTAATTTTTCAGTCCATTCGTTGCGGTGCACGTTCGGTAGGGTCCATTGTCATCTTCGAAAGAATCAGTAAGTCCATCCTCTAATCCCGTCCCAACTCGTTTTGAGGATTTGGGATTATCTAAAATTATGCTCAAAGCCTTGTATCGTTCGGGTTATCAACAACCGACCGATATTCAAGCCAAACTCATCCCGCTTGCCTTGGAAGGTGGGGATGTGATCGGTCAAGCTCGAACGGGTACTGGAAAAACGGCCTCGTTTGCCATTCCAATCCTTGAGCAGCTAGATCCTTTGCGGGAATGCCGCAATCCACAAGCCCTGATCCTGGTTCCTACTCGAGAATTAGCTGAACAAGTATACCAGGAAATCTTAAAACTAGCATATGGCTGTCCTACCCATGCGGTCGTACTTTCCGGAGGAAAACTGCTCAATCGCCAGATGAAACAGCTGTCCGAGGGTATTCAGATCGTGGTCGGTACGCCTGGGCGAGTGATCGATCATCTCCGCCGAGGAACCTTGAAGCTCGACGATCTTTGGTGCGTCGTACTTGATGAGGCTGATCGCATGCTCGATATCGGTTTCCGACCCGACATCGAACGCATTTTACGCCGCTGTCCTGAAGATCGCCAAACACTTTTGCTCAGCGCGACTCTTGCTCCAGAAATCCAAAAGCTGGCCAACAAGTACTTGGTCGAACCATCGCGCGTCGATTGCTCTAATAAAGAAATCTCGGTCGATACGATCGAACAACGTTATCTAACAGTCGAGCAACCACAGAAGCTCGACTTGCTGCTGAAATTGCTCGATAGGGAACGGCCGCCGCAATCGATCATTTTTTGCCGTACCAAGCGAGGCACCGACAAACTGCATCGCACCTTAGAAAAAACGCTGTCGAAACGACCGGAATGGGCCAATGTTCGCATGGGTTGCATCCATGGCGACATGAATCAAAAGCAAAGAGACCGAGTCTTTTCGGAATTGCGAGCAGGCAAGTTGCATATGCTTGTAGCAACCGATGTTGTGGGGCGTGGTATCGATGTCTCGGGCATTTCGCACATCATCAATTATGACATCCCAGAAGATTGCGATGATTACGTTCACCGCGTGGGACGCACCGGACGCATGGGGCGCGAAGGTATCGCTTTTACCTTTGTCTCAAAGGATCAAGGAGAACAATTGACGGCGATCGAGCAACGCATCAACCGTCTTTTGGAACGCGACCCACTGGTCGATGAAATGAATTTGGCGAACAGGCCTGTTGTCGCTAAACCCGCTACTCCCGCAACCGCATCCCCTGGAACTTCTGCAGTCTCTACAGAAGAACCTGCCGGCGTGCCTGTCAGCCATCCTGATTCGACATTTGGGCAAGAGACCTCTAAGCCGCCAGCTCGTTCACGATTATTTCCGATGAGGAAACCGATCAACGAACGATTATCGCGTTTGGGTGCGAAACGCGAGTAAAATTTCGCGAGTCTTAATTCTGCTAGATGTGCCTAAGTTCGATCTAAACTTTTTGGTAATAGACGCAGTTGTCGCTGCGTCTATTACAGCGATGTGATATCGATCGCTTGAATCTCTGAAGAGTTCTCGAATGTCATGAAAGGGATTTTCCGCATCGTCTGCGCAACCTTCTGAAGCCGACGACCTTCCAGTGGATGGTCAGCGACTTGGCGAATAACCACCATCGCAACTTGATTGGAGTATCGTTTTGCCAATCTCGAATAAATCTCAGGATCTCGTTCGCCGCTATCGCCGATCAGCATGAACTGTCGCTGTGGAAATCGCTTCAGTAGCCCAGCTGCAATTCCGTACTTGCCTCGACGGCGAAGGATTTGCCACTTGCGAACAATCTCATCGCGCAAACGAAACCAACGCAAATGCATGCTGCCCGCAGGAAACTGCTGGGCGGCAAAAAAGTCAGAGATTGCTGGATAAATTTGCCAAGGACTGCTCGAAACGTAGTGGAATACGGCTCCCTGCTGCGACCACTGCTGATAGAGAGCCGACATTCCTTCGATCGCTTGAAAAGGATGAACGAACGTGTTCGCGAGCATCGCACGTTTCTGTGTTACCTGAGTTCGCTTGATGGTGTCGTCGATATCGCTGATGATGCTCAAGCCTTTAGGAGGAACTAGAAACAACGAGCCTTCAATCGGAGATCCTCGGCCTGAATCGGGATGGAGAGCAAGTTGAATATTCATCTGCCCACCAGCTTGCGCATCTTGCGGAGCCACTTGCTCAAGCAAATCGACAGGGATATCAAAGGTGCTTTGGAATAGTCCACTGCTGCGAGTTTTCTTGCGGAGTGGAAAACGCAAAGAGCCAACCTGCAAAACAACTTGTCTTTTTGCTTCCGAGGCGACAAGAAAGCCTTCCAGTCGCTTTTGAAAGAGCTCTTCGCTAAACTCCTCGCGTGGGACATTCATCACGCGCTGCAGGCCACGCATCAGCAGACGTTTCGATAGCGTGATGGGAACATGGCGGTAGAAACGACCTTGAGCGAGCACGCGCCACAAGTTGCGATCGCGATGTAGGTAACCCAACATCGGATACAACATCGCCTGTTGATCTAGCTCAAGATCGGAATATGGTTGCGACACGATCGCCATGTTTCCCGCGGAGGAAAAAAGTTATTTGTCTTGCGAGGTTTTTTCTTCGCTGGATTTATTTTCGCTGGGTTTCTCTTCCGAAGCTTCCTCTGCTGCTTTACCGCTGTCGCCTGGTTTCTTGGGGCGGCGCTGAGCAAAGAGCCATTGATGAAACTCAGGATTCTTATAGGTAGCGGTCCAGCTATCATGACCAACACCCGGATACTCGGTGTATTTCGGTTCGCCACCCGCCGTCTTCAGAGCTTCGATCATCGCTCGAGTGCGTTCGACCTTAACTGCTTTGTCTTCATCTCCATGAAAAGCCCATAGCGGTATATTTTTAAAACGTGCAACAGTCGCTGGGTCACCACCACCGCAGATCGGCGCAGCAGCAGCGAACATTTCAGGATGTCGAGCTAAGGCGTCCCAGGTGCCGTAGCCACCCATGGATAAGCCGGTGATGTAGATGCGATTAGGATCGACAGCAGCGGTTTCGATCATCGACTTAACCAGTTCGATCGTTAAGCCTAACGAATCGCTTACCTTCTCAGGGATGGTGCTGGTTTCAGAAGACCAATCAACCTCGACCCACTTTTTACCGGCAGGGCACTGAGGTGCTAGAACATAACAAGGCATCGATTTGCGTCGTTCAGCATCTAGAAAGTCTTTCATGCCGTGAACGAGTTGGACTTTGTTATCATTCCCACGTTCGCCCGCGCCATGTAAAAAGATCACCAACGGATATTTTTGATTGGGGTTATAGTTCGCTGGCTTAAGCAAGCGATACTTAAGAACGTTTCCCGCTTGGTCGGCAAAATCTCTCGGTTCAAACATTCGCACTGGATCACCGGCGATCGCAGGATCCAATTCCTTCTTTTCTTGTGCAAAAACAGGAAGAGAAACAACGGACAAAAATAGGGCCGCTAAGCTCGTCAAAAGATGGCGCATCGCTGTAAAACTCTCTGAAATAAGGACGGGACGACCCGCATTAGCCTATAGTCTCAAAACGCTGCCGTAAAGCGACCAACCCGTTTTCTTGCATCCGTAGGGTACATCAGCGGTCTTTCAAAAGCTTCTCTCCGCAATAAGCCCCTTCACCACAGATTCACGCTCCGCACATCAATCAACCGACCGCGCAATGCACCTTGTGCCTCTGTGGTTCTACGTGGTTCCCTGACTCATGCCGGCTAAATGCCCGGTGCTAAACGCTGCTTGGAAATTGAATCCACCAATCGGACCATCAAGGTTCAAAACTTCGCCAGCAAGAAACAGACCGGGAACTAACTTGCTCTCCATCGATTGCGGATGAACCTCCGATAGGACAACACCACCTGCCGTGACTTCGGCTTTCGAATAGCCACGAGTTCCATGCAGAGGAATGGTGAAGTTTTTGATTCGATCGAGCAAATCCTGTCGATGTTTTTTGCTGACCTCTGCCAAGGGTTTATCGATCGGAATCTGAGATAGTTCAATCGTTGTTTGTGCCAAGCGGCGCGGAATCAAATCGCTCAATGTGTTGAGTAAGGTACGGCTACCGGATTGAGTCGCCGATTGAAACCACAACGCGAGTTGTTCCGATTTGCGATCAGGTACAAGATCGATGTGGAGTGTTGAATGATGCCCAGGCGGAAGATCGGAGACGGCGCGTGAAACGTTCATCGGTGCTGGACCAGAGAGACCAAAGTGGGTCCAGAGCAATCCACCTCGCGCGACCAAGCGAGGATCTTTACGCTTGGACCCACCTGCGCTCTCATCGAGTAGTTCCACCTGGACAGATGCATCCGGCAGCGTGATCCCTTGCAGATCATTGAGCCAAGGTACCGAAGAGACCAAGGGTGTTAAAGCAGGTCGCAGCGGCGTGACGGTATGGCCAAAACGTTGTAGCCATGGATATCCATCTCCCGTAGTACCGCAGCCAGGATAAGACAATCCGCCGGTTGAAATCAACAAGCGTTTTGAGTGCCACACATGATCCTCTGAGACAACTTCAAAACCGATACCATCGCTGCTGCGACGGACGTCCTTGATTGCAGTCCCTGTTTGCAACTCACCACCCGAGCGCGTCATGCGTCGCACCAAAGCATCACGAACATCGATCGCTCGATCGCTGACAGGAAATATTTTCCCGGTAATTTCTCGTTTCGTAGCGACCCCCTCAGCTTCGATCGTTCGGATGACTTCTGTGGGAGGAAGGTGATGCAAAGCGGAAGAGAGAAATCGCCCTTCACGGCCAAACGCTTCAACGATCGCTCGCCAATCGCAATCGTGGGTGATATTGCAGCGAGTTCCTCCGGACATGAGGATCTTGGGCCCAGCTTTGTTGTTCTTTTCGAGAACAAGAACCTTGCAACCTTTCTGGGCTGCGGTGCCACCAGCCCATAATCCAGCCGCACCTCCCCCAATCACAATTAAATCCCACTGATTCATTTCCAAGTCACTTTCATCAAGGCTGCCCGCATCGCGGTCAGCGAAGTACAATACAAGGTTTCCAACCCATTGTACGCTGACCCTTTCATCGGTGGAGCCTGTGAACTCATCTCTATCACCAAGAATTGCTGAACAAAGAGCGATAGAAGTTGCCGAATCGTATCCGGGCACAACCATCTTCTGTACGACGCTGGGCCGCGGTCAACTCGCTCTATACCTCGCGAAGGCACGTTCAAATGCCCAGGTTCATTGCTGGTTCATCGACCAATACCAATGGCAAAAAGCCATCGATTACAGCCGAGAAACAGAGGACCAAGAACTTCTTCAACGGCTACACTTTGAATGTCAGCCCGATCCATCCGAACAAACGGTGGATCTAGCCATAGTACCCTTGATGACAGGTGGCGAAGCAGAATTGTCTCGCGAAACTTTACAACTGATGCATCAAAGACTCTCGGTCGGAGGGACACTGATCACGGCAGTCGATAATCCTCGCGACCAATGGTTGCATCAGCAAATGAAAGAACTTTTTGCCAAGGTGACGGTCAAATCATTTCCCGATGCAATGGTGTATGTTGCCGTCAAGACAACAGAGCTTAAAAGAGTTCGAAACTTTGAATGCGAATTTGCTTTTCGCGATCGAGAAAAATTGATCTATGCAATCAGCCGACCAGGAGTGTTTTCTCATCGCCATATTGATCCAGGCGCAAGGCAGTTGATTGACACGATCGAGATGGGTCCCAAGAGTCGTGTGATCGATATCGGATGCGGGGCAGGTACCGTATCTCTTGCCCTAGCAGCACGCGACTCAACAACGGTCCTGCATGCAGTCGATGGTAATGCGAGAGCCGTTCAATGCACCGAAGCAGGTGCAAAGCGAAATGGTTTGAGCAATATTACCGCGGAACTGAATAGCTTCGGCACGAAGAGCGCGGCAGCGAGTTTTGATTTAGCGGTTGCCAATCCACCCTATTTCGCAGACTTCAGAATCGCTGAGCACTTTGTCGAAACAGCGATGTACGCTTTGAAACCAGGTGGCCAACTTTTATTGGTGACAAAACAACCCTCTTGGTACGAAGAATTTCTTCCTGACAAATGGGATGATGTCGATATCTGGCCAAGTAAACGCTATCACCTCGTCGCAGCGGTTAAGCCTTAAAAGTTGAGAGCTTCGTTGACTCTGACGTGGATGCTGCGCACTTTCTAAGGATGCAATACTTACGGTATGAATGAAATCGAAGTTATTCGAGGAATATTTCGCAGCATAATTTGATCAGGTCAATAATCGTCATGGATTGCACTATCAAAAAAGCAGCTAGTGAAATACTTGGCGGCCAAGCTCTCTTGGTGACTGCCGGAGCAGGTATGGGCGTGGATTCAGGATTACCTGATTTCCGAGGAAGCGAAGGCTTTTGGAAAGCTTATCCACCTTATGCAAAAATGGGCATTCGCTTTGAAGAAATGGCGAATCCACGTTGGTTTCATTATGACCCCAGTTTAGCTTGGGGATTCTATGGCCATCGGCTCTCGTTGTATCGAAGTACCGTTCCGCATGTAGGGTTCGGACTGCTGCGGAAGTGGTCGCAGCGGATGCCACAAGGGATGTTTGTCTACACTTCGAATGTTGATGGTCAATTTCAACGTTCTGGTTTTGAAGAGACGCGAGTGGTCGAAGCGCACGGAAGTATTCATCATATGCAGTGTGTAAAGGAATGTGGTGTCGGCATCTTCACGGCTGACGGGATTGAAATTGATGTCGATAAGGAGACGATGCGAAGTCGAGGTCCTTTGCCCGCTTGTCCACGCTGCGGAAGTTTAGCGCGTCCTAACATTTTGATGTTCAACGATTGGAACTGGAATGAAACGAGGACCGAATTGCAGCAGCGGCGTTTTGAAGATTGGATTCGGAATATTTCAGGACGACTCGTAGTCATCGAATGTGGCGCCGGTGTGGCCTTGCCCCACATTCGGCGCGTCAGCGAAGAAATGTCGCGGAGATGTCAAGCAACGTTGATCCGCATCAATCCTCGAGATTGCGACGTACCAGATCGCCAGGTCAGTATCGCATTGGGTTCGTTGGCTGCTCTGTTATCGATCGATGCGATTCTTGAAAGTGAATCCCAATCGCCCCGAATGGCATAAACGAAAATGGCCGTGAAAGCTTGCTTTACTTCCGGTGGTATCTTTCCCAGGCATTTTCGATTTCGTCGCAAGCAGCAGCTAGTCCATCTTCCTGTGCGAGTTGCTGCGCCACTTGCTGGATACGTTTTGGTAGTTGAGAATCATCGAGCAGCGAGGAGATCGCTGAGGCCAACGCAGCACCTTTGAATTTTTCCCGCTGTAAACCTTTTCCGATACCAAGTTTCTCAACGCGATAAATATTATCGACTTGATCGAAGGCCATCGGCATGATGATTTGAGGAATAGCAGCGGCCATCGCTTGCGACATCGAGCCGACTCCACCGTGATGGACTAACATTTCGGTCTGAGGTAAGAGCCAACGAAACGGTGCGAAATCGAAATGCTTGACAGATGGGGGAAGGTTCGAAGGTATCTGATCAGGGAAGCGAGTCAACAAGAGTCCTCTTCGTCCAAGTCGCTGACAAGCATCAACGGCTGCAGCGAAAAAGTCGTGACCGAACAGGTTCGCTGAACCGGGAGTGAAAGCGATTGGTTTGGAGCCTGACCGCAGAAAAACTTTTAGTTCTTCAGATGGTTCGGCGATACCATCCTCGCTGTAGAGAGGGAAACTGCAAAGCTTTAGTTGCTCGGGCCAATCGGGTTGTTTCGCTGCGAACCACTCGGGAAACATGGCGATCGTCGATAGTGGTGAATGCCACCAATCCTTGAAGATGCGACGAGCTGGCTGAAGTCCCAGCTGTTTACGGAAGGGATTCAGCCAAGGAACGATCAAGGGATCGATTGCAAACTTGTCGGCCACAAACCATTTGAATCGTTTAAGCCAAGGAGGGCCAATGTGCACAGTAACCTTCGGTAGTCGTGGCCCCTCATACGCACTCCGAAATAGAGCTGGTGATAGGTGGATGGTGACCAGTGGTGTGTCGAACTTTTCTTGTGCCAGTCGGGCGCCAAAAGCGAGCGTTGATGCGACGACCATAGAGTCGCCTGGAGTGTAGAGGTTTTCGATGGCTCGATAGATCGGTTCCAAGTTAGGGCGAACTGCAAGATCCATCACTTTGCGTACGCCGATCATCGGATGCCATATCTGCGGATCGCTAACCATCTGGCGAAAGTCGGCGTTGGGCATGGTGTCAACGAATTCTAGATCGGATTTTTCAGCTAATTCGCGAAAATAGCCGGCAGTGACAAGCGTCACGCGATAGCCACGGCGGCGCAGTTGTCGACCAAGACCCACGAAGGGATGAACGTCACCCGAACTACCTACTGTGCAGAGAATGATATGTCGAAGAGTTCCCTGCGACGGTGAATGCATCCTTTCGTTTCCCTTACTCGATGATAGTTTCTGGGTTCTGCAAATAGGGTCAGCGGTTTGTTTTACGATTCACTGCCGAGAATGCTATAGATGGTGAATGCTTCTTCCAGCCAAGCTCGCAGGTTTCGCGGTTGGATCAGCGTTGTTTTATAAATCAGGCATTCCGATCCCATCGATTCGATACATATATCCTTGTGTTTTTCGAGCGAGGTCAATCGATTCATCGACATCCAAGTGCGGATGGCATTTTCGTCACTGGCTTGCAGAAGGAATTGCGAAGAAAAAACAGGGTGGGTTTGGAAGTTGATATCTTTGATGCCGAAAACTTGACCGAGTCGATGGAACCAGCGTTCGGGCCGCATCGTAAATTCGGGCGTATTGAGCAGTTTGCTGGAGAAGAAGACGACCGAGAGTTGATGGGTTGCAGAGTTTTTCCCACTGCCTAAGACATATTTATAGTCGAACATGACTGCCACCGTGTCTTGTGTGTCCGCGACGACGATGTTGCTGATTTCCTTTGATCTTCCAAGTGATAGAAGTTGGAAGGGGACGGTAATACCAAGGTCGGTAGCTAGGCTTAGAGGTCGGTACTCAAGCGACAGTTCCAAAGCAAATAGCGCAACACCTTCTCGTCGTTTTCTTTTGGCATGCTCAACAGCAAAATAGACTGCGAAAACAAAAATCGCAATCAAAGGCGGGATGATAATAAATTCCATGTCAGACCTGTGCTTCGATGGATTGCTGTTGCGGAAAAGAGTTAACCAAGGCTGTCGATGAAGTAGTTCCTGAAGCTTCTTCGTAGGTTATATCAAGATCGACGAAGGAGTTCACGTTATGCCAATGAGGTATTCTGAATGATTGACCTTTTAACTTTCATTCCTGCCTCTTGTCATGCAAAATGCGAGCTTATAGGAGTAGGCGGATACTATCTTTGGCTCAGTTCATGAACGGTATCGATCAGGAATTTGACATGATCTACGGGCGTGTTGGGAAGGATGCCGTGGCCGAGGTTGAAGATATGTCCAGCACGGCCGCCGGCAAGTTTCAGAATTCGCTCTGCATGTTGCCGAATGGTCGCTTTGTCTGCTAGCAGAATAGTGGGATCTAGATTGCCTTGGACAGCGTGATCGTAGCCAACGGTCTTCCAAGCATCGTTGAGTTCCACTCGCCAGTCGACACCGACAACGGTTCGGCGGTCTACTTTCAATAGAGGCAGTAACGCAGGATTACCGGTTGCAAAATTGATGACCGGCACCGACGGCTGAATTCGGTCAAAAATGATTTTCATGTACGGAAGAATTTGCTGAGTGTAATCGTAGACCGACAAACATCCTGCCCATGAATCAAAGAGTTGCACGCACTGTGCACCGGCATCGATTTGTGCGTTTAGATAAAGGGCGATCGAATTGGCGAGCTTTCTCATCAGTACATCCCATGCACCGGGGTCGGCATACATCAATCGTTTCGTATGCGCATAGTGCCGACTCGATCCACCTTCGATCATGTAGCTTGCCAGAGTGAACGGCGAGCCTGCGAAGCCGATGACCGGTATATGTGGCTTGAGTGCGGCGCGAGTCTTGGTCACAGTATCAGCGACAAACTGTAGCGGTTCCATCGAAGTCAGTTCGCTGATGCGATCTACTTCCGAAGCGGTGCGAATCGGATTGTGGATGACGGGACCATCGCCAGCGGCGAACTCCAAATTGAGTCCCATCGGCTCAAGAATCGGTAGCAGATCGGAGAAAATGATAGCCGCATCCACTCCGATTTTCTCGACCGCCGTGACCATCACTTCAGCGCAGAGATCCGCATTCTTGCATAGTTCAAGAAACGAAACCTTGGCTCGAACTTCACGGTACTCAGCCATGTAGCGTCCCGCTTGGCGCATCAGCCAAATCGGCGTGACGGGTGCAGCCTGCAGTCGGCACGCTTGCATGAATGGACTGGCATCGGTTGGCAAGGCGTTATCGCTGGATGCGGGGCGTGCGAAGTGTCGTTCGTTAGAACGTCTGCCAGCGACAAGGTTCGGAGCACGCTTGGCAGCTTCTTGAACCAAGTGACCCATTTTGGAATTCTCGGGTTCGATATCGACCGGTAACTCAAGTTGATGAAGCATCTCGCTGGTGGTCGGGCCAATCGAAGCTACGATGCAACTGGAGAACTTGGTTCGCAGTTCGTCTTCGACACCAAGCTCTGCTGCGATGCGTAGTAGATTGACAACCTGATGGGCGCTGGTAAACATCAGCACATCGCGCTGGCCAGCGATGATAGCGCGAACATTCGCTTTGATCGGCTCGCAATCCAGGGGAAGATCCCACTGATAGACTCGCACAGTCGAGACTTCAGCACCGCGAGCTTCCAGACCGGCGATGAGGCTACGGTTGGGGACGCCATATTCTTGAAGGCCAACGGTTTGATTGGAGATCGGCACTTTCTGATCGATCAATTGCAGGATCTCGCGCCAAGTGTTAGGTTCGGCGGCACGATGGGTAGGTGTCAAACCGACTTCTCGCATAGCGGCAACAGGCTTTGGACCACGAACAATGGTGGTGATATCGGAGAGCGCATCGAGAAACCGCTGCTTGTCGACATGCTTTTCAATAGCGGTCAACAAATGCTTGAAACCGACGCCGGTTAAAAAGATCACAATATTGATCTGGCCGGTAATAACCCGGTAAGCAAAGTCGATAGCCTCTCGATTTTCGGAAACGGGAACCTCTCTCAACGAGGGGCTAACGAAAGCCTGTCCCCCAAATTTCTCGATCATTCGTTGCATTTCCTCGCAACGACGGCTTTCGAAGGAGGCGACGCGCAAACCGTTAAAACTAGGCTGGTTATCCGACATGCAAAGATCCTTGAGCATTTTTTAGCGGCGAGATGAGGTCAGAAATGATCCCCCGCGTTATCATTCTAAAACAGATCGGTCGTTTGCGGTGCAGCAGCAGCCTGAAAGTGTGGTATTTCTGCTGAAGTTCATGGTCTTCCCAAGTGGAATTTCCTCCCCAGCGTTACGTCCGGTAATAATCTATTCGTACGGTTTGATCCCGACTCCTTTGTCGCTGGCCCGGAGCGATGAGCTTTTCGGCAATCAAGCCTGGATGAAGTTGCTCGGCTCGAGGGTTGCCAAGTGCACAAACGGTTCTTGAGATTGATGACCGCCATCGTCTGCTTTGCCCTGGGCATCGCGAGCGAAAAATGTGTTGCGCAAGTCGTAAGGGAGGGAGGAGAGCAACAAGCCTCCAGCACCCCGGAAGGTTTTCGTCAATTGCAAGGTCGCCATATGACCTTCATCACAGACCTTCCTATCGATGCTGCGATGCAGCAGTTGCCCGCTGTGTTTGATGCAGCCATGCCTTTCTGGGGTGAGTACTTTGGAGTACCCGAAGCGACTTGGTCGAGTTGGCATGTCAAGGCTTATTTGATCGGCGATCGCAATCGTTTTAAAGAAGCAGGTTATATTCCTGACCAACTTCCTCCTTTCGTCAACGGTTATCAACTCGAAGATCAACTCTGGTGCATCGATCAACCGAGCGATTACTATCGTCGACATTTGCTGTTGCACGAAGGAACTCACTGGTTCATGTATCGCGCCCTCGGTAGTGCAGGGCCTCCTTGGTACATGGAAGGGATGGCAGAAAAAATCGCGACGCATCGATGGGACGAAGGCAAGCTGAGTCTGGATGTATTTCCCGATCGACGCGAAGGTTTCGAATATTGGGGAAGGCTGAGATTGATTCGTGAGCTGCGCAGCCAACCGACACGACCCACACTTGAAGGAATCTTGCGCTATGGTCCTACGGCTCATCAACAAGTGGACGCTTACGCTTGGAGTTGGGCAGCGGTCTGGTTTCTCAAGAATCATCCACGATCAGCCGGTGTGATGGAGAGGATGCGAAAAAAACGTTTAGACGATGTTCAGGAATTCACGCCTAGGTTGCTCGTCCAGTTACGACCACATTGGAAAGAACTAACGACAAGCTGGAATGCATGGATCGAGCAGATCGATTACGGCGCTGATATGCAGCGAGATATACCTGAAATCGATTTTGCGAAAGAGGTGTCGGGGTCGGGACCCTACGAGGTGAAGATTGCAACCGATAGGGGGTGGCAAGATTCTGGTATACGGCTTCGCAAGGGTGATAAAGTTCGCATCAGTGCGAAAGGGCGATTTAAAATTGGCAATGATCCCAAGCCATGGTATTCCGAGCCCGATGGAGTCACCATCGAATACTTTCTTGGTCAGCCACTCGGTCGATTGCTCGCGTTGGTCGCCGCTCCGGATGCAGGTGGTGGTTCGCGCGTAGGGGCCACATCACTGAAGGCTGTAGGTTCCCAAACGGAATGGACCTCCGAGCAAGATGGCGTTCTGCTATTGAAGATCAACGAGCCATCATTGCGGTTGAGTGACAATGAGGGAATGATCGATGCGAAGATTGAGGTGGATCGCGAATCCCCAAATACTCAGCCCGAGAATTCAAAGAAGACAGATGAAGAGCAACAAGATTCAGACCGAGAAAAATAAAGCGTTTAGAAAGATCAGTATGCGAGTCAGTGCCTCCAAGATTTTACTCTTCTACCTTATTTCCTTGAGTTTCACTGTAACTGTTTGTGACAAAGTGGTGTTAGCCCAGCAATCATGGGCTCCTACCGAAGCAGCTCAAGCCGCTGCAAACAACATCGACGAGAGCACTCAGCGCGCCCACATCCGCTTTTTGGCCGACGACTTACTAGAGGGGCGAGGCCCAGGCTCGCGCGGCGATGAGCTAGCACAGAGATATATCGCAGCGCAATTTCAACTGCTCGGACTCAAACCAGCAGCTGGCAACGGAAGTTGGTTTCAAAAGGTGCCGCTGGTAGGCGTCAAGACTCAGGCCCCTCCTGAGATTACTTTCGCTGCCAAAGAGAAGTCGCTATCGCTCAAGTACTTCGAAGAGTATATCGCTGTCAATGGAAGTCCGAAGGAAGAGAGTCAATTCGAAAACGCTGAGGTCGTTTTTGTTGGCTATGGCATCGTCGCTCCAGAGTACCAATGGGACGACTACAAAGGAGTCGACTTGCGAGGCAAAGTACTCTTGATGATGAATAACGATCCAGCGGATGATCCGAAACTTTTCGAGGGAAAAAAGCGGCTCTACTACGGTCGATGGGATTACAAGTATGAGAGCGCGGCTAGACAAGGTGCTGCCGGTGCGATCATCATCCACACAACACCCTCAGCCGGCTATCCGTTTCAAGTGATTCAGACATCATGGACTGGCGAAGAGTTTGAACTTGCTCAAAGCGATACGCCGCGTATGCAAATGCGAGGTTGGGTCAGCGAAGATGGAGCCAAGAAGATTTGTCAACTCGGAGACCTCGATCTAGATGCATTGCGTAAAAGCGCCGAGAGCCGGGACTTCAAGCCGGTGCCACTTGGAAGTCGATTATCGATGTCGTTGAAAAGCATTGTGCGAACTAAAGATACAGCTAATGTGCTCGGATGGATGGAGGGTAGCGATCCTGAGTTGAAAGATGAAGCGGTCGTCATTATGGCGCATCATGACCATATCGGACTTGCCGCGGAGCGCAATGCTGATGGCGATAACATTTACAACGGCGCGATCGATAACGCGTCTGGTTCAGCTAGCTTGTTGAGTCTCGCCAAAGCTTTTGCATCGCTGCCGGAGAGGCCGCGAAGGTCGATTCTGTTTGCCGCGGTTGGAGCCGAAGAGCAAGGCTTGCTTGGATCAAAATTTTTCGCAGAGAATCCGACATGGCCAGTCGATAAACTGGCAGCGGTGATCAATATCGATGGAATGAATTTTCTAGGACGTACTAAAGACATCAACGTCATTGGATTGGGTAAGTCTGATCTCGATGAGGTTCTCTCGAAAATTGCCAAGTGGCAAAATAGAGTCATCACTCCCGACCATTTCCCAGATCGAGGTTATTACTATCGAAGCGATCAGTTCAGCTTGGCCAAGGTGGGCATTCCCGGCATTTATCTACATTCCGGTTTGGCTGTGGTCGATAAACCGGATGGATGGGGTAAGGAACAAACGGACGCATGGGTTGAAAAGCACTATCACCAGCCCAGCGATGAGTATCGCGAAGATTGGGATTTGGCTGGAGCGATCGAAGATAACCAGTTACTGTTCTATGCCGGTTACGAAATTGCCAATCAAGATGCGATGCCCAAGTGGCAGCCAGGAGACGAGTTCGAAGCCGCTCGGCTGAAAAAGCCATAGGTTTCCGAGCTTAATTACGAAAAGTCAGGATCCGAGCCCACTATCCAATTTCCTGGTCCCCCAGGCTTCTTCTTCGAGTCACGGAAGAGGGGGCGGAATTTTTGGTTACAAATATTCCGATTAGGAGGTTTATTTAGGGCTGTAGGTGGTTAACGGAACGAAATCGGCCATTGCTAGCTTATTTATCGGCTGCAAGGGAAGTCGCTTGCTGATTGGCAAGTTTTACTGTTACTGGAAACGATTCGCCGGAAAACTGGTTGGATTTGAGGAACCGGTGGGGCACTAGGTGAATCTAAATTTGACCATTGACACCGATCCGATAATAATCAAAGTAAGGGTGGTATCGATGCGCGCTTATCTTTGTGTATCTTTGATTCAGCCTAAAGCCTTTGCCGCTTAACGCTTGTCGCAACAAACTCTTTTCAATCGACCAAGACTTTTCCATTTGGCAATGATGAAATGATCAAAGACTCTTATCGAGAAAAAAAGCTTTCTCGACTGCACAGCACAAGGATGTTGTGTGGCTCAGGGGTCTTCGTTGTAGGTAAGAGTATTAAGCTTTCGGTTTGGCTTTGGCTATTCATTGCCTTTCTAGGGTTAACCAGCTTCAGTGGATCGATGGCTCAGGCAGGTTGCCACGACTTCAGCGACGATTGGTATCGCTCCTACCATCACGGTTTCAATGGGCTTGAGAGATCACTGTCGGCAACCTCCCAATCGATGACCCCTCAGGTCCAGTGGACCTACGAAGATGGAGAGTTCCGAGCGATCGATCGTCCTTTGCCTCCGCTGTGCCAAGGTCCTCAGTGCCGAAATACGCCGTCTGAGAATTTGGGTACGATGGCACCGGTTGAGTATCAGCGGACTTTCTCCTCAGCGATCCGATCTTCTGAAATCGCGTTTGTTATTGTCGACTTGCAATCGCATGAGCGATTCTTTCAACCAACCGGTGATCGACTTGCTGGTTTTCCTACCCTTCTCGATGAGCCTCCGCGGTAACACCTCGCTCGACGTTTGAGTGTTTGGTGTTTCTCTTTTTTTACGCGCGGAAGGTATCGGTATGTATTCCTCAAAGGGTCGTGCTCCACAGAGAGCCGTTGGTGGTTTTACGTTGGTAGAGCTGTTGGTCGTGATTGCGATCATCGGTATCCTGGTTGGTTTGTTATTGCCCGCAGTACAGGCGGCTCGCGAAGCGGCCCGACGTATGCAGTGCGGTAACAACATTCGCCAAATCGGTTTGGCAATGCACAATTATGAGTCGGCTTGGAAGAAGTTTCCCCCCGGCAACTTGGTTGGCGTCACTTTCACTGGTATTTCGGTGCATGCTCGTTTGCTCCCCTACATGGAGCAGGCAAACAGTTACACCTTGGTGAATTTTAATTTTGGTTACGATGCACCACAGAACGCGGCAGCACGCAACCAACAGATTTCGACATTCCTCTGCCCATCGGATCAGCAAGATGATTTGCCTGCTTTGTTGGGGGGCAAGAACAATTATTATGCCAACGTAGGAACTGGTATCTTGGCCGGTTCGAGGCCTTCGGATCCAGCCGATCCAAATTTCGGTCAGCCTGCTCCTAATGGTGTGTTCTTTCGTGAAAGCCGCATCGCACCTCGCGATATTACCGACGGTCTAACCTTCACTGCAGCATTCTCCGAAAAACTGCTCGGTGACGGTAGCAACGGTGTTGCCACTCCGCGATCCGATACGTTAAGACCTGGCACTTACCCTGCAAACGCTGATGCTGCTCTAGCAGACTGCAATTCGATCAATCCGTTGGATATCAGCAAGCAGGGATTCTCGAATGTTGGAGCTCCATGGTTGTGGGCTTATCATTCCACCACGATGTACTATCACGTTGCTCCTCCCAATGGTCGTTCTTGCATGTATCCTCCAGGTCGTATCATGACGACAGCAGGAAGCCGACATCCAGGTGGCGTACAGGTGTTGTTGTGCGATGGTTCGGTGCAATTCGCGAGTGAAAACCTGGATCTAGCTATTTGGCGTGGTCTAGGTACTCGAGCCGGAAGCGAAGTGATCTCGGGTCTTTCCGAGTAGTCGCGTGAGAATTGTTGTTTGAGTCGAAGCGGATTGGTTTCTGCATTCGATATCGATGGCGATTCCACCGCGAAAGTTCTTTCACTTCAACACGTCTTCCGAAAGTTGCGCTACTCATGTTAGGCCGTCATTCTGTTTGCTTATTACTGTTGTTAGGCTCGATGTTTTTAATCGGATGCAAGCCACAGGCTGCTCCGACGAATCCCAATGTTGCGCAGCAGTCTTTAGAGACGATGTTGAAAACGTGGAAGGATGGCGGGAAATCTGCCGACCTGAAAAGCGGTCAGCCCGAAATTATTGCGGTCGACGATGACTGGGAGTCGGGTGTCAAGCTCAAGAGCTATCGCTCTGTGGGCGATCCATTCGACGATGGAAAAAATCTCCATTGCACCGTCGAGTTGACTTTGGTGACGAAGGCTGGTCGAGAATACAAACGGGAGATCGTTTACATCGTAGGAACGAGTCCCGTTATCACCATTTTTCGGCGGTAGCCCCCGCTCGCTACCGCTGAATTCCTTCCATCAGAAAATAAAAACCCATCAGAAAATAAAAACAAGGTTGTTTATGCGTAGAGATGAATCCGTTGTAAAGGCCATGCTGCGCACCGCAGGGAGAGCAGCACTCGCAATCGTTTTGGGAAATGTCGTTTTTGGAAACATAGATTCTTCGGTAAGAGTCCATGCTGCTGAAGCTGTTTGGCTAGAGCCACCTTCCAATGAACCGAAAGTGATTCCACAAGATCGCGAGGAGTTGAAGAAGACATTAGGTCAACTGAAAGAACGTAAAAGCCGACTTCCTTTGCCCGAAGTTCCACCTGGAACCGTTGGTAGCAATGGCAAGATCATCGTCAATAACGGCTTGGCTCGAAGAACCTATTTGCCAGAAGCTTGGTTCGCTGCCGATTTCGGCAACGATCCAGCGATGACGTTAACCTATGTCTACAAGACACAATGCTTTTGGGTTGTTTCGCGAGGAAACAATTGTCACTACTGCCTCGGTCATCAAGAGCACAAATTGCATGATGCGGGTCTGTCCGATCGTCAAATCGCATTGCTAGATTACGATTGGAAGCAACTCGATCCGATGCTGCAAAAAGGTGTGCAGCTTGCCAAGCAGATGACATTGTATCCACACTTGATAACCAGCAAGGATATCGAGGCGCTGCGGCCCGAACTCAGCGATCCGCAGATCATTGATTTGGTCTACACGATCGCTATGTTCAACAGCGTCAACCGCTGGACCGATGCACTGGGGATTCCTCAAGATCAGCGGTTCCGCGATAAAGTCATCGACTTCTCTACGCCCGTCGATGAGGAGTTCAAAGGAAAAGCAGGAGGCAAGGCAGCTATTGCAAAAGATGAGAAGCCTCGAGTTCTTCCCAGCTTCGAAGATGCGATGGAGGAATTGAAACTTGCGTCGACGCGACAGCCTCGAGTCGCTTTGCCAAGTGAAGCTGAAACACGCAAGCTACTGAGTTTGCCCGAAGAGCAAAAAACGGTTCAGGATTGGGAGCGAGCCTTGGCTACGTTCCCTGAAGTAGGACGCAAGCAACTCGATGGACTAAAGTCGATGGAATCGGAGGGGCATTTGAGCCCGAAGATTAAAGCGATCATCGCTTGGACATCGGCAAGAAACAATCATGCGATCGCAACTCTTGCTTTTGCGAAGAAGCGTTTTGAAAAACTGGGACTCAGCGAGGTTGATATCGCCGCAGTCGATCAAGGAAATAATTTGGAGCCGCAAGAAAAGTTGGTGGCTCTCTTTGCCGCCAAGCTGACGGCTCATCCTCAGAAGATCACCGACCAGGATATCGAGCAATTGCGAGAACATTTTACCGATCAGCAAACGGCTGAAATCGTTTACTTGATTGGTGCCGCCAATATGCTCGATCGCCTAACGGAAACTCTGGGCTTGAGGGCCCAATAATTTAGGGCCCAATAATTTAGGGCCCAGTAGTGATGCACTTGAGGGTTCTCTTCGCTTTACGCGAAGAGAACCCGCTGTCGTTTTTCATGGTGTCTACTCGGGATCGTTTCTGAATGATTTTTGTCCCGAGGCAGCTTCTTAGCAGCTTGCCGATCGAGATTCGGCGCGGCGAAGGGTGGTTTGGGCTACAAGGCGGGTTGCCTGGCAAACGAGCCAACCTGCCAACGCCGCTCCAATTAAAAACGGTAACTGGCCGGCAATGGATGTCGCCGCATCTAGGTGATAGCTGGCGATCGCGCAGCTTGTAACGGGCGCAGCTAACGCTATACCGACTCGAAATCGCTGGCTACATTTGGCGAGCAACATCCCCAGTGCCATTGCCAGCAATAAGCTTGGTAATGCTATCAAGCTATGGAACATCCCATCGATCATCGTGAGATGTTCGGGGGTATGGGCCGTGAAGTCGCTATGACCAGGGTGGGCCAAAGCGATTTGAGGGAGGCAAGCGAGTATAAGCGATAGCGATGGTAGAGCGGTTCGTTTCATGGACATTTTCTAGGGATGATTTGTTGTTATGGATGCTGGAGGCGTGTGGTCGGATCTGGTGTGAGGTCGATTGCGGCGGGATTACCTAGCTTTCAATCCTTCTCGCAAGTTGCCAATGATACCAAAGAGCCGGGTGCGTGGCAGCAGGTAGGGAGTTTGTGTTTATGAAGAGTGGTCGAGCAGAGGTGTCGCTACTGGATCTGCCTTGACGCTCTTTTGGGGATTCCCTAGCATCCGCAGGCCAGAATGGATAAATGCGGGGTTTTAGGCTTCCGCAGGAGTCTTTCGCCGTATTCCTTGCGAGGCGACTTAAAGTCCGAGAGCCTCTGCAATTTGGATACGCCCACCTTAAACAGAAATCCTTTACTCAGATTGGAAGCAAGGATGCTTGCCAAAAGTCTGCCCAAATGGTTGTTATTACTCAGTCTCTTATTATCTGCCGCATTTTCTAATGCGATGCAGAATCAGGATCCTATTGCTGAAGTTGCTTATGGGCTAAAGCATAAAGAGGCAGCAGACGCGCAGAAGGTGTTGATGCCTCTGTTAGGTTCTGATTCCAAAATAAAAGTCGAGCTTGATCAGCGAGCGAATCGTCTCATCGTCACGGGTCCACAGTGGGCACAAGACATGACACGTCAGGTGTTAACCACGCTTGATCGGCCTGCGGGAGAGGGTGAACCACGTGCTGATGTCAAAAGTACAGAGTCGTGGCTGCTGCGCATGTATCGGTGCCCGGCGAAAGATCAGGGCGAGGTTGAAGCGAAGCTCAAGACCGTCTTCTCTGCAGAACAGTTCGCTGTGAGTTTCAATGCTGAGGGAAATCTCGTTTTTGTTCGCGGACCAGAGATCGTTCATCAGCAGTTATCGAAATGGTATGACGTGGTAGAAACACTTCCGACCGGAGATGTTTCCGCTTCGGGAAATCGTCTGAGAAGTGCCAAGCAAATTGCTGAATCAGCAAGTGCTTCATCGAGCGAAATTCAGGAGCGCAATGGAAAAACGAAGATTTCGGATGCAAAAGTTTCTCCCGCAAGTGCAACGGATTCAGTAAGAAGAATTCTGCCGATACCCGCTGAGCTTAATGATCGTATCCGGAAGGAGTTGCTGCAGTTATTTGGCGAGCGACTGCAGCCTGAGATCACGAATCCGAATCGCTTGCGACTTAAGACAACATCGGGTGAGCTGCTCATTCAATCTGGCGCTGATCGTGGCGAGTGGCTGATTGAGGGGCCTGCGGTTGTCGTGGAGCAGATGTCAAAATTATTGAACTCGTTGGTGCGGCGCGTTGTGCCGCTGGGTGAACAGCAAGAACGAATTCTATTGCTCCGTCGCGAAGTTCAACCGAGGCTTAAGGAAGTTATCGCGCCGAAGCCAGCTGTCGATGGCAAGATACCGGTAGATCGTCAGGGTGCAGCTGGGATTCCAAAAAGTGTTGGACTAAGGCCTGTCAGTTTCGCTACGTTTCAACAAGATGCTGACCCAAAAACCCAGGACACTTCATCTCCTAAGGGAGAAACCTCACCGCTGATTCCGCAATTTGAAGGAATTGAAGTGGAGACGCTTCCCGACTTGGATGCGATCATCCTTAGAGGTCGCGATCGTGAATTGAAGCAGTTGGCGGAGATAATCGAGCAACTCGAACAGATTAGTCGGCAGACGCAGCCGGCGATTGAAGTGGTGATTTTGAAGCATGCGAATTCCGAGCAGATTGGCCAAGTGATCGAGGATACGCAGGAGGATTTGCTGGGAGCAAGGCAGGGGCGAGCTCAAGTGACCGCGCTAGCGAAGCCAAACGCCATGCTCATCATCGGTTGGGGTGAAGCGGTTAAAGCGCTCAAGGAATTGATCGAAAAATTGGATCAGCCCGTTTTGCCGGAGACGCAATTCGAGGTGATTCGCTTGCGCTATGCACAGGCTGCGGACTTACAGGAAAGTCTTCAGGACTTTTTCAATGATCGTGGAGATCTCGGGCCGGTCATTCAGTCCACTATCGATGCGCGGACGAATGCTTTGGTCATTCATGCTTCCCCGAGAGATTTGGAAGAAGTGAAGCGGCTCGTTGCAAGTCTCGATACACCGAAGAGCGAAATGGTGCAAAGGGCTCGCGTCTTTCCAATTCAAAACAGTTTGGCTGCGGATATCGCTGACACTCTCGAAGCGGCCATTTTGCAAGCTGCTGATGGGAATGGAAAAGCGGCGATGGAGTTGATCACTCAGGGTGATAACGGCGAGACAAAAATCATTTCGGGTATTCTTGAAAACACGCAGATCACGGTCAATTCACGAAACAACTCTTTGATCGTAGCTGCTCCCCCTGAAAACATGCAGTTGATCGAGGAATTGATCAGGCAGCTCGATTCACCAGGCGCGACAGCAAGGATCAAAATCTTCCCGATTGAAAATGGTGATGCGACGAGTTTGGTTCAGACCTTAAGAGCGTTGTTGCCAAGTCAGGTGGGTGCCGGAGCTGTCGCTCAGCTTTCATCGGCGCAGGGAGAGTCTTCGCTTGCTCCGTTGCGATTTACGGTTGATGTCCGCAGCAACAGTATCATCGCAACCGGCTCGGAAGGTGACCTAAAGATTGTCGAAGCGATCGTGATGCGGCTGGACGAGACCGATGCCAAGCAGCGACGAAGTTTGGTGTATCAATTGAAAAATGCCCCAGCTACCGATGTCGCGCTGGCTATCAATGACTTCCTACGCAACAAGCGACAGGTGGAGCAAGCAGCGCCCGGAGCCGATAATCCATTTGCGCAATTAGAGAAAGAGGTCATCGTCGTACCAGAACCGGTCGCTAATAAATTGATTCTTAGTGCGACACCGAAATACTTCGATGAAATTCGCGAGCTAATTGAAAAGCTAGATGAACAACCTCCACAGGTGATGATCCAGGTGTTGATTGCGGAAGTTGCTCTCGGCGATGCACGAGAATTTGGTGTCGAGTTGGGTGTACAGGACTCGGTGCTGTTCGATCGAAGTTTGCTCGGCGACTTGATCACGACGACCAATTCGAGTCAGCAGTCGACGCCTTCAGGTATCGTGACCAATACGCAGCAGAACATCGTCGCCGCCTCGAATGAGCCAGGGTTTAACTTTAACAACACCAATCCGCTCGGAAATAGTGGTTCGGCGTTGGCGTTAGGTTCCGCTAATCAACTTGGTTCGCAGGGGTTGAGTAATTTTGCGGTGGGTCGCGGCAATATGGAACTCGGCTTTGGTGGCTTGGTCCTGTCGGCGAGCAGTCAGAACATTAGCATTCTGCTCAGAGCTTTGCAGGAGACCAAGCGGATGGATATTTTAAGCCGTCCGCAAGTGTTGACCTTGGATAATCAACCAGCGTTTATTCAGGTTGGTCAACGCGTTCCCCGCATTGTCGGCTCGACTGTGAATCAAAACGGGTCGCAGAATAATGTCACGCTCGAGAACGTCGGTTTGATTCTTGGAGTCACTCCACGAATCAGTCCCGAAGGAAATGTAGTGATGGAGATCGATGCGGAGAAGTCGAGCTTGGGTCCGGAAAGCGAAGGGATCCCGGTAGCTGTTTCGCTTGATGGTACTGTGATTCGTTCGCCGCGTATCGATACAACGACAGCGCAGGCGACCGTAAGTGCTGCCAATGGCGAGACGATTATCTTAGGTGGCTTGATCACTAAAGCGAATCGCCAGGTGCATCGCAAAGTTCCAGTTCTGGGTGATATTCCTGTTTTGAAATATCTCTTCCGCTTTGATTCCGTTGCCGAGAAACGGACGGAATTGCTGATCATTTTGACTCCGCATATCGTGCGTTCACAGGAAGATATGGAGCGAGTCAAGCAGGTTGAGTTTGCTCGAATGAGTTGGTGTGCGGCAGATGTCGTAAATATTCACGGCGATATCAATATGGCTCCACCTGTGGGATCGATGATATCGGAGCAAGGAGACTGGGAAGTCATTTACCCAGACGTTGATCCGAGCGGACAAGCGCCGCAGACACAGATCATGGAGCAGGGGGTAGGGCAGCCAATTCCGACGGAAGCGGTTCCGCTGAATCTCAATGGGAACGGCAACTACAATCCCAATTCCGGATATGTTCCTGTGCAGCCAAATACTGGTGATCCCAATATTGGCGATCCCAATGCTGGCCAGATCATTCCTGCACAGCCTATGGAGATGCCACGATGATCAATGAAGTGAGAATCATGGATGGTATTGCATCGCGTCGTTGGTTGCGAACTGGGATTGCTGGTTGGATTGCCTTGGGTTGTTTCCTGGTAGGTACAACTGGCTGTCAGGTTTTTAAGCCGGAAAAGAAATGGGCTTGGCCCTGGGAAAGCAAAGAGGGCAAGCCTCAATTGCCCGATCGCATTTTGCCAATTTGGACCGACACGATTCTTCATCAGCCTGGTAAGCCGGGTATTCGAGGATTTGGTGGTCGAGTCTTTTTCTACGCTGGTGAAGAGACCGAAGCGATTGAGGTTGATGGTGGATTGATTGTTTACGCTTTCGATACGGACAATATGGATCCGCATTCACCTGAGCCGGAGAAGAAATTTGTTTTTACGCCGGATCAATTCAAAAGCCATATGAGCGATGCTCCTATGGGCAAGTCTTACAGTGTATGGTTGCCATGGGATGAGGTTGGTGGCGAGAGCCGCAGCTTGACTTTGGTGGCGCGGTTTGAGGGTCGAAATGGTGGAGTGGTTCTATCTCAGCCAACGGTGAAGTTTCTGCCAGGACTTTCGAAGCCTACTGATTCGGAAAAGCCAAAGAGCTTGGCGAAGTCTGGTTCCGCTGCACAGCAAGATCAAGGTGTGACGTTAGCGACGTTTGTCGATTCACCGCAAGGGAACGCTTCGGATAGTAGCTCAAAAGAAAACGGAAAGCGTCGTGAGACGCAGACGATCAGCTTGCCTCCTAGTTTCTATCGTCACATTCAAGCTCCACCGGGCAGTCCACTGGCAGACCCTTTTCAGGATAAGAAGGAGGCTGAGTCAACGCAGACTCCCGATTCCCAGAGATTGTCCAGTGGTTTACGCGAGAAGGAAAATACATTGCGTCCAGCGAGTTTGTTGAAGGCCGAGAGTGCTCCCGATTTGCAGCCGATTCAGCCTGCGGGCGAGGCGATTAACGATCGAGGGGCAGGTCCAAGAGTTGAGACGAATCAAAGATCTCAGCCAGCAACTTCCTCGGGGTCTGTTTCAAATTCGGCAGCTGAAGGTCAGCCTGAATCGAATGCGATTGGGACGACTGCGATTGGGACAGCTGCGGTTGAGTCGAACGCGATCGGGTCGTCAGGTCGAGTCTCTGGTGCGGCTACCCAGCGGTATCCTTTCCGGCATATTCCGGGTGTGGTATCCGATGAGGGAGGATCGATGGAGACGGTGATATCTGGATCACGTCCTAACCGCACCATGCCTATGAAGGGTGGTTGGCTCGAAGGATTAAAACGCACTCCGCGATCTTAGTGGCTATCTTTGCCATTTTTTCCCATGCGTGCGGACACTGCACATCTGGCCTTTTTCCTCTTATTTTTAACCAAACGGTTGCAATTCTATAGAATCCACTTAAATTCTATAGAATCTGGAGTAGAGGCTTTATGGGATCAACCAAGAGTGGTCGAAAAGAGAGTAGTCGCGATCATGGATCGTTGCGTGAGCGCATCGTTCGGTCGCTACTGGAAGAAATCGTGCAAGGGAATATTCCTGGATCCTCGCGATTAATTACGCAGGATTTAGAAAAGCGATTTAAAACCAGTGCCACTCCGATTCGAGAAGCTTTAGCGGAACTAGCTGGCATGGGCGTGATTGAACTTCTCCCGAATCGAGGTGCCACGGTCAAGCAGTTCACGCTCAGAGAGGTGCGTGAGTTGAGCCAAGTTCGTCGAGCGCTGGAGTGCGAAGCGGTGCGGCTGGCTGTAGGTCGAGTCGATCTTGAAGAGCTAAAGAAGTTGCAGAAAGAATTGGATGCACTAACTGACAAGCAATCAGAGCCCAGGCAGTTCGTAAAGCGAGCTCGCGAACTAGATAGCCGTCTGCATGACTTGATCGCTCAGTCAAGCAACAATCGATTTCTGATTCGAGAACTCGATCGCTTCAGCGTGCTGTTTCGTTGTTTTCGAGATGCCGCTTGGGAAAAGGCTTCCAAAAAAATCGAAAAGGAACGTCTCATCGAAGAAACGCAGGAACATCAACGAATTGTCGAAGCTCTCTTGGCCGGTAATCGCAGTATGGCTGTGCAAGCAATGCGGTTGCATATTCAGTCGACGCTGGGGTATTGGAAGTCGAGTGTTGGGGGAGGGGCTAGGAGCTAGGAGCGAGAGGCGAGAGGCGAGAAAATAGGGTGTGGGTGAAGGGTGAATTTTTAGTTTTTGGGGAAGAGAGAAATGACCAATAAGATGCTGCAGGCGGTGTTGACCGATGATGATTTGAAGAAGCTAGATCGCGACTTGCGCTTTCATCCGGCAACGAATGAAAATCCGAAAGTGTTGACGAAGTCGCAGGTTGAAGGCTTCAACAAGGATGGGTATGTCGCTCCTTTGGATGTCTACTCAACTAGCGAGATCACCGCGATTCGGGAATATTTTGACGCGTTGCTGCAGCGAGTCGTGGCCGCTGGAGGAAATAGCTACTCGATCAGCTCGGCTCATTTGACCTACGGTCCAGTCTATGACATTTTGACGAATCCCAAGATCGTCGATTACGTCGCAGATATCCTCGGTGATAACGTGATCGCCTGGGGCTCTCACTTTTTCTGCAAGATGCCTCGTGATGGAAAAGCGGTTGCATGGCATCAAGATGCTAGTTACTGGCCGCTATCGCCATCTAAAGCATTGACAGTTTGGCTAGCGATTGATGACGCTGACGAAGAAAACGCTTGCATGAAGTTCATCGCCGGTTCGCATCACAAAGGACATTTGACTTATCGTCCAAGCGATGCGGCGGAGCATAATGTGCTCAACCAGTCGATTGACAATGCAGAGCAGTATGGTGAAGTTGTCTTGGATGAACTCAAGGCGGGGCAGGCTTCGATGCACAGCGATTTGTTGTTGCATGGATCTGAGGCAAACCAGTCGGATCGACGTCGCTGTGGATTAACACTTCGTTACTGCGCGGCTGAAGTTCGCGCTAGCTTGGAGTGGCAGCGCAAAGGTGTGTATGTACGTGGTACGGATCCATCGGGGCACTGGAGCAACAACGCTCGACCACAAGGTTGAGACTGAAGTACCGACTTGCGTTCAGACTTGAGGTATCAGGGTAAGTAGGGTGAACGACGCCCTGAGCACGTCAATCTTCATGCTCAGTGAGTTATGTCGATCGACGTTTACTTCTGATACCTCAGACGCAGTGCATTGGCGACAACCGACAAACTGCTCGCAGCCATCGCGGCAGCTGCGAGCATCGGGCTCAGCAACCAGCCGGTCCATGGGTAAAGAAGTCCAGCGGCGATTGGTAACGCGAGCAGGTTATAGAGCAAGCCGAGTAGGAGATTTTGCCGAATATTGCTGACAACTTGGCGGCTGAGCCTAAAAGCGGCGAGTGTCCGCTTGATATCTCCTTCTAGCAGGCTGATGTCGCTGGCTTGGTTTGCCAGATCGGTACCTGTGGCAAGAGAGATGCCTACATCGGCTGCGGCCAAAGCGGGCGCGTCATTGACTCCATCCCCCATCATTGCCACTTTGCGGTTTGCCGATTTGAGTTGCAGGATTCGTGATTTCTTCTCGTCAGGTGTTGCTTCGCCTCGAAAGTTCTCGATGCCAACTTGCGCAGCGATCTCTTGGACAGCTTCCTTGGCATCACCGCTGAGCAGTTCCATTTGTAGGCCTAGCTTACTAAGTGCGGCGATCGTTTCTGAAGCCGATGATCGCGGCTGATCTGCAAGGAGGCAGCGAGCAACGATTTCGTTCTCGATACTGATCAAGACAACACTCGACGCCTTAGGATGTTTAACGGAAGCTTGCCAATTTGGTTCTTTTCCGGAAGAGGACTTTTCCAGGATCCACTTCGGTTTTCCGACCGCGATTGGTTTGCCCGCCACGATACCTTGCGTGCCACAACCCGCAATGACTTCGACATTGGACGGAGTGAGCAGGTCTAAGTTTTCCTGGCGAGCCCGGTGCACGATGGCTTGCGCCAGCGGATGTTCGCTGGCCTGTTCCAGTGAAGCTGTTAGACGAAGAATTTCGTGATGGTCGTCGGTTTTAGGCTTGCTTTGCTGGTCGGGTAGTTGCCAGGCTACCACTTGTGGTTTTCCTTCGGTGATGGTTCCTGTTTTGTCCATGACAAGAGTATCGACTTCGGTTAGTTTCTGAAAAACTTTGGCATCGCGTACCAGGAATCCCTCACGCGCCGCTCGACCGACGCCGACGATGATGCTCATTGGAGTCGCTAGTCCTAGGGCACAGGGGCAAGCGATCACGAGTACGGAAAGGCTCGCTAGGAATGCATACGTTCCGCGAGGTTCCGGGCCGAAGATCCACCACGCGCTTGCAGCAAGACAAGCGATCAAGATCACTGCAGGCACGAAATAGGTCGTGACGCGGTCGACTAAATCCTGAATCGGTGCTCGACTGCGTTGAGCTTGCGCGACCGATTGGATGATACGTGAAAGCGTGCTTGATTTGCCGGATGATGTAACGCGGACATGAATGACAGAGGCATGATTGATGGTTCCAGCGATGACACGATCGCCCGGAAATTTCGCGACGGTTTTCGATTCGCCAGTCAGTAGCGATTCATCGAGATCTGCGTTCCCTTGCTCGAGAATTCCATCCGCGGGTATTGTTTCACCCGGTTTGATCAGAGCGAGATCTCCTTGAACCAATTCGAGCGGTGGGACGTCAACAATAGATTCCCCGTCGATTTTGTGTGCAACCTTGGGGAGCATCGATATCAGTTTCTCAAGATCTGAGTTGGTTCTCTTGCGAGCGGTTCCTTCGAGCCATTGGCCAAGTAGAACCAAAGCAACGATCACTGCCGCTGATTCAAAGTAGATTGGCGCATGGTTGTGAGAATGGAGTTGCGGTGGGAGCCAGTGTGGAAGCAGCAAGGCGATTAGACTGAGCAGATAAGCCGACCATGCTCCTAGGCCGATCAGCGTGAACATATTAGCGGATCCATGACGAATCGCCCCAAAGCCGCTTTGCCAATATGGCCAAGCGATGATCAAGATCGGTGTGGTCAGCAAGGCTTGCACGATGGCAAGAGTTCGTGTGGATAGCCATCGCTCTAGAGGAATACCGATCATAGGTAACATCGCCAGAAGCGAGACGATAGTAGCGAGTGTACAAGCAACGATTACTTTGCGCCGCAGATTGCTTTCGTCTCTTTCAGCTGCTTCATCGAGGGAAGCGTCGAGGAAATTAGGATTGCGTTCCAGTGCCATACCGCAGATTTTGCAGTAACCGGGTGAATCGCTTTCCTGGCCTGGACACATGGGACAGAAGTACGCTTTGTCGTCAGACGGAATGACCGCTTCGTGGTTGAAGTGGCCTCCGCCGCAGCAAGATTTGGTCGATGGATTCGCAGTAGGCAACGAAAAAGTCGCAGGACTATTTGGAGTTGGTTTCTTGGAGGGCATTCCAAGCGAAATGACCTGGAAAGGTTGGTTTGTTGAGGATGGAGTTGAAGGAGATGCGAGAAATTTATCGCGGCAATGAGAGCAGCAAAAATAGAATCGCTTTCCTTCTTTCTCAGCAGAAATCGCTTTTTGTGGATCGACTTTCATTCCACAGACTGGATCAATCACAAGCGAGGAAGAGTCTGCCATAGTATTGCAACACTTACGCGTTGAAAGAAGAAGTAGGTAGCACTGTTGATACTGGTAATGCAGTTTCTAGTTGCTTTGATCATTGGCATTATTGTATCAGAGCTTAGGAAAGTAGAGTGATGAATTAGTTGGGAGCTAAGGTGAGAAAGAATCCACCGGCGCGAAAATTGCCAAGTAGTAAAGGATTAGAGAGGTAGTTTGCGCTACGGATATCGAGATACCTCAATTGCTGGATTCTTAAGCCTGCATGATGAAGATCGCTTTTTAGTTCGCGGATCGAGAAGCTGTGTAGGAACATGGTTGGTAGACCGCGGTAGTTGTAGATTCGATCGCCCCATTCCCAGTTTTTGTCATAGAGGCTGCGCAGATAGGAGCGTATTAGCCAGTTGATACCGCCCGGGTCGCGGAGCGAGGACCAGCGGTTGTGGACATGTAGCAGAAATCGACCGTTGGTTTTAAGAACGCGCTGGACATGGCCCAGCATCGCTCGACGATGCTGTCGTCCACGAATCATTCCATAGCTGCTAAAAAGGCAGATAGCTGTATCGATGGTTCGATCGCGAAGGGCTTCAAGATGAACAAGGTTCATTCTTAGCTGAGCAGAAGAGTTCGGTAGAGTTTGTAGTTTTGCGGAAGCTTGCTCGAGCATATTCTGGCTCATATCGATGGCTAGAAGCCGAGCGTTGGGAAGCACGATCGACGCGAGTGCTCGTGCGGTACCGCATCCTAAGTCGGCGATTAATGGTGGCGAAGCGGCTGATGTTTCGTGCAAACCTTGCTTTTTTAGTTCCTCGTTGACCCAGGCGATATCGAGTTCGAGCAGCGGGTGGTCTCGAAAGTAGTCGTCGTATTCGGTGGCAATAGTTTCCAGGCCGAAGTAATCCCAGGTTCCCCGACTGACACCGTCGGGCAGTTGCCATTCCGGGCGATCGCGATCGAGCACTGATTTAACTCCGGGAAGAAAGGCAAATTGCGGGATTTCGACGAAAAAAGTTCCTGGGAAAGTCAGGGCGATTTTGGCAAGTTAGCGGCAAATCGTTACCGGTTGGTGCGTTACGTCGGTTCACCGCTGGCCGGCCAGGTTGTAATCCGCAAAAAGCATCAATGATTCTCAGATCTTATCCCAGCGTAAATCCCTGTTTTTTGCAACCTTCACCAACAAGTTCTGCCAGCGAAATATCGATATTTTTGATTGGGCCAAGCCAAGAGAGGGATCGTTGCCGGTTTGGTCTATCCCAAGTATAATCGGCGGCCAAATAGTGGGCAGAACCTTAGGTTAAAACTGATGTTTAGGGAGTGGATTTCGCGTGACTATTCGTATCGCAATTAATGGTTTTGGTCGTATCGGTCGATTGACGTTCCGAAATTTGATCGCTCGTTCGAAGGAATTCGAAGTGGTCGCCGTCAACGATTTGACAGATAACAAGATGCTGGCAACATTGCTGAAGTACGACAGCATCCATGGTCGCTTTGATGCAGAAGTTGGTCACGATGACAATCACTTGATCGTCAACGGCAAGAAGATCTTGGCCATTGCCGAAAAGGATCCTTACAAGTTGCCTTGGGGCGATAACAAAGTTGACATCGTGATTGAGAGCACCGGTATCTTCACCGGTCGCTCGAAGGATGGCAAGCCTGGCTACGACACGCACCTCGCTGCCGGTGCCAAGCGAGTTGTCTTGAGCGCTCCAGCAAAAGATGGAGCCGACTTAACTTGCGTGATCGGTGTTAACGATGACAAATTAACCAAAGATATGAAGTGCATCTCCAATGCCAGTTGCACCACCAACTGCTTGGCGCCGGTTGCTAAGGTGTTGCACGAAACGTTCGGCATCGAGAGTGGTTTGATGACCACCGTCCATGCCTACACCAACGACCAACGCGTGCAAGATCTTCCTCACAGCGACCCGTATCGTGCCCGTGCTGCAGCTTTGAATATCATCCCAACAACGACTGGTGCAGCATCGGCCGTCGGTCTGGTAATCCCTGCACTAAAGGGCAAGTTGACGGGTATCGCAATGCGAGTTCCAGTAGCGACTGGTAGCGTTGTCGACTTGACTGCAAACCTGAGCAAGGAAGCGACCAAGGAAGAGATCAATGCGGCAATGAAGGCTGCTGCTCATGGTCCTCTCAAGGGCATTCTTTGCTACACCGAGGATCCGATCGTTTCTTCGGACATTATCGACGATCCGCATAGCTCGATCTTCGCTGCTGACTTCACCGAAGTTCTCGGTGGTAAGAGCAAGCTGGCAAAGGTAATCAGCTGGTACGATAACGAATGGGGATACAGCTGCCGAACCGCAGACCTCTGCTCGTTGTTGAGCAAGTTCCTGTAAGCCTTTAGCTAAATAGACGATTCGAAGTGTAAAAGGGCAGCCGCAAGGTTGCCCTTTTTTTCTTAATGTATCTGAGCGGGTTTAGAGGTTTCGCCGATCGAACTGCTTTATCAACTCTGTCATAAATCTACATCCATCCAGTTCTAAAGATAGCTGTTGAAATTGGTGCAGCTCAGGTTGAGATACTTTTGTCGAGTCGCTGAATCGCTCGTGATGCAGCTTCAGCTTCTTCTTGATGTTTAGCTCTGTGGAGTGATTCCGTGTAGGCGCTTTTGGCTCTATTGAGACGTCCAGAGGCTTCGTAGTGGTAGCCGATTTGCATCCAAGGGCTATCGTGAAGTGAGATCAGGCATTGCGCAAGTCTCTGATGCCGTCGCTGGATTTTAGCAATCGGCATCGTATCGAGAATGATTGGGCGGAGAGCTTCATCGGACAAGCGGACATCCAGACCATCAGCATTTTCGTGGGTCATGATCCAGCGAGTGCGTTCGAGTTCTTCCTGCGCATTGAGTAGTTCATCGGGCGATACTTTCAGCAATCTTTCAAGTGTTATCAATTTCAAAGGTTGTGGCGAGCAGGCGAGAAACTGCGAGAACTTCCTTGCGGTTTTGCTGATCGACTCCATTCGTAGGAACTTCAAGCGTTGATTGGTCGAGAGATGTTCGTCGTTTTCCGTAAGTTCCAGATTGATACTGCTAGAAATCACGTAGTGCGCGATATGTTGCATTCTTCCAGGATTACCGTTGGAAGCGCTGAGAATGTCTGACAATTGCTTTTCGGTCCAGGTTTGGAAATCACCGAAAAGTTCAAAAAGCAATCGCTTCATATCTCCTTCAGATAATCGTGGAATGGCTATTGTCTGCAGCGAAGAGACCGATCGAGAGAAGGCGATTTCATCCGGTGGTTTGTCGGGTTGACTACTTGTGCTTGGCGCTGGTGTGGAAAGACTCCACGTACAGATTATTTTCCCTTGAAATTGCGGGGTGAGAATATATTCGAGAAGGAAGGAAAGGCTTTCTTGATCGGACCATTGCAGGTTGTCGATTGCTAGTAGAAGTCTCTTGCGTTGACTTAATTGGGTCAGAAGCGAAGCAACCAGGGAGAGCGCTTTCTCATAAGAGATGTCGACATTAGATGCTTCATCGTTTTTCGAACAGAAATCAAAAAGCTCAGGAAAGTGATGTTGCAGTGATAGGCCATGAACCGGAAGTAGGTCTTGCCAAAGCTCCTTTTCCTGTAGCCTTAATTGGTCCGCCAGGTAATGTGTTAGTTGGTGAATTGTGCGATAAGGAGTTTGATCTTGTTTAAAACAACAAGTTCGAATCTGCAGAAGTGTGGACTCTTGTCGTAAGGATCCGGAGCAATGGTCGAGAACTGAGGTGATTCCAATTCCTGGGTCACCGTAGAGTAAGATCATTTGCTTCGGATTGTCGGTGGCTAAAAAATGATTAAGCGATGCGAGAATCGGGCCACGCCCTATCGGGGCACACAGGAGATCGTTTGATGGATCGAGCGGAACCCCCATCGCTTGCGCGATGGCGGTCCCTGAGGGTCGTAGGGTTGGGTTGATTTGGAGTAGGCTTTGACAAAGCAGTCTCAAATCCTCAGGGCACTTTGGAGACAATCGCAACAACTGTTCGCCGATCGAGTCGGAATCCGAGCGATCTTCTTTCTCACCGGACTTAGGGAACTCGCCGGTGATCAGTTCAAAAAGGGTGACGCCGAAACTGTACCAGTCGCTGGCAGGTGTCGCTCTCTGCTTGGCAATAATTTCCGGTGGCATGTAGCAGAGCGTTCCAACAACTTCGCCGTTTTCAAAGGGTTGAAGAGTTGTCTTAGGGATACTCCAGTTTTGTGCTAAGCTGCAATCCAGCAAGACAACATCTTTAGGAGATCGAAGTAGTACGTTGCTCGGCTTAATGTCACGATGAACGATCTTTTGTTGGTGAATATGATGAATGACGCTGATCAATTGCCGAGTGAAATAGCGAAGTCGATCAAAGAAATCGACTGTCTGTCGGTTTTCGGTTGCCCAGCGTCCTATGTTTGAACCTGTTATCAGCTCCATGGAGAAGTATCTTATTCCATCTTCGCTGAAAGCATCAAAAAGTCGAATCAGGTGCCTGTGTCGAACTTGTGCGAGCGTTCGAAACTCCTGGTTAAACTGATAGATGCTCCAGGCATCGTCATGCCGAATCACCTTGATGGCAACTAGTGTTCCGCGACGCATATCGAGTGCACGAAACACATTTCCCATCCCGCCTGAGTCAACAAAGGATAGTAGATAGTAGCGGCCTAAAATATGAGGTAGCGTCCATGTTCCTCCCTTGGTCTCTGTGTTACCAGCAATAGTGGTATCGCCAGGGTTCGGTCGACTATTGTCGTTGAAGAAAGTCGAGGCATGTCGCTGTAAGCTTGATTCAATTCGTTTAAGAAGACCATCGATTGCTTCTGCCTGCTCTGGGAACAGATCGCAGTAATGACTTATTGGGCGATAGTTACTCCCCTTCGACAAGATAGTAAATTCAAAGACGATCAGTTGTGAAAGAAGCTCCCAACGATTACGTAATTGAGGAAAACGAAGTAGGTAGAGTTCAAGGCGTGGAACGACACGGTCGTCATCTTCATCTTCGTCGTCGGTAATAATTTTCCTGGGATCGGGAATGGAGTGCAATGTTGGACGACTTGATCGAGAGATCCCTAACTCCATATCGATCATAATTAGTCGAACCAGCATGTCATCTCGGTCTGGCTCGGGCAACTGACGAAGTAATGTCGGTATAGAAAGGGTGCTAGCTGGAGTCCAATTCGCTCGGTAGTTCTGCTCGGTCGGAGGCATAGACTGCCCTGGTGTAGCGTTTGAGTGTTGCTATTCCGCGATGATGGGCCGAATCCAAAGTATAGGATTTTTTGCTCTAGGATCCCTGGCTCCATGCAATAAGTCTAAACAACAGTGTGACAAGGATGTGTATCCAGCGACGTTAACTTCCTAAATTAGAATTGGAAGACTTTGGTAATTATATGGGTTCCTAGCCAAAGTTCAAAAGACATCCGATAAGCAGATCTGTTTTATTCGCTTTCCGCTTGAAAGTGCACGACAAACTGCCCGCGAAGTATATCGATCGTACTGTTGGTAGGCCATTTCATGATCTGTGCGAGCCAGCGTGCCAGGCCTTCGGCCTCCGGTTCGGTCATTAGGCTGAGGTCCTGCATGATGATGGTGATCTGTGGTTGTGTTTCATGGATGATGCATTCAGCCACAGCCACATTACGATAGAGGTTTTCATCAAAACGCTTTGCTTCGAAGTCTTCTTCGGAAAGGGAGCGTACGATCAAGCGGTAAGAAATTTCGGATTCGCCAGAGCGGGAGATTCTCATTTTTCTCGCTTCCGGTTCAATAGGAGGATCGGGAATATCGATCCTTCTCAGAATGGTGCAGCCCGCGAGATTGGTGTTGAGTTGCGATTTCATGATACGAGCCATCTGCTCGACCACGTAAGAGAGTAACTCTTCCGATCGCGAAACCGCATCATCGACGACAAAAAGAGAAGCATCCTGTTGCTGATCCTCAACCTGATGTGCGCAGAATCTGGCAAAGGGCGCTTGCGACCCATCCCAGATCAAATCGGCTTGGAACCCTAAATCATGTAACGTGTGTACGTTGACGGAGAAGTCTTTTAACTGCGACATCAATGGGGCTCTTGATAATCAAAATGGGATTGATTTTCTGTATTGTCGATCGAAGTATCGCGATCGAGATGGGCTGATTTCTAGGCCATTCGATTCCCAGTTGTATTGATCTACATCAGGTCATAAAAGTCGATAGCAGTGAAAGTTGTTTTATGACCCTTCGGCGATACGATCAGCGGACGAGAACTAACATAAGATAACAACAAAAACTTATCTATGTTCCGGTAATAACTATTAGTCGGAAAAAAACGACAGGATCTCCTGGGATCTGCCCAGCAAAAGATCCAATCTCGATCCTAGCGTAGTACGATGAAGATAATAAGAAAAACGGCTATATATGAACCAAGCGGATATCTGGCGGTGGAAGCAAATCGTAGAGGGCAGCAAAGAATTCTCATTACTGGCGGATGTGGATTTATTGGGTCTGCATTGGTTCGCTGGTTGTTTAGAAATTCATCGCATGAATTGATGATTATCGATAAGCTTACCTACGCAGCTTATCCCGGCGCGATCGAAGAGGCTCAGAGGAGCGATCGTGTCAAAATGATTGAGACAGATATCGGCGATACGGATACTGTATCTGAGGTCATAGAAACATTCCGGCCGCATGCGATTCTTCATCTCGCAGCAGAAACGCACGTCGATCGGTCGATCGATAATCCTCTGCGATTCGTAGAGACCAATGTCCTGGGTACGGCACGCTTTCTCGAAGTAGTTCGACGATACTGGCAGCGGCTTGGATCGCGTGAAAGTGCCTTTAGGTTCGTACAAGTATCAACCGACGAAGTCTACGGCACGTTGGGTAACGAAGGCTCCTTCGAGGAAAGCTCTCCCTATCTACCAAACTCTCCTTATGCAGCCAGCAAAGCCAGCGCGGATCATTTAGTTCGAGCTTGGTGGAAAACTTACGGGTTGCCAGTCATCTTCAGCCATTGCTGTAACAATTATGGGCCTTATCAATTTCCCGAAAAACTGATTCCGTTAATGATCTGGAAAGGGATGAAGGGAGAAGAGTTGCCAGTCTATGGTACCGGCCAGCAAGTGCGCGAGTGGTTGTATGTCGATGACAGCGCTGAAGCCTTGGCTAGAATCGCCATGGATGGCGAGATCGGAGCGATTTATCATGTGAGCAGTCATCTTTCGATGAGCAACCTAGAACTGGTTGAAATGTTAGCCGCTCAGTTGGAGCAGGTATTGCCAGCCTGTGTAAAAGGGGCGATCAAAGCGAGAGTCGTTCATGTTGCAGATCGGCCGGGACATGATTTTAGGTATGCTATGTCGAGCACAAAAGTCACCGAACAATTGGGCTGGAGTCCTAGGATAACGATTCAAGAAGGTCTAGAAAAAACGGTTCGTTGGTACTGCGAGCATGTCGACTTTTATCAGCATTGCCGCTCGCTCGGCTATAATGCTGAGAGATTGGGAATTCATGCTGCGAGTGGCAACTCCTAAATTCCGCCGAAGGGTAGATTATGTCTGAATTAGGATTGGTACGCATAACGGCCGTGAGCCCCGTGGTTACGGTGGGCGATCCGGCTGGTAATGCAAAAGAGATTTTGCGTACGATCGAGCAACATGCAGAGAGTCAAGTGATTCTCTTTCCTGAGCTTTGCTTGACCGGTTACACCTGCGCGGATCTATTCGCGCAGCAGGCATTACTGGACGCGGCCATTGAAGCTTTAGTTCAAGTTGCAGAAGCAACTAGCCAGTCGGGGGCTTTGGTCATTGTTGGCTTACCGCTCGCGATTGAAGGTCGTTTGTATAACACGGCAGCCTGTTTGCAGCGCGGAAAAATATTGGGCATTTTGCCGAAGCAGTATCTTCCAAACTACCAAGAGTTTTACGAAGCTCGATGGTTTCAGGCAGCTAATGGGCAAGAGCCGTCGCAGATCGATCTCCCCGGTCATCCATCGATCCCATTCGGGATCGATTGGCTGCTGCAATCGGGAGAAGCTGTTTTTGGAATTGAGATCTGTGAAGATTTGTGGATGCCAGTCCCTCCAAGTTCGCTGCAGGCGCTTGCGGGTGCAAATATATTGCTGAATCTGTCCTCCAGTAATGAGACGATTGGTAAAGCGGAGTGGCGTAGGCATTTGGTAACAAGCCAGTCGGGCCGTTGCTTGGCGGCTTATGTCTATAGCAGTGCTGGGCCTACCGAGTCGACAACCGACCTCGTATTCAGTGGACATTGCTTGGTGGCGGAATGTGGCAGTCTGTTGGCCGAGTCAACGCGAGTCGGTGACGGAAGCCCGCTACCGCTGCAAGGTTCGTTTGCCACATGCGACATCGATTGTGAAAAAATTCTGCATGATCGACGTATCCAAGGAACCTTCCATCAAAGCCGCACCGAATCGCTGCAGCCCAAGCGGCGCATCCTGTTTGAATTAATGACTCATCCGAAGGAGATCAAGCGTTCGGTGAATGCTCATCCGTTCGTACCCAAAGATGAGCGAACATTAAAAGCGCGTTGTGAAGAGGTTTTTGGAATCCAATGCGCGGCATTAGCTAAACGCATTCGGCAATTGCCACCTCAAACATTATTACAGATCGGCGTTTCCGGAGGACTCGATAGCACACTCGCTTTGCTCGTCGCTTGTAAGACAATGCAGCAGATCAAGCAACCGATGGAACGGATCCAAGGTTGGACTATGCCCGGTTTTGGTACAACCGACAAAACACTTCTCAATGCCAAGCGGCTGATGAAGTTGCTTGGAATTAAATCGCGCGAGCAGGATATTCGGGAACTATCGCTGGCTACCTTCGCTGCTTTGGGACATAAGCCCTTTGGACTGAATATCGCTGGTCGAAGTGTGGATGAAATTCAGGGAGAGCTTCAGCAACTGGCTGATAAAGATCGTAACGATCTAGTCTTCGAAAATGTTCAAGCGAGACTGCGAACTTTGGTTTTAATGTCTGGTGGATTTGTTTTGGGGACGGGCGATCTCTCGGAAGGTGCGTTGGGGTGGTCGACCTATAATGGCGACCATATGTCGATGTATAACGTAAACGCGTCGATTCCTAAAACATTGGTTCGTTTCTTGATCGAATACGTCGCAGAAAAACAATTCGAAGGAGAAATCCGCGATGTGTTGCGTAGTATTGCTGCCACCCCGATCTCACCCGAACTGCTTCCCCCTTCGGCTAGCGGTGAGATTCAGCAATCGACCGAAGCGGTGTTAGGTCCCTATGAATTGCACGATTTCTTTTTGTATCATGTCATCCGCCACGGATTTACTCCACAGAAAATCCTTGCGTTGGCGCAGCAGGCAAAATTCAGTCGCAGCTACCCACGGGCTGAGATGATCGACTCGTTGAAGACTTTCTACAGGCGTTTCTTTCAAAATCAGTTCAAGCGAAGTTGCGTGCCCGATGGGCCCAAGGTTGGCAGTGTCAGTCTTTCGCCTCGCGGTGATTGGCGAATGCCTAGCGATGCCAGCGCTGCTGCGTGGATCAGCGAAGTTGAGAAGTTGTAGCTTCGAGCGAAATTTTGTGAGTCATCGAAGAATTGCAATTGTTCAAGTGATTAAGAAATCACTCGCAATCTCTATTTCACTTCGGTGGCAACCATTTTGTAAATGGCGTAGTGGCCGCCGTCAGGATACTTGTACGACTCGCTATCGATCGTGAAGGTACCGCGAACAGCAACTGGGCGAGTGGTGAAGTTGGCCGATTTGCCATCAGCCATCTCGATCATGACGCAATCGTATAGAGCAGCGCCTGGTCCAAAACAGCATTCTTGATTGTCGCGAACCAGTACGAACTTCTTGATTCCAGTTTGTTGGAATACGGACGCGGGGAGAATGTAGCCGCGGATGCGAACGGTTTTCTTGTTGAGTTTTTCAATTTCTTCAGTAAGCATTTTGCGTTCGAACTTACCATCTTTTTCGATACCGAATTTGATGTCGTCGAACGTGATATCGCCTTTCGACTTTGCAGCGGTCCGCGCGCTGCGATCGTCAACAGGTGTCGCAGGAAGCGCACGAGCCTGTCCGCGAGTTTCTGCGGCGCGATCGCCTGATTTCGTGCCGGATGCCGTATTGTCGGCGGTGGCATCGGGCTTGGCTGTTGACGACGTTTCCTCTGTCTTCTTTTCTTCGCTCTTCTTTTCTTGGTCTTGAGCAACCAAAGTGTTGCAGGTGGTTAGCACCATCGCGACGAAAAAAAGACTCTTCATGCCCATGACAACCGCCAGATAGCTTTTTCGCAAAGCGTTGTTTGCTGTAATCATGACATTTCCATTGTTGTAAGGCAGGTGAGTTGTCAGGCGAGATTTATTGGAGATAGTCGGCCTTCAGTTGGTAATAAACACCCTGAAGTTCCTTCACCGGCTTAATTTGAGTATCGACCTTAAGCGTTCCGGCTAGCTTGAGCTTTTTGTAGGAACTGCGAACGGTTTTGTTGCCGGTCAGGGTAACTTCAATCATATGCGTAAGGGGAGGCTGACCGCCAAAGCAGCAGGTGCCCAAATCGGGAACCAGCACAAACTTCTTTGCTTGTGGAGTACTGAGTGACGAAGGGTGAATGTAGCCCTTGATGAAGATCTGCTTTCCATCCAATTGCAAGGCGTCTTCAGGTGGGTAATCGGGTTGATTGGGCTTGTTGGTAAGCGAGCTAAAGGGGATGCGTTGATAGCCCTCGGGTACTTCGGTCAGATAGGTATAAGTGTGATAGCTGGAGGTTGCGAAAAGGATTAGGAGGCTTCCCACAAGTCCTGTTCGGGCGATTCCAAGTCCCGTAAGTTCCTGTGGATACTTGCGGATGTTCATGATCGCCGTGATTGCAGCTACCACGCCAAAGGCAGGTAGGACTGCCAAGCCAATCCACAGAAACGAGAGGGATCCGAGGACCGCGAGGGTCAACGACAAAACAGCAGCTCGGCTAACCGTTCGATAAGGAATGTCGTCGCCGGTTTCCTTCCATGAATTCGACTGCCCCGATGGTTCCGGTAAGGATGCTGTCGACATTTGCTGATCACTCACTTGCGGGAAATAGAATGGGATGAACGTCGAGTCTTCAGGCCGGAAATGGTAAGCCACATGGTAAGCCAAAGAGTCGTTCCAGCCATCGCCGTTACGCTTGCTGCAGTGATTGGGTTCATATTGGAGGTGCGAGTCGAGGCCGATGGAAGATATCCGAAGCGAGCTGCAAGTTGTTCTGGGGTGAGTCGTCGAATACTGTCGGCTTTTACTGTGCGGTTGCCAGGGACAGCTTGAGCGTAGATCGCGTCGCGTGAATTGTCTAACTTGAGTGGCTGTGGCTTGCGGTTATCGAAGCGAGATGATTCTGCTTTGCCGGGTGTTGCCGTGGAGGGGTTAGGCATCGGGAAAAAGGTCGCTGCACGTTTCGCAGCGACGGGGTCGATCTTTTCGAGTTCGGCCAATTTTTCCTTGGCTACTGGTAGCGGGCAACTTCTCAAATAGTTGATCACTGGGACACGAACCCAGCTAGTATTTTCATCGGACTTCTTAAATAGATCGACCAAGCGATCGATCTGCGACCAATCTTCCCAACGAGCTAAGTCGGGAATAACTAGGTCGGCCAATTCAGGTCGATCAAGTACATAGTGCATCGATTCGACGACGCGAGTGCGGTCGATCACGCCACCATCGGTACCATGGAATCGCAAGGCCATAATGGCTGCATAAACATCAGCGAATTCACACTTCTTATTTTTTAAGAACAGCTCTTCGACAAGACCAAGACCATCGGCTCCCTTAAGAGTCAAATAGCAACCGATCATCGCATCCATACCGGATCGCTTCGCTGGGTCGGTGCTTCGCATTAATTCTTCGAGCAATGCGGTGTCTTCTTTGTTGCCACAGACGCCCAGCAAAGTTAGGTAGAGTCGTTTGCGATCTGGAGATAGCTCGGTATTGGAAATCCAACCGAGCAGTTTCTCACGACTCATAAAAGGCTTAAGTTTTTTCACTTCTTCATAAGAAGCGTTTGCAAATTCATCGTAGGAGTCGCGGGCTAAGACACTGTCGCTATCTTCAAAGTATTGTTGAAAGAATTTCAGTCGCTCTGTCATGTCCGCTGGGAGGGCAAGCATTTCACGAATGTACTTCTGAGCTCTTTCGCTTACGGGTAATGGAGAGGACCACATCAGTTCCGGTGGATCAACACCAAGCAACAAGAATCGCGAATCAGCGGTGCTCTTTCCGAAGTAAGGAGCCGAGACCACTTGGCCGATTTTTAGAAGCTCATTCCCTTTAATGATTTCTACAATTTGAAAACGTGCGATTCCTTCCTCGGCAGGCGTCTTACCGTCGTCTGGAACGAGCTTGCCGATCGCCGCGCCATCCATCGCTTCGATCTCTTGGCGAAGCGTTTGGGATACTGCCGCGCAAAACGGGCATGCTGCTTGAAGCATCGTGGAACTGAGGCAAAGAATTGCCACAAAGAGTGAAAAGAAGTTCTTACGGTGCATAAGTCGCCCCCCCCTAAACATTGGGTTTTTGTGGGCGGAATGATCCCGAAAGCCAGTAGGGCAGGCATAATCGGCCAAGATTCCGCGATCCGTACCATAGTGTACGCCATGTTGAGGCATTTTGGCCAGCCGTTTTAGAATTCCTTACCTAGGCATTACGCATGGTTTTGCTGAGAAAAACCGATTCCACCCCGAAAAGTTGCGGTTTTGGAAACCCTTTCCCTTTCGCCTGCTCGGAAAGTGGCTGTAACCGGCAAATTTTATCTTCGGGAAATGCAGTCTAGTGGGAGTAAAATCCTGGGCTTCTAGTCGATTTTTGCACCATCGGTTTTGAGGTAATAGCTCTCAAACTTACCTAAGCATTGAGGTTCTTCGACACATCGGTTCGATAGGCTGAGAACGCTGGGATCAAGCCGGCGAGAATCGCTAAAACGATAATCCCCGGAATCAGTGTCCACTCCCAGGAATTGATTGTGAAAAAGCCAACTTGAATTCCTGTCTGTTCTTCCACCCAGGGGCTCGCAATCGCACCGATAGCGTGTCCGAGTACCCAACCGATGAACGCACCACCTAATGCGATCAATATCGATTCAGCGAGAATGATTGCCAGCACGATATCGCGTCGAGCTCCTAGTGCGCGCATCACTGCGATATCTCTTCGTCGTTCACTCATCGAGTTGTAGATGCTGACAAGGATTGCGATTGCACTGACGATGCAGACAAGAATTGTCAGTACGAGCAATGCAAACTGAACAGGTTGCACGAACATCATCAGCATGTTCGTGATTTCGCGAACCGGTGAAGCTGCTTGCGCTTGCAAGCTCTTGTTGATCGCGCGTTCCATACCAGCAGCGAAAATTCCTGACTCACCACCTGGCTTCACGAGAATCGCTGTGACTTCGCGTTGATGAATGGGAAGTTTTTCTGGTAGACCTGTTGAGGCGGCGGTACCTGGTGATTCCGTATAAGTTAATTGGCTTTCTTTCTCTGCAGCTAGAGCGTCTTCCACGGGTTTCGCATGTTTATCCATCCAATAGAAGCCTTCTATGTTGATGAACAAGGCGCGATCATTAGGTGTTCCCGTGGGTGCCAAGATACCGACGATCTTGAATTGCTCGCCATGCCCTTCACCTTCTGGGTCGCCGTGTGAAGGGCTTACTTTATCTCCCAGCTTGACGTTCATCTCGCGCGCAGCGCGCGAGCCGATGACTGCTTCGAAGTATCCATTCTCAGCGCTGTGTTCTTGAAAGTTGCGGCCTTGAGCAAAGCGATATTCCATATCACCCGCTTCACCATATCTCAGCAATTCGAAAAACTGCGGTGTTGTGCCGACTACGCGGAATGGCCCAAAATAATCTCCTAAGCAAACGGGTATCGCGAATCCACCCATCATGTATTGAGAGTATTTTCCGGCGCGATCTGGCTCGTTGATGCGTCCGCCGATCTTCTGAAAGGCTTCTTGTCGGCCGTTGCCTGGTTGGAATTCAAGAAAATAAGAGTACGGTACGTTCTCAACCGGACGACTCAAGTAAAAAACAGTATTCAGTGTTAGTTGCAGTGGGCTTCCTTTAGCGCCCACGATCAGGTTATAGCCCACGCTGCTGTTGCGCTGGAATGATTCTGTCACAACGCCACTGATCGCTAGCACAATAACGACCAACGAAACACCTAAGGCCATTGAAAGCATGGTCAGCCATGACGAGAGGCCGCGCTGTTGCATGTTGCGCCAAGCGATGAGCAGCAAATTCATGGATTAACTCTTATATAATTCTCTAGTTGCGATATTGAATCGTTGTTCGATGATTGTATGGTTGGAACGTTTTAGGTCGGAAAAGGTTAGGGCTCTAACGAGCGTTTTGTTGGTTGAGGTTGGCGAGAAGCTGGGTTGGTAAAGTCATTAAAAACGTGATTGGTTTCGCTTCATTAAGCTTTGGTTACGTTAAACCGTAGCTGTTTGCAGGACTCGATTGAGGGCTTCTAGTTTCTCGATACGTGGAAACTGCTGCGCGAGCTTTAGATCATGTGTGACCATGATCAAAGCGATTTTCTCTTCGCTGCAAGTTTCGCGTATCAGGTCGATGATCTTCTGTTGATTGGCGGCATCGACGTTCGCGGTTGGTTCGTCTGCCAGCAGCAAACGTGGTCGGTTAGCGAGAGCTCTTGCGACCGAAATACGTTGCTGCTGTCCAACAGAAAGCTGCGATGGTTTGTAGTTGAGTCGATCGGATAGGCCGACACGATCGAGCAGTCGAGTCGCGCGTGACAGATCATGCTTGCCATTGCCAAAGGTCATACCGAGTCGCACGTTTTCTAAAGCGGTGAAGCCAGGGAGCAGATTGAAGGTTTGAAACACATAGCCAAGCTTGGCGGCGCGAACTCGATCTCGACCTTGTTCAGAAAGCTTGGTCATCTCGATGCCGTCAACTTTTACCGAACCGCTGTCGGGTGTCGTGATGCCGGCGATGATATGCAGCAGTGTCGTTTTACCGCCACCACTTTGCCCAAGTAATACGACTTGTTCGCCTTCATCGATCTGCAGTTTGGGTACATCGAGAATAGGAACAATTCCGCCGCCCGGAAGGGGAAATGATTTTCTGATGTCGCTAAGTTCTAAAATCATTAGCGTGTTCCTTTTCTGCGAACCGCTCGTTCGATTTCACGGCGAGCATCGTTCTGCTTGAGTTTCTCGCGTTTGTCGTGCATCTGTAAACCTTTGCAGAGACCAAGGAGACATTTAGCAATCCCACGTTCGTTGAAATACAACTTGAGAGGTACGAGGGTTAAACCTTTCTCGACGGACTTGCCCATGAAACGGTTGAGTTCGCGTTTATGAAGTAGCAGTTGTCGATTTCTTTTAGGTTCGTGATTCCAAAAGCCACCCTGTTTGTACTCAGGGATGTCGCAGCCGACGAGCCAGAGATTGCTGGCGATCACGCGTCCGTAGGCTTCATCGAGCGAGCATTTGCCATTGCGTAGGCTTTTCACTTCCGTTCCACGCAGCATCATGCCGCACTCGACGGTTTCGAGTACTTCGTATTTGTGCCTAGCCTTGCGGTTTTCGGCAATCATGACCTCCTTCGGCTTATCGACCGGCTTGGCAGCCGACTTTTTAGGAGCCGAAGAGGTGGGAGTAGGGGATTTTTTGTTCACTGCAAAGCGGTTCCAGGTCAGACAATTTATGGCTTCAGGGGCTGGACACGTTAGCCTACAATAGAGGAGTCGCCCAGTTTGGGAAGCAGACCGTTCTTTTTCAATTTTAGCAAAGAATCGACATGAGCGTTCAATTACCGATTGCCAAGGTGGACAACGAGTCGGCTTCAGCCGCTTGCGGATCGGCACCCATCGCTGAATCTTCCCCTGCGAGAAGACTTCCTCCCTGGTTAAGGAGAGAAGTCCCCAAGGGTAATTTTAGTCAGTTTACTGATTCTTTGCTCACGGAATTAAAGCTTGAGACGGTTTGCGAAAATGCGAAGTGCCCCAATCGCATGGAATGCTACTCGCAGAAGACCGCCACTTTTATGGTGATGGGGAATGTCTGTACGCGTCCTTGCGGATTTTGTGCCGTATCCCGAGGAAGGCCCGGTGCCCTAGAGGCTGATGAGCCCCAGCGTGTTGCCGAGGCGGCCGCTAAGCTGGGCCTTAAGCATGTCGTCATCACCTCGGTGACTCGAGACGACTTACCGGACGGTGGCGCGGAGCACTTTTATCAATGTGTCTTGGCGGTTCGCCAGCGCACAGGTGCTACGGTCGAGGTGCTCACGCCTGACTTTGTTCAGCAAAAAGATGCGCTGCGACGCGTCGTGGATGCGGCGCCCGAAGTGTTCAATCACAACATGGAAACGGTGCCTCGCCTCTACCGAAAAGTGCGCGGTCCAAAAAGTGATTACCGGTGGACACTTGAATTGCTGCGTCGCATCAAGGAATGGAACCCATCCATCAAAACCAAAAGCGGATTGATGCTGGGTTTGGGTGAAACGCACGAAGAGGTCTTCGATTGCCTTGCAGATCTTTTGGAAGTTGGTTGCGATTTCCTAACACTGGGTCAATACCTGCAGCCAGGTCCAAAGTACTTGCCAGTCGTGGAATATATCACTCCAGAGACATTTGCCGATTTGGGGCAGAAGGCAAAGGCGATGGGGTTCAAGAAAGTTGCCAGTGGTCCTTTTGTGCGCAGCAGCTACCACGCGCGCGAGATGGCAGAGATGTTCGAGTAGATTGTCATCGCAAGGTCCCATTATGGCCGCTAAGAAATCGATTGCACCTTTTGAAGGATTTCCCCCCGAGCTATTCGATTTTTTTAAGGAATTGTCTGAGAATAATGAGCGAGATTGGTTTGCCGCCAATCGCGATCGTTATGAACAGCATTACCTAAATCCTGCCTTGGCCTATATCCAAGCGGTCGGGGAAAAGCTCGGTAAAGTTTCCCGACAATTAACGGCTGTTCCAAAAAAGTCGGGTGGATCGCTGATGCGGATTTATCGCGATACGCGTTTTTCAAAAGATAAAACACCCTACAAAACGAATATCGGAATTCATTTTCGCCACCAAAGGCTTACCGATATTCATGCCCCTGGTTTCTATGTGCACATTGAACCGAAGGAATGTTTTGTCGCCGCCGGTGTTTGGTTGCCTCCCCGTGAAGCACTCAATTTGATCCGTCAGACGATCGATGAAGATAGGCCAGCGTGGAAGCGAGTATTAAAAGATGAAAAATTTAGCCGTCAATTTAAACTTGTTGGTGAATCCCTAAAGTCGGCACCAAGAGGTTACTCCATCGACCATCCACTGATCGAGGATTTGCGACGAACCAGCTACTGTGGCTTAGTGGCTGTTACCAAAACGAAAGTGATGCGAAAGGATTTCGTCGATCAGTCGTTAGAGCTTTTCCAACAAGCTCGGCCTTTGATGAAATTTCTCTGTGATGCCATCGGCCTGCCTTACTAGCGTGACGCGGGGGCGCTAAAAGAACTAAAACTCTGAGGCGCTGCTCCACCTGTTGCACCTCTCCGTCGCAATGCGTTATCGTGCTTCTCTTCGAACTGAAAGAAGGAAGTATTTGATGATGTCACAAGAAAATCCCCAAGCTTCCCAGCAGGAAACCGTCAGCCATAATCGCTCCGGAATTCTTGAGAATCGCAAAGCAATTATCGTGATGTTGTTCGGGATTACCGGGGTACTCGGTTTGCCGCTTTTGTGGATCAGTCCAAAGTTTTCTGCTAACGAGAAGCTGATCTATTCCGTGGCGGTAACTTTCTACACGGCGGTATTGATAGGCATTGCAGTGGCCGCCGTTTGGTGGGCCTATTCACGGATCATGGGGGCGTGAAAATCGCTGTCTTTTAACATGAGGCCTGTTGTTTGGTACAGGTTTCCCAGATTGCCTGTTCTCCTTATCTATTCCGACGCCAAATCGTTGAATTGCCTGAACTTCCCGAATTTCGGATTCCGAAGAAAAGTAACGGATTTGCGGATCTCCTCTGTTAGCCCGATTCGGAAGGGTTAGGAGAGTTGAGATATTTCGGAAAAGGACTTTCCGTCGAGCAAATTCTTGGCGGCAACTTGGTTTTGGGCGGCGAGCATCGGGAGGACTTCCGTGCCTCGACTTTCGATTATTATTCCGTTTGCGGGCGACAATTCTAGATTTGAGACCACTTTGGTTTCCGTACTGGAAAGTCGACCAAGGGATTGCGAGATTCTTGTTCCGCACGATGGATCGTATGAAGATCCTTACCAGTTGTCGGATGAAGTGTTGTTTATTGAAACATCAGCACGAAGTTCTGAAGCGACACTGATCAATGAGGCCCTCAAGGCAGCTTGTGCACCGGTCATCCATGTAATTCGCTGTGGAGTTTCTGTGTCCGAAGGTTGGGCAGAAGAGCCGCTGCAGTTATTGCAGTCGAGTCAAACCTCGGTCGTGGTGCCAAAATATTTCGAGCGCAAGACGGGAAGTGAGTTCTGCGGATTGGATATCGCGCATCTGTGGTCTCATCGTTTGATGCCTGGCAACGTTTCGACATCCGTTGCCGAGAAGGGGGCCATTGGACCGCTGCTTGCGAGCTGCTTCATCAAGAGGCGATTGATGTTGGCAATCGATGGAATACGTGATGATGTTCCACTTGCCGCTGCGGAATCCGATTTGGCTTTATCGCTCAAGCAATTGAAACAACGGATCTCGGTGGCAACATCGAGTGTTGTTGAATTGTCAAGCGACCTCATTACGGTTACGGATGCAGAGTCGTTTGCGGGCATCGGTACCGTTTTGTCGCAGCACGACAAGCTTCTTGGTGGAGTCGGCAAGGCATCGCATGTACCAAGTTGGCTTGAGCGTATGGTGGCATGTTTGAGCCTGTCTCGAATGGTCGCGGTACAGGCTTTCGCGAAAGGCTACCGCCGATCTGCTGGTGTGTCGAGCTTGGAAGCTAGGCTCTCGCTGGCTAAACGAATCTGCAGCGACTTGGAGCCCGGTGTTCGTGGAGTGGTGGATGTCGAGGATTCCGAGGAATCAAGTCACAGCATTTCCAAGGCTCGCCGCGACGTCGCCATACGAAGTGCTACAACGGTCGAAAAAACTCGTCGCGCGGCTTAGTAAGCCTACGTAGCTATTGTCATCGACGATCATTTCTTCGCTCCGAACGGTTGTTTGCAAAACCTTCGGAGCGAATGGATTTCTGTCCCCAGCAGTTGCGGTTGTCGAAAGCTGGTCTAAAGAGGTGGCGAATTGGTAAGGTTGATTCCAATCACCTAGTCCACAGTTGAAGTTAAGCCTATGGCTTGATCAACTACGTCCATGACGTTGCCATAAGTCCACGAGAACGATCAAGTGCTCAATCGCTTCTTGCATCTCATCGAGGCAGGCAAACTCCAGGGGTGAGTGGATGTTGTATTGGCCACTGGAAAGATTCGGAGTTGGCAAGCCGAGTTCGGTAAGCAGTGCACCATCGGTTCCACCGCGAATGATCTCGCGGCGACAGGGGCGTCCAAGTTCGTGGAATGCCTTTTCAGCTAAATCGACCACCATGGGATGGCGTTTCATTCCATCTCCCATGTTGCGATATTGACGGTCGATCTTGATTTCGATTTTCAAGCCAGGCCAAATCGCTTCAGTTTCTCTGCCAATATCTTGCAGTAGCCTGGCGTAATCGCTGAGTTTATGTGAGTCGAAATCGCGCAGTAGAATTTGCAGTTTGGTTTCGGCAACCGAGCCGGTCAAATGATAAGGGTGCAAGAACCCATCTCGACCATCGGTGGATTCGGGAGCAAGGATGTGATGGGGAAGGGCGTCAAGGAAGTGGCCGCACGCGCGGATCGTATTGATCATTGCTCCTTTGGCAATCGATGGGTGGATGTTCTTTCCATGGAAATGGATTGTCGCCAGATCAGCAGAAAAAGTTTCGACATCTAGGCTTCCGGCGCCACCACCGTCTAGTGTGTAGCCAGCCGCTGCTCCCACTCGTTTGATATCGATATGTTTCGTCCCTTGACCGATCTCCTCATCACAAGTGAAGAGGATGCGGATAGGTCCATGAGGTAGATGGGGGTTTTCGATGAGATGGTTAGCTAGTTCCATGATGATGGCAACACCCGCTTTATCGTCACCTCCCAGCAATGTTGTCCCATCAGTGGTGATGATCGTCTTACCGATCAAAGAATGGAGTTGAGGGCAGGCATCTGGGCAGAGTGATAAACCGCTTTGGCCTAGCTTGATAGTTTGCCCATCGTAATTCTCAATCACTTGTGGATTGACATTCTTGCCTGTGGTTTCAGGGCTGGTGTCGACGTGCGCGTTGAGCAGGATCGTAGGAGTAGGACCGGGTACCGTAGCGGGCACAGTGGCCCATACGAGTCCATGCTCATCCTGGCGAGCATCTTCGATACCCATGGCTCGCAGTTGGCTGACCAGCAACTTGCCGAGTTCCAGTTGGCCAGTGGAACTGGGATAGGTGGTTGATTTGGGATCAGCGGTGGTGTCGATACGAACATATTGCTGAAATCGTTGGAGCAAACGTTGTGTATGAATAGCAGACATGCTCGGTTACCTTCGGAGGAACTGAGAGTAAGTTAAAGGCTGGAAGTTAAGATACAATTCGCAAAGATTTTCGGGGGATATCCGACCGAGTTTATTGTACGGGATTTCACAGGATTGTCATTTTCATTGGCCCAACTGTAGTGGAAAGCCAGCAGGTTTGTTAGGCTTGTCAGCCAGTTGAGTCCAGCTTTCGACGATCGAACTCCGGTTTGGCGAAGGATGGTGATTGGTTTGCGGAAGATGTTTTTACAGGTTAACAAACGAGACCTGCGGACGATCAGAGCATGGTAACTAGTGAAGTGCGCTATCTGCTGTTCGATATCGAGAGTATTGCAGATGGCGATTTGATCGCTAAGACAAGATATCCTGGTGAGTCTATCAGTGCGGTTGACGCTGTCAGAAAATTTCGGCAGGATTTGCTGTTGGAGTCGGGGAAGGATTTTATTCCTTACACCTATCATATGCCGATCGCTATTGTGGTTGCCAAGATCGATGCTGATTTCCGATTGCGGGAGATCGTTTCCTTGGATCAACCTCAGCATCGACCCGCTGTCATTACACGCCACTTCTGGACGGGTTGGGAAAAGTACGGACATCCAACTCTGGTCACGTTCAATGGCCGTTCTTTTGATATACCCTTGCTGGAGATTTCAGCGTTCCGTTACGGCGTTTCGGTTCCCTCGTGGTTTAATAGTAGCGAACGATCTTTCCAGCAGGCTCGCAATCGCTACAACACGCAGTCGCACATGGATCTGCACGAGATGCTGACGAATTTCGGAAGCACTTGGTTTCGTGGTGGTCTGAATCTTGCAGCCACACTGCTCGGCAAACCGGGGAAGATGGATGTGCAAGGCGATATGGTTCAGGATCTGTACCAAGCAGGTCGAGTGGCCGATATCAACGAGTACTGCCGATGCGATGTATTAGATACCTACTTCGTGTTTCTTCGCTGGCATCTGTTGTGCGGCAAAATCAATATCGAACAAGAGCATGAACTGGTTCTTCACGCGAAGTCGCTGCTGGAAGCGGAGCAGGATATGCACCCCGCTTATAAAACCTATCTAGAGCACTGGGGTGATTGGAAGAATCCCTGGCAGTCGTAACGTTTTTCTCACTCGTAATTTTCACTCGACGTTATTGGATCGATGTTTGATGGATCGTCGTGTCGGGGATTGTTGACTTGTGTAGAAACGGCCCTGTATCTCCAGAGATGAGGGCCGAAGGATTCGTTGTACTGCGGCTCCCGAAGAAGAGCCTCGACTTCTTTGGTATTCTCCGAACGCAACCAAGCTTCATGAGCTTCTGCTGGGATGAGTACGGGCATTCGATCGTGAAGGTGAGATATCTCAGGGGCTGCTTCGGTCGTGAAAATAGTGCAGGAATATATTTTTGTTCCAGTCGCTTTCAGGTTCCAATCCCATAGTCCGGCAAACAAGAATGGCTTTTCCTCTGGCAAGTGAATCCAGAATGGTTGTTTGTTGGTTTTGGAATCTGTCGTGGATGCTTTCCACTCAAAGTAGCCATCGGCGGGAATGAGGCAACGTTGGTTGGCAAAGGGGCGCTTGAAAGTTGGCTTTTCTTTGACCGTTTCGGATCTGGCATTAATCATTTTGTTGCCGATCGCCAATTCATCGGCCCAGTGTGGTACCAGTCCCCAGCGCATCGGCAGTACAGCGATATCGTTTTCAGCTGCAGTGAAAGCGATGATGTTCTGCGTCGGTGCGATGTTGTAGCGTGGTGGTAAGTCGCCCAGTGAATCGAAGTCAATCGACAACGGTAACTGCTGTAGTAGCTGAGATGCAGGTGTTTTGAGGGTAAATCTTCCGCACATACAAGGGGCTCTCCAGGCCACTATGATAACCCATAGGCATGCTCAGCTAAACAGATCATTGGGTTCGCTCATCCGTTATAATTAGTGAAAGTTAGCTGAGCGAAACTAGTGATAGTACTTTGTGGTTTTCGCTGGATGGTGTCTCGTTAGTGGCAGTTGTTGAAGTCGACGTCTGGTTAAAAATAGAGCAGATATGATGGATGAGCTTATACAATGTTCGACTACTTTCTCCAGTATGCTGGAGGCAGAGGGTTGCGCGCAGAAGTTGGTGGAGGATCGTTTAGCGGCATGTGTACAAATTTCCTCGCCGATTCTCAGTTTTTATCGGTGGGAGGGGAAGACGCATCGGGAATCTGAGGTCTTGCTAACTATTAAATCGGTAGGCTACTTAAGCGAGCGTTTGATTGAGGCGATTGGTCGATTACATTCGTATCAGCAGCCCGAGATATTGATCGTCCCAATCACCAAGGTGAGTGAAGGCTATGGACGGTGGTTGCGAGAACAGGTTTTACCTCCTACATGAAAGACTTCGGTGATGCGAAGTTTCTTTATTCAAATACAAGCTTCAAGCGATTTAGCGATACCTCTCGATGTTTCCTTTGAGGATCTGCTGGCAGCGCTGGAGCGTTTGCCACGAATGTTCGTGGAGATGGATGGTTCTTGGGTCTGGAGAGGCGACAGTGCAGAAAGAGTTGAGGGGTGGCAGCTTGATGGGATGGTTTACGATCATCTTGGAAAGGTGCGTTACCTGGAATTAAAAGGGAACTGCGAGCCAGGTATGTGGCGACAGCTGTTGTCTTGTCTCCGTTGGCCTGAGCAAACTTTGCTCGTGCATCATGTGGATGCAGGTCAATTTGAAACGTTGGAAGTTTTTGAGCAATCTTATATTGGCAATTGATTGACGGAGTCTCGGTGTGTCATTTGAATCACCGGAAGGTAGCGGGCTCTACCTGAAGCACAATCAGGCAGCTTGGGATCGAATGTCCTCGCGCGAGCATCCGCTAACGCAGCCAGCGCAACCGGAGGAGTTAAAAGATCCTCTTCCGGTGATCGATCCAGCGGGTTGGCTGCGCGAGGGTATCCGAGGCTGGAAAGTGCTTTGCTTAGCGGCTGGTGGTGGTCGGCAGAGTGCGCTTTACGCAGCAGCCGGCGCCGAAGTGACGGTGGTTGATATCAGCGCAGGAATGCTAGAGCTGGATCGGCAAGCAGGAGCTCAGCATGGATTCTCATTGCGATTGATCCAAGGGTCGATGGAAGATTTGTCGATGCTTTCACCCGGTGAGTTCGACTTAGTCATCCATCCTGTAAGCACCTGCTACGTAAGAGACATCGGGATCGTCTATCAGCAAGTCGCGCGTGTCACAGCCGCTGAGGGGCTCTACATCAGTCAGCATAAAACGCCCGTAAATCTGCAAGCGTCCCTGGATGCGCCAGGTGGAAGCTACCAACTCGAGCATCCTTACTATGACAAAACTCCCGTCCCTCCTGCGCAATCACCAAGCCGCTTGCGCGAGCCTGGCACGCTCGAGTTTGTGCATCGCTGGGAAGAGATTCTTGGTGGCTTATGCCGTTCGGGATTCGTGATCGAAGACGCGGTTGAGCCGTTTCATGGAAAACCAGAGGAGTTACCTGGGCAGTTCGGCCATCGTTGCCATTACATCGCTCCTTACATTCGACTGAAGGCGCGCCGTCTCAAAAACCGGATTGGCCGAACCACTATCTTCATACCTTAAATGATGACTGGCTTAAACAGAATGTTCTAGCCGGTTTGTTTGGTGGTGGAATTCTTTCCAACAAGACGATCGATCAATGCATCTAAATCGGCTTGGCCAATGTTCATCTTCGCCGCAGCGACAGCGAACAGACGTTTCTCGACTTCACGTAATCTTCCATCGGCAGCCATGACGAGCAAGAGATCAGATAGCAACTGCAACTTCTCTTCCTTGGTTTCCGGAAGTTTCAGCGAAGGCTTATCGCTGAGTGCGTAATCGATAGCGTTTTCGAGATCGGTTTCATTCAATCCAAGTTCGGAGCAACGCTGGATCAGCATAGCGATTTCAGCTTGCGCTAGCGTGCCGTCAGCAGCCGCCATGATGACAAGATTTTTGAGTTGATCGAGTCTTTGCATAGATAAGTTCTCCGCGGGTAGATTCAAGAGTGCACCAGCATTGTGATTAGCTTTTCGTTGTAATGCTATGCCTTGCGAATAAAATGCGAAGCAAAGCTGCGAACTTCTTTTCCGTTGAGCACGTGCACCATGCGGAGTTGTTGAATCGTAGCATCATTGAACTGAGACAAAGGTACATGTACCAGTTTTTTACCGAAACGTTTCGCGAGTCTGCGTAGGTTTGCTCCAGGAGGATTGGGGCTCATTAAGGCAACGTGGCGACCTCGGCAGTGTAGGCAAGTTGCTGCGATCAGGCGATCCTCCAGCGTATTGGTGAAGTCGAGTTGACGATTACTCCAAATGTCAGGTATCGGCATGGGGGGATAGATGAACATCGCACCACCATAGGTTGCCTGAGCGATACCGGGCCCGACCATTTCGTTCCGATAATCGGTCGCGAAGAATGCAAGCGTGGATTCCTCGTGATGCTCGGCGTACCACGTTGTGCGCCAAGGATATTGGCGCGGGTCGGGGTTAGACTCAAAGAGCATCACGCATGCGTCGAGCGTCCCGACACTAGGAGGAAGCACTTTGACGTAGATATCACCGTCATACCAATGGCGAATCGTTTCTCGAATATCGATCCCATCGAGGATGCTGGTAGAAAATTTCTCGGTTCGCGCTAGATCCGCTCCCATGATGGCGCGAGCTCGTTCAAATACACGAGTGCGAAAGCTTTCGATTTGCTGATCTTCGGGAGGCCAGCTGCATTGCTGATAGGGATTCCACTGCGATGCCCATTTCTGTTGGTCTTGCTTATCGGGCTGCTTTCGTAGCTCGAGCGATTTCCAGGTGACCGGTGGACCAGGCAGTCGACTGACGATGTCGATTTGGTCGCCATCAGGTAGCTGCGCTTGGTCGATGCCAAGCTTCACCATCGGTAGATCGTTATCTTCTGCGAAAGCATACTCACGAGCTGTGTTGACGACATGAATTGCAAATTGATCACCAAGGATCTGCTGGCAGGCTGTGACGATCGTGTAAAGATCTGGCGTGAGTCGATGATTGATCAGCGATAGATTGCGAATGTATTTTAGGCATTGCGACATAATCAACGGTGTGATGCGTCGAGCTCGCTTGCCGAAGTCCTGCAGATAAGAGCTTCGCGCCGAAAGCATTAAGTGCTTGATGCCGTCGATGCCAAGAAGCCTATCATCTTCTAATTGCATTCGATGTTGTTCATAAAGTGCAGTGATGAATGGAAGTTCGCCAAATAGAAAGAGCAGTGTGCGAGGGTCGATCGCGAATCGCTCTGGCGCAAGAGTTGGCTCGTCTGATTCTTCTGGTTCGCTAGGCGTCGGTGAATGGCTGTTAGGTTGTGATTGTTGGATTCGCTCGCGAAGCCATGGCCATTCCGGCAAGCTACATAACATCGTGACAGATTGGTAACGCTTTTTGAGTTCCTGTAAGCGATCGGCCTGATGCTGGAGCCGCGCGCGGATTAGAGGGTGCGAGGGTGCTGGAAGCCAAGGTAGGCATGCAGCGGCAAACTTTTCGAGCGGTAGGTGCTTCAGTGCATAGGCATCGGGAAGTGATTGAGTGAAGGGAATGTAGTCGGCGCTTTCCATATCGACGAATTCGATGCGCCATCTCTCTTCCATGGCTAAGCGTATCGCAGCGATCACCGGCTGACAGGGATCGAGCGGGACGTAGGTGCGTCGCTCGCGTTCAGTGTCCTGTTCCAGGGAGTCATCTTCTTGTGCATTCTCGTTGTCGTGTTCTTCTTCGCTCGCACTGCCGGCCTCCTCCCTATCGCCATCAGAATCCGAGAGCTCAGTGGAATCGAATTCGCTGTCTTCCGGTTGCCACTCGGAGAATTCGAAGTCGGATGACTCGTTTTCTGAGTCACTATTAAAGTCGCGTTGACCGGCTTGTAGCACGATGGAGGGCTGAGGTAGATCGAGTACGCCATCGCAAACAGCCCGAAAGAAAGATGCAGGTAACGGAATCGCTAGGCACTGCGGAGGGTGCTGTAGAAGCCATTGCCGAACCTGCCAGGCACTGTCGGCACTGCCATGGATCACTGGAAGCAAAGTAAGTTGCTCGTCGCATTTCAGTACGTCGCTTGAATCGGGCATGGATGGACTCTCTTGGCGGACTTGTTGGGCTGGACTTTCTGGCACCATGAGGTGCTAAGAAGCGTGGTGTCGGAAACCCGACAATGGCAAGCCGAAAGCTTCATTGTATCCGATATTCTATTCAATCTTCCCTATTTAAAGCGGGGTGTTGCAAAACAGTGCGCTGTCGCGATTGTGAGACACGTAGAAAGACTTGACTTGAGGAGGATTGTCGCCGTAACAATTGTGTGAAGGTTGTATTTTGCCCAAAACTTAGAGAATGAGGCGTTTCTAAGGATTGGGCTGAGAAAAGTCTGGTGATTTAAAGATCGTTTTGCTGTGGCTCATCAAGAGGAGCGCCGTTTGCATAGAGATAAGATTGTGCGTTGATGTTCGAGAAGTCTCTGTTCAAAGCCTTGACGTTGGTTTTGGTGGTGTGGGTGATTCCCAGGAGCGCGAGAACACAAACGCAGCGTGAAGCGTAAGGTAATTTTGAATCAGATACTGGTGTTATTGGTGAGGCATGGCCTCAGGGAAAGAGCGATGAATACAACGTTGAAATTGACGCTATTGGGACTCTGTGGTGTCGGTCTGTGCAGTTGGGCATCGGCCCAGGAGCCAGTGATCTTTCAACCTGTTTATGGTTGGAGCTATTTGGATAGGGCGAGTACGCCGGTGGAAGGTTGGTTTCGCGGGAAGGCAATGGCGATGCAAGCCGCAGGGCAGGCTGACTATTACAAATCTTTAGCGGCGATCAATTACCAGCAAGCCTTCGAGAAGTCGCTGGAAAACAGAAAGCGTGCGACGGAGGTTTACTTTACCCGCAAAGAGATGGCTAAGAACTATGACGAGAAGTATTCGAAAAAGCCACCTACTGAAGAGGATTCAAAAAGATACGCCAAAATGCTGGTGCCGCCGCGGTTGACGCCCGAGCAGTTTGAGCCTTCGTCGGGAAAGCTCCAGTGGCCACACGTTTTAAGGCGATCCAGCTATGATCCGGTCAGAGAAAAAATCGATCAGCTTATGCAGTCCCGTACAGTGGATGACAGCGGTGATGGTAGCCCAAGCCATACCAAAATTCGTCAGCTTGTCGAAGTGATGAAAGAACTGCTTAAGGAAAACATGAGCCAGGTAACGCCACAGCAGTATGCCAATGCGAAGGGATTTTTGGTGAGTCTGGAGTATGAAGCTCGGCAAGAGCTTTAGTTCCCTAGAATCCTCGGGCTACAAAGATTGAGCTCAACTGCGGGGCTAGCGAGTTTTGTGATTGGGAGTTTGCAATGGGCTGGATTTGGAGTGGTAGTGGAAATGCTAGCTAAGGAATAATAGAGCCTTGAGATCGTTTAATGGATAGGCAGGTCCTCTTCTTGGTTTAATGTCTAAGTAAATTTTAAAATTCGAGCCAACTGTAGCTTGCCCGATTCCGTACAGTTTCCCGGGTCGCTGCGGTCTTATTTTTATATTTTCTTTTCGTATGGCAGCGACTTTCTTTTCTTTTTTCTTGGAGTCGTTGTTATGGCTATCAGAAATGGCTGGCGATTTGCCAGTCGCAGCAAGGAGGTCGTGCTGAAGAGCACGCGGGCGGAGCTAAAGAGGGCGTTGAGGCTGGAGTCGCTCGAGGAGCGGCGGGTTATGGACGCTGCTATGTTTGCTGAATGGAATGAGCGTTTGGCGAACGCGTCTGCGAACTGGACTGCAGATGAATCGACTATCGAGGCTTGGAAGAGCGAGATGATCGATCAGTTGGTGTCTCAGTGGGGTTTGAGTCGAATGGTTTCTTCTCAAGAGGAAACTGAGATATCCTTCGGCGTGATGGAGGATTCTGCAATGGACCAGGAAGCTTACTCGCTGAGCGTGGGTGATTTCTCCTGGGATATTGTCATGGAGGATGGTGTTCCGAAGCTGATGGGGTCAGAGGATGGTCGGTTCCGTAACTCTGAAGAGCCGGCTGACATCAACGGCGATGACTATGTTAATTCGATCGATGCGCTGGTCACAATTAATGCGCTCAATCGCAATGGTGCGATGATGCTTCCTTCGCGAGGCGAAGGAGCGTTGATGGAGAGTAAGTTGGATCCTAACGGCGATGGTTGGATGACAGCGATGGATGCATTGTTTGTCATCAATCGACTCAACGACGACAACGGCAGCGACCCTGGATTCGATAATGGCTCCGGCAACGGTTCAGGGAATGGTTCTGGCGGTGAAGGCGATTCTGGATCGGGCGATGGTTCAGAAAGAGGTGGTGAACCTGGTGATGGTAGCGGCTCCGGGGATAAAGGTGGTGATAGTGATTCGCTTCCCGCAGTCGACGATTATGTCAACAAGTTCCTTCCCAGTGGTACGGTCAGTTTTCCTTCGATAGAGATCGATGTGCTAGCCAATGATCCTAGCGGACTGAGTATCAAGGGTTTTAATCCTGCAGCGCTAGGAGAGGTGGAGATCGTAATAGGTGTTGGTCCCGATGGTCGTGATGTGATTCGTTACACTCCAGGCTCGACATTCAGGGGTAATGATAGTTTCCTCTATACCGCGATTGATGCATCAGGAAATTCGACAACGGCAAGAGTCTTTGTTGAATACTACCAAGATCAAGTTCCTTTTCAGGTGATTGTGCCCGAAGTGATTCAGGGGGTACCTGGCGAAGATTTGGCTCTGGTTGACGGCGATGGTAAGCCGCTGGTGATGGTTGGTTACAGCGGAACTGACGTCGTTAATGTGGGGCTTTATTTGACATGGACTGCACCGGAAAGACCCTATGCCGGCAACACCTTCTCTGGCAGTTTGGTAGCTCCTGGGTTTGACTATGATTCCGGCTTCTACAGCGATGGCCGGGGTGGGGCTTGGATCTACGGTAGTATCGAGCAGGTGAATAGTATTTTAGCTGCCATGGTTTACGAGCCTGCGGCAGGATTTACGGCACCTGAGGGAGCGGGGATTTCGATCTTTGGGTATCTCTACAACAGCTTGGGTCTGAATGTATCGTCCGTGAGTACGGGATTTCTGTTTAAGGTTCCCGAGGTCCCAAATTCTCCCAAGGCGGTAGATGATGATTATGAGATCAAGGGTAACGGCGAATTTTTCTTGATCGATGTTCTCTCTAACGACGTCGACTTCGATGGTAGTAAGGGTGGATTAGAGGTTGTCGATGTTAGAGCCGGTAATGGCTGGGCTTCTGATTCGATTGAGCTCGATGAGGCAACCGGAAAAATCAAGTACACGCCATCCCCATTCTTCAATGGTTACGATGAATTCGCTTACACGATTCGAAATAAGAAGGGGCTATTCTCCCAAGGAATCGTTCGTGTTGTTAGGGAAAGCTAAGTCAATGATCTGCGGCCTCTCGCCCTGGTAGCGAGAGGCTGTTTGATAAGTCCATAAAAAAAGCCGCTTCGATCCGAAGCGGCTTTTCTTTTAGGAGTAATGCTTGAAGGATTTAGCGAACCACTGAAGCGTTGTTGTTTTGCATCTGGCTCGCAGTGATCTCGGAAGATCAAGCAGCAGTTGGATAGCAGCAAAGAACCCAATACGAGTTCCTTGGTAACCGACTACTTCTTTTTCTTCTTCTTGTCGTCGCCTTCTTCTTCCTTCTTAACTTTCTTCTTCTTCTTGAGAGATACCTTCACTACTCGGACCTTAGGCATACCGACTAGCGAATCACCCTCTTTCCACTTGTCTAATTCCTGAAGTCGCTTTAGGCGTTCGGCACGCGTCAGAACGTTGCGAGCCTTAATCGCGCCGGCTCGGACTTTAAGGCTCTTGTCCAGCGTCATGGCTTTCCCCTATCACGTAATATTCGAAAGTAATACATCGAGAAAACATTCGAGCAGATGTGGTAAACATTCGATCAGTAATCTGTTCGCTGTTTCCGTTCTATAGCTCGATCAAATCTTTTGGAAGCCAGCGATTTTAGGTCTGCTTACCTATCTTGGCAATGCCAAATGGTTTGCCTTAAGGATCGGATTTAGCAGTTCAAATTTCGAGTATTGGCAGCATTTTTCGGCCAAATTCGCAGTTTTGCTCCTTTTTCGCCCTCTTTCGGGCGTTTTTTAAAAGGACGAGCATGACTTCGGTCGGCCAATGTCGTAACCCTGCCGTGCGATCAGACCTATCCTTTTTGGGCCGTCCCTCTCGTCCTTTTTCCGCAGATTGGTCGATCGACTTGCTGGCAAATCAAAAAGGGAAACCGGGACAGTTGTTGTTCGAGTCGCCGTGAATGATCTGCTAGCAAACCAACTAAAGAGAGGACAGTCCTTGTTCTCTTGTCGCAGATCGGCGCGTTTTGCTAGCTAAACATGCCCAATGCAGTAAAGACGGGACAGTCCTTGTTCCGTGGATTGGTCGATCGACTTGCTAGCAAATCAAAAAGGGAAACCGGGACAGTCGTTGTTCGAGTCGCCGTGAATGATCTGCTAGCAAACCAACTAAAGAGAGGACAGTCCTTGTTCTCTTGCCGCAGATCGGCGCGTTTTGCTAGCTAAACATGCCCAATGCAATGAAGACGGGACAGTCCTTGTTCCGTGGATTGGTCGATCGACTTGCTAGCAAATCAAAAAGGGAAACCGGGACAGTCGTTGTTCGAGTCGCCGTGAATGATCTGCTAGCAAACCAACAAAAGAGAGGACAGTCCTTGTTCTCTTACCGCAGATCGGCGCGTTTTGCTAGCTAAACATGCCCAATACAGTGAAGACGGGACAGTCCTTGTTCTGTGGATTGATCGATCGACTTGCTAGCAAATCAAAAAGGGAAACCGGGACAGTCGTTGTTCGAGTCGCCGTGAATGATCTGCTAGCAAACCAACTAAAGAGAGGACAGTCCTTTTGCTGTAGATAGCAACAGATTGCAAGCAAACTACTCGCAAGCAATGACTCCCTTTTTTCACGGCATTGTCAACCAGGGTCGTCTCTAAAAAGTCCTTACTGTCAACGATGAGCCTGTACGATAAGAACTCGCTGACTCAGGGTTTTAGGGACGCTCTTCTTTTTAGGGTCGCCAGCCAAATGTAGGGCAATGCCCAGCCAGCTAGAAGATACAGCATCGGCAGGGCAGGGGCCCGCATACGCATATTGCTCCAGTAAACCGCATGAACCATCGTCACGCTGAGAACCAAAAGCCAACCGACAAACCATGGGAAGCTTTTATTGGTTGGGCCAAGCTTGTAAGCCCCCATTAATGCCAATCCATATAGTCCGAGATACCAAACGCAGACGATCCACTTCGAGGCAGAGTCGGGACGAGGGTTGGGAATGGGGGTCCAGAGCCAACCAAGTCTTGTTACGCAAGACCAAGCCGCGATGACCGGCCGTTCTTTGATCGTCGCTATCGCAACTTTTTGTGCTAGCTGATCCTCGACAATTTCACGATGAAGCTTGCCCCCAGTTTTATTGCGATTTCCCTCTTCGCTTTGCATATCAGGGTTAGATCGCGATTCGGTCGATAAGCCGTTTGAATCTGTCGCGAGGTTTTGCTTCGCACTTACCTCTTGATGCCAAAATTCTTTTGACATCGGATCCATGGCGTCGCGGTTTGCCCATAAATCGTGAAAGCGATCTTCATCCCAGTCGCGCGAGAGAGAACCGGAAGCAAGATGATCATACAAAATCGGATTATTGGCGAGTAGCAATGTGTAGCCACCATGTGTGGTCGCCCAAATCGGTTTTCCAATTTCCAGTTGATTGCGAATCATCCAAGGAGCGATGACAGTCATTGAGCCGATCAGCATCGCAGCGATTGCTTGCACTCTCGCCCCGCGCTCGGCTCGCATCGAAGTGAAAATCGCGCCGGTGAGAAAAGTGGTAGCAAGAAGCGTCATGAGAATCAGACCAAGCCAAACGATCGCCGTAGGTCTTGTGAGAGTTGCAATACCGAAGCTCATTCCCGCGATCAGTGCGACAATCCATAGCGAGTCGTTTTTTCGGCCTTGTGAATGAGAGGCTTCAAGGACGTCATAAACTCGAATGCATAGCCACCATGAGATCAAAGCGACGGTGGTCGCTAAGGTTTCTGTCATCAAGAGTTGGCTCTGACGAACCAGCAACGGATCGAGCGAGAAGGCTATAACAATCAGTGCAATGTGGGGTACAGCGAGTCTCCGCCCGATAAGCAATAAAAATCCAGCCGAGCAAGTTGCCAAGAGCGAGTGAAGAATACCGATAGCCATGACGGATGGTTGGCCGAAAAGTTTTATCACTAAAGCGATTGCTGCAGGATAAAGCGGCGGTCGAAAAGCGGTAGCTTGAACCACTCCATTTGCGTCGGCAAAGCCATAGGTACCCGACACTGCGAATTGTTTCGCCAGTGTCAGGTAGCTGTCTGGATCGGTAAGAAGGATGGTCGCTGGAAGTGCGATAACAGCCAATCGAAAAATGAAGATCGCACTGAGCAACCACCAGTCGCCACGAATCACGGCGAGCACCATTTCGGATCAGGTTGGTTTTCGATCGTTGCGGGGGCTCCTTGAAGTTGTTCGATGGTAGATCGCTTTTCAGTAACCGCTTCGGGAGTCATGAGGATTTCCAACTGCAAACAGAATTCCTTTTGTTCGCCGGGATCCAGAGAAACCACGCGTTGTTGTTCTTCTTCAAAACTGCGAGCATTAGGGAAACCGGTCGCGGGCTCAAGTCCCGTGACATAACCATCTCGCTCGGCTACCGTGTTTTTCCAGAGTACAAAGTAGGGGAGCGTGTCAGTGCGGCTGCTGACCGATACACCGAGCGACTCAGCGGCGTTGGTTAGGATGGCCGTTGTCCATCGACTTGAATCGGCAATCGGCTGCGTGAAGTAAACCTGTTCCTGGTAGCCAGCTACGGGTTCGGTAAATGAGTTCCATGTCGCTGCATCTTTCGCGGCATGTGCGTTGCGTGGTACGACGCGACGAGTCGGTACATAAACATGCGATCCACCTTCCAGGATCGGTCGACCGATGTTGATGTGATAAAGAAGCTGCATGCTCGAAGGGCGTGCCGATGCATTCATCACGGTGTCGTTGATGTCGATCGTGCGGCTGTTGATTCGCAAGCGATAAGTGGTCTTGATGCGCAGATCATAAATCAAAAAGCGTGATTCGCAGGTTACAGTCTCGATAGTGATCTCGCCGGCTTCGGTGTCGACATTGAGTTCTACATATTCGACAGGCAAGTTGGCGATGCGACCGTGAAGCGGGTACTGCAGTTGACCTTGAGCATTGAACTGTGGTGCTCCATTGCTTTGCAGGCCGCAGCGAACGAGCAGTTCATCGAATCCTTCCAGCCAACCGATTCCGCTAGGGTCAAAGATCGGCACGAAGTGAGGGTGCACTGGCCCACGCGTTGGTGAGTTCCAGCCGATTTCGATACCATCGCATGAGATCTTCCAGATCCCCATACCCCGAGAGGGAAGGAAGGTGACTTCCATCGGGCCCGTATTGACCCGCAGCATCTCAACTCCTTCGCTGCGGGCTCCATGAAGCCGATCCCAGTAAACATCGAAGTTTCCTTTGTCGGTTTCGATTTGTGTCGGCGGATGTGATTCTCGATCGAACCAATCAAGCAGCGTCCAGGAGAGTTTGGTCATGGGGTGTTCCTAAAAAAGCGACGATGGCGATCCTTTTCCGCGATGTCGCAGATTATAGCCAAAGCGTTTTGGGGGAGGTGGGGTAAGTCAGGTCTACTGTTCGGCACAATTCTAATCCTAAATGGGGGTTTTTGGGTGGGTAGGCCCCCATCGAATACTTGCCGACAACCGATTGGGCGAATACAACCACACCAATATCGTTTTTCCTGAGACCTAAGGGTTTGAGGAAAAGTTATGCGGCTCGCCGATGAAAGTGCGTTTTTTAAAAGCGTTAGAGAATTTCAATCATGACAACCGTGCGTTTGGATGAAGGTTTGGTCAAAGGGGATAGTGTTTCGAAGATCTTGCAGCGAGCTTTGGATGCAGGTGAAGGTTTGTTGCGACTGACGCCGACCTGGGTACCTCGCAGTTTCTTGCATCCTGGTCGCCGCATTAAACTCTTTCCGGGCGATCTTTATGCGTTTGGAGCAGACCGAGGTGGTATCGATGAACGCTGGTTTGCCAGTACCACGGAAGCGGCTAACGACGGTCGTGTTTGGCATGAAGGTTTGAGCTTCTGCTTGTTCGAAGGACAAAAGTTTTTGCTCAAAGATGCAGTCGCTGAAGCGGGCGCTCGATTGATCGGCAATTCGATCTTCGGCAAATACAACCGCTGGCCTGTCTATTCGAAGTTCTTTGACAACATGGGGCCTATTCCTCACCACATGCATCAGTCGCAGAAAGATGCAGCTTTGGTCGGTCAGGAAGGAAAGCCTGAGAGCTATTATTTCCCGCCGCAATACAACAACGTCGATAACAACTTCTGTTATACCTTCATGGGTCTAGAGCCTGGAACGACCAAAGAGGATTTGCGTCGTTGTTTGGCGAACTGGAATAAGGGTGATAACGGTATTCTGGATCTGTCGCGAGCTTATCGTCTGAAGCGTGGTACAGGTTGGTTGATCCCTCCAGGAGTGTTGCATGCACCAGGCTCGCTCTGCACGTACGAGCCTCAGTGGGGAAGCGACGTGTTCGGTATGTTCCAATCGATCGTCGAAGGTCGCTATGTACCTTGGTCATTGTTGGTCAAAGATATGCCGAAGGATAAGCATCAAGATCTCGATTTCATCATCGGCCAGCTCGACTGGGAGAAGAACGTCGATACACACTTCAAAGATAGTAACTACATCGAACCGATCGTCGATACCGAGCGAAGTGGTCCGGGCTACACCGACAAGTGGATTGTTTATGGATCGATCGACAAGCAGCAGTTATTCTCGGCGAAGGAATTGACTGTCGAGCCAGGTGCTAAGTGCGTGCTCAAGGATCCAGGTGCCAGCGGTTGGATTACCGTGCAGGGCAAGGGAACCATCGGCAAGCTTGCTCTACAAACACCCGCGATGATTCGCTTCGGTGAGAATACTGAGGACGAAGTCTTTATTTCGCACGAAGCTGCGACTCGCGGCGTTGAAGTGGTGAACACCGGTGCTGAGCCGCTGGTAGGTCTTCGATACTTTGGCCCAGACGTTCATGCGAACATGCCAGCCAATGGTGCATGGAAGAAGTAGTCTTTTCTTTTTCTTTCGCCATATACATCTTTTCTTTTTACTTTGAAACTTGGAGTTCGATTGCCATATGACTCAACATACGATGCCCAAGCTGCATAATGCGATGTGGCCTGGTTTAGTGGGTAAGGGAAATGAGCCGGGCCAAGAGCCGCCGATCAGTCTCGAGAAGATGCTCGACTTGACTGCGGCTGCGAATGTAAACGGTCGCAAGTTCGATGGGATCGATTATTTCCTCTTCCTTCCGCACACCGATCCAAACGCGAGTGACTCGGAGCTCAATCGTATCGCGGATATGATCGCGTCGAAGGGCTTTTCGGTTGGCTCGTTGGTAGCACCTGTGTGGCCAGGTACCGTTGGCGATTCTGCGATGGGCGACGATGCAGCGCAAGAAAAGTTCTTGTCCGCTGTGAAGATGGCTTGCCGCATCGCCGGTATCTTCAACAAGCATGGTGTGCGTAAGTACGGCGTGATCCGTATCGACTCAGCAGAGTTTGGTGTAGAGAAATGGCGTTCAAGCGCAAAAGCGAACACCAGCCGAATCGCTGACACCTTCCGTAAGGCTGCCAAGATCGCTGCCGATCATGGCGAGCGATTAGCGGCCGAAGGAGAGATTTGCTGGGCCGGTATGCATTCTTGGAAGGATATGCTCGACTTGCTAGAGGCGGTCGGTATGCCAGAAACTCTGGGATTCCAAGCTGACTTGGCACACACCTACCTGTATCTGATGGGCTACAACGCGCCTGAATACGCGTTGCTCAAAGATGGATACACGGAAGATGAGTTCTGGGCTAAGTATGAAGAGATGACCAACAAGTTGCGTCCTTGGACGATCGACTTCCATGTGGCTCAAAACGATGGTCACGTTCATGGTGCGGGCTCGCACGACAAGACCGGTAAGCATTGTCCTGCCGATGATCCCAATGGCAAGCTCGACATCGTTCGCTGTGCAGGCTATTGGCTCAAGGATGCTTCGAAGCGCGGCATCAAGCACATCTGCTGGGATGGCTGCATGTTCCCCAATGCGACTCTAGAGTCGCCGAAGACTTGGAATACCATTCTCGACACGATGATCAAGGTGCAGAACGCACATGGTTGGTCTTGATCATTGAGATCGCAGGTCGCTTTTTAGAACCCAGGAGGTGACTCCTGGGTTCATGATGAATGCAGTTGTCGCTGCAATCATTCACGTACTGAAAATGGCTCTCTTTTCCTTTGGCTTTTGGAAATAACTTATGTCGCATACACCTTTACGAATCGGTATGGTTGGCTACGGCTTCATGGGTCGCGCTCATTCCAATGGGTACTCCCAAGCGAATCACTTTTTTGATTTGAAGTACAAGCCAGTATTGCAAGCAGTTGCAGCTCGTAACGCGGACAAAGCGAAGGCTTTCGCGGACCAGTGGGGTTATCAATCGATTGAAACGGACTGGCGAAAGCTGGTCGAACGCAAAGATATCGATGCGATCGATATCTGCACTCCGAATAACCTTCACAAAGAAATTGCTCTCGCTGCAGCCGCCAACGGCAAGATGATTCTTTGCGAAAAGCCGCTGTCGATGAATACGGCTGAAGGCGAAGAAATGGTCGCGGCGGTGGAAAAGGCGGGTGTTGCTAACACCGTTTGGTACAACTATCGCCGCATTCCAGCTGTATCTTTGGCGAAGCAATTGATTGACGAAGGTAAGTTGGGTCGCATTTTCCATTATCGCGCTTTGTTCTTGCAGGACTGGACGATCTCCGAAGAGGTTCCGCAAGGTGGTACCGCGACTTGGCGATTGGATGCTCAGGCTGCCGGTAGTGGCGTGACGGGTGACTTGCTGGCGCACTGCATCGACACAGCGATCTGGCTCAACGGCAGCATTGCCGGTGTTTCTGCTGTGACTGAGACGTTTGTGAAAGAACGTATGCATGCCGAGACCGGCAAGAAGGAAGCTGTGCACATCGATGATGCGGCAGCGTTTTTGGCGAAGTTTAAAAATGGTTCGTTGGCAACCTTCGAGTCGACTCGCTATGCACGTGGCCACAAAGCTCTCTATACGTTGGAAATCAACGGCGAGAAGGCATCGATCAAATGGGATCTCCATGATCTTCATCGCTTGAGCTATTTTGATTATCGTGACGAAGGTCGCGTTCGCGGTTGGAGAAGCATTCACGTATCGGATGGTGATCAGCCTTACATGAAGAACTGGTGGGTTCCCGGTTTGCAGATCGGATACGAACATAGCTTCGTGCACCAGGTTGTCGACTTCCTCAAGTCGCTTGAGACAGGTAAGCCTTGCAGCCCAACGTTCCGTGAAGCTTTGGAAACTCAGAAGGTTTGCGACGCGGTTCTGCAAAGCGCGAAGTCGGGTGCTTGGGTCGGTATTTCTTAAAGGTCTTTCAAGGATCGGTAACGCGGAGTGAATTATTTTGCTCATGCCCGCCGCCATTTGCTAAGTAACCACTGGATGATGGGGCCCGGTGTTCAAGCCGGGCCCTATTTTCTAGCGGGCGTCGCATTGCCGGACTGGTTAAGCGTCATCGATCGCCGAGTTAGGGCTCGCAGTGAACCAGCAGCGCGATTGCTCAAGGATTCTGATCCGCGAGTCGTCGCTGTGGCGCGTGGCATTATCCAGCATCACTTCGATGATCGCTGGTTTCATCAGACTCCGGAATTCCTAGTGCTTTCCAGCCAATTCGCGGTGGAGTTAAGGCAATGGCTCGATGTTGAGCAGGGAGCTCAGCCCGGTTTTGTCGGGCATATCCTGGTGGAGCTATTGCTTGATTCAAGTTTGATCGTAGAAAATCCAGTGGTTCTAGACCGCTACTATGAAGCGCTCGAGAATTTGGATCCGCATTGTGTCGAATCAGTTGTTAACCGTGTCAGTAAGCATCCGACCGACATGGTCAGTCGATTGATTCCCAGGTTTATTCGCGAGCGCTTCTTGTATGACTACCAAGAGGACGCCAAACTTTGGATGCGACTCAACCATGTCATGGGGCGAGTGAAGTTGCCGCAACTACCGGCAAGTCTCATCGACTGGTTACCCGAAGCGCGGCGACGTGTCGAAGAGGCGAAGCATCAGTTGATGTGGGCTCAAGATCACGACCCTCCTTGGGATCAATTCATCCAATCATTAGAAACCTCTCCAGATAAGGAAACTTGATTATGAAAATCGGTATGAATTTGCTGTTATGGTCCGGTGAGCTCAACGACGGATTGTTGCCTATCCTCAAAGAAATCAAGAGCATGGGTTTCGATGGCGTGGAGTTGCCGATTTTTAATTTGGATCTCGATTACGCGAAATGGGGAAAGATTCTCGACGACATGGGGCTGGCGAGAACCGCCGTTACGGTTCGAAATGTCGATGACAATCCCATCTCCTCGGATGCTGCCGTGCGTGCCCGAGGTGTCGAACTCAATAAGAAGACACTCGATTGTTGCGCCGCCGCAGGTGTTGAAAGTTTGATCGGTCCTTATCATTCTGCGCTCGGACACTTCAGTGGCTCCGGCCGAACCGAAAGCGAATGGAAGTGGGGCGTCGATAGCATGAGCCAAGTCGCTGAGCATGCCGGCAAGGTAGGAGTGAAGCTTGGTATCGAACCGCTGAATCGTTTCGAATGCTACTTCTTGAACACTCATGCCGATGCAGCAGCGTTTGCTCGCGCAGTTAATCATCCCAATTGCGGAATGATGTACGACACTTTCCACAGCAACATTGAAGAGAAGAGTATTCCTGCAGCTCTACAGGCTTGCAAAGATAAGTTGATTCATATCCACATCAGCGAAAATGATCGCAGTACACCTGGTGCAGGCAACATTCGTTGGAGTGAAAATTTCCAGGCCATCAAAGATATTGGATACGATGGTTGGTTGGTGATCGAGGCGTTCGGCTTAGCACTTCCAGAACTGGCAGCAGCGACTCGTATCTGGCGACGAATGTTCGACAATGAATTGCAACTGGCTCGAGAAGGTCTAGCGTTCATCAAGTCGCAACTTGCTGCGAATCGGTAGTTCGAAATTTTTCGCAATCAAAGATTCTCTAGGCCCAGCGATCCATCGGACCGCTGGGTTTTTTTGTTGGTGACAATTTGTCTCAGGAATTAGTTACCTGGGTGATTTCGGTCGGTAACTTAAGCAAATTAAGAAAGCCTTCTCTTCTTTGTGATAAACTCTAGGGCAATCTAGGAGAAGAGTTTTGTGAATCCTTCCCGAGCTGGTCTATTAAAGTTCGTCTGCCGCATGATCGCGTGGGGCTCTGTGTTGACCGCACTGGGATGGGTTATTGCTAGTTACGATTCTCTTCCCGAGGTGATTCGATTGACTCGCTGGAAGTCGACTGAAAAAAGTTGGCTTATCGCGCTGCGAGTTCCGCTGATCAATCTCTTTTCTCTCGGTTTGATCGAGGTTCTTGGTAGGTCGGTTGCTCGATTGAAGGTTGCTGGTGCTGCGCAACTTATTACTCCGGTGCTTTTGTTGACCGTGGGTATCAAGGGAGCGGTTGAGGGTTGGGAGTTGGTGCATTTACCGAACCGACATTTTGCTGCGGTACTGGTGCTTGGCTTGACTGTTTTAACGGGCGTTCTGGTCGCCAGTCGCTGCGCTGAGTCGCTTCTGAAAAACGGAAATGTTGGGAAGCTGAAGCTGACAGGGTTTGAGTTATTCTTGGTGACGATCTTTGTTGCAGGAATTATTCTGCTCAACGTCCCTTTGGTGACCCAGTCTCTATGAATATTTCATTCGTCGAGTTTTGTTCGTGATTTGTTAGCCTTATGGTGAGCGACAGCCAAGGGGAGATGAAGCCTAATGTTAAGGCTTTAGAGGTGAGGTCGCAGAGCGATTGCTTCAAGGTAGAAATAAACGAAGCCGATACCTAAGGGCTCGTGAGAGCTGGCTTAAGTATCGGCCTTGTTTTTCCTATCGGCTGTTGGCGGCAAAAAATGGAGCCGCTGCGAGAATGGCGAAAGTCGAGCGTGCTACTGCACTTGCCCTTGTTGACCTTGGCCAACGCAAGTTTTTGGTCCCTCTGCCGAAATGACAGCCTACAGGATCGTGCGGGTACATTCACCCCGCTCATGTATCATAGACCAGAGTGAACTGGTCGCAAGGTACATCGGAATTCAACCACGGTGACTTTCGCTAAATTTTACAATTATTTGATTGGACAAATGGTTTATCGGGCTTGGTATTGCAGTGGTTGATTCTTGAGCGAATCCAAAGAAAAAAATCGTTGACAAATGAAAGAAAATATTTTTGTCGCTTCATCTTTCAGGATGTTTTGTTATCGCGATTGATTGCATAGCGATACGACGGCGTCGATCAGTTGATCCATCTCAGCTTTCCCATGGTAGAGGTGGCAGGAGACGCGGATTAGATAACGCCCTTGGAAAAAAATAATCGGAACTTCGATGCGATAATGGTCCCATAACTCCCTTTGTAGACTGCTCCAATCTCTATCAGGCAGCCAAACTGCGGCCATCCAGCCGTAGAGTGAGTTGGCTGAGGTACTCGGCACAACGGGAGTTGTGCCAAGTCGTTCAGAAAGTTGCTGGCGCACGTAGTCAGCGAGTTGATGATTTCGATTTCTGAGTCGAGTTGCATCGAATTGAGAAAAGAAATCGATAGCTGTCGGTACGCTTAAATAAGGGCTGTAATCTCGGGTACCGACCCATATTTGGTGATCGGTCCAGTGTCGTAGTTCACCCGGAGGAAGGCGGCCCCAGCTGATTTCGAAGGGTTCTGCGATGGAGTGCCACTGCGGTGCAATGTAGGTGAAGCCGCTTCCTAGGGGAGCGCTAAGCCATTTATGGCAACTCGCCGTGTAAAAATCACATTTCAATTGATCGATATTCAACGGCAATTGGAGAATGGTGTGGGGGCCATCAACACAGACTGCGGCGCCACTGCGATGGGCCAGTTCAGTAAGTTCAGCAATCGGCAAAATCATGGCTGTCGGCGAAGTGATTTGGCTGAGTATGAGAAGGCGGGTTTGCGGTGAGATTGCTTTTCGATAGCGATCGATGATTTCATCTTGAGACGCGATTGGAAACGATAGATCCATTTCTCGATACGATCCACCCGTCTGTCGGCAACGTCGTTGCCATATTTTCTTTACAGCGCCGTATTCATGCTGGTTGAGAAGTACTTCTTCACCTGGTTTCAGCGGAAAGAAGCTGGCGATGTGATTCATGCCAGTCGTCGCGCAGGTGCAGAAGGCGAGATTCTCGGGTTTGGTTCCAACAAAGGTTGCAAGTTTTTCGCGAGCAGCCCACCAAGCAGGTTCAAGTTGACGGAGATAGAAGTCCATCGGATTGGAGGTGCAACGCAAGCTCCAATGATCGCGATCTTGTAGCACAATCCGCGGCGATAAGCCGAAGGCACCATGATTAAGGTAAAGAATGTTGGGATCTAGATCCCAGGGCTCACGATAACCGATGCTCCAGTCGTCGAGAACTTGATTCAGTGAATTCGGTACGAAGGAAAACGAGTTCATGATAGAGGATTAGTAGCAACAAGGACCATGATTTTTTCAGCGACATCGTAGGAGAGTATGGTGTTACGGCCATCGATATGAATCTGCACAACACGCGCCAGAGGATCGCTTTGGATGATGTCACCTTTTGCTTGTGGGATCAGGCCGTGTTCGCGAAGGTAGCGAAGAAAGTCGGCCGCTTGCTCGGTGACGCGTTGGATGGTAATCGAAGTACCGGGAGGACATGCAGCGAGACTGAGTTGGCTAGCGACTCCTACCGTTCCATCTGCTTTGGGAATGGGATCGCCATGGGGATCGAAAGCTGGGTGTCCTAGAAAGTGATCAATGCGATCGATGAGTAAATCGCTGACCGCGTGCTCCATGTTCTCAGCTTCTTCGTGCACTTGATCCCACGTGAGATGAAGAGTTTGCACGAGAAATAACTCGATCAGTCGATGTCGACGTAGGACGCGAAGTGCGAGTTGTTGTCCTTTGTCTGTGAGTGTCACGCCACCGTAAGGAGTGTAGTCGGCTAGATCGCTTTCGCGCAATGTCTTTAGCATACTAGTGACAGAGCCGGGCGACACTTGCAGAGCGGTAGCGATTGCACCCGTAGTAGCCGGTTCACTCTCTTTATCCAAGCACAACAGATAGATGGCTTTGACATAATTCTCTACGGTCAGACTTGGCAAAGGACCGATCTCCGGGAAATGAAGTCGAGCATTGGTTGCTAGGATGGTGGCGGGGCACTTTGGGGAGTCTCATTGTAAAGTGATTTGAAGCATTCTACTACCTTTCAAGACGCTCAATCACTGAACCATATTTTCTAGAGACGGGGAGGGAGGGTTGGAAAGTCGTGGGAAAAGTATTGTATTAGCAATTCTATTGGGTGGAACTCGCAGCAACGACTTGGCAGCGGGAGCGACATCGGAAAGAATGGGGGCCAAGGAGTTTACTATGTTATTGATTAATCAGCATGCAGCCGATATGTGCGACGTGGTACGTGCGGAGCAGGAAGACCTTCGAGTCAGCCTACATCGATTACCTTGCGGAGCAGAGGTTTTTGATTTTGGTGTCGCTTCGCTCGGTGGGATTGTTGCCGGTGAATGGCTCGCCGAAATCTGCATGGCAGGGAAGGCTGATATTCATGTACTGTCAGGCGAGAGAGCGATCTGGCCAGGTCCTTGGGTTCAAGTGACCAGCGATGATCCAGTCGTAGCATGCATGGCATCACAATATGCCGGTTGGCCTGTTAAAGTCGGTGAATATTTTGCGATGGGTTCCGGTCCGATGAGGACCAAGCGAGGTAGGGAGCCTGTCTTACAGACGTTGGGTTTTAAAGATACGTCGTCGAGTGCAGTTGGTGTTTTGGAAGCAGATCAGTTGCCATCGGATGATGTAGCAAAAGCGATCGCCGAGGAATGTGGAGTTGCTCCTGAGCATCTGCGATTGTTGGTGGCTCCTACACGCAGTCTTGCTGGAGTGGTTCAGGTCGTGGCGAGAAGCGTCGAGACAGCGCTACACAAACTCTTTGAACTCGGTTTTCCATTAACTGCCGTCAAGAGCGCGCACGGCATCGCCCCGTTACCTCCACCGGCAAAAGATTTTGTTAAGGGAATCGGTCGTACGAATGATGCGATTCTATATGGCGGATTGGTGACGCTATACGTTGATATCGAGGATGAAAAGATCAAGGAGGTTGGTTCGCGAGTTCCGAGCCAATCATCGCGAGACTTTGGTGCTCCATTTGCAGAGATTTTCAAAAAGTACAACTTCGACTTCTATCAAGTGGATGCGGGACTCTTTAGTCCAGCGGAAGTCTGTTTTTCCAATTTGCGTACCGGTCATAGTTTTCGGTATGGAGGACCGCGAGCTGATCTGATTGCAAAATCGTTCACTTGAGAGGCGTTGTGAGATTCTGCATTCTTGGTTCTCCCGAAAATTGGTTTGTGCGCGATCTACAGCGCGCTGCTGTAGATCATTCTGTCGAGGTTTGTGCGTTTGATTCGCTGCGGGCGCAATTTGTTCCATCCATGATGCGAGGGGATGCATCAACACGCTGGGAGGTGTGGGGAGATCAGACACCGCTCCATGAAATGGATGCTCTGTTTGTGAGGACTATGCCTCTGGGGACCTTGGAGCAAGTTGTCGTACGAATCGACACGCTTCATATGTTACAGCAAGAGGGAGTTGAGATTGTCAATCCGCCGCGTACTCTAGAAATCGCGATCGACAAATGGCTAACACTTTACTCCTTGCGGGATTTGGGAGTCAGATTACCCCCAACGATTTGTTGTCAGCAGCGAAGCCACGCGATGGAAGCCTTTGAGCAATTGGGGGGCGATGTGGTTGTGAAACCGATCTTCGGTGGCGAAGGGCGAGGTATCATGAGGGTTAATGATCCCGATATGGCTTGGCGCGTCTTTAGCACGTTGGATCAACTGCGTCATGTTGCCTATCTGCAGAAGTTCCTTCCACATTTCGGTTACGACTTGCGATTGCTGGCGATTGGCCGAAAAGTGATCGCCGTGCGTCGCGAGGCTCATGGTGATTGGCGCACGAACATTTCGCGCGGCGCGACGGCCGTGGCGATCGAAGCGACTGACATGCAGATTCAATTGGCGCATCGTATCATGGATCGAATGCAGGCGACTGTTTTGGGAATTGATCTGCTCCCTGCTGAAGATGGTTCAGAGTATTTGCTCGAAGTCAATGCGGTTCCGGGATGGCGTGGTACCGCTGAGGCGACAGGGGTTGATGTCGCAAGTGAGATTGTTCGAGAAACTGTTAGGCGAATCGAACAACGTAAGGCTAAAGGTTAGGGGCCAATGACTGCAAGTTCTACAAGTCATAACGTGGCAGCTCGCTTGACGGCAATGGCCGCATTGCGCCCCGATCATCTTGCTATCGCGGTTCCGCGCGGCGCGAAGAAGCTTGGTACGAAACGTCCCTACGATCGGTTGTCGTTTAAGGAATTGGAAGATCGTTCGTCAGCAATTGCAGCAGGGTTGGTAAAGCGTGGGCTGAAGTCGGGTCAGCGTATCGCGATGTTGATTCCCTTTAACGCCGACTTTATCACGGTAGTTTTCGGGCTGCTGAAGGCCGGAGCTATTGTCGTGCTGATCGATCCAGGAATGGGGCGAAAGCATTTAGTGCGTTGTCTGGAAGAGGCAAAGCCCGATGGCTTCGTCGGTACCCCTTTGGTTCATGTGATTCGCAGAGCTCTCGCTAAACGGTTTCCTCGATCACCTTTGCTGGTGACAACGTCACGCTGGCTCACGTGGCCAAGTTGCCCGACATTAGCGGAGTTAACAGAGACATCACTTGAGGGGTTTAGGTCGTATCAAGCTTCGCTGGATGATATGGCGGCGATCATCTTTACCACCGGCAGTACGGGGCCGCCCAAGGGAGTGCGATACACACATCGCATGTTCAATCGACAGATCGATCAGATCGTGGAGCGATATGGAATTGAACCGGGTGGCAAAGATCTTTCCGGCTTTCCCTTGTTTGGATTGTTCAATGCGGTGATGGGGACGACGACCATCATACCGGACATGAATCCAACACGTCCTGCCGATGTGGATCCAGTAAGGTTCCTCGATGCGCTGGACCAATGGGAGATCAATCAATCGTTTGGATCACCTGCGTTATGGACGGCAGTTGGAAAGTATTGTGAGGAAACAGGTCGCAAGATGCCAACGCTACGGCGAGTTCTTTCGGCTGGTGCACCAGTGCCACCGCGCGTGCTCGCTTGGGTTCGTGCAGCGATGGCAAGTGATGGTTGTGTCTTTACACCCTACGGCGCTACGGAAGCTTTGCCGGTCGCCTCGATCGAGTCGCGTGAGGTGCTTGAGGAGACATCGAACCGTTCGCGTGCGGGTGCGGGAACTTGTGTCGGTCGACCTTTTAGCGGTATCCAGTGGAAGGTTATTGAAATCGATGATGGTCCTGCTGCGACGCTCGCCGATGTTCATGAATTACCTACAGGGCAGATTGGCGAGTTGATGGTTTCGGGTGATGTCGTTTCGCAGCAGTACGAAACGCGCGGTGACCAAAATGCTTATCACAAGGTTTACGACGGTGAGCGTTATTGGCATCGCATGGGCGATGTTGGTTACTTGGATGATGAGGGTCGGTTTTGGTTTTGTGGCCGCAAGTCACATCGTGTTCGTACTGCGAAAGGCGTTCTGTTTACGATTCCTTGCGAAGCAATCTTTAATACACATCCAAGCGTTCATCGATCTGCCTTGGTTGGTTTCGGAGAAGCGGGCGAGCAGACTCCGGCGGTTGTGGTTGAGGTCTGGGCAAGGTTTCGTAAAGACCTTAAGTCAGCTGTAGCGAAAGAGAAGCTTATCGAGGAGCTGCGATCACTGGCTGCCGCTCATTCTCATACGCGTGACATTGAACATATTCTTATCTACCCAGGATCTCTGCCGACCGACATCAGGCATAACGCGAAGATATTCCGAGAGAAGCTTGGTCCCTGGGCTCAGTTGCAAATCAAGTCAAAGAGGGAGTAGGTCTGTATGGATCTCAAACTAAACGGACATAAGGTGCTCGTTGTCGGAGGAGCCAGTGGGATTGGTTTGCAAACGGTCAAGTTATTGCTTGAAGAAAGAGCTTGTCCGATCATTTGGGATATCAAGTCCGATGTGGCTGAGATCGCCGCGCAACTTGCGTCAGAATTTCATGGCGAATGCCGTGGCTTTCATGTGGATGTGGCGAGTCGAGAAAGCGTATCACGTGCAACGGAAGAGACCAAGAAGTATGCGGGTCAATTTGATCATGTGGTTCACTGCGCCGCGATAGGTAGCGGCAAGTATGGATTTCCGTTTTCCAATCTTCAGCCTGAGGATTGGGATCGTTGTTTGCATTTGAATGTTATGGGGATGGTCTATGTGGCGCATGCTGTTACTCCGATGATGAAGGAGAAACAGTTTGGGTGCATGGTATTTCTTGGCTCGGTCGCGGGGCAAATCGGATCGCAAACCGATCCTCCCTACAGTGCCGCTAAGGCGGCAAATATCAATTTCGCGCAGTGTTTGGCGAAGGATTTAGCGCCGCAAGGCATTCGAGTGAATACGGTGAATCCAGGGATGGTTCAAACACCACTGAATCGAAGTGTTTGGCAAGCATGGCATGATGCGCAGCCGGAGAATCAGCGGCTGACCTATGAGCAGTGGGCTGGCGAGAAGGTAGGTCGTGTGGTGCCATTGGGGCGTTGGCAAACGGTTGAAGATATCGCCAACATGATTGTTTTTCTGCTCAGTCCTCGCGCTGGTAATGTGACCGGTCAGACGATTAATGTCGATGGCGGTTTTGTTATGCACTGGTAACGCAGAGTCCATCGGTCCATTGCTTGAGGTGTTTCCGAAATAGCTTAGCGTGTTATGTAGGCAAAGCTAGTTGTTCGGAATGTTTTCGATCCACAAGCGTAGCAGGGATTCGAGTTCGCGTCCTTCTTCGATCGCTTTATGATGGCGAAGATGATCGGCGATCTGCTGGTGAGAGAGTCCAAGTTTCTGCAATTCTTCGCGGGCATCATGCCACGTGGGAAGCCAAACCATGCGACGTTTCATTTCTTCGGTTGTGCCGGTGTAGCGCAGGAAATGCTGCAGGTCGAGAATAAAAAAAACATGCGGTTGAAAAGGCGATGTGTGATGAAACACTTGGTCATCGTCGAGTACAAACTGTCCTGGGGTTGGATTCCAAATAGCGTTGCGACTTTTAAGTGTTCGAGCCAGTTCGATTTCAAGATCTGTAAAGTGCATATTCGGTAGTTCTCAATGTTTCTTGGCGTGGATAGGTCGTCGATGGTTTGTGGCGGCCGATCATCGACGGTCGCAATTTTGGCAGGTTGCAATTTTTGTCGACTGTAAATTTTAGCGGTACGGCAATCAGTGTTTTGCGTTTTTGAGCCAATGAAGTAATTCGCGGAGATTGCGGGGATTTTGGCCTAGATCGCCCTTTCCGATCCGTGAGCGGCTTATGGCGTTGACCATGGTTCCTTCGGCGGTAGTGGTTAACGTGACGAAGATGTCATCACTGAAGCGGAGTAGGGCGGTTGTGCGGACCAAGTGGATCTTGCGTGTCGAGGAATCGATGGCCGAGGAATCGATAAAGCTCCAGAGTGGAAGATCGGAGGGGAGTCGGCGAAGCGAATTTTCCAGGGCATCAGGGGTGGCGGAAGAAGTCCATGTTCGCAGCCTTTGGTCCTTGGCAGCGGGAGAGGTTTCGGCCACATTGATGGAGAGGTCGCGCGACCAGTCTTCGATATACGAGAAAATCCAGAGAGTGATCGCTACAGCTACGACGGCTACAGCGATACCGATCCAGCGAAAGAGGTCTGTTGTCATGGATCTATTTGAAAATATGGAACGGGAAAATAGGCGTCAAAACGAGCCGCTGGCCGCGCGTATGCGACCAAGGGATCTGTCTGAGTATATCGGACAAGAGCATTTTTTGGGGCCTGGCAAGCTGCTAAGGCGATTGATCGATGCAAAAAGATTAGGGTCGATTCTGCTCTATGGTCCGCCCGGCACTGGAAAAACGACACTCGCGCATCTCTTAGCCAAGCATACCGGGGGTGCGTTTCGGCAGCTAAGTGCGGTGACAAGCGGGGTCAAGGAGTTGCGGGAAGTCTTGCAATGGGCGCAGGATGAAGTGTCATCCGGACAGCCCAAGCCGTTGCTGTTCATTGATGAGATTCATCGCTTTAATCGATCTCAGCAAGATGCACTGTTACCTGATGTGGAGTCGGGGATCATCAGTTTGATCGGGGCGACAACGAGCAATCCTTTTTTCGCGGTTAACGGCGCGTTGCTCAGCCGCAGTCAGATCTTTCAGTTGCAACCGCTTCAAGAGTCGCAGATTGTTCAGTTGCTTGAGCGAGCTATTGCGGATAAGGAGCGAGGTTTGGGTTGGATACCCATTCAAGCAGACAAGGCCGCGCTGGAGTATCTAGCGAGAATTGTGGAAGGAGATGCAAGGCAGGCGTTGGGGGCTTTGGAAGTTGCGGTGCTATCCTGTCCGAAGCGGCCTGTCGTGATTGATTTGCCGCTAGCGCAGGAGTCGGTGCAGCAGAAGTTGATTCAATTTGATCCTTCTGGGGATCAGCATTACGACATGGCCAGCGCGTTGATAAAGAGCATTCGAGGGAGCGATCCTGATGCCTCGTTGTATTGGCTAGCGCGAATGCTGGAAAGTGGCGAGGATATCAGGTTTCTTTGTCGAAGGTTGGTGATTTTAGCCAGTGAGGATGTTGGTAATGCGGATCCGAACGCGTTAACGTTAGCGGTGTCGGCGATGCAGGCGTGTGAATTCATCGGTTTACCTGAAGCGCAGTTAACTCTGTCGCAGACGGTTATTTATCTAGCTTGTGCACCGAAAAGTAATTCGGCAACAGTGGCTATCGGATTAGCTCGACAGGAAGTTCGGCAAGGGCAATTGATTCCTGTTCCGATTCATTTGCGCGATAAGCATTATGTGGGTGCGGACCAATTGGGGCATGGAAAGGGCTATCAGTATTCGCACAACAGTGACGATGGCGTGGCAGCTCAGGATTACCTCGGAGTAGATCGTATCTTTTACACACCGACCGATCGAGGTGCGGAGCGGGAGATGGGAGAGAGACTTTTACGGATTCGGGAAAAATTGCAGGAAGCGAAAAAGGGTACTGCATCGTAATTGGTCGATGGCCGGCTGGGTCTTCAGAAATTAGCTAAAAGATTTTCCGAAGACGCCCATCCTTTGATGGCATCCCAATTTTGAAACACGATCCTGATTCTTTTACAACTGAAACTCCGATCTATCAAATTCTCCTTTTTTGAATTGCTAGCAAGTCGATCGACAAGTCCACGGAACAAGGACTGTCCTTTCTTCCGCATGTTTTGCTAGCACGTCATGCACAGCAATTAGAACAAGGACTGTCCTGTTTTCCTTTTTGAATTGCTAGCAAGTCGATCGACAAATCCACGGAACAAGGACTGTCCTTTCTTCCGCGTGTTTTGCTAGCACGTCATGCACAGCAATTAGAACCAGGACTGTCCCGTATTCCTATTTGATTTGCTAGCAAGTCGATCGACAAATCCACGGAACAAGGACTGTCCTTTCTTCCGTTCTTCCGCGTGTTTTGCTAGCACGTCATGCACAGCAATTAGAACAAGGACTGTCCTGTATTCCTATTTGATTTGCTAGCAAGTCGATCGACAAATCCACGGAACAAGGACTGTCCTTTCTTCCGCATGTTTTGCTAGCACGTCATGCACAGCAATTAGAACAAGGACTGTCCTGTTTTCCTTTCTGATTTGCTAGCAAGTCGATCGACAAGTCCACGGAACAAGGACTGTCCTTTCTTCTGCTCTCTTTTGCGTGTTTTGTTAGCAAATCAAAAAGGTTTTTTGCAAGGGAGGAAGGACTGTCCTGGTTTCTTAGGAGCGGGTGCAAGTAAAAGCTATCTTTACTTGAAAAATGCAAGCAATTCATGATGAAAATAGTCAGCAGCAGAATTTGATATCGTGGTTCAAAAAGGAGTTCTAGGATGCACCTAGGCTACAGTTGAGAAAGACGATTTTTTTGCAATGATGGCTTTTCTCTCGTTGCGAGTCATTTTTCGTTAGCATTTATCCTCTTGTCGAGTATTTCGATGGCACAGCTCGAAGGTTTGCGTCATACCCGCTGGTAGTCAAAATGCAGAGAAGTTTGATAAAGGGTGAAGTTCCTCTTGAGGGGAAGGCGAGTTGCAGGCTATACACGCCGCTGATGGAGTCGGTTGGAGGATGGTCTTAGCGTTTGGGCTTGGGAGTATGGAGATTTTTATCGATGCCAATACCACATTTTGACGCGACGACTTCCGAAGCACTCCACTTTCTTTTCCTTTGGTCGGGATATGGAAGTTTGGTAGGTTTGACAGCAAAGGCGATTATGCCCGGTCGCGATGGTGGTGGGGCTTTGGCAACGTGGGCGTTAGGTCTGGGTGGTGGATTGATTGGTAATGTGATTTTAGCTTTGCTGACCAATGAGCCTTTCGACCTGATGACTCCCTACGGCATTGTCGCTGCGGTTGCAGGCTCTTTTGGATTGCTTTTGATCTATCGATTGAGCGATGGCAAGTTTTGGGAAGATGAACCAGCGAAGCCGCGATTGCGAGCGCTGGATGCAGAGGAAATTGCCGACTTGCCAAGGCCCAAACGCTTGCGCCGTCGTAAGGCTTGGCTTGATGAACAGCGAATGGGAGCGACTGCATCAGGCGAGAGTTACTCTGAGCCCGAGATACATCGAATCGAGCGAGTGACTCGCCAGTTGCTAACACACAAGGCAACACGAAGCTCGCCTGTGCGCCAAGTGATTGAAGAATCAGAAGAAGAGTGAATTGGGTTGTCCTAATTTGTGCGTCATAGACTTCATGACGCTACCCAATCGGTCGAATAGCACTCGATATTCCGCTCGGCGGCAAGTTCAGTCGAGCTTTCTAATTCTTGAGTTCTAAGCCGCCTGCAGTTTCTGAGTTAAGTCTCACGCAGTGAGCTTCGTGGCGAACTAATGCTCCCTTACTTATCGTTGACCATGAGTCGTCGGATCGACATGCCACCGCTGAGATTGCGGACATCAGTGAAGCCTTGTCCTTTGAGCAAGCAGGCTGCGACATGGGCTCGTTTACCCGAGTGGCAGACGCAGATCGTTGGTCGAGTCGGGTCGAGTTCGGTCCAACGCGTAGAAAGTTCATCGACGCTGATGGCAATGGCACCTGGCAGCGGTAGTGTCTGTTGCTCTTTGGCGGTGCGAACGTCAACTACTTGGAAGCCTGATAGATCGCTGTTGGGTTCGTTGAGGCTCGGCCATTGCTGGAGATCGTTTGAAGCAGCGAAGGCGGCCATGTGCACGGGGTCTTTCGCTGAACCGTAGGGCGGTGCATAGGCTAGGTCGACTTGTGCGAGATCATCGACCGTACCACCGAAGTGCATTGCGGTAGCGATGACATCGATTCGCTTATCGGCTCCTTCGGCACCCACGCACGATGCCCCGAGAATTTGTCCATCCGTGGGAGAGTAGATCAATTTAAGGGTTAGGTTTTTTGCGCCAGGGAAATAGCTTGCATGATGAGCCGCTTGGATGATAACGGTTCGATGAGGAATTTTGTTTAGGCCGCAGACACGTTGGCTCAAGCCCGTGCAGGCTGCTGTGAGTTGAAAGACACGCACAACGGAGGTGCCCAAGACACTTCCCATTTCGGTTGATTTTCCTGAGGCTGCGTGAGCACCGGCGACTCGGCCGCTGCGATTGGCAGGGCCTGCTAGCGGAACTCGAGATGGTTTGTCGGTGACTCCGTGATGGTATTCCGCCATATCACCGACCGCGTAGATCAGCGGATCGTTGGTTTGCATGAACTGATTGACGGTTACGCCACCGGTTGCACCGAGTTGTAGTCCAGCGTCTTTTGCAAGTTCGACGCGAGGTCTAACACCCGCGCCAACGAGGACTAAGTCCGTAGAAATTTCTGAACCATCTGCAAGCACAATCGCAGTGGCCTGTTGCTGATTCATTCGCAACTCTCGTACATCTGCGTTGACGATGACATCGACGTTGTGGTGAACCAGTTCGTTATGGATCAATGCCGCCATTTCGGAGTCCAGCGGCGAGAGAACTTGGGGAGCTCTCTCGAGCAAAGTGACCTTGAGTCCAAGGCGATGGAATTGCTCGACCGTTTCTAGTCCTACGAAACCTGCACCTATAACGGCGACATTCTGAACGGGATTGTTCCTCAGGTAAGCGAGGATGCGATCCATGTCGGCCAGTGTCCAGAGTTGAAAAACGTTGGTGGATTGCTGAGGGTAGAATGGAGGACGCAGTGGTTCAGAGCCGGTCGCGAGAATGAGGCGATCGTAGTGCAGTGAGCTTTTCTCGCCGGTTGGATGATGAATCACTTCGACAGCTTGCTTATCTCGATCGATATGAAGTGCTTCGGTTTGAGTGCGCACTTCGATACGAAAGCGTTTGTGAAAAAGTTCCGGTGTGGTCACCAGTAGGCTTTCACGCTGCGCGATGTCACCACCGATGTGGTAGGGGAGCCCGCAATTAGCAAAGGATACAACGGGACCTTTTTCGAGCAATATGATTTCGGCTTTCGCGTTTGCTCGTCGAGCTCTTGCAGCAGCGGTAGCGCCACCAGCGACTCCACCGACAATAACAATTCGAAGCGGCTGATTGGTTGAAGTGTTCATGATGTTAGCATCCATTGCGACGTGAACAGATTGAAGAGGATCTAGGATCCAAAAGATTCGTTGGGACCGGGAAAAGATCCAGATTGAAGATCAGCTTTGAAGCGAGTGATTGCTTCGGCAGCCGCCTGACGGAGTTGAGCGTACTGCCGCACAAACTTTGGCAAGTAGCCAGAGTTCCACCCGAGCAGATCATTGGTCACGAGGACTTGACCGTTGCAACTCGGTCCGGCTCCAATACCGATGGTCGGAACATGGAGAGTTTTGGTAACATCAGCAGCGATCTGTTCTGGAACGCATTCCATGAGGACCGCAAAAGCGCCGGCGTTTTGCGCAGCTTCGGCATCGTGCATGATACGTTCCGCATCGCGCTGGACGACATAGCCCCCTAGTGCGTGGACGCTTTGGGGTCGGAGTCCTACGTGTGCCATCACAGGGATACCCGCATCGACCATCGCGGCAATCGTATCGGCTTGAGCGGCACCCCCTTCCAGTTTAATGCCATGGCAGCCGGTTCGTTTCATGATTTTCGCGGCAGATCGAAGGGTGTCTTGGACGCCGAGTTGTCCATGCGGGAAAGGCAGGTCGATGAGAACAAACGCTCGTTTAGCCGCTCTGGCTACCATTTCTCCATGGTAAATCATGTGGGAAAGGGTAACTGGTAGAGTTGTTTTGTGGCCTTGAACCACCATCCCGAGACTATCGCCAACCAGAAGTACATCCACCCCCGCTTCATCGAGAAGTTGGGCGGTGGGGAAGTCGTAGGCTGTCAGCATAGTGATGGGCTGGCTTCGAGTCTTCATTTTTTGAAGGTCTCGGACCGTGAGCTGTTTTTGCGAAAGCGAATCGGCCATTGAATTTCTGCTGGAATTGGGTGAGCCTAGGGGCTACTTAAATGAAAAAAACAGGAGACAAGCTTTCAGAAGCTGCATAGATTATACTCTGAACTTGGATTATTCCTGTAATCATTGAGTCTAACCGATTTTTAGCGGTAGGTGATCGGCCGAGAAGGTCTGTGGGCAGCTGTTCTTTTGCGATTTTTGAGTGGAGCCTCTCCTTATGATGAGTTTCTTTGGGCGTCGGGAGCGATCTTCGGCGATGACTTGCTCGCAGTGGATATGGGTTCGTTATTCAGTTTTTACTTGCTGCATGCTGACGGCCATGGGCGTATTGCCCTCGCCAATTGCTGACCAGGAAGTTGTTCGAGTATGGGGCCAGGCTCCAGGAGCTGATCGCCAAGCCTTTAAAGTCAATGGAACCTTAAAAGGTATGCAAAACGGAATGTTGATGGTGACGGGTGCAGACAAAAAAGACTACATGGTCAAGCTGCCCAAGGAATTGGATAAGGTTCGCTATTCGGGACAAGCGGCGTTGGAATGGTTGAGCAACGGTCTCTTCGTTCGCTTTGAAACGCAGATGGATGAAAAAGGACGTATCGTAGGGACTGTGAAACAAGTAGAGGTTTTTGTACCAGATCCGCAGTTGCAAAATAATCCAGCGACTATGAAAGAACATGTACCTGGAGTTCATCTACTTGGGGTCGCAGGTAGCGATGGCTTATTTAGCGACGAGAAAGTTCCCGCGAATTCGGTTAAGTCTTATCGAGTGATAGCCCAGCTGATCGGTGTTGCCAAGAACAAGATGATGGTAGCCGCTGGTAGTAACCGATTGCAGGTTGAAGTTGATCCTAATGTTGCGATTAATGTCTCGGTGCCGGGAATGGATTTATGCCAGCCAGGCGATGATATTGCGATTAGTGGCTTTACCTATCCGAACCAACCGCAGTTTGTCGAGTCTCAAACAATCAGTGTGACCGGAAAACAGCTGATCGGTCAGAAGGTGAAAAAAGGTCCTAAAGCAGCCGCTTCAAAGACAGCAACCAAGAGTCGTAAGGACAAGAAAGATGGCACAGAGGCTGATGGTGCTAAAGATGGAGCGGCAAAACCCAAGGCTGATGACAAGTAGTGTCGCCGCAAGTAACTTGTTTTAGCCCCCAACTGCTAGTGACCTTATAGCATTAAAGAATCGCGATCAGCGGGTGCTGGCGCTGGTCAGGTACCGATTGCTTTGCCTTCCTGTGAACCACGTTTTGTGTGTATCTCGTGATCGCCTGCGCGACCTATGGGCACTTTCGCAGAACAATTGAAACGGATCTTTGGAGCACCTGGATATTTCATCAACGATTGGATGGAAAGTATCTAGCGTTGTCCTAGACCCAGCCTAATTCCAGGATATGGCGTTCCAGTCGTTCAATCGAAATGATTTGGTGATGGAGCTGGCTGATCCGAGCAAGGAATTGGTCGGCTTGTTCTGATGACTCGATTGGCAAGTGAAGATCATCGATCAGCTGATCGAGATAGGCTGAAGCCTCACGATGCTGGCGATCAATCTCATGCAATTGCGGTGTGAGGCTTGGGTGAAGTGAAGCGATCGACTCAAAGAGGGCATCGCTGGAAGCTTCGAAAAAATGCTCATTAAGGACTGCACGAAAGTCCTCGAATTGATGGATTAACTCATCTTTAGTTGATCGATCGTGAAAATCTTGTAACCAAAGTTTGAACTGAATGCTAAGTAAGTTTAACGACTTCTCAGTCTTCGATTGTAGGCAGTGAAGATGTTGGCGAGTGGAGGCGAGTTCCTGTCGATTGCTATACATGGCATCATCGCTTTCGGGTTAGCGTCTGTTCAGTCCAACGGTGCTGAAGTAGCTTTGGTAACTCAGCACCGTTGGTTCCTGGGATTCGACGTTTTTTACTTGAAAGTTGTTTAACTCTTTTCTGTTGGTAACTTGGTGACTAGAACGGGGCAGCTGGCGAGGCGAACAACGCGTTCAGCAACAGAGCCGAGAAGGAAGCGAGAAAACCCAGTACGACCGTGCGAAGGGATTACGATCAGATCGGCACCTAGTTCGACAGCTCGATCCGCAATGACTTGGCCTGGATCCCCCAGACGCACTTCGGTAGCTATACCTTTAAACTCGTCGCCGGACAATTCATCACGTAGTGCATCGCTCGCATGGCGAATGCGTTCTGCATCATCGATCGTGGCCCACACGACGCCCGGTTCTGTTGGGATCAGAAAGGGTAGGACATGCAACACATGGACCTGAGATGGTTGGTCAACGATTTGCATTGCCATCTTCAGCGAATAGTGCGAATGATCGGAAAAGTCGAAGGGAACCAGGACGCACTTTTTTAGAGGCCAAGCCATGGTTGATTTCCTTATGCTAGAAGTTAACGAATACGAACTCCAGCTGATCATAAGGTTCAAAGCTCGTGCCAATAGACGCGGAGTAGCAGGTTGTTGGCGAAGTTCTCGGTAAATTGTTTGAATTAGTGCGTTTGAAGCGATGTTTTTCAGGAATCAGATTCCAAAAAAAGGGAATTGAGAGCGAGAAAATCGTCCGCTTGGGTGGTAGCAGGATGAATAATGGATGGTGGCTGAAAGTGTTAGGGGTTTTTAAGGGCTTGATGTGTGCGAAAGTGCACATGAATTGTGCGGGGAATGAGCGTCATGGCCAAAATGTTGGATCGCGTTGATTTGCAAGGTCTTATACCACCGCTGGTAAGCCCGGTGAATTTTGACGGAAGTTTGGATCTTGAGGGAACGCGGCGATTAGTCGATCACGTGATCGACGGCGGGGCGGCTGGGCTGTTTGTTTTGGGAACATGCGGCGAAGGTGCGGCCCTAAGTTATCGAAAGCGATACCAGTTTGTAGAAGCAGTTTGTGAAGCAGCAGCGGGACGGTTACCGGTATTGGTTAGTGTGAGCGATACGAGCTTAGAGGAAGCGTTGGATCTGGCAACGCATTCTTTCGCTTCCGGCGCATCGGCTGTTGTTTCGACTGGGCCTTATTTTCTTCCAGTACCTTCAGGACATATGGAAACGTATTTCCAAAGATTGGCGGACGAAAGTGCTTTGCCGCTAGTTTTGTACAACATGCCTGGCTGCACCAAGTTCAGCATTGCGCCAGCAGTTGTGGGACGCTTGGCAAAGCATCCTAGGGTATTGGGTATCAAGGATAGTTCTGGAGATTTGAATTACGTCCGAGAACTTATTGCTGCAGTTGCTGGCCAAAGTTTTCCGGTAATGATTGGCCCGGAGGAATTGTTATTGCCAGCGATGGAGTTGGGCGCCGTTGGTGGCGTTAATGGTGGAGGTTTGTTGTTTCCCCAAGTGTATTCGGCTCGCATCGAAGCGTTTCGGCGGGGTGATTTTGATCTAGCGAAAAAGGCCGATGAATTTGTTCAAACGCTTAGTCGACAACTCTATTCAGCACCCTCGGGGCGAATGGCAGTCATAGAAGCATTGAAGCTCAGCTTGTCGTTGTTGGGGATATGTCAGCCTTGGGTGCTTTCCCCATTATTGCCGTTGGAAGAGGAGCATCGTCAGCGGATTACCCGATCCATTCCCGATCTCGAATTGAAGGCATATCAGTTGTGCCCCTCCACAAAGCTGCACACTTCCTCCGTTTGATTCTGACTCGGTAGTTCGCGTTTAAAATGTCACCCGCTCATTAAACCAGGACGGACGTTATTTGTGTGGTTGTCCGAGTTTCGAGCAAAGAGAACGCTCGTTCGCTTCACTTCGAAACGAACGAGCGATTGAAAGAGCAAAGCTGCTCATTGCAGCCGTGCACAGGATCGTAGGTTGTTAGTTGACCAAGCGTAACTTGTCCACGACTCTTCCGATGAGGGTCGTCAGTGAATGTGCATCGGCCGAGGTGGTGTTCAGCTTTGAATCTCGGCTGAGAAGCTTTGATACAAAGTCGTCGAGTTCACTGGCAATCACGCTATCGCCACTCTGTTCGCGTAGAGCGGCAAAGAATTCTAGGATCAGCTTTCGGTGAGCCGTATCCGTTTTCAAATGCGCTTGCAAAGCGGCCAGCGAGGTTCCCATTCTGAGAGACTCATCGAGGCATTCCTCGTTGCTAGAAGGTTTGTACTTTCCATCTTTCTCTAATCGTGACAAAGAGGAGTTAGCCTCCGCAGCAATCGTGTCCCAGTGACTCTTCAGCGGAGAGTAATAGGTTTGATTCTCCTTGCGAAGATTCCAGTAATACTGTTGACCTCTTCGAGCAATAGCACCGTAAGCCAAACCCACAGCGATCGCTTGCTCTTCGTCGAGTAGCCGTTTCGCTGGTATCAGCAAGGGCATTTTAGCGACAGTTGCTCGATTGAAGATATGAACCGTGTGACCACCGTCCTGATACCATTTGTTGTAGGCTAATTCCAAGTTGCGGACTTCAGGCAGGTAATGAAAAGCGGCACCCTGAACCAATCGGATAACGGTTAGTTTATTACCCGGGACAACCAATATCTGCAGCGTAGGATTGTACTGGGCATTGACGCTTACTCGTCCCTTCGCTGCACGACGGATTTCTTCTTCGACGATCCTTCGCTTGTCCTCAGGGCCATCGGGTATTCCTATGATCAAATGGTCGGCAAACATCGTCGCATTATTTTTGGAGTCAGCCTCACCCCAAGCTGGTTGAGTTTCCTGCACCAGGTGCATGAGTTTGGTTCGGACATCGCCCGCAGACTCTTCGTTTTCAAGAACCTCACACATGATTTCAGGAAAGCTCAGTTTCGAAATTTTCTTCGAAAAAAATGCTTCGAATTCGCTTCTCACTTTATCGGATAGCTCGCCTTTCGCGCAAAGTTGTAAGAACCACTTAAAGCGCTCCTCGACGGGAATATTCTGTACCTGAGTCCTCAGGTCTGGACACAATCGCTTGAAGAGCAAGTCGTCCATTTGCCGAGATCCGATGTCGATCTCAACATTCGAAAAATCTGTGTGCGATCGATTGCCGGCAGTATTCGCTAGCTGAAGATCTTTAAGATCCTGTAGCAGGTCTTCGCTTGAGGAGAGGGCTTTGTGAATTTCTTCGAGACGGCTGATGCACCATGTGCGCAATTGATGCAACAGGTCAGAGCAAGCTTCATAGGCGAGACAGTTTACCTCTGCTTCGTACAGAGACTTCATCGATTTAATTACCTGATCCTGTAGCATCTTCGACTTGGTCCAACGATGGAGCCACTTGCTCCCCATCTTTTGTAGCAAATCATTGACGGCGGAATCCAATCGACTAGCGTTGTTCCGCAGCGTTTCGAGCTTCTTTTGGTGATTACCGTGAATCCCCTGAAGACGCTTTTCCATTGCTTCAAGAAAAGCATTTCCAGCCTGCAACCCAGAACTCGCTACTACATTCCGCAATGCCTTATCGAAGGAGGATTCCAAAGGCAACTGTAGTGTCTTACCAATTTCCGACGCATCGCCTCGGGCTTTCGGTATCCATTCTTTCGAGATCTGCGTATGAAGTGATGACGCTGCCGATACAAAGTTGGCGTCGTTTAATCGCAGTGTTTGGGCACCATTCTTTACTCGAAAAAGGCAACGACTCTTGACTTCGAGCGAAACGCTGACGTTGCGAACAATGGACTCCGGCAAGCTGTTGTCTTTTAGCGAAGGAACTTTGGCTGCAGGGTTGATCAGAACAGACTCTACTTTATCTAAGCTTAGTCCGGTGTCCTCGCCGATAGCCTGAGAGCGAATCATGTGGCGCATTGCTTTTGCAGCGCAGTAGCTTGCTGTGCGGTCGGTATCCAAGCAAACCGAACTGGCTCCGAGGCTGTTAACGTATCGTGCCTTACGATCATCCTCCGTGAGGTTCAAGGTTGCAGCGTTAGAATCATGAGTTTCAATGACATCCGCCATGTTAGGTTTGCAGATGATTGCCCCGATGTACTCAGCTATCGTGGAAAGAATAACTTCTTTAGATAGATGTTTTCCCTTGCAGTTTTTATTTCCAACAATAAAAACGCCACGTACGAATCCAGCGCCTAACAGCAAGGACTCTTGATCATCGGCTCCGAGGTTAATGTCATGCCTTGTTCCGAGACCGTCCATAAAGGCGGCGAATTCCCTTAGAGAAGCATAACCGTTTGCCTTTGTTCGCATCCAGTGTTCCGGTAGCCTCTTCAGCGTATCCTCAAACGCAGATGGCATCACGAAAATCGGCACGATCTCGACCTTCATTCCCATAGTCATCTGCTTTAGTGAGGCAATAAGCTGCAGGAAACCGGATGATCCCGAGCCGCCGCAGATCGAAGAAATGATATAGACCTTCAGATCTTCGCGGATGCGGGTGGAGCTGCCAACGGTCAACTGGCGATCCAAGCCTCCTAACAGATCGTAGCTTTGCTGCAATTTCTCCTGGATGATGGCACGAACATGCGCGGATTCTGCCATGAGTCCGTGAATTCCGTGCATGCGCACTGCGGAGGCTTGCTCGAGAGGATCCGCCACAAACCTTTCCACCATCGCCCTATTGTCTGGATGATCTCCCTCGATCCGATCCCAAATCTTTGGGTGTTTATCCGGATTTTCAAGGGCGTTTCGGATCCTTTGTAGCTGGAGGTGATGAAACTCGTTGTCGTCAAGGATCGTACCAGCGCGAGCACTTGGATCGGTATCGAAGCCGAGATATTGGACGACGCTCTGTTCGCTCCCTTTACTGCAGATTCTCTTGATACGGTCGGTAATTTTGACCCCTGTTGTTCCACAACCAATGATCAAATAGGGGCGAATGCTCTTCGCCTGCTCATTCTTCTTGACGCCATCAGTGGCTGGACTGAGATCCTGCAGCAGTTGTTCCTTGAAGTCTCGTCGTAGGTGATGGTCGCGGATACGATTTGACGATCCCTGCCCGCTTTTTCGTTGTGAACCGTTATTGTTGGAATCGATTTTCATAAAAAACCCCGTGTCAATGAAAAGTGTTTCCGAAAAGAGTATGCGTTCATCCCACAACAATAAAAAAGGCAGTGTCAGTTTCCTGATCCTGCCTTTTTTGAGTGGAGATTCAATTTTTTGCCGATATTGTCAGATCTTTATCTGAGATCAATAAATGAGTCTTATTGTCAAGCTGAAGTTGTCTCGAAACATAGGGTGTACTTGTCAAGTTCCACAGGCTCATTAGCCAGGATGGTGTGGCGACTTTCACCTTCGTCGTTTTCGAGGATTACTTCATAGGATTTTTCTTGATCGATTCCCTCGAAGGAAGATAAGTGCAGTTGCGTTCCATCCTCTAGCGAAAACAAATACGATGGTTGAGAGCCATCGCATAGATAGCTGATACGAGCCAACGGATTGTCTTTGGGAATCAAAACGAGCTCGCCATGAATATAGCTTGCCCGGTGTGCCTCTCTGCGTCGGTTGACAGAGGAGATGCCAAGCCAAGTGCCAAAGCTGGTTCCCAGCAGGAGTGGGATTTGCCAAAGTAGGTTTTTCACCCAAAGTGGTGTGGGGGCTGAAACCTGGACTGTCTTGCCACGCCAAATCTGTGGTGGAAGTTTTGACTCTTTCGGAGCGTAGAGAGCGATGATGGGATAAAAAGTACCACTTCGCCGATAAATATATTTTAGATTCATCTTGTCCGTGAAGCGGATTTTTTGAGTGCCATCACCGGGATCCAATTCACCATATTCAAAGTCACCGCTGCTTTTGTTGAGCAAAGTAATCTCAAGGGGACTTACCCCTTGCACAGTCGCCTGATCGAACTTCGCTTCGACCGGAATCCAACGCCGTTCAATTTCGATATTTTGTGAGCTACGGTTGATGCCCCCCGGTCCTTCCGTGATCTGAGTGATGGCAACTTTTCCGGGCTGTTTGGTTGAGAACCGCGTAATTCGACCATCGACCGACGACTGCGCCACAATACCCTTTGGCTCGGTGGTCAGTTCATAGCGGACGGAATGGTACACTCCTGTGCTGCTATCGGTGACGACAATGTCGTTGCCTTCAATCAATTTCTCTGCTGCGATGATGAAAGCTGAGTTGGGTGCGGGGGGTAAGGGAACATGGATGGACCTCGACTCTTTTCGACTTTGTCCAAAACGATCGTGGACGGTCAGTTCAAAGTTTAGGTCACCGTATTCTTCTATCGGGAATGTCAGAGCGGTTTCTTCTGAGATCAATGCACCGTTGACACGCCATTGGTGCTGAACAACATCTTCATGTCGATTGAGGACTGACGCTCGAAGCGTACCACCTGGCCGTAGCTCCCCTTCGGTTATTAAATCAAAACTGGGAGGTGGGATTTCAGGAACTGCAACCTGAACCACATGCTTTAAGTTGATGGATTGGGCGTGCTGATCCTTCACCTGAAGCGTAAACGTGTAAGATCCTGGCTCAGGTGGATTAAAGCTGAGCTTACCTTCGTCGCAGTGGAATTCGGGATGATCCTCAACAAGCCAGTGATAGGATAAGTTTTCAACTGCGGGGGATACGTGAAGTTGTATGGGACTTCGGAATTCAACTTGTTCTGCGCCGATGATTTGCAACCGAGGTAGGGGAGGCTTACGGACGTTTAAGCTCTTGCGGCTTGTTTTCGAAAGTCCTTCGAGGTCGGTTGCTACGAGCGTTATGGCAGCTTCACCCGTTTTCTTTGGCAGCCACTGGATACTGCTGCCTCTCTTGGTTGTTCCGTCGGGCATTCGCCATTCTATTTGCAGGCCGTTATTGTTGGTGTCGGCGGTGCATACAACGGGTGTTCCGAGCACGACTTCTGCAGGTTCCATTTGAATTTTAGGAGCGTCCCAAGGAAGGCTAGTTACTCGCACGGTCTCCGACGCATATTCCTTTCGCCCATCGCGGGCAATCACGGTAAAGGCGACGCGATAGGAACCAGGATTGCGAAAGCGATGAGTGAGTCGCTTGGAAGACTCTTTGGGATCGATCTGTAAGACCTTCCCATCGTTCATATCCAAGATTGCCGCAACTAGCCGGCCTGAGGTAGTCGGTATGAATTCGACCTCCTCGTTAATTTGTACTTCTCTTTTGGATATCTGTAGCCCTGCTCGAATGGGGCTGAGGTCTTCGGCATCGACAGCTTTCACGACGCGAATACCTGCATCTTGAAAATCGTGTTTAATATTTGCAGCCAGGTCGAATCCGATGGTGACCCAGTCGATAGTCAATTCTTTTTGAATCAGACTTGAATATTTTTCGATGAGCTTAGCGTGAGTGTATCGCGGATTCTTTTCCATATCTTCACCGTCGCTAAGTATGATCAGCCGAACACGCGATGAGCCTTGCTGGATGAGTTGCTGTGCGCGAGCGAGTTCGGCATCAGCGCTGCTCCAGAGATGCGTGGAGCCATTACGGCTTGTGATCGATGTATCGATTTTCTTTAACAGCTCTTCGCGATGGTTGCTTGGGCCGATGACGCTGTCGAAGACTTCCTTTCGTTCGTGATCGAACGTGGAGATCATCAATCTCGCATTTTCCGGCAAGTGATGGATTAGCTTTTTTAAGCGGTCTTTGACTTCCTCGAGCTTGGATCGTCGAGTCAGTTCGGTCTGAACTGTTACCGGTGATGGATCGTTCATTGAGCCGCTAGAGTCCAAAAGGAAGAGAAAAATCTCTGGTGGTGAAGTGGACTCAACGCGAACTGGCGATGTTTGAGTCTGGCCGTCAACTTGGGAGGGTAGTGGAATGGTCAGTAAACCGAGAGAGATATGCAGCCACAAAAGACGTAAACGAATCATAGTGACACCCCATGCAAACAGAACAGATTAGGAATATTCGCACCCTTATCAAGAAAGACAGGGAGGGTGGAGATTTTGCGCTGGGGTGGTCGGCTTTCTCAAAAAAAGTTGGTACGGAATGATTGGCGATTGGAACATAGAAAAACTTAGGTACTTTTCCCGAAAAAGTGTGGTCGGCAGGCAATCGGTAGCGGCTCGACTGACTTTTAAGAATTGGGTTACTTGCGTGTAACTATCGATTTTTCTTATCTCAATTCGGGGGTACCGATCATGTTTCCATTGAGAAGTTGCTTAGGCTTTCTGTCGTTCCTTGCCATTACTACAGCCTTGTCAGTGATTGGCCATGCACAGGACATGATGGTTCTTGCGTTTGAAGATCCGATTGTAATGCAGGGAGATAAGCTTAATTGCGATCTTTACTACATATTCATCGGTGATGCTAACGCTATGGAGCAAGGGGAGTTGTTGCAGGTGGTTAGCGTTCCGAACGATCCAAATACTACGATAGTTTCTCGGGCACGATTTCGATTCACAAAACCGCTATCTGTCGTGCGCATCGATTGGCAAGCGCAGCAGGGGCAGAAGGTTGGGTCGGTAGAGACGGGCAAGATCTCAAAAAATGGAGATAAGCCCTCGAGATACATCTATCAAGTGCTTGATCATTCGGAAGATGCTTCCCAGGAAGGTGTTAGGAATCATGTTCGTGCGGTTCGATTTGAGTCGCTTCCGCAGCATATCAAGAACGCCTGTCTGCCAACAATGATTTCGCTTTTACCCCCAGAAGAACGACTACGGATTCATCAGATGCGTGCTGAGCAAATGGAAGCCGAATTCAAGGCTGCTGAGATGTATCTCGATGCGCTCAAGTAGCTGAGTCTTTGAGAAAGACTCTAGCCGCGTTTTGTTTTTTTTCTGGGGTCAATCCAGCGAACGTCTTTGAGGTGACCGATGTCGACGATTGATGCGACTGATATCTTAGGCTTTGATTCCAATGGAATACTGCAGCATGCGCAGTTGGCAAAGGTATTGCCGCAGCGACATGATAGTTTGCTACTTGCATCTTTGATCGATCGCCAAGTTCACGATCTCGCCGAATCGGGACATTTTTATTATGGGGCGGCCACCTGCATTGATCGAGGTTGCGGCTGTAGTTCTAACTCGGATTTACTTGTCAGTGGTTTTGTTGGTGCAGTCCGCAAGCACTCCTCTGTGCCAATTTTCGCTATATGTAACGATCTTTATCCAGAGATGTTTACGCCTTTGGCTCAGCGACTTGCTGCGTCGCCTCTCACTGCGCAGAATGTCACGTTTCAAATGTCCTGCGATTCATTTCTCCGCCAGCTCGCACCGCCACAGTCGGTAGATATGGTCTTGTCGAACGCTGTTGTGCACTGGTTAGATGCGGCACATATGAGGCAAGCCCGAGAAGATGGGGATCACTCGATTGGTTCGATCGCAACCCAGCAGTTTTCCCATTTGCTTAGATCCGTTGAGAAGGAGTTGAGGATTGGTGGCAAGATGGTTTTGTCTTTTATTGCTGCCAGGGATGCTTGGCATCGAGAGCATCATGCACCTTTAGTGTTGTTGGAACTCGCCGTGCAGGAAGAGTTCGATGTATCGCCGAGTGATTATGTAAAAGTGGGGTATCCAGTTCCCATTTATTTACGGACCGAGGAGGAGATAAGGGCCTCGTTTACTAATTCGGCGTGTCGTCTTCGTTTGGATTTGTGTCGCCTTGATTCTGTCGCTTGTCCGTTTACGAGACTTTTGCACAGCGGTGAAACAGAGCGGTACGCGAGTGCTTACACCAATTTCATTCGAGCTTTCAGTGAAGTACCGCTTCGCCGTTGGCTTGAGGCTTCAGGAGTGGTGTGGACTGGGCAGACGCAATCGATCGAAATCAAGTTGGCTGCCATTTACGACAATATTCGTTCTCGAATAGTGCGTGCGCCTGGTGACTGGGTGATGCGGAAATGTCGGGCTACATTGATCGCAACGCGATGGTAGTTTGGGTCGGTGGTTACGATTTCCGCATCCGGAGTTGCAGGAAATTGTGTGAGCAAAGTGGTTGTCGGATTGGCTAATGGCTTGAGTAGCCCTGTGGTCGAAGAGTGGTTAGAGGAGCAGGCCGCTTCGTGGCAGGTGTGCTCATTTTGGCTTCGCATCTGACTTGCTAGCAAACTTGCTGAAAAAAAGGCGTGCATTGTTCGCCTTTCTCGTACCCGACTCGAACTGCTAGCAATTCCCACTTATGAGAGTGAAGAGATGAAGAGAGGACAGTCCTTGTTCCATGAATTCTTCGATTGACTTGCTATCAAATCACGCAGCGGAATGCGGAAGACAGGACAGTCCTTGTTCTCTGCTTGCAGCCAGTCTCGTTTTGCTAGCGAATCCCGCTCAAGAGAGGACAGTCCTTGTTCCATGGGTTCGTCGATTGACTTGCTAGCAAATCACGCAGCGGAATGCGGAAGACAGGACAGTCCTTGTTCTCTGGTTGCAGCTCGGCTCGAATTGCCAGCAAATCAAAAAGCGAAGCCTGGGAAAGTCAGGAAAGGACAGTCCTTGTTCTCGGCCGCTGAAACCGGGACAGTCCTTTCTCCATCGGTTCGTCAATCGACTTGCTAGCAAGCTACGGAAAAGAGAGGACAGTCCTTGTTCTCAGCCGACTCGCTAGCAAATCAAAAAGGGAAACCGGGACAGTCCTTTTGCCTGTCTTGATCGTTTTGCTAGCAAACCGGCAAATCAGAGGCGAGCCAGGACAGTCTTTGTTAACGTCGGGGGAAGGCCAGGAATTGATTGTTGGAGGAGGGAATTCAAGTGGGCGATGGGATCGGCTGCGGCGAAAGGGGGGGCAAACGGAATTTGTCGTATCGGCGAACTTCAATCAGCAAGGGTAGTTGCTTTTGGGGGTGCTTTGATTCGGGGGTGTTAACCGGGGCTATTTGACCTTGTTATTTGAGGTTGGGTTGACGATACTTTCGAGCTTACATCGAAGTCAGGCTTAACCCAACCATGCCTTGTCGGTTTGGTTTTAGGCGATGAAGTAGTTCGCCACACTCAAAATTTTGTTATGAGTGAGGGATTAGGCCGCGTCTGTCCGAAACAACTGGGAGCAGACTCGTCGACTTAAGTTAGATTTGTTTTTGGATTTGGAGCAATTTTGGTATGGCTCGGTACCACGGTCCGAAAGCCCGCGTCAATCGTCGCTTGGGCGTCTTGGTTTTTGAAAACGCAGGTGCAATTAAAGCAAAAGAACGTCGCGACACACCCCCAGGTATGCACGCTCGCGGACGACGCACCAGTAACTACGGCACTGCTTTGTCGGAAAAGCAGAAGATCAAATATTATTACGGCTTGGGTGAGCGTCAGCTACGACGCTTCTTTGCCGAAGCCTTGCGCCGCAAAGGCAACACGGGTGAAAACCTTCTCATTCTTTGCGAACGTCGCTTAGACAACGTGGTTCGTCGCGCTGGTTTCACCAAGACCCGTCCTCAGTCCCGCCAGGGTATCGTCCACGGCCATTTCAAGGTCAACGGCGTTAAGGTAACCAGCCCAAGCTACATGGTTCGCGCTGGCGATGTGATTGAATTGAAAGGCCGCGAGAATTTGAAGAACCTCTATCGCGGTATTTTGGCTAACAGTAGCGCACAGCCGTTAGATTGGGTTAGCTTCGATACAGAAAATCTCACAGCGACTGTAAAGAGTAATCCAACGTCTAACGACGTCAGCTTGCCGGTCAATGCAAACATCGTGGTCGAATTCTTGTCTCGCTAGTCCCACGCGGCTTTCGAGAATGACTGCACTTTTGCTTTCGATAGTGCAGCTTAGCTGGCATGGTAGCCGGCACATTAGAATATCGATATCACGACACGTTCTTAGGGAACTCTCGGTGCCCACCTGCTTGATAACAGGTGAGGCACCTTATGGTCCGTGGCACTTGTGGCCTAAAGGTCCTTGTGCCCCAGACCATAAGGTGTTTCTGAGGTTAGGCTATCGAAATATCAGATAGCCGCAAAATCTGTAACGCGAGAACATCATGCACTCACAGCTGGTTGTTTTGGGCGGCGGGCCAGGTGGTTACGCAGCAGCTTTTCTAGCGGCCGATGAAGGTCTAGAAGTAACCCTGATCGAAGCCGAAGGTCGGCTCGGTGGTACCTGTTTGCTTCGTGGGTGCATTCCTTCCAAAGCTTTGTTGCATGTCGCAAAAGTGATCTCGGAAGCACAAGAGCTCACTCATGATTGGGGCGTTGAGTTCAATACTCCAAAGGTCAATATCGACAAAGTTCGAGCTCGCAAAGAGAAGGTAATCGCGACCTTAAGTGGCGGTCTCGGTCAACTAGCTAAGCGGCGAAACGTCCGGGTCATCAAGGCCAAAGGTGTATTCGAAAGCAACACTTCGATTCGTCTTGAAGGAAACGATCCTTCGATCCCGGAAGAAAAAACAATCACCTTTGACTACTGCATTGTGGCTACTGGTAGCACTCCAGCTATGCCACCTTCGTTCCAAATCGGTAGCTCGTTGGTGATGGATAGCACGGGAGCTCTCGAGCTAACAGACGTTCCGAACAAGATGCTCGTCGTCGGCGGCGGTTATATCGGCCTAGAAATGGGAACGGTTTACGCCAATCTCGGATCGCAAGTTTCTGTCGTCGAATTGACTGATGGACTTTTGCAAGGGGCTGATCGCGATTTAGTAAAACCATTACATAAACGCTTAGATGACTTGCTCAGCAAGAGAATCTATCTCAACACCAAAGTGGGTTCGATCGCCGAAGTCGAAGGTCAAGTTGAAGTCACCTTCGAAGGCCCAGGTAAGTTTGGGCACGAGCGATTCGATCGAGTCCTCGTCAGTGTTGGTCGACGTCCAACATCGCGTGGGATCGGTCTTGAGAATACGAAGGTCGCAGTCGATCAGCGCGGATTTATTTTGTGTGACAAGCAGCAACGCACCGCCGAATCTAACATCTTTGCCATCGGTGACGTCGCAGGCGAACCGATGCTCGCGCACAAGGCATCGCACGAAGCCAAAGTCGCTGTTGAAGTGATCCTCGGAGAACCAGCCTCATTCGATAAAGCCGCAATTCCCGCAGTCGTTTTCACAGATCCTGAAATTGCTTGGGCAGGTCTCACCGAAGATCAGGCCAAGAAACAAGGAATCGATGTGGATATAGAAACCTATCCATGGGCCGCTAGCGGTCGTGCCCAGGCGCTCGGTCGAACCGACGGCCTCACCAAATTGATTGTCGGTAAAGGTGAGCCGGGTCGTGTCCTTGGCTGCGGCATCGTTGGGCCAGGTGCTGGTGAACTGATCGCCGAAGCAGTGCTTGCGATCGAGATGGGCTGTGAAGTTCGCGACCTAACAGAAGCGATTCATCCACATCCTACCCTGAGTGAAACTTTAATGAATGCGGGGGAAGTTCATTTTGGGACTGCCACTGAAATCTACAAGCCTAAGCGACACGGTTAGTGCTTAACGGCTTTGGCCGAAAAGTTTTCGCAAGCGTTGCAGGCGTTACGGGCTGCGAACTGTTTCCGTCAGGTTTCTTTCTTTTCGACGACTCTGCCAACGATTAACGGGCAGAGTTGAATTGATATCCGTCTGTGTACCACCAGTCGTAGCCTTCCTCCCCTACGACTAATCCAACATTGCCTGACTATCTGACGGATTACTCGGATTCCAATCATCTCGATTGCAGGAGAATTCGCATGAATGGGAAGGAAGTCATTTTACATCTGCTCAAGGAAGGGGAATGGAACCAAGCTATTTTGCTGTACCGTGAAGAAACTGGTGTCCCTCGCCGACAGGCAATTCGCGAAGTCCAGCATCTAGCTCACCTCCATCACCTGCAGCCTGCCACTCCCTGGCTTTGGAAACGCACGGAAAGAGCGTCAGTGTCCTCGACTGACTCCAAGACAACCTGAATTCGCTGGCTTTTTGTTAGCTGACCAAAATCATGCGTTGTTGCCAGTTAACTACTTAAGTCTACAAGTAGATGTGTTATCCCAACTATTTGTAGACTTAGGAATCAACCATCGATAACTCATCGTATGTAGGAATCGGTTCGGCAATTTTCCGATAGCATACCGATCACTTTAGCGGTTGGCTGATAAAGTTCGTCGCCAACGTTCCGCTTGCACAGCCAGTCGTATGCGTTCTTGAGAATACTGCTCTGACTGCTTTAGGTCACACTCATTTTGCGCTTTCTGATCGCGCACTTTCTCTTCAAACCTATCCATTTGCGCATCGATTTCCGCGAAGATCAGTTTGAGTGCTTTCGGATGAGAGCCATCGTCACTGAGAAAATCGCTGTTAATCACCTCTTCCAATTCGAAAAAACGATTAGCGATCAAGTGATTCAGTTCCACCATAGTCTTATTTTTAATACTACTACGTTTGTTAGCTCCTCCAATAGAACTGCCGATTGCGTAGCCTAAGGCACCGCCAATCGGTCCAGCTAGACCGGTCCCAACGATCGCAAATGGTATTGCTGTTGCCACCGAAGCTCCACCGACGCTGGAAAGTTCCTTTTCGATAAGTGCGAACAAGCCATTGCTTCTCGGTAGTGGCACTGGCGCGAGATGTGAGAGAAGTGAGTCGAGGTTTACATCGCTATCGAACTCGATATCACGGTAGAATTGAGCAAGTTGCTCAGAAAGATCCGAAGTGATTAGGTTGTTTAGCTTTGTAAGTGCCTTCTGTCTCGCTTGTGACACGATAGTAATCTGTTCTTGGATAATAGAATCTAAGTTATTTCGTAGGAATGTCACGAGATCGTCAATGGATGTGGTGTTGGTGCTATTTTTTTCAATCGCCTGAAAAGCGGTTGCTCTTGCTCCATTAAGGCAATCGCGAAGTTGTGTGGTTAAGCGCGAAGCATTTTGCTTCCATAGTTTCAGTGAATTATCTTTTAGAAACTTCCGAAGCGAACTGGGATCCTCTGGAAGCTTTCGACGTATATCATTTGTTCTCTTTTGGCAATCGATGACTTCCTTCATGCTCTCTCTAGACGATAATTCGGCGATCTCCTGTGCAATGCGTTGGGCGCGATACAGTAGAAGAGATTTTCGGCCCTTTTCCGCAAGCTCTTGCAATCGCTCAGCAAGCCGTTCAAAAACATCCTGATATGCATCTCGAGCCAGCGAACTTACCGCATACACTTCTACATCGCGATGCGAGGTACTGCGTTGTCCGAGTTCGCGAGTAACGTGATCCAGTACGCTCTGTAAGGGGTTGTCGTCTGTATCGAATTCATTGTCACTTTGAATTAAGTCTGCTTTATTCAAAATGAAGATGGTTCGTCCGAGTTGTTCGTCGCCCAATTCGATGGCACTCATTTCACCAGCTTTTAGAGCATTTCGAGCATCCATGATAAACAGACATGCATGGGCCGTATTAAGCGTTTGGTGAGCGTACGATGTACGTAGACTATGCGCATTGAGTCCTGGGTTGTCGATGAGTTCGATACCTTTGGATATCAGGGGAATAGGACCGGTTATTCGGATATGTTCAACCAACTCGGATCGCTTGTTTGCGAGCGATCCATATTCGTCGACCAGTCGTTGAATCGCCTCAAGGCCCACATTGGGATCGTTCCATGAATGGCAACGTGGGCTCGAGCCATCCTTAAAGTCGATCTGGATGCCCCAGTTATCTGCATAGGAAATATGGGTAGGTACCGCAGTCGATTCCTGTCGATCCACTACGAGCAAGGAATATCCTAAGAGTCGATTGATGAAAGTAGACTTACCTGCACTGGTTTCCCCTCCCACAACAATCCGTAAGTGATTGTCCCGGAGAGCTAGATTGAATTCCGCTATTGATGCCAAAATCGGCTGCGACGATTCTTTAATTGTTGTTCTCGATATCCACTGATGGAAATCACCTAGGGTCGTTTCCAAGTCAACGACTTCAGTGGGCATTTCATTGAACTGATGGTCGATAATGGCTTTACCCCACTGGAAATCGCTAGGTAATTGTCTCAGATAGAGGTGAGCAAGATCGATGTCGTCCATTGCGATCGCACGATAGAAATGCGATACAACGGTTGAATGTTCTATCCATGGCGAATCGCTTGTTTCCGTGACCGTAAGCATCCGCTGAGAAGCTTCGTCAATGATCTCTAGGGACTTCTGCTTGTGTCCTTGTTTAAGAAGAATCTCACATGCGATGATCGCTGACCAGAAAAAACGAGGGTCTCTTGCAGGAAGCGATTTGTACTGTTTACTCCACTTGTCCATACCCGGTTCGCACACGATCTTCTCGGCGGTTTTCCAGTCTCCCGATCGCAGCGCCGACCAAGCCGCTTCGCAGCGATCTGTCGAGTTTGTCCAGTGAGTATAGGCGCGGATGCCGCGGAACCAATCTTTTTCCATGCCCGACACACTGAGAGATGGCGGCGTATCGAAATCCTTTGTCGCTTCGCGATCATTTTCTAGATTGGGAGGAGGTGTGATGAGCTCCATCCCCTCTTTGTTCCAATGAGTTCGGAAATCAAGGGTAATGCGATATTGTAGGTAGTTAATCTCTGCAAGTAGATCCTGGAGAGAACCGCCGCTAAGCTTATGCCGTGCATTTGTTGTTGCCGCTTCAAAACACAGAGCACCCGTTAATCCATCGCCTTGACGGTAGGCTAATGTGCCGCAGCTGATCAATCGCCATAGATCTTTGGAGTCAAGATTTAGTTTGTAGTGAGAGCAGAGCTTTAGATATTCTGCATGTGAAAATTCGATATCTGATAAAACCTCTGCAAAGAAAATTGGATGTTTGCTTGCGTAGGTTTCAAAGAACTCTGATTGCTTAACGAGTTGCTTTTTCACTTCAGCAGTTTGATCGTGCTCATTGAGAAATTGCAGTTTCCAAAAGTGTAATGATGGATGAAATGGTTCTGCAGTTTGAAGATTATTGACCATGTTCAGTTTAACAGATGCTCGGGAATTAAGGTTTGCGAGCATGTCTTGATATTCTAGGCGAATCGGGCTCATCCGACTTCGGCGAAGATCGAGAAGTTTTTCCGTGAAGGCGTGGTAAGTTGGATCATCTGCAAAATAGACGCGTAAATTTTGTTGCTTTATCGCGGATACGTGCACTTCACGTAATTCAGGGTTGCATTCAATTTGACGAATTAGTCTAAGGTCGAAGGCTCCGCGAATTTTTGAGAACCATTCCGAATGATAGAAGCCCAAGTGTGTGTCGGTCATACAGACGAGAATAGGGTTGTCGATTCGATCAATGGCTTCATGAATTTCCTTTAGATGGTAATGGGCAATGGCTGAATGTTTTATTGACGCTTGGTCCATACCAACATCCTTCTGCAGCCATCTAAGATATTTTTTTATTTCCTTTCCATTTTCCACGGCTATTAATCTCCTAGAGGTAACAAGATAAAGAAGTATCGGAGGACTCGATCGTATTGGGTAGGTTTCAGAGGTTTTGGCTGTCATCAAGAAGCTGCTTGATTAATTCCCTCTGTTCGCGCATTTCATGTAGACGGGTTACTCGCGTCGCTTCCTTTTCGTTAGCTGCTTTTTGCAGCATTTCTATGGAACGTCTTAAATGAGAAAGCGTATTATCAGCACGCTCGCGAAGGCAGCTGAGGATGGTGCTGCTCTGGTGATTAGCGAGTTCATCCACAATTGAGATCAATTTACTTTCGAGGTTTAAAAAGACTTTGTTGAGTGCGTCAGCTGCGTTTTTCTTGCGTAACTGCATTGCTTCCTCCAGTGCGGTGCTATTTCTAGAGTTTTTGGATATGCCAGCACCGAAAATTGCAGCGATGAGCATTGGTAGAGGCCCGCCAAACATGACCGTACTGGCGAGTGCGAAGAGAGCGCCAACGATCATGTCGGCCGAGGAAAGGTTCGAGGACTTCGCAATAACAGGGTCGAATGATAAAGTCATCTCTGAATCGGAACCTTGACGCAGAATCTGAGAGCTTCCCGTAAGTAGGGCTGTGTTAGTGGAGAATAGTTCTGGGCGGGATTGACGAATGGAATTCGCAATTGTCGTGGACTGGGAATGCACTCTATGTGCGAGTTTCTCGCTCCACTCACGGAGGGAGGTGCGGAGGTCAGCCTGAAGACCGTCGAAAGCTTCGATACTTGTTACGGTAGCTACTTTGTTTTGAAACTCAGCTTTACGAGTGTGAAGGTCGCTAGCCCCATCGCTGATCAACTGTTGTTTCATTTTGAGCATTTCTTCTTCCAATCGCTCAGGTAGGTTCTTCATTGCCAACTCGCCATCGAACAGCTGAGACGACAGCTTGCTTAACGAGAGAGTTTGCTGCTGTTGGTCCATCTCTAGGGCATTACAAGAGTTTTCGATTGTGATGACGAGGTCTAGTAGAATGCGTTGAAGACGTTCCTTATGTGTTGCTGAACGATGAGTTGACGCCTGCTGATTCGCGAAACGAAGAAAATACTGCTCAAAGGACTCAAAATGCTTGATGTAGGGGTTGTTATCCTCGTTGCGGTAGCGGCCTTTCAACGCTTGCAAGGCGGAGATCGCGAATACCTTGGGATCGATAATTCCCAGATCGTCGCTGAGTCTTCGCTTAACGGAGTTAATGAGATTATCAAGACTGAAATCGTCTCCATCGGCTGCTTTTTCATCGATACGATTTACGATGAAGATCATCTTGTTGACATCTGCGGTGATAACCCGTGTCTTTAAGAAACTTCTCTCGGATTCGGTGAGAGGCTGATGCGAATCAAGAAGGATAAGTGCGAGATCGCATTCGGAGAGATATTTGAATGTTATTTCCTCACGCAGCTTATTCAGGTCATTGACGCCAGGTGTATCGACGATGTCGATAAGCGATTGATTCAAGCGGCAGGGAAGCGAGATGATGACATCCGAAGGAGGTGACGAGACATGGTTTGTCTGCGTCACTAGGTCCAAGAGATGCCGATTAGCATTGACCTCAGGGAGGGGGAGAATCTTCGACGATCCATCCTCGTGGCGTACCTCTATGGTTCGGTTGTCAGACCCTCGGATCGTGGTGATCGCAGCAGTTGTGGGAGTGACTCTGGACGGCAGGAGCGGCTCACCTAGGAGCGCGTTAATGAAAGTCGACTTTCCACGAGAGAATTCTCCTAGGACAAGCACCTTAATTCGTTCGTTGGTTAATCTCTTCTCTGCTGCCAGGATTCGCGGCTGATAGCAGGGGTCAGCAATTGGGCGAAGTCGGCTCAAAATGCTGAGGCTCTTCTGACGAAAGTTTGCATACATAGCTGACGGAGATAATTCATTGGAAGTAATCATCGGAGGCCTCTGCGGATGCGATTGCTGCGAGCCTACTGATCGAGCGTGCTCGGGCAGTATTTCTGTGGCAATTCAGATCACGGACTGATCTGAGTAGAGAAATGAAGTGCGCTACATAACGAAAAAGGCAGTCAGCAAATCATGATTTGAAGAAAACGGAAGTTTTTAAAAACTGGTTCTAAAAGATGACCGAATAAGGGGAGTCTTGTTTTGTAAGGGTGTGCTAGCAAGTCGTGGGCTATTGGAGGAAGTGGGAAAGAGGACTGTCCTGTTTGCCTTTTGATTTGCTGGCAAATCAAGCGATGAATCCACGGAACAAGGACTGTCCTGTCTTCACTCTCTGAAGCGAGAATTGCCAGCAATTCAAATAACACGGTTTCCGAAGGACAGGAGAAAGGACTGTCCCGGTTTGCTTTTTTATTTGCTTGCAAAACGAACGACATATCTGCAGAACAAGGACTGTCCTGTATTCTCTTTCCGGGGCGATATTTGCTAGCTGATTGAGTGCTACTTGAATGGAGCAAGGACTGTCCTGTCTTCTCTCTAGTTTCGGCAAGATTCGCCAGCAAATCGGGCCCAGCTGCGACCTGAGAGCAAGGACTGTCCCGTCTTTACTCTCCGAAGCGAGATTTGCCAGCAAATGGAGTGAGGTTACTGGAACAAGGACTGTCCTGGTTCTCGCTCCTTTCATTTGCTTGCAAAATGAATGGGGAGGGAGAAAGGACTGTCCCGGTTTGCGTTTTTATTTGCTAGCAAATCAAGCGATGAATCCACGGAACAAGGACTGTCCTGTCTTCGGTGGGTTTGCTAGCAGGCATGGCGTGATGCGACCAAAGAAGGTTCCACTTACCCGGTAAATCATCGCTTCATAGCTCAGTTGACTTACTTGTAATGGTTTCACGACTTCCTCTTGAAGCTGCGACCATCGAAAGTGATCGTGTCTGCCGAAATGAAGCCAATCGGTTTCATGAAGTCGAATTCCAAAGGTGGGTAGCCCGAGTTCTTGTATTTACCTTCAAGAAAGAGACCCACTTCATTTCGATACCAAGTAGCCACAATAGTATGCCTATATTGGCGGTTTCGATACTCACCAAAAGCGCGATGATCCGCGAAGAAAGTCACGGTGAATTCTACGTCACCTTGTTCAGGAAAATAATCTTGGCAAAGCCACTCACCAACAATCGCAGATTCATTGGATGGCTGCGTCGACGGTACTGCGGTAAAACGAAAGCTCGAACCATTTGTTGTTTCGATGTTTCTGTCAGAATCATCATGGCAACCGCACTGCAAAAGCAAAAGAGCGACAAGAGAATAAGCGGTATAGCGTTTCATAAAAACTCGTTGGTGGTAGGTGTTCTGGAATATGTTTTGGAGCAACCTGCTGAGGACTGATACTCGCTGGTGTATGGATTCAACTTGGGAAGGAGTGATTCGGCAGGTGGAGTGGACTGGTACCTGGCTCGGATCTTGAAGTCGGGAGTGATGGAACGAAGAGTTGTTCATGTTGGGTGTACCGAATGGGATAGTTTTCAAAAAAAGCAGCGCAACTGATCCTGCTGGTCGATTCCCTTTCGCAGTCAGGGTCAGAACGGATAGGTTCCATTGCTTCGCTGCCTGAAGGCGCGGAACCTCTTTGATAAGGCAATCGCGTCTGTCGGCAATCGAAGTAAGAATCACTCTCTATTGCTCTGAAAGGTAGTGCGACTCGGAAAGTTCGAAGAAAAATCCGAAATCTGCTGTTGGTGCCAGAATTTCAGTAGTGGCGGCAGAAGGAAGGTTGTGAAAGGGTGATGAGGTTTGCGTGGGAGAACAGTGGAGCTGACCAATTTGTCGTATGGATCGCTGAGATTAGAGAGCGATCCTGATTGATCCATTTGTATAAAGAAAGGGATTCACGTAACCGCTTGCATGGTACCAAAGTGCCCAGAGGTTGTCCCGAAGCGATATCGGCCTGAAAAGGCTACTGAGGATAGCGGCCATCGGAAGGAAGCGGTTGGTCGGTTTCTTTTGGCAATTGATAACGATCGCTCAGCCACACCATCGTGCCGGGATCGCTATAAAAACACTTCCACTTTCGATTGCTGCCAGGAAATGATTGAGCGACTTCGTTGCTCGCTTCCCTGTGGAGTTCCTTACCGAGCTTAGACCCCGAAGGAATAATCAAACCATCCGCACCCCAGCGATCAAGCCACTTGCCCCATTCACCTTCGCAGCCAAACAAAGCGAGATGATCTTCCATCACGCCGGGCTGAAAGGCTGCTTCGTAACGTCCATCAAGACTCACTAGAACGTTTGGGTACAACCGCCATGTTACATACGCTCCGGTGTCAAAGTCGGTGATCAGTCTTCCCTGGAAATGACTACGCTCCAAGTATGCGATAGCACCTAACGGATAATTTCCTCGCTCACCCGCAACTGTCACAGGTAAATACGCTTTCCAAAACGGATGCCACAATGCGTACCCTAAACAAAAAACAGTCATCACAACACTCGCTTGGGCGAGCAATATTTTCTTGCGTGACAGAAAGACCTGCAATCGATCTCCCAAGGGCGTATGCGAGATCCATGCTGGTACATACGCAAGCCAGATCAATCCATAAATCGAACCATGCCGAATATGCTTCACGGCCATTACCGCACAGAACAGTAAAAACAGAAATCCTCTCAGCCGAGTCCAGTGACGATGACGGCCAGCATAGAGTAAAAGTGCAACCGATATCGCAAAGAAGAACATCGTTTGCATCGGTTCGTAGGTTGTCCAGAGTGGTCCCCATTCAGCGATCAGTGGCCGTGGCATCGTTAATCCATAAGCGAGATAAACGATGTATTCGCTGCCGTAAGGATTCACCAATAAAAGTAGGACTGCAACCGGTGCAGCTGCAAATAGATGCCATGTATCGCTCAGCACCGCGCGAAAGTTGCGAGTGCGATTCCAGGATTCAACGCAGCGTTCGATTCCATGAAACGCCATCATAGCTGCGCCTATAACAAAACCAGCATGAATGTTGAGCCAAGCAAGCAGAAGAACCAACCATCCTAGGATCCACGCACGACGTCCTCGCCAGTCAGCCTCTAACATTACCATTTGAATCGAAATGGCGACCAGCGTAAAAAGTTGCGCGCGGATAGTCGCAAAGCCCACCCAGAAAAATGGCAATGCAATCAAGATTGAAAACGCAAAAAAAATAGGCTGTCCACCACGCTGACGACAAACGCGATAACAGCACAAAAAGAGCAACGCTACAAGCAGGAACTTGAGGCTCATCAGAAAAAATCCGCCATCGCTGTGGGCGGTAGTCAGATAGGTGATCAGACCAAATCCCCATTCATGATGAACGGTAGGAGAAATCGTTGGAGTGAAAGCGAAGGTGTCGTTTTGAGGAAACGATCCTTGAGCTATCGTATCGCGTGCCAACGCCATCGCATGAAAGAGGTCGTGCGTGACACCGTTGACGCGAGTGATGTAAGCGAGAAATGCCGCTAAAGCAAAAAGCAAAACCATCAGCGTTGTCGCTTGTGCATGTCGCTTTCCCAGCAGCGCGATACGGCTGAGAATACGGCTCATGGCAAGATTTTCGGCCGGTGACTTCATGATCTCTGGCAACGCAAATGGGGTAGGGTTCGATTGGCAGGATAAATCGTTCGGTCGTCTCGTCACGCAACAAACCTCAGGCTCAACTCAATGAACCCCGTCGTCGCAAAAGACGTTAGCGTAGGCGAATCCGAACGAATTGGCGGGTGATTGAGAAAAGCTAGCATAGCCCTTAGTTTTTGAGGGATCATCGAGGGGAAGTTTACGTTGATTGGCCCTGACTTCTTTTCCGAAACACGCGAGATTGCCGATTTTGTCGATTTTGCGTAGAAACTGATCTAGGTCCCTGATTGGGAAGGTTTTAAACTGTCGCTCATGCCAAGCAAGACTCGGTTCAAGGAAGAACCCGTCGATGGCAAACTCTGTTAGCTAACGGGGATTGTTACTAACAGAAATCGTGCACGTGCGAATCTGGCCGGATCGCGCGAGCGGAAGTAAGCTTGAGAAATCGTGCTCGGGAATTAGAGTCCCGGGCAACTCGAAATGGAGTACCGCGAGCATGGAAGCTCGAAAGATTGCGCTAGCTTGTCTAGCGTTAGCGTCATTGACGTTTTGCGGAGCCGGCTATCGAACTGAAAATTTTATCGTCACTGCCAGCACACCTCAGCTAGCCCGCACAGTCGCGGAGCGTGCGGAAAGGTATCGAAAGCAATTAGCGATCTATTGGCTTGGGAAGGAACTTCCTCGCTGGCCAGACGCCTGTCCGATTCAGGTGCTCGCACGCCCCAATTTGGGAGCAGGAGGAGCGACGACCTTCACGTTCTTCAACGGCACCGTCGGTCGTTGGTCGATGAATGTGCAAGGAACGGAAGAGCGCATTCTTGATAGTGTTTTGCCTCACGAAATTACGCATACGGTTCTAGCCACTCATTTCGCTCCCTTAGGAAAGCCGGTGCCACGATGGGCCGATGAAGGGGCGTGTACGACGGTGGAGCATGTCAGTGAGCGAAGCAAGTTCGATCGACTGCTGATCGATTATCTGCACACGGGACAAGGCATTTCATTTCAAGAGCTGTATCACATGAAAGATTATCCGAGCGATCCTTTGCCGCTGTACGCGGAGGGTTATTCGCTTGTGAGTTTTCTGGTGGCTCAAGGTGGTCCGAGAAAGTTTGTGCAATATCTTCACGATGGTATGGTGAGCAACGATTGGGCTGCGGCAACGACCAAGCATTACAAGTACGAAGGCCTCGGTCACGTCAAAAAGAATTGGCTGGCTTGGGTTGGTGACGGAGGGGGAGACGTTAGTCGTTATGCGGCAGCGCCGATTTCAGAAGATGTGATTCTCGCTTCAACAAGCACTCCTTTGTCGGAGATTGCGAGTACTTCCAAGAGTAACGAAGAGACGCAAGTGAGAGTCGCTGCGGCCAATGCGCCTGCTCGTTCTTGGCATCATGCGACGCTTGGTATCAGCGGTGGAGTGAGGCCGATCAACCCCAGTCCCAAACCGCAGCTACCACAAGACCCACCTTCTATTCCAGCCAAAACCGTACTTCGTTAGATCGCATTCACTCGCAGTGAAACGATTTCGTAATGAGTTGGTGCTGGTGTGCGTTATCTAGCGCTGCGAGATTTATTGAAATTCCACGACAACGTGGCCATCCCACAGATTCACATCGACTTCGCTGCCTCTTGAGTGCGAATCAAATACCATTTGGTTCGCACTCTATCGTTTATGCAAAGCCTGACTGATTAGTACATTCCTTATCTTGCCCTTCACCCGGCAATGAGAGTGAACTTAATCGGTAACTCAATTGGTCGAACCTGCGGACGTCTTGCTTTGCATACGCTCTTTTGCCGTATCGACAAAAGACTTAGCCTGAATGTTATCTTGATAGAGCCGAATGATGCTCTGCCAGATCTGTTTCGCTTGAGACATTTTGCCATTCTCATAAGCTTCATCTGCCTCATTAAGTTTCGCTTGTAGCATTTTACTCAGAGCATCAGAAGCGGTGGGGCCGGTGTCTAACTCCTTGAGTCGTCGCTGCGCGAGAGCCACTACGGCGCGATTCGCTGGATCTTCATTCATCAAGGTGATGATCGCGCGATACTGCTGAGCGGCTGCTTCATTATCACCGAACTTTTCGAATTGAAATGCTTCGGCACATTTCTGTTCAGCCTCGGTCTTCATATCGCGACCAAGCCGAGCCGCCACTTCGATACGCTTGGCGAGATTCGAGGCTTCGATATCCTCCACCATCTCTTTGGCCCAGGCAGCGTTTCGCCCCTGAGGGAATCGTTCAAGTAGCGGCAAAAGATATTCGTCCATGGCGGTATTCATCTGCACCGAATCGTTCGTCTCTAAGAGAGCTTCGGCGCGGCGACGCAGTGTGGCTTCGTCGAGTGGTCTCATCAACCACACGACAGCGCTAACAGCAACCAAGAGCATAGCGATCAGTCCGGTTGTGCTATTGAATAACCAAGGAGCTGGATTGCTAAGAGGCTTGCGCTCTTTCTTCCGCCCTAGTATTTTTTCAACTTCCTTGCGATCCGCTTTAATTTGCAAGGGATTAAATCCACTAGCAACATGTTCGGCAACACTGACTCCACCAGCTGCTCGCGTGCGCGCTTGATTCAAAGCCATCACTACTGCTGCCATACTGTAAGGCCGCTGCAGAGGTTCCTTATGCAGCATTTGAGCAACCAGAGTGCTAAGCCATACAGGACAATCCAACGCAACCGACGACACGTTCGGAGGGACCGTGCGTTGAATTGAGGCGTCCAGCAATTCCGGCGAAGTATTGGCATCGAATGGTGTTTGCCCAGTGAGCATCACATAGAGAATCACTCCCAGTGAATAGACATCGGATCGCTCATTTCGCAGAGGTGGTTCCTGTAATGCTTCTGGTGCTTGGTAGACACGTTGCTGAGGTGTCAACTGCAGCGGTGTCATCCACAACGCATCATCTTCGCGTCGGATATCGGTAACCTTCGCTTGCAGTCCACCTTCGCATATCATTATTTTGTCGGGCCGCAATCGATCATGTTGCCAGCCTTGTTCGGAGGCGTACTGAAGCGCCTCAGCGATTTGTAGGGCATAATCGAGCGCGGTCTCCCAAGGCAACGAGCCGCGTCTTTGCAATAATAAATCAAGCGATTCCCCGTCGAGCCATTCGTACGCTAGGAATGCTTCTTTTTTCTCAAAGCCACCTCCATAGCAACGTGCAATCCCAGGATGACGAAGTTCTTTTAGGTCTTCGATCTGCGCGGCGAATTGCTGCTTGCTTTCCGGTGTTAAGCCCATCGGGGTCGAAAAAATTCGAATTGCGGCTGTTTTCTTTTGCTGGATATGCATCGCGCGATAGACGTTCGATCGCTTCGGGTCGATACCCAAAGGTGCTTCTAAAGCGAACGGTCCGATGACTGAGCGTGGCATAAATCCCCTGCAGTCTTAGAAAAAGCGATGAGCGATAAGCGAGGTACGCAGAAATTTACCGGGCCTGTATCATACGGCCACTAGGATAATGGTTCCAGTTTTTTGCGAACTTTCCTTTGGTGCTATTAGCCGTCCAGATCGCTGAGCACTTTGGGTGGATATGCAGTTCTCAGAGCATTTAGTACGGCGATCACATCGATCGTTTCCTGAACCAATGCTCCAGCGACAGGGGGTAACCAGCCCATCGCGGCCAGTAGCATGCCGATGATACTGACAGCCATACCGCCGACGGCGCTTTGCAGTGCAATGCGTCGCATTCGTCTTCCTAAATGCAGTAGCTCGTCGACACGTTCGAGCGAATTATCGAGAATAACCGCATCAGCCGCTTCGCTGGTGATTTCACTACCTAGTCCAAACGCAATGCCCACGGTTGCAGCAGCCAGCGCTGGAGCATCATTGATCCCATCACCAACAAAAAACGTTTTATTCTTTGCAGTTTCCTGACGTACTAATTCCAGTTTTTGTTCGGGGCTTTGCGAAGCATAGATTTCACTGATACCGACTTGCTCCGCTAAGTACTTCACTTCCTCCATGCGGTCTCCCGACACAAGGATCACACGTTGAATTCCATGGCTAGGCTGAAGATGATTGACGAAGTTGCGTCCATCGCTGCGCGGTTGATCGCGGAATTGAAAGGTACCGGCGTATTTACCATCGATAAGGATGACGCATTCCAAACCACTCTTCGTTGCTGGTAGCTGAGAACTGGATTCAGGCAATCGTTGCAGTAGAACTTTTCGGCTGGTCACTTCAATACTGTGCCCAGCGATTTGTCCGATTAATCCGCAACCAGGTTCTTCTCGTACCTGATCTACATTTTGCAGAACCAGTTTTCGATTCTTTGCCTCGTTGACGATCGCTGAACTCAACGGATGCTTCGAATACTGTTCAAGGCTCGCCACCATACGGACAAGCGTTTCCGAATTCCAGGCACTCGTTTCATGAACATCGGTCATGATGGGACGTCCGTAAGTCAGCGTGCCTGTTTTATCGAACATTGCAACGCGAATGAGATCGAGTTGTTCGAGGATCGCTGGATCTTTGATGATGATGCTGCGTCGAGCTGCTAGTGAAATCGAGCCGATGATCGTGACGGGTATACCGATCAGCAGAGGGCAGGGGGTAGCGACGACCAATACCGCGAGGAACCGCATTGCTTCGCCACTAAACCACCAAGCGAGCAAGGCGATCACTAACGCCAGCGGAGTGTATAGGGCACCGAGTTGGTCCCCCAGTCTTCGCATCTTCGGACGCCGCTGCGCCGAGTCCTGCATAACTTGCATGATTTTGGCGTACCGCGAATCTTCAACGCGACGTAGCGCTTTGATCGTTAACGCCGATGCGCCGTTGATCGCGCCGGAGATCACCGCGGTACCAGGTGTTTTGGGAACGGCATAGGGTTCACCCGAAAGGAATGATTCATCCATATTGCCATGCCCCTCAATAACCTCGCCATCGACAGGGCAAATAGCATGGGGATGGATCAGCAAGAGGTCGTTGGGATTGACCATAGCGAGCGGGATCTCCTCCCAATGGTCATCCTTGCGTCGATGGGCAATGGATGGAACGCGTTTGGCTAAGGCATCCAACACGCTGGACGCACTCCGCACGGCATACGCTTCCAGGGCTTGCCCTCCAGAGAGCATAAGGACAACGATTGCGCCTGCGAGGTACTCTTGGAGGAAAACAGATGTTACGATTGAGATACCTGCCAGAAGGTCGGAACCGAATTGTCCCCTAAGCATTGCGGTAAATAATTCCCATACAAGTGGAATTCCGCCGATAATTAAAGCTGCGAGCAGGGGCCAGTTGGCAGGTGCTTGCCAGCCCACCGCTGGTGAATTAGGGAGGGCGTATCGCAGCCAAATGTGCGCGATTAAGGTGAGCACGGTGAAAATCGCGATGAGCGTATGCACGCTGCGCAGCCAGCGAGGTAATATCCCTTCCGGAATACCTGAGAATAAGTCATCAAACCACTGCTGAAGACGTTCCATGGAAAACTCACTAGCTCAAGCGATCGACTGGTTACATCGACAACATGATACCATGCTTGAGCAATTGATCATGTTGGCGAATGAGAATTCTCACTCCGATAATCCAGAAGGTTTGGGGCAGGTCGCGGATTGTTTGGAAGAGTGCTTTCGGCCCCTTGGAATACCGTGCATTCGCAGGGATCTACAGCCAAGGCAGTGGATCGATGATTTGGGGGAAAGTCAGCAGCGCGACAGTAATCCAGCGCTCCTTTGGAATCAACGTTCGCAGTTGGAAAATAAAATCCTGCTGGCAATTCACTACGATACGGTTTATCCCAAGAATGGTCTCTTCCAGAAATGCCAGTGGCTGGATGCCAAACGTCTGCATGGACCGGGCGTGGCGGATGCAAAAGGGGGCATTGTTTGTTTGCTGTGGGGGCTCCTGGCGGCTGAACGCTTTGGGTTATTGCCGAAATTGGGCTGGAGCGTGGTGCTTAATCCGGATGAAGAGATCGGTTCGCCATGTTCGTGGCCCCTTTGGCGAGAGCTGGCTCCGCAATATCGCTATGGTCTGCTTTTTGAGCCAGCTCTTCCCGATGGTTCTCTGGTAAATATCCGTAAGGGCTCGGGGATGTTCACGGTGGTGATGCGTGGTCGAGCGGCGCATGCAGGCCGGCATTTCGAGCAGGGACGAAATGCGATCGTGGCTTTGTCGGAGATGGTCGGCGAACTGCATCGCTGGAATGGCCAGTTAGCAGGTACCACGATCAATGTAGGACGATTTGTTGGTGGGCAAGCGGTCAATGCAGTTCCTGATCTGGCAATCGCACGAATAAACGTTCGAATCAGTGATTTTCGGCAACAAGAAAGCTTCGAGAGCCGACTTTCCGAGCTGGTAAAGACCTATAATACAAGAGAGGGTTTTCAGTGCCGTTGTGATGGAGGATTCCATGCACCTCCAAAAGTTGTTTGCCCACGAACCGAGCGATTAATGGCTTCGATCTCGCAAGCAGCCGCTCAGCAAGCGAAAGAGGTTCGGTTTGTAGCGACTGGAGGGGTCAGCGACGGCAACAAATTAGCGGCGGCTGGATTGCCAAATATCGATACTCTCGGGCCTGCCGGGGATCGGTTACACAGTTCAGAAGAATGGGTAGATACAGAAAGTTTATTCGAAAACACTGAACGATTACTAAGATTGTTGGTCTTATTGCAAGCGGACTAATTTAGTACATATCGTGAATCGTCTAGCAAGGTCTTACTTCGAGGGAGAGGAGTTGGTACTGATGGCAGATCTCAAGAGTGGTTTGTTGGCTGACCAGTTTCGGCAGGACCCTCGCGTACAAAAAGCGCGAGAGTTACTGGCGGATGCCCTGCAGGATTATTCGCAGCGCATCGAAGGGGTCCAGCCTCCAAATCCATCGCTCAAGGAGGATTACGAAAAGCTTCTAGAGCGGCTGACATCAGCTCGCGGCGGTGCTCCCTATTTTCCGTATCTCAGTAGCGGCTTGGGTCGTGGGCCTTGGATCGAGTTGGCTGATGGAAGTGTGAAGCTTGACTTCATCACCGGAATCGGCGTGCATGGCCTCGGTCATAGCCATCCCAAGATGTTGCAAGCGTCTATCGATGGTGCATTGCAAGATACGGTGATGCAGGGAAATCTCCAGCAGCATCCACCCTCAATCGAACTGTGCGAACGATTGTTGCGATGGGCGAAAAAGGGTGGAGCGGCGCTTCATCACTGTTTGCTTTCTACCTCAGGTGCAATGGCCAATGAAAACGCAATCAAACTTGCGTTGCATCATCGATCTCCCGCGACTCGAATCTTTGCACTGGATCATTGTTTCGCGGGACGCTCTTTAGCGTTAGCGGCGTTGACCGATCGTCCACAGTATCGCACCGGATTGCCAGTGGTTCTTCCTGTCGATTACCTTCCCTGCTTTGATCCTAAGGATCCGCATGGCAGCACGAAGAGAGCCGTGGCCACGATGAAGCATTACTTGGCTCGTTATCCGAACCAGCATGCTAATCTTTGGATGGAATTGGTCGCCGGTGAAGGGGGTTATTATCCTGGTACGACCGACTACTTTGAAAGTCTCTGCGAACTTGCTCGCCAACACCAAGTCCTCATCACTTTTGATGAAGTGCAAACCTTCTCGCGACTGTCCGAACCATATGCGTTCCAGCATTTTGGTCTAGAGAAGTACGCCGACATTGTCACCATTGGCAAGATCACACAAGTATGCGCGACGCTCTATGGCGAGTCGCTGAAACCGAAAGGACCTTTGCTCAGCCAAACCTTTACGGCGAGTTCGGCATCGATCGCTGCAGGACTTGCGATGCTCGATTCTTTAGAGGAATCGAATTGCTTTGGCAACAAAGGGCGAAACATGCAGCGGCATAAGTATTTCGCTGGCAAACTACAATCTTTGGCGGAGCGTTACCCAGGTAAAATATCTGGTCCGTGGGGTGAAGGAATGATGATCGCCTTTACGCCCGGTGATGGCTCAGCGAAAGGCGCTCAGGATATGGTGTATCGCATGTACCACGCAGGCTTGATGGGCTTTGTGGCTGGTAGCGATCCAACCCGTATTCGGTTTCTACCTCCTCCCGGATGCACTACGGAAGAGGATATCGATCAAGCCTGTAAGATTTTGGAAGATGTTTTGAAAACTCCCACTGAAGGTTAATCGCGATGGAGATTGTACGCGCCGTACAAGCCGGTGATCTGCCGCAACTCTGGGAGTTGATCGGTCAGTCTACGGTCGGCTTAACGACGCTGCAGATCACTCGCGAACAGTTACTCGATCGAGTCGAGTTGGCTGTTTTCGCTTTCAATCGAAAGACGGAAAAGCCATCGGGTGAGCCGTATCTTTTCGTGATGGAAGATACATCGCGAGGGAAGTTAGTGGGGCTTTCTTGCGTCTTTTCAAAAGTTGGCGGATTTGAGCCTTCGTATCATTATCGCGTTCTGCAGAAAAGGCAGCACTGCGAATCATTGCATGTCACCCATGAGGTGACCGAGTTGCATTTAGAAAAAATACACGATGGCCCGACGGAAATCGGAAGCCTATTTCTCACGGAGAATTACCGTGGAAAAGGTCGAGGAAGATTATTAAGCCTCGCCAGATTTCTGTTCATGGCCCAGCATCCCTTGCGATTCAGTCAGCATGTGATTGCCGAGATGCGCGGTGTGGTGAGCGATGATGGTGACTGTCCATTTTGGGAGGGTATCGGAAGGCACTTCTTCAAGATGGACTTTCCGCAAGCCGATCGCTTGTCGACGGTGGATAAAAGTTTCATCGAGGATTTGATGCCACAACATCCTCTTTATCTTTGTCTCTTGCATCCTTCGGCTCGCGAGGTGATCGGTGTTGTTCATGAGCAAACCAAGCCGGCACTCAAGATGTTGCTTGATGAAGGATTCGTAGTCACCGATTTGATTGATATTTTTGATGGCGGTCCCCTGGTTCGGTGCCAGCGAGAAAAGATCGGTGCTATCGCGCGGACAAGAGTGGTTACATTTGAAGCGGTACAGGAGAGGATAGAAGGTGAACCGATCCTCGTTGGTACAACGGGAGCGAACTTCAGAAGTTGCTTAAGCCCTGTGCGTTTCGCGGGGAATGGTATTGAGATCCCCTCGCTTACGGCGGCTCTGCTGGACGTTCATATCGGTGAGTCACTGGCTGTGATGAATCCTCATCCATGATTTTGAACTGACTGAGTTTGTAGGAATTGTTGGTCATTCGATTAACAAGGAGAATCAGATGCACCTCGACTCAGCATGTTTATGGATCGATGGTCGATCTTTGCCAGGTGAAGGGGATCTTGCCTTTAGCCAGAACCCGGTCGATGGTGAGTTGCTCTGGTCAGGTCATTACGCATCGGTAGCCCAAGTGGATGCAGCGATCCACAGCGCGCGAGTTGCATCAAATGATTGGGCTTGTCGTTCGCTGGATGAGCGAATCGCGATTGCGAAAAATTATGCGAAGTTACTCAAGGAGCATCGCGAATCACTATCCAAGTGGATTACCCGTGAGACAGGTAAAACGTTATGGGAATCGGATACCGAAGTAGCTACAGCGATTGCGAAAGTGGATGTCTCAATCGCAGCAATCCAGAATCGACGATGGACGCAGAGTGAAAAGATAGATGGGCACAATGGGGTCACGCGATTCAAGCCGCTCGGTGTGATGCTGGTCTTGGGTCCCTATAATTTCCCTTTGCATCTGCCAGGCAGCCATATGGTTCCAGCTCTTTTAGCTGGCAATACGATTCTTTTCAAGCCAAGCGAGCAGGCACCAGCGATTGGGCAGTACCTCAATGATCTGTGGCAGCAAGCTGGTTTACCAAAAGGTGTCGTCAATCTAATACATGGCAAGGCCGATATTGCCCGTCACGCCGTCGTGCACCCTGATGTGGATGGCGTTCTCTTTACTGGAAGCTATCGCGCTGGCGCTGCCATTCATCAATCTCTAGCTGGGCAACCGCATAAGATGATCGCTCTGGAAATGGGGGGCAACAATCCGCTGGTGGTGTGCTCGCAGGGACGCGAACAGATGGGAGCGACGATTTATACGATTGTGCAATCAGCTTTCATCACCTCAGGACAACGCTGCAGCTGCGCTCGGCGTCTGATTTTGCCCGATGATAGTTTTGGAGATCTTGTTCTCGAGAAGCTGGTTGAGGCGATGCGTTTAGTGACGGTAGGGCATCCGCAGCTCGATCCGCAGCCATTTCTGGGAAGTATCATCCATCTCAAGGCGGCCCGTGAACTGAAGGAAGCAGAGGCGCGTTGGTTGGCTAAGGGAGCGAAGTCGTTAGTTGAAATGCGGGTTGACGAAAAGCATCGTACGATTTTGTATCCAGGCCTTGTCTCGACGGATGGAGTAGAACTGGAGGATGAGGAATGGTTTGGTCCTTTGCTGCGAGTCGAAAGATCGCAGGGTTTCGATCATGCGATTGAGTTGGCGAATCGTACCAGTTATGGGCTCACAGCAAGTTTGCTGGGTGGTACATCGGAACAGTTCGAATCCTTCGTGCAGCGAGTACGAGCGGGCGTAGTGAATTGGAATCGACAGACGACAGGTGCTAGTGGTCGTCTTCCATTCGGTGGTATTGGTCGCAGCGGTAATCATCGTCCAAGTGCTTATTACGCAGCCGACTATTGCTCGTATCCGATAGCATCGCTGGAAGGTGGTCTCTTAGAGTTACCGAAATCGCCTGCTGCCGGTCTTGAGGAGGTTTATCAACTATGTTCGTCGAAGTGAACTTCGATGGTCTGGTTGGGCCTACACATCACTACGGTGGTTTGGGTGTTGGCAATATAGCCTCGTTGGTAAATCGAGCTCGACCTTCCCATCCACGCGCAGCTGCACTTGAGGGGCTTGAGAAAGCATGGCTGGTTGCTCAGTTGGGGGTTCCACAGGTACTGTTGCCCCCCTTGGTTCGTCCCAACCGCGCATTGCTGCGTGGGCTCGGTTTCGAAGGTGTGTTGGCTGAGCAATTGAAGCGAGCTGCCGAGTCGGACCCGATGGCCTTATCCGCTGCGATGAGCGCCAGTGCGATGTGGACAGCGAATGCAGCGACTGTTTCGCCATCGCCGGATTGTGAAGATGGAAAGTTGCATATCACACCCGCCAACCTGATCAGTTCGCTACATCGAGGTCAGGAGGCAGGGGATCGTACTTCAATGTTTCGTTATTTGTGGCGGAGAGATCAAAGTGTTGTGGTACATGATCCTCTACCAGCGATCTTGCCGATGCGCGACGAGGGCGCAGCAAATCATCTGCGAATTACTAATCCAAGGGGAGATCGTGGATATGAGATTTTCGTTTCAGGTGACGACGATCAAGCGGCAACTTCGACCACAAAGTTTATGGTGCGGCAGACACGGCAGAGTATGCGGGTTATTGCCCGAGGTCATCATCTGAGATCGGGTCAAACATTTTTTCTGCAGCAGTCACCTACCGCTATTGATGCAGGGGTCTTTCATAACGATGTGATCTCGACAGCACATGAGCATTTATGGTTTTATCACGAGGATGCATTTGTCGATTCGAAAGATACGCTTGATTCGATTACAAAGGTATATCACGGCGATGTTGGTAGAGAGCTTGTGTTGATAAAGATTGATCGTGATCGCTTGCCCTTGGAGGAAGCAGTTAAGTCGTATCTTTTCAATTCGCAGTTGGTGACGCTGCCGAAGAATCAAGTGGACGAGCCGTCGCGAATCCATCTGATTTGTCCCTCGATCTGTAGCCGGATGGCTAATGTTCAGAATGTTATTGCTCAGTGGCAAGAGAATCGAGCAACAGGTATCGAGCAGGTGCATTATGTTTCGCTGGATGAGAGTATGGCCAATGGAGGAGGGCCTGCTTGCCTGAGATTGCGAGTCGTCCTGAGCACATTGCAAAGAAACGCTTTGCCGGCAGCGCTGTTCTTAGATCAGCAGCAGTATGACACGGTGCGTGCATGGATTCTGAAATGGTATCCAGAGACATTGACGTTAGTCGATTTGGCGGATGCCAAGCTTGCCGAACACTGTGAAGAGGCTGTACGGCAATATCCTTTCAGACATTTCTTTATCGCAGGTAAAGATTAGTGGAGCAAATCAAGCCGAAGGACATGCGTCTATAGATGTTCTGGCTACTGCTCGGTGATATCTTGCGGCTGGATGTGAGTCAGTAATTCATGGGTGATCGGCGTAATCGGCGCGATACGACTGGCCATTTTGCGAATCGATCGTTCGAAGAGATTGCGGACGGTTCGGCCATTTCCGAAATGTTCATCTCTTTCTTTATGTAATTGCATGAGATGCTTGTGTACGACCTGGGATGTCTCCGGGGGACAGTGGTAGTGATGTTGTTTGCACAGCGACTGGAAGATGCTGTGCAATTCATCAGGGCTATAGTCTTCGAAGGTTAAGTGGGTACCGATTCGTGAGGTAAGGCCTGGGTTGCTTTTAAGTAGATCATCGATTGGCTGACTATATCCAGCGAGGATTACGATAAGTCGTTGGCGATCATCTTCCATTCGCTTGAGCAGAACCTGAATTGCTTCGCGGCCAAACGCGTCCTCGCTCTCGTTGCTAACGAGGCTATAGGCTTCGTCGATAAAGAGAATTCCATCGAGTGCTTCATCGATTCGTTTATTCGCTTTGACCGCGGTTTGGCCAGCGTATTCTGCGACTAGGCCGCTGCGATCAGTTTCGATTAAATGACCTTTGCTTAGCAGGCCAAGACCTCGAAAGATGTCCGCGAGGATTCGAGCGACAGTCGTTTTTCCTGTGCCTGGATTACCCATGAAAACCATGTGCAAACTTTGTTTGGCATCAGGGAGTCCCGCTTGGCGGCGCTGCTGCTGCATGCGGAGGAAGTTAATGAGTTCCTTCACTTGATTCTTGATGGAAGCTAAACCAATCAAGGATTGTAATTGCTTGATCGCTTCTTCGAGGGAAACTTGGCTTTCCGCTGAGACCTTCACAGGCGAGGAATCTTTGGACGATTTTCCCGCGACCTCGGGAAGTGGAGTGAGTTGGTCGGGAAGGTCGCTGTGGGTTTCTGAATCGCGGCGATTGGTACCAAGTTTTAATGTCGACTGTAATTCCTGTTCGAGGGATTGGAGTGTGCGAAGTTCCTCGGGAGAAATCGAGCCATCAAGTTTGGTAAGAATGTTTGCGAGTCGTAGGCCACCTGTGAAAACATCGCTGCGAAATGGTTTAAGAGTACTAGAGCGAAGGAAGGGATTGAGTAATTGATTCCAGGTGAGTTTCTTTGAATCGACCATCAAGCCTTGCCAAGCGGTTCGCAGTTCGGCGGCTTCGAGTTGTCGATCCCAGAAGTGCTCGATGAGCAGCGCTCCGGCAGCTTGTTCCAGCGGTGACCATTTTCCATCGGATCTGACAATCTCGGTATATAGTTTGAGAACGAAACCTCGATAGAGATCGTTCATACGGATGGTCATTTGATAGACATCAAGACCTGCTTGATTTGCGCATTGGTCTAGCAAGCTTTTGTCTTGGGGAACGAAAGCTTTACGGCAGTCGTTCAAGGTCTCTTTAATCTCTTGTTGCCAGTTGAACATGATGATTGGGATTTAGAAGGTTCGTAGAGAAACCTGATCTTCTGTCTCTAGCGGTAGAAGTCGATCCAGTTGATTTCTAATTGATCAGGGTTATTCGATGTTAGCTCTGATGGAATGCGGACTTGAAAGAAAGAGCCTTCCGGTAGTGGGATGGTTTTTGGAGTATCTGCTTGCGGCATGACCTTAACGAATTGATTTTCGAGATCAGATGTTTTGTACTGCGAGTCGTTGAGTTTCACAGTGGTTGATAGATCGCCATGGGAGGAGACGCTGATTTCGGCGACATTGGAAGTCGAAGCGATTTTGAGCGATTCGAGTCCACGAAGTGGTAGTTGAAGCATGATCGTGGATGGCCAGCCCGCTTCAGGACGCAGGATTAGGCCACGTCCGATGGCTTTTCCATCTTCGGTACGAGCGATGAGTTGTTCCGGAGTGGACTCAACGATTTTTAGAGGATCGATTATTTCTTTTTCCTTTTCGGGGGGAGTGTTGGCCGCAGGAAGAGTTGTCGATTCCAAGGGGTTACTTGAAGTGGTTGACGGTTCAGGGGAGGGCTGTTTCGAAGGGGTGGTGGGACAGCCGGTGAGGAGTAACATCAGAATCGCAAACGGCCAGCTTCTGTGGCGACTGTCGATGAAGCATCTTGAAAACATCATACGGTGCTTGCTTCTGTTTGTAATGTCAGTCAAGATCATTCGCTGCGATCTCCATCTCTAACAGGGCGTTTCGAACTGGGTGAAAAGAAGCGTAAGATGACCAAAGATATTTATACGGTTGCTGGCGTCCAAATGGACGTGCAGATTGGCGAAGTTGAAAAAAATCTTGCAGACATGTTGCATACCATGCGACATACTTCGGCCGCTACTGCGGATTTGGTTGTGTTTCCTGAGTGTGCCCTGACAGGCTATTGCTTCGAGACACGCGAGGAGGGGTGGCAATATGCACAAACGATTCCTGGCCCAGCGATCGAGGCATTTACGAAGCTTTGCCATGAGCAAGACCAGTATGCAGCTTTTGGGCTGTTAGAGAAAGAGGGTGATAAGCTCTACAACAGCTGTGCGCTGGTTGGACCCAGGGGGCTTGTTGGGGTTTATCGTAAGGTTCATCTTCCCTATCTCGGCGTCGATCGATTCGTGGATCCTGGGACGGAAGGTTGGCAGGTTTACGATTGCAATGGGTTGAAGGTGGGGATCAATATTTGCTATGACGGTTCTTTTCCTGAAGCCTCGCGCGTGATGTCTCTTGCCGGGGCAGATATCATTTTGCTTCCGACCAATTGGCCACCAGGGGCGGATACGTTCGCGAAGTATTTGCCCAATGCTAGAGCGTTGGAAAATGCGGTTTACTTTTTCTCTGTCGATCGCGTTGGTAGCGAACGGGGCTTTAAGTTCATCGGCTACAGTCGTTTGTGTGACACCAATGGTAATCCGGTTGTCGATGCTCCCCATGCAAACCCCGAGGTATTGATCGGGCAGGTCGACGTTCGTCGCTCGCGCAGCAAACGACTTGTGCGAGTACCGGGTAAGCATGTGATCGATCGATTCGCGGATCGTCGACCAGAGCTTTATGGCGATGTCTGCAAACCCCACGGTTTGGTGCGGAAGGTCGATTGAAGAGTTGGGCTTTTGGGTCGCTTGCGAACTTCTGGCTATTTCATGTGACTTGTTGTAATTGTTGCCCGAAAAGAGATTAAATCGAGGTTTATTAAAACGCAGCTAATAGAAATCATATGAATCCAACTCAATGTCTTTTTTGAGTTGCGATTCGGTGATTTTTACTTTCTAGCCCGGAAGTAGGATGGTGCAATTACGTGTCTACTGAATGGGAGTTGGACATGACGCAAAAAGAACTATTGCTGGCGATCGAGGCCTTGCCCAAAGAAGTTCAATTCGCTCTCGCGAACTCAGTGTTGGCTCGCTTGGCAGTCGAGGGTCCGCTACCAATCTCTGAGCAACTGAAAGCGGAGTTTACGAAACGCGAGGAGGCGTTTTTTTCCAACCCACCTAGAGGCGAGTCTTGGGAATGCGTGCGCGAGGAACTATTCGGGAAGTGAAACGAGTAGCAGTTGTTATTGAGCCTGAGGCCAAGGCAGATATCCGTGCTGCCCGAGACTACTATTTGGACAAAGGCGATCAAACATCCGAACGATTCAGTGATGAACTATTTACGCATTGGATCTATTGTCGCGACATCCCGATTCCGTTGCTGTTGCATTTGGTCGTACCCGTCTCAAGCCAATGCGTTACTTCCCGTACATCATTGGATATATCTATTTAGAAGGCGTGGTCCATGTGACGGGTGTTCAATACGGTGGATTGGGTTGGGGTGAATTTGATCGCCGATCATTATAAATTTGGATGGCTACCTTAATATCCGATGCCTTAATCAATGCAATAAGAAACTTTGAGATGCAACGGATCAGCAAAACGATTCCGAAAAAGCTCAAAACGCAAGTAGGCCGAAGTTTTGAAGCGGGGACCAAGAGTATCAATCAGAGATTGGTTTCTCTGAGTAAATAAAGCAAGAGAGCGGAGGAAACAAAGCTTCAAGGTCGCCAGAGCCACTTCATCGACTCGGGTAGAATCGCTCCGCCATGTGTCCCGTTGTGTCCACCATCACCGTAGACAAATTCGTAATCATATTTTGCGAATTTTAACGAGGCGGCCATCTCTTGATTGGCAAGAGGCCAATTGCCATGTTCGTTGTCCAGGTCATTTGAACCGTCCTGCAAAAAGATACGGATCGGTTTGGGTGGTGTCTTGCGAATCATCGCATGGTAGACGTGACCACCGCGAATGTTAGTGAAACTACCGACGTGGCTGAGTACCTTGCGAAAAGCATCGGGGCGTTCCCAGGCAACCGTGAACGCGCAGATGCCACCGGAACTGATTCCACAAATGGCTCGTTGGTTCGGGTCATCCGTTAGCTTGTAAGTTTTGCCTACCTCCGGCAAGATCTCCTCGAGCAAAAAGCGAGCGTATTGATCGCTGAGAGTGTCGTATTCGAAGCTGCGATTTTCGGGTGTAGGTTGCCAGCCTGGTTTTTCAGGAAGGCTTTCCTTCTTGTGACCAGGATCGATGAAGATACCAATCGTTACGGGCATCTCTTTGCGATGAATCAAATTGTCCATCACGATCGTCGCGCGAAATTGACCTGTTGGATTGACGTAAGCATGGCCATCCTGGAACACCATCACCGCGGCTGGCTGATCTTCGCGATATTGAGCCGGTACATAGACGGAGTATCGACGTATGGTGCCTGGAAATATGGTGCTCTTCCAAATGTGTTCAGTCACCTTTCCTTCCGGTACTCCTTCTTGGCGCTGTGAATCGGGGCCAAGCTTATACTGCGAATCATCGGCATTTGCCGAATCATGATTCAATAGTGCGACAGAAAAAACGAGAGTGGTCAGTAGCAGGTAAATGATTTTCATATGGTAAAGCCCTAAAAATGAACCAGTGAATTTCAATTAGGAGAGTTTTTAGTGGGAAGGGTAATGTTCTGCGAATAGGATTGCTGAGTGAACGACTAGTAGCCAATCGCCATACCATCTTTACGGCACTCGGTCGCTCCTTCAAGGATACCTCGTTCCCAATCAATACGGATTGCCTGATAGCCGCCGAAACCGGTTCCTCGCGCGGATCGAACGACGTGGCCTTTTTGGCGCAGCGCATCGAGAGTCGATTGTGGGAAGGTGGTCTCTGCTAATACTTCACCTCCATGTATATCGCCCGGCAGTCCAGTCGGAGTCGCGCTACCTTCATGGTTGACGCGGGCGGCATCGCCAGCCATCTGTATGTTCATTCCAAAGTCGAGCCAATTGACGATCACCTGCGCATGTCCTTGGGCTTGCATGTCACCACCCATCAATCCGAAGACGAGTACGGGTAAATCATCTTTGGTCACCATCGCTGGAATGATGGTGTGGAAGGGTCGTTTGCCTGGCTCGAGTCGATTGGGATGATTGTCGTCTAGGGCGAAAAGGGCTCCACGATTCTGCAGGGCAAAGCCAACATCATCGGGCACAATTCCACTGCCGAATCCATGGAAATTGCTTTGAATGAGCGAGCAGCAGTTACGATCTTTGTCAACAACGCATAGATAGATCGTGTCCGCTTGACCTGGTCGAGGATCTCCTGGCGGAATATCTGTTGCAGCTCGGTCGGATCGAATACGTTGGTTTTGTTTCTGTGCGTATTGATCGGAAATCAATTCGGAAACGGGAACATCGACGAAACTTGGGTCTGCGTAGTAACGAGCGCGATCGGCATATGCTAGTTTTTTCGCTTCAATCAGCAAGTGCAGATAGTCCGGTGTGCCCCAGCCCAACGACTTCAAATCATGCTGTTTCAAAATCTGTAACATCTCCAAGGCAGCGATCCCTTGGCCGTTGGGTGGAAGTTCCCAAACGCGATGGCCGCGATATTCGATCGAAACGGGCGCGTCCCAGGTGTTGCGATGTTCGGTAAAGTCTTGCAGCGAGAAGAAGCCACGATTTTTGTTACTGAAGTCGACGATTCTTTGTGCGATCGATCCCCGATAGAACGCGTCGGCGCCACGTTCGGCAATCAGTCGATAGCTGCTCGCGAGATTAGGATTGCGAAAGACGTCGCCCGCTTGCGGAGGCAATCCATCGCTGCTGAGAAAAGTGGCTGCGGATGTTGGCCAGGCAGATAGTTTTTTCTGAGCACCTTGCCAGTAGCCAGCGATCACTGGTGAAACAGGAAAGCCCTCTTCCGCTTCGCGAATGGAGCTTGTGAAAAGATCTTTCCATGGGAGTTTACCGAATCTTTGGTGAAGATCGTGCCAGCCGGAGACGCATCCAGGTAGCGACCAACTTAAAGGGGAATCGTTCGGAATCGTTTCGATACCGAGTGACTGTACGTGCTGTCGTGTGAGCGACTTTGGTGCGCGGCCGCTGGCGTTGAGACCATGCATCGTTTTTGTTTTAGCATCCCAGACGATTGCAAATAGGTCGCCACCGATCCCGCAGCTCATCGGCTCAACGACACCGAGCATCGCATTGGCTGCGATTGCTGCATCAACGGCCGTCCCACCGCGCTGCAGCACTTCCAATGCGGCGAGAGTCGCACGAGGATCGCTGGTGCAAGCCATGCCGTGGCGAGCCATCGTGACGCTGCGCGTTTGATGATCGGGGCCTGATGGACGAGAAGGACCTAAGATTTCAGATGGAGATTTATCGGACGGTTGTGCGAAAGAAACGCTATTCATTGAAGCGAGAAATCCAAGGATAAGCGAAAGCGTAGTGGTAAGCGATAGGAAAGAAAACCGCATAGACTTTTTCCGAAACCACATGGTGAATTATTAGACTCTTGATTGCTAGGGTAATGAATTGACGCCGCCACTGGCAATCCGAGCAGGTTGCTTTTCGGGCAAGAGTTTTTCGAAGGCTAAGTTTTGCTGGGATGGTTTGATGAAAAGTGTCCCCACACGGGGTACGAGAAGGCATTTGTAGTCCCAATCGATTGCTGCCCGGAACGAGGTGGTTGCTATATGGCAATGACGGGTCTCATTCCGTTAGACTAATCCTCCGTTACTATCCCCTTTTTCCCGCCTATTGCATCAGTGAGGTGCCGCGCATGTTGGGTCGAATGTTTCGTGTTCTGATGCTGCTGGTTTGTATTTCCAGCAGTGGCTTGGTGTTGGGACAAGAGTCTTATCCCGACCATCCTGATTCGCTTCCTAAGGAAGGTGTTCCGAAGGGAGAGGTGCGAGGACCGTTTCCTTTCGAGAGCAAGATCTTTCCAGGCACGAAGAGATCGTACTGGGTTTATGTTCCAGCACAGTATAAGCCAGAGAAGGCAGCCTGCTTGTTGGTGACTCAAGATGGTTTGGGTATGGCAAACTCGTGGCGCTTGCCGACTGTGATGGATAATCTCATTCACAGCGGCGAAATGCCGGTGACGATCGGTCTGTTTATTGATCATGGTATTGTGCCTGCGCCGAATGAAAATGCACAGCCTCGTTTCAACCGTAGTTATGAATACGATTCGCTGGGTGATCGCTATGCGAGGTTCTTGATCGAAGAGATGATTCCGGAAGTGAAGAAGTCTTACTCGATCAGCGACGATCCGAGTGATCGTGCGATAGGAGGAGCGAGTTCGGGGGCTATTTGCGCGTTTACGGTCGCATGGGAACGGCCTGATCAATTCCGCAGAGTTCTCAGTACCATCGGAACGTATGTTGGCTTGCGTGGGGGCGATGTCTACCCGACGTTGATTCGCAAATACGAGAGCAAGCCGATCCGTGTATTTCTTCAGGATGGGAACAAAGACTTAAATATCTATGCCGGTGATTGGTGGACAGCCAATCTCGATATGCTCTCGTCGCTTAAATTCGCTGGCTATGAAGTCGAGCATGTGTGGGGTGAAGGTGGTCACAATGGCAAGCATGGTGCGGCGATCATGCCTGATGCATTGCGCTGGTTATGGAAAGGCTGGCCTGCGAAGGTTGAGGTTCCTTCTGGTACAAAACGTCAACTTGATCTGACGATTCCAGGAGAAGGGTGGAAGTTGGTTAGTGAAGGACACCGTTTCACTGAAGGGCCAAGCGTCAACGCGGCGGGCGAGGTATTCTTCAGCGATGGGGGCCAAGGGAAGATTTTTAAAGTAGGTCTCGATGGTAAGGTAAGTGTGTTTGTCGAAAATAGCCAAGGCATCAACGGTTTGATGTTTGGTCCTGACGGAAAACTCTATGGTTGCCAAAGCGGCAAGAAGATGATTGTGCGTTTCGATGCCAGTGGCAAAGAAGAGGTGGTATGCGAGAACACAACATGCAATGACATCTGTGTGATGCGCAATGGTTTGTACTACACCGATCCTGATAACAAGAAGATTTGGTTTTCGGATTTCAACGGGCAACGCAAAGTCGTCGATGAGGGGATCGCTTATTCGAACGGTTTAGCGGCCTCTCCAGATCAAACGCTGTTGAATGTTGCAGATACCAAAGGGAAGTTTCTGTACAGTTTCCAAATTCAGCCCGATGGTGGATTGGCGTACAAGCAAACGTATGGTTATCTGCATCAGCCTGATGACGCGACGGACAGCGGAGCGGATGGTTTAGCGATGGATAAAGAAGGGCGTTTGTATGTTGCCACTCGCATGGGTGTTCAGGTGATGGATCAGTTGGGACGCTGCAACATTATTTTGGAGAAGCCGCAGCCGGGCTGGTTAGCGAATGTGGAGTTTGGTGGTCCCGAGATGAATGTGCTGTATGCGACGGCGGGCGACAAAGTGTTTTCGCGTAAGCTCAATACTCGCGGTGTGGTTCCTTGGCAGGATCCGGTCAAGCCACCGAAGCCTGGTCTCTAGTGTTAGTATAAGTGGGGCTATTTAAAGTACTGGATAATAATTCGATAACTAATATAGCGCCATCGATCTGAGATAAAGTGTTGTCATAGTGACACACCTGTTTGAAAATCATTCTCATTGGGGCCTACTGATCCAACGATTAGTAGGCCTCTTCGCTTTGGTGATGAACGCATGTGGAGAAATGAATTTGCCCTGCCAGTGTTCGAGCCGATGTTTGTACCAGGTGTCCAACCGAGCGATGTTGTGCCATGATTGGGAGAATGCAGAGAAAAGTATGATTGGCCAGAACGAAATCATGTTGTTCGGAATAGAGCAAGTGGTTGGTATTAATCGTGTTGCGATTGTGCAGCGACCGACTTGCCGTTTTGTCGTTTGATAAAAAAGTTTTTTTGTGATGACAGTTTGAGAAGATCAGTCGTCTCGACTTTCTCTTGCAACGATGGATGATCCGAATTCGCTGGATGTATTTTTTTGTGAGATCTATTTGATAGAGAGTGAGGATCAACGAAATCGCAGTAAGGAAAAATGAATGCAATGCATTTCGATTGATGAAGCGAGTGATGATTTTGCGATTTGCGAAAATCTTTCAGTCGAGTTGCTTTTGGGGGTTGTAATGAGCAAATAAAAAGAGAGGATGAATGTGGGTTTCATCTAGGGCTATTCGTGTTGCGTTCGAATCATCCTGCTAATTGCGATTAGTTGCATCGTAATTTTCGGGTCTTCTTTGTTGGCTAATCGGGGGCCAACACTTCCAGGGATTTAAACGAGACGCGATCGTTTTCGCAAGAAAATGGTCGTGAGGGTGTTTTCGTCGTTGCGGCGAATTGGTTACGGATGTGGCCACCATTTTTGTTAGTGCCTTACCCGGTCAAGGCCTTTTATTCAGTCGCGCGGGCTTCCTTTTTTTTGAGGGACACGGGAATGAAGAGGGCTGGTGTATTTCAGTTATTGATGAGTCCTTTGGCGTGGGATGTATTTCGTACGGCAAAGGCATCTGATGGCATGCTGCGAATGATTGGCAAGCCTCATTTGAATCGAGCAGAGAATGGAAGCTTTGTTGCTCGAGTGGACCATTTGCAGGTGGCGAAGGATTCGCTGACTATTGATCTGTGGGGCAATCGCGAGACGGTTGTGATCACATCGACGGCTGGGGATCCATCCACCGAGGGTCATCGCCTTGCCCAGAAGCTGGGTTGTGTTGAAGAAAAGGATGGGAACATCGTTGCGAAAACGGATGCGCCCTTAATGGTCATCCTGGTGCTCAATCAAAAGGATCGTGACGGCTGGCATGGGATGGTGGTGTATCAAGGGGTGATTTATCCCTTGGACTGTTACGAGATTATTGGCGAGTCGCACGGTGGTGCTGTAGGAGGCAAGCGCTTTCGCAAGGGGCGAAAAGAATCGTACTTAAATGTGTTCAGTCGATCGAACATCAATCTGTCGGGGATTCATTCAGGCATTGGAGAGGAGATCGCCAGAGGCCTCGGTAATCGACAGATCAAGCGTCTGCGGTTGATTGAAGATGGATGGGCAGAGTTGTCCTTGGTTAGAAAAGGGAAGCGTTGCCAGGTTGTCTATAAGAACGCTTTAGGCGCTGCTGTGAAGTTGGCCAAAGCTTTTCCCAACATGGGTTTAACGTTTCTCAAGAGCAATCCGAAGCAGTTGACGCGAGATACGGCCCAGATTGGTCCAACCAATTTATATGTCAGTTGCCTGGATAGTTACCACGATCGTTTGGTCATTAATCACTTGGCGTTGACTCATCACTTGGCTCCTCATCTTGATGTATGTTCCGAGCGATTGATCATTGATGGTGGTCAGCGCGATGTGGTTGATGTGCGTGTGACGTTTCCTGGAAGCAATTGCCAATATTGTCTCCCTGTTCTGGTCGTCAATGGTCAGGAAATGAACAAGAGAATCTTGCTGACACGAAGTCGATTTTGTGGTACCGAGTCCACGAAACTTCTGAGCAGTGAGAAGGTGTCCAAGGAGATTGCAACCGAGGCCGCCCAAGTTGCACTGGGAATGATCGAGAGAATCTTCGAAGGTGAGCTAAATGGCGAATGCTGGATGCGTTTGAAAAACGATGGCGAAGGTGGGCCTATCACTTGCACGCAGATCACGCGCCGCGATTGCTTAATTGATTGTGGTTGCTGGAATGGCCTTTCGCCGTGATCGAAAGTTGAACTAGCTTGAATGAGGCGATCTCGGATGCTTTTTGGCTCCGAGATCGCTTTAGCTATGATCATTTAAAAAGAGCGGTGCTGAAGTATCGTTCGGCTCGATCGCACAAGAGGGTTACAACGCAGGAGGATGGTCCCAGTTGCTGGGCGATCCGCAGTGCAGCAGTAACATTCGCGCCAGACGATGTACCGACTAGTAAGCCATATTCTTTCTGTAGCCGTTTGGTCATCGCCATGGCATCGGCGCTCGATACTTTGATTTCTCCATCCAGTGGCGCTCCCTGCAGTAGCGGTGGGATGAATCCATCGGCAACACCTTCGATCATGTGACAGCAGGGCATTTCTCCAGCCAGCAGAGCAGCTTCGGCAGGTTCCATCGCCATGATTTTCGCTTTGGGATATCGAGCTTTAATCGCTTTACCTACACCCGCAAGCGTTCCACCCGTGCCGAAGCCAGTGACAAAAGCATCGATAGGACGAGGCGTCTGTTCGATGATCTCAACACCGGTGGTATGTAAATGGTCTTCCACATTGAGGACGTTTTCGAACTGCTTGGGAAGGAAGTAGCGCGGTTCTTTGGCTGCCATTTCCAGCGACATATCGATTCCTGTTTGGTATCGCCCTTCGCTTTGAAAGAGAATGAGTTCGGCGCCGAGTTGGCGAATGAGCATGCGACGTTCTTGGCTTGCCCCTTCGCTCATTAGGATAGTGACACGGTAGCCCATGGCGGCTCCTAGCATCGACAGTGCTATTCCCGTGTTGCCGCTGGTGCATTCAAGGATGATGGAGTCATCTTTGAGTAAACCACGTTTTTCTGCGTCGACCAGAACGGTCTTTGCAAGCCGGTCCTTGATGCTACCGCTGGGGTTGAGGAATTCGCATTTGCAGTAAAGCGTGATTCCTTCCTCTTGGAAAAACAGCGGAATCATTCGGGTATTGCCAATCAACGAAAGGATGGCAGCAGCCCGCTTGCGTTTGGGTTGATATTCACCGCTCATGGTTACAGTCCTAGTTCTTGTTTCACCTCAGTAAACGCATCGATTGCGAATTGAATATCTTCGCGCGAATGCGCTGCAGAAATCTGAGTTCGAATACGAGCTTTACCTTGAGGAACTACCGGATAAGAAAAGCCTATCACATAAACGCCTCGGGCCAGCATTTTTTCCGCGAACTGTCCAGCGAGTTTTGCATCTCCGAGCATGATAGGGGCGATCGGATGGTGGCCGGGCAGGATGCTGAAGCCACGTGCGGTCATTTGTTCGCGGAAAAACTGTGTATTGGCTTCCAGTTTGTCGCGTAGTTGGGTTGATTCGCGAAGCAATTGCAGGGCTTTCAGCGAAGCTCCGGCGATACAGGGAGCAAGGGTGTTGGAGAAAAGGTAGGGTCGCGATCGTTGACGCAATAGCTCGATGATTTCTTTCTTACCGCTCGTATATCCACCAGATGCGCCGCCAAGTGCCTTACCAAGGGTGCCCGTCATCACATCGATACGGTCCATCACGCCATGAAGTTCGTGAGTCCCCCGGCCCGTCTTACCCATAAAACCAACCGCATGGGAATCATCGACCATAACCATCGCTTTATACTTATCGGCAAGTTCACAGACCGCTGGTAGGTTGGCGATATAGCCATCCATCGAGAAGACGCCATCGGTTGCGATCATGCGATAGCGAGCCGAGGAAGCTTCTTTCAATTTCTCTTCCAAATCCGACATGTCGTTGTTGCGATAGCGGAATCGCTGAGCTTTACAGAGTCGAATTCCATCGATGATGCTTGCGTGGTTGAGTTCGTCGGAGATGATGGCATCTTCAGGTCCAAGAAGCGTCTCAAAGAGACCTCCGTTGGCATCGAAGCAGGAGCTGTAAAGAATCGTATCATCCATTCCAAGGAATTGAGAGATCGACGATTCGAGTTGTTTGTGGATCCCTTGTGTTCCGCAGATGAAGCGGACGCTCGCCATACCATAGCCCCAGCGATCCAGTGCTTCATGGGCAGCCTTAATGATCTCCGGATGTTCCGCGAGACCGAGATAATTATTGGCGCACATGTTGAGCACTTCTCGGCCACCAGTTACGCGGATGTGAGCATCTTGTGGCGTATCGATGACGCGTTCATTTTTGTACGTTCCCGCATCGCGAATTTGCTGCAGGGTTTGCTGTAGATGTTCAGTAAATGGCCCCATCATTGGCATCGGTTCCTAAATGAGATCGTTGTACAAATAGGGTTTAAAGTAAGTTGACGGATTATTGCCAGTTGAGAATGACCTTGCCCGATTGGCCCGTCTTCATCGCAGCGAAGCCTTTTTCGAATTCCGTGTAATGAAAGCGATGCGTGATAACCGGTTCGATATCCAAACCGCTTTCCAGCATCACGGACATCATATACCACGTTTCATACATTTCTCGTCCGTAGATACCTTTGATCGTGAGCATGTTAAAGACCACGATATTCCAATCGATTTCGATCGGTTCGGCGGGGATCCCCAGCATCGCAATCTTCCCGCCATGACACATATTGGAAAGCATGTCGCGAAAAGCTTGTGGATTACCCGACATCTCCAGTCCGATATCGAAGCCTTCTTTCATGCCGAGTTCCTTTTGAACTTCGGCGAGCGACTTGGTTCGTGTGTCGACGGCAACAGTCGCTCCCATTTTCTTCGCGAGTTCGAGGCGGAATGGATTCACGTCCGTGATGACAACATGTCGTGCGCCTGCATGACGTACGATCGCGGCGGCCATGATGCCGATTGGACCCGCGCCGGTAATAAGAACGTCTTCACCAAGAGCGTTGAACGTTAGCGCCGTATGTACGGCGTTGCCGAAAGGGTCGAAGATCGAGGCAACGTCGCGGTTGATGTCAGGTCGATGATGCCATACGTTCGACATAGGCAGGGCGAGGTATTCCGCAAAGGCACCTGGCCGATTGACTCCAACACCTTGGGTGTCTTTACAAAGATGACGTCGGCCGGCAAGACAATTGCGACAACGACCGCAAACCACGTGACCTTCACCACTGACGACTTCGCCTGGGAAGAAGTCGTGTACGTTGTCACCCACTGCGACGATCTCACCGACAAACTCGTGACCCACTACCATGGGGACTGGGATCGTTTTTTGGGCCCATGCATCCCATTTGTAAATATGAAGATCGGTTCCACAGATCCCGGTACGATCGACGCGAATCAAAACGTCATTGATGCCATATTCGGGAATGGGGACATCCTCGAGCCAAAGGCCAGGTTCAGCGTGCCGTTTTACCAGTGCTTTCATCGTCTCTGCCACAGAAATCTCTCTTTGGTAAAAGCCCAAAAGCGTAGTTGTTGTAAATCGGGGTCATCGAATTTCGCGATCGATCGGAATTGTCCGCAGATCGTCATCCGATTCAGTGTATACTATATTGGAATCGTTGTTCAATATGGTAGACGGCGATCTTTCAGCGGCAAGAGAAAACGACAAGAACCTTGTTGTCGGTGGCTGGTAAGTTTCGGTATCAGGGCAATTTCGGCCACCGCGGATCATTTAGTGGGTTATTTCGATGGTCAAGAAAAAGGGTAAGAAAAGTACCGAGAAGATCGCTGACGCGGTACAGGATCCATCCAGCGTTTTAGAAGATTCGGCTACCGTAGGAGATCGCGCCGAAGCGCTCAGTCGGCATCTCGGTGAGCGTGTTAATCAGCTCCGAACCGCGAGGCAATGGTCGCTCGATCGACTTGCGACGGCTAGTGGCGTTTCCAAATCGATGCTGAGTCAGATCGAGCGGCAGCAGACTAATCCCACGCTGGCTGTTACGCTGCGCATCGCTCAGGCGTTCGGAATGTCGTTAGCAGATCTCGTAGAGTCGCCAGCGATCAGTTCGGCGATACAAGTAATTCGAGCTGAGGATCGTACTTATCATTATCGTTCGGATCGTTTAGTGCGTATCCGCACGCTTAGTCCGTTGAATCTGGAAAAGGATGTCGAGTTTTACGAAGTGCAATTAGAGCCGCGTGGTGTGCTACGTAGCTCCGGTCACTTTCAAGGGACTCGCGAATTTTTGACGGTCGAGCGAGGTACGGTTCGTATTGAATCGGGGCGTGATACCGAAACGTTGCAATTAGGTGATTCAGCCAACTACCAAGCCGATATCGAGCATGCGTTAGTAAACGTCGGGAAAGAAGAGGCGGTTGTATTCCTGGTAGTGATATATAAGTGATTGCTCGATCGCGATAGATGCAATGAGAAGACTAAGTAGCCTCCTCGCCCAAGACCTAAACAGCAATGCTGACCACTAGCTCTTGAGAACGCCTGGTAGCGCCTCGGTGCTGTCCGCAAAGCTTGGTACGGGAGTCCCAAGGGCGTCGAGCATAGAGACGTAGAGATTGGATAGTGGAGTGTTCTTGCCGAAGGCGACGTGACGTCCCGTCTCGATGCGGCCGCCTGCTTGGCCAGCCAGCACGATCGGAAGGTTATGCGGATCGTGGGCATTGCCGTCGCGAAGATCGCTACCGAACATCACCATCGAATTTTCGAGCAGTGATTTTTCCCCATCGCGAATTTGTTTCATGCGTTCGATCATGTAAGCATATTGTTCGATATGCCATTTTGCGATGCGTTCATACTGGCGAAGTTTGTCTTCTTCGTTCTGGTGATGCGACAAAGAATGATGGGCATCCGATACACCTTCAAGCCAAGCGAAGTTAATATTGCTGACCGAGTTTCCGAACATGAAGGTCGCGATGCGTGTTGTATCCGTTTGGAATGCGAGGATCATCAGGTCGATCATCAGTCGACAATGCTCTTGATGCGACTCAGGAATTTTTTCGCCAGGTTTTGCGACGCCATCGTAAGGACTTCGCGGCTTCCAGGCTTGGCCTTGGGCGTTATCGAGTCGCGACATACGTTGTTCAAGCGAGCGAACCGATTCGAGATACTCATCGATGCGACGTCGATCGTTGGCACCGATCTTGTCCTGGAGCGACGCTGCATCTTCCATAACCAGATCGAGTACTGATCGATCCGCCTGGAGGCTTGCGCCACCTTGCTGGCCGGAGCGCAGGATACGTTCGTAGGCTAGGCGGGGATTGATTTCTTTAGCTAGTGGACTGGTGGGGCCGCGCCAGGCGATGTGGGCGCCATAGACGCGTGTGTAACCAACCACACCATCGATTCCGACCGCGACCGGTTCGATCCCGAGTTCGATCGATGGCAGTGGCGTGAGGTGCCCGATCTTTTGTGCAGCGACTTGATCCATCGATACGCCGTTGCAGTTGAGGTCGACACCAACAGTCTTATTGATCGTTGTGCTGGTGAGAATTCCAGCCGTCTTCACATAATGGCCGTCACCCGAATTACTGTTTTTATTCCAGAGATTGGTTAGCACCAGTAGATCTTTTTGATGTGCCGCTAGAGGCTCTAAGATCGGTGATAATTTGAAATCGGCTCCTTCTTGTTCCGGTGTCCATTTTTTTGGAGGAACACCGTTGGGCATAAAGAGAACTGCCATGCGAACGGGAGCGTTTGCTGGCGGGCTCGTTTCATCCGCTGAAATGAATCGATGTCGCTGCATCGCTTCCAGCCAAGGTAGGGCTAAGGAAACTCCAACACCACGAAGCAGAGTACGTCGAGAGAGCGTCTTGTTTCGAAGAATGTTCATGGCGTTTTGTCTTATTTAAAGGGAAGTTTGTTGACTCTATTCTTATTCGTCGTGGAGGTTTCGTAACCTCCTTGATGGTGTTTTACATTTTAAGGTTTTGCGACGTTAGCATCCTTGGTGAGTTCTACGTTGGTCGGTGGCCTTAGTTGCATGGGGGGACTTTTCAGGATACCCATGATCAGTGTGTGGATTTTGTAATCGTTAGCTTTCAGGTCGGCAACGAGGTTGTCGACAACGCAGTAATCGCTGTCCACAAGGCCGCGTCCCAGTGCGTAACCTAAGAGCTTTACCGTGAAATGTCGGACGAATTGATCTTTCCGCTGCATGAGGAATTTCTTCAGGTCGCGAGCTCCCTGAAAGGTTTCACCGCTGATCCATTGTCCGGTGGCATCAATAGGGAGATCATTTTCCTTCTCGCGATAACGCCCAATGGCATCGAAATTTTCGAGGCCAAAGCCGATAGGATCCAGGGAGTTGTGGCAGGCAGCACAGGTTGGATTGGTGCGATGGATCTCGAGGCGTTGCCTGAGCGTCTTGCCAGCGATGTCTTCCGGTTTTTCACTGAGTGGTTCAATGTTTGGTGGAGGAGGTGGTGGAGTGGTTCCTAACAGAGTTTCCATCACCCATTTCCCGCGAAGTACTGGGCTGGTGCGATTGGGATAAGAGGAAACGGTCAGTGGGCCAGCCATTGTCAGAATGCCGCCACGTACATGTTCGGGTGGGAGTTGGCATTTGATCAAATTCTGAACTAGATTCTCGGGGCGATTCTCTTTCAGTCCGTAGAATCCGAAAGTTTCGCCGTTGACATAAACGTAATCGCTTTCGATGAATTCCAGGATGCTACGATTTTCTTTAAGCATGTCTTGGAAGACGAGCACTGGTTCCTCGCGGAAGGCGGCTGCCAGTTCATCATCGAACTTTGGAAACATGGTTGGATCGGGTTTAATTTGTCGACCGATTTCGCGTGTTCCCAGCCATTGTCCGATAAAGCTTTCGGCCATCGATCTGACTTTGGGGCTCTTGAGCATCCGTTCGGTTTGCTCGCGTAAGACTTGCTCTTGTTGTAAGGATCCATCGTCTGCATGTTTTCTAAGGTCGCGATCGGGCATTGTGTCCCATAAAAAATACGACATACGAGTCGCGAAACTGAAAGCGTCTATGGTCTGCGGCTTGTCGCCTGGGACTGGTGGTTCGACAAGAAAAAGAAACTGTGGCGATACCAGAACACCTTGCAGTGCATAATAGATCGACTGTTCGAACGAAAGATCCCGTTCGCTTGCTTTTCGATAAAGCGACATGATTCGCTCGACTTCCGATTCCTGGGGTGGTCGTCGAAAAGCGCGACTCATGAATCGCTCAAGCACTTCTTTCGCAGCTTGCTCAGCGGGTTTCGATTCACTGGGAAGCGTATGGAAGATCAGCTTGCGAGACGATTCATCTTTCGCCGAGTAATCGAGCGCCTCTTTGGCGGACTCAAGATACTTCTCGCCATGGATCGGAGAAAGAAACAGCGTTTCTGCGGCGTTATCAAAACCTTCACCTCCAGCACCATCGACCGGAAGTGAATGTCCAGCATCAAAGTGGATCGCCAGCAAATCTCGAATCGTGTTGCTGTACTGATTGCGATTCAGGCGGCGCAAAGGATTAGGGCCTGGTTGCGGTTCACCTTGGCAAGCGATTTCGCGAAAAGTTGTCTGGACCCAATCGGCAAACCAAGTGCGTTGTTCCACGGGCATCGGTTCATGATCGCGCGGTGGCATCTCGCCATCTAGGACGCGTTGGCGAACGCGATCCCAGGTTTCGCGATCGGCGATAATTGTTTCGACGGAGGTAAAGCGTTTGAGATCCAAACCACCTTCTGAGCTTTCTGGGCTGTGGCAGTCCCAGCAATGTTGCTCCATGAGGGATGTCGCTCGAAGAAATGGATCGGGAGTGGGGGCGGTGGGGGCGGGCGAGGATTCAGGAGTGGTGGGTTGAGTTTCGTTGGATGGTGATGGCTCTTGCGCTTGGGCAGACTGTTTAGTGTCAAAGCAAAATGAGACCAAGCATAAAGCCAAGATTGAAACGAGGTTTGGCCGCAGCGCACTGAAACCTAGTAAATTTCTCCAAATCGGAAATCGGCACACTATGGAAAAAGTCCAGTTAATCGTTGAGACTCGTCTATTGATAGGTATCGAGGGAATCGATCGGTAGCTTGCCATTGCGGGTTTGGAACCTTGACCAAGCAGCCTGAATTGATTTACGCCAATGGAAATGCAGCTAAATAGCGGCATGACTTTCATGGGGGTAATGAACGGGGATTTTTTGCGGTTGGGGAGGACTATCCTATTTTATCGCCGACGATCCAAAAGGGTAAACAGTAAAAAGCTTGAGTCGGGGGTCGAAATAAGCCAAAATAACAAACATGAAACCATCCCACCTTTATATCCCCGCCCTACTGGCTTTCTGTTTTTTTTGCGACCCTTCGCCAACCGCCAACGCTCAAACGCCGGCGGGTAGCGTCGAGTTTTTTGAATCGAGGATTCGCCCGCTTCTGCATGAGCATTGCGTTTCATGTCATGGCCCCGAAAAGCAAGAGGGTGATCTTCGGCTGGATACTCCGGTAGCGATTCTCAAAGGTGGGGATACCGGTGCTGCGATCACACCCCGAGAGTCATCGGCAAGTTTGATTGTAGCGGCTGTGCGTCAATTGGACGTTGCGCTCCAGATGCCGCCCGAACCTGCGAAAAAATTATCGGATCGAGAGATCGCTGATTTGGTGGCCTGGATCGATGCGGGAGCGATCATGCCCGATCTGGATGGGATTGATTCCGCGATGAGTAAGCGTTCACCGCGATTCAGCGATCGGCTTGAGAAAGGCAAGGGGCATTGGTCCTTTCAGCCAATCGTTCGTCCCGCAATACCGATGCCAACTGCCGATACCACTGAAGGTAAAGCCGACTTCTCGGCACTAGAAGTGATCCGCAACCCAATCGATGCGTTCGTTCTGCAAACGCAAATACAGCAGGCGTTATCGATCAACGAAGCGGCTGATCGCTCTTCTTGGTTGCGTCGAGTTACGATTGGCCTGACGGGATTACCTCCAACCGCAGAAGAGCTTGAGGGGTTTCTCTCTGACCGAAGTGCAGACGCTGTCGACCGCGTGATCGATCGACTGTTGTCATCTGCTCAGTATGGTGAACGATGGGGAAGGTTTTGGTTGGATGTCGTGCGTTATTCAGACTCCAATGGACTTGATGAGAACATCGCGCACGGAACCGCATGGCGATACCGCAATTACGTGATCGATAGTTTGAATGAAGATAAGCCCTATTCTGATTTTCTGTCGGAACAGATTGCCGGCGACCTCCTTCCCTATTCCGGTCGCGAGCAGCGTAATTCGCAATTGACGGCTACAGCATTTTTAACGCTAGGGCCTAAGGTGCTGGCAGAGGTCGATGAGAAAAAGATGGAGATGGATATCGTCGACGAGCAGATCGATACGCTCGGCAAAGCATTTCTAGCCATTACGCTTGGCTGCGCGCGATGCCACGATCATAAGTTCGATCCGATTTCTACCGAGGACTACTATGGCTTGGCCGGTGTCTTCAAGAGCACTCACACGATGGAGAGCTTTACCAAGATCGCGAAGTGGCATGAAAACGTGATCGCTTCGGAGCAGCAGGAGTCGGAGCTCGCCAATAAGCAGGCGGAACTCTCGGCGTTGAAAACTCGACTTGAGGAGCTGACCAAGCAGTCTGCGACCGAGGCAGAAAAGCAGTCGTTGACGGCGAAGATCGAACAGTTGCAGAAGTCGATGCCCGTATTGCCAACGGTGATGGGAGTTCGCGAGGGGGAGGTGCAAGATGTACCAGTTCATGTTCGAGGTAGCCACCTTGTTCTAGCATCGAAAGTAGAAAGGCGATTTCCGGAAGTATTGTCACTGGATCGCAAGCCGATCGGCAATGCGACTCAGAGTGGTCGATTGGAGTTAACGAGATGGATGACCGATCCGCGCAATCCGCTGACAGCGCGAGTGATCGTCAATCGGTTGTGGAGATGGCATTTCGGTAGAGGCTTGGTAGCTTCCACGGATAACTTCGGTGAGCTCGGTGAGAAACCATCTCATCCCGAGTTGTTGGATTGGTTAGCTTGTGAGTTGATCGATTCAGGTTGGTCGATCAAGCATATCCAAAGATTGATCGTTACTTCGGCAACCTATGGACAGTCGAGTCGTATCGATGAAGCGAAGAATAATGTCGATCCTGAGAATCGATATTTGTGGCGATTTCCTGTACGCAGGTTAGAGGCTGAAGCGATTCGCGATACGTTGCTGGCTTCTTGCGGACAACTGGATCGAGCTCGTGGTACTTCGCTGTTGCATGTTGGTAATCGCGAATTTCTATTTGATCATACCTCGATCGACAAGACGAAATACGATAGTCCGCTGCGATCGATTTACCTTCCGGTGATTCGAAATCATCTTTACGATCTTTTTGATCTGTTCGATTATTCGGATGCAGCAACGGTGCAAGGTGATCGAGGCTCCACGACCGTTGCCCCTCAAGCTCTGTTTATGCTCAATAGTGCCTTGGTGCATGACGCGGCAGCGAACTTGGTCAAGGAGTTGCTGAAGCAGCCTGGTTTGGATGATAAGGGGCGAGTTCAGCGAATGTTTGCCCTTCTCTACGGTCGTTATCCGACAGAAGGGGAAAGCGAAACGATGCTGAAGTTTCTTGATAAGTCTGGCGATGTTTCGCGCGAGCAGCGCTGGATTCATCTTTGCCAGGCAGCGATCGCTTCCAACGACTTTCTGTACGTGAGGTAATCAATGAGCAACAATCACTTCCCTTACGGAAAGCACAATACAGCTGAGGTCGATCGTCTTCGTGGCGTCCGCATTGGTCGTCGCGAGATGCTGCGTCAGTCTTCGATTGGCTTTGGATACTTGGCAGCTGCGGCTTTGCTTGGTGAGGCCTCCAAGAGGAACGCTTGCGGCGGTGAAGGATTTGAGTCGGCGCTGTTAGCAAAGCCCTCGCATTTTCCAGCCAAGGCAAAGCGGGCTATCTTTTTGTTCATGAAAGGTGGTCCTTCTCATCTCGATACGTTTGATTACAAGCCTCAATTGCAAAAGGATGATGGTAAAGAGTTACCGTTTGCTAAACCTCGCGTGCAGTTCGCAAAGACGGGTAAGCTTTTAGGTTCTCCCTGGAAGTTCGCGCGGCATGGTCAGTCCGGCTCGTATGTGAGCGAGTTGTTTCCGAATGTGGCTAAGCATGTTGACGATCTCTGCTTTATTCATTCATTGCATGGTACCAATGCAGCTCACGGGGGAGCGCTACTGAAGCTGCATACTGGCAGCGATGCGTTTGTGCGTCCCAGTCTTGGGGCGTGGGTTTCCTATGGATTGGGAACCGAAAATAGTGATTTGCCTGGTTTTGTTACGATCTGCCCTACGTTAGCGCACGGTGGAGTGAATAACTGGGGAAGTGCTTTTTTGCCAGCGATTTATCAAGGGACTCCGTTGGGTAACGCCAGTATGCCATCGGATCAGGCGCAGGTGCGTTACATCAAAAGCGCTACGGGTGTTCCTAGGCAGACGCAGCGCGAGCAACTGGATCTACTGCGCGAGTTGCATCAACAGAAATTGCAGAGTGGTGTTGTTGATGATGTTTTGGAAAGCAGGTTGGCTTCGATGGAACTTGCATTCCGTATGCAGGCCGAGATGCCGATGGCCGAAGATCTTCAGCAAGAGTCCGAGGCGACTCATCGCCTCTATGGACTCGATGACAAGATGACAGCGAATTTCGGTCGACAATGTCTGCTGGCGCGTCGATTGATCGAGCGTGGCGTACGCTATGTGCAAGTGACTCACAGTGACGCGTTCGTGCAATGGGATCAGCATTCGGACTTGAAGAAAGGTCACGAGAAGAATGCCAAGGAAGTGGATTTGCCGATTTCTGGATTGCTAACCGATTTAAAGCAGCGTGGTTTGCTCGATGATACGCTTGTGATTTGGAGTGGCGAATTTGGACGCACACCGGTGGCTGAGGGCACCAATGGTCGCGATCACAATCCAGAAGGGTTCACTGTTTGGTTCGCTGGCGGAGGAGTTAAGGGAGGCTTTCATTTCGGCAGCACTGACGAGTATGGATATTATGCTGCTGAAAACAAAGTGCATCTGCATGACTTCCATGCAACGATCTTAGCGCTGCTGGGGCTGGATCATGAAAAGCTTACGTATCGCTATGCGGGTCGCGATTTTCGTTTGACCGATGTGCATGGCGAAGTGGCTTGGGATATTTTCGCTTAGGGCGCTGTGAGTTGATGGCGTCGATCTACATAAAAGCGAAAAGCGAAAGTTGCGAAACCTGCATGCATTGCTGTGCAGAGGTTTCGCAAGCGATCGCTCTTAATTGGTTTTTTTTCTTTTGAGTATGCCGGGCGAGATGCGCGATAACAACATCTCGTGTTAGGTGTATTTGATGTACACCGTTTTCCGACGCAGGTAATGCTCAAGTCCGTACTTTCCATCGTCGCCACCGATACCTGATTGTTTCCATCCGGTGTGGTAGCCATGAATGGATTCACCAGGGCCGCGATTGATATAGAGTTCACCTACTTCCATATCGCGAACGGCCTTCATGATGCGGTTCATATCATTGGTGTAGAGATAAGCGGCCAAGCCGTAATGCGAATCGTTCGCGTAAGCGAGGGCTTCTTCAAAGTCATCGAAGGGCATGACGGGAACGACGGGGCCAAAGATTTCCTGGTGCATGATTGCCATGTCTTGGCGAACACCGGTGAGAACTGTGGGTTGATACCAATATCCTTTAGCAAAGTCGCCGGAACGTTGAACGATATCGCCGCCGACAGCGACCTGGGCGCCTTGCGCGATCGCTTCGTTCACCGTGCGTTGGACCTTATCGAGTTCAATGCGATTAACCTTAGGTCCGATTTGAGTTCCTTCGGCCAGTGGATTGCCTACGCGAATCTGTTTGACTTTGCTAACGAGTTTATCGATGAACTGATCGGCGACACGACGATGCACATAGGTTCTTTCGTTCGCAATGCAGATTTGTCCGCAGTTGAGGAAGCGAGAGAAGATCGCGGTATCGACAGCCGCATCGACATCGCAGTCATCCATGACAATGAAAGGTGCCTTACCACCCATTTCCAATGAGACAAAGGTGACATTTTCAGCGGCTACCGAAGCGATTCGTTTTCCGGTGGGAACGCTACCAGTGAAGCTGATGACATCAGCGACCGGGCTTCGTACCAGAGTTTCTCCAACCGTTTCACCGGTACCGGTTACCACATTGCAGACGCCTGGAGGAAGACCTGCTTGCTGAGCGAGTTTCATCAGTTCCAGGGCTGTGATGGGAGTATCTTCGTGAGGCTTGAGAACCAGCGAACAGCCGGCGATGAGAGCTGGAGCGATTTTGCGAATCGCAACCGCTAAGGGAAAGTTCCAAGCGATGATGCCGACAGCGACGCCGGCTGGTTGTGGAACGATCCAGAGCTGCTCATTCGGTTTATCTGGTGCGCAGATATCACCCTCGATGCGTCGATCGAATTCCGCGTAGTAGCGAAACCAGCTGTTCCCGAAATCGACTTCACCATACGCTTCCTTCAGCGGCTTGCCCACTTCGAGCGAGAGGAGTTTAGCGAGGTGATCGCGATTTTGATCGACCAGATCGGCCCATTTGCGAAGGACTTTTCCCCGTTCGACACCTGTAAGTCGTCCCCAGCTTTTTTGTGCCGTCTTAGCGGTGGCTAAAGCTTGATGGACTTGTTCTTCGGTTGCGGCCGGGACTGTCGCAATCACTTGTTCCGTCGCTGGGTCGAGCACTTCTAGTTTATTTGGTGAAGTGACCCATTGGCCGTTGATAAACATAGCGTAATCTTGCATGGTCAGAGGGCTCCGAGATTAAGGAAAAAAATCTATCGACCGCTTCGTGGCGTCGGGGATGAGTTGTTGATGTAAGCGTTAACTTAGCGATACATGGGCTATCTGCAAACCAACCCGGTTGAAATCTCTATCGGGATCGAGGAAAACTAGAGCCAGATATTGGTCCATGTACCAGGGAGGTTGCAGGATGGGGCCCTTCATTTCCGAAGAGAAGCGAGATGTGATTCAGCGTGCGCAGGCGATCTACAGCAGTCTGTTGCGGCAGGATTTAGATCCAAGTTACAGCGGGAAGTATGTTTCGATCGAACCCGATTCGGGTGATTACTTCCTCGGGGAAAGTATTTTTCATGCGATTGATGCAGCGTTAACGAAACATCCAAAGCGATTGGTGCATACGATTCGAATAGGTGATTAGTCATCGACAGAGCTTACGCTTTGGTGGCGAGAAACTCTCCTTTGCCGACCGGAACAACGCAAGTGGTAAAATTGTTATCGCGATGAACATCGGCTACGAATGGCGCCATTTCTTCGGGATGTGAAGTTGCGTTGTCGACGATGAGTAGTCCCCCGGTGCGAAGAACTCGACGGATCTCGGGCCACCATTTGCAATACTCGCTTCTTAGAGCATCGAGAAAGATCAAGTCAAAGCTTTCTGATGTAAGACTCTTCAGTGCGTCGCCTGCATCGCTGTGGATTTGCGCGATGTAAGAAGTTAGGCCAGCGCGAGTGAAGGTATTTTTTGCGAGCCCAATTTTGAATTCCGAATAGTCGATAGTTGTTACTAGGCCACCGACAGCGCGGGCAGCTTCTGCCAGCCAGAGAGTTGAGTAGCCGTTGGAGGTTCCGAGTTCGAGAATCCTTTTAGCGGAAGTAGCTCGAATCATCACCGATAAAAATTCACCTGTATCGCGTGTGATGTTGAGCATCTTATCTTTGCGGGCTTCCATAGCCGCATCGTTCTGCTCGCCGAACTGTTCAAGTTCTCTTTTGATTTGTTCAAGTGCTTCCATAGTATCTGTTCTAGCAGTGACGTGTGATTGGATGGAAGGAGAGCATAATTGAAGTTTAGTTTTATAAAGACAATTTGAATGTTTCGCTATGGCAGTGACTGTATAGAAATTCAGTCGAGCGATAGACGCGGCAGGATAAGATTTGCGATACGAGCGATGTTTAAGGCATCATCGATACCACGATGATGTGTCCCTTCATGTTTTAGTCCTAGGTGTTTCAGGGCGGACATCATACCGCAACGATGTTGCTGATAGATGTGTCCGAATTCTTTCTTGAGGTTGATGTGTTGTTGAAGGCCGGCTGGAAAAGGGATTTGATGTCGGCGGCAATCGATCCGCAACTGCTCTAGGTCATAAGCACCCCAGGAGCACCACTTGTAAGTATCTTCTCCGATCCAGTTGAGCAAGTCTTGAAAGACTATCGGGAAGGTTGGTGCGATATCGACATCGGCTTGTGAGATCGATGTGAGCTGTTGACAAAAGTCGCTCAGTATCGGCTCACGAATCGGTTTGATAAAGCGGCTGAACTGCGAAGTTGGTGGCGATGAGGCCGATGGGATCATGACAGCGCCGATTTCGATAATCTCCATGCGCTCTGGGGATTGATTTTCCGGCCAGCAGGTAGCTTCCAGGTCAATGATGATGAAGCGCATGAAGCGATGGCTCTGGAGGAAGTGATGGTGGGCTACAGAAAGGTTTTCTGGTTTCTACTTTTTCTTTTTAGCTGTCTTGTTGGATTCGGTAGGTGGGTAGAGTTTCAGGGAGTGTTTTAGCGAGGCTTGTATCAATTTTTTGAGTGTCGGTTTATGGATATCTGCGAGCGACTTGATAGAGATGCACGATTTGCCATGGGAGATCTTGCCGAGTTTTTCCAGCAGCTCTTTGGAGTCTTCGAGACTACAGCTTAGGTAGAGAGAGATGTTTTTCTTGCGAGACGAGAATGCGACTCGCGGCCAGTCGCCGGAGCGGCCGCTGGCGTATATGTAGTGGTAGGTGTCAAAGCCGACGATATGTTCGCCCCACATTTTCGGTTCAGTCTTAGTAGCGGCTTGCATCATTTGAGCAATCTCGATGCAATCGGCTCGAACCTGAGCGTCATCGATCGCATCGAGATAGGCTGCGACCGAGGCTTCGGTCTGTTTGGTTTTGGGTTCTGCCATGACAGTACTCTCTGGAAGGCTTGGGCGACTGTGGGTGTGGCCTGTGATTGGTGGTGATGATAGCTTGCGTTTGCGCAAGGGGCTGCGCCTATGGAGACAGCATAGTCGAGTCGAAGGATTGGTGAAATGTTGTAGTGGTCGAGCACGAGCACGAGCACGAGCACCGCTGCGCTGAGCACGAGAACCGCTTTATGGCAATGTCGTGGATCGCTCTGCGGTCCAACGCTTGGGCCACAAAACCTATGGAAACAGTCAATTAGTATCTCGGTTAAGAGGGCTCGGCTCTCATTCGAATTCACCTCCGATCAGGTTGTTTGTCTGCGCTACTCGCCACTGAAGACACCCTGAAAGGAGGGTTTTTGCGTATTGGGCTCGGTTTTTGGGGGTTGGGGAAACGGTTTTGGGGTTGCCAGCGGTGGGAAAACGGTTAGATTCATCGGTTCGTGTTAAAAGTGTTTAATTGTGTGTAAGAGTGATTGTTTGGTGGGTACGTCGTCCAACGAGAACGCGTGTAAGTGACGTTCGGTTCGGACCGGCCACCTCAGGGATTTGTTGACAAACCCATGGCGATAACGACAGAGCGCAAGCAAGGCTTGGTAGAACAGTATCGGCAGGCTAGTGGAGACACAGGATCTCCCGTAGTTCAGGTAGCGTTGCTGACCGAACGCATTAATGCGTTGACTGAGCATATGCGAACGCATTCCAAGGATTATTCCAGCCGTCGTGGTTTGCTGGCATTGGTCAGCAAGCGACGTCGTTTGCTGGATTACCTTCGCCGCATTAATCCACAGCTGTACTTGGATACGATCGGCCGATTGTCGATCCGCAAGTAGGTTGCTGGAGTCAGCGAGTTCCTTGTTGTTGCTGCGAGTCTGAAACCGGTTTGCCTCTTCTGTACCGCGACCGGTGAGACGTAGTACCAACGGCACCATTGCCGTTAGGAAGATTGATGGTTGCTTCTCAGCTTGGAGAGCCTTCGTTGTTTGGAAGGACGAAATCAAGCCACAGCAAAGTCGTCGACCGAGCATCGCTCGATTTTCGATTGTTAAGGATGCGCTGTGAAGATTCGCGTTGAAAAGCAGATTGGTGATTTAGTACTTTCATTTGAAACAGGACAACTCGCAAAGCAAGCTGCAGCTTGTATCATCGCTCAGTACGGCGAAACGATTGTTCTTAGTGCGGCTACCTCAGGTCCTTCGCGACCAGGAACCGACTTCTTTCCCCTGACTTGCGATTATCGCGAGCGACTTGCCGCTGCTGGTAAGTTCCCCGGAGGTTTTATCAAGCGAGAAGGTCGTCCTTCGATGAAGGAAACGTTGACCAGTCGCTTGATCGACCGTCCGATTCGTCCACACTTCCCCAAGGGATTCCGTGACGAAGTTCAGGTGCAGTGCATGGTGCTCTCCAGCGACATGCAGAATGACGCAGACGTGTTGGCGATGAACGCCGCCGCTGCCGCCCTTTTTGTAAGCCCATTGCCTTTTGAAGGCCCGATCGCTTCAGCACGCGTTGGTCGCGTTGAAGGAAAGCTAGTTGCTTTCCCAACAACCGCTCAGCTTGAAGAGAGCGATCTCGACTTGGTGTTGTCGGCCAATGAGCGAGAAGTGGTGATGATCGAAGGTTTCGCGACGGAAATGCCCGAAGCGGAAATGATTGAAGCGATTCAATTCGGTCACAATATCATTCGCCAAGTGATCGCGTTACAGCGTGAGTTGTATGCACAGGTCAAGCCACAGAAGATTGAATTTACTCCTCCATCCGATGGCGGTTTGTACGACACGCTGAAGAATCGTTACTACAACGATTTCCGCGCGGCTAAGCAGACTGAAGGCAAGCAAGCCCGAGCAGAAGCTGTTCGCAATTTGAAGGCCCGAGTACTCTCGGAAATTATTCCTGATCCAGCGGCTCCGGGTGCCATTGCCACCTCGTTGTTCGCTTCGGTTTGGCATGATCTAGAAGAAAAAGTTGTACGCGACTTGATCCTCTCCGGCACTCGACCTGATGGCCGTGATCGAACCAGCTTGCGTCATATCGAATGCGAAACGGACCTGTTGCCTCGCACGCATGGTTCTGCTCTCTTCCAGAGAGGTGAGACTCAGGCTTTGATCACGATCGTTCTGGGAACGGCTCGTGATGAACAGCGAGTCGAAGGCTTGGTTGAGGAATTCAGCAAGAAGTTCATGTTGGATTACAACTTCCCTCCTTTCTCGGTGGGTGAGTGCAAGCCGATTCGTGGACCAGGTCGACGTGAGATCGGTCACGGAGCACTCGCAGAGCGCAGCGTAGCATCGGTTCTGCCAACTCCTGACGATTTCCCTTACACCATTCGCGTGATCAGCGACATTCTAGAGTCCAACGGCAGTTCCTCCATGGCTTCGGTCTGCGGTGCAACGCTTGGACTGATGGCAGCCGGTGTTCCTATCAGCAATCCAGTCGCTGGTATCAGCGTCGGTTTGGTTCGGGAAGGGCAGGATCAGTGGGTTCTTCTGACCGACATCATCGGTGATGAAGATCATTACGGCGATATGGACTTTAAAGTGGCAGGTACGCCCAACGGTATCACTGGTATTCAGTTGGATTTGAAGATCAATGGTATCAGTGAAGAAATCATTAGAGCGGCGTTGAAGCAATCGCGCGAAGCTCGTATCGAAATCTTGCGAAAGATGCTTACCTGCATTCCACGTCCTCGCATGGAAACCAGTCGATTTGCACCTCGCTTGCTGCGAACCAAGATTGATGTCGATAAGATCGGCGCGTTGATTGGTCCTGGTGGCAAGAACATTCGTTCGATCCAGGAAGATACTGGCGTGACGATCGATGTTGAGGATGACGGTACAGTGACCGTTGCAAGCTCGAACCAAGAAGCAGCCCGCGCTGCAATGGCTCGAGTGGAAGCTGTTACAGCTACCGTGCAGATCGGCAAAATCTACGACGGTACCGTTTCCAGCATTCGCGACTTCGGTGCTTTTGTCGAGATCATTCCAGGTCGCGATGGTTTGTGCCATATCTCGGAATTGTCACACGGCTACATTAGCAGCGTTGACTCGGTGGTCAAGGTAGGCGACACCATGAAGGTTTTGGTCATCGATATCGATGAACAGAATCGAGTGAAGCTCAGCCGACGACGAGCGTTGGAAGAGCTCGGTGTTGAAGATGATTTTGCAACTGCCGAACCACCAACAGATGAGGGTGGAGAAGGCGATTATGATGATTCCAATGGTGGCGGTGGTCATCGCGGTGGTGGACACCGTGGTGGCGGCGGCGGCCGACGCCGTGGCGGTGGTGGTGGCGGACGGCGTCGCTAACATTGTCGCGATAGATCGATAGAGTTGTGCTACAAAGAGATCTGCTTTGGCTGAGCAAGCAAAGCAGATCTCTGATTTTACTCTTGTCGCGTTTACTTTTTTTGCAGTTGTGATCCAAGGTTTATTCTCCGCGGGATCTGCCTTATGGCACCTTCACCTCACGATCCTGATGCAAATCCCGAAGAGGAATTGCGGCGGCAATACAATGAGCTCGCAGAACTGGCTGGCTCGTTAGCGCATGAAATTAAAAATCCACTCTCTGTGATTCATATGAACGTGGATTTGATCAGTGAGGAACTCGCTGAAAGCGAGTGGAGTGGCAAGAGACGTGTGCAGGCGAAGGTCGATATGATTCGGCAGCAGTGTTCGCGCATGGACAGTTTGCTGCACGACTTCCTACGATTCGCACGCCTCCGCGATTTGGATATGACGCCCGGTAGTCTCAATGACCAAGTCGAAACCGTATTGCGACTCTATCAAGCGCAAGCAGATCGGGATGGTATCGAAATCTTGCGTTATCTAGATCCAGATCTCCCCTCGATACTATTGCATAGCGATTCGATTCAGGCGGCTTTGATCAATCTGGTCAAAAATGCTATGGAAGCAATGCCTGATGGAGGGCAGTTGGTGGTGCGCACGCATGCTGTTCCACGAGGCATTGCGTTGGATCTGATCGATACCGGTTGTGGCATGGACGATAACACGGCCATGCATATGTTTGAGCCGTTTTATTCGACGAAAAGTGGTGGTTCGGGACTCGGTTTGCCGACGGCTCGAAAAATCATCGAAGCGCACGGTGGTCGTATAGCCGTTCAAAGTGCAGTAGGGCGTGGAACAAAATTTATTCTTGAATTTCCAACGCCAGCTCGCTTGGCTCCTAGTTCATCTTCGCCGACCGCAACTGCGACGCAACCTTCCTCGGATCAATAAGACTAGCGAGTGGATTGTTGATCTGCATCAACACCACTTGCCGTTCCGGTGTTGGGGTATTTCTAGCTAAACGGTCAAGTGTTTTGACGGATGAGTTCAAATCGAGATTGAGTCGATTTATTTGGCTGAGAAGGAAACTCGCATGCGGTGGTAGTCCATTCCCAAAAGCCTACCGATGGCGTTGGCTTCCTCTTTTTCTTTTTCCTCTAATGCATGCTCAAGTAACTCGATACGTTCCTCGACGATTTTGATTTTCATCTCTTGATAACGCGAGATGTCTTGTCGGCGAAGGTAGCCCGAGACTCGTAGTTTGCGTAACCAGTCTTCATGAATCGGAACCCAGTAGAGGCCAGTATCCCAATCTCCTTGCGCGGCCGCCGAGCAAAGTTCGGTATTCACAATTCGCATCTCAGCGAAAATTTCGCTGCGGCTTGGATAATAGAGATAGCAGCCAGCGACACTTGCAATGATCAATCCAGCAAACGAAATGCCGCCGATGACGGTGGGTGGCAGCACAATATCATTTTTCAATTCATCATTTTTCGCTGTGCAAAGATAAGCTTCGGTCGCTCCACTGCGGTCCACTCTAGCTAAAACGGCTCCAGTGCCTATGAGCAGCAATAGAAATACTAGTGAAACCAATTCATGAGGAGCTAGCGAGTCATTGAGGATTCGCAAAGCATTGGCTGGAATATCTGTTAGTCCGGGAGTGAAGGGGTTGCAGTAGTTATCAAAGGCGTGGGTGTGTCCAACCGGCTCGACTCCTTTGGGGTAGAGTGGTTTGTCAACGAGATAGGCAAGGGCAAGAACAATTGCGATCAGCATTCCAACCCAGGCGCAAGTTTTTTTCCAAGTGTAATTGCGTCCAATCCACCAGAGCATTCCTAGGTTCAAGCCAGTGCCGAGAACCAAAAGGGTAAAAGCAGCAGCGATGGAGTTGCCATGTTGAAACATCGAAGCGAGTTGCACCATAGCGACCATCGGGGTTGCATAGACTGGTATGGCGATCAAAGCCATCTTGATAGCTGCGAGGGGATCATTGCTTTCCGCAGCATGTTGTAAAGAGCCGGCACGAAGGAAAAGACTGAGTAAGCCAACTCCGAAGATCCCTGCGAGGATGTAAATCATGTCGCGGCTATAGGCCATGCGGGACATAGCAACGATCACTGCTACAAGTCGACGCCAGCCATAAGGCATTTCCTGCAAGTGCTCAACATTCGTTGCGCTTGAGGGAAAAAGTCGATCCCAGAGCGAGCCCATGACGGTGACAATTGCTAGGGAGCAGAGGCTAAAGACGAGAATAGCGATTGGATCAGAGAGGGTAAGTCCATAGAGAACCGAGACAGGGTTGAACAAGGGAGCCGTGAGTCCGAAGGCGAGAATAACACCTCCTGCAATTCCAGCGCGACGCATTTCACTCATGACGGGAATCGCGCCGAGGGAGCAGATGGGAAGTAGCATGCCCATCGCCCAAGCTTGTGGTAGTTGTCGCCAGGTATCACCACCGAAAACTTTTCGAGTTCCATCTCGTCCAGTCATTCGCTGAAAGATTGCCGCGACTAACAGACCGATTACGACAGTTGGCGAGGCTTGCATCGCCGCTTGGGCAATTCGTACCACGGCACCCCAGAATAACTCTTCCATTTTCAGCGACCCTTATCCAAAAATTCCGAGAAAGTTATCGCGGAGTATGATTACTTGGTTTCACTCTTCGATTCAGTTTCAGGAGTGCTCGACTCCGCCGAAATCTCCGAGTCAGGGATATCCTCTGGCTCAGGAACTTGCAATTCGGCAAAGTGCTTGCGCACTTCCGAAAGTTTTTGCGGAAGTGAGGCGACTTGATCGAGCAATGTGCGATCTTGGAATAGATCTTCAGTAGGTTTACCTGGCGTCCAGAGTCGATCGATGATGGCGATGGTCGATTGATCGACGACATTCCAATCGGTTTCATTCAAATCCGACTCGGCGGCCAGTTTGGGTAACCAGCGAACGAGATCTCGCAACTCTTCTTGCGGAGTTACTTCCAGAGGTTTGTCTACTAATTCAGAACCATCGCGCAAATGGTTAGTCAGGATTTCGATGCGAGCAACGGCTTTTTCAAAATCGGCCGGTGTATGAGCCGGTATGTGGTGCGCTTCTTCCTCTTCGGACTCTTTCTCAGTTGCACATCCAACCAGTAAGCTGAGTAGTAGTAAGCTCAGCAGGAGTCGGAAGTATTTAAAATGAAATGCCATGTTGTGAAATCCATGTACGGGATGGTTAGGAGCGTCCTGCAGGTACAGGAACCGAAGAGAGGATTTCTTCGACTATTTTTTCGACGGCATCTACCGTTCCACCAAAGCGAACCTCGAGGACTGGTTTTGCAACCGCTTGCACATCATCGGGTATCACGAAATCGCGTCCATCAAGGAAAGCCCAGGCTTGGGCAACACGTTGCCAAGTGATGAGACCTCGCGGGCTCAAACCCAAACTGACCGAACGATGCTGTCGCGTTGCTTTAGCAAGATCGACCAGATACTCGCGAACGGGGAGTTCTACGGCGATTGAAGCAACCTGGTCTTGGAGTTGATCGAGTTCACCACTTTCGAATACTTTATCGGATACGGTATCTCGCCCTGACTTAGTACCTACATTGGTTTGTAGCATTTCTAACTCGCTGTTTCGGTTTGGGTAGCCGATACGAAGCTTCATGGCGAATCGATCAAGTTGGGCCTCTGGGAGAGGATAGGCGCCATGACTTTCGACAGGATTTTGGGTCGCGATGACCATGAACGTCGAGCTGAGTGGATGGGCGATTCCATCGATCGTAACTTGCCGTTCCGCCATCGCTTCGAATAGGGCGCTTTGAGTTCTCGGGGTCGCACGATTGATCTCATCGGCGAGCAAAACATCTCCGAAGACTGGACCGGGACGAAATTCGAAATCCCTTGTCTTTTGATTGAGAATGTTGAAACCGGTGATGTCGCTGGGAAGCAAGTCGGGGGTGCACTGCACTCGAGCGAATCGTCCACCGATGGTAGTTGCGAGCGCTTTCGCGAGAGTTGTTTTACCGAGACCTGGTAGATCATCGAATAGCAGATGGCCGCGCGAAAGTAAGCAGGCAATCACCAACTCAACAACATCCTGTTTTCCCAACAGAGTTGAATTAAGGATTTTTCGCAGTAGAGAAATACTTTGCTTTTGCTGATTATCCATGAAAGGGTCGATCTATTTGGTAAAGATAAGTTTGAATGGATTTACGGATGTTGAGGTGTGAGCCTTCAAGGTGTTTGGAGGATTCCAAATCAAACGGTCACAGAGTCTTCTGAGTTCAGCTTCATTGATAGACCCGAGATTCTGTTTGGGTGCGTACCAAAGCTTCTCAACCTGAGGGACAAACGCAGCTACGATATCCGCTAAGCCGTTTTTCGATTCCTTAGCCATCTTCGTTAACCAGCTGCGCAAGGTTTGATCGACTGCCCGTGGGGCGCCATAAATCTTGCCTCTCCATTGCAAGAGCCAAATGGTCCACAGAACTTGATTGCGAAGTGAGCTCATTGAGCCGGCGATAGCAGCAATAAACGTTAATGTTCTCTCAAATAACCAGATTCGAGACCAAACACACCATGATAGGCAGGCGGTAATTAGCAGAACGATGAGTGGATTTCGGTAGATCCAACGAAGTGTTTTCCAAAAAATGATCTCTGACCATTCGAACCAGTTGAGGACTTCAATAGGTTTCTCGAAGCCTGGTGTCGGTTCGATGGAGATCCAGTGGATTCCATCGATGGAGACTTGTGCCCAGGTGTGAAGGTCTTCTTTGCGGACAATAGTTTGTCCGTTGCGGTATTCAAAGTTGTTGGGATCTGCATAAAGACCTGTCGTCAGGCGAGTGGGATAGCCGAGAGTGCGAAGCATCATCGCAGCGGTGGTAGCGAAGAGATAATCAGGTCCCTTCTTCGTTTCAAGAAAATGAGTCACGACGTTGGTGCAATCTTCAGGCGCGACGGCGTCTGGGTCATGTTGAAAATCGCGCCGGAGGGTATCGACGATCCTATCGATCTGCTCCCACCCTCTCGGTACGCCGGCTGTCCATTGCTTGGACAGTGAAGCGATCTTGTCGAGATCAAGTGCCACTTCGTAAAGGCTATCGGTCGGCCCCGGAGGTTGGAGGAGGAATGGATCAAGTTGTTTTGATTCCGAGGCTTCAACAGGTCCCTGGCTGGTCGTAGGCATAGGCTCAAGGGCAGGGCTGGGTGGATGGGGAAGGGGAGTATCTATCGTTGGAGTTGCAGTAACTTCAAAAGCCTTCTGGCGTTCCTGGACGGACGTAGGATCGGTAGCGATTGCAGCATCGCGAACTGCTGAGGCATGCTTTTTGAAGTAGCTGGTTTTTCGAAGTTGATGCAAATGCGGGAATGTATTTTGAAGCTTGAGAACTGTTAACTGAGGCGTGTAGTCTCGACCGACCATCTGAGGAATGCCATCGTTGGTCAGTCCATAGAAATCAGCTCGGTCGACCTTATCGATGTGTACTGAATTAACGAGATCAGGACTTGGGATACGGGATGATTTCAAGTTGATGATCTTGATCCCATATTGATGCTGAGTGACGCGATACGGGATAGACTCGAATAATGTGAATTGAACCCATGGTTTATCTTTCTGATAGACCAGCTGTGGCTTGACGGTTGAATCAGGTTGTTGGTGCGTCCAGTCCTTACCGTCGAAGGCGTCAAATGTTTCCAAGGCAAGGTGAGCTGGGGTGGCGCCAATCAGATAAATAAGAGCAGGCGATTGAGTCCCTTTGGGCTGCTGTTTTAGCCGCGGGGTCGATTTGCGGACCGCAGAGAACTCGCGGCTAGACTTTTGCGACTGAGATAAATGCTGATGCTCTTGTTGCATCTCGGTTTGATTGAGCGAGATAGCTCGTTCAACTTTTTTGTTGATCTTCGCATCTTGACCGTAGAACTCACTGAACATGTCGTAAAGCGAGGGAGCCGTATCTTCAAGAAATAACTCGCTTTCAACCGGTCCGAAGCTCATGGCTGTATCTTGAGCTGCGACCATTTGTTCGCCATCGCCGATCCCTGAGCGGGCTGCATCATCTGCTTCTCCATTGCCACCGGAGGTAGGCATGAATCCGTTGAGTGCATAAGTAGCCAGTGAGGGGTGGGTTCCGAGATATCCAAGGATGAGAAGGACGCCGATGACGGCTGATAGGATTCCAAATCGCAAGCGAACGATAGGTACCGATTGCTGGGCGACAAATCCGCTTTGGATTCTTTCCCAATAGGCCCCCATGAGCCACCAGATTCCAAGTAAAGCAAAGATGCCAGCCAAGATATAGACAGAGACATCACCCGAGATCGTGACGCAGAAAACGAAGAGGAAAAAGCTTAGTAATCCAGAGATCCATTCCGACTTGCGAGTGTTGTGTAATGTTACCGCCGCGATGGCTCCTTGTTGCACAGTAGCAAGCATCAGCAATTCAAAGGGCTCGCCTGCGAGGCCAAAAAACATTTTCACCAGACTGTTGGCGACGAAAGGAAAAAGAATCAGTATGGCGGTCAAAAAGATATAGCGCTGATGGAGCGTGCGCGAACGGGTTTCGGAAGTTGGAGCTGCAGTTGGATTCAGCTTATCGTTTTTGGTCGCAGCGGAGCCTTGGACATGTGCTCCGACATTGCGAAGCCCCAGCATCATTAGGCCGATAGCCAGCAGGCTGGAAACGATCACTGGCGCGACAATAGTCCATGGTGTCCAGTTCGCGTCGATGCGAACCAGAGTTACCGCTGCGGTAGCGAGTAAGGCAAGGAGCAAAACGATGCTTCTTTGTCCGCTTAAAGCAATGGAGGGTATGGACTTCTTGAAGGGTTTCTTAGCCTGCAGCGGAAGCTGAGTCATGGCAAACTCTCTCCCACTGTTGTTTGATCTGTTGATCGATATCTTGTTCAATATCGATCAGCATCCAGAGTTGCTGACCGAGACGCCATGATGCATTTGCATTACGGGAGTTGCTCATGCTCGTGGGGGAGGAGCGTTGAATGGCAATCCACTTCTTATTGCTCCAGTTGGATTGATTGGGGAGGTTTTGGCTCAGTGGTGAGTTTCTTCGTTTTTCTGCATAGCGAGTTTCTAGAGCCGTACGAAGCGATTCCTCGATAGCTTCCATTCGAGAGACTTCAATGACGATATCACGTTTCATATTCTGGATGGATGTCATGGGGCGGATCTCTTTCAAGTTCGTCGTGGGATTGGAATCCCATTGAAAGCGAGCGAGCGAATCCATGACGCGATGTAGGCCACTATTGCCTGGTTCAGCAGAAACCGTCTGAGGCCCGATTTGGCAAGTGACTCCCCAGTGATGGGAAAGAAACTCACGGCAGACCGAAGCACCGATGCGAATGAGCCATTCGTCTTCAAAGCGTTGCTCGGAGGTAGTGGGAGTGTTAGGTGAAACGTTGATGTGAATCAAAACACTCTGCTTTGCCTTGCTTTGTCTTTCACAAACAATCAAGGTATCTCGACGAGCGGTCTGTGCCCAATGAATCGATCGCAAAGAATCTCCTTCGCGATAGGGGCGTACGCCGATAACATCACCTTCGTAACCTGCTTGGTCGCGTAGAGAGCCGACAACGCAATCGGATGCTCCACCGAATTGCGGAAGATCTTTTAATGAGATCGTACGCGGCCAGACGAGAAGTTCGCCGGCATACTTGAGTTCTTTGCGTGTAATACAAATGCCTAGAGGAAAGCCGGTAGCGATGAAGGCTGGGCGACTGGGGTAAAGACCTCGTTGAGAGGGCTTGGCGATCCAAGTGAAACGACTGGTCGATAGAGGAGGGATACAAGCGAGAGCTAGAGGTTGATTTGCATCTCGGCCATCATGGGTTGCTTCGGCTTCCGCTTCGATCATCAATCCCCACAGCGGCAATGGCCAGCGATTGGTGATAGTCAATTCAACTTCGACTTCCTCTCCTTCATTGCAGCGTGGTCGATTCCACTGGATCGATCCGGATACTCCGCGAACGGCCAGGTAAGGCCAAACTGTTCCGACGACGATTAAACCAACCAAGGCCGCAGCGATTGCAAAAGCCTGAGGGGCAACGAAAATGCCCAGCAAAACGGCTGCGACTACCGCACCGAAAAGCCATCCAATCGGTTTCTTCAGCCAATAAACATAGTGATTGGCCCATGGGCAAAAATCGTAGTTAAGAACATTTCCTGCCCGCGTGCTGGTGCGCGCAGCCCAGGACAAAACATATCTGGTCATTGGTTATCCCCGAATTTGATTGGCACTTCTTTGAAGTGAAGAGAACGCGTGCCTTAATAGGAACGCTTTACCACGGTTTGTACCGTCTGCCTGGAGCCGTTAAGGCAATCCAGCGACTGACAGTACCTATTCAACACGCAAGAGGATGAACAGCGGGGGGACCGCGGGCTGAGAATGCAGAGAGTGACTGAAGTTGATAGTGACAATAGGCTTCCAGAAGGGTTGATTGAACGAATTCAATAACACTCAAGCGATCCAGTTGGATGGCGGCTACTTGGGGAGACGATAGTAGCTCACAGATAGAGCAAAGATCGTGAGCGTCTTTCGACTTGAGTTCTAAAGCTACCTGGCTGAGCGGAGGATTGTGAGATCCATCTTGCTGAAGATCGTGTTTTTGGAAATAGCGTTGGAAGACACAGCATTCTTTGCTGTGGTCAGCGTCTGCATGGGTGGATCCAAGAAGATCTTCACACGGATTCTGTTTGGCATGATCGTGGCAGCATCCTGCTTCAGCAAAGTGTCCGCCATGATGATGCCCATCGTGTTGATGCCCAGGTAGGGCATGCAAGGCATGTCCAAAGCAAACCAGCAGCACGTAGGCTACAAGCGAAAATCTTGCGATCCACTTGTTTCTGGTTACCGAGGTCATGGATACAGATCCGATTAAAATGGGCCGGAAAATCGGACAAAAAACACCACAATTGCAACGTTAAGGCCGTACAATTGCAGGGAGTATTTCCCAATTCATCTTTCCTAACAACCCGGTGCTTGTCGAGACCTTTGTCCGTAGGAACCCTAAAGAATTCACAAAAAAACACTTATGGATAGACAGCGATTGGCGGACGGAAGCATTCTTGGGAATTGGTGGGCCAAACCGGCTCCTGGACAACCTTCAGCAGGAGAGGGGACGGCAGACCGAATCGAATGCCAGTTGTGTCCCAGAAATTGCCAACTCAAAGCTGGTGATAAAGGCTTTTGCTTCGTGAGAGAGAATCGGGATGGGGAAATGGTCCTCAGTACCTATGGTCGAAGCACCGGTTTTTGTATCGATCCGATCGAGAAGAAACCTCTCAATCATTTTCTTCCTGGAACGCCTATCCTCTCGTTCGGGACGGCGGGTTGCAATTTAGGATGTAAGTTTTGTCAGAACTGGGACATTTCTAAGTCGCGCGAAGTGGAAAGGTTGAGCCATTTAGCGATGCCAGAAGCTATCGCAGAATCGGCTCTAAAAGCGGGCGCACAGAGTGTAGCCTTTACCTACAATGACCCGGTGATTTGGGCTGAGTATGCGATCGATACCGCCAAAGCATGCCGTCAAGCTGGTATTAAAACCGTTGCGGTGACAGCGGGTTACATCAGCGAAATTGCTCGGCCTGCTTTCTTTGAATTCATGGATGCGGCCAATGTCGACTTGAAGGCTTTCTCCGAGGACTTCTACTTTAAAGTCACCTCGTCTCACCTGCAGCCGGTATTGGATACGCTGATCTATTTGAAAAAGGAAACAGAAGTTTGGTTTGAATTGACCAATCTGTTGATACCTGACGCAAATGATTCGGAGGACGAGTTGCGTCGAATGAGCGATTGGATCGTCGATAACCTTGGTTGTGATGTGCCGATTCACTTCACGGCCTTTCATCCCGACTTCCGAATGCTCGATCGCCCTGCGACTCCTCATGAAACTTTGATCCGAGCAAGAGAAATTGCCCATCAAGCGGGTATACGCTATGCCTATGTTGGCAACGTGCACGATGTCGAGCGTCAAAGCACTTACTGTCCAAATTGTAAAAAGCTGGTGATTGAAAGAGATTGGCATCAATTGGGTGCTTATCATATTCGCGATGGGAGTTGTGGACATTGTCGACACCCAATAGCTGGTCATTTCGAGAATATTCCAGGAAACTGGGGGCGAAAGCGACTACCTATCGCCATTGCGCCTTTAGAACCGAAGACTCAATTTAAACTGGAGCCTAATGCCATGACGGCCACGAAGACGAACCTTCAACCCGAGCATCATTTGATGTTGCAGGCGACAAGCGCCACTATTTGTTCTTCGGTTCTCCGGCAGCCGATACAAGGGGCCGGTTCGTTACCCACGCTCATCGAACAAAAAATGGTTCACGGTGTGTTCGTGACATTAAAACGCAATGAACATTTGCGAGGCTGCCGCGGATTGCTAGGTCGGCCGATGCAATTAGGGGAAGCGCTTCGACAGGCAGCCAAACAGACGGCTTGCGATGATGCTCGCATGCCCGCTATATCGCCTGTCGAATTGCCTTATCTTTCGGTGGGTATCACTTTGCTGGGCCCGATGCAGCAAGTGATTGTTCAAGGGCGTGAGAGAAAATCGGCTGTTGTGCCGGGTGTCACAGGGCTGCGCATATCGAACGGTGCCCAAGTTGGCTTGCTGTTACCTGACGTTGCGACCGAAATGGGATGGGATGCAGAGCAGTTTCTACAGGCGGTTTGCCGCAAAGCAGGTTTGCCAGAGTCTGCGTGGTATGATGAATTTTCGACACTGGAAATTTTTCATGGTGAGAAGATTCATGGAGCGATCGATCCGCTGCATCTGCAGGGCAAAGCATTGGCATCACCGCGAATCATACAGCCAAGTGAAGTACAGCAACTTGCGATACTCGCTGCGAAAAACATGATCGCATTTAAGACGGGGGCAACCCCATCATACGTAGATCCCAATTTGCCGGATGGCACAGTCGAAGGAATCGTTCTTACCGTCACGGGCGAGTCAGCCGATGGAAATGCGTCAAGCAATAATCCGCAGCGCCACTGGATGAAGCTTTCTTTTCGACCCGGAGTGCCTTTACAGAGTACGCTTTTTGAACTGTGCCAAACAGCGGCGACGCAGTTTGATTCGCTAGGTCGCCAAGGGCGTTTTCGTGTGGATGTAACTTTGTTGCAGGATCCCGCTTACCACGGAAACCTGGAAAGTCATGACCTCAGCGGGGTCGATCCGCAGCATCGCGGACTTCTGGTCAGTGCGAATTCACGAAACAGTCTGCTGTGGGCACCCGAGTTTACGCTTGAAAGTATTTGTCAAAGAGCCGCTTCGGCTATTGGTATCGTACCACCGATGGCAGCTATCCATTCGTTGGCAGTGGTCAGTACACTCCCGCAACTACAGGTTGCTCAAGCACCTTCGCCTCAGATCAGCGATGCGGAACGCCCTGCTGCCATCGCCGGAACGTTCTATCCAGCTAATGATGCGGAACGGATCGAAACGGTTGATAAGCTGGTATGTGAAGCTAGAAAGCGTTCACGGATTGATGCTCCAATTCAACCACTGGCGATCATGGTCCCGCACGCAGCTTTAAGGTTTTCGGGTAGTGTTGCTGCTAGCGTATGGGCGAATATTGCAATTCCCTCGTCGCTGCTATTGATCGGTCCTAAGCATACTCCGCAGGGAGTTGATTGGGCTGTATCTCCACATCGCAGTTGGAGAATTACCGACACGGCATCGCTGCAGGCCGACTTGGAGTTAAGCCGACTACTGGCGGAAAACATTACCGGGATGCAGTGGGATGTTGCTGCCCATAGTCGCGAACATTCAATTGAAATTGAATTGCCATTTGTTCATTTCCTCGCTCCGCAAACTAGAATAGCCGCGATTGTGATGCAAGCGACTGGCTGGAGCACGATTGCTCGCGCCGCCAAGCAACTTGCAGCAGTGATCAAGGATTTACGAGAACCACCATTGCTGGTGATCTCCAGTGACATGAATCATTTTTCTGATGACGCTGAAACTCGGCGTCGCGACGAGTTGGCGCTGGAGGCGTTTGAGTCGGGTGATCCGGAACGCTTACTAAAAACGTGTCAGAAGCATCAAATCAGTATGTGTGGGCAAGTGCCAGCCGCGTTAGTTTTGCAGACTCTACTGGAACTTGGGCGACCGCTGAAAATCATGAGAACGGAGTACGCGACCAGCGGTGACGTATCCGGCGACATGTCGCGGGTGGTAGGCTACGCTGGAGCGGTTATTACAGGGTAATCGTTTTTTTCGTTCTTTCGTGCTCAGCGCAGCGGTGCTCGTGCTCGAATCACGCCGCAAAAAAAAATCTAAGACTCCAGCGCAGTCACTCCGGTACAAGCCATTATCTTTTAGATCGATGGGTGAATCCGCTTTGCGACTCCCGCCCTTCGAGCACGAGCACGAGCACGAGCACCGCTTCGCTGAGCACGACTTGCGGCCGCAAGACAATGAATGACTTTTGCCCGGGTTATCGACCGTCTTGAGAGGCGTCGGAAGAAGCGTTTCCCGAGCGGAAACTCTTTCCACCCAATCGGGCCAAAGCTTTGGACTGCGAAGCGATCCACGACGATATTTGTGCTGGGATCACGCTGCAAAACAGAAGCGGGTCTGACGAAAAGTGATACGTTTTGAAGCGGTGGTCG
>Ga0315900_10000045_pt1 | contig 203736 bp, 201 predicted proteins | sample LakEriMetagenome_FD_203521 | JGI IMG/M metagenome (GOLD analysis project Ga0315900, IMG submission 203521) | Freshwater fungal communities from buoy surface, Lake Erie, Ohio, United States - Buoy 12 MA114 | ecosystem: Environmental > Aquatic > Freshwater > Lake > Lake biofilm | place: USA...
ACTAATGGAGTTATGAATAATACCCCTCAATTTAGTCCAAAGCCTATCCCTCGTATACCTGTACCTACCAAAAACTCTGCTCCTATAATATTGACTGCTAAACCTGTACCTATTCCTAAAAATCTAGTTAACTTAAAAAATATAGAATAAATATGCAACAATATAATATTCCACAATTTGTAGATTCCGAAGATAAAATTTTTGGTCCTATTACTATTAGACAATTTGCTGTTTTGGCTATTGGAGTAGTTATTGGAGGTTTTTTATGGTATTTTTTACAGTCTAATCTAGTAATATTTTTTCTTACAGTAGCTCCTGTTGTAGCTACTACTTTTACTTTTGCTTTTATTAAAATAAATGGGCATAATTTTGATGTTTTTCTTACTAATGTTGTGATTTATATTCTCAAACCAAATTTATTCTTATGGTCTCGAGATGTTGATCCGAATAGGTCAGTTATAAAATCTACTATTCAGAAGAAAAAAGCTTCGTTTATAAGAGATAAAAAAGAATATAATCAATCTAGAGTAGAAGCTGTTGCTTGGACTTTAGATACTTATGGTGAGAAGACTGTAATTCAGGATATATCTGAATAAATCCTTATTGTTTTACATTTTTTTCTAAATCTAATTCTTGCTCTAAAGTATTTTGATTGTCTAGCTTATTGTCATCCTTTGTTTCAGTTGGAATTTGATTATCTTTTGTTTTTTCTACTTGCTGACTTTCTAATTCAGATAATTCTGGTAATTTTACATCTGGAATTGGATTGCTAACTGAAATTTGACTTAAGTTAATTATCATAGACCAAATAAAAGTAGCTAGAATTACAATGCTACCTATAACTGTCAGAGCAATAAACTTTTGCTTCTTACTTAAGTTATCCACAATATTATTTCTCAATTTTCTTATTTAGTGAGCTATGATTTGACATTACCATTATCATTACTCCCATCACTAATAGTAAACCTAATCCAAGATATCTATCATTTTTAAAATAATCTAGTCTACTAGCTTTGGCTAGATTAGCATCTACTGGATTTAATTTTTTGTCCTTATTAATAATAAACGACTTTATAGCAGATGTGTCTTTACCATTAGTGTCTTTTACAACTATATCCACTTTATATGACTGATTAGGGTCAATATCTAAGGTCAAAGAATTACCTGTGCCCTCTTGGATTCTATCATTAATTCTATATGTATAGGATAATTTTGCATTCTGATTAGAATACAAAACATCACTTGAAATCAATAATTTCATCTCCTCATTTATATTAATCTCATCACTAAAGTCAATGGGGGCATTACTTTTATTATTTACTAGTGATACTCTAATTTCTGGCTCTTTAATCTCAATAGTAGTCATACCATAATACTTGGTATACCCACTTAGTCTATCTCTCGCAATAGCCTGTATTATATAGCTTTTTTTATAGCCTTTATTCTCTGTAAAAGTAATTTTGTTATTGTTTTGCTCAACTGTTTGTCCATCTATTTTCCACTCAATTGCATATTGAGATACTGGTAAATCTGTGGAAACGGTTATATTATCTCCTTTCCCAGGATTAAGTGGTCTATAATCTAGAGATAATTTATTATATATATCTAGATTTATACTACCAGTCTTAATGACTCCAGCTGAATTAATACTAACCTCTACCTGATAATTACCAGATTCTGTAAAATCATAAAAAAAACCAGATTTATTAATATCTTTCAACTCTATCAGGACTTTATCTCCTTTTTTAACTCTCCAAGTATATTCAGCCCCATCAAATTTAAAGTTTTTATCTATATGATAATTTACTGTAGAAAAGTCAATTTTTTGTTTGGTATAGAGATATTTATTTTTTATTACTAGTTTTATCTCACCTATTGATGACTTATCTGTATAATAACTATCTGCAAAACTCTGTTTAATATAAGAATCTATTAAGGCATTAGCCTCTTCTTGAGTTTTAGGATCATTGTTTATAGAGCTTACTAAGTTAGGAGTTGTTGTATTAGGAGAGGTAGTAGTATCTGTATTTTGAGCTGATGATGAGCCTACATTTAACAATCCTATGACTACTATAAAAGTAATTATTTTAATAATATTTCTATATTTCATATATTTATTACATATTCTAAATTGTATCATACTTTATAATTTTAGAATAGTCTTTATTTTTTGTTTAATGTTTCTAATATTTGCTCACTATCAGCTTGATTCTGTTGAGCTCTATTAAACTTTTTAATATTATTAGCTACTGGGGTATTATTCATAGAGTCAATATTATTTTGTGGCTGTGTAGGTTTGGAGATGTCTCTAAACACTCTATTATTAATGGTTCTTATATTATTAGATACTAATTTTTTATCTTGTAATTCTTCATCTTCATACTCTAGAGATTGTGGAAAACTCCCAGCTAACTGTCTACCCACAGAGGATATATTCCCTACTGCTGATTTTACATTAGCTAATCGATTATTCTGCCCCTGTGTAGCTTGACCAATGTCTCCAGCCATTTTTTTTCTCCTAAATGGGACAATATTATTAGCTGCTGTTTCCCTTAAATCTAGATTAATATCTTGTTGATTTATCACAGCTTCAGCCCTCTCTCCAGCTAATCTTTCACCTCGGATTTGACCAGTATTATTATTGGCTACTTTATTCATAGCTGATGTATTATTACTAGAATTAAATCTTCTATAGCCTCCAATTCTGAGAGAACCTCGCCATTTAGCTAAAGATTTTTCAAATTCTAAAGTTTTTATTTTTAATTCTCTAGCTGTCTTACGATGTTCTTTCAAGTGTAAATTAGCCTTAATAGTCCAGGATGGGGAGAAGTCCCCAATCCAAGGAATTATCTCTACTACAGAAGTTAGTATAGAATATTGAATTTTTTTAACAGTAAAGTTAATAACATAATTAGAGAATTTATCTGTTATATATTGATTTAACTTTTGAGTTTGGCGAGCTAAGTTCTGAGCTACTGGATTATTAGATGCCCCTGAATTTTTAGATAATCTAAGCATTTCTTTAATTCTTTTGACCTGATATACCCTAAAGTTTACATTGTATAACTTAACATAACCTTGATACAAAACACAGAATGTTAAAGCTGTCAAAAAAGCTAATACATCTACTATAAATGATATAATTACTGAGAATGGTGCTGCTGGTGTTAAACCTACTATAAATAAAATAAAACCGAAAACATCCCAGACTATAGCAAATCCTAGATTTATATATAACCACATCCCACTTAATGGTTTCATTTATCTTAATTTATTTATCATATTTAATATTATATCACAATAATTGGTATAATATTAGATATTTTGTTATAATATTGATATATATAATATTATAATAAAATGAGTAAAATTTTAGATTTAATTCAACAAGAAACCACAAGGCAAGCTAATACTATTCGTCTGATTGCCTCTGAGAATTATGCTTCTCCAGCAATCCTATCAGCCTTGGGATCAAGTCTTACCAATAAATACAGCGAAGGTTATCCACAGCATAGATATTATGAAGGACAGGAGTTTATAGACCAAATTGAATTAATTGCGATTGAAAATGCTAAAAAATTATTCAATGCCAAATTTGCTAATGTCCAGGCATATTCTGGAAGCCCTGCTAATCTAGCTGTATATCTAGCTTTACTTAATCCAAATGATACTATTTTAGGTCTTGCTTTGTCTTCAGGAGGGCATCTGACTCATGGACATAAAGTTAGCATTTCCGGTAAATGGCTAAACTCTATTAGTTATGGACTTACTCCTGAGGGATATATAGATTATGAGCAGATTGAAAAGTTAGCTCAAGAACATAAACCAAAACTTATTATCTCTGGACACTCAGCCTACCCAAGACAAGTTGATTTTAAAAGAATTGGAGAGATTGCCAAAAATATAGGAGCTTATCATCTCGCTGATATCTCTCATATTTCGGGACTGGTGGCTACTGGCCTACACCCTCATCCTTTTCCTTATGCAGATATTATTACCACAACTACACATAAGATTCTAAGAGGTCCTAGAGGGGCCTTAATTATGACAAATGATGCTGAATTATCTCAAAAAATAGACAAAGCCGTATTCCCAGGATTACAAGGTGGCCCACATAACAATAATATTGCGGGGATTGCTATTGCCTTAGAGGACGCCCTTACACCAGTATTTACAGATTATTGTAAACAAGTTATCACTAATGCTAATGTACTGTCTCAGGCTATGCAAAATAGAGGTTTTAAAATTGTCTCAGGAGGTACTGAAAATCATTTAATTCTAGTCGATTTAAGAAATAAAAACATTGATGGAGATAAATTATCTAAGGCGCTCAACTCAGTAAATATTGAAACTAATAAAAATAGTATTCCTTTTGACACAGCCTCCCCTTTTAAACCCAATGGGATTAGATTGGGTACTCCAGCAGTGACTACTTTAGGACTAAAAGAGCAAGATATGGAGGTTATTGCTGAGTTTATACACCAAGTTGTAGATAATATAGACAATCAAGCTAAATTAAATCACATTAAAACTGAAGTTATAAACTTCATCAGTAAATTTAAATTATAATATAAATATGAGTTTATTAACTGCCAAACCAATTATTGAGACTATTATTCCAACTATTCCAGAAGGTCTTAGTTTAGCTGTAATACTGGTTGGAGAAGATATGTCTTCCCAAATTTATATTGAAAAAAAGTCCCAGGCACTAAAAGAAGTCGGTGGAAAATTACATTTATCACAATATCCAATAGATATTTCCCAAGAAGAATTGATTGAAAATATTCAAAAGTTAAATCAGGATAATGGAATTGATGGTATTATAATCCAACTACCACTACCACCATTTATAGAAGAACATAAAGTCCTGAATACAATACACCCCCTCAAAGACGCTGATGGACTTACTGATTATTGGTTAGGTAAATTATTCCAAAGCCGAATTAGTCAAAATTTAGCCCCAATTATTCCAGCCACTCCCAGAGGTATTATACTATTATTTGATTATTATGATATTGATTTGGTTGGTAAAACAGTTTTAGTACTCAACGATAGTGTCTTAGTTGGTAAACCCCTAGCCACTATATTACCAGCCTATGGAGCAACTCCAATTTTAGCTCATAAAGAAACTAAGAATTTAAAAGATTTAATAGAATTGTCGGATATTGTAGTCTCAGCCACAGGAAATGCTAAAATTTTAGAAGATATAAAGTTTAGAGAGAATCAAATTATTATAGATGTTGGAATACTCAGAGATGAGCAAAATAAAATTAGAGGAGATATTTATCACAAAGATTTTGAATTTAATGGAGAGATAACACCAGTTCCAGGAGGAGTAGGCCCTCTAACTGTCTGGGCTCTTATTCACAATTTAGCTAATTTAAAGAAATTAAAATCTGGAGAATTAAAATAATATTTTTTAATTTATTTAAGTGTGCGCATGCCATGACTTGAACATGGGACCTCTACATTATCAGTGTAGCGCTCTAACCAGCTGAGCTACACGCGCTTATAAAATATATTATATCACTTTTTTCTATATTTTGCAAGGTTATGTATTATAGCATTTCCTCTGTAATTGGATTACCTAAAGGGACACTATCTAAACCAGCTGGAGATACTACTTTTATATTATTCCATTTATATCCTAATTTCTCAAAGACAAAAGGTGAGGTAACATATCTTTTTTTACCATTGGACATAATATAGACTTCACTTCTACCGTTACCTCTGAGAATCACTCCATCTCGGAAATATACAGCTTCTCCCGTAGAATAAGAGTTCCATTCTGCATTTGAGACTCTAACCAAATCCATATAATTATATTGGGTATCAAAAATCTCGGGACTAGGAATAGGTCGCCTTTTACCTGCTTCCAAGACCTCAATCCCAGTAGGATTATCTCTGTTTACTAATAATGTTCCATCTGGATATGGACTAGATTGCATCGGTAGTCCTTTTGGATGAGATAAGTCTAATGTCCCATCTGGGATAATAGTGATATTATTCCATTTATAACCTAGAGCTTCAAAAGTAACAGGGGAAGGAATATGCCTCCTTTGCTGATTAGTGATTACATATACATCTGGATTATTTCTCTCCCTTACTAACATCCCCTCTCTAAAAGTCAAAGCCGAGGCCAAAGGATAAGAATTCCACTCTGCTCTTGTAATATCTATTACATCTTTCCAATTAAATCTAGAATTAAAAATATCTGGATTTATAATAGGCCTAATATTCCCTTGAGCCAAATATCCAACTCCTGTATCTGTCCTTAATAATGAGCCATCAGGAAAAGTTCTAATATCGGTAGTATCTGGGAATAAATTAATTTCTGTTGAGCTAATATTGATTATAGTTTTACTATCAATATTACCTGTAGGGGTTTTGATACCATTTTGAATATTATAAATCCTGCCATTTTCTGTACGATAAACTGAATTATCATAGTATTGCTTCCATTCTTGAGCTCTATTCCTAAGCCAAGACATATCTACCATATTAGTGTCTCCATTACCAGCTTCAATCTCACCATGGTCTGCTACTCTAAATCCAGTATAGCTGGAAGTATAACCTTTAGTATAAAAATTCCAAACTGGGTCAGTCACAAGATCTATAGGATTAATACTATTAGCTGAGGCTAGCCATCCTACCAATTTAGCTAGTGACTGTTTCATAGCTTCTGGTACTACAGCATAGCCACTACCATATTGTCCTAATAAAGCTATACCCACACTCTGATAATTAAAATTATCTCCTGTTCTATTCACATACAAGTGAGCTGCTCTTACACCATTTTGCCCCATTCTACCCTGATAAATACTTCCATCGCGAGCTATTAGATAATTATAACCAATATCTCCCCAGCCATTATCTCTAGCATGCATACTAAAAATAGATCTAGTCATTTGTCTTGGATCAAGGACATCGCTATTAAAACTAGGGATAGCCGTATCATGAATCAAAATTCGCTTAACTTGAAAAGTATTACTAGAGCTAGGTGGCCAGTTATCAAGAGTAAATTGATTGTCTGAATCTGTCGCCCAAGTATTACGCGATTGTATATTAGGAGTATTAGCTAAAGCAAAACCAGGACATATTCCTATCAAGATAAGAGATATAGCTGATATATATAGATATTTATTTATTTTCATTATTGCAAAGGTCCTACTGGAATAGATTGATCAAGCATAAATCCATATTCGAGATTCCCATCAGTCTCTACCCCCAAGGCTAGCATAGCTTCTGGAGAAAGACCTGAGACACGATTAGTAAAAATAGCAGGTCCTGACTCCATAATAGAAGCTACTAATCTTCTACCATTAGCTGGATTAGTTATTAGTACTTTCTTACCTCTATGCCAAGATTTTGCTCTTGATGTATCTATCTCAGATCCATTCAAAAGAGCTGTACGAGTTCTACCTCTCCAAATATCTGGTCTATATTCATAAACTTCCTGTACGGTATTACCTGCATTATGAGATCTTGGACTAGCTGCCACAGCAGGACTATCTACTCCTCTCTGAGATACAATCAAATTATTACCATCTTTACCACTATAAGCTATAATTTCACCATTGATTATAACCCAACCTGTATTAGGAAAATCTGATGCATTATTGACAGGAATCCTATCAGACGTAGAAGAAATATTCTGACTCAAAGTACTTGTAGCCTCATACCATCTGACATAATTCCATCTCATATTGATATAATATTTTTCTTCTTCCACGCTAAATGGAGCATAACTAGAGTTCCTACTACCAACAGGACATGATATAGAAAATGCACCACCAGTCGTCAATAATCCATTACGAGAACTACCATTGGGTGTCCCAGCTCTATTATAGTGATCTACATCAGTCTCATTACAGCTCAAAGGTAAATGCTGTTCTCGAGCTGTTCTACCGCTTGTGGCAGGGATAGCATAGCCATCTATACTAGCAGCCTGTATATCAGATAAGGCTTGTCCCATAAGATTAGAATTGAACTCGTCCTCAGAAACAGCTCTGACATCACTCCATCTGAAGCCTCTAGCATTGAATATAGCTGGACTTGGGATAGCTCTTTTGAGACCATTTTCTATCAAATATACTCCCCCACCATAAGAAATCAAAGCTCCATTACCAAATCCAACTCTCCCTGACCTAGTATATTGATTTACTACTTTATCTGGCAATCTAATTATAGACTGCCAACTAAAACCTTGACTAGTAAATATATTGGGGCTTGGGATATACTGTAATACTCCATTACTAGAAACTCTATATATAGCACCACTATGAGCTCCAATTAGAGAACCTTCACGATAAGTTTTAACTGTATTAAAAGCTCCAGAGACAGGGATTATAGATAGTTCAAAATCTGTAGCTCTTCTAACTTGCCCCCAATTAAGACCATAGCTCTCGAATACTTCTGGAGAAGTGATTGGTTGTCTTACATTATTTTGCATCATATATACTCCAGTAGCACTAGATATCAACAAACCATCGGGGTAAAATTCATTTTCTCCCCTTGGATAAGTATTCAAATAATCTTCAGATACCGCAATCAGGGACTCCCAACGATATCTAGCCTCAAAAATAAGAGGACTTGGAATATATCTTCGCTGACCATTTTTGATAGTATAAACTTCTCCACCCGGTCGCAAAAGAAGACTTCCATTAGGATGTTTATCTCCTGCTGTGAGAGTAGCTCCTTGTGGATGTGGCGCTAATTCGGCATCACTAACGGATATAACATTAGACCATTTATACCCTTTTTGTAAAAATGTATTCGGGGATTCTATTGGCCTACGAGTTCCATCTGAAATTACATATACTGCTCCACGATTGGATAATAGTGACCCATCACGATAAGTCATCTCTGCTCCCATAGGTACAGCATCTACTTCTACTGGAGTACTTACAACTAAATCCTCCCATCTAAACTGTGAGCGTAGCATATTAGGAGATTCTATTGGGCGCCTTTTTCCATTTTCAATATAATAAACTTTAGGGTTATTGGTAGCTTTTAACAATATCCCATTTGGGAAGTTCACTCCATTAGCCTTCACTATAAAAGGCATAAATAATAAGACTGCAACTACTAAGCCAAGATATAGATTGATATTAGTTTTATTTATCAGTTTCATATTTTAGTAAATATTTACTTTATATTTTACATTATATCATATTTTATTATATTTTGCTATAATATATTTGTAAGCAATTCTAAATAACTAAATATAATATCAATGAAATCCATTATAGAAGCTCTTAAATGGCGCTATGCTACCGATAGATTTACCACTAATCCAATACCTGAGGAAAGTTTTCAGACTATTATGGAGGCTGCTAGACTATCTCCTTCATCTATGAATTTTCAACCTTGGAAATATATATCAATACAATCACCAGAGCTAAGACAACAAATTTTTGAAGCAGGATACAGCCAAAAGGCAATCATAGAGGCTCCTACCCTGTTAGTCCTGACAATACCAAATATTTTGACTACGGATAATGTAGACAATATTGTCAAGGCAGCTGCCGAGGCAAGAAATGCTAAGCCATCTAGCTTGGATGGATATAGAAAAATGCTACAGGGATTTGTAGATAAAACAGCTCCTGATAAGTTTTTTGATTGGAGCCGAAGGCAAGCCTATATCTCACTAGGGATATTATTACTTACCGCCGCTCAATTAGAAATCGACGCAGCCCCTATGGAAGGTTTTGAACCAGAAAAAGTCAATAAAATCTTAGGACTAACCGATTATAGTGCAGTCACCTTGATTGCTCTAGGGTATCGCAGTGCCAAAGACACTCACCAAACTTGGCCTAAAGTACGCTTTGATATGGAGGAGATTTTGGAGGTGAGGTGGTAAAAATAATTCCCCTCAATTAACTTCAAAATATATAGGTAAATGATCTGAAGTTTTGTCTAATAAATCTGATTTTAATACTTCAGCTTTATCTATAACAATATCTTTGGTGTGATATACATAATCTACTCTAAAAATTGGACTATCTAATCCTAAAGGAGATAGCTTGGTGGGAACAGTTGGGGCAAAATTTTGCATAGCATTTATCAGCTCATTTTGTTCTAATAATTTGATTACATCTCCTCTTTTTGCCTCTTCTATTGGTTTTTGGATAATTTTATATAAATTTGGCTTATCTTTAAATAAAGCTTTTATATCCTTTGGCATAAAGTTAGAGTCATATTTAGCAAAAGTATTAAAATCTCCCATAATAATTGTATTATTTTTTTTTATTCCTGAGAGTAAAGCTTCTACCTCCTTTAATCTGACATCTTCACTCAAATCATCTAAATAAACTGTGTATAGTATAAGGTTTTTACCATTTATATTTATTTTGGTTTTTACACAATCTCTATTATAAATCCTAATACTTTCTGATTGCATCTGGAATTTACTTAGTATAGTTATACCCACTCCCTTAACTTCTTTTTCATCTAAACGAAAATCATTAAGATCTATACAAAAGTTATATTTATATCCAAAAGTTTTTATCAACTCATTCTCTGTAAAAACTTCTTTCCATCTAAATGTATCTATTAAAGCAACAAAATCTGCATTTATAGTTTTTATAACCTCTTTAATAACATCTAATCTTTCCGGCAAATTACTTTGTGATTTATATGAGTCAAAACCTCCACTCATTATATTGTAAATTACTACTTTCATATTTAGGATATTATTAAAATCAACATTTTTTAATTTAGTTTATAATATATTAAAAATATAGCATATATTATTATGTTTATCAATTAAAAGCTCATAGTTTGCAAAATAATGTAATATTAGGTATAATATAAAAGTTATTTAACATCAAGATTTTTGGAGAGGTGGCTGAGCTGGTCGAAAGCACCACACTGCTAACGTGGCATAGGGTGAAACCTATCAAGGGTTCGAATCCCTTCCTCTCCGCTGTTTTACTAAGCATAAGTAATGGTATTTACTTATGCTGGGATTCGAAAGTCGGAGCCAGTGTGAGTTTGTACGAAGTACAAGGCGAACACCGTGAGACTGGGTCGCGAGAATTTTCCGTCAGGTTTGCGAGCAATGTGGACATATTTGGCAACCTGAGGAGGGGTATACATTTGGGATTTAGATAAGGTTTATAAGTTTTAAGTAAGAAAGAGCAAAAGTCTTATTACTTTATAATTATATCTCGGAGTCTATTGATATACAATCTCCCTACAGGACTAGTATTCTCTTTTAATAAATTTTAATGCCAATTGCTTTTTGAGTTCAATATCATTTGAGATATATTCTACCTCATGATACAAGATATCCCAACCAAGTATCCCTATATTTCTGAAGGCAAAAAGTAATCTTAATTCAGAATCGTCAAATTCAGAGAGATATTGTTTTATCCATTTAGGTATAGAAGTAAGCATTTGTTTCTCATCTTCCATCTTAAGACACATAAAATCTAATGCTCTAAGAAAATCATAATACCCTTTCCCCGGCCGAGGAATAGCATTAACATCTAAAAGATACATATCATCACCAACAATCACAATATGATCTCCAATAATATTGCCATGAACTAGCCCAAAGAAATGTTCACCTTTTTGTCTAATCGCGTCCTCAAACTCTTTCTTGAGCTGATCTACCAATGAAAAATCTATCAGTCCAGCATCGATAATAGGTTTACTCCACATATCAAGCCGAGAGAAAAGCCAGTCTTGTCCTTCTCCTAAGATATTGCCAAGAGACTTCCTTTTTACAAACTCAGCAATCACTCTCTGATAACTTTGGGCGACTTTATAACTTGTCTCAACACACCAATCAGGATTCTCATTATAGAATTCATTCAAAAATTTTCCTTGAATTTCTTCCAATAGAATCCAACCTTCACCTTGTTTCACAATGGTAGGGACATTGAAATCGAGTTTAGCTTCTATCTCTTTAGCGATCTTGAAAAGATCTGGCTGAAATTTATCAATTCCACCTGTTTTAAGAATAAGCCGATTACCTTGTGAATCCATAACCCTCGTAATATTTTTTTTACCACGAAAAAAGTTAGCTTCCACAATGTGAAGATTATGTTCCAGAATAATAGCATTTTTATCTACTCCTGATTCTTGTTCTTTATTTGGTTGTTTCATTTCTTGGTAAGTCATAACTGCAGTAAGTGGGTGATGGAAAATTGTACCATATTAAATTAATTATAAAAGAGTGATTTTGACACTTAATTGAAATAATATACATCTATATATTTTTATCATATTCAATAGCTAAAGTCAAAAATAATCTCCCTAATATCTTATCTCAGCATCTATTCTACTCATATACATATCCCAAAACATATTAGCCAATATAGACGGTGAATAGAGATTGCTCTCTTCCTGAATATGCCCATTAATAGTGAGTGTACCTACATAAATATCATCCTTTTTTAGGAACTCATTTAACTGAAGTGCCAAATTTCTTAGTCCAGCCTTACCCAAAGACAATGACCCAAATTCATGATTAGGATTGAGCGAAAATCCTCCTCCCGTCAATAATACCGCCCCCTTTGTTTGCCTCAAATCATCCAAAAGATATTGTACCGAATGAAATACATGAGCAACATTTAACCTAAAATCATTCACAAGATCTTCAGTCTCTTCCGATAGTAGGTTTTTCCTTTTCATACCGGCAGCATTATAGAACAAAACATCTATAATACTCATCTTTTTCCTCAAAGCAGAGATGGCAGCTTCGAGTTCATCCTTATCATATGCATCAGCTGTATGATAAAAAACATGAATCCCCTGCTCTTGCAACTGAGTAGCCCGCTCCTTTAAAGCACTTTCATTACGACTAATAAGCCCCACTGCAAAACCATTCTCCCCAAACTTTTTTGCCATAGCAAACCCTAATTTAGGACCTAATCCAATGATGATAATATTTTTATTCATAACTTATATAAATATGTATATATTATACTAATTTTACTTATTCCTACTACATTTTAATGCAATTTCATGACTAACTTTCTTAACTTGAATTGTTTTATGTCCGAGCATAACGGCTTTTGTAAATCTGTGTACCCCATCTAATATTATCCACTTATCTTTATGTAGATATATATGAATAGGGAAACTTAAATCACATTGATTTACTCTTTTTGCATGAGGAATTTCAATCTCAAAATTGGCAATAAGTTCGCGAGGGCTAAGATTCCAATCATCAGTCCCCTTTTTTTCCAAATAGGGAATATCTAAATTATATTCAATTTCACTAATTGATATTTCTTCAACAGGAAAATCTTCCCTCCATAATTCGGACTCATCAATTTTAAAGCCAGTATTGATAATTTTTGGAATAATACTCATACGAATTAATTTTATTAATCTCAATTTAATCTCCTTTATTCTACCCTATTTCTCCTATCTCTACAATAATTATATAAAAAGTTCATAAGCATTATATACAATTTTTACACAATACCATTCCACTCCTGATAAAACTCATCCAAGAATTGTTCTATATATTGATGCCTATGTTGCGCCATAGACTTACCCGTATTGGTATTCATTTTATCTTTGAGTAAAAGAAGTTTTTCATAAAAATGATTGATAGTGGAATCATTCGTGTTCTTATACTCTTCTGCCGTCATTTGTAAATTGGGTAGAATATCTGGATTATAGAATGTTCTCCCCTTATGTCCTCCATAATTAAATGCTCTAGCAATGCCTATAGCTCCTAAAGCATCTAACCTATCTGCATCTTGAATCACATCAAGTTCTGGTGATTTAAATTTCTGCGTATGTTTACCTCCTTTAAAGGAAATATTAGATATAATATGCTCTACATGAGTGATTATCTCTTCTTTAACACCTATTGATTGCAGGAATTCTTTTGCTTTACGAGGTCCAACTTCTTCATCTCCATCATGAAATTTAGAATCTGCAATATCATGGAGTAGAGCTCCCAGTTCAACAACTAATATATCGACTTCTTCAGTTTTAGCAATATGTTTGGATAATTTCCAAACACGAAATATGTGCCACCAATCATGACCTCCTTCAGCATTTGCTAATTCTATTTTTACAAAATCTATTGTTTGTTGAATTATTCCTTCTTTATTCATATATTTTTCTGTCATCTCACTAGATATATGGGATTATATCAAGCTTAAATGTACTAATGAATATATTAGGGTCTCCCACAGATATCTCATATTTTATTTAAATATTATTCAATACTATCAAAATGATATTTTTTCCTTAATTCCCAATCCCCTTTGGGTTTTGACCATATTTATTAGCTCCTGGGGTGCTGTCTAGAATATTTAATATAAGTAGCCAGATCCAACCTATTATAATGACAAAATTTAATAACATATACCAAGCGCTCTTATCTACATCGTGTAATCTCCTAACTTGAATTGACAGGCTAGGAATGATTGATGCAAAAAGATAAATTGTAGACAATAGAGTCAATGGGATACTAAATACTGAATCTATTATAGTAAGTAGAAGAGTAACCGCTATATTGACCAAATAAAACCACCAATACTCATTTCTAGTAGCTCTTCCATTAAATTGTCCATATTTCTGGAAAGCTAGAATATAATATTCTATTGGAGATTTATCCACATCTACAAAATCACCAGTCCCAGCTGAGTTATTAGCATGCTTACCTTGATAAATTTCTGATATTTCCTGTAATTTGTCTATATTCTGCTCAGAATTTTGGTTATCCATATTTTTGATTATTTAATTATAAATTTATTATAATACTTTTACTGTATTTTAACAAATTTATTATATATTATCAGGAATAAAGTCCTCAAAAATAACATTATCGCAGATATCTATAGCTTTTTTATAGTCTTCCTTAGATTTGACTGTACATAATATCACTGGAGATTTACTGTTTTTAATGGTATTCATAATATTTTGATTATGTATATCTATAATTCTAAATGAAATAAAATTTGGTTTACCTATAAAGTTAAATATATTTTCTATGAAAGTGTATTTGATTATATTATCAAAAATTTTATTCTTAAACTTAAAATATAACTGTCCCCTTATAATGTCGGGCGTATGTTTAGAGAACCATCTTAATGAGAAAGGATTAAATGACTGTATAGCAATGTTACCATTATAATTATCTAATACTTGAGATAATATTGTCTCTAACTTACCTGCTCTATTCCTATTCTTAAGGTCAATTAAGATAGGAACTTTAGTATTTACTAAATCTAAGACTTCGGATAATGATGGTATTTTATGATCTGAATTTATTAAATTTAGTTTTTTTATTTCTGCTATAGTAGTTTTTTTCACTAGTTTATTAATTCCACACATTCTCTTTAGATTATAATCATGAAATACTATAATATGATTATCTTGAGTTAATTGTATATCTAATTCTACTGGCAGGCCTAATTCTATAGCTTTTTTGAATGCTGGAATTGAGTTTTCTGGTATATTGAAACTATTAGAATATAATCCCTTATGAGCAATTGGCCTAGATAAAAAACCATCTAACATAGATTGTATTTGAGTTTTTATTATATAATATATAAATATAGTATACCTAAAAAATCTTATTTTAGCAAAAAATATTTTTATACCATAACCATAAATTAGTATATTTTATATTGATTTGAATTAATCAGCTAGCTGTGCTGTTGGTGGTGTAAAATTTGATAAATATCTAGCCACTCCCTTGGTGATCCTAAAATCATCAATATAACCATTATATGAACCCACCCATGAACCTCCTATACTATTAATTTTAAATGCCCCAGTCCAACTATTATTATTACTACCAACCTGGACTCCATTTACAAACATTCTAGTGGTATTGCCTGCTCTCGAAATAGCTAGATGATGCCAGTTATTTGAAGTAATTCCTGCTGCGGTTGATGAAAAAACTTGTGTTCCATTAAGAAAAAAAGACAGTCTACCAGTACCTCCATTATTTAATCTAAACATTTGTACATTTTGTATTGAATGTCCTGCCATAATTTGATCTGCAGAGCTTAAGGGATATGCCCAAGTCTCTATAGTAAAATCTCCATTCAGCTCTAATTCTGGAGTGTCACTAAAATTCACTCTTGATCCCCCAGGAAAATAACAAGATGATCCTCCAAATTTACTTTGTACTGTTGTATAAACAGGAGTACCTTGTTCAACTTTAATTTTCCTTTGATAACCACTAGAATCTATAAAACCTAAAGGGAACTCGTTACAATTCATCAATAAAGAAACATTTGAACTAGTTGCAGTTGGAGTAGGGTTTGTAGTAACATAATCATTATTGGCCAATTCTACACTAGGGGGAGTAAAATTAAATGCATATCTTGCTACTCCCTTTGTGATTCTAAAGTCATCAATATACCCAGTATACGATGAACCAAACCAGTTTAACCCAATCATATTAACCTTAAATGTTCCGGTCCAACTATTATTATTAGCACCGACCTGAACGCCATTCACAAACATTCTAGTAGTATTTTCCGATCTAGTGATAGCTAAATGATACCAGTTATTAGGACTAATTCCTGCTGAGGTAGCTGAAAAAACCTGTGTTCCATTAAGAAAAAAAGATAATCTACCAACTACCCCCTCATTGAGTCTAAACATCTGTACATTTTGTGATGAATGACCAAATATAATTTGATTTGAAGAAATTAAAGGGTAAGCCCAAGTCTCTACGGTAAAATCTCCTGTTAGTTCTAATTCTGAAGTATCAATAAAACTTAATCTAGATGTACTATTAAGTAAGCATGATGAGCCTCCAAATTTACTTTGTACAGAGCTTATAGTAGGGTTACCTTGACCAATAGTAATAGCTCTATTATACATACTAGAATCTATAAATGTGGATCCATTACAATTCATTAACAGTGAAATTTTAGGGTCAGGTGGGGGTGGGGGTGGGGGTGATGAACCTATAGACTCTCCAGTATCATTTATAGCAATGTTTTGTGACGACTCTATATTAAATGATTTAGTACTAATCTTATTATTAGATTGATTAATAGCAACATAGTAGCCTGTACCGGAGCCAGTAGATTGAGGATCTCGTGGCATTGATGAAATATAAGTTGGAATCAATACTCTAAGATCTAATTTACCAGTACAGTCAACGCTAGGAGAATCATTTAATGAGGTCGTAATACTTTTACTACCAGTAGCACATATTTCCTGATAATTATTAGTAATTTCACTAGGATATGAATATGTATCTATAAGAAATTGCTCTAAAGACTTATTAATAGTATTAATATCTATCTTTCTTTGCGCATCTCTTGCTTGAGCTAGCTGCCTATTAGGGTTTATGGCTACCAAAACTATAGCTGACAATATCCCTATAGCTCCTATTACCAACAATATTTCTAACAAGGTAAAACCTTTCAATGCCAATCTATATTTGTATTTGACTCTCATATTTATTGGACTATCTTTATTTAAATATATATATTATATTGTCAATATATTAACACTTATATATATGTTTTGTCTAGTATATCTATTACCAAAAATTCATTTTTATGGGATAATATATTTATATTAGTAAAAATATTATTTTGATTAGAAATATGAAAAAAAGTCTCTCAATTCGAGAAAAGTTAGAAAAAATTATTGCTGAGTTACCTCAAGATAAATTAACCCTAGAGGAAATTAGAAGTCTCTTAGGACAAGATGGGATGTTGTTATTAGTAATTTTATTAACTGTAGTTTTCTTAATTCCTGTCTCTATTCCTGGGGTAAGCACGATTTTTGGAGGGACAATTTTATTGATTGGATTTAGCATCCTATTTGGTTGGGATTTGTGGCTCCCTAAAAATTTTTTAGATAAAGAACTACCAGCTTCGTCTCTTAAGAAAGCTTTTCAAAAAGGGCTAAAATGGCTAATTAGATTAGAAAAAATCAGTAAGCCTAATAGAGCTATCTGGATTACTACTGGTAAAGGAGCTCATATTATCAATGGATTGTCTATTATACTCGCTGCAATACTACTAATGGCACCTTTTGGCTTTATACCTTTTAGCAATACTTTTCCTGCTATTGCCTTATTATTCTATGCTATTGGATTATTACAAAAGGATGGAATTAGTATAATCTGGGGACATATATTTAATTTACTTACGATTATTTATTTTGCTATACTACTCTCAGGAGGTTGGGTGCTAATTTTAGAATTATTAAAATATCTTAATATAATATAATTTGACAGCTATTGACAAATTATAGAAAATTATTAGAGAATATGCTAATATAATAGTGTACCCTCGTTTTGATGTATGTTTATACATCAGGACTTTCACTCCACCTCATTTTGAAGCCAATGTAAACAACTACCCCCTATCCTGCCATGGAACCGAAAACTTTAGAACAGGAGGCAATTGTTAGGTTTCTTGGGAGCAGTAGAAGTCAAGTAGAGTGGGATGAAAGAGTTAAAACTATACTAACTGTACACTTTAACAGAAAAACACCAAAATTTTGGATAGATTTAGTAATTAAGTCTAACTTGTACCTTAGAACTAAACAAAAATGGGTTCATCGCCGACTCAATTCTTCAAGACATTGAAGGAATTACCCCCGCAGGTCTCCTGCCATTGTGACAGGAGACTTTTTATTCTAAAGTTTCTAAATACTCTTTAGCATTTTTCTTATAACTTTGTTTTTTAATATCAGTCATCTTGCTATACTGTACTCCTATAAAACCCAATCTCCCCTCTTTTTGAAGTTTGTCAAAATTTTTACCTACAAAATTCCAGAATAAATCATCTAAAATTAGACTCCACTCCCCTTTTTTAAAATCGCTCATTTTAAGAATATAGTTAGAAGAAGCTATATAGGGTTTAGTGGTCAATAATCCTCCATCAGCATAAAGAGTCATACTGTATACATTTGGTACCATGACCCAATCATAGGCATCAATATACATCTCCATAAACCAACTATAAACTGCATCAGGCTGAATTTGACATAAATTGAGATAATTCCCAAATAACATCAATCTTGGGATATGATGTGTATAGGCATATTCAGCTAAAACCTTTATATGATAATCTAGTGGTTCAATACCTGTTGTAGCTGTCCACATTGCTTTTGGCATAGCTCGATTGGAGCCAAAATAATTACTAGTTCTGATTTTTCTACCTTCCAATACATATAAAGCTCTGATATATTCTCTCCATCCAATAATTTGCCTGATAAACCCTTCTGCAGAGGCTAAATTAAATTTATTTTTATTTATAAAGTTTAAAGTCTCTTGTATCACATAATCTGGAGTAAGTAAACCATTATTGAGTAATGGTGAGATTGTACTGTGAAAAACAGAATCAGATTGAGTAGTAATAGCATCCTCATAGGGACCGAATAATTCTAGCCTAGTATGTAAAAATTCTCGTAAATGAGCCTTTGCTCCCTGAAAGTCAATCGGACACCAAAACTTATCTATCTCACCAAAATTATCTGGGAAATATTGCTCCACATATTCTCTAGCCTCTCTGATATATTCATTATCTTTAATTTCAAAAGTCTTGGGTATAGATATATCTTTTGGAAGTTTTTTCCTATTTTCAGTATCATAACTCCATTTACCTCCAACTGGCTTATTATCTACATCTATTAATATATTTAGTCTCTTTCTCTGCCAAATATAGAAATCATTCATCCAATATTTGCGAGTTCCTGACCTTGAGTTAAAAAACTCTCTAAATTCATTTTCTGAGGTCAAAAACATTGGACTATTATGAATATTTAATTCTATAGAAGCTGTTTTTAGAGCCTTTGATAACCTGATATGTAGCCAATCATCTACCAAATCATAGAGTTCCACTATATCAATTTGATATTCTTGTAAAATTATAGCAATAGACTCGGTGTGATCTAATTGATGAAATTCAATATATTCAACCTGAATCTGATTTTTTTCTAAATATTGTTTATAATTCTGCATACTAGCTCTATGTAGAATTAGTTTTTGCTTATGAAACTTAAACTCACTAAAATATAAAGGCTCTTCTATTAAAAATACTATATCACTAGACTTAAGAGTCGTAATATCCTCAAAGAGTTGATGTGGATAAATCAAAAATGCTTTTTTCATATATTTATATCATAGCATAATAAAGATAAAAATAAATAATTTTATCTACACAACCAAACTTCCATTCACCTCTTGAGGTCTATTGTCAATATTATAAATTATATCTAGGCAAGCGACGACTCCAATCATAATAGCATTATCGGTGGATAAAATTTTATTTGGCACTATCAAATCTACTCCATTTTGTGTAGCATAATGCTCAAAAGCTTGTCTTAGCTTTAGATTAGCTGTCACTCCTCCACCTATAATTACTTGCCTAATATTATAATTATTAACAGCCCAATTTAATTTGGCTATTAATACATCGATCACCGCTTGTTCAAAACTAGCACAGATATTAGCTATATCCTGCTCACTTTGAGGGGGGGTATCTTTGATATAATATAAAACAGCAGTCTTGAGACCAGAAAATGACATTTTACCATCGCCTGAATTGATCATTGGTCTAGGAAATTGTATGGCTTCTGCACTTCCCTTTTCTGCTAATTTAGACACTTTAGGGCCTCCTGGATAAGCTAAATTTAGCATCTTAGCAACTTTATCAAAAGCTTCTCCAGCTGCATCATCTTGAGTAATACCGATTATTTCATAATCATTGTAGGCTTTGACCAAAACTAATTCTGTATGTCCTCCGGAAATTGTATAAGCAATAAAAGGATATTCGGTCGGAATAGTCCCTGTTAAACTCTCATTTAATAATCCTGAGAATATATGTCCATGCATATGATTAACTGGAATTAATGGTACTCCCAATACTTCAGCCAAAAGAGTGGCTAAATTCACACCTACATATAAAGATGGCTCTAATCCTGGACCAACCGTCACAGCAATAGCGTCAATTTGCCTACCATTACGATTGATAAACTCCTGCAACATACCTGGTAGTTTTTTATTGTGTAATCTAGCTGCTAGAGCTGGTACTACACCTCCATATTGACTATGCTCTTGAATCTGTGAATATAAAATATGGTCAAGTACCTGAAAAGTCCTAGCTTTCTTATCTAAATTTAATAAAGCTAAAGCAGTTTCATCACAAGATGTTTCAATGGCTAAAATTCTCATATAATTGTATTGTGCCAAATTTATATTGTTAAGTCAAATTTATAACTATAATCTAGCTAATATATTTGCCCATACTTGAGCTATGGCTGGGTAACTGTACTTTCTTTGAAATTGCTCTGAAGCTGAGTCTCGTACTAATATCTTTTTAGATTCATTTTTTTGTATAACATCTATACAGGCTGCCAGCTCGCTACTAAGTTCTGGGTTATAATATAAAGCCCCTCTACCTAATATTTCTTGATACTGCTCATATCTAGGAGCAATAACTATAGTTCCAGAAGCCATAGCATTTAATATTTGGTATTTTATATTCTCATCTATTTCTCCACTAACAATTAAACAATCTAATAGTTCATACACTATTGGTAAATTGTTATTTAATTCTAAAGATAAAACAAAACTACCTTGTTTAGTTATTATATCATACCACTCACATTCATTATACTCTAAGTATTTAATAAATTCACTAGAAAGTGATCCTAAATAACCACATACAAAATGTTTTTTTATGACATGATTTTCATAGCTTAATAAACCAATATTCTGTTTTATATCTAACACTCGTTGCGTATCTAGATCTAGAAAATCTTTATAATTAATTTGTGGAAAAGGTGTATATGCAACTTTTTTTTGGTAATTTATTTTAGCTGTAATACCTGGATAAACAACTAGAGAGTAATCCGAATAATTAGATTTAACTCTCACTTTATCAATCACTCTAATTAATTTTAGACCTCTATTATGTTGTAACTTCCAACTAATAAATTTTGGGATATCTCCAATTTCAATACACTTCTCTATAGAATGTATATGGATTAATGAGTTAATTAGTTTATAGTCATTAAATGAGAAAATTGACCTCGCTATTAGGTGAACACTGTCTATATCTACGCTAGATCTAGCTATATCAGCTAAATTACTATCCCACATTATAAACTGAATATTAGCTCTGAAATATTTTTTTACATTTTTGAATAGCTCAAACCAATGGTATGCTTGCTCGCTATCACAATCTATCAATACGGCTATATTATTTAACTTATTGGACATATATTATGGTAGATACTTTTTCTTAGCTTGTATATGTTCATCAAATGTTTTAGAAAAAATTGTCTTAGGGGGATTATCTCTAGATGTTAAGAAGAAATAATATTCATTGGGAGTATAATCTACAGTAGCTTGAATTGATTCAACTCCTGGGTTAGTAATAGGACCAGGTGGTAATCCAACAACTCTATATGTATTATAAGGGGAATCTATTTTTAAATCATCTAAAGTAGATTGAGACCTCCCAGACTGGGTTATAAAATTAATAGTAGCATCACTTTGTAGACGAATATTATCTTTTAACCTATTCATAAATATACCCGCAACCAATTTACGATCAGATAAACCTGAAACCTCTTTCTCTACAATAGATGCCAAAATTAGAGTTTCATATCTGGATAATTTATCATTAGCTTTTAGGCTTGGTAAAGCTTTTTTCTGAAAATTATTCACCATTTTAATTATAACCTCATCTGGGTTAGAGTTGTCAAAAAATCTATAAGTATCAGGGTACAAATATCCTTGTAAAGAGTTATTCTCGATAAATTCATATTTAGTTTTATCAAAAGCTTCAGTAGCCTTAATAAAATCTTCTCTGCTAAAATCCAAACCTGATTCTAAAATATCTCCTATCTCATATATGTCTGAGCCTTCTGGGATAGTAATTGTTACTTCTGGTCTAGTTAGTAGCCCTCTGGCTATCATTTTTATAACCTGGTCCGTATTCATGCTGGGAGTTATATTGTAGGTAGCTACTTTAGGAGTTAATTTTCTAAAAGATATATAAAAATCTAATCCTTCAGTTTTAGAGATAATATTTTCCTGTTTTAATTTATCTATTATACTAGCCCAATTATTCTCATCTTCTTTGACTTTGAATTTTGTATCTTTTGTAATTGTGACTGGAGCACCCAAAGTATTCACAATATTAACTATGTAAAAAGCTCCAGCTATACCTGCTAAAAATACTGCTAATAATATCCAATATATAATTTTTTTAATCATTGTTATATTTTATCTTCTAAATTAGCTGACTTTAATAAAGCATTAATCTTTTTCACTTCTTGTACTTTATCTATATGAGACACCAATAAAGCATCCTCAGTCTCTACTATTACTATATCACGAATTCCAATTGTAGCAATAACTTTATCTTTACTATGAGAATGTACTAGAATATGATCAGAATCGATGTCAAAATGTTTAGAACTACCTTTATGTGTTACGGTAATATCATCTGCTTGAAGCATATCCTTAAGAGCTGACCAAGAACCAATATCACTCCAACCTATATCAGCTGGAATTACGGCTATATATTTAGCTTTCTCCATAATACCATAATCAAAACTAATAATATCAGTTAATTTATATAATTTATCTAGATTTTTTAATTTATTATTATCTAGATCTTTAAGTATTTTAGCAGTTTCTGGTAAATACTCTTCATACATATTTAACAATCTTTGTTTTTTCACTACAAACATTCCAGAATTCCAAACATAATTACCATCTGCTAGATACTTTGTTGCTGTTTGAAAATCCGGCTTTTCTACAAAAGAGTCTACTTTATAAATAGCATGATTCTGCTCACCAAATATAGAGTCTTGATGGTACTTTATATATCCATAACCTGTCTCAGGAGAAGTTGGAGTAATACCTAATGTAACAATATATTCGGGAGATTCGTCTAAAAAACTATCTGCTAATTGTAATATTCTACATAATTCTTGTGGTTTATGAATATAATGATCAGCCGCTAAGAATGCAATAGCTTCATCTGGCTTTGCATTTACAGCTATGGTTGCCAGTCCATTAGCAGGAGCAGTATCTCTTTTTTCCGGTTCTAATATAATCTGATGTTTAGATAGTTGTGGCAACTCAGAAATTACCTCGTCCTTATATTGATCATTTGTAGAAACATAAATATCATCTAGGGTAAAATGAGATAATAATCTCTTTACTGTCATCTGTAACATAGTTTCTTCTCCAAAAAGTGGCTGAAATTGTTTTGGTTTAGACGTACGACTTAGTGGCCATAATCTAGTTCCTGTACCTCCCGCCATTATTACTATTTTCATATATTTAACTATTTACCTCTTCTTTTACCTCTAGTATGATACTCAGCGATTGCCTTATCAAACTCCTGTATATTAAAATCTGGATAATTAATATCAGTAAAATAATACTGAGCATTAGCAGTATCCCACATCATAAAACCAACACTATTATGTGGTTCTCCTCCTGTACGAATTAACAGGTCTACTGGTGGTAAATCTTTGGTATAGAGAGACTGTTTTACTAGTTCAGGAGTAATATCTAAATCAGGATTAGCTAATTTTTGACTAGATATTGTACGAATAGCTTGTAACATTTCTTCATCACCATTATACCCCAAAAGGCAATTTAAAGTATAATTAGAATAATCTTGAGTAGAATCAATAGCTTGTTGCAATATGTTTTGTAAAGATTTAGGAAATATTTCCTTCCATCTTCCAAATATATTAATTTTAATCTTTTGTGTATGAATTTCTTTGTATGTCAATAATATCTTAGTAAATTTTTCAAAATTTTTATATAAATGCTGAACTTCATCTTGAGGTCTCTTAGCTAAATTATCTAAGGATGCCCCCCAAAAAGTTATATTTTTAACTCTATTATCAAAAGCTTTTTCTATAATTTCTCTAGTCCTCTCAAAACCTTCTAGATGTCCCTGTTCAGACGTTTTACCATTAGCACTCGCCCATCTACGATTCCCATCTGGTATAATTGCAACATGATCTATCATAATATAAATTTTTATTCGCCAATATTTTTCTATTATATCATATTTTGGGTAATTTTCCAGACATCTCCAGCACCCATAGTTATGATGATATTACTATCACCTTGTATTTGCGATAAATCTTGTTTTAAATTATCTGAATTTATATATAATCTGGTATTCTTATTTCCAATATACTCCATAATATTATCACTTTTAACCAATCCTAATCCCTCCCTAGCTGAGGCATAAATTGGAAGTAAGTAAATATAATCAGCTTGAGACAAGGCTTTCCCAAATTCCTTTAATAAAATTTCTGTCCTACTAAAGGTATGTGGCTGAAATATGCAATGAATTTCTTTTTCAGGATATTGTTCTCTTAAGGCCTGTATTCCTGCCAAGATTTCAGTTGGATGATGAGCATAGTCATCAATAATAATTACTCCTGTTTGAGTTTGTCCTTTATACTCTAATCTACGCTGAGTCCCTCTAAAACCTGTCATTGTATCAATACTAGTATTGATATCAAAGTCTAGGGAATGTAATAATCCAAGACAGGCTAAAGCATTAAGTCTATTATGCTTTCCTGCAATAGATAGGTTTAATTTATTATATTTATTACCGTTAATTACAACACTATAAGCATCATCTAAACTAATATCATTATTTGAATTAAAACCAAACTTTATAATATTTCTAGATTGATTCTGTATATTAGGCAGAATATATTTAGCTATATTTTCATCGTCCCCATTCACAACTAAAGGCTTATCTACAGGTAATTTGTCGATTACATTTATAAATGCCTGATAATATTTATCTTGACTTTCAAAAAAATCTGGATGATCATAATCTACATTGAGTATAATTAACCCACCCATACTAAGGTCCAAAAAATGATTTTGATATTCATCTGCCTCCACTACCAAATATTTAGAATTACTATCCCCAATTCTAGCATTACCACTAAATTGAGGTACCACACTACCAATAACGCCAAATGGATTCAGACCTAATTCCTGCAGAGTATATGTTAATAATGCTGAGGTAGTTGTCTTACCATGAGAGCCTGCTACAGCTAAAGTACTATCAAATTCTTTAGAAATATTACCCAAAGCCTGACTATAGGTCAAAACTTGTATACCTCTATTTAATATCTCCACTACTTCTGGGTTAGTAGGAGTTTTACCTTCCACATAATAAGCTCCTGATACTACTGCATATTCAATATCTTGTGGAATATTATGGGAGCTGAATGGAGATAAAACTTCTATATTAGACTTAGATAAAACCTCATCAGTCATAAAAACATCCTCAACATCACTACCCATAATCTCTAAACCTTTGGCTTTCATAACTTGAGCTAATGCAGTCATTCCGACTCCCTTAATTCCGACAAAATATATCATATAATTAATTACTTAAACTAAATAACTCCTCGGCAATCCTAGTAGCAGCATCTGGAGTAGCAAATTGAACCGTTTGAGATGACATAGTCTTCATTATATCTGGTTGTTTTAATAATTCATCAATTTTCTCTAAAACTATATGTGGAGTAAAATTAGGTTCTTCTAATACTATACTAGCTCCAATTCTAGCCATTTCATAAGCATTAGACCTCTGCTGACCAGCATCTACTGTAATTGGAACTAAAATACTCGGTTTGTGAGTTAGACAAATATCCATAATACTAGATGCTCCTGCCCTTGATATCACTAAGTCGGCACTGGAATAAGCATGCTTCATTTCCGAGTCTAAGAACCCAGCATAATGATACAGTCTATCCTGATATGCTTCAAGAGACCTTGCTACCCTTCTTGCTTCATCTAAATTATTCTTCCCGACAATATGAATAATCTCTACAAGATTCAACATTTCAGGTAAAATTTTCCAAATTACTTCATTTATTATTTTAGCTCCTTGACTACCACCTACTATAAGCAAAATTGGCTTCTCAAAAGTTAATTCAAATATTTTTTTAGCTTCGTCTCTACTACCTGCAGTAATATCTGGATGAGTCATATTACCAACTATGCTTGTTTTTTTATTACCAAAAAATTGAGCTACATTAGGAAAACCAACAGCTACTACATTAGCAAATTTACCCAGGAATTTATTAGCAAGTCCTGGGATAGAGTCTGACTCATGGATTAATGTTGGAATTTGATAGAGCCAGGATACCAGTACACCTGGAACACTAGCATAACCACCTTTTCCAAAGGTTACATCAGGCATAAATTTCCAAATATACCATTGAGCCTGCATAATACCCCAAATACCCCGAAATATGTCCAAAAAGTTATCAAAGGAAATATATCTTCTGATTTTACCAGCATATACAGATTTATAAGGTATATTATGAGCATCTAATAGATTTTTACCAACATCATCTAATTGTCCAACCAATAAAAACTCAATTGATATCTTTTTTAACTCAGCTAACTTTTCTAATTCTTCTTTAACAGCAATTATTGGTAATATATGTCCTCCTGTACCTCCACTTGCAAATAATATTTTCATATATATTTTATCTATACTATTATAATTGTAACCAAAATTATGTATTTGGTCAAATTTTTAATTCTGCTTCAGTAAGAATTTGAATACCTAATTTCTTGGCTTTATCTAATTTACTACCAGCTCCATTACCTACCAATAAAATATCTGTTTGAGAACTAATTTGAGAGACGACTATTCCACCTTGAGATTCGATCAAATCTTTTAATTCTTGTCTACTAAATTTAATAAATGTACCTGTAATACAGATCGATTTATCATTCCACAATCCTCTATGTGCTGTTTCATATTTTATAACTACACCAGCCCTTAATAACTCTTTTATAATATGTAAATTATTTTTATTATTGATATACTCTACTATTGAATTAGATACTTTATCACCAATATCTGTAATTAATCTTAATTCTTCTAAACTAGCTTGTAACAGATTATCTAAGTTCTTAAAATGACGAGCTAATTGCAAAGCAGTCTGACTTCCTACCATAGATATACCCAAAGCTTGAATAAACTTTCTAAAAGTAATTTTTTTAGATTTCTGAATACTATTGAACAAATTTTGAGCTGACTTTTCTCCAAATCCAGCAGTAACCCTAATATCATCAAAACTTAGTTTAAATATATCACTCAGATGCTGAATTAGACCTGCATCTTGTAATCTAAATAAAATTTGCCTACTTAATCCATCAATATTAAAACCCTCCTTGGAAACAGCATAAGATAGATATTCAATATGGCGGGCGGGACATTTAATGTTAAGACAATATTGATTAACCTGATCTTGTGGTTGAATTAAGTCAGTCCCACATTCTGGACATATTTTAGGAGAGATATATGGTTTTTCGCTCCCAATTCTCAATTCTGACAAAACCCTGACTATCTCTGGGATAACATCACCAGCTCTTCTAATGATGATAGTATCCCCAATCATAAGATCTAATCTCTCAATCTCATCTTGATTATGTAAAGTTGCTCTGGTGACAGTCACTCCATATACATTAACAGGCTTCATTACAGCTACAGGGGTAACTTTACCAGTTCTACCGACTTGAGAAATAATATCAATAACTTGAGTGGTAACTTCTTCAGCTGGGAATTTATAGGCAATCATACTTCTAGGACCCTTACCAGTAAACCCTAATTCATTTTGAATACTCTTATCATTAACCTTTACTACCACTCCATCATAAGCAAAATCTATACCATCTCTCAAGTTCAAAAGTTCCTGATAGTATAATTGTACATCTTTTATATTTTTAGCTAATTTATTCTCTTTAACCACTGGTAGTCCCAAAGACTCCAGAATCCAATATTCTTCTTGTTGATTTGTCTGACCTAAGTCAGTAACAAGTCCCCAAGCAAAAAAACTCAGACCTCTACTAGCTGCAATACTACTATCTAATTGCCTAAGTGATCCAGCCGCTAAATTTCTAACATTAGCATATTCAGCTTGACCTTGAGACTTCAGTTTTTGATTTAAAAGTTTTAATTGAGAATATCTGATATATGCCTCTCCTCGAATTTCACAATTACCCTGCCAAATACTTATAAAACGCTTAGCAAGGTCTCGATCACATTTTTCCAAGTTATCCACAATTTGTTCTTTTGAATTTAAATGCAATGGGATATCCTGAATAGTCTTGATATTGTGAGTAATATTCTCTCCCTCAAGTCCGTTTCCTCTAGTCAAAGCCTGCACTAAATAATTATCATGATATTTTATACTAACTGCTAGCCCATCTAATTTTAGCTCTACAAAATACTGGATGTCCTCAACTTCATTTATAATACCCTTATTACGAGACTCCCACTGCCTTAACTCTGTATCATCAAAGACATCATTTAAGGATACCATCGCTACAGTATGAGCTACTTTTTCAAATTCAGGTAAAACTTCACCACCGACTCTCTGGGTTGGAGAGTCCGGAGTAATTAATTCAGGGAATTCATCCTCTAATTGAGACAATTGATGCATTAAACTATCCAAAACACCTCCTGAAACAGTAGATATATCTTGAGTATGATAGTTAGATCTATGCTTTTTGATCTCCTGCCTTAATTTCTGAATTTTATTATAAACATTTTCCAAATGGCTCATATAAAGTAATTATACTATTATATTTAGATATATTCAATATATTGTACAATTATCCTATTATTTACATGTTGTTAAATTATTAGCAGTAATAGTAAAAGCCATTCCCATAGGATTTGATAAAAAATCATCTCCTCCCTCGATACCATTTCCAATTGTCATAGATATAGTGACAGTCTTAGGACCATTTATGTATATTGTTGAATCCTGAGGTTGGCTAATTGTACCTACTTTAACATTTTTACCATCAATAATTAATGATGACTGCCCTCCCATACCTGTAGATGCATCATCAGGAGCATTATCTGCTGCAGCTTTTACTATATAATTTCCAGCTCCAGGAGCAAAAAATGTAGTAGAAGCACTATCAACTGCATTTTTTGCATTTGATATCCTAAAACTTATAGCATTATTAAACATAAAGTCGTTCCAAGGAGCAGTTATTCCAATACTTCTATCCAATACAAATACTTGCTTCCCCCACCCACCAGCAAAAGAAAACCTACTATTAATTCCAGTAAAAGATACAGGTTTATCACAAGTTAAATTAAACTCTTCTTCTAATGTTCTATCTATTGTCAATCCTCCTTTTTCAACCCTACCAGTAGCTGTAATTTTAGCTGAATTAGGTGGATTGGGAGCTTCATACTCTACTTTATATAATACTCTATTACCTGGAGTATTTCCGTCTAAAACTATCCAAGCTTTATCTGATGTTAACTTTGGAGTATATGGAGATGGGATTAATTGAGTCTTGCTATTAGGCCAATTTTTAGTCTCTGTTAAAGGTATATCGAAGATATTAATTGTATTCCCATCATCTCTATTAAGATTATATTTCCAATCTTCTAATCCAACTTTAGCTGCTTGTATTGCTTGTTGAGACATAAGATTTTCCCTTGATATATTACCTTCAACAGTAACTTTTTGTGATAATGGTATTAACAAAGATAACATTATTCCAGATATCAAAATTACTATTATTAAGCTTATATCTCCTTTTTTAAGTTGATTTTTATATCTCATAAATACAGTTATTTATATACTAATTTCTCTTGTATTGTTAAGAGGATAGACACTGGTCTGCATGACTGTTGTATCTTTCCCGTCTAAAGATTCAGCTGAGATTAATACTGTCACTAAATTGGTATTTGGATTGTTCCAAAATTTTAGATTAGTAACTTTAAATACAGTATTGTCTGTCAATTTAGAGTCATTTCTTATAATCTCAGTACCAGATAATTTATAGCTTGTTATTGTATCGTTTTGATCCTTAAATGATATGATATTAGATCCATCAGCAGTAGTAACATCAGACGATGTCCTTAGCTCTTTTTCCATCTTATTAATAACAAATTGTAAGTTATCTCTCATATTATCAGATATCTGAGATTCTCTTTGATACTTAATAATACTAGCTAAAGGTTGTGATAGAAGTAATACAATAGTAGACAATATTCCAATCACAACCATTAGCTCTAAAATTGTAAATCCCTTCTTAGTAATAGTATATTGCCTATAATTCATATAATTTAGTACTTACTTTATATTGTTTAGCATTACCTCTTAAATTTTTAACGATAACTGTGCTATTAATTGTTACGATTTGACTATCAAAACCATTTATTTTCTCAGTGTTTATTAAAATTTCAATAAATCTATAAAAAGTCCTACCATTAGTGTTAACTGTATATCCTGAGCTATCTAAAGATAATGCACAGCTTGCATTTACTGAACTATTTGCACATGTTGTACTATTTGACACATTGTAATCCATAGCATAGGTACCTGCAACTACAGAGGTCTTATCATTTACATACTTAGCCCTTACTATTTCTACACCTTCAGATGCTAGGAGATTAGCTGTATTATCATATTTTAAAAAAAATTTAGCCTTAATAATTCCAGCTTGTAGGTTAAGAGTAGATATAGCTGTAGTGATTAGAATAGAAATTGCTATTAATGATCCAACTAATGTAGCTCCTTTTATAGTTTTCATATTATATTTATTGAACTTTAATTAAACCAGAATTAGTAACTGTAATTATTTTACTAAAACCACCGTTACTAATACGAATAGAACCTCCTGAAGTATCGGCGAATGGTACTAAAAACTCAAAATCAACACTATTCGGATTAATACTGGAATAATTAAGATCATTAGAATTGCCATATATTCTCTTATTAGTAGGAGATGTAGCTGTAGTGTAAAACTTACTTATATTACCTCCATTGATTCTAACCCCCATGGAGTATAGAGTTTCTGTTTCTCCAACACCTGTCTCACTTTTAGATGGGGCTAAAGCGGCATTTTGAGTTCTCCTAATGGCCATAACAATTTTTGAGACATCTTCCTCTAATCTTGCTCTCTGCCGTGATGCATAAAAGGTAGATATACCTATTCCTGACAATATACTAATTATAGCTATAGATACTAATATCTCTACTAGTGAGAATCCTTTTTTCATATTTATATATTAGACATAATTAAATAATACCATATATTTACATTTGGGACAATATTAATTTGAGTTAAAGTATATACAATTAAAAAAGCTAATATAATACTAGGGCCAAAGGCAATTTTTTGTTTAAGAGAAGAATTTTTATTTACAACCATCAGTAACACGCCCCAAATTGTACCAATCATAAAAGCTCCAAAGAAGAATGGGATAGCCCACATTAAAGGGATAAACAGTCCCAAGCCTAAAAATAATTCAACATCTCCCCACCCAATTCCTTGCTTTTTAGTAATTACATATAAAAACCAAGTAATAAATGTGCAGATAATAGCTGTAATCAAAGAATCTGGCATTATTCTAGTTTGATAATGTTGCAGTCCAAAATAAGCTAACCCTAAAATCTGAATAGACCTTAATTGTATTACTGGTATTAATTGATACTTAAAATCATACACAAATATAATTATTAGCTGCGTAATGAGAGTTAATATGATTATAATCTCTAAAATCTGTATCCAAATAAGACTATACAGTGACAATATATCTGGAACAGCAATGTATATATAACCTGTAAAAAGTATTGCTGTAATTAATTCTAATAGAGGGTATTGAATAGAAAGAGAATTATGACAACTACGACATCTACCTCTCTGGATTAGATAAGATAATACAGGAATTAACTCATACCAAGCTAACTGATGCTTACAAGCCATACATTCTGACCTACCATGCCAAAATTTTTTCTCCGTAGTCATACGGAATAACACTACATTCAAAAAACTACCAATTCCAAGGCCTAAAATGAAGATGAGAGATACAATATATAACATAAATATTAAAAAATAAATTTACAAATTATTCCAGTAAATTTGGTAGATAAGAGAAAGTTAATTATCTCTTATCTATACAAAGTAACTTGAATTATGGACAAGCTGCACCAGTTGGGTTTGTAGTAGTTTTTTTAGATACACCTGTACTATCTACACAATACCAACCTCCTGTTGGTAAAGGAGAACTAGCTCTATATGTAGTAGCTGTATTTGATTCAGTAAGAGTTCCTCCATTATTACTGATAGTATTCACTATTTGTCCTGTAGTTGCTTGATAGGTTGTAGTAAAATTAAGTTCCTTATCTGATCTAATCTGAGATAGAGCAGATATGATAGAGGCCTCTCTAGCTCTGTTACGAGCAGTACTTACATTTACTAGTACAATACCTGCTAATATAGCAATAATTGCTACTACAACTAAAAGTTCAATAAGTGTAAATCCTTTTTGTAATCTTTTCATTTATTTACACCCCCTTTCTGTTGCATGTTTTTATATTTTTAATTATATAAGGACTATATTGAACCTGCAATATTATAAATAGGCATCAAAATAGACACTACAAATATAGCTACCCCAATACCTAAGCCTACTATCATTACAGGTTCAATTAAAGTTGTAAGATTAGCTACTATAGTATCCACTTCTTTCTTATAAAATCTAGCTAAAGTTTCCAAAACAGAGTTTATTTTACCAGTTTTCTCCCCTACTGATATAATTTGGGATGCGATGTAGGGAAATTCCTTACGCTTTAGTAAAGTATCAGATAGTTGCCCTCCTGCTTTAATATTAGCAATTGCATCTCTAATAATCTGTTCAAAGACATTATTACCAACTACCTTGGCTCCTATTTCAAGAGAAGATATAATAGGAACTCCGGCCATCAATAAAGTTTTTAAATTGATAGCAAATCTAGTTATATACATTTTAGTTAATAATTGTCCAAACACTGGAAGCCTCAACTTCCATTTATCTGCCCACTTACTACCAGCTTCTGTTTTTATAAAGTAGATAAAACTACCGATTCCAACAAAAATAACTCCAAAAATAAGCCAAATAAATCTTTGCAGGATCTCTGATAAGAGGATAATCATTTGTGTTGTCCATGGTAACTCTACCCCCGAGCCTAAATTCTCTAGCACATCTACCAACTGGGGCAATATATAATAAGACATTCCTAAAGCAAGTACTACAAATATTACTAGGACAAATGTAGGATAAAACAAAGCTCCTCTAATTTTATTATTTAGATCATACTGTTCTTCTAAATAATCAGCCATATACAACAATCCAGCCTGCAATCCACCCGAAACTTCTCCTGCTTTTACTATAGATACATATAGGGTATTGAAGATTTTAGGATGTTTTTCTATAGCATTGGACAATAAATTTCCATCTTGTACATCTAAAACGATTTGGTCTAAAACTTCATAAAAATATTTATTTTTCTTATTTTGATCTTTTAATATAGACAAAGCTTCAACTAAAGGTATTTGTACCTCCAAAAAAACTGATAAAATTCTAGTAAATATTGCCAGATCTTTGTCTGAAACCCTATTAAACAAGGCTATATCTTTAGCCAATGCTGATTGCTTCTCAGTATTTTTAATAGAAATTACTATAAGCTCTTCTCCCTGCAATGTTGCTAAGGCTACATCTTCATTAGATGCTGTTACTACACCTTTTTTAACTAATCCATCTTTATTTTTTGCTATATATGTAAACTTTGCCATATATTAAATTTATGTTGTTGATCTTTTAAGCATATTCCTTAAACTAACTGGGTCTGGAGAATAAAGGAGAGCTGTTTCATATGACACAATACCTCTGACAATTAAATCAAATAAAGACGCATTCATAGAGATCATACCTTCTTTTCTATTAGTCTCAATAACTGTCTCAAGCTGATAAATACGATTTTCTCTGATCAAACTTTTAACAGCATTATTAGCTAATAAAATTTCTAGTGCTGGAGTTAACTCTCCATTAATTGTAGGTATCAATCTCTGAGATACAACTGCTTGTAGAGAGTTTGCTATTTGTGAACGAACCTGTCCTTGCTGATAGGTAGGAAAAGTATCTATAATTCTATCTATAGATTGTGATGCACTGTTGGTATGCAATGTTGAAAAAACTAAATGCCCAGTTTCAGCAGCAGTCACAGCTACTTTCATAGTATCTAAATCTCTCATCTCACCCAATAAAACAACATCTATGTCCTGCCTAAATGCAGACTCTAGAGCATCACTAAAACTTTTAGTATCATCTCCCACTTCTCTTTGAGTAATAATACTCTTATCTGATTTATATATAAACTCAATAGGATCTTCTATTGTAACTATTTTAACATCCCTAGTATGATTAATTTCATTAATAACAGCTGATAAAGTAGTAGATTTACCAGAACCAGTAGGACCTGTTACCAACACAAAACCCTGCATTAACTGAGAAAATTGATGCATAACCGAAGGTAGACCTAATTGTTCAAAGGTTAATATTTCTGTAGGCAAATACCTCATTACTAAATTAGGCATACCTTGAGCAATAAAAGCATTTACACGAAATCTAGCATTTAAATCTGCATATGTATATGCAAAATCTTTTTCTACACCAGTATATAGCTCACTAATTTGCTCTTTATCTATCATTAAACTCAAAAAACTCTCTACCATTTCTTTGGTCAAAACAGGAGCTTCTTCTACAGTGATTAATCTACTTTTAATCCTTAATACAGGTTTAGCTCCCGTAGTCAAATGGATATCTGACCCCTTAGAGCTAACAATTTGACTTATAATTGATGACAAGTTAACTTCCATAAATTTATAGATTAGGTATTAGTGTTTACGGGTAAATGCTTCTGTATAGTTCTCATAACCTCAGCAGGGGTATAATTAGACTTTACAATATACTCCACAGCACCATACTCAAAAGCCTGATTAATATCAGTCTGTGATGACAAATTACTCAATACTATAACAGGAATTTGCTTAAACTTAGAATTCTTACTAATAGACTTTAAGATATCTAGCCCACTTATATTAGGTAAAACTAAATCTAGTAATATTAAATCAACTTTTTCCTTATTAAGAATGTCTTTAAACTCATCGTAACTAGAAACAGAGAAAACCTTAACTCCTAATTCTTCAATTTTATTAGAATACATTTGTTTAATAAAAAGGTCATCTTCAATTAATAATACAGTATTTTTCATATAAATATATATTTTTTTATTATCACCATAATAATACTACTATAATTTTATAATTTTGTCTATATCTCAACCATTGTTAATAACTCAGATAAATCTAGGTAGCCTTGTAGTACTTTTAGAACTCCATCTTGTTTAAGAGTTACATAGTTATTACTTTTTAAGTATTCTATAATTTCATCTCCACCTGAATTAACCTCTATAATTGCCTTCAAATCCTCTGTCATAACTACAACCTCAAAGATTGCCATTCTACCTTTGAATCCATTACTACACTTATTACACCCTACTGGTTTATAACCCTTATCAAAGCCACCCGAATAAACACTTTGTAAATATTCTGGACTTAGATTCTCTAAAGATTCTTTCAAATACTTTTGCTCTTGTTCTGAGAAATTATATTCTTGTTTACACTCTGTACATAGTTTTCTTACTAATCTCTGAGCAATAACAATTTGTAGGGAAGCTGATAGTAAAAATGGTTCTACCCCCATATCTATTAGTCTTGGAATAGCTCCTGGGGCATCATTGGTATGTAAAGTAGAAAATACAATATGACCTGTTAAGGCTGATTGTACAGCCAACCCAGCAGTTTCCCCATCCCTAATCTCACCTACCATGATAACATCTGGATCCTGCCTCAAAATAGATCTAAGTCCAGTCGCAAAAGTATAGTTAATATCTGGTCTTACTTGAGATTGATTAATTCCCGGCAAATAATATTCTATTGGATCTTCTAACGTTACAATATTAATATCTTCTGTATTAATTTGTGATAAAAGTGTATACACAGTAGTTGATTTACCAGAGCCAGTGGGACCAGTTAGTAGTATCATACCAAATGGTTTTTTGATAGCTTCCTGAACTATTTCTGCTTTTGGCCCCATAAAACCTAATGCTTCTAAAGATCTTATACCATTTGATGTATCTAAAATTCTTAAAACCACTTTTTCACCATATTGTGTAGGAAAAGTGGAGACACGAAAGTCAATTTTCTTATCTTGCTCTATAATAGAAAACCTACCATCTTGTGGCTTTCTTTGCTCATCTATCTTCAGAGTAGCTAGAATTTTAATACGAGCAACTACAGCTGAATAAACCTCTCTAGGTAAAATTAAGCTTGTATGTAGAACTCCATCTACTCTAAACCTAACTCTAACAGACTCATCAGAACCCTCAATATGTATATCTGAAGCCCCTCCAGTAACAGCATTTTTTATAATTACTGAGACTATTTTAATAATTGGAGCTGTATTTAAATTTTCCCTACTTATATCAGAAATATCAGGTAACTTTTGGGCCTGCTCACTCTTTTCTTTGAATTCCTGAATATCCTCACTTACAGCATTATTTAAAGTCTCAGAGTCATTTAATAACTTGTTTATATCAGATTCTGATGCTAAAAACAATTCAAACTTTAGCCTTTTTTCTTGTGAGATAAATTTTAATGCCTGTAATGTATTATAGTTACTAGGATCAACAGTAGCAATAGATATAATATTATTATCTTTTGCAAAAGGGATGAATAGATATCTTTTCATGACCGTTAGAGGGAAAATATCATACAAATCTTTTGGGACTTGATATTCAGATAAGTCAATGTAATTCACCCCTATTAAATCAGCATTTACCTTTAATAACTGTTTTTCAGTAAAGTTACTAGATAAGAAGTTTTGTGCTTGATCAGCAGTTAATGAATCAAATTCACCAATATTTTTAAATAAATCAGGAAACTCTACCTTCAGAGATTCAAATGTTTTTCTTAAATCAAATTGCATAATATAATACTTAAATTTTTAGTTTGTCAGCTATCTTATCAAACTTAAGATCTTCAGAATTTATCTCATCTATACTAAATATTGGACTAATTAATTGATATCCGAAATAAAGCATAGATATAATTGCAAAAATAATAATAGTAAATGATAAATTGTTTTTAATTATTTGTAATATATTTTTCATAATTATTTTTTATAATATATATTAGCTATAATGTTTAGAGATATATCCTGGTCATTTACATCATTTGATTTTATTTTAAAGTCAAAGTTAATTGTCTTGATATCTATATATTGCCGTGACTCTACTAATTTGTCTAAGAATTTATCTAAAGATTGTTTATTACCTTTTAATTGTATGATTAACTCTGCCTTCTTTAAAGTATTTATTTTAGTTTCTGTATTCTGAATACTAGCATCTGCAGAACTATTTAAATTGTCACCTTCATTTTCTAAACTAAACTGCAATCTCTCTCTATCATCAATCTCCTGCACATCAATACTTACTATCTTAACAGAATAATCTCTTGTCAGCTGATTAACATAATTGATAATGGATAATTTATCTAATTTCTCAGGCACAAAATCATTAATTGATTTAGATAATTTACCTGTATCTCCTTGGCTTATGAAAGACTCTTTTATAAACAATTCTTTTCTCATAGCCTTTATATCTTCTAAATTATCAGTTAGTAGGCCTGTTACAAATAAATTTACGCTCCACAATAGTACTAAAAAAACCAATAAAGCTAATAAATTTTTATATGTATAATTTTTCATGTTTTTAGTTTAACTTTATCCTAACATCAAAACTAATTTCTGAACTATCAGGGATTGTATTAGAATCAGAGAAGTCGACATTTGAGTTAGCAAGCTCTTTTATATCTTTAAATTTTTGAACTTGAAGAGTGGCATCTGCAATAGAAGGCACTATCATAGTAAAACTAATAGACTTATCGGATTTACTATAAACAAAATTATCAACCCTGGAATTAGCTATATAAGATGACTCTATGCTTTTTATTACTGGCATTGGGTTATAATTATTTATAATTAAATCATTAAGATTATACAGATATTGCTCCAGATCTCCTTCTGGATAGTATACGTAATTTTCTGCATCTATAACATCAATTGACTGCCTTAATCTAGACTGTTCATTGAATATGGTAAACCAGTACACAACTCCTATTGTGACAACATAAACTATAAACAAAAAAAATAACCAAGCCATAACATTTGAGTCGCTGTTATAAGCTTTTTTTGGGATCATTTGATCTATATTCTTTTGATTTGTTGGGATAAATTGGAATGATTCCATAATATTTTATTCTATATAACTTTTTAATGCCACCCCTGTAGAAAGTATTAAATCATGCCAAATATTCGTAGCATCACCTGTATCCTCTAAACCATTAACTTTTAAATTAAATGCTTGAGTAGCCACACTTATAGTGATATTATAATCTGAAAAACTATTTTTTAGAATTAATGATAAATAGTCTTTCATACCAGTTATTTTAGACCCCCCACCTAATAAGATTAAGTTTTCAACCCTCTCTCCATTCATCTCTTCAGCTTGCCTAACTAATCTCATCAAATCACTCAGTATAAAGCTTTGAATATTCGATTGAATTAACTCTGACACTTCAACATCCATACCACTTATACCATTGTTTTTTTTAATAGACTCAGCTTCTAGCAAATTAATTTTTTTAAGTTCAGATATTAATTTAGTGAGATGATTCCCTCCAAAATCGAATGATTGTATTGTTTGTAACTTTTTCTTAGAGTCAACGATCATAACTGTACTATTTCTAGCCCCAAAATCTAAGATACAAGTTTGAGTTTCAGGTAAATTAATAGATCTGATAGTAGAAAAACAATCTAACTCAAAAGATTGTATATTTATACCTAAAGATTTACCAACATCTATATACCTTTTAATTACATTATTTGGAATGGCCATAATAAGTATATTATAGTGATCCTGGTCTTTATTTTTACCTAAATTAATCCAATCCAACTGTACAGTACTTAATGGAACTGGAATATGTTTTCTAGCTTCTAACGGAACAGCTGTCAATAACTCATCTCCTTCTAGCAGTGGCATTGAAATTATTGCAAAAAGAGTCAAGTAAGAAGGCAATGCCACATAAGCCTGCTTTATACTCATATCTGCGGCATCCATCATAATTCTAATAATTTTAGTTATATCATTTGAAGATAGAGCTGTATCAGTACTTTTTTCTTGAATAATATTCTCAATATCATCATTCCAAATACTATAGTTATCTATAGAGAATCGACCACCTTTATTAGAGATTTCCGTTATTTTAATAGTTTGAGTACCTATATCAATCCCAAAAGATTTTTTTTTAACCAAGCCAAGCATTATATTATTTTTATTTATATTGATTATTATGATACTATATAATTAATAATATCATATAATTAATACTTGTGCAAGAATTAAAATTACTAGACATATTTTTAGCCAATCAATGTATAATATGTCATAAATTGAACGAATTCAATCTTTGTGATGCATGTATTATGTCTATTCCCAATCAACCAATTTTATGGCTAAAAGAAAGTGTGTCTAATCATAATATATTCACTCCAAAAACCAAAACCAAGATCAACACTATACCCAAATATAGCTCTATCAAAAGCATATTATCCTGTACTAATTTCAAGAATAAGACAATAAAAAAGAGTATACATTATCTTAAATACAAAAATCTACCTCAATTATCTAAACCTCTAGCTTCCATTATGCTTAGAGCATTGAGTCAACACCTAAAATATCAAGATAATGTAATATTATGCCCTATTCCTTTACATAGTAGTCGTCTCAAATTCCGTGGATATAATCAAGCATATTTATTAGCTGAATATTTACAAACAAGACTCAAACTACCTTTATATCTAGATCTACAAAGAACTCGCAACACACCTCAACAAATGCGTATTCAAAACAGACAAGCTAGAATTCAGAATATGGACAATGCTTTTATAGCCTCAGAGAACAATAACTTCAAGCAAACTATTATTATAATTGACGACGTAACTACAACCTTATCCACAATCGAGCAAGCAGCTAAAGCTCTATCTCAAAAGGGTTTTGAGGATATACATGCTCTTATTTTAGCCCATTAAATATCTAAAATTATCCACAATTATCAAAAATAAAATAAATATGATATAATATTAATACAAAGTTATAATTCACTTTGTATTAATAGATAAAAACACAGAAATGGAAACCTTCACTGATAAAGAATTTGTGTCCTATGTTGTCAAGGCGATTGTAGACAACCCTAATGATGTGCTGATTGAGAGAACTGTAGATGAAATGGGAGTGTTAATTACTTTGCAAGTTAACCCTAGTGATATGGGTTATGTAATTGGAAAGTCTGGATCAACCGCTAAAGCTATACGCTCACTTCTTAGAATAGTAGGAGCCCGTAATAATGCTAGAGTTAATCTTAAAATATTAGAGCCAGAACAAGGTGCTAAAAAAGAATCTATACTTAATAGCTCTGAGCAAGTAGATAAGCTAGTAGATGATTTAGACATCTAATATAAATTTATAAATTATATGAGATTTGATATATTGACTATATTTCCTGAAATTATACAGTCTTATATCAATACCGGAGTGATTGGAAGAGCTTTGAATTTAAAACAAAGTCTTGATATCAAAACTCATAATATCAGAGATTATACCAAAGATAGTCATTACAAAGTTGATGACTCCCCTTTTGGAGGTGGGGCGGGTATGATATTACAAATCGAGCCCATATATGAAACTTTACAAAATATTATCAAAAACTCTCCAGACACAAAAAAACATATTATTTTAACCAAAGCTGGCGCTGAAATATTTAATCAACAAAAAGCCATACAATTAGGTTTAGATTATAATCATATAATATTTATTTGTGGGAGATATGAAGGGATTGATGCTAGAGTAGAACAATATCTTTGTGATGAAGCTATGTCTATTGGTCAATTCGTATTAACAGGAGGGGAGCTGCCAGCCCTTGTTATGCTAGATGCTATAGCCAGACATATTCCGGAAGTATTAGGGAACCCCGAATCTCTAACTCAAGAATCTTGGACTAATACTGAAAGTAAAGAATATCCACAATACTCACGCCCAGCAGTATTCCAGCCTAATAACCCTCATCTAGTCCATACAGACGCTCCTCAGGAATGGGAAGTCCCAGAAATATTATTGTCTGGTAATCACCAGGCAATACAAGATTGGCAAGAAAAAAATAAAAAATAATAATTTTTGTAATTGACTACAATATGATATAATTATTTTAATATAAAAATCTAAATCAAAAATTATGGCAAATACGAATAATATAATTTACAGCTATGAAGCTTTAGAATTTGATAAATATCATAAATCCCCTACTTGGTATGTGATGTTTTCAATTATATTTATATTATTACTAATATATGCTATAATAAGTCGTTCCCCTATTACATTTGTAGTATTTCTGTTGTTATTTATAGTTATCTTATTGATTTCAACTAAAGATCCTAAAAATATTTTAATAGAAATAACTAAAAATGGAATCAATTTAGACCGTAAAAGAACATTTAGATATCAGGATATAGAAGCATTTGGACTATTTATACGAGAAGATGTTAGATTTATATCAATTTATCTAACAGAGGGAATGATGAGGTATGCCAGAATTCCTCTTGGAGAAGAAAATCCAGACGAAATTGCAGATATACTAGAACAATTTATCACTAGAGAAGATGGTAGGGAACGGTTTATGGACACCATAGATCATATACTCAAAATTTGAAAGTACCTATAGCTCAGTTGGATAGAGCGCAGGTTTGCGGAACCTGAGGTCAGAGGTTCGAACCCTCTTAGGTACACCAATTTTTTTATTATGAATATATTCTATACACCCATAGAAGAGCTAAAGCCAAAACCCAACATTAGATTAGTTAATTCGCTACATAAACTAGGTATATATAATTTATCTCAACTATTATTATACCCTCCCAAAAAGTTTATAAATTATAACCATTTTCAAACTTTATCCCAAATTGACAATATTCCAAACGGGACCCCAGTGGTATTTGAAGTAACTGTCATCAAAAAGAAACAAACTAGACTTAGGGGACGGAAATTAACTCTAGGTGAGATTGTAATTCAAGATAATACAGGACAGTATACCCTAACTTTATTTAATCAAAAGCTACTATTTGAGTCTTTAAATATCAATGCTCACTATGCCCTCTCAGCTATTATTAAAGCAGGCACAAAATCACCGCTAACTAATATCAGCTTTGAGAGAATTTTACCCAATAAAATTTTACTGCATTCACATAGATTAGTTCCCATTTACCCGGAGACAACTGGTATCTCATCTAAAATGTTAAGATATAGAATTGACCTTGCTATTAAACAGTTTCCCAATTTACCAGAGACTCTACCTCAATGGATCTTAACAAAAGCTAATTTACCAGATATCAATACAACTATCAGGTATTTACATTATCCTAAAAACACAAATGAGATCAAACAAGCAAAGTCTCGTTTAATATTCGAGGAAGCTTTTATTATTCAACTATATATCGCCAAACAAAAACTTATTTTTCAATCTAAATATGCACCAGCAATCCCTCCCCAGAGTAATCAATTACAAGAATTTATAAATAATCTTAAATTTGAATTAACTAAGGCACAAAGCAATGCTATTCAAGAAATTTTAGAAGACATTGCCAAACCTGCTCCTATGAATCGCTTATTAGAAGGGGATGTTGGAACTGGGAAGACCATAGTAGCCACAGTAGCAATGCTCAATACCTATTATAATAATTATCAATCGGTCTTGATGGCCCCAACTGAAATACTAGCTACCCAACATTTTGAAGGCATTACCAAATTAACTGAAAATCTCAATACTCCCCCCTCAATCGCCTTAATCAGCTCAAAGGAATCACGAATTTCTACAGATAAAAATCTAGACTCTTGGACTACTATCCCTAAAAAAGATTTACTCAAAAAAATTGCTCGTGGACAAATAGATATTATAATCGGGACTCATAGCGTCATAACCGACCAATTACAATATAGTAATCTGGCTCTGGCTATAGTCGATGAACAACATAGATTCGGAGTCAAACAGAGAGCCGAATTACAAACTATGATTAGTAAAACTAAAGATAAAAGTCCAGATACTATCGCCCATCTTTTGAGTATGACAGCCACTCCTATTCCTCGTACTCTAGCTCTTAGCTTATATGGAGACCTAGATGTCTCATTACTCAATGAATACCCTGCTAATAGAAAACCTATCAAAACCAAATTAGTCCCACCTTCCAAACGAACAGAAGCCTATAACTTTATTCACCAACATATCAATAGCGGGAGACAAGCCTTCGTAGTCTGTCCCAAAATTGAAGCTGATGAAAAATCAGACCTAAAATCAGTAGAAGAGACTTTCCTAGATTTATCTCAGAATATTTTCCCGGAATTAAAAGTCCAGATGATGCACGGTAAAATGAAAACAACCGAAAAAGATGCTATCATCCAAGCTTTTAAACAAAAAGAATTCGATATACTTGTAGCTACCTCAGTCATAGAAGTAGGAATAGATATCCCTAATGCTAGTATAATGCTCATAGAAGGAGCTGAAAGATTTGGTTTAGCTCAATTACATCAATTCAGGGGTAGAGTCGGAAGAGGAGAATATCAATCATTTTGTTTTCTTTTTGAAACCGGAGATAATGAGATTACAATGAATCAGAGATTATTAGCTATAGAAAAAGCTAATAATGGCTTTGAGTTAGCTGAACAAGACCTCGCCATTAGAGGCCCCGGGCAATTTATAGGCTCTAACCAGTCAGGTCTCTCAGATATAAGTATGGAGGCACTTCTTAATAAAGAGATTATAATAAATACTAAGAATATTGCTAATCAAGTTTTACAACAAGATATCACCCTAAATGCATATCCGGAGCTCAAAACCAGATTATCTCACTTTGAGGACAATGTACATTTCGAATAAATTTAATTACCGAGACTCCAGTCAGCTCTAATAAATTCATTTACTTTTTTATTATCAATATTATTCACCAAATTAAAATCAAACCCCTCAATACCAGGTTGCTTTTGTATGTCTAGAGTATATTTATCTAATTTTGGCATAGTATATTCAATAGTGATATCCTTAGAGCTATTTACTGGTACCATAATCTGAAATCCAGTAATCTTTTTATTATAAGACTTAGTATAATCTACCTCAACCGTCCTTTTCTCAATCCCTTTTACTGAATTTACAAAAGCTTCCTGTGGTAATAATACTCTCGTATAAGATTTATAATCATCATTTAAAGGGGAGGCTGTTTTAGCAGTATTATTATAAGTAATAGTAATATTAGAACAAATTTTATCTCCACATTCATTTACTTCTTTTTTAATACTTCTTTTCATATAATAATCAGTTTTCAAAGCCCCTAAATTAGCATCTACTAACATGAAATAATCACCCTTAGTCTCACTATCAACTTCTCCATCCCAATTTAAATTAACTATTTTAGATTGCATACTATCATCCCGACTCCAGAATAAAATTTGCTTTTGTCTAGCTTGAGCTATGAACATATTACCCAAATCATATAACTTTATAATTGACGCCTTTCTAATCCTATTCTCTATTTCTAAAGCTAAATCCTTAATAGGCTCTTTTCTCTCACTACGACTAATCCCCTTCTCAACAAAACCAAAGTTTAATTCATATTGTAGCTCTAATAATACATTATCTGCAGTCAACTCTTTATCAATAGCTGGCACAGAAACTGGACCGATAATATTTAGAATTTCCGGTAATACAGAAGCATTCACAGCTATAACTCCTGAGATATCTTCTGTTCCTCCTTCTAATTTATATAAATCTATAATCTGCTTAGCTGTAGTTGGGAAATTAGCTGACCAATTAGCATCTCTGACCTGCATCTGTTGCACACCCAACATACTCTTATATGGTTCAGGGGAATCTATCCCAGGCTTCCCATAATCAAAAACATTTGTATTGTAAATAGTGTAATTCTTAACTCTGCCTCCAGATAAAGTAACCTCAGCAAAATTTCCAATAAAACCACCAGTTGGCCTCAATTCTAAAGTATTCTGAAATAAAACTAAATAAGTCACCTCACCCTGCCCTCTAATTGCCCAAGCTAAATCTAGTTCAGATTTATATTTAACCCAAATAAAAACTAAAGTTGCTATAATAATTGGTAAGCCTATTATGAGAATAGCTCTGAGAATTTTTAGAGATGTCTCAATAAAAGATTTCATACCACTAATATTTCAAAACCGAATTAACCTGTATCCCAGCTCCACGATATTGACTAGAATTCCTATAATATATATTTTCTATAGCTTTGACAATATTATTCCAAGAATAATGATACCTAATCTCAGATTGTAACATTTCAGCCAATTCCATAGCTCCTCTATAATCACCCAAAACTTCCTCTAATCTATGCCTGAGAGATGATACACTATTAACTTTAGCAATATAGGCTAAGTCTCCTACAATTTCTAAATTCTCTCTAATATCCGAGGCAATAATAGGAACTCCATAGCTACCAGCTTCTAAAAGAGAAATAGATAATCCCTCTGAGGCGGAAGGTAAGACATAAATAGCAGCATTAGCAAATAACTGTTTGAGAGTTCTACCAGACTGATGCCCTGTAAAGATAATATTTTTATCCCCAGCAGCTAAATTATGTAAATAAGCCTCATACTCAGGAGTAAAAGACCCAGACCCAACAATAACCAACTTTTTACCATATTTACGAACCATTTGCTGATAAGCCTGAATCAAAATATGAGCATTTTTATGCTTTACCAATCTAGAGATAAAGACAATATATCCTTTTTTCTTCAACCCAAATTTAGCTAATTCAGAATCAGAAGTAATATGATTAAAATCAGTCCCATTTGGGATATATGTGGTTTTGATATCAAATTCTCTACTAGCAAAATATCTAAGACTTTTAGACACCGTAATCACCTCATCAGCAAAATTACACCCAATCCAAGCTCCTAATTTGAGCATAGACTTAGCAAAAAGATTCCATTTCCCATGATACCAATCAGCACTATGAAAAGTAAAGACAACTTTAGTATATTTAGCACCCAGAATATATTTCAGACCAAAACCAATTCTAGCAAATAGAGTAAAGAAAGCTGGACCAACTGAGTTAATATGCAAAACATCCAAATCAGGAACAAAAAAACTATGCCAAATAGAAGCCAAAGTATGAGTCCCAGCATCAAGACTCTTAGTAGGAATAGAAGGAGTAGCAATAACTTCCACTCCTCTATGATTCCCCTCAGGAGCATATTGAGATCTAGTATAAACCAAAACCTGATGCCCTTTTCGTGCTAATCTGACAGCAAGATGGTCAACATAATTCTCTACCCCACCACCAGCAGTGGCAGGGATACCTTTTTGCCCAACAAAAGCAATTTTCATGACCTTACAAATTTAACTATAGTCACAAACTGTTGTATTAAATTATAGCATAAAAATCTATTTTTGTCAAAAGATTATAGCAGAGATACAGAGTATAAAAAATTCAACCCCTGACTTAACATCAGGGGTTGGCGAAAGGTGGACATGAATCAAATTGTAAATATTCAGTTTTTCAGACTAACTCCCGGCCTCCAAGGGGGAGTTTTGATGTGTGGGGGTGTGGGGGGGGTTATGTGTAAGTCTGTTCTCCCCGCAAAATTGCGAGAGCCTTGGGGAGAAGCTGGGGAGAATGTTTCCCAAGTGCTGACAAAGGTTGCATACCTCTTTCTAGGTCAGCACCCAGACTATAGTCTTGCTGGTCTGCTCGTATCCAAGCCTCATCCGTGGCGAGAAGGCAGAGCATGTGCTCTTGCCTAAACTGATAGACTAAACTAGCCTTGTTTTGAGGCCATTCTCTCCCCAAACATGCGGGGGGTATGACCTCGGTGGCAGTGACCTTTACACTGCTAGGGGGGACAGGGTTTGGTGCGGGAGCTGGAACTGAGGTGGGCTCGGGAGCCGGAGGAACAGGGGTGGGGGCGGGAGCCGAAACTGGAGCCGGCTCGGGTGCGGGAGCCGAAACTGGAGCCGGCTCGGGTGCGGGAGCCGAAACTGGAGCCGGCTCGGGTGCGGGAGCCGAAACTGGAGCCAGCTCGGGTGCGAGAGCCGAAACTGGAGCCGGCTCGAGTGCGGGAGCCGAAACTGGAGCCAGCTCGGGTGCGGGAGCCGAAACTGGAGCCGGCTCGAGTGCGGGAGCCGAAACTGGAGCCAGCTCGGGTGCGGGAGCCGAAACTGGAGCCGGCTCGGAAGCAGCTTGTATAATCCCTTGACGCTCTTGAGAGAGCCGGATCATACCCTGTATTTCCTCTACATCTTGTCGAGTAGAGCGAACAGTGGTATGATCGGGAACTTCACTTGCAGCTACAGGAGCTGCGAATAACAGGGCTGCCGTTGTGACAAGCCCAAGGAATAGGTTTCTTTTTCTCATTGAAACCTCATGGACTTTAAGGACGGCAGCCGACATACTGCCTTGTGTGAGTTTATAACATACTTTTTGATTTTTGTCAATGAATTATAAAAGTATTTATAAGTAATTATAAAATAATATAAAGTATTAAAAACTTAAACCGAAAAAAATTAAAACTCCTAAGCCGTAGCCTAGGAGTGTGTCTTTATGTGAGGTGAGACACCTCACTGAGATGAAATCAATTTGATAGCTGCCTCATAGTCACCTTCCTTCGCCGCTGCATCAGCTGCTGCGAGTTTGGGATGGTTGGGATTCGCATCCCTGAGAGCCTTGTATGCCTGTTTAAGGGCATGGGTTGCGCCCATGCCGTCAACGGTTCCCCTTCGGAGAACTTGTAATGTATCCTTGGCATGCCTCAGCTCCGCATCATTGAGATTGGGGTCGGAAGCGGCTGCACATGCAACAGTTTGACCCGCTTCAGTAAGTTGAAGGTACCTGTTGAAATTTTTAACTGGTGGTTCTGGAGTTACCTTCAGATTATTTATACCACCACTAACACCCCAGCTAAACAAGGAGAGTCCAACCGAACCACCTTTTTGGGTGATCTGAGATGCTTGTGTGGCAGCCACGATGTGCCGCAGTACCACAACCTGAGTGGTACCGTCAGGCTTTCTGATGACACAAGGCCTGTCAGCTTCCACTCGGAAGCTATTCTCTCCATGTTGACTTGGTGCTCCAGGAAGTCCTGGAGCGATAGCCGGGGAAACCGGGCCTCTGTAAACCTCCCAAGCTTTCACTGGGGTTTGCAGAAGAGCAAACCCACCTGCGAAAAGAAGGGAAAGCAGAGTTGTGCGACGAAAAATCATGATGACTCCTTTTTCAGGGTAAATGGATTGTATTTAGGGCTAAAGGGACTCTTTAGCACCTTTTAATATACATCTATACTGAATATACTAAAAGTTACTAAAGAGTATCCTTGCCAAAAAAACTATTTCTGTCTCTATCAAGATTGAATTATAAATGGGCATTGAAATATGTATAAAATATAGATTTATACAACAAGGCGACTATATCATAAAATTTCAATTCTGTCAAGAATTAGCAACATCAGAATTGAGTATGGATAAGTAAATGAAAAACCTCCGGCTGATGTGCCGGAGGCGAGGGACAGTTTTGGGGGTTGGAGCTGATTGATCACCGGCGTCCGGGGACGACGATGAGGTGGTTGGGCCCGTCCCAGTGGTCGGTTGTTCCGGAGGGGAGTTGAACCCTCGAGGAAATAGGAGTCCACAAACCCGTACGCAAATTTTTGAAGCTGTGAGAGAAAGTTCCCCCACAACCATTCTGGATGGCGGCGGTGACCTGTCCCAAGCCCACCCACCTAGAGCCTCCTTGGGCCCCATGCGGATAGTAGCCGACGAGCTCATTGGAGCTCGTGTTTTCTGCTAGATGGCAGGTGTTTGTACGGGTATGTGCCATGGCTGGCGCCATGGAGCCGAAGAAGACAACGAGTGCGGTGGCGGAGAGGAAATAACTAAGACGAGTTTGCATTGGGGGATACCCGATTGCGACAACAATAATCTTATATCATATTTTATATATTTTGTCAATACCTTCTGTTAGAATATATACATAAAATTAAAAGTTGATAGCAGAGCCATCAACTTATTTTTGGGGAAATGTTCAATATTTTTGTCTGTCAATTACAACCAATTATGGCTATACAAATCCTGATAATTGGTTGTTGGGTAGGATATGGTTCATTGTACTGATATTGATGACCATATTCATCATATGGACTTGGATGAGTCCCACAGAAATTATTAGTTACATCACACCAATATCCTCCTCTCCAATAACCCCTTTCCAACGCTAATGCTGGTTGAAGCATTGTAGGAAATAAAAGAAAGAGAGGAATAAATGTTTTGAAAAAAGAAAGTTTCATAGGGATTATTTCCCTAGAGGCCACTTCCACCATAGCATAAATATAATAATTTGGCAATAATTTTAGGATTGACTCAGAGCTTTATCTAATGTAATTTTATAACTATGCTTTTGTATATAATTTTGTATATTGGATTTTATGGAACATATATTATTCTTACCTAAATTGATTATCTGCTTATCTAATTCTAGATTGACATTATCTAATATTATACCTAAATTATATTCTTGTATATCTTTACTCATACTATGGTTATTAGTAGTTATAACTGGTAGTCCTAATGCTAAATAGTCTTTTACCTTACCTGGGTCAGCACATAATATTTCTTTAGTATTCTCATATAGGGCTAGTCCATAGCTGATTTGATGCTTTATAATTATATCTATTGTCCCCTGCTCGGTCTGGAAGCCATAAAGAGTGACATTATTGGCTTGTAAGTCTAGCTTTAACTGTTGTATTTCAGCATACAGATTCCCCTGCCCTATCAAGTGCAAATGATAATCTACTGGTAATTTAGCAAAAGTTTTGACTAATATCCTTAAATTATGTCCATCTTTGAAATTACCTATGAATAAAAATTGTTTGGGACTTGGCTTATAATCTGGTAAACTTTTGGATTTTATACCTAAGGAAACTGTGAATACTTGTGCTCTATTTAATTTTTTATTTCTATGCTCCTGTATAATCTGCTCATTGACTGCCCAGACTATATCTGAATTCATATAAGCTGATTTCTCTATTCTGTTTATTAAATATCGTGAGGAGAATATATTATTATAAAAATAATAATCATAAGCGTAATAAATAATTTTTGCTTGTGAATAATTCCTCTTGAGAGAATTAGCAATAGAGGCCTCTAGCCAATCTATGGCTAAAATATAGTCATAGCCTGTCTCAAATTGCTTGGAATTTAATAAAATTTTCTTGACTTGATTATAATGCCCCCAATAATAAGAAAGTTTAGACTTATAAATTGGCATACTAAGCTGTACTGTATGGGTTTCATAATAGGCTTGAGGATATTGTAGAGATGGGAATAAACAATAGTGTACAGTATGTCCTAATTCTTTTAATCCTTCTATAATGTCTTCTGATTTAGCTATATATTGTCTACCTAATACTAAAATTTTCATATTTTTAAATCTGTTTGACTTGATTATGGAGCTGGTTATAATGTAATACTCCCCCCAATAATAGGAATAATATCCACATCAAAACCGTACCTCTTAATAAATTATCCCAGAAGCTAACAGTATATATAATAGTCATCAAAACGGCTATTGTCAAAATATATACATTTTTAATCTTTATATATCTATAATATAAATTAAATAAAACATTTAAGATTAGAATCATATAAATAGTAAGCCCTATCACCCCTTGCTCTAGGAATATCTTAATATAATCATTATGGACTTCCACTGAACCTCTATAAGTACCTCTAGTCTGTTCAATGATAGTCTCTGAGCTACCTGTCCCAAATCCTATAATTGGTGACTCTAGCGCTTTATTAAAGGCATCGTCCCACATATTCAATCGCCAGATAACAGAGTCACTTGGATCAGCATTAAATAAACCTGTCACTCTATTGATAATCGGTATTTTGTCTAATGCTGGTAAGTCTAGAATATCAGGAGAAGCTAAAAAGTTATAGCTAAAAATCAAAATTATACTGGAGCTGATAACTAGTGTAACTATTTTGAATGTCTTAATTGGATATTGAGCTAAACTCATTAAAATTACAAATAAAATTAATCCTAACCAAGCTCCTCTTGTAAAGGTAATAATTAAGACAATAATATAAAGAACTCCAATCAATTGGAATATATTTTTCTCAATTTTCAAGATATTATGATCCTTATTTATCAAAACTGTCCCAATTAAAGCTAAGATAATAACTGAATAGTAAGCCAAGACATTGGGATGTCCAAAAGTTCCTGCAATACGATTTTCAAAACCAGGGTTGGTATATAGTCCACTACCAGAAAAATACTCAATATAGGCAACTAATAGAGGAGTAATACTACCATATACAATTACTCTAATAATATTAAAAAACTTATTTGGTTTTGTAATATATATCCAACCTACAAAATATAAAACTATGAAACTCAGTAATCTAATAGTCTCTTGTATACCTGCTCCTATGGCATCTCCCGTAAAACTAAAAGCTATATATACAGTTAATAATATACTAATACTTACAACTAAAGGAGTTTTGGTATCATAAATTATAGATTTATTCTTATAAATATATAAAAAAGATAATATTATAGTAAGAACTGCAATACTAGAATTTAAATTAATCATAGGCCAGTCTGGGATACTGAGATAACCTATAATATCTATAGATGGTCTTACTAAAACCAAAGCCAACAAAGCTATTTCTATAGAAAATACTAATAATAAAAATAATGTCCAAATAATTATACTTATTGGAAATATAATTTGTAAATCACTAAATAAAATGCAAAAGATTAGATTAACACCTCCCAAAAGTAGTATAAAACTAAAATTTTTGTGAATCATATTCGGTATCTGGACTAATAGTTGGAGTATTTTCTAAATCTAGAACTGGGTTTTGGGCTATTGTCACATCATCTGGGAGTGGTGGAGAGACTATATCATCAATTCCAAAATCATAAATTATAGTACTATCTTTTCTAGTTAAAATATAGCCAACACCAACCACAAAACCTAATATAGCTGAGCCAAGTAAGTTTATTAAAATATTAGGTCTACCTACTCCCTCATACAAAGCGGACTGATTCACTACCTGAATTGTAGCTGTCTCACCTACTAGAACTTTAGCCTGTTCTATAAGTTTATTGACTACTACCTTATTCATATTCAAAGCTAATTCTGATGATTTATCATAAGTATCTACTTCAATAAATCCAGTACCTCTTGACCTGGTCACAATATTTCTAGCAAAAAGAGTTCTCCTATCCTCTAAATTCTCAGGAAAAAGATTTTTTATATCTATATTTTCTGTAACTACGCTATTAAAAAACACATCTGTATAAACTAAATCTATTAGTAAATTAACATTAGAGTCAATAGATCTCTGAGCTGTATAGGAGTCAATATTAGGGTTGGCTTTTTGTAAAACTACCAACTGAGCTTCTGCTTTATATTGTTTAGGCAATAGTAAAGTAATCCCTAAACCAATCAAGGTAAAAACTAAAGTAATAATAACAACTACATTGAATTTAATTTTAATTTTAGAGATTATTTCACTTAAAGTGAGACTTGAATTCATACCCTGTATTTTATATTATTAAAGACTAAACTTATCATAACACAAAAATATAATATAGCAAAATATATTCACCCTAATCATATAGATGCAAAAAAATTGACTTTATTCTAGATTTATGGTATTATTTTTATCAATTACATATATATTTAATGCAATTACTATGAAATCTGGAATTCACCCTCAATACGCCTATACCACTGTTAAATGTATTTCTTGCTCCAATGAATTTAATATTGGTTCTGTAAGAGAAATTGGATCTGTAGAAGTTTGCTCCAAATGCCATCCTTTTTATACTGGAAAGAGAACTCTTGTAGATACCGCTGGTAGAGTAGAAAAATTCCGAGCTAAATTAGAAAAAAAAGAGCAATTGAATAATAAATAAATCTTTCTTACTAAAGATAAAATATGAGTAATTCTTTAGTAGAACTTCAAAAAGAATATGCTGATCTGTCTGTACAAATATCTGACCCCAAGATATTTGCTAGTCCTGATTTTGTTACTATTTCTAAAAAACATACTGAAATTGGAAATAAAATTGAATTATTAGAATTAATAAAGAATCTCAGATCCCAGATTCTAGAGTCAGAAGTTTTATTACAAGACCCTGAGCTAAAAGAAATGGCTGAGGAAGAGTTAACTCAGCTTCGAATCGAATTAGAGCATAAAGAAAACGAGTGGGAAGAATTAATCTCTCCCAAAGAGACTTTTGCAGATGAAATTATAATTGAATTAAGAGCCGGAGCTGGTGGGGATGAAGCTGGTTTATTCGCCTTAGAATTATTCAAAGCCTATATCACATTTTTACAAAAACAAGGTGCTAAAACTGAAATTTTATCTATTTCTGAGAATTCTGTTGGTGGATTAAAAGAAGTGATTGTAGAGGCGCGTGGCAATGAGGTTTATAAATACTTACAATATGAAAGTGGCGTTCATCGAGTACAAAGAGTGCCTAAGACAGAGAAAGCAGGACGAGTACATACATCTACTATTACAGTAGCCGTATTACCAATAGCCAAAGAGGTGGATATTGAGATTAACCCAAATGACTTGAAAATTGATGTTTTTAGGTCTAGTGGACCGGGAGGACAAAGTGTTAATACTACTGACTCAGCAGTTAGAATAACCCATATTCCGACTAATATTGTAGTTTCTTGTCAAGATGAAAAATCTCAGCTCAAGAACAAAGACAAAGCTATGAAAATTTTACGGACTAGAATTTTAGATCAGATGAGACAAGAGCAGTTCGAAAAAGAAGCTGCATTTCGTAAAAATCAAATTGGAACTGGGGATAGATCTGAGAAAATTAGAACTTATAATTTTCCCCAAGACCGAATAACAGACCACAGAATTAAACAAAATTTTTCTAATATTGAAGCCATTTTATTGGGAGACTTTACTCCTATTCTAACAGCCTTTGATGAATATAAAAGAAATCAACCTACAACTTAAACAAAAGCTACAAAATATATCACCTACTCCAGACCTAGATGCTGATTTGATTTTGGAATATGTTTTAGGACTAAACAAACTGGATATAATAATGCAGGAAAATTATATTTTGTCAAATTTTGAGTTAGAATCTATAAATAACTGCCTAAATATGCGGTTAAATAAAATTCCTATGGCCTACATTCTAGGTTATAAAGAGTTTTATGGACATGAATTTACAGTCAATCAAGATGTACTTATCCCTAGACCGGAGACTGAGGCTATGATAGATATTACCAAACAAATCCTAAGGCCCACCCCCCATCCAATTATCTGGGAAATTGGGACTGGTAGTGGTTGTATAGCCATTAGTCTATCTTTAGAACTACCTCAAGCCCAAATACTAGCTAGCGATATTTCAAAACAAGCCTTACGAATTGCTAAGAATAATGCTATAATATTAGCAGGTAAGCAAACGGCTATCACTTGGCTGGAGGGAGATTTGTTACAACCCTTTACTCAACAGCAAAATGAACCAAATATAATCATAGCTAACCTACCTTATCTTGACCAAAATCAATATACAGACGACTCTATTCTAGCTGAACCAAATATTGCACTCTATTCTCCTCAACAAGGTTTAGGGCATTATATAAGACTACTAGATGCTATACAGAGTCGTTTTATAATATGGCCAAAGATATTATTAGAAATTAATCCTGAACAAGTCAGTCCCCTAGAATCTTATATCAAGTCTTGGCATGAAAACATTAAAATAACAATTTATCAAGATTTACAAAGATTAGCCCGTCATCTTTTAATTGAGATCTGAATTAACTAAGTAAAGAAAGGAGGTGAGTAGAAGTGAGTAATGAAAAGAAAATAACAGAAGAACAAAATACTGAGGAAAAAGGATTTTGGACTAAAAACATTATTTCAATCTTGTTAATAGTATTTTTGATAATTAGCGGAATATATGCCTTCAATCGAGATACTGAGCAAAAAGATAAGTCTGTAGAAGAAAAGGTAGAAGAGATTAAGAAAGAAGAGGCAGAGCAAGCTGAGGAAGAGAATAATGATACAGAGGTAGCTGATAATACGACAGAAGAGAACAAAAAGGACGAAATGAGTACTGATATTCAAAAAACTGATGCTAAAATCACCCTAAAAGCTAAAAAGGGAGATGGAGTAACTCAGTTAGCAAGAAAGGCAATAGCTGAATATTCTAAAGATAAAAGTATAACTTTATCTAAAGAACAGAAACTATATGCTGAGACAGTACTCAAGGATAAGAATTATAAGCATCATCTCAATACAGGGCAAGAAGTAGAATTTGATGTAAATAGTCTATCTGATACAATACAAAAAGCTCAAAACCTATCTGAAAAAGAAATCAAAGCTTGGAGTAAATATACTCATTTAGTACCGTCACTATAAAAGTAATAAAAAATAATAAAAAAATTTAAGCATTCCCCTTTTCTCTGTTTAGAGTTAGGGGAATTTTTTATTTACCTAATAGTTCTTTAACTCTAGTGGCTTCATTTAAAACTGCATCTGCATACCACATATTTTTGACATTACATCCACCAAGATAACACAAAGCTGCTTTTCTCTCTAATTCTTCATTACCAGCAATATTCTGATCCCCAACTTTACCTAATAAAATCATACCCATGGCTAACATAGCATCTTCCATATTCCAAGGATTAACTACTCCTCCCTTAAGAGATCTTAATTTAGGTTCATATCCAAGCCATGTTGCTGGCATAATCTGAGCGGGCCCCATAGCACCACCAGTTCCAATATATTTAGGATAAGGACATCCTGATACAGGTTGAGTTACAGGTATACCGAGAGATGATGTAATTTTTTCAAAAGCTTGTTCTTCTCTAGCATAGTTAAGTTTAGTAGTATTTCCCTCACGAGCAGCACAACCACTTAGAGAATCTTTATAAAAAGACCTTCCCACATTACCACCAAGACCTGATTCAATTTTCATTACTCCAACCAAATATTCAGGACGAATCTTATTACCTAATCTAGCTGCATCAGCTAAAGCCATACTATAAGCCTCCTCCAAAGAGATTGCTCCTGGTCTACCATCAGCCCCATTGAGAACTTTAATACTATTTAGTAAATTTTGTTTTGTTGCAAAAGATTGTTTTAATAAAGCCTCATATTCTGATTGTTGTCCTTTAGTTTGAGCTAATAAAGTTTCTTTGTCTAACTGATTTTGCTCCAACAAACTCTTTTGTTGTTCTTGAGACTGTTTGAGAGCCATCAATTCCTCTTCTTTATCAAATAAATGTTTTTTCTCAGCTACAATTTCTTTCTCTTTAGCTGAAATTAAACTAATAGACTCTGTAATAGATTCCTGCATAACTCCAGTTTTCTGAACTGAGCCTAATAATTCAGATAATTGATCCTGAGTCAAAATAACTTCAAACAAAGATACCTCTTTTTGCGTATATAAACTCTCAATATATTCCTTGATCAAAATCTTTTGGGATTTAATAGTCTGTTCTAAGGTAGAAATATATTGTCTAGTGTCACTGAGTTCAGCTTGAATAGATTCAATATCTTTGTTTGTAATATCTAGATTTTTTTGAGCTGAATCAATTTCTTTATCTAAAGAATCAATTTCTTTATCTAAAGTTCTAACTTGTACATCAGCTTCTTGTTTAGACTCTGTTAAATCTTGAATTTTTAACAACTCTTGATTAAGGTTTTTTCTTGTTTCCTCTAGTCTAGAATTAGCTAATACTGGAGATAAATTTATAATCAAAAGAGAAAAAACTATCAACCCAACACTTAGAAGTTTTAGTATTTTTATCTTTGATTTTTTTTGATTTTTTTTATTCATACTGAATGATACAAATTATTCTTCTTTTTCTTCTACATTAGATTTATCTGTTTGAGATTTCTCAAGAGCATCTAATTCTTCTTTTGTCATCTCTGGTTCTTCTTCAGTCTGAGGAGCTTCAGTAATAGCAATCAATTCATCAGATTCTAATAAAACCTCTACCCCTTTTGGTAGCTCTAAGTCTCCAACTCGAATAACATCATCTAAGGAAACTAATTTGGATAAGTCAACTATAATATGCTCTGGTAAATCTTGTGGTAAGGCCTTAACCTCAATTTCTTGGTGAATTTTAATAAGAGTATTACCCTCTTTTTCGGATTGGGAAACTCCTTCAAATTCAAGGGCAACTGGAGTTTCAATTTCCTCGTTTAAATCAGGTGCGAAAAAGTCTACAGACAATATTTCAGCCTTTAGAGGGTTTTTTTGAATATCTTTTATTAAAGTAGGATATGTTTTTTTACCAAAAACTACATTCACCAAGCTAGACTCCTCAATTTCAGATAATAATTTATTTAAATCTAGAGCATTTACCTGTACTAAAGCTGGCTTAGATTTACCAAGACCGCTACCATACAAAACACCAGGGACAAAACCTTGAGATCTCAAAACAGCTACTTCACGACTACCTTTCTGGTCTCTTTTTTCTAATACAATTGAGAATACTTCTTTTTTCATACAAATCTAACTTGACATACTTATAACTATAATTATATTATATATTATATTAAGAAAAATTTCAAATAACTTTATGCACAATTCTAAGAAAAAGTTAACTTTTAGAAAAGTAGTTAAGAAAATAGCTTTCTTGATTGTCTTTATAATTATATTGTTAGGACTATTATCTTATCTTATAACCCCATTTTTTGTATAAACATTATTCTCCAATTTACCCTCTCCTGATACCAACAGAATTTACTACAAAAACATATATCTTATTATTGATTTATATTTTATATTTTGTTATAATATTTTTTAGATGTCCGATCGTCTAATTGGTAGGACGACAGGTTTTGGTCCTGTTAATCTAGGTTCGAGTCCTGGTCGGACAACATCTAATTAAAAAAATACTTTAGCGAACTAAAGTATTTTTTTAATTACTGAATATCTACTATGTCAAACTCAAGTCTACAGTCTCTCTTTATCAAAGAAAAATGCCCACCAGCGCTCTGGATTTGTTTGAGCTGGGATTCTTTTCTCGGCTTGAGGGTCTCTTAAAATTGAGACCAACTCATCACTACTTAAGTTAGCAGTAATAGAACCAGGAGTAATCATAACAACTTCTTCTCCTGGTTTTTTAAGATCCAGTTTTTGTTTAGCTTCCCTTTCTTGATAAGCAGAAGTACTTATATACTCCTTAATCTTTTCTAAAGATACAGTATCTTGTTTAATCCTTTCAACCTGCTTTAGTAAAGACTGCTTTTCTAATTCTCTATCGTATTTCACCTTGAATATGTCAAATATTTTGACACCTAAAAATAAAACAATACATATTAAAAATAAGCTAACAAATTTATTATTAAAGCTATTTAAATTTATTTGTTTATTAGATTTAATATTATGCTTTAGTTTAATTGTATTTGTTGTTCTCTTTCGCATGCTAAAATTTTAATACCCACAAGTAGATGGGTTAACCGGAGCTCCTTGTGGACTAGATCCAATTCTCAATGAATTTGGTAAGTAAATTGTGAAATGTAAATGAGGACCTGTTGCAAATCCAGTCGAACCAATATCTCCTATATGTTGTCCTCTACTTACTGTCTGACCATTAGAGACTCTTTGCTGGTTTAAATGTCCATATAGAGAGTAATATCCATCTGTATGCCTGATTACTATCCATTTACCATAAGAATTATTGTTAAACCCTACGCTTACTACAGTTCCAGTGGTTGTAGCATAAACAGGAGTTCCTGTTGGTGCCCCGATATCTATCCCATTATGCCCAGCTCCACCATAAGCTCCACTTCTCGCAAAAGGTGTCATACCAAATCCTTGAGTAATTCTACCTCCTTGAACGGGCCAAGAATATCCACGAGCGGAACAAACAGTTCCTCCACCTCTACCAAATTGCCTTAATAAAGCTGCCTCTAAATTAGCTAATTCTACAGCTGTAGCTTTTCTTTTATCTTCTAAAGTTTTCTGTTGAGAGTTAAGATTATTTAAACTAGAATTAAGCTGATTAACTGTAATCTCAGAAGATTTAGCCTGATTTTGAACAGTGTTTTTACTATTCTCAATTGATTCTTTGGTATCTTCTAAGGCTCCTTGAGTTGATGATAATGTAGCTTTTTGATTTGCTAAACTCTGATTAGTAGCATCCAATGCAATCTTTTTTTCAATAATCTCATCTAATAAAATTTGTATTTGCATCTGTATTGTATCTGAATACTCAACTTGGCTAAATACGTCAGATAATTGCTCTGCACCCGCTACAGCTATTACTTCATTTCTAACTAAAGATGATTTATATAGACCCTCAACTAATTTTTTGATATTTTCTTTATTTTCCGATATTTTAATTTCTAAATCTTGAATATTTTGAGTGGTTTGCTGTATATTACTATCTGTTTCATTAATTTTTTGCCCCACTTCATTTAATTGCCCCTGTAGTTTCTTAATATCTGAGTTTAGGCTCGATACTTTTTGTTTTAGAGTATTTAACTCAGCTTCTTTACTAGATTTTTGCTGGGCAGTTTGATTTTTCTTATTCTGTATATCCTGTATTTGTCTCTCTAGTTGTTGAATTTGAGAATTTTTAGCATTAATTTCAGCTTGAGTAACAGCAAAAACAGGTATAGTATGAGTTATACCTATAGCAAATATGATGAAGCTTATTATTAATGTATTTCTTAATTTCATATTGTATTATATTTGTTCTAGAGTTTTAGATAATTTTATTTATTTTATTATAATTTTGATTGCATACTGTATTCTCCTAATTGTCTCTTCTTTCCCTAAAATAGCTATTATCTCAAATGGGGAGGGTGATTTTTCTTTACCAGATAAGGCAACCCTTAATGGCCATAGTATTTCTCCTGTTTGCTTATTATCTTTCTGAATAGCATTTTTGATTATCTGTTCTATATTATCTAAATCAGTATCTTCTATATTATACAACAATCTCTCACTCCACTCAAGACTACTACTTATATCTACTGTACTCATTGATTTATAAGCCAAAATCTGACTATCATACTCTGGCTGTCTCCAGAAAAAGTCTATTTCCTTACCTATGTCAGCAAATTTTTTGATTCTTTGTATTTCTAGCTTTATAATTTGATTTAATTGTTTTTTTGTCAATTGACCAAGATCAAAGCCATTTTTGAGTAAATATTCTCTACCGAGTTCCAATTGCTTTTCTTGGCTTAATTGCTTGATATAATGAGCATTGATAGAGTCTAATTTTTGTATATTAAAAATAGCTCCACTTTTTTGCACTCGCTTTAGACTAAACTTCGCGATGATTTCACTTAAAGTATAGTACTCTCTATCATTTCCCTCATTCCAGCCTAAAAGAGCTAAAAAGTTGATCAGAGCTTCTGGTAAATACCCTTGTTCTTGGTATTCTCTAATTGCAGTGGCTCCAAATCTTTTGGACATTTTAGATTTATCTGGAGCTAGAATTAGAGGCAAATGAGCAAATTGTTTTGTCTTAAAACCTAGAGCTTGATTGATAAGAATTTGCTTTGGAGTATTGGCGACATGATCATCCCCCCTGATAATATGAGTAATTTGCATTAACTCATCATCTATTACCACGACAAAGTTGTACAGAGGATAGTCTAAATTCTTGGCTATAACAAAGTCTCCCAGCAAAGAGGTATCAAATTCTATTTTGCCTTTGATTTTATCCTCAAAGATAATTTTAGTATCTGGAACCTTGAATCTGAGCACTGATTTTTCAGTTGGCTGAATTTTTTGTTCCCTATATGGAGACCTTAATACAAATTGTCTCTGCTCTTGTTCAGCTTGGGATTTTAAATTTTCTAATTCTGCCTCAGTCAAATTACACCAATAAGCATCCCCACTGGATAATAGTTGCTCTAAATATGGTCTATATGTATCAGCTCTTTGACTTTGTCTATATGGACCTAAATCTCCTAATTCACCTTGAGAGGAAACCCCTTCATCTGGGATTAAACCTAACCATTCTAATCCCTCAATAATATCCTGCTCTGATTCTTTGGTAGACCTTGCAATATCTGTGTCCTCAATTCTAATTACAAATTTTCCTTGCTGATTTTTAGCATACAAATAATTAAACAAGGCTGTTCTAGCGGTTCCTATATGTAACTTCCCTGTTGGGGAAGGGGCAATTCTAGTTTTAATCATAAAGTTAATTCACTAATCCTAATTATATTATAGCATAAATAATTACTTTCGTATAAAGCTTATAGCATCCCTTAATACTAGTAATATAAAAATAAAGCTTGATACCATATACACTAATCCCCTACCAAATATACTTTTATATTGCCACTTCATAAAATATCTATTAAAACCTTTTTGCCAATATAACCTTTTTTTAATATTCCAAAGCTTTTTGGTGCTAGCTCCATGATTATGATACATTTTAGCTTCAGCTAAATAATAAGTTTTATAATCTTTTGATTCTAAATTTTTAGATAAATCTACATCATTGAAAAATAACCAATAGTCTGGGTGAGAATCAAAGCCTCCCAACTCTTGCATAATCTTGGTTCGGATCATAATTGCAGAAGCCATAGGTTGCTCACATTCTTGGCTTTTAGTATAATCAAAATTATCTTCCCATTTGAACTTAAGTATAGACTTTAAAATGTGTCCCAAAGTTGGTAATTGACGACAACTTTTTTGAATTTTTCCGTCCGGATACTGTAATTGTGGAGCTAGCATTGCATATTCAGAGTGATTATCTAAATACTGAACTAGATTTTGTATACTCTGTTTTTGCACTATTATATCTTGATTGAGCAAGAGAGTATATTCGCCCTCAATATAATCTAAAGCTACATTATTACCCTCAGCATAGCCTAAATTCTTACTATTAGTGATAATCTGGAGTTTAGATTTATTCTTATCCCAATTTTGCTTTAATTTGACTAGATATTCTTGAGTATTATCTGTAGAGCCATTATCTACTATAATTAGCTGATAATAATCTCGATAAGTATTGATGATTGACTCTATACAATTTTGTAAGTCTTTTTGATTATTCCAAGCTAAGATTACTATAGATAGTTTTGGGTTTTTCATAGAGGAGCTTTTATATAACTTTGCCAAATTTGAAATAATTCTCCTGTAGCGATGACATCTCGCATACAATATTCGGCAATTTGATGATATTCACCTTTTTGGAACATTTCTGGGACGTCAAGACCAGTTACTCCTTCGCTTTTAGGGCTAATAATACCAAATCTTTTACAAAAATAGTCTAAATTAAATCTTTTGGTAGTATTATAAAAGGTCAATTGGTCAAAAAGATCTATATGCTCTTTATCTGAATATCTGTAAGGGATTAAGTTTTTAGTCGGTTTTATTTTATGTATAGCTGATCTCATCAGAATATAAGGACAATCAAAATTTCTACCATTAAATGTAACAAAGGTAGTATATTTACGAATTGTAGCCCAAAACTTTTCTAATATTTCAGCTTCTGTACCTACTAAATAATGAACCCCGTCTTTTTCATATCTCTCTTCTAAATTTCCATCAGGAGCCTGCAAATATACACTTTTTATGTCTTTTTCTGGATCATACAGACCTATAGCAACAATCTGTCCAGTGAGAGGATATAGACCTAAAGTAGTTTTCACTACTTCTTGCTGTTCCTCTGTTTCAGTATATTTTAATAAATATTTTTGAGTTTCTGAATCTAAATCATTCCAACTATCTCCTATAGTTTCGATATCAAATACTAAATATGACATATATGTATATTATTTATATTTTTTAATTATACTGTATTTTTGAATAAATTCATATATAGTTTTGAATACTTGTAATTTACTATGATCTAAATTGACTAGATGATATGAGTTTTTAACCCACATAATTTTTATATCTTGGGCTGGAGTTTGTAGCTTACTTTTGAATAAATCTAAATTATAACTGGGTAATAAGTGATCGGTTGTAGATTGTATAAGTAATATAGGTTGCTTGACTTTATTTACAAACTTTTTACGAATTTCTTTAGTTAAAATATAAACTTGTACTGCTGAGCTTATAGGAAAAGACGTATAAGACCCTTTTCGTGATAGTGATATATCTCTTATTCTATCATTTGGAAAAGTATTTTGTTTGGCTATTTGATATGGAATATATTTTAAAATTGGAGAACATAACTTAATAAACCAATGAGTTTTAAGGTCTAAAGGTGTTCCTATGGTAATTACTCCTGAAACTTTATATTTTGAAGCTAAATACAAAGCTAAATGCCCCCCTGTTGATAATCCACCGACAAATATACAGTCCCATTTCTCAGAAATTTCTAAATAAGCTTGTTCAGCTTGTTTTAACCATTCTCTATAACTAATACCATGTAAATCTGATGGTTTTGTATTATGTCCTTTTAAATTTATACTATAATATTCTATACCATTCTTTGAGAGATATTGTATCATTTCGTACAAATCAGAATCTGTTGCTGTCCATCCTGGAAACCATAATACTCCTACCTTCATAATTATATTATCCCTTAAAAGAGCGAATATAACTCATCATCTCTAAATAAAATTGCAAATTATGTCGACTTAAGTACTCTAGAGCATATTGTTCTCTAACATTGTATAGATGACGGATATAGGCTCTACTATAGTCTTGTGATCCAATCCATTCAGCATAAGGGTCAATAGTATTGGTATCTTCTCTATAGATTAGATTCTGAATTTTTAAAATATCAAAGAATTTATTATCTGGTAATTTAGCCGCTCTCTGAGTATTTTGTAAATCTCGTAAATACTGATGTACATCTTGCTCTTTATTATTTGATTTCCAAACATAAACTGTACCATGCCTTGCCTCTCTGGTTGGGATAACACAGTCAAACATATCTACTCCAATAGAGCTAGCATAAGCTATTTCCTCTGGTTTACCTAATCCCATCAAATATCTTGGCTTATCTTCAGGTAGCAATGGAGCTATCCAATTTATAACTTTTAAGACTTCTTCTCTTGACTCCCCCACGGAAACCCCTCCAATTGCATAACCATCAAAACCAATGTCCTGCAATTGACTTAAGCTTAATTTTCTCAAATCTTCATATACTCCTCCTTGAACAATACCAAATAGTAAAGGTTTGGTACCGTCTGGTCTAGGATCGATTTTAAGTAATCTATCTAATTCTAATTTTGACCTTTTTGCCCAACGAGTAGTCAGCTCTAAAGATTTGAGTATATATTCTCTACCTGAGCCTCCAGGAGGACACTCATCCAAAACCATAATAATATCACTACCCAGATAATATTGAGTTCTAATTGATTCTTCTGGGCTTAATAAATGCTCACTACCGTCTATATGTGAACGAAAATATACTCCTTCTTCAGTTATTTTATTAATTTTGGATAAACTAAATACCTGAAATCCACCGCTATCTGTCAAAATTGCCTTTGGCCAATTAGTAAATTTATGCAATCCTCCTAATTTATTTACTAATTCATAGCCTGGTTTGAGATAAAGATGGTATGTATTCATCAAAATTATTTCTGTATCAAATTGGGTGTTTATCTCCTGATTCCCTATACCTCTAATACTTCCCTTAGTAGCTACTGGCATAAAAAATGGACTACTAATTTTACTATGAACTGCATCTAATACCCCTTGTCTTAAATTATAGACTTGATTTTTAATTTCAAACATAATTAATTATCTACTCTTAACTGTCCTCCTATATCATTAACTTGATTACTTCCACCAGACATCTCTATATTACCTGATAAGTCTCTCCCTGTAAAATCATCTTTACCTGTGTATTCTACTCTACTTAATAATTGAGGATTTTGACCCACCTGATTAATTGTAGGCGTAATTGCAATCTGAAATACTGCTCTATATAAAGGTCTAAGAAGTCCAGTATTAGATGGAACTTTACCTATTTTCCATGTAATTTCTTTTGTCTTTTCATTATATTCTATCTCTCCAATATTAGATACATTTTTACCAGTCCATGTAACATTAGATGGCAATGTTGCCCTCAGAGTCACTCCAGATGCATCATTAGTTAAATTTTGTATTTCCCAATTTACTGAAAAAGTTGTAGTTTGAGATACTTTCAAAGGGATAGGTCCGCTATTAATAATAGAACTGTCCTTACTGTTATAAAAGATATTAGACTTTGGTATTAATCTAGTTGCTAATTTTACCTCACTAGAATTACCTTGTATTATTTTATTAACACCTAGAGTAGTCGGAACCTCACTACTTTCAAAAGTAACATTAGTTTTTATAACATAATTTACATCTTGAAAGTTTTCAATTGGAATAACTCTTTTTACTGGCACTGAAAATGTTACTTCACCCTGTTCATTAGGAGCAAAAGTTTTGAGTTGAGGGACTGTATTAGCTCTCCAAATAATAGTATTCGTACCGGCATCAAAATCAGCTCCTGTTACACTTAATTTACTTAAATCTAACAACTTACTATCCAACTGAACTCTAAGAGAGCCTTGCCCTATCCTAACTTGAGTATTATTACGAAATGTAATAGTATATCTTACACTATCTCCAGCCACTACAACTCCCTCTTTAGGATCTACAGCCTGTACTATATTTACATAAGGAGCACCCAATGTAGTTGCTTTTTGTGTACTCGAATAAAGAGTAAAAGCTCCTTGTCTAGATTCTCCTATTTGAGCTTTTAGTACCTTTATATCCCTTTGATCACCACCTAAATTTCCCGTTATAGTGAGACTATATGTTCCTTTAGCTCTAAGGTTCGGGATAGAAAATATATTTTTTGTATTATTACTTGAATTTGCTGTTGATGATGTAAATGCAAATCCATCTGGATACTCCAATCTTAACTCTAAATTATTAAGATCTTCAGAGCCCTTATTATTGACTGTAATAACATAGTTTACAGCATTTCCACTAACATTTTCTAAAGGAGCTTGTATGTCTACAATAACTGGACTATCTGAAACTGTTATAGCAAATTCTGTTTTAGAGTCAAAACTAGAAGTAAGAATTGTAGGCATATAGTTGAGTGTAGCTTTCATAGTATGTATACTACCCATCTCACCGATCAATCTACCTTTGATCTTGATTTCACCTGTGGACCTAGGAGCTAATTCTGGTAAATTATACTCCCTGATATTAGATTTAGTCTGTCCTAAAATATCTAGTGATGAGTCTGTTAGTGCATTTGGTACTTCTACTGTGATTTTGGAGTTTTTTAAAGCAACCAAATTATCATTACTATAGGTTAGGGTATATGTTATTTCTTCACCCGCCCTAACTTGATTAGGCCCCGTAATTTCTAACTTTACTCTTTTGTCTGAAAACCTCTGCTGATTTAACTGATAAAAAAATCCAATAGTAAGAGCAACTCCTAAGACACTTGTTAATATGATAACAAATTTAGTTATTTTTTGCTTATTTCTTTGAAAGAATGTAAGCTGAGCTTCCTCAAATGGCTTAAAATCTGTGGTATGTGCTTGATTATGTTTAGCATAAACACTGTAAGGAGTATTCTGAATTCTATCTTGACTTAACTTCTCTTGACCATCTTTTTTATATATTTGTTTTTCTAAATCTTCTAATGCCATATTTTTATTTAATTATTACTGAGTTAAGTATAGCATATTTATTTGATAAGATTCAAGGAATTACTAGTTAATTTATACCACTGTAATTGATATTGAACTATTCTCCAGGGAAACTCACTTACCTCCTCCATCCAAGCTCCCTTCTGCCATTGCCTTAATATATAAATCACCTCACTACTCACTGAAATATAATCTTCATACTCAATTTTTAAATCAGCTATTACCAGCCCACCAGCCCTAATGCTAATCCCAAAGTCCTTAGCTTTAGTCGATCCAGTCACTACACAATGGGATAAATTAATTCCATATCCTAGAATATACAATAATCTAGTCAATAACCAACCTATTAAAATTTTATATTGTGCTGAATACAATTTTACTAATTCTATATATTGCTCAATACATTCAAAAACTTGAACATCTTTATGATTATCATCAGTCAATTGATCTAATAACTCAAATACCACTCCCATCAAAGCTGTAGATTTTAAATCTAAATATAAATCAGAATAAGAGTCTAAATCTCTAATAGCAATTAGACGGGCAGTATTTCTCCCAACTATAAACTCTATGTCTGACTTTCCCCAATCATATAATCTATATTGTAATTTAGAGGTGGATTTTTTAATCCCTTTTAATAACAAGGTTTGCTTTCCATAATTTTTGGTATAAAACACTCCCAATCTATCTACATCCGGTAAATCTATTTGTTTAATCAAATAAGCTTCACTCTGATGAATAATGGCCATAAAGATTATATCTCTATAATTACTGGAATAATCATCGGCCTTCTATGTGTCGTCTTAAATAAGAATAATCCTAAATCTTCTCTAATAGATTTTTGCATATCTTCTATACTTTGATCCTTACCTTCCTTTGACAACTTATTCTCAATATGAGTTGCAACTCTATCTTTAATGGAATCTAGTAATTTGGTTGAGGTTTGAATATGTACAAAACCTTTCGAGATAATTTTGATATCTCCAATTATTTTAGCTTGTTCTAAATTTAGTAAAGCCACAATAGTCAAAATACCATCCTGAGCCAGAGACTGCCTATCTCGAATAACTATTTCCTTTAAGTCCCCTACTCCTAGCCCATCTACCATCATATTGCTAGCATTCACCTTCTCAGTAGTAACTCTCGCCTCTCCCTTATAGACCTGAATAACTCTACCATTATCAGTAAGTAAAATATTCTCTCTTGGCATACCAACTTCCTGAGCTAAATCGGAGTGAGACTTGAGAGAATAAAAGTCTCCATAAATTGGTTGTAAGTATTTAGGTCTAATTATCTCAAGCACTTGTTTTAAATCATCTTTATGGGCATGTCCTGACACATGCACTTCCATCATTTTATAATGTATGATATTAGCTCTTTGTTTGGCTATAGCATCTTTAATTTTCTGTACCGATTCTTCATTCCCAGGTACTACTGAGGATGAGAATACCACAGTATCACCCGGTTCAATTTGGAAGTTACGATGTTCTTTATTAGCCATTCTAGTTAGCGCCGATCTCTCATCACCTTGAGCCCCTGTACAGATAATGGTTATATTTTCTGGAGGCATTTTACTAGCTTCTTGGGCTGAGATGAGAGTTTGTGGTGAAAATTTTGCATATCCAATTTCATGCAAAATCTGAATATTAGTTTTCATACTAAAACCTTCAATCACTACTTTACGATTATATTTCTCAGAAATATTAATCATTTGTTGTATTCGATTTAAGGTGCTAGAAAAAGTCGTGACTATAATCTTCCCGGTAGCATTCTCAAAAATATGGTCAATATTATTTTGAATAGTCATCTCAGATACAAGTCTACCAGGTCTGCTAGCACTAGTACTATCTGATAGTAATAACAAAACTCCTTCATCTCCAATTTTTTTATACATTTCCAAATCAGCTGGAGCTTCACCCACTGGAGTAGCATCAATTTTGAAATCCCCTGTATGTAGGATTACACCTTCTGGAGTTTCAATCTTAATCATAGTTGAATCTGGAATACTGTGATTGATATGTAAAAATGTGACAGTAAAAACTCCAAATCTTAATTTTTCATTTAATTTTGCCACATGTCCATTTAGAGATGGTAAAGCAGTAAATTCACTTTGTCTTCTCTGCATCATAGCCAAAGGTAGAGCCGGAGCATAAATAGGTGGATTTCCAATCATAGACATAACTTGAGAAACTCCCCCAATATGATCCATATGTCCATGAGTAATCAAAACAGCTCTAATATTATCCTCCTTACCCTTGAGATAACTTGGATTGGGTATAATATAATCAATACCAGGCTGATCTTCTTCTGGGAATTTCATACCTATATCAACAACCAAAATATCTTTGCCATATTCAATGACAGTCATATTTCTACCCCCAATTTCCTCAGAACCTCCTAAAGGAATAATTTTTAAAATATCATCTTTTGTCTCAAAAGGTTCTTTAGCATTGAGATATTGATTAGCTTTGTGACTTAAATCTTTCACAAAGGTAGTCCCTCGTTTAATTGTAGTATTATGATAAGATTTCATATTAAATATTAATTATTATTGGTAAAACCATAGGTCTTCGCTCTGTCTTGGTAAGTAATAACCTACTAATATTTTCTCTAATTTCATCCTGAATATAGTCAAGATTAACTTCATCACTTTCTTGAATTAAAGCCATAATAATCAGCCTGGCTTGCTCTTTTATTTCATCAAATAATTTCAGAGATGATTCATTATCTACAAAACCTTTAGACTCTAGGACTATATCATTGATTATATTTCTTGATTGCAAATCTACCAAAGCAATAATATGCAATACCCCTTCCTCAGCCATAGCCTGCCTATCGTGAATAACAACATTTGTCAAATCACCAACTCCTAAACCATCTACAATTATATCTGAAGCCGGAACTTTTTCCGGAGTAATTCTCCTCTGTTTATAATCAAAAAGTATAACTTTACCATTCATCCCAACTATGACATTGCGATCTGGATAACCTCCTTTAATAGCAATATCTCCATTTGATCTCAAAAGATGGTGGGAGCCTGTGACTGGAATATAATATTTTGGCCTAATAGCTTTTAAAACCGCTAAAGCATCCTCATATCTAGCATAAGCTTCATATCGAGTATCTAGAGGCTGATAATACTCTACAAAGGCTCCTAACTTAGCAAAATTATCATTAACTCTAGCTACGGATCTTGCATTTCCAGGGATTAAATCAGCTGGATACATCACAATATCACCAGACTCTATAGAAAAGACCTGATGTTCACCGTTAGCTAGTCGCATCAAATGAGGAATATCATCTCCATGTGATCCTGCAATCAAAACTACTAGTTTTTCTCTAGGAGTCTCAGCAAGTCCACTTGGTCCTATAATGGTCCCAGATTTGATTTGAATCAAGCCTTTTTTACGACAAGTATTAAAGGTATTAAGCAAACTTTTACCCTCTATAAATAAATGTTTTTGATTAGCCTCTACAGCATTTACAATCTGTTGCATTCTACCAATCATAGAAGGGAAGGTAGAGATAAAAATAGTCCCACTGTTTTTAGCAATGACCGAATTAATATGCTCAGCAATAGAGCTTTCAGTTGGGGCAAAACCTTGCGACTCACTAGCTACACTACCCGATAATAAAGCAAAAGCATCTGAACCAGCTAAGTCTTTAATATAATCTAATAACTCTGACTTTTCTGATGTTGGGCTATCTAATTTATAACTAGACAAATAAAACACCTTACCTTGCATAGTGTAAACACATACTCCAATTGATCCCTTAGCATTAAAAGGAGTTGGGAAGGCATTAACCTTAAATGAACCTACACGAATTGAGCTATAAGGTTTAATAATATGCTTCTTGTACTTAATTCCCTGAGAATAAAAATCATGTCTAGATTCTAAAATAGCAAATAATGCTTCAGTAGCATAAATATTTAAATTCGGGAATAAGTGCAAAAGATAAGGGACAGCCCCAATATGATCAGCATGTGGAGAGGTTAAAATAACACCCCTAATTTTGGAAATGTTATTTTTAAGATATTGAGTATTAGGAATTAGGTAATCTACTCCTGGATGATGGACTCCCGGCATCTGCAACCCCATATCTATAATTAATATATCGTTTTCTTGCTCCAGTATATACATATTTTTCCCCACTCCATCCAAACCTCCTAGAGGAATAATCTTAAGAGACTGTCTTGAGGTTTCTGGAATTATCCTTTTTTGGGCAAAATTCTTACTTTGATTTCGAGAACGATTAGTTCGAAAACCGTTTTTATTATTAGGTCTTTTGGATTGCATATAATATAATTATTAAATTTATCATCTTTTTTAAGAGCTAAATAATCTGCTTATAATGTAAAATAAATTGTTTAATTAAACAGAAATGTGTTTTACTCTAAAAATTGTAGACTTTAGAGAATTGAACTCTAATTTACTCCTGATTAGTAAAGTCTATATAAAATTAATTAGCTTCTTTAACTTTAGCTCTAGTAATAACAATTTTATTACCTTCAATAATATTATTTTTCACTAAAAGGTTATGTACTGTTTGAGAAGGCTGAGCTCCAACAGAAATCCAATACTTAATTCTCTCAGCATTTAGGGTGTTGTCTTTGTTCCCAGGATTATACATACCCAGAGATTCAATAAACTTACCTTTGACAGGTCTATCTTTTTCAGCTACCACTACCTTATAAATCGGGGTATTTTTTTTACCTACTCGAGACAATCTTATTCTTAACATAATTGAAAATAAAAAATTTATACATTTATTATTATTAATAATACCATAGTTGATTAATATTGTCAATATCTTGTATAATTTATATTGTTATATAGCTCAGAATAGGATATAATAATGTCATCTTTAATATTTAGTAATATGAAAAAAGTTTTAAGTCAATTCAAGCACAATCAGCCACATAGTTTAATCTTATTATTTTTTGCTATAACTGGATTCTGGGCTGCTTTTACGATTAGCTATGAAAAATTTATGATTTTGACAAATCCTCTTTATACCCCAGGATGTAGTATTAATGTCTGGATTGACTGTGGTAAGGTTATGAATAGTAAGTATGCAACTATGTTTGGCTTCCCTAATTCTTGGCTTGGGTTGATGGGATGGCCTATGGCTTGGATAACTGTCCTATATTTATTAACTCATAAGCAATTATCTAAAATTTTTATGCTAATTGCAATGACAGTCACTATCCCAGCTGTAATTATATCCTATATTTGGACTTATCTTGCCTTTTTTGAAATTGGAGCGGTTTGTCCTTGGTGTATTTTATCTTGTGTCTCAGCTACTTTAGCTTGCGCCACCTTAATTGATCTTAATCGTAGACAAGGATTTATCCAATTCCCAATCAAATCATTTAATACTTGGGCTATAACCCTTGCTACTTGGTTTGGATTATGGGTAGTTTTATTATATATAGCAATTTTGAGGTAGAGAGATTACCAACTTTTTTCCGTAGGGCTTAAAGTCACTCCTATTAGCTCTTGTAAAAGAGATATTAGGAGGGGGGTGAGATTTCAGTTGTCTGTGTTTGTATTTACATTCCCCTCTCATCCCTACGATCTAACTACTTAGTAGATTTTGCTAATCTCCTTAATAGTGCATCTATACTTGGTTCTTGACCTCGAAATCTTTTATACAAAATCATGGGGTGTTCTGAGCCACCTTTAGATAATATATGCTCTCTGAATTTTGCTCCTATTTCTGAATCTAATACCTTACCTTGAGATAAGAAATACTCAAAAGCATCAGCATCTAATAATTCAGAATATTTATAGCTATAATATCCAGCTGAATACCCTCCACTAAAGATATGGGTAAAGGCAGAGCTAATCAAGACTCCTTCCTCAGCTGGGAATAGAGCTGTGCTTTGATTGATTTCCTCTTCTAGAGTATTGACATCTACTGGACTTAATTCTCTAGTATTATAATGCCAAGCTAAATCTAATCGTCCTAATCGAACTTGTCTCACAGTAGCTGCCGCTTCATGAAAAGACGATACAGCTTGAATAATCTCTATATCCTGACTTGATAGAGGTTCTCCAGTTTGCCAATGTTTAGCTATACTGATGAGTATCTCCGGCTCATATACCCAATTCTCCATCAATTGAGATGGTAGTTCTACAAAATCCCAGTAGACATTAATTCCATTTAATGATGAGTATTTTCCCTTACCTAGCAGACCATGCAAACCATGTCCAAATTCATGAAATAAGGTCAAGACTTCTTGTAAAGTCAATAAAGCTGGAGTATCCCCTTGTGGTCTAGCAAAATTTAGTACCAAAGATATATGAGGAGTATAAACTACATTATCTCTAATATGAGCTAATCTAAATTCTGTCATCCAGGCTCCAGATGATTTACCTACTCTTGGATGAAAGTCAAAATAAAGTATTCCAATATGCTCTCCATTAGCTTCTTTGACTTCATAAACTTCAACTTCTGGGTTATACACAGGGATATCTGGTCTCAAGATGAATTGTAGGCCGTATAATTCTTTAGCTATATTGAATACTCCCTGTAGGACTTGATTGAGTGGGAAATATTGTCTAATCCGCTCTTCATCAAATTTATATTTAGTTTGTTTGATTTTATCGGCATAATAAGCATAATCATAAGCTCTTAGCTCATCTATTTCGGGGCTAGCAATCCGAGCTATATCAGCAATCTCTAATTTAGCTTGATCTAGTGCTTTTTCTAATAGTTTATCTAACAGAGCTTCTACCTTACTTGGATATGATAGCATTCTTTTTTCTAAGACATAATCAGCATGAGTCTCATAACCTAATAATTGAGCTCTTTCTTGTCTTAAAGTAGCGATTTGTTTTAGAATTTCTCTATTATCATATTCATTATCCTGAGCTCCTCTGGTATTATAGGCTTGGAATAATTCTTTCCTTAAATTCCTATTCTGAGCATATTGCATAAAAGGAATATAGGAAGGATACGATAAATCCACTATCCACTCATTGGGATTATCTTTGCTATTATATTGAGCGATAATTGACTCGGGAATTCCTGCCAAATCTGACTTGTCTGTAATTACTAATTTATAATTATTATTCTCAGCTAATACATTTTGTCCAAATTTTTGAGACAACTTAGAAATTTGTAGGTCAATTTCTCGTAATTTTTGCTTTTTCTCTTCGTCTAATAAAGCTCCGTTTCTGGTAAAAAAGGAATAGGTCTCCTCTAATAAAGTCTTTTGCTCGGGTGTAGTAAAATTGAGATTTTCTTTATTCTTATAAACTTGCTGTACTTGTGAGAAAAGTTTAGTATTAAGTGAAATATCATTCCAAAAATTTGTATTAATCTCACCCAATTTCAAAACTACTTCTTGTAATTCTGGATTAGTATCGGCTGAATCCAAATTCTCAGCCATACGATGAATATACTGTACTTCATAAGTAGCATATTCCAAAGCTTCAATTGTATTCTCAAAATTTGGATCAGCTAATTCTTCAATAGCCTGAATTCTATTTTTAGAAATTTCTATATGATGTTGAATAGCCTCAATATAATGAGATGTCTGAATTCTACCAAAAGGGATAAAATCATTTGGAGTATTAAAGACTAGGTCTATTAGGGGATTAGAATTCATACTCTATAAGTTTTGACTTATATTCTTTGTTCTACTATTCCCCAGTTAATGGCTGATATATAAGTTGAAACATAATCAGCCTTAGTGGCTGGGGCATAATCTACCATAAAGGCATGCTCCCATAAGTCAATTACAAATACAATTGGCAGTCCAGCCAAATGTCCAAGTTCATGATCAGCTACCCAAGCGTTAATAAGGGAATTATTCTCAGCATCATAATAAGTAATTACCCAACCAATTCCTCTGGTACTAGCAATTCTTTTCAAGTCAGATATATAGTTGTCAAAAGATCCAAATTGAGTAGTAATTGATTGTCCCAATTTGGAATTCATATCGAGAACCTGAGCTCCTTCAGATAATTGAGAGAAATAATACTCATGTAAACGCATTCCATCAAATTCAAAACCTAATCTTCTTTGTAACTCTGAGACTATAACTGCATCTTCCCCGCTCTTTAGAGCATTGATTTTATCTAATAATAGATTCGTATTTTTAACGTATCCGGCATAAAGACCTAGGTGTAACTGAATTTGCTTCTCAGATAGTCCAGTATTGTTAGGGATATTGAATGATTTTTCTGTATAAGACATAATATTTAAAATTTAATTTATAAAATTATTATACTATATCTTGTCTAAAATATCTAATAATTTCACCAAAACCTCTCTGGTAGCTCTAATATCTCCAAGGGCTGTATGAGCTTCATAATCAGATATCTCCAATACTTCAGTTAAGCCACCTTTATTAGATAAAGAAGTTGACTTAAACATTGGTTCTTGGCCTTTGCGAATTTTTAATAAATTAATGCTATTTGCTAAAACTTTGGTATCTATAGTACTATGACCTATCAACTCCTTCCAAAACAGCTTATCTTTATCAACACTACCAAAAATATAATTAAGATAAGCAAAATCCATTGGAATAAAATGAGCAAATAAAATTGGTTTAGTGTCAAAATATTTTTTTATAAATTTGGTAATTTGTTTGACTAATTTATCGTAAGAGACTCCCTCAGCTTCGACCTTAGCCAAATCTAACTTATTAATCTGCATAGACTCTTTAGTGATCTCAAATCCCTCAGGAACTTGAACCAAAGTCTGATAGTGAGCAATTTCTTTTAAATCCTTATCCAGAACAATCATAGCTACTTCAATCACAGCATTTTTATGAGGATGTTGTCCTGTAAACTCTGTATCTATACCTAAATATACTCCTTTTTTCATAATTTATTTATAAAGTTTATAAGAATTTGTTGAGCCAAAATTTCTTGATTATCATTTGTCTTTAGATTGTGTTTCATATACTCTGGATATAATTGCATTCTAGAATGATAATCCTGCATATTTAATTCAGGATGTAATTGAAATCCATAAATATTAGATTGATATCTAAAGCCTTGTATCGGACATCTATCTGAATAAGCCAATAAACTAGCTTCCTCAGGCAATCTAATAACCGAAGATTTATGGCTCACAATACCATAAAAAGATTTTGGTAAAGATTGTAAAAGAGGGTCTTTTTTACCTACTGGTGTTAAAATAATTTCTGCTACACCTGCCTCAGCCATACTAGGCTCAGCTATCACTTCACCTCCTAATAAGTCAGCTAAGACCTGATGTCCAAAACAAATCCCCAAGGTTGGTATAGAATTATCTTTCAGTATATTTACAACCGGAGCAATTTTCTCTAAAATATATTGTAAATTTTTAATTTTATGAGGATCAACATCTTCGTAACCACCCTCCCCTAATCCACCTAAAATTACAGATTTAGCTACTTTTAATTTATCCAAAATCATCTCCGTAGTCACAAACGGAGACATCACATTCATAAAAAGAAAGTCATTATAACTTTTATTGACGGAGTCATAGATACATTTAACTTCATGCCAACCTGACTGATCAGTTCTAAATTGTAATACTAAAATCATTATACTTTGTTAAATAAAAATAATTATACCACAAAATCATATAAAACAAAAAACCTCTTTTTATCGAGGTTTTTTGTAAACTAGATACAACTATTGAGTAATTTATTTTACAACAACTGTTGCTCCAGCTTCTTGTAATTTGGTCTTAAGCTCATCAGCATCAGCTTTTGAAACTCCTTCTTTAACTGCTTTAGGAGCTCCATCTACGATATCTTTAGCTTCTTTTAATCCAAGTCCTGTAGCTTCTTTTACTACTTTGATTACTTGAATTTTAGAGCTTCCAGCATCTTCAATGATAACATCGAAAGTAGATTTCTCTTCTGCAGCTGGAGCATCTCCAGCTACTGGAGCAGCTACACCCACTGCTACTGGAGCAGCAGCTGATACACCTAGAACTTCTTCTAGAACTTTAACAAGTTCAGATAGTTCAATAACACTAAGATTCTTGATTTCATCAACAATCTTCTCAAATTTTTCTGGTACTACAAATCCTTCTGACATATGATTATATAATTAACTTAATTATTTAGTGTCCCTATAAGCTGATAAAACAGTTACAAGTCCACGAGTTACACCTGAGGTCACCTGCAAGAACTGTGTCATAGGAGCCGCAATAGTCCCTACTAACTGAGCCTGAAGTTGTTCCTTAGATGGAAGTTTAGCAAGAGTAACTACTTGCTCTGCTACAAGATATTGCCCATCTAATAATCCTCCTACTAAAGTAAAAGTATCTTTAGGCGCAGACTTTGCAAAGTCATTTACTACTTTCGCTCCAAAAACAGGATCTTGAGTAAATACAACTCCAAGATTTCCTGGTAGTTGTTCAGATAAAGTAAGATTAACTCCAGTATTCTGTAAAGCTTTATTGAATAAAGTTTTCTTTACTACTTTATAGCTAGCACCTTCAACTCTAAGTTTAGTTCTAAGACCCTGCAAAGATGAGACACTGGATCCTTGGAAGTCTGTAAAGACCATCCCTGGGGTATGAGATATTGTATCTTGCAACTCTTGCAACATTTCTTTTTTGCGTGATTTTGTTAACGCCATAATAGTATTATCTATCTAATTTAACAAAAAGCTCGACCTTTAGCCGAGATATTACAAATGTAGAAAACTTATTTCTACTAATTTGCCTACATAAGACTTCTGTATAAAATACTGCTTATGGTCTCGGGCTTATAGCTTTGTAAAATATTATACCCTAAGTTTAACTAAGAGTCAAGTGTATGTGCGATAAAAACAAAAAGTCTCTGTATAAATTTACAGAGACTTTTTGTTTAATTAAATTATTTAATAGGTATTTTCTTAATTTTTACTTTTTCAGATTTTGGCAAAGTAATGGTTAGAACTCCATCTTTAAGCTCAGCTGAAGATTTTTCAGCATCCACATCAATTGGCAATATAACTGAACGTGAAAAAGGTCCCCAATAACATTCTTGATAAAAATAGTTTTCTTGTTTAATCTTAGCAGGATTTTTTCTCTCCCCTGATATAGTAACCATGTCATTAGTAATAGATACATCTAAATCTTTAGCTGTAACACCTGCAATTGTAGATACAATAGCTATATCATTATCAGTTTGATAAACATCAATAGTAAGTGCCCCTTCTATCATTTCATCATCTGATTGAAAGGTAGATTGAGTTGTAATTTTAGTATCAGTAACGTACTCTTCTATAGAGTCAGATTCTGGATTTACTGTATCTGAGAATCTACTCCTCAAGTCATCTTGAATGTCATCCTCTATTACCGCTGGCTCATCAAAATCTACTGCTCCTGTTAATTTTCTTAAAATACTAGACATAATTTTTAAATGAATTGTTATATAAACTATTACATTACAATTATAATATCAAATTATAAAAAAAAAAGCAAGTACTTATACAGAAATTATCATTCCGATTTCAATCTTAAATGTTTAACTATTAGTATCATACATATAAACAAAGGAAGACATATGATGAAATAAAAAACTACTATCAATATATTTCCAGTTACCCTAGATAATTCTATAGCTAAATTCCAAAGACCATGGAACAAAATTGAACCAAGCATCATAAATACTCCAGTAGCTCTAGACTTATATTTAAAGAAAAATACCAAACCATAAGTAAAAATAAAGCTAGAAATTATATGTATAATAACAGAGGTAAATGCTCTTAAAATCAAAAGCTGCTGTATAGCTATAAAGTCACCATTATAATAACTTAAAACATATGCTAAATTTTCTATTCCTGCAAATCCAAGGGCTAATGTTGAGGCATAGATAAATGTATCAATTGGCTCATCCCAACGCTTTGTACTAATTGCAAACCAATATACAAAAGCTCCCTTAATAATTTCTTCTGATAGCGCTCCAAAAACAAAGCTTCGAATTGTACCGGATATTTCTATCATGAATATATCTAATAATTCTCTTCCCCACACTGCAAACAATATCACTGGCAACGCTATGAAGCTACCTAAAATAAAAGATTTAACTATATCCGTAACTTTTTCTTGATGTACATCCTGAGACAACACAAAGCCTAGCCAAGCAAAACTAGGGATATAAGCTAGTACTATAGTAAGTATGAATGGAATATAATAAAGCATGTCAATTTTATACTTTTTTCATTTGTTTGTGTAAATATACTACTTCTTCTTCTATCATAACTCCAAATTCTTGAAAGACTTTATCTTTAACTATTTTTATTAAATCAATTACTTCACTAAATTTACCATTTCCTATATTAATCATATAGTTGGCATGTCTTTCACTTACTTGAATACCTCCCAGCGTAAATCCTTTAAGACCTGCTTTTTCTATCAAATATCCACTAGGAATAATACCCTTCTCCACAAACTTATCTAACTCTGGATATTTAGCAATAATATCAGAACTGATTACTCCTTCATAGTTCTTAAATATACAACCAGAGCAAGCAACTCCAACTGGCTGATTTTGATTTTTTTTGATGATATTCTCTCTAACTTCTTTCTGACTAATAGATACGTCACCGACCTCTAATTCAAATAATCCTCCTAAAATAATATCTTTGTTATCAAAAGATTTAAAAGCACTAGATCTATATTGAAAATCTAATGCACTGGAATCAATATCTAGTACCTCTCCATCTCTATAAATTTTAACTTCTTTTAACCTATCCTTGGTTTCCCCACCAAAAGCTCCAGCATTACCTCTAATAGCTCCCCCGACACTAGAAGGGACAGAAGGAGCCCACTCTAAACCTACTAGACTAGATTTATGTGCAATTGCAGTTAAGGCTGCCAAGGATACTCCAGCCTCAGCGAATACCTGTCTATCAGTAATATCTATTGACTTTGTATTCATTTTGAGAATTAATCCATCGATATTTTCATCCGTAATTAGCAAATTACAACCTGCCCCAATAATACCAATAGATAAACTTTTTTCTTGAGCAAATCTCAAGGCCGACACTATATCATCCTGACTTTCTGCAAAGACTACATATTTAGCCTTACCGCCTATTTTGAAAGTTGATAAATCTTTTAAAAAAATATTTTCTTGTATATTCATATAGACTAATTAATTTGTAATGCCACATATTCGTCTGTTCTTAAAATTCCATCATCTAATTTATATCCTGAATCTGTCTTATTTAATTCAAATGATGACTGTTTCCAGATAGACTTCTTATTATTCGGTAGCTCTAGATTATATTTATATTTTACACCTAGAGTACCAGCCTGTTTTTGTAAGATTAAGGAATAAATATCAGACGAATTGATTTCGAATGGTAGTTCATATTCTAACACAATCTTACTAGTTTCTCTAGGGCTAGTTATAACCCACCCACCTATAACAGTTTTATTACTCTCTTCAAAAATATCTATATCCCAATCCTCATTATGAGATAAATTCTCATTTATGGATTTGAGATCCTGATCTTGAGCATACCCTGCGACACCTTGTAAATTTTGCTTTGCTTCCTTATCATTGTATCCACTAACATTTAATATTCTAACCCCTTTGGGCAAATAAACTCTCATATAATTAATATTATCCTTATTCCACCATTCAAACTCTGTACCACCTCCTTTATGTTCACGGCTAACTGTAACTTTATTAATAATTTTGTTATTATCTTGTAATTTAGTGCTTATATCAATACTTTCTTGCATCACACCATCTGTTTTATACCCACCAATATTACTATGTACCACTGACAAATAATCCTTTGGAGCATCGTATAATTTACCTCCCAAGCCATATTTGTTAACTATATCTTGTAGCTGTGGATCTATAAAATAAAGCAAAATATGCTTTTCTTGAAAAGAATTATTCAATACCTCTAAAATTTTCTGATATTGACTGACATCTGAAGATAAGAGTTTATTTATTAAAATTGGAGCTAAATCAGCTATAAATTGTTTTGGTTTATTTTGCACTTTGTCATAAGCAACACCTGTTTGATATTGAGTAATTTTTATAAAATTATCTGCATTAATAGTAACTCCATAGTTATCTAAAGTAATTGGACCAGTTATTAATAATAATCGTTCTATTACAGTGGGAGTTAATGATATAACACCATCTGGAGTAGCCCCACCAGTTTGCTCATAAAAAGATGTAATTTTTTTAGCACTAGTTGGGAAGTCAGCAAACCAGTTTGAGTCTCTCAAATACCAGCGTGTAGTTAACTCCTGTAATGGGGCTGGGGCTAAAATCTTTTTAGATAATTGTCCATCTGGATTATAAATTTCTTTAATATCCAGACTCTTTACTACACCTCTATCGATATCCATCATCCCAAAACTACCTATAAAACCTCCTGTAGCTCTTATCTCTTGATTATTTTGAAATATAAAAACATACCTTTTCAACATATCACTACCCACAAAATTTAAAAACACATCTAAATATGGCTCTGAATCTATAATTGCTTGTTTTAAATTAGGGATATCTTTTTGTAATTGCCTTAATAAGGCACCTTTACTACCAGGTATTAAATTAATTGGTAGCTTATCTAAACTATAACTTAAATCATCTAATGCAGGTATTAGTTTCTGATTAACTTCTTTAATTTTTTTCACTCCATCAACTAAAGTAATCTGTTTACTTTTGTCAAAGGGATTTATTTCTTTTGTTATGAATGGCTCTATTGCTGTTGATAACTCACCTGTAACAGAGACTACATTAGCTATATTATCACCTAATTCACTACTATCCTGTATAACTGATAAGCCTGGGACAAAAGAAAATATCGATTCGAAACCACCCTGTAAGTTAGATATTTTTCTTGAACTACCTTCAATACTATTTGCTATTTCGACTAGTGAACTTGATAAAGATTTTAAACTATCTTTATTAGTTGACAATAGCAACTTTTCACTTGCAGAAGCTTTTAATAATAACTCATCCTTAACTCTGAGAGCTCCGTTGAACATCAACATAGATGGAATAACCATGGTCAATATTAAACATAAAGACATAAATACTCCAAATGAAGCTCTAGCCAAGTATATTTTCTGACTATCTATAATAAAATATTTTTTTATTGTATTAATATAATTATTATACGAATAGATCTTAGCAGATTTCGGTATAAATTCTATTTTTAGTTTTTTTGAGTATAATGTCTGACTATCCAACTCAACCTTGCTCTCTAATGAATAAGAATCTAATGGCAAATCAAATGTTAAAATTTTATTTGCGTCCACATTGAGGTCTAAATCTTCTCCTATCAGAGGTATATTAAAGTTACCAATCTCACCTAAGTCATCAGTGTCATAATTAGATTTCTCTACAGATTTTCTATCATCTCTTAATTCAGATTGAGGCTTTCTCAAATCTAGAATTCGTGAGTTTTTAGGCCTCATATAAATTTTTTTATCTACTATTTGTATTATACAATTTTTTTGTCTTTTCCGCCATATCTGACCAAGAATACTTATTTAAAATGTCTTGATGATATTGTTTCTGTAATTCCCTCTTATCCTTATTTAAAATAAAATTAGAGATTATATCCTCCATATTCTTTTTTGACCTTGGATCAAAATATTCTATTCTCTCTCCAAAAATCTCTGGCAAACATGTGGTATTAGAAATAACTATAGGCGCTCCAAGAGCGACAGCCTCTAGTGGGGGTAATCCAAAACCTTCGTATAAAGACGGAAATACATAAAATAGACTGTTATCGTATAAAGAAATAAGTTCATCATCTGGTACATATCCTGGAAAAATAATAGATTCTTCCAGCTTCAATTGACTGACCTTATTCATAATAATCTCAAAAAAATAGTCTTTTTTTCCTACCAACACTAACTTTAAGTCTTTATCTATATCTTCTCTCTTTTTTAATTGTGCAAAAACTTCGACAAGTACATCTATATTTTTATGTGGATAAGCATTCCCAACATATAATATATATTTATTTTTTTGAAGATTAAATTTCTTAAAACTAAAATCTTTAGCGTTTAAAGGGTTGAATTTTTCTAAGTCAACACCTTCATATATCATATTAATTTTATTATTGGGAATATGAAAGTGTTTTTTGATTGAGTTGGTGGTATAGTTTGAAATTGAAATTACTTTTTGCGCTGTTTTAACAGCATTCATAATAACTAACCTATAGGCTAAATTCTTGATGGCATACATGACAAAATTAAGCTTTGAAGCTTTACGAGTTGGATATTCTAATAGGATTAAGTCATGAATAGTCACAAAATATGGTTTTCTGTATAGAATTGGAACGTTAAAATGCAAGAAATGTACCAAATCTAAATTATATTTCTCCAAAATTCTAGGTAATATAATTTGCTCCTGCCAAGAATACCACGGTATATTAGCTAAAATTTTATGGAAATTAGGATTTTTAGGTTGATATTCATCAAAATTATGCTGATTTAGGAATATATAATATTGATTATTATGGTCAATTTTTTCTAATTCTTCAATCAGTTTTTGAGTATAACGACCTAAGCCTTTACCACTTGTACCAAAAAATCTAGCGTCTATACCTATTTTCATATACTTATATTTTATGTTCTAATAAATCTTGTATAAAATCAGACGTACTTTTATTATTCTGCTGATATATTGTAATGTCTGGGAAATCTAAACTCAAAATTTTATGATAAATAATTTGTACTAAATTACCAATATATTCTATCTCCTCGTCTTGAATAGAAAGCTCTAAAGAGATGTATTTCCCATCTAAATTTGGCTCTAAAAAGTCAATTCTACCTTTAATTGGCTTATCTTGATATTGGCCTGACACTTTTAATAATAAAGCATAAAAATATAATTGTCTCTTGAAAGCTTCTAATTTATGTAGTTTAGATTTATCTGTCCAAGTCAAAATTGGAGTTCCTGTCTTAAAATCCACCACCATATAGTAGTCTGGATACTCCTCTATTCTATCTATTACTCCAGTTAAAGGCACCCCCTCCCATTCCAAAAATAATTTACCGAAATTATATTCTGATTGATGCGATATATTGAATCCATCCTGTTTAGCCTGTATTAAATTTGGTAAATTATCTTGAATTTTATTCAAAACTAAATTAATATCATCCATACTTAATTTTTCCTGATACAAAGCCCTAGTAGCAAAGTCTAATAATTTTTCAATACTTGGGAAACTTTGTTTATCTTGTATTTGGCTTGAAATATAATGAAAAACCTTATGTAAAACATTCCCATAAGTAGTAGCTGGGGTAGGAATACTTGGGAATTTTAACAAAACAGATTCCAATACTGACAATGGCCCTCCATATTCTAAATCTACAAATTTATTAATATGCGAAACACTCAATTTGTAATTTTGCACTACTCCTTCCAAAAAAGATAATTCTCTAGATTCTAAATTCTCTGTTTGCATTGATTTTACAATACCGTTGACTAAAGTCTTATCATCAATTACTGGAGTTGGACTAATCTCTAGAAAATCTAAATACGGTAGAGCTTGTTTTTCTTTACCTTTATTATCATAAATATGACTAGTAATAAACAAATTATCCTTAGATCGAGTCAAAGCTACAAATAATATTCTCAAAAAATCATCCTCCGAGTCCTTAGGTGGCATAATAGGTAAATTCAAAGGAAAAGGATAAGGAAATGACCTCCCATTTTTACCCCAACCTTGTACATTTGCTCCCACTACAAAAACAGTCTCGAATTCCAAACCTTTAACCTTGTGAGCTGTCATCAATTTTACAGTTTGATTACCACTATTCAGTGATAAATTAACCATCATACCACCTTGATTCTGATAGGCTTGAATAGTATCTATAGAATCTTTGAGACTAATTCTCTTACCTTTTTTATAGGATATAATATTATGTATAAAAGCTTCTACCTTAGCCAAATTAGCAATATAAGTATTTTGATTCAATTCGAATATATCTTTACCAAAATAATATTGATGAAATTTAGAGCTAGTATTCGCTTCTAACTCTACCGAACCAATTAATTTAAATATAATAACTTCTATAGTTTCATATTCAGACAATACAGCTAAGCTCAATAATATCTCAGCTACTTCTTGTAAAGACTTATGTTCGGAGGTATATAATCTCTCAATATAAGATTTCTGATAGTCTCTCTCTTGGAAAAACTTCCAAAGTAATAATTTATCTATACCCCAGAATTCATAGCTTAGAATCTCTGGCAATAAATCATTTCGCGGAGATTGATTCGGAGCAAGTGAATATATAAATTTCAACATTATTACTATTTGATGAATAATGGTCTCATTTAGAAGATTATATTGTTTTTCATAATCAACTGGTAAATCATAATGAGCTAAAAATGGGACAATAGCTTCTAAATCTCTATGATTTCTAGCAATAATAGCAATTTCTGACAAATCAGTCTGTTTTTTACGATAATCTTCTATTTTATCAGCAATCCAAGCATATTCTTGAGCTTGATTTTGGAATTCATAATAGGCTAGGTCTCCGTCTTGCCTTAACTTAGCTGACTCCAAACTTTTTTCTAATACTTCAATTCTAGTCTCCAATCTATCTTTCCCTTGAACTATAACTTGTCTGGCCAAATCCAAAATTTCCTGTCTTGAGCGATAATTTTTTGTTAAAACAATTAACTGAGCCATTGGGAATTTATGCTGAAAAGACAACATATGCGATACATCTGCTCCTTGAAATCCATATACCGCCTGATCGTCATCCCCCACTACCAAAATATTAGGCTCTGGATTATCCCCAACTAAATTCAAAATTAATTGCATCTGAGCCTCATTGGTATCCTGAAATTCATCAACTAAAATAAATTTATATTTTTCTTCTAATTTATCTCTGAGAGCTTCATTATTTTTCAGTAGATTTAGAGCGTTTAATAACATATCTGAAAAATCTAAAAGCTGATTTTCCAATAAATAATCCTGATATTCCTGATAAATCTGAGCAATAGCTTTTTGCTTCTCAATTTTCTCGGCATCTTCTAAAGTTTTTTGTCCATCTTTACCTTTAATCAAATGCTTTTCTTTCCATTTTGAAATTGGAGTATATTTGTTTTCTAATTCCTCTGTCTCTGCTACAGCCTGTAATAAAGATTCCTTCAATGCATAACCATAAGATTTAAAATACCCTTCAGTCACTGATTCTGGAATAGACTCAGCTAAATTACGAATTTGATTTAATTTATCTTCTCTACCATTTTTACCACTAAGAGAAATTTGGCTCAATTCTTGGACAATGGGAATAATTTGTTTGTAGGCAGCTTCATTTTGATTTAGAATCTGAATATATTCAGTAGGATTCAAACCAGCTTGTTTTAAGTATTTGATAGCCCCACTGATATTCTTAATCAATTGACTTCTATCAGACCCCTTAGGAATTAAAATATTATTATAAGCTAATTTAGATACAATACTACCTATAATTTCTAATTGGTATACCTCCTCGATGGGGGTTCGCTCAGTGGCTGTCGTATATTCAGTATAATCACGAAGTAAAGATTGTCCAAAACTATGAAAAGTATGAATATGCACATTATAAGCGGATTTACCAATAAAAGAAAATAGTCTCTGCCTCATATTATAAGCAGCCGCCTCAGTAAAAGTCAGACAAATAATATTCTCAGGCTCAAGATCTTGAGTATTCAGAATATTAGCTACTCTTAAAGACAAAAGTTGAGTTTTCCCAGACCCAGGTCCAGCCACCACCATAACTGGCCCTAATAGAGTATCAACAGCTTCTTTTTGATTATCATTTAAAGCTTGATAAGCTTTTATATAGTCTGACATAATTTTTGCATAATATATTATATATATTATAGCATAGAAAATGAAAATTTTTTTTAAAATAATAGAGACTTAGGGTTATTCTCTAAGTCTCTATTATTTAAATTCTTAATTTATATTTACCAATCTAAAGTTCCTCCGGTCTGATACTCGATAACTCTGGTCTCAAAGAAATTCTTTTCTTTAGCTAAGTCCACTGCTTCTGACATCCAAGGGAAAGGATTTTCTGTCCCATAAACTATTGGTAACCCTACTCTTTGTAATCTTCTATCAGCAATATACTCAATATATCTTCTGAATCCATCTGGAGATATACCCATAATTCCCTTTGGAAAACAAGTTGTAGCAAATTCATATTCAAGCCCCACTGCTTCTTTGATCAAATCAGTAATATGAGCTTGGAATTCATCTGTCCATAATTCTGGTTGTTCTTGTTTGATAGCATTAATCATATCTGCTCCGAAGTTAAGATGATTTGACTCATCTCGCATAATATACTGAATTTGCTCAGCACTTCCCGGCATTTTATTTTGTCTTTGTAGTCCAAATATTACTGCAAAGGAACTATAAAAGAATATTCCCTCTACAATAAGCGAAAATACACACATATTTTCTAAGAATTTTTGATCAGCCTCAAAAGTTCCTGTTTTAAAGTGAGGATCAAAAATACCATCATTAAATGATAAGAAAAATGAAGCCTTATTATAAATAGTCTCAACTTCTCTATACATATTGAATATTTCACTACCATTAAGTCCTAAACTCTCTACAATATATTGATAGGCTTGAGTATGAATAGCTTCCTCATATGCCTGTCTTAATAGAAACATTCTAATTTCAGGAGAAGTAATATGTTTATAAGTTGCTAAAACCAAGTTATTAGCAGCTAGAGAATCAGCCGTAGTAAAGAAGCCAAGCACAGTCTTGAAGGCAATTCTCTCATCCTCTGTCAAGACATTATTAGATCGCCATTGCTCGACATCAATTTGCATACCAATTTCATTTGGTAGCCAGTGATTTTTGTTACCAGTTAAATAAGCATCCCAAGCAAAAGTATGCTTCATCGGGTGTAACTGGACTACATCGGCGTCTTTACCATTAATAACTCTTCTGTCATTGATATTAACTTTTTGATTTGTTTGAGTAATAGGCATAGTATTAGATTTAAGTTTTTAGTATTTTATTGACAAGATTCACAAATTTGACCTTCTATCACTGCAAAAATATTAGATTTAGCTGGCTTTGGAGGTAAATTTTCTATTGGTTGGGTCTGGGTAGGTTCTGATATTTTAGTCTCTATTGGCTGTGGGACAATGTTATTCATAGTATTATCTGAATTAGCATTAAATGAGCTAGAACTAAAATCTCTTTTGTGAGTAGTTCCAAATTCATTAATATTCACTGTAGATTTTTCTACTTGTGAGATAGCTAAAGTTCTTAGATAATAGGTAGTCTTAACTCCCATTTCCCAAGCATACATATATACATCAGCTATTTCCTTACCAGAAACCCCTCTATAGAAAATATTAAGTGATTGACTTTGATCCATCCATTTTCCTCTATAAGCAGCGGCTTTGATCAACCATTTTGGATCAATTTCAAATACTTCTTTATATTTAGCTCTCAGATTAGCTGGAATTTCAGTAATTTGAGCAATAGAACCATCAAAATACTTAATTTTATCGGCAATAGCAGGAGTCCAAAGCCCGATTCTTTTCAAATCTTCAATCAAATAAGAATTGATAACTGTAAAATCTCCTGCTTGATTAGATTTTACATAAAGATTTTTATAAATCGGCTCATTGGCAGGTACCGCATCAGTAATATTAGCTAAATTAGAAGTAGGGGCAATAGCCATAGTATTAGAATTTCGCATTCCATATTTTTTGATTGAGTCTCTTACTACTGACCAATCTAATCTTTCTATTCTATCTACTGGAATCTGCATTTCACGAGCCTGTTCTAATAGTTGAATTGTGTCTACAGGCAATAATCCTCTATCCCATTTAGACCCTGAAAAAGTCTGATAAGCTCCTTTTTCTTGAGCCAATTGACTAGAAGCCAAAATAGCATGGTATGATATCACTTCCATCGATGAGTCGGCAAATTGCACTGCCTCCTCAGAATCAAAGTTAATATCTAATTGATATAAAGCATCATGATATCCCATAATCCCAAGTCCAATTGGACGATGTTTTTTGTTAGAAATTTCTCCCTCTTTAGTAGGATAAAAATTAATATCTACTACATTATCTAGCATTCTAATTGCAGTTGGAACTACTCTTGAGACTAATTCCTGATCGAAAGCTCCATTTTTTACAAAATATTTAAGATTAATTGAACCTAGATTACATACAGCTGTTTCCTCAGCGGAGTTATTTAGTGTAATTTCAGTACAAAGGTTAGAATTATGAATTACTCCTACATGATCTTGCGGAGAACGGATATTAGAAGGATCTTTGAAAGTAATCCAAGGATGTCCAGTCTCATAAAGCATAGTAATCATTTTTCTCCAGAGATCCTTAGCTTTCATTCTCTTGAATAATTTAATTTTACCCTCATCAGCTAATCTCTCATAGTTTTTATAAGCATTATTAAACTCTTGCCCATAAATATGATGTAAATCTGGGGTGTCATCTGGTGAGAATAATGTCCAGTCACCATCTTGCCTAACTCTTTCCATAAATAAATCTGGAATCCAGTTAGCAGTATTCATATCATGGGTTCGTCTTCTCTCATCACCGGTATTTTTCCTTAATTCCAAGAAGTCCTCAATGTCTAAATGCCATGTTTCTAGATAAACTACAGCTGCCCCTCGTCTTTTACCACTACGATTAATAGCAGCCGTAGTATCATTAGCAATTTTCAAGAAAGGCACTGTACCCTGACTTTCAACCCCAGTTCCTTTGATAAGAGCTCCAATTGCCCTTAAATTAGTAAAATCAGTTCCAATCCCACCAGACCATTTCGACATCTGAGCATTATCTCCAATTACTTTAAAGATATGCCCTAAATCATCTTCAATCGTATTTAAATAACAGGAAGATAATTGAGGATGATTTGTCCCTGCATGAAATAGAGTTGGAGTAGAAGGCACAAAATACATTTGAGACATAATCTCATAGAAGTCTACAGCTTTTTGTTCCCTCACCTCTGGTTTTTCAACTAAAGCTAACCCCATAGCTACTCGCATCCAAAATCCTTGAGGAGTATCAAACATTTGCTTACTAACCGGATCCTTAATAAAATATCTATCATATAAAGTCTGAATTCCTAAGAACTTGAATAAACCATCTCTCTCAGGTTTCATTTTACCAGCTAACCACTCTAGATTATAATCAAGCATATCTTTAGTCAGAAGACCAACCTCTACCGCAGATTGAATATTTTTCACAAAAGATTCTTTATATAATGTATCTAAATTGTCATAATCTAAGTCCTTGCTAATTACATTCTCGTAAATAGAGTTAAGAAGCAATCTGGCTGCCAATACTGAATACGCAGGATCTCTATCGATATATGATCTGACTGTCATAATCATAATCTGTGAAATTTCTTTAGTAGTCATCCCGTCATAAATACTATTTTCAATTCCTGATACAATCAAATTTATATCTATATCTTTTTCCAAACCAGCCAAATGATAAGATAAAGTTTTACTAATATTATACTTATTGAAAGGTACTACCTCTCCTAAGGCTTTACGAACTTTAAGAGTAGGATGAGCCCCTTCCAATTTAGCTTGTTCCTCTCTACGAGCATCATCATGGGCCTTACGATACAAAATATATCCCTTAGCCACATCATAAAAACCTCGCTCCATTAATTTTTGCTCCACAATATCTTGTACAATTTCAACTGTAGGATGATTATCTATAAATTTCTCATCTAAAGTTTGTACCACTGATTCGGTCACTCCATCAACTTGTTTTGCCTCCTCAGCAGTAAAGTTTTGCTTGACATCCAAGAAAGCCTTACTAATTGCTTTCCAGATTTTAGCTTGATTGAATGCTACTAATGATCCATCTCTTTTGGTTATTTGAGTAACTGCCATATCTGTATATGTTATTTTATCTATTATTAACGGTAAAATTATTATAACAGACTTATTCTGTATATACAACTTTTATACTATATATAGTATAAAAAAGCTAAATTTTACCACTATAGATAAATTTTAATTGTAATTTTATATAATAGTTATCCACAGTAAGCAAACCCACATTTAAGTAAACCCACTAATCTAAATACATAATTACAATTAAAATTGTCTTATAGTTATCCCCAATATACAAAAAAGAGTCCTATTAAGACTCTTTTTTGTAATTAAATTTACAAGTTTTAATTATAATTTAACTTTAATAGATGGGCTTTGGGTAAGAGAAATATAAATATTTTTTACAAATTCACCCTTGACTTTTTCTGGTTGATGTTTTTGTACTTCAGCTACAAAGTCTCGGATATTTTTCTCTAATTCCTCAATACTAAAGGTAACATTTCCAATAGCTTGATGAATTACTCCAGTTTTATCCATTCTAAACTCTGCTTTACCAGCTTTGAATTCTTGTACTACTCTTTCTACATCATCAGTCACTGTCCCATTTTTAGGAGAAGGCATAAGACCTTTAGGACCCAAAATCTTAGCTACAGGAGCTACAAATCTCATAAAGTCTGTGGTTGCAATGATAACATCATAGTCAATACCTCCAGCCTGCTTAATCTCATCAACTATTTCTTTACCTCCGACTCTATCTGCTCCAGCAGCTTGAGCTTGTTTTAATTTAGATTCATCTTCTGTTAGAACCAAAACAGTTTTACCTTTAGCAACTGGTTTACTAAAAATTATAGCTCCTCTTACTGACTGTGGACCTTTAGTCCCTTTCAAGTTAGTCTTAATATGAATATCTACACTTTCAGTAAATTTAGCTCTAGATAAACTTAAAGCTAATTCTATTCCTTCTGTTAGTGGATAAACCTTTGTACGGTCTACTTTTTCTACAATATTGCGATATGATTTGGATCTCATAATAATTATAATTATGTAGTGCTAACGAATATTATAAAGATAATACTCTCCTACTCTGTTATTTCTACTCCCATTGAGCGGGCTGTCCCTTCTACTACCTTCATTGCAGCTTCTAAATTAAAAGCATTCAAGTCTGGTAATTTTTTCTCAGCTATTGCTTCTACCTGAGCTCTAGTTAGCTTACCAACTTTAGCTTTGTTAGGGGTAGCTGAACCTTTATCTAATTTTAACTCTTTTTTAATAAGAGCTGAAACTGGAGATATTTTAAGTATAAAGTCAAAGGTTCTATCCTCATAGATAGTTACCTCTACTGGAACAACTTCTCCTATTTGATCTCTAGTAGCATCATTGAATTTAATACAAAATTCTTGTAGCTTAATTCCATGGGGTCCTAATGCAGTTCCTACTGGTGGAGCTGGATTAGCTTGCCCACCTTTAACTTGTAGTTTAACTACTGATTTTATTGGCTTACTCATATTCTCTATTCCCTATTATATGATATACAGTAACCATTCTAACACAAAATAATCTTTTTGTACAGAGTATACGCTAAAAACATACTAATTCAATATACAAACTTTATCTTCACACAATATAACAGTAAACTATAGTATAAGTATATAAAGAGATAATAGCTACTTTTTGTTTAATTTATTTCTTATAAAAGCAGGTAGCTCAAAAGCATCTTCTTGCTCAGATTCTACATTTTTAATAAATTCATCTTTCTTAGATTCAACCTCTTTTAGTCTTTCTTCCTCCAATTGTTGTTTGTGAATCTTATCATCGGCATATTTTTTTATTTCTTCTAAAGTAGGCTCTGCAACCTTGTCTACCTCTATATCTTTTACATTAGATTTTGACTCAAATCCAGTCGCAATTACAGTTACCTGCACTTCTCCATCTGTTATTTTATCATTGATAACAGCTCCAAAGATAACCTGAGCATCTGGATCAATTGACTCGATAATAACATTGGCAGCATCGTTTATTTCTGCCATTGACAAGTCCTTACCTCCTGTAACATTGAATAATACTCCCTTAGCTCCTTTAATTGAAATATCTAATAGAGGACTATTTATTGCTATTTTAGCAGCTGTGACTGCTCTATTCTCTCCTGCTGCACTACCTATACCCATCAAAGCTGAACCTGCATTTTTCATAATGGCACTAACATCTGCAAAGTCAACATTAACTAACCCAGGAGTAGTAATCAAATCAGATATTCCTTGTACTCCTTGCCTTAAAACATCATCAATCATAGAGAAAGCTTCAAGCACTGGAGTATTTCTATCTATGATATTTAGAATTTTATCATTAGGGATAGTTATAATTGTATCTACATTTTTCTTCAATTCTTCAAAAGCAGCATCAGCAATTCTTTTTCTCTGAATTCCCTCAAACATAAAGGGCTTAGTAACTACAGCTACAGTTAGGGCTCCACTTTCCTTGGCAGCCTGAGCAATTACAGGAGAGGCTCCAGAACCAGTTCCGCCCCCCATTCCAGCGGTGATAAAAATCATATGAGATCCATTAACCGCTTGATAAACCTCTTCTTTACTCTCCTCAGCTGATTTGCGACCTACTTCTGGATTCATCCCAGCTCCAAGACCTCTAGTTAGATTCTTACCAAGATGTACTTTATGCTCAGCCTGAGAATGATGTAAATCTTGAGCGTCTGTATTTACCGCCACAAACTCTACTCCCTTTATATCTGAATCTATCATTCTCTTAAGGGCATTGCCTCCGGCTCCTCCTACTCCCACTACCTTAATTTTTGCAAATGTCTCTATTTCTGGATTAATTCTTGCCATATTATTACTATTCAATAATTTATTATAATATACCTTATTAAGGCAAAAAAGTCAAAATATAAATCTCATTTCAAATATCAATTTGTATTAAAAACCAGCTCTAATTCTAAAGCACTTTTCGCCCAGTTAAATTGCTTTAGCCTTTCTTTACCCTTATAAATTAAAGATTGCCTTAATAAATCATCTGTTAAGATACTTTCTATACCTTTAGCAATTGATTTACTAGACTCAGAATTAACTTGAATCACCGCTTCTGCCCCAATTTCACTCATAGCCCCGACATTAGAAGTAATAACAGGAGTCCCCAATCCAAAGCCCTCCAAGATTGGTATCCCAAAACCTTCATATAAAGACGGGTAAACTAATGCTTCTGCGTTTTTGATATAGCTTATCATATCCTCATCTGAAATATAGCCTAGTAATTTTACCTTATCTTGTAAATTATGCTTTTTTATAATATTTGGAATATTAGGAATGATTGGGCTATCAAAATAATTACCAGCAATGTATAAGTTCAGATCAGGATATTTACTAGTAATTAAACTAAAGGCTTCTATCAATCTGGGTACATTTTTCCTAATATCTAATCCCCCTTCATAAAAAAGATATTTATTTTTAGAGATTGGATTGGTATTTTGAGATCTAAGTTTCGGAGATGAGGGTGAAATAATTGGAATTTTTTTAGATTTAACTCTAAAGATACTTTCTATTTCTTTAGCAGAAAACTTAGAAATAGTAATAATTTTATCAGCCCTTAGAATCGATTTTTCTAACAATTTTACATATAATCTAACTTTCCAATTCGGGATATACTCGGGTAATCTCCAATAAATCACATCATGAACTGTCATAATATGCCTAATATTGGGGGTATAGGATATTGTAGGATGCGGACTCCACAATAAGTCAGCTTTATATGAATTAGCTTCTCTTGGAATAACATATTGCTCCCAGAGAATCTGAGCTAATAAGTCATTTCTTTTATACCATGTTGGAATATATTTAACATTTTTCAGAATAGTTGAAGGTAAATTTTTAGTATCACTTTTTAAGTACTCTGGGATTAAAATAAGAATATCTACTGACCATTTTTGATTCAATAAAATATTTAATAGATATTGTCCCATACCTGTTTTTGGTTTAGCCAAAAAATATCCATTAATTATAAGTCGCATATTATTGATATTAAAAAATATAAAATGATATTTAACATTATAGCATATTGTCATGATTTTGTGCTATAATATAACAAGATTACTTTTTAATTTAGAAAATTCTCTACAAGTTTATGAAAGTTCTAACGAATAATATCAAAGCTAGTTTTGATTATAGTATTTTGGAGACCTATCAGGCTGGATTACAGCTTTTAGGCAATGAGGTTAAATCTGTAAAATTAGGTAGAGCCAGCCTAAAGGGGTCTTATATTACAATTCGAGATAATGAGCTTTTTTTGATCAATTGCAATATCCCTCATTATCAAAATCACATAGATATTAAATATGAAACTGACCGCCCTCGTAAAATCCTTCTGACAAAATCTGAAATTAATGCCCTAATAGCAAAAAAATCAGCTTCAGGCTTGACAATTATCCCAATTAAGCTATACTTAAGTCATGGCCTTATCAAACTAGAACTTGTCCTAGCTAAGGGTAAGAAAAAGATTGATAAACGCCAGAGTATTCGTGAAAGAGAAGAACAAAGATCTATTCAAAGAATACTGCGAATCAAATAACCTATATCGGGGATGTTTCGCTTTGCTAGTTCATTTGCATCTATATATAATGAGAACTCGTATGTCAGTCACGAGACCCAAGGCTGACAAACCTAAATGCAAACCCTTTTGCAAACCGATCCTATAACAGTTTCGGTTACGCAGTAGCCTAATTATTTAATTTAGCCACTGCCATCAAAATCTTTGAGTCAACATAAAAGAATTTTGGTGTCATATACATGTTGATAGGTCAATATTCCACCACAAAGACTATTGGCTAAAACAATTTTTGTGGCTCTGCTATATTCTATCTTTGGAAATTAATTAAGAATATAATATCACTCACAAGGCAATTTCCTATTTCTCTAAGTAATTGTATGTAGATACTGAGCTATACATGGGTTCAATTCCCATCATCTCCACCTATTAATAATTTATTACTCAATGTCACAACCATCCAAGCAAACCTCCAAAACAAATCAAAAGATCAATGAGAATATTAATAGCCCCGAAGTTAGACTAGTTGATGTTACTGGTAAAATGATAGGAGTAGTCAGCTTACAAGAAGCTTTAAAACAAGCTAAAGAGGCTGGTTTAGATTTAGTAGAAATTGCCCCAGATAGTAAGCCTCCTGTATGTAAGGTTATGAATTATGGTAAATTTTTGTATACCCAGTCTAAACAACAAAGATTGCATAAAGCTAAACAAAAAAAAGTTGAACTCAAAACCCTTAGAATTGGTTTTAAAATTGAATCTCATGATTTAGAGGTAAAGTTAAAACAAACTTATAAATTTCTAGATCAGGGACATAAAGTTAAATTAGATATGTACTTGAGAGGTAGAGAAAAAGCTTTTGCTGAACAAGCTGGTATAAAAATGCGAAATATCATCAGTACCCTACCAGAAAATATCCGACTGGAACAAGAATTAAAGAAATCTCCACAAGGATTTAGTGTAATACTTGCAAAAAAGATTTAATTGTGATAAAATCTATATCATCAAATTGAGAATTTAATTTATAATCTGAATATATGCCTAAGCTCAAGACTCGTAAATCATTGTCAAAAAGAATTACCTTAACTAAAACTGGGAAGGTTTTAGCTCGTAAAGCAGCTCAAAATCACTTTTTAGCTAAGCAATCTGGAGACTCTAGAAGGTCTAAGAGAAAGACTCAGGTTATTGATACCTCAATCAAGAAACTTAAGAGAGTATTGAATCAATAAGAATTTAAGACGATATTATGAGAATTAAACGAGGAGTCACCGCAAGTAAAAGAAGAAAGAACTTATTGCAACATGCAAAAGGTTTTAAATGGCGAAGAAAAACTAACTTTAGAGCAGCTAAAGAAGCTTTATTGCATGCTTGGAGCTATAGTTACCGCGATAGACGGAATAAAAAGCGAGATAAGAGAGTATTATGGCAGACCAAAATCAATGCTGCTAGTCGAGCTAATGGTGTTGCTTACAGTAGATTTATCAATAATCTAAATAAGGCTAATGTAGAGCTTGACCGAAAGAGTTTAGCTTATCTAGCTGAGTATAAACCAGAAGTTTTCACTCATATTGTCGAGACAACTAAATAAATTGACCAAAGTTAAAAGGAGAGTGATACTACTCTCCTTTTAACTTTCTCAGAAAAATTTGACAAGATTAAAATTTTGTGTTATTTTATAATGGTTAACCTTATACCCGCTTAGGGTAGGAGTTAGAAATGACAGCCTAATGACCACAAAAACCTGACGTCGCAGTAACCTTACTGCGACGTCTTGAACTTTTTATTTAGTATCTGATTTTGAGACCAAAGTTAAGATTTGCCTCATTGCATTGGCTATTGATTCATTTTGTATAATTACTGACATCATCGGCTCTTTAAAAGAAGTAATGGCCAAATTATCATCAAAGACAGTGATATCGATTGGTGAATTGTACTTTGACTTCTCTATATATCTATATAAAGTTCTATCTAATTTTGAATCTTTTAACAAATCTCCTTTATCAGAAGAGTAAATTGTATTAATATTTACCTTTTTGGATAGTCTTTTTTTATGAAAAGAATTAATTTCCTCTGGAGTAAATATACCTTGAGTGGCATCCAAATCAAATATACCAAATAACTCCTTATTTTTACTCTTTAAAAACTCTTCTCTTACACTATTAAGCCCTAATTTACCCTCATAAAATCTAACTTGGGGTCTATTTCCACCCTGAGTGGTATCGTATAGACCACTTAAAGCTGGGAGAATCTCATTGATAGTATTCTCTTTAGCCTCTATCTTTGATTTATCTTCTTTTATCAAAGCTGAAATTTTATCTGGAGACTCTGGAGTAAATAATCTCTTTTTACCTTTAGTATAAGAGCTCATAAGTCCCTTATTCATAAATCCCTGTACTACAACATAGGTAGTAGCTCTATTTACAGTAGCTAATTTAGCAATTTTCTGAATTGGAGCTGAACCTAGTTTAAGAGAAGCTACATAAACCTTTGCTTCTTTGTCTGAGAAACCTAGAGAACGGAGTTTTGATAATAATTGCTCTTCCATATAATTAAAAATAAATGTTAACAAGTTTTATCATACTAATACATTTATAATAAAATGTCAATACCTGTCATATAGTTTTTAGTTTCTTGTATTTCAATATTTCTTTGTTTTAGTTTGTTTATAATATCTGGATTCGGATGATTGTAAGGATTGTTTGCTCCAGCTGATATAATTACCTGTTTAGGGGTGATGGCATCTAGGAATTTATCTGAGGTTGAAGTTTTGCTCCCATGATGTCCGGCTTTGAGGACTTCTATGTCTAATTGAGGATATTTGGCCAATATTTCGGACTCTGTTGTATCATCTGCATCTCCAGTCAATAAAATACTATTATTAGCACTTTTGAGTGCAATTACTATTGATTCTGGGTTGTCATCTCTAATATCTTGTCCCCAAAGATTGGTCTGCGGGTTTAATAACTGTAATTCTATACTATCTGACAACGTAATATAAGTATTATTGATAGCTGGAAGGATTTGTATATTTTGTGATTTCATGAAGTCTAATAACTCAGTATAACTTTTGTTTTTAGAATCAAAAACACCATTTATCATTACTTTAGTCACTTGGAATCTTTGTATTACATCTCTACAGCCTCCATAATGATCTTTGTCGCCATGAGTTATAATTAGTAGATCTATTTTTTTAGTCCAAAAACCTAATTTACTTTCAACTTGATCTATTACTTTAGAATTTGGCCCACAATCAATCAAAATTGTATTACCTCTTTTAGAAATAATTAAACTAGAATCTCCTTGCCCTATATTTAGAAAAGAAATTTTATCTACTAAATTTGAATCCTGCCGATATTCTATTGCTGTGTATATAAATACTAATGCACTTAAGATAAAGCAAATACCTTTAATTACCATATTGATTGTATTTTTGTCGCAAATAATATAATACTGCTAGACTGATATATATTAATAATACCATAAATCCTGATATTTGGGGTACTGCTATACTAGCCCAGCTCAGACTAGCTACACTTTGATTTAAACTCAAAACTATTTGAATTAGAATAATTAAAGGATAGGTAAAGATATCCCAATTCAAAAATAAACTAGTCAAACTACCCCAAGCCATAGCTAAAGGGATAATTGGGACTATTAGAATATTAGCTAAAATTGAAATAATTGATATTTGGCCAAAATAATAAATTAAAATTGGTAAAACTAAAATTTGAGCAAAAAGAGTCTCCCCTATCATCGGCAAAATACCAAGACTAGGGATACCCTCGGTATAAGTTTGAAAAAGTTGTCCATAAATAATTAGCCCAATTACAGCCAAAAATGATAATTGGAATCCTATATCATAAGCTATATAAAAAGGATTGATTATAACCAAGAGAGTTGCACATAGAATTAAAGGCCTTATACCTCCTACATATCTTTGGATTTGTTCAGCTGTCAGAATTAAAATTGCAAAAATCCCAGCTCGCATAATGGAAGCCTCAGCCCCTGTTAGAATAGTAAAGACTAAAATTACTATCACTGTGATCCAAAATGATAAACTTCTTGAAACTTGCCTATTCATCAATTGCTGATAAACTAACATTACTATAATTGCCATATTATAGCCCGAAACAGCCAAAATATGGCTCACTCCTGTCTTTTTAAATGATTCCTTGATATCTTCTGGCAAAGTATCGGTATACCCTATCAAAATACCTTTTAAGAATTCTCCAACTTGATTAGGATAAGCCTGCTCAATTCGATTCAGAATCCATAATCTCATATTATGAATACCTCGCATACTATAACATTGCCAATCACAGTTATAACTATTATTACTGTAATCTAAAACTTGCATATAAATATGAATGTTTTTACCTAATAAGAATCTCTGTATTCCTGTCTCTTGTGGTATATTAGTCTTAGCTGTAATTGTTAAAACTTGTCCATAAATAAGCTTATCATTATCTATATTCATATAGGCCCTAGCCTTATATTCTGGGATATCAACTGTATATTGATAGCCGAATTTTTTTACTTTAGAGCCTGATTTAATAATAACTTTGGTGTCTGAGAGCTTTACTGGGATATTCTCTTGAATTTGTCTATATTCTTGAATAATTATATTTACATAATAACCAAAACCTACCATTGCAATCAGAATACATAATAAAATCAATAATCTCATATCCTTATATAACCAATAGACTAAGATTACTAAAGGAATTGTAATTACAAACCAAGGTGATGCTAATACAAAAAAAGAGCCTAATAAAGCTCCAGCCAATATCCCTAATTGAATAGATAGACTAATATTAGGTATTATGTTTTTCATAGTGCGCGTAAATGGATTCGAACCATTGACCTCATCCACGTCAAGGATGCGCTCTAACCAACTGAGCTATACGCGCCTAGTGTGTTTATTATATAAAATATTTAATCATTTGTAAAATTGATGGGAGATAATCTGAAATACTATCCCCCATCAAAATCAAATACTACAAGCTACCTAGATAATCTAAGGCCATTTTATCAGTAATTTCTGACTCTACTATGGTATGCAATCTATGCATATCAATGTTTTTTTGATCTTTTTCAGAATATCTCTCTAAAATATGATCAATTCTATGATGGACTTCTTTATCATCAGCTTTGAAATTCTGTTCAGCTGTAATAGCCTTCAATAATAGCATTAGTTTAACTCTAGATTCAGCCTGAGGTAAGGCCTCCTCTAATAATTCATCTCTGGTTTTACCAGCTTGAGCTAGAGCATCATCTAGAGTATGTCCAGAATATAGAGCTCGCTGTTCCATTTCTTTTATAATTTGATCTCTTTCCCCCATCACTAAGACTTCTGGTAAATCTACTGTAATTTTAGCTAAAATTGCATCCACTATAGCTTGGGTATATGATGTCTGCACTTCTTTTTGTCGCTCAGCTATAAGCCCCTCTTTTAAGCTCATTTCTAAATCTGAAATACTTTTTTCACCATTACTCAAAATTTTAGCAAAATCTTCATCCCAAGCTGGAAGATTTAATTCTTGTACATCATTAACTGTAACTGCAAAGTGACCTTTTTTACCAGCTATATCTTTATTATGATAATCATCTGGGAATTTAATATCAAACTCTTTTTTGTCTCCAGCTTTAAGACCTATAATTTCGTCTTCAAAACCAGGAATGAATTTGCCAGCTCCAATTTCTACTGGCATTTTCTCAGATTTATCAAATTCTTTCTTATCTACAGTCAAGACATAGTCTAAACTAACTATATCATTAGTTTTAGCTTCTCTATCTACGATATCTTGAGTACCCCTAGATTTTTGTAAATATTTCTTAGCCTCCTCTACATCTTTATCTGTAATCTTATCATCCTCTTTCTCAACCTTAGTAGCTAGCTTTTTATAATCTGGAAGCTTTATTTCTGGCATGATACTTATAATGGCAGTATATTCTAGGCTATCTTTGGAAGCCTCATCAGCTAATTTTATCTCTGGGCTAGCTAATGGATGTAGTTGCTCTTGTTCTATAGCTTGTTTATAAGATTCATTAATAGCATATTCAAAAGATTCATTTAGTAAATCTGTAGGACTAATTTGTTTAGCCACCAATTCCTTAGGAGCTTCTCCCTTACGAAATCCAGGCACAGTAATTTGTTTCGCTAATTTAGTAGTAGTTTTATCAATGTATTTTACCATCTCAGCTTGCTCAATTTGGATATTTAGTTCTACCTGAGATTTTGGTAAATCTTTTCTCGTAATTTTCATAAATTATAAATATTTATAAGGTAATAATGTAGTTAAGTATAGCACTAAATTTACTTATATTCAAGATATCTGTCATATAATTAACTAGAATCATGTCAAATTTATTATTTTTTCTAAGAGTTTTATTTAGAATTAGTTTTTTGTTGAGTTACTATTTCATATGCCATAATAGCAGTGGCAGTAGCTACATTTAAGGATTGAATTTGCCCATACATTGGAATATATCCAAGCATATCACAACTAGAAGCAATACTTGGCCTAAGACCTTTGCCCTCACTACCCATTACTAATACTGTAGGCAAATTACTAAAATCGTATTGATAAAATGGGGTAGCTTCTGGATTACATTCACTACCCATTATCCAAAATCCTGCTTGTTTGAGAGTATTGAGAGCGGTATTCATATTCCCTACTTGCACTAGAGGCACATATTTATCTGCTCCTGAGGCAACTTTAGAAGCTACAGGTGAGATAATACCTCCTCGATGTTTTGGGAATAAAACCCCCAATGCCCCCATAGTCTCGGCTACTCTGATAATTGCACCAATATTATGCTGGTCGGTAATTTCATCTAAGGCTATGACTAATCCTCCAGTATTTTGGTCTAATTGAGGCTTTATATTCTTAACCCAATCTTCTAAACTAAGTAATGGCTCGGCTGTGATAAGAGCTACAATTCCTTGATGGATATAATCCCCGGCTTCGGCAATTTCTTTTTCTAATAAACCGGTGATTTTTTGAATTGGGACATATTGGACGAGAGCTAGAGACTCTTTGGCAAGTTCTAGAATCTGCTCTAATCTTTTGTCTCTAACTTGATTCTCTCTGGTAATATAAATTTTTTGTACTCTCTTTGGAGATTTTTTTAACACCTCTAAAACTGAGTTTTTACCATAAATATATTGGCTACTATCCTGAGCACTTAATAACTTACCCTTACTAGGCTTAGCTATTTGATTAGCTGGGTTTCGTCGATGTTTGGTGGTAGGAAGAGATGATTTTGGGACAATATTGCTCTTAGCTGGTCTACGGCTAGACTTGAGCTTAGACTTCTTTTTACTAGGATATGGCATAAAAATATAAATAATTAAAAATATATTAGCATAAAATAGGGGTTTTGTATAGGTGGGTACGGAGGAGGACTGAACTAATTCCCCTCTTGAGTAGCAGCAGTCTTACCTGAAGGGATGGAATAAAATATGTAAAAAATACTCCACCCCACCATACGGGCACTCCCTCCCAAACAATGCATGGGAGGGACTGAAAGCCCTCAATTTATCTCCCGTAGGGAGAGAGGGGAATCTAGCTCAGTCCAAACCCAACAACTCCGTACCCCCCTCTCAAATAATGTATCGGATAAACAAAAGTAGTTACAAGTGCATGGACTACTAAGGGGGCGCCACTACGAAGTGAAAGTAGAGTTTATGTAGTAGAGATAGATCTAGGTATATATAACTCTAGGATTATACCGTTCCAAATCCTTTTCTTGTTTTGAGATAGTAGTTATTTCTTCTCTTAATTCTCTTACTCTTACCTGTTTAGTATCAAAGTCATCTGGTTTTTGATATTGTGCTATATATTCTTGCAACTTATTAATTGCTTGAGTAATAGAATTCTTAGCTGTAATTTCTGTTTGCCCTAGTTTACCTCTTATATATTCACTTTGACTATATTTTTCATTTAGTTCTTGTAATGCAGTTGCGTTATTAAGGGACTCAGTATTTTTTGAATTATATTCATTAAGATATTCATCCCGCTCAGCAATTCTTAACTTTATATTTTCTAAAATTGGACTTAATCTAGATATAGCATCTTGATCTCTGGAAGGATTCCATCTTGATTTAGATTTATTTTTTTCTAGATAATCCTCTATTTCTCTCAGTTCATTTCTTTTCATATTTCTTCCTTCTGGTATTTTGAAATCACGAAGTGCTCTAATATTGTTTATAGATTTTTGTAACCTATCTAATTCAGTTTGTATTGCTTGAGTACTTGTATTAAATTTATTTGTAATTTCTTCTAATTCTGTTTTGTAATCTTTTTGTAATTCAAAACCTTTACCTGTTAACCTAACTTCACAACTAATCTTTCCTAAATCTTCTCTTAATAAATTTAATTTTATTTTATCACCACCACCATCTTTTTCTAAATGAGAAGCTTCTTGATATGATGTATCTCCTTCAATATCCTCTAATTCTTTCTGTAAAGTATTTTTTTTATCTCTAAGTCCCTCTAATTCTTTTTCCTTAGCTGTACCAGCGAAACGTTGAATATTTGTTTCAGTTTGTTCTGAACCGTTATATACATTTATATTCTTTTTAAGTTGTTTAATTTTATCCATTCCATCAACATATCCGTATAATGCAAAAATTTCTTCTAAATCTTTATTTGATATATAGAATTCTGTTTTTCCTTCTACTTCTCGAGTAAACTCAGTGTTAGATAATCTTTGTTCTAATGCTTCTTTAGCTCGCTCTAATAAAATAGGTTTATCATAAGCCTCAGCTCCAGTTTCTTTATACTGAATTTCTGCTAATTCTAATTTCCCCTTTAATTCTCCTAATTTCTTTTGTATAGCTGTCTCTATTAGGGTTTGTGTCTCTGTGTCAAAATCTTTTATTTTAGCTTCTACATCCTGTAAAGCTGATTCATTAGGCTCTACCTCTTCACGAAATGCATCAGTGCTCATAGCTCTTTGAGTAAATTCTTCGAATGTAACTGTTGTATAAGGAGCTTTTACTAATAATTCCTTATATTTTTCCCTAATTATAGTTGTATGTTTTTTCTCTAAATCTGACTTTTTACTTTCTAATTTAGATTTTTCAGATTCTAATCTATCTCTTTCTGCTTGCCTAGATTCAGTAATTTCAGATTTTATTGAATCAACTAAATCTACCTGCCCGCTTTCTAACTGCTGAATTTGAGATTGAATACCCTGTATTTCTGCTCCTTGTAAAGATAATCCGTCTTCACCTACTTCAAACTTTGGCTTGGATGCATCTACTTCTTGTTGAACTATAGCATCTAATTCATTCTCAGGTGTAGTAATTGCTGTCTGGTGCTCTTCAGGACTTTTCTTAGAAGCTATAACATTGGTTAATCCCTCTAAGGTTGCATCTAAACCAGCCTCATCTCCCCCCTCAACATTCTGCTGTCTCTCCTGTCCTTCTACCACCTTTCTTGTCTCAGCATCTACTTGCTCGGCTTGATTAGATTGACCATTAATCGCACCAGTCCCTCCTTCTTGGGTTTCTGAGCTACTTAATATATATGTATTTTGGTCTGGGTTGAAATTATTCATAGTAGCAGCTTTAATTATTTTTAATCAGGGAATACCATTTTTAATAAACCTTTAATTGGATTAAATATTTTGGAAGAATTTTTTTTAACTACATTACTCATATTATCTCTGTGGCCTATTTCTTCTCCTATATGTTCAAATCCTCCTTTAATTAGACCTACCAAATTAGCATAAATCGGATTATCTACATCCGCTATACTTCCTTCAACTCCTTGAGGTGTCCCAATTTTTACTGGTAGCTTTAATTCATACTTGGCTAGATCTGATATAGCCTTGAGATTGGCGCCTCCTCCGACCAAGACCACTCCTGCTGGCAATAAACCATCTCTTTCAATCTTTTTGAGTTCTTTTGTAATTAATTCAAAGATTTCTTTCGATCTTGCCTCTATGATACTAGCCACATACGATACTGGAAACACTCCTTCTTCTTCAGAATCAATTTTATTTAAATCAATTTTTAATTTAGCATTCTCTCCTAATGCTTTTTCTAGAGCGACACCATACTTTAATTTAACTTTTTCTGCTACTTCAATAGATGTTCTAAGACCTATAGCTAGATCATTTGTAATATGATTAGACCCAATAGGAATAACTCCTAAATAAATAATATGACCTTCTTCATATACAGCTATTGAGGTTGTTCCAGCACCAATATCTATAACTGCAACCCCCAAATCTTTTTGTTTTTTGGTCAGAACTGAATTAGCAGATGCAACAATCCCAATTTCTTGTGAATCTATTCTTAACCCTAAATTATGTATACATTTTTCTAAATTTTTCATTGAAGAAGAGGTGTCTTCTACTATCAAGGCTTCCACCTCTAATCTAATACCATTCATTCCAATTGGATTTTTGATCCCAGTCTCTTCATCTAAAATATATGTTTTAGGTATTATATCTATAACTTCTTTATTTTGTCCACTAGGTCCTGTATTGGAGTTATTAATTACACGATTTACATCCTCTTCAGTTACCTCTCCATCAGCTCTAGATACTGCTACTTTACCAATACTAAGATGACTTTTTATATTAGCCCCATTAAGAGATATAATAATATCTTTTATATCTTCTTCTATCATCTTTGAACTGTAGTCTAAAGATTCCTTAATACTATTTGTAGCATCCTGGATATCTATAACGACACCTCTACGCACACCTTCGCTAGGAGCCACACCCAATGCGATAATAGATGGAGTTTTATCCTCTCTTAATCTTTTACCTATAGCTATTTTAGTGAAGTATGTTCCTACATCCAACCCAACTATTATTTCATTTTTTTGCATATTATCTTATGTATTGTTTTTATCTTTTTATATCATATCATATATATTCAAGAAAATGAATAGTGTTTTTCAACTAATTTTAATAATTCCTTCTCTTTGGCCCGCATAATCTCATACTCATCATCATTTTGATGGTCATATCCTATAAGATGACACAGTCCATGTATACATAAACTAGCTATTTCATACTCTACCCCATGCCCCAGTTGCTGAGCCTGTAATAAAACTTTGTTATAACAAATAAAAATTTCACCTAAAATTAATTCTGTATTATTATAATCATTTGATAAATTAAATGACAAAACATCAGTAATACTATCTTTTCCTCTATACTGAAAGTTTAAATTTTGAATTGTAGATTCTGATACAATAACAATACTGACCGTATAATCTATGAATTTACGGTCAGTATTGTTACTAAAAATATCAACACATAAGGATATCAGACTATTATAATCTGGGATACCGGGAACTTGTGACTCAAATTCCAATATCATAGCCTCTAAGATAATTTAGCTTGTACCAAATCTTTGATCTGATTACCATCTGCTTTCCCTTGAGCTTTGCTAACTACTAATTTCATAACTGAACCAAAATTAGCTGACTCTCCTAATTCAGATATACTTTCATCCACCAGTTTTGATAACTCTTCAGTTGTAAGCTTAGCAGGCAAATAACTCTGGATAATCTCTAGCTCTGACATCTCAGTACTAACCAAATCTTCTCTTCCAGCTTCTTTATAAGCTTGAATAGAGTCTTTTCTTTGCTTTTCTAATTTAGACAAAACTTTAATTACATCAGTATCATCAAGTGCACTTCCTTTATCTATCTCTGCATTCTTAAACTCTGAGCTTAAAGTTCTGAGTACAGTTTTTTTAAGATCGTCTCTATCTTTCATTGCCTGCACCATATCTTGTTTAATTGTAAGAGCAATATTAGACATAAATCAATTGATTATTTGATACTAGCTTTAATTTTTAACTTATACTTATTAGGTAATTTTTCGTTTGAACGGACTTTACCCATTTTTACAAGCTTATCTTTTTCACTCAAAAACTGTACTTTTTTGATTGCAGCTTGTCTTTGCTTAGTTTTAGATTTACCCTTAGTCAAAAATCTAGAAGATCTAGCTTGCACTAAAACTTCACTTTTTTGAATACGACGAGTAAAGCGTCGAATCATAGACTCTACACTTTCCTTCTCTCTTTTTCTTACTTCTACCATATATAACTACCTCCTTTCATAATTTTGATTCAGTAAAGACAGTCTTATTGAAGACTTTAAAGTTAATAATACCATGTAAAATAAAACATTGCAATAGCTTGCTGACATTTATATTATATTTCTATAGCTTTGATATCTTATTACTCAATATAGACATTAACTTATCTATAGGTATAATCTCTTGATTTTCACTTTCTTTATCTCTTAGTATAACAGTACCATCTACTGCTTCCTTACGGCCAATAATTAAAGTTATCTCAGCATCTGATTGTTTTGCCTTGAGTAATTGTTGTTTTAAAGTCTTCATTCCAAAACTTTCTTTTGCTTCAAGTCCATGTTTTTGAATCAGAGACAATATCTTTAAAGCACTTTTCTGTCCTTCTAGACCTATTGAAGCAACAAAGATATCTGGCTTTGTGGGTTTAATATAGTCACTGACATTTGATTTCTGAATTATATCTAAAAGAGATTCAATATATATTTCTAAACCTACAGAACCACAGTCTAGATCTCCACCCAATAATCTAAATAATTCATTATGTCTACCTCCCCTAACCAAAACAATATCTGGATAATCTTGACTAACGATTTCAAAGTATATACCCTCATTAAATCCAATCGACCCTTCTAAACTAGAGTCAAGATTATACTCTATATCCAAAGACTCTAGAAATTCTAAGACAGACTTAAAGTACTGAGTCTCTTCTTCACTCAGATAGTCAACAATTTGTGGTAATCTGAGATTCATATCAAGATCCAGTTTTAGTAACTCATTGTATAGCCTTAATGGATTATAAGCTAAAGAACTTGCTAAATCTTTAAATCTAGAAGGCGTTTTGGATAATAACTCAGAATAATAATTCTTTTTTGAATTGGCAGCACCTAGATCATTGATATTCACAATCATATTACTAATACCTTGTGCCTCTAGCATACGGTATGCAGTCAAAATAAATTCGGCATCTCTAATTGGGTTAATATCACCTATATATTCCGCCTTAAAAACTCGATGTTGGGTGGGGGCAGTAGACATATTATTATCATCATCTACCAAAGATACTCCATAATCAAAGAGTTTTAAAGGCTCTTCTGTATAATTAATATTATTATCAATGACTGATTTTAATATACCAACTGGACCAGGTGTACCTAGAACGATTGTATTCTTAGATTTGTATTTAAGCTTAAACAATATTTTGGAATCCACTATGTTGAGCTGATCTAAAATATTTTGATTAAACATTGAATAATCCTGACTAAATGAGCAAAGTATATTTTGGTAACCAGAACTTCTAAATGTATCTCTAATATCAGAAACTAAATAATCCCATAAACCTGAAAAATTTGATGGACTAGTTTTTAATAGTGATTTATCTTTTTTCAAACCTCTTCTACTCATAATCTATTCTGTATTACTATTTAATAACCTAACTTTATTGAAAGGGAAAAGCCTAACTATAGGCCTACCAATTATATATGACCTGTCTACTGGTCCCCAATATCTTGAGTCAGAACTATTTCCTCTATTATCTCCCATTACAAAGTACTGATCTTGACCCAAAACGATATCAATTGGTTCATTGGACAAAGTTTTCAAGCCTTCCAGTATATAATTCTCTTCTAGAGAAGTTGGTGTGATAGAATTATTATAATATAGAGTCACTTTCCCGTCTTTAATAACTACTCTGTCTCCAGGAATACCTATAACTCTTTTTATATAATATTCATTTTCTTTGCCTCCTAATATAAACTCAGTATGAAATACAACCACTTCTGACCTTTTTGGTTCATTAAAGTTATAGGTAAGTTGATCTACAATTAAATAATCTCCATCTGAAAAGGTTGTCTCCATCGATCTACCCTTGACTAGAAATGGCTGTGCAACATAAGTCTTCACAATAAAATATAAGGAAATAAATATTATTAATGTTTTAACTAAATCCCATAACTCATTTCTCCAGACATTGATTTTAGTTTTTTTTGTATTATTATCCTGAACTTCTTGTTGATCCATGTATAAACTTGTTTAATTAGCAACATTATACACTATATTTTAAATTTCGTAAAGACCTAATTACACAATATATAAGCCAATTTTAATTTTATGTCAAAAACTAACATAATATAGTTAAATACTTTGGTATCCCGACTTCGTGACTATAATATGATCTAATACTGAAATTGATAATAAGTTACCAATATCCTTAATTTTGTGAGTTAATTCTATATCAGCCTGACTAGGGCTAGAGTCACCTGACGGATGATTATGAACAATTATAATAGCTGCTGCGTGATACTTAATTGCTGGTGTAAAAATATCCCTTGGATGAGCAATACTCTGATCAATAGTTCCTATGGAAATAACCTCATCATGTATAATTTGATTTTTGATATTCAGATACAATCCACGCAAATACTCTTTTCTCAAATTATGCATATCACTCACAAACTCCCATACATCTTGTGGGGAGCGTATGATAGGCATGTCTACATTTTTATCCGCAAATATTCTACGACCAATTTCAAAGCAAGCCAATACCTGACAAGCTTTTACCTTAGGTATAGCAAAGTCTTTCATTAAGTCAGAAACTCTACTATAACCTGTAATAGCTTTAGATCCATAATCCTGTAAAATTCTTTTAGACAACTCTAATACATTTTCATTTTTATAGCCCGTACTAAGTATAATTGCTAATAATTCCTCTAAGCTTAAGTCTTGTGGGCCTAAATTTATCAACTTCTCTCTTGGCTGTTGATCTATAGGTAGCTCTTTTATTTTATACATATTTATTTTAATTTTTTGGCAGTTGCTTCTGGAGCTACCAAACAAATATCCGTATCAGTACCTATTTCATACCCTCCTACAAAATTAATTCTAGGAGTAATACGAACAAACCATCGAAAACCTTTATATAGATTGCCATCGACTGGAGCCGTAATAATTGTCATATTATAATCTATATCTCCTATTTTTTCATAATAAGCTCTTAATACAGTTTTGTATATCTTGGCTAAATTATATAATTCTATTGAATTGGCATAACTAAAGTGTATTTGAGGATATTTAGGATATATTTCAACTTCATAAGCAACTTTTGACGCATACGGAGCTATGGCTATAAAATAGTCATTTTCTGCGATGACTCTCTGTTTAACATCTTGTTCATAATCAATTATTACTTGAGCTAAGTCCCTGTTGTTGGACCTGTGATAATTTCTAACACCCTCCATAATTCTCTCAATTCCATCTGGGACAATCGGAGTAGCTATAATTTGTGAGTGAGGATGAGCAATACTAGCCCCGGATTTATAGCCATGATTATGTATAATCGCAATGTATCTAATATGTTTATATCCCATCAGGGATAGACTACGAGATTGAAAAGCTTTAAACATCAAAGCTAATTTTTTGATTGAAAAGTCTCTCACTTGAATATCTGCGTCTTTATAAATCACAACTTCATGCTCACCTGAACCCTCTATAACATGGTATGGGCCCTCTGTATTATATTGGGGAGAATTAATTTCTTTTAATAATGGATAGATATTCTTGACTACAAATATTTGAGATTCTTGTCTTTCGTCTTTTAATTCTAAAATGATTTGATTTTTTAATTTTCCTGAAACAATATCAGCAAAAGGATCAACTAAATTTGATAAATTACTAAAGTTGGACTGATTCTTGGCCCATATATATGGCTTATTATCTAGATCTGTAGAAACTAAAACCCACTCTCCTGTGAATACATCCTGTCTAAATTCTTGAGTTATTTTTGGGTTTTTATGCATATAAGTTTATTTTTGTTTATAATATCCAGTCCAAAGCCTATATCTAATTATAAGAGTATCCCTTAATACATAAAGATAATCTTTTAAAGTCACATGTGAATTATCGTCATTATACCATATAACTGGCATCTCTTTAATTTTATATCCAAATGACCTAGCCAATGCCAAAATCTCTATATCAAATGACCATCCCCGCATACTAACCTTACTAAAAATATGGCGAGCTACATGTCCTGAGAAGACCTTAAATCCACATTGAGTATCTTGAATCCCACCAACTAATAGAATTTGTATCCACCAATTACCTAAATCTCCCAATAACTCCTTATATCTAGCCTGCCTTACTTCTACTTTACTATCCTTCATATCCCTAGAACCAATTACCACATCTACTCCTGTTTTAATTACTGGTAGAATTTTATCTAATTCATCTATATGAGTAGAATTATCTGCATCCATAAAAAGCACATACTCCCCTACTGACTCCAATATACCTTGTTTAACAACAGCCCCCTTCCCTCGATTTATTTTATTATCAATAACTCTAATTTGTCTATATTTTTCTGCTAGCTGAGTAACTACCTTCAGGGTATTATCCTTAGATCCATCCAACACAATCAAAACTTCATACTCTTTGGGTACTAATTTATCTAAATAACTAACTACACTATGAATAGTAGGAGTAATTCTATTTTCTTCGTTGTAAGCTGGAATAATAACACTAATTTGAATCATATTTTATCTCTTATCTAACCATTCTTCTAATAAAATTCTAGCAGACTCTATATCTATACTTTGTCCTTTAGGAATATATCTTTTAGCTAGTGCACTAGTTAATCGCTCGTCATATTCTTCTATATTAGCGTTAAATTTTGATTTTAGCTCTAGAATAAATTGCCTCACTTTCAATGTCTGCTGAGTATCTTGTGAATTAAAGTTAAGTGGCAGACCAACCAAAATATGCTCTATTTCATACTCTAGAATGATTTTCTCTAATTCCTCCCAAGTTTTATTATCATTCTGAATGACTTTAAGTGGGAAAGCTATTTTGTGTTGAGTAGAGCCATGAGCTAAACCTATTCTAGTATCACCATAATCTATACTGAGTACATTCATGTATATTATTTAGATAGTTTTTTATATAAATTCTCAATTTCTGTCTCTTCAAAAAAATTTAAAGTCACAATATACCTTTTCCCTTTTCTTCTCACTTCCACTTTATTATGTATAGTTTCTGAAAGCTGAGAAACCCATTGTTTGACTACTGGACTCACTTGATTTACTACACTAGCTGGATTATTTTTAACTACCTTTTCAGTTTGCCTTACATTGAGGGAATTAGTTAGAATATTATCTAAGACTTTTTCTTGTAATTCTTGACTATCTAGTCCAGCCATAATTTTAGCATGTCCTTCTGTAATTTCACCGTTAGCTAGAGCATTTTGCACTCTTATTGGTAATTTTAGATATCTTAAAGTATTCGCTACAGCTGATCTGCTAATATCTAATTGTTTAGCTATATCATCTTGAGTAATTTTGAACTTACTCTGTAATTCAGCAAAGCCTTTAGCTCTTTCAATTGGATTCAAGTTTTGCCTTTGTATATTTTCAATCAAAGCCAATTCAGCTTTATCTTGATCTGTAACTCCATCTTTTACCACTACTGATATAGTCTGTAAACCAGCTAATTTAGCTGCTCTAAGTCTTCGCTCGCCTGCAATTAATTGATATTGATTAGGAGCAGTAACTGTCACTACTAATGGCTGTAAAATTCCTTTGTCTCTAATTGATTGGGCTAAGTTTTCTATTTCTTCAGTTAAAAACTCTGTTCTTGGCTGATATGGATTAGGAGATACTGAGTTAATATCTACCTCCAATAATCTATCTGTACCCAATGATACATCCTGCTTTAAGTTACTTACAGTAGATTGTGATTCTGATGTTTTATTTGGAATTAAAGATGATAAACCTCTGCCTAATGGACTTTTACTCATAATTATACTTTTATATTATTTAAATTGTATCACACTTAAGAATATTTGATAATATTTTTACTTTAGTTTTGGGTAGTAAGCCTAACTAACTCTTGAGCTAATTGCCGATAAGCAAAAGAACCTTTCGATAGTGGAGCGTAATCGTGAATTGCCTTACCAAAACTTGGGGCTTCAGATAAACTAACATTACGAGGTATAACTGTGTCAAATACATAGCCTGGGAAAAATTTACTAACTTCTTTAGCTACCATTGCTGAGAGTCTATTCCTTCTATCATACATAGTTAGAACAGCTCCTAAAACTGATAAATCTGGCTTTAAGTTATCTGCAATTAATTGAATAGTTTCTAATAACTGCCCCAAACCTTCCAGAGCATAGTACTCACACTGCACAGGGATAACTATTTTATCTGCAGCAACTAGTCCATTAATGGTCAATAACCCCAAACTAGGTGGAGAATCAATTATAATATAATCATAAAGATGAGTTAGACTTTGTAGTTGATCATAAAGCACAAACTCCCTACGATTCATATTGACCAGCTCAACCCCGATTCCAGCTACATCTGGGGTTCCTGCAATAATATCTAGCTTTGGATATCTAGTTGTATGTATACTAGATTGTAGAGGAGTATTCTCATCCATCATTAACTCATATAGCCCTGCTTTTTGACCTAATTCAAAACCCAATCCACTAGTAGCATTGCTTTGTGGATCCAAATCTATTAACAATACTTTTTTACCTAATTTAGCCAAATAAGAAGCTAAATTTATACTAGTAGTAGTTTTCCCTGTTCCTCCCTTTTGATTAGTAACTGTTATAATCATATCCTGTAGTTAGCTTCTACCCATTTTATCAAATTTCTCGTATCTTGAAAACGATACCCACCAATTCCTGACTCCAACACTACTATCCCAACCGCTCTATTTTTGATAGAGACAACAGATGCAAATGTTTCTCCGGCCTCATCTGTAAGACCAGTTTTACCAGCTATCATAGCTTCATCTATTCCCAACATCTCATTAGTATTACCAATTCTTATATTTTGTCCTGACTGAGATTTAATAATTACTTCTTTTTGTTTTAAAACTTCTATTAAATCAGGATATTTGTCATATAAATTTTTAGTTAATTTCATAATATCGCTAGCCGTACTATAATTACTAATTGGCTTTTGATCAAGTCCATGAGGATTACTAAACTGACTATCTTTCATATTTAAGTTTTGAGCTTTTTGATTCATCTTAGCAATAAAATTATCTACTCCACCAAAACTCTCAGCTAATAATTCAGTAGCATCATTGCTTGATACCATCAAAGAGGCTTTTAAAATATCCTCTGTAGTAAATTTTTCTCCTACTTTTAATGAATCCCCCCCATAAGTATCAAAAGCGGTCTGACTCATAGTTAAATACTTAGAACTACCCCATTTATACTCATCTATGACTACCATAGTACTAAGTACTTTGGTTATACTAGCTAACTGATGACGATCAAGCGCATTTTTATTATACAGAATATCTCCCGTCTCAAAATCAAGCACAAGAGCTGATTTAGCTGTAATAACTGGATCTACAGCGGAATCATCAATTTTATTAAATCTCACTATTGGAGCTGGGGTTAAAGTCTCTGCACTCACTTTAACCTGAGTATCAAGCATATTTAGAATTTTAATATGATGCAATACACCTAAGTTATCAAGAGTTTGAGTATTATTTTTACTAGAAACTAAAGCAAAGTTACCCACTCCTACTATCACAAAAAGCCCTATAAAATACCAGTAAAAATTTTTGAATCTCATAAATTATTTATATTTTATATATTCTATCATAATAATAAAATAATCTCCAATTTTAGGTATATTATAATTATACTAATAGTGATTAATAGTTTATAACTTAACTATACCAAATTAAAGACCACTGTCCCCATTTATAAAGGAGCTTAATTTATTACAGTTTCGTATAGTCGACAATCTGGTAAAATTTATTAATTTATAATCTTATTGTGCTCTCACCAAGACTCGAACTTGGATTAGAGGCTTAGGAGTCCCCTGTTCTATCCCGTTGAACTATGAGAGCAATAGCTTTATTATAACAAAAAATTATATTTTGTATACAAAGCTTAATAAATTATTTTATATTGATTAAATATCTAGATTCTGGACTGACCTTGCTCGGGATTGAATAAATTTTCGTCTTGGTAATACTTCTTCTCCCATTAACATATCAAATACTCGATCAGCTTTCTCAGCTTCTTCAATAGTAACAGATTTCATAACTCTGGTAGCTGGATCCATTGTAGTGCTCCAGAGCTGTTCTGGATTCATTTCTCCAAGCCCCTTATATCTCTGAATATTAATTTTAGATTGTGGATTTTCTGCCTCCCATTGTGCTACTAATTGTTGTTTTTGATCATCAGAATATACATACTGAAATTCTTTACCTCTAGATATTCTATATAGTGGAGGCTTAGCAATAAATACATTACCAGCTTCAATCAATTCTTTAAAATATCTAAAGAATAAAGTCAAAATTAAAGTCATAATATGAGCCCCATCCACATCAGCATCAGTCATAATTATAACTTTATGGTAACGAAGTCTATTGATGTCAAAGGTCTCACCAATTGAAGTTCCTAAAGCAATGACTAGAGATTTTATTTCTTTAGAAGCCAACATCCTGTCTAATCTTGCTTTCTCTACATTTAAAATTTTACCTCTCAGAGGCAATATAGCTTGGAAAGCTCTATTTCTTCCTTGCTTAGCAGAACCACCAGCAGAATCTCCCTCTACTATGAATAATTCACTTTCCTCTGGTTTACGACTAGAACAGTCAGCCAACTTACCTGGTAAAGTCATCCCCTCCAAAGCACCTTTTCTAATTACAGTATCTCTTGCAGCTTTAGCGGCTCTTCTAGCTTTAGCGGCTAACAAAGAGTTTTCAATAATAGCCTTAGCATCATTAGGGTTCTTATCTAAATAATCAGCTAATTGTTCCCCAAAGATTTGATCTACTACACTACGAGCTTCTACTGTCCCTAACTTTTCTTTTGTTTGTCCTTCGAATTGTGGTGATAAAGGAGCTTTTAATTTAATAGATATTACAGCTACTAATCCCTCTCTTACATCATCTCCTGTTAAGTTCTCATCTTTTTCTTTTAGAATACCCTTCTTTTTTGCATAATCATTTAACACTCTAGTCAAAGCTGTTCTAAACCCAGTAACATGAGTTCCTCCTCCTGGAGTGATTATATTATTTACAAATGATAGTTCGTTAGATTGTAGATCACGAGAATATTGAAAGGCTACTTCAACTAAGATATTGTCTTTCTCTTGATTGCAATAAAAAGGAGTCGAATGTCTTGGCTCCTGTCCATGGAATAAATAACCTAAATATGAGACTATTCCACTGTCAAAGAAAAAGGTATAGTCTATGAGATTATCTTCTGATCTTAAATCATTAACTTTAATCTGTGTTCCTTTAGTCAAATAAGCCTGTGATCGCAAATAGGTGTAAATTTTTTCTCTATTGAATTTTGTCTCTGAGAAAATAGATTCATCTGGCTTAAAGGTAACCTCTGTTCCATTTGGATGATTGGTTTTACCAACTTTTTTCATTGCCCCCTGCGGGAACCCAATTGAAAAACTCTGAGTATATTCATAACCATCTTTCCAGACTGTTACTTTAGTGTCAGTAGAAAGAGCATTTACTACTGAGATTCCAACTCCATGCAAACCTCCTGAGACCTGATAACCTCCTTTCCCAAATTTACCTCCAGCATGTAATTTGGTCATAATAGTCTCTAAAGTAGAAACTCCAGTTTTAGGGTGAATATCTACGGGTATTCCCCTACCATTATCCTCTACTCTAATTCTATCATCTGGTAATAAATCAACAATAATAGTATCACAATACCCACCCATTGCTTCGTCAATAGAGTTATTAACTATTTCCCAAACTAAATGGTGAAGACCCTCTGTCCCAGTAGAACCAATATACATCCCTGGCCTTACTCTTACCGGCTCTAATCCTTCTAATACATCAATCTGAGCTGCTGAATATTCTTGAACGGGTTGTTGTTTTTTTGCCATATATGTTACTATTTTAGTATAATTAATTATATCATATTTAGCTATAAAAGTCTATATGCAATCTATTATCACTATTTTAGGACCTACAGCTATTGGTAAATCCAACCTAGCAGTGAGACTTGCTCAAAAATTCCATGGAGCCATTATCTCAGCTGACTCTAGGCAAATTTATAAAAATTTTGATATCGGTAGTGGTAAAATAAACCCAAAAGAGATGCAAGGTATTGAGCATTATATGCTAGATATTAAAGATTTATGGCAAGATTATAATTTGGCTGAGTTTCAAAAAGATACCCAAATTATATTAGAAAATCTAAAGAGTAAAAATACATTACCTTTTCTAGTTGGTGGTACTGGATTATATATAGAATCAATTATATATAATTATAATTTACCGAGTATAGATGTCAACTCTGAATTAAGAGCTGAGCTATCTAAGTTAAATAAATTAACTTTACAGAATAAATTACTAGAATTAAATCCTAAAATAAACTTAAATCAATCTGATTGGAATAATCCCATTAGACTGATCAGAGCCATTGAGATAGCTGTATCAAAGACCATCTCCAAGACTCCAAACTCTACCACACCCTACAGACCTCTGATTATTGGCTTATCATCTACTTTAGAGGAGATCAAATCTAGAATTGTTAATCGGGTAGATGCACGATTGCAAGCTGGAGCTATTTTAGAAGTCAAAAATATGAAAAAAATCCTAAATCAAAAATTGAGTTCAGATTTAGCTAATCACAAACTAGCCCAATTTGGATTAGGGACAGTTGCTATACATCAATATTTAGAGGGAAATATTGATTATGAAGAAATGAGACAAAGATATATTCAAAGCGAATATCAGTATGCTAGAAGACAATTAACTTGGTTTCGTCGTATGCCTGAAGTTAATTGGTTTGAAGCTGATGATAAAGATTTAATAAACAAAACTAGTCTTTTAATTGCTGATTTTGTGAAACAACAGCTTTAACAGTAGAATAGCCTAAACCAAAAGTATCATAAATAAAAACATAAAATCTGAATACTAATACAAATACTCCAAAACTAAATAAAATCAAAGATAGTGGTGGGAATATAATATCTGAGTTTATATAGTCTTGCCAAACTGGTAACTTTGATAAATATATATGTATAGTAGATATGATGAAGGCAGTGTAACTAAGATATCTTAGAACCCTTCTCCATCTTTTGGGACCTAGTATTTTTATCACCACAATTTCTGAGATAGCATAACAGACAAATAATATATATAAACCTATAATTCCTAAAGCTACTGCCCAATAATTATCCCATAAAATTTCTGGACTTGGAAAAACATAAATTATAGTACCGATAAAGCCATGTATTAAAACATATATAAATCCAACTATACCTAATTGTTTACGATAAGTTAAAAATTTATCAAAATAATTCCAAAATTTTCCTAGTGGACCCAATATTAAAGACAAACCTATTAACAAATACCCGGTATTAGTAAATCCCTTTAACACCATTTCTATTACTGGGACTGATTCATACACTGTACCCACATAATAAATTGAGAAGAATGGAATTGTAGTCAAACTAAACAGGATAATATTAGTCCATGGATTTCTTTTTTTGATGATACTCGTCATATTTAATTTAAAATAACTTTTTTAGTATTTACTATAGTTCGGGTAAAATCAAATTTTTTAGTGTATTCTTGACGCAAATTTTTATCTGCGGGAATTGAGTCAGCTGTCAAAAATTTTATAAGAGACTTAGCCCAAGATTTAATGTTGTCTACTTCTACATATTCTATCATAGAATTTCCGACTTCTCTAGAGCTAGGAATATCTGATGCAATAACTGGCACCCCTTGTTGTAAAGCTTCTAAAATTGGGAATCCAAAACCTTCATAATAAGAAGGATATAATACAGCTTTAGCTTTTTTATATAAATATAATTTCTCAGTCTCATTGATACGATTAAGGTTCAAAATATCTTTTTTATATTCTGACTTGGCAATAGCTTTCACAATATCTGTGTAGCCATAGCCTGGATTACCTGCTAAGACCAACTTACAGTCTGGATGACTTAATTTGACTAAATCAAAGGCCTCTATTATAGTCAATATATTTTTTCTCAACTCTTTGCGCCCTATCATTAAGAAATATTCTGTATTATCTAAATCCTTAATTGAGTCTCTAATTGTCTCGTCTGTATTGGGATTGGAGCTGGGGATGCCTGAAGGTATGACTTGGATTTTATCTGGATTAATTTCATATTCACTAGACAAATCATCCTTAGTAGACTGGCTTGGGGTAATTATATCGGATGCCCAAATGGCTGATAATTTTGTAAATATAGCTAAATGCCAAAATCTAAATAAAGAATAGGCTTGAGGGAAGGCTTCATATTCTAAGCCATGTATTACAATGATACTTTTTCGGGGATGAATTGGAGGAATAATACTAGCTGGAGTATAAAATATATTGGGCTTATCTTTTAAAATAGCTAATGATAATCCCAATAATGTCCATAAGAATTTATTTCTGATAACATGATTTTGAGTATTAGGATGTAAATCTAAAACTAATCTATCTAAAGGCTTAGATGAGTATAAAATAATCTGATAATTATCTGGAATTGATTTTAATAAACCTAAAATTAATTCTTGAGCATAATATTCTGTACCAGTTTTTTGTTTCACCTCTAACTTAGAGGCATCAATTGCAATTTTCATATTTTATAATTTATTATTTTTATCTCTGATATCCTAAAACTCTTTTGTATTTATCTAGACTATCTAGCATTATACCTGTACCCTTAGCTACACAATACAATGGATCTTCGGCTATTGTACAAGGTACTCCAGTCGATTTAGCAATTAGCTCAGCTATGTTTTTGAGTAAAGCCCCTCCTCCTGTGATCACAATCCCCTTCTCTATAATATCACTAGCAAGCTCTGGTGGGGTTTCTTGAAGTACATTTTTTACAGTTTGAATAATTTCTCTGAGCTCAGCTTGCATTGCAATAGTCACCTCCTCAGAAGTAATTGTAACATTTTTGGGTAGTCCAGTTAAGACATCTCTTCCCCTGATTTCCATAGTATCTGTTTCAATTGGAAGTGCTGATCCAATTTGCTTTTTAATATCCTCAGCTGTTTGCTCCCCAATCGCTAGACTATACTTTTTCTTAATATGAGTAACAATGGCTTCAGTTAATTTATCTCCGGCCACTCTAGCTGAAGCAAAAGCTACAATACCACCAAGGGAAATTACACCTACTTCTGTGGTTCCTCCACCAATATCAATGACCATACTACCAGATGGAATGTCAATTGGAATACCAGCTCCCAGAGCGGCTAAAATTGGTTCTTTGACTACATAGGCATTTTTTGCTCCAACATTAAGAGCTACTTCTATCACCGCCCGCTTTTCAGTAGAAGTTATAGAAGCGGGTACAGAAATAATACAATCTGGCCTAAAAATTCTAATTCTACTACTTACCTTCTGTATCAAATAACCTATCAAGGCTTCAGTCATACGATAGTCAGCAATGACTCCATCTCGAATTGGTCTAACAGCTTTTATCCCATCTGGAGTTCGTCCAATCATTTCTTTAGCTTGATTCCCTACAGCTAATATAGAATTATTATATAAATCTACCGCTACTACTGAGGGTTCATCAATCACAATACCCTTATTCGGCAAAAATACCAATACATTTGCCGTCCCTAAATCTATACCTATTCTTTTTGCCATATCAATTCTTAACTAGCTTTATTGTATTATATCATCTTTATCCTAATTTGACTCCTTGTTTTCTCAAATTATTCCGAATGGCTCTAGCGGCCGCACCAGTTTTAACCATGTTTAGCCAATCTCTATGTGGTTTTTGTTTCTTATCAGTAATAATCTCAACTATATCTCCATTAGATAAAGCCTCAGATAATTTTACTGGACTACCATTTACCTTTGCTAATACTGCATGTTTGCCAATGTCTTGATGTATTCTAAAAGCAAAATCAAGAGCAGTTGCCCCTTGCAAAAGCCTAATAGCGTCACCCTTTGGAGTCATTACAAATATTTGATCTTGAAATAGATCTAATTTAACATGCTGTAAATACTCTTCTTCAGATAAAGGCTCTTTACCTAAATTGACTAAATCCTGAATCCATTTAAATCTATCTGTATCGATAAAAGAGTGTTGATTTATATCAGACTTTTGTTTATATGCCCAGTGAGAGGCTACTCCATATTCACAATATTCATGCATTTCTTCTGTTCGAATCTGAACTTCAAAAATTGTATCAGTATCCTTGTCTATAACAGTAGTATGTATACTTTGATAGCCATTATCTTTGGGGCTTGCAATATAATCCTTCACTCTATTTGGCAATGATTCATAATGTGATTGTATTATTGCAAAAACTTGATAACAAGTAGCCAAATCTGGAGTAATTATTCTAAGGGCTATTAAATCATAAATTTGTTCTATTCTTTTACCCTCTCCTAATTTTTTATATAAGGAATAGTATTTTTTGGCTCTACCATATAATTTACCATAGTTGATATTTTCAGTTTCTAAAATAGTTTTTAATTTATTTTCTAATTCTACTAAAATCTCCTGTCTAACTGTATATTCTTGCTTAACCTGGCTAATGAGAGATTTATATTCCTGAGGGTAGGCATAAGGGAAGCTTAGATTTTCTAATTTTTCTTGCAAATTCCCCATACCCAGCCTCTGAGCAATTGGAGCATAAATTTCTAAACTCTCAAGAGCAATTCGCTGTGCCTTTTCTACTGGCAAAGCATCTAGGGTTTCTAGATTATGTAGTCTATCTGCTAATTTGATAAAAATTACTCTAATATCACGGCTCATAGCTACAAACATTCGTCTTAAATTCTCAGCATATCTATCTTCTCCTTTATATTTAATAACTGATAATTTAGTGACTCCAGATATTAGAAAAATAACTTCTCGACTAAAAACTTTCTCTAAGTCTCTCAAAGATACTGTAGTATCCTCTGGGACATCATGCAGTAGCATTGCAATTAAAGTATCACGGTCTAATTCCATCTCAGCTAATATAATACAAGCTGAAACTGGGTGAATAATATAAAAGTCTCCACTTTTACGTCTCTGCTCTTGGTGAGCCTCCACCATTTGTATAAAAGCTATCTCAACTTGCTCCAAATCAATTTTAGATAAATATTTTAACTTTTCTCTTAAAATATCCCAAAGTTGCTGACTAGCTAATTGCAAACTATCTCTACTAATATTTTTTAGCTGTAAAGCCATACTCAATCTAAATTATTAACTACTTCTTACTATTTCAAAACCTAAATTAGATAGCCTTTCCTCTATTTTTTCATAACCTCTATCTATATGATGAATATTATCAATTACACTATCTCTCTCCGAAATTAAAGCTGCTAATAAAAATGTCATACCAGCTCTAATATCTGGACTTTCAATTTGTCTACCATATAATTTGGTAGGCCCATTAACTACAACTCGATACGGATCACACATAATAATATTGGCACCCATTTGATTCAAAGTATCTGTATAAAATAATCTCCCATCAAAAATAGTCTCCTGTACCACTGATGTTCCTTCTGCCTGAGTTAATAAAAGAGTAAATGGAGCCTGAAGATCAGTCACAAAGCCGGGATACTCATGAGTTTTAACCTGTAAACCTTTATAAGGATTATTATGTGAAATAATTTGTACAGAGTTAAGCCCCAATTCATATTCCACCCCCACCAAATCTAAAAATTTCCAAAAAACCTGTAAATGCTTAGGCTCAATACCTGTCACCTTGATATCGCTTCTGGTCAAAGCTCCCAAAATTGCAAAGGTACCAGCCTCTAATCTATCTGGGATATTAGTATACTCTATAGAATTGACAGCTAATTTCTCAACTCCTTCTATTATAATTTCTGAGGTACCGTCACCTTGAATTTTAGCTCCAGCCAGTCTTAACATATCACAAAGAGCCGTCACTTCTGGTTCTAAGGCAGCATTATAAATAGTGGTTTTACCCTCAGCCTTAACCGCTGCCATAATGAGATGCTCTGTAGCAGTATGCGAAATCCACTTAAATACATAATCTATTCCTTTGAGAGATTTGTTTGGAAGTCTAAAGATATACTGATTATTTTCCTCTACAACCTCTGCTCCCATCAAAGATAAGCTCTCTAAAGTCATATCTATTGGCCTTCTACCAATAGAATCCCCTCCTGGATGAGGAAAAGAGACTTCTCCAAATCTAATTAGTAGTGGGGCTATAAATAAAAATGATGCGCGCATCTTAACAGCTAATTCAAGTGGTATAATATTATTATTAACAGTAGTAGTGTCTATAGTATAAGAATGATGGGAAACTCTCTCTATTTTAGCTCCTAATAATTCTAATATTTGAATCATATCCCGAATGTCATCAATATCTGGAATATTGTGCAAGGTTATTTGACCATCTATTAAAAGAGTAGCTGGTAATAGCTTGATAGCTGAATTTTTAGCTCCATAAACTGGAATTTCTCCTTTTTTACCAAATTGATTTCCTTTGATTTGAAATTTTGCCATATAATTTTAACTTAATAATTTTAATATTTCCTCAGTATCATTCCAATTTTCCTTAACTCCATTAGCCCTGATAATACTACTCTCACTACCTTTCCCAGTAATAACAATTATATCCTGTTTTTGAGCTATAGCTAAGGCTTTTTTGAAAGCTTCACGACGAGATAAAATACGCCAAGCATTTGTATTCTCAATTTTACCTGCCTCTACTACCCCAGAAAATACTTCATCAATAATTGATTGCGGATTTTCATCATAAGGATCTTCATCGGTAACAATAACATAGTCATTCATCTGTCCTGCTACTTTACCCATAGGAGATCTTTTCCAAGTATCTCTTCCTCCTCCACAAGAACCTAATATGGCAATGGTTTTACTATTTTTAGTCTTAAAACTAGTGTTAATAGTCTGATAAACTTTTTCTAAAGCTTCAGGAATATGAGCATAATCAACAAATATAGTAGGGTTTGTAGACACTTTATTCATCCTTCCCGGAATATCATTTAGATTAGCTAAAACTTTATTAATTTGAGTATAATCATAACCTAACCACTGAGCAATTCCAATAACAAATAAAAGATTATACCCCATAAATTCACCTAAAACTGGAGTTGTAACTTTATAAATTTGTTTAGTATTATTATCTTGATAACTAAATTCAAGACCGTTCTGGTCTGACTTTATAGATAGCATTTGGATAGTAGCTTGTTCCGATTTCCCAGTAGAATAAACTTGCTTATTGGCTAATCCTCTATAAAAATTTTGATATTTATCGTCTTGATTTACCCAAGCAAGAGGATGTATTACTTTAGAATTGATTTTTTTAGATCTAGATTTATCAAAAGACTGAAATAATAATCCCTTGGCTTTTTTATAATTTTCAAATCCTCCATGAGCCTCTAAATGCTCTGGATATAAATTAGTAATCACTACCGAATCAAAATGTATACCTCTATGCCGATTCTGAGCCAGTCCCTCACTGGTCACTTCTACTATAAAGACAGTAGCTCCATTATTTTTAGCTTCTCTCATTAGTCTGTGAATTTGCCCCCTACCAGGCATAGAATTCCGGATTTTATTTTTAGCTAATTCAATTCCGTTACTGGAGTACACCGAAGAGGTCAATCCTACTTTTAAACCTAATTTAACCAAAGTCTGATACAAGGTATAAACTGTACTAGTCTTACCCTTAGTACCTGTAATCCCAATCACAATCAGGGACTCACTGGGGCGTCCAATCAATATATTAATTGTATAATTAAAGACTAAATGATAGATAGCTCTTAAATTTTTTAACACTAATTTTGACATATTAAATAATTAGTTTTGAATTTTATCTACTAATTCCTGATAGGCTTTAGCTGGATTATCTGATTTAAATATAGCACTACCAACAGCAATTCTATCAACTCCTAAATTTCTGATAGTCTTAATATTATCCATATTGACAGATCCATCCCAAGCTATATCACCCTCATACATAGTATAGCGGTTTTTGAACTCTAATACTTTATCGTAAACTTTAGTTTGTAAGTCTGAACCATAGAAACCTGGTTTTACTCCCATAAATTGAACTCCATCAATTTTTTTGACTACTTTCCCAATATCTCTAATATCTGTGTCAGGATTAAGAGCAATAGCAACCTCTTTATTAATATTTTTAATTTGATTTACTAATTGTCTTAATTCTTCAAGAGTATTACAAGTTTCTTGATGTACAATAACTCTAGCACAGGCTTTGAACGATTTTAAACTCTCAATAATATCTCTAGTATTATGAAAGTTAGCCATAATATGAATCTCAACTTGTAGATTACCAAAATCTTCATAGAAGAATTCTCTCGGCATCAATGACTTGGATGGGACAAAGTCTCCATCCATAATATCAATCTGAATTATATTAGCTACTGACTTAATAGATGATAAATATTCTCTGAACTCTTGCTTAGAATTAGTAAGAATAGCTGGGATAATAATACTCATAAATTATAGTTTAACTTAAATATTATTATAGCAGATTTTAGAATTTTTGAGGAGAGGTCTCTAAAAACAATCCCATTATACAAGTTTTATATGATATAAATAAGCAATGTTTAAAGTATCAGAAAATTTACCCCAATCTAAACCTAAAAATTATAGCTCTGCCAATTACAATCCAAAACTACCTTTTTTAGCATTATAGTTTTGTTGGATTTCTGCTGCTGTAAGAGCTCGATTATAAATAGAAATTTGTGCAATATTCCCCTGAAAGGGAGTAACATCTCCTCCAGACCAATGCCTTCCTATCTGATAATTATTAGTAGTAGCAAAATTTCCACCGTTCCAATATATAGTGCCAGAGGATTGCAATAAAGAGCCATCCTTATAGCAGTAGATGTTCAGCGAGCTTCCTGTCTTAGTAATTACAATATATAACCACTTATTAATATGAGTACCAATATCTAAAAAAACTCCATCAGCCGAAGCCCCTACTTGATTTACTCCAACTGAATTCAAAGGAGCTTCAGGAGACCCATTGCCAAATGTCATTAAGTATGTGTTATTTGTTCCAAAAAAAGAACTTGCAACTGAATTTGTAAATATACCCTGCCAAGGCTTACTAAGATCAGCATTTGATTTATAAATCCAAGCAGTTTGTGTAAAGTTACTTGTAAATATATTGCCGTCAATACTACCTTCTACCATATCATCACTACCATCAAAAACTAAACTTCCATTAGTACTATTATAGTTTACTCCATTCACTAGAGTCCCATTATTATCATTTCCAACTAAATCTATCCAATTAGTTCCTGATCCTGAGTAACTAGATGTATCTCCTGCATCTAGATTTAATACTAGTCCATTTATAACTGGTGTTGGATTTAAAACATTGTTAGTTGTATCAGGTGGAAGCGGATCATTAACAGCAATAATTACTCCATCTTCCCTTAATGCTTCTTTCAACCGAATGCTAACTGTATTGGTAATAGCATCTACTGCTACTTCATAACCAACACCTCCAGTACTATCAGTATCATTAGGATCTTTAGGTATAGATTGTAAATATTTAGGAACTAATGCTGTCTTTAGGTCAATAAAATTAGTACAGCTTGAAGCACCTGGATCACAAATTTCCTTGTAATTTCTATCTAATCCCGTAGGGTAATTACCTTCTTGTAATCTGTATTGAGTAATTGCTGCTTCTAGACTCTGAACATGCAACTTGCGAGCATCATTACGTGCATTTATAAATCTATCTTCCTGATTAAAAGCAACAATCCCTATTGTTAATAGAATACTAACTAAGGTAACAACTAATAAAATTTCTATTACTGTAAATCCCCTTTTTGATATTTTTTGATATTTTTTTAACATAGATTTTTATTTTAGATTTTATTCTGACCTAAGGGCTTTAACTGGGTTTAATGTAGCTGCTTTGAGAGCAGGGTATATTCCTGCCAGAATACCAATACCAATACTAATACCTACAATAACCAAAGTGGACCCTAGATTGAAGTTAAAGAAGGTATCAACCTGAAATCCAATATTTTGTAATTGTTGTACTATAAATATATTTCCCACCTTCATACTCAACAATACTATGATTAGCCCAACCACGCCTCCAAGCAAACCTATAACTGCTGATTGAATAAGAAACACTCCTAAAATCTGTCCATTAGAAGCTCCCATAGCTTTAAGAATTCCAATTTCTTTAGTTTGCTCATAAATACTCATGACCATTGTATTAGTAATACCTATAGCTGCGATTACTGCTGATATAGCTCCGAATACAAATAGAGCAATAGTAAAGGCTTGAATAATATCATCAAGGAAACCTAACACATCGTCGGCTGTAAATATACCTTGAAAATTATAATCTTCCTCAATTGATGTCTTGATAGACTTCAATTTATCCTCCTCACCCGTCACTCTTAATAAATCATATCCTACTGAGGATACATACTCTTCTTTGGAATCAAAACCTCCAATATTAGCCAAGATAGAGACTGAGTTATCTAGAGATATAATAGCATCATTTCTGTCTCTCCCTGGGTCAAAAACTCCTTTGATGGTATATTCAAATTGCTTATCTAAAATTTCTTTAGTTTTAACTGTCCCAAATAAAGCACTTTTGGAAGTAATAAACTTAACTTTTCTACCAACTAACTCATCGGGATTAAGTTCATAAAAATCTGCTATAGCTTTTGAGACAAAGATCTTATCTCCTGTAGGCTTGCTTTTATCCCCCCAAAACTCTACAAAATAAGAGTCTCCTCCTTCTATATCCCAACCAGATATAAAAGAAGGCGCATAAGCTTTATCTTTACCATCTAACTTAATCTCTAGATTATTAACTACAGTGACAGGAGCTGTACTATTAACTCCATCAATTTTACTAATTTTATCTATCACTGCCTTAGTAATAAGTGTAGTCTCATCAGGCTTAGTCTCCTCATTTGAAGGTGTAGTGAATGCTCCCGACCCACTTGAATTGGTAATAAATATTTCATTTGACTTAAATTGATCTTGAATAGCTGAGACTAAAAGAGTTCTCAAGTCCTGCATTCCAAAAATTATTAAAGATAATAAAATTACTGCAATAGTAATACCCAAACTAGTCAAAACTGTTCTTAACTTTCTTCTTGCAACTAGGCTGATCGCATACTTAAACATAAACTTAAATATTATCTACTAATTGACCATCTCTTAAGAACAACTTTCTATCAATCCCCTCTGCTAAATGCAAATCATGAGTCACTAAGAACATAGTCATATTCTCCTCAGCATTTAACTCAAATAAAAGATGCATTATTTCTTTTCCTGTTACTGAATCTAGATTACCAGTCGGTTCATCTGCCAATAAAATTTCCGGCCTAGCTATAAGAGCTCTAGCAATAGCTACTCTTTGCATTTGGCCTCCAGATAATTCATTGGGTCTATGAGTCAACCTATCTGATAAACCAACTTTATTTAATAAATATTTTGCTCTGTCTTTTGCTTCATTGCCCACAAATTGCTTACCAAAATTGAGAGGCAATAATACATTTTCTAATACATTAAGTGCCGAAATTAAATTAAACTGCTGAAAAATAGTTCCAACTTTGAATCTTCTATATATATTAGGATTATAGTCTTTTATATCCTTATTATCCACAATTACCTGTCCTTCATAAACCCTATCTAAACCACCCAATACATTCAGGAGAGTTGATTTACCGGAGCCAGAGCTACCAACAATGGCTACCATTTCTTTGGTTTCGGCAGTAAATGAAATATCATTTAAAGCTAAAACAAAATTACTTTTATTCATTTGATAGACTTTTTTGAGATTTTTGACCTCTATCATATAGATTGTCTTAAAGTTTCTACTTGTTCCACAATACTATCTACATTTATCTGCTCAAATTGTAATAATTCTTCTGGAGTACCACTTCTTGGAATTTCATTAACTGCAAGTGATCGAATTGGAATAGAGATGTCTTCTAATTCTGATCTTACAGCTTCAGATATACCACCAGCTTGATTATGATCCTCCACTACAATCAAAGCCTTGGTTTCACGTGCTGCCAAATGTAGAGTTGCAGTATCGAGAGGCTTTATACTATATAAATCTATCACCCTGACTCTAAACCCTCTTTCTTTTAGTATATCATAAGCTTTCAAACATTCATAGAGCGTGATCCCTGCTCCTATTAGAGTAATTTCGTCTAAATCACTACTATAAATAGTTTTACTACCTCCAATCACAAAACTTTCATTATTAGGATATAATACCGGTACATCTGCCCTGGTAATTCTCAAATAACTAATGCCATCATATAAATAACTCTGTTCAGTTAATTTAAGAGTTGACACTGCATCACTAGGATATAAAACTACTGCCCCAAACATGCCCCTAAAAAAGGCAATGTCATTTAGAGCCATTTGAGAAGGACCATCAGCACCAATTGAAACTCCGGGATGAGTCCCTACTACTACCATATTAGCCTCATTATATTGAGCCATACGAATTTGATCATAAGCTCTAGTCAAAAATCCAGCAAAAGATGAAACAAAAGGTTTTTTCCCAGCTAAAGACAAACCCGTAGCTACCGAAAGCATATTTTGCTCAGCAATAAACATTTCAACAAATCTTGCCTCATCAGTATGACTAGCATAGGTAGAGTTACTGACTTCAGCATCAAGCACAATAATATCATTATAATTACTGGTCAAAATTTTTAGAGCTTCTCCAAAAGCTTTTCGGGGTGAATTTAATTCCCCTTCAGTATAATTTGGATAAAAATTATCTTCTAATCTAGGAGTAAGATAATTGACTGGAGACATTTTTTCTGGTTTAGAAATATCTACTCTTAAATCTAAATTTAATTCACCTAACTCTTTAATATAAATATCAAATTGTTCTTGGGTTAAAGCCTTTCCATGCCAATTATCTTTATCCTCAATCAAAGATATACCCTTACCCTTAATAGTCTTAGCTAAAATTACAGTTGGTTTTTTAGAGTTTTTAGATTGACTTATAGCCTCTAATATTTCTTCTAGATTATGTCCATTGATAATGATTGTATTCCAACCAAAAGACTCAAATCTACTCTGATAAGCTAAAAGATCATAACCTTGCATAGTTTCTCCTCGCTGACCAAGCCTATTCACATCTACTATAGCTACCAGATTATTAAGCTCATAGTAAGAAGCACTGGCTACAGCCTCCCAAACTGAACCTTCAGCCAACTCACTATCCCCCAACATAACATAGGTATAAGAGTTAACTAGATCAAATTTTTTAGCATTTATAGCATATCCAACTCCAATTCCAAGACCCTGCCCCAGAGAACCAGTAGCCGCATCTGTAAAAATAAATCTACGACTAGGGTGCCCCTCTAATACACTATCAAATTGCCTTAGGCTCTCAATTTCCTCCGGAGTGATAACCCCAGCTAAGAGCCAAAGACTATATAAAAGTGGCGAGGCATGCCCTTTAGAAAGAATGAATCTATCATTATTCACATCCCTAGAGTTTTCAATATCATATTTAAAATTTCCTCCAAAAAATAATCCTACCCCCAGCTCTACTCCTGACAAAGATGAACTCGGGTGCCCTGACCCAGCCTGAGTAGTAGAATACAAAATCCAATATCTAACTAAATTAGAGACTTGTTCTAACTGGCTAATTGTATATTTCATAATCTGTATTATTATTTTCTAACTCGGTAATTTTAGATAATCTTCTGACATGCCTATCCTGATAAGAAGGTTCTGTTTCTATAAAAGTACCAATGATATCTGGGATAGATTTTGTATCAATAGCAGAAGATAAAGCTAAAATATTAATATGATTATGAGCTCTTGCAATGGCTATTGTTTCAATTTTATCTAACAGAGCAGCTCTTGCTCCTGGTATTTTATTAGCCGTAATATTAACTCCAACTCCAGTACCACAAATCACAACTCCTAAAGAATCTTTATCTTCCACTACTCTTTTTGCAACTTCTGACGCATAATCAGGATAATCATCATTAGGGTCATAAATTGAATTACCACAATCTAACACTTCTAAATTCATAGTATTTAGAAAATCTATAATTTGTTTTTTTAATTCATACCCTCTATGATCCGAACCGATATAAATAGTTTTAATAGACATATATTTCAATCTTATTTTTGTAATAATTTTAGAGCAGACCTAATTTGTTCTGATACTTCTAGAGTAGAGTCCAGCTCTACAATAACTCTCTGGATTTGAGATGGCTTATAGCCTAGAGACTCTAGAGCATCCCAAACATCTTGAGATACTTGATTAGTATGAACTTGAGAATTTGAACTATCTCCAATCTCTAAAGTATACAGATGACCTAATTTATCTCTCAACTCTAAGATAATTCTCTCAGCAGTTTTTTTACCAATACCTGAGGCTTGATTCAAAACATTAACTCTTTCTTGCTGAATAGCCTGCATCAGGGCTTCTGGATGATCTATATCCAAGATCGATAAAGCGCTTTTTGCTCCCACTCCATTCACCGAGATTAAATATTTGAATAACTCAAAAGACACCATATCCAAAAATCCAAACAAAGTCAGACTATCCTCCTTCACATCCAGATAAGTGACTAAAGACAATTCCTCCCCAATCGCTCCAACAGAATTATAAGTAATAGAATTAACCAAAACACTATACCCCACCCCATTAACATCGACAATCAAGTTATTATTTTGTTTATATTTAATTATTCCAGATAAACTAGCAATCATAATGTTTTTATTATCAAATTTAGTATATCACAATTTCGGATAATTATAAATATATGCTATAATAGTTTTGGTATTATTTGTACCATATTATTAAATTAAATAAAATTATTATGATAAAAGTAGGACAGCCAGCTCCTGATTTTACCCTACAAGGTTATCAGGACGGAAAATTTGCAGAATATTCACTATCCCAAATCACTGGTTCTGGGAAATGGGTAGTATTATTCTTCTACCCCCTAGACTTTACTTTTGTTTGTCCAACTGAAATCACTGGATTTAACAAAAAAATTGAAGAGTTCGATAAATTAGGAGCTCAAGTATTAGGAGCTAGCGTAGACAGCGTGCATTCTCATAAGGCTTGGGTAGAAAAAGATTTAGGAAAATTAGAATTTCCACTTCTATCCGATTTCAAAAAAGAAACTGCTGATAACTACAATATTTTAGTAGATGATGATGGTGGAGTAGCCTTGAGAGGGACTTTTATCATTGATCCTAGTGGAATACTTAGATATGCAGTTGTATCTGATTTAAATGTAGGAAGAAGTATTGATGAGACTGTCCGAGTATTGTCTGCTCTTAAAAACGGAGGGCTTTGCCCAGTAGAATGGGAAGAAGGAGAAGCTACTCTTTAAGCTCTAAGTCTAATTAAAACAATATAAAAGACGGTTATCAAAACCGTCTTTTATATTTAGATTAAAACTAATAAATTATATATTAAGCTTCTATTCCAACTAATTTAGCTAAAGTAGCTCTATCATAACCAATTAAAATTTGCCCATCTACATCGATGACAGGAACTCCCATTTGACCACTTTTCTCTACTAATTCATTCCTTTTTTCAGCATCAGTAGCTACATTATACTCAACAAAAGGAACATTGTTCTCAGCTAAAAACTCCTTAGCTTGTTTACAAAATCCACAAGTTGGGGTTGAATAAATTTCTATCTTTGGGGTACTCATAATTTTATAATTAAATTCAATACTATTTTATTATATCACAATTATTGTAATAATTCATCTAAATATTTTTGGAAGGTTGTAATATCTAGAGCACCAGCAATTCTAATGCCTTCTGTAATTTTACCATTTTCTAATTTACCAATTATAAATCCTGGGGTTCCTGTAATTCCATTATCATTCCCAAATTTCATCCCAGCTTTAACCTTATCTAAAGTATTTTCCTCTTTGAGACAAGTATCAAATTTAGAAGTGTCTAAATCTTTTATTTCTTTTGCTAATTCATTGAGCTTAGACTCCTCCATCCCTTCTCCTCCACTCTCAGTATTCTTAAAAATAGACTCTATATAATCAAAATAAGCTTGATTCCCTTTTTGTTGATATACACATTGAGCAGCTACAGCTTGTTTAGTAGCTAGTGGATTATGAAAATCTAAAGGATAATCTTTCCAAGCTAATATTGCCTTACCGGTCTCTACATACTGAGAGATTATATCTTTGCGTGAACCTTCGTGAAATCTTTTACAAAATGGGCATTCAAAATCTCCAAACTCTATAATGGCAATTTTAGCTTCAGATTTTTTACCAAGATAAGGAGTGTCATCTGATAAATCTACAACAATATCTCTAGCCTCAACGGGATCATTATTAGCTTCTGGTACATTAGAATTACCATTGCTAGCAGAGTTATTAAGAGCTCGAGATTGAGATCCATTATACAAGACTGCTGAGGTAATCATCATACCAGATAAGAGAATTGAGGCTACTACTAAGAGAATTGATTTATTTTCCATATTGTATTATGCTATTTAGTATAGGTATAATTATATCATAAATTTTTATCTATATCAAAATAATTTATAAAGACTAACTAAATAATACTATTACCATGATTTATGACACAATTATTATCGGAGGAGGACCAACTGGGACAGCAGCCTCTATTTATGCCGCTCGCAAAATGCTAAAAGCTATCTTGATAACAGATAGCTTTGGAGGACAATCAGTAGTATCCAATGATATTGATAATTGGATTGGAGATATTAGAATTTCTGGATTTGAGTTAGCACAAAAATTTGAAGCTCATATCAAGGCTCAAGCTGGCCTTGAGACCTTAGTGGATAGAGTCGCTAAAATTGACCAAGTATCCGAGACACCTTATCCAATTTATGAAGTTAGCACTGAGGGTGGCAAAACTTTTCAAGCTAAAACTTTGATACTTGGGATGGGAGCTCATAGAAGAAAACTTAATATCCCAGGAGAAGCTGAATTCAGTGCCAAAGGAGTAGCTTATTGCGCTACTTGTGATGCTCCGTTTTTTGAAGACAAAAAAGTAGCCGTCGTCGGAGGAGGTAATGCTGGACTTGAAAGTGCCCTTGATTTACTCTCTTATGCTAGTGAAGTCTATCTCTTTAACCGTAGTGATGAACTCAAAGGAGACCCCCAGACAGCTGAGAAAATCCAAAAACATCCTAATTTCAAAGGCATATTATACAACACAATCGTCACTGATATATTCGGAGAAAAATTAATGACAGGAATACATTATCAGAATACCGTGACTCAAGAAATTACCGAATTGGCTCTAGATGGATTATTTATCGAAATTGGCTCTCTACCAAATTCAGATATGGTTAAACATCTAGTAAATACCAATGAAATCGGGGAAGTAATTATTGATCACAAATATTCTACCACTTCCCGAGCTGGAATATTCGCTGCTGGAGATATAACCGATGAGGCTTATAAACAAAATAATATCTCAGCCGGAGATGCTGTCAAAGCCGCTCTCTCAGCTTATAATTATATTCATAAATTAGAGGGGTAGGGAGAGAAAAAAGAGCTATCTTTATTATTGTGATAGCTCTTTTGTAGTTAATTACAGGGTAGTGAGTATAAAATAAGTATATTTCCACTTTCATCTTATTCAATTCTTATCTCCCCATAAAATCCTTGAAAACCTGTGTCTGCTCGAGTAGCCTCAACTCTTCTTTGCACCATTCTGAGAAAGTTGTCTCATCAGCAAAGGCCCTAGCTACAAATTCATCCCAAGTCAGCCACTCATAATTCTCTACTTCCTCGGGGTGATGAGTGATAGTGTCTGAGCTAATCCCAAAGTAAACGGGACAAATTTCATTTTCCACCACTCCATCTCGTTCAAAACGATAGCGATATGGAGATACCTCAACCAAAGTCTCAAAATTCTCTACTCCAAGTTCAAATTTTGCTCTTCTCTTGACCGCATTGATTGTCTCTTCCCCTAATTCCGGATGTCCACAACAACTATTAGACCAGACCAATGGCCAAGTTTTTTTGCCTGACCATCTTTGTTGAATTAAGAATTTTTTGTCAGACGGGCGAAAAAGAAAAAGCGAAAAAGCTCGATGTAGGGGTGTGTTAAGAGTATGTACCTCAGATTTAGGTGCTACTCCTATTACCTCATCGAGATCATTCACCAAAACTACATGTTCAAAGTTTGGTTTTGTTAGCATTATGATAGCTTATTTTTTTAACTCAGCATCTATTAGCTTTTTGAATTCATCTAGATTTTGTGGATTTTTTAATATTACTCCATTTAAGATAAAGGTTGGGGTAGAATTAACTCCGAGAGCAACTCCAGACTGATAATCTTTCTCTACTCGCTCTTTGGAGTCATCATCTGACAATAAGTCCTCATCAAATTCAGCTACATCGAGACCAATAGATTTAGCATAAGCTCCGAATAAACCTCTTGGATCTTTTTCTTGAGACCATTCAGCTTGATTTTTGAAAAGCTCATCTTTCATCTCCCAGAATTTACCTTCCTCCCCAGCAGCTTCAGCAGCTTGAGCAGCTAAATCAGCATTAGGGTGTCTACTTCTTAGAGGAAAATGTCTATATACTATTCTTAAATCCTCCCCACTATAAGACTCTCTCAATTGCTTGACAATATCCTCATAGGCTTTACAAGCTGGGCATTGAAAGTCAGAGTACTCTACCAAAGTCACTTTAGCATCTTTATTCCCAAGATAAGTATCCTCATCAGTCACTTCTACATTTACATTTTTAGAACCTGAATCTTGAGTTCTAATTCCCCAAAATATAGCACCCGCTACTACCAAAACTGTAATTATAACTATAACTTTTCCGATTAAATTATTTTCTGTTGCTTCCATATCTATATCTTAAATTTATAATTCTTTTTGATTATAGCATATTTTAGTGTCTCTTCCAAAATATCAAAATCAACTAATGACTATGCCCTTGATGGTGTCTTATTTCTTCTTTGGCTCTAGGTTTGTGAATATAATTATCAAAGACTTTGGCTGCAATAAAGCTAGTGATTGGGACAGCGAGGATAATGGCGATACTTCCAGATAATGTCCTTACTACTTCTTGGCCGATAAACTCTGAATTAAGAGTGACCCAAATTGGTACATTAGCACTATTAATATACAATAATAAGAATAATGGTAAACTAGACCCCACATAAGCTAGAGCCAAGGTATTAACAAGGGAGGCTATATGATCTCTACCGACTGACATCCCAGCTTTATATAATTGCTTGAATTTGGTGCTAGGATTAGCTCTTTTAATCTCATCTATGGTAGCTGCTTGGGCTACTGCTACATCATCTAGAACTCCCAACATACCTACAATGACACTAGCCAAAAGTATACCCCGTAAATCTAAATCTACATTGACCACCGAGGCTAGATAAAAAGTGTCCTCACTCCCTACTCCAAACATATGAGCCAAATGTACAAAAATAAAAGATATTCCATAAGCTAGTGTCAAAGTCAGATTCATACTAACAAAAGCAATAAAAGTCCTCAATCTAAACCCGTGGGAGATAAATATAGTCAAAGTAATAATACTAAAACTAGCTATAAATGTCACTAAAACTGGATTCTGTCCTCCGAGTAGGGCTGGGATTAAATACCAAATTAAAATCCCAACACTAGCTATCAAACCTAGCATTGAACCTACTCCTTGCTTACCTGTAAAAATTAAAGTTAGAACTAAAAACACAAATACCATCCCAAATAATCCAGGTAGTCTATATCTATCTTGAATATAATATTGCTCTTTGTCGGCGACTTTCGTTTTGACTACTACTAATACATCACCTTTCTTATAAATTTGGCTTTCTTGTAAATCCGTTCCTCCTCCATTTTCAACTGCTATAATCTCCCCTTTTTTATCTTTATCTAAAATTTTTAAAGTCAAATTTTGGGTTATTAGCTTACGACCTAATAACTCTCCCTCTTTAGTGTCCACAGCTTGTACTTGAGCCCGATAGAATCCATCTGGTTCTGTGTATTGAGGGTCTTGTGTGCTGTCTAAATTTTCATCACTAGCTATATTCTCAGTTTGCAGTTCCAGATTATTATTATCCATATCCTCAGATAATATATCTCCTGTCTCTTGAGCTAATACAAAGTTAGGCAGTATAGCCAATCCTATAACAGCTAAAGTATAAATGATTTTTTTCATATTATATTTATTTTTTAGTAATAATATCTTTATTAAAATAAGACCTTAAGACTTTTGGAATCAAAATACTTCCATCGGCTTGCTGATAATTTTCCATAATTGCAATTAGAATTCTACCAATTGCAAAGACCGTAGCATCATTCATATGTACAAAATGTTTATCACCCTTTATATCCTTGTATCTAGTCTTCAATCGACGAGACTGAAAATCCCCCATATAATCTGAAGTATGGGTTTCACGGTATTGATTTTGACCTGGCAGCCAAGTCTCTATATCATAGGCTCTAATATCTGGAGTTCCCATATCAGCAGTACATTTTAGCACCACCTGATATGGCAATTCTAATTGTTGCATCAAGTATTCTTGAATTGCTAAAATTAAATCCTGCTCAGCAAAACCAGACTCTTTATCACTAAAAACTTCAATTTCAATTTTATCAAATTGATGCAATCTCAAAATTCCCTTCATATCTTTACCATAAGTACCAGCTTCTCTTCTAAAAGCACTGGAATAACCCACATACCTGATAGGTAAAGATTTATAGTCCAAAATCTCATCCATATGCAATGGCCCCAGAGTATGCTCAGCACTACCAACCAACATCAACCCATCCTCTGTAGTCTGATACCTATCATCAATCGGATCAAGCCTACCCATTCTCTTCATCACCTCTGGCTTCATCAAAACTGGAGGTATTACCGGAGTATAATTTTTATAAGAAATATTACCTAACCCAGCTTGATTAGCTATATCTTGAATTGTATTACTATTTTGTAAAATTGACATCACCCATTGAATTAAAGCAAATTGCATCATAACTAAATCTCCTTTGATATAAGCAAATCTAGCTCCAGAGACTTCGGCCGATTTTTCAGTGTCGATTAAGTCTAAATTTTTACCCAATTGCCAATGCTCTAGTGGAGTAAAATTAAATTCTGCCTTCTCACCGACTTGTCTTAAGACTACATTTTCATTCTCAGACAAACCAATTGGAGTATCCTCTGAGTAAATGTTAGGTACTTTATACATTTGCTCCTGGTAAATGGCATCAGTTTTAGCCAAATCTTCTTCTAGAGTTTGTAATTTATCTTTTATATCTTTACCTTTTTGGATTAAATTTTGTTTTTCATTATCAGATAGACTTACTATTTGTTTCATTTGCTCGGCAATAGAGTTTTTCTCTGCTCTCAGAGATTCTACTTGTTGTAAAATATTTTGCCTCTGCTCATATAAGGATAATAGCTCATCTATATCTAAAGACACTTTTTTATTCTTAATAACCTCAGTCAAAAAGTCACGGTTCGCTTGGATATAAGATATATCTAACATATTTATACATAATTTTATATATGCTTAAAGTATAACATATTAAGACTATACACTCAATATATATTATATGTTATAATTCAATAAGATCATTAAATTGAATAGAAAATGAAATCACAAAAACACAGAGGATTCTCTCTATTAGAAATATTATTAGTCATCACTTTATTATCAATATTAATGGGTATAGTAGTGCTATCTGTAAATCCTAGAAATTTAATTGATGAAGTTAATGACAATCAAAGAGAAGCTGATGCACTAACAATTTATCAAGCCTTAGAACAATATGCTCTTAAAAATGATGCTTATCCACCAAGTATCAACAATATGCTTAATGATAGTTCAGCGTATATTTGTAAGACTAGTGCTACTGATTGTAATACCTCTACTCAAATTAATTTATCTTCTATACTTGTCCCAGCATATATGTCCAAAATTCCAGAATATTCCAAGGATTCCAATAATAGTGGCTTCTATGTAGTAAAAGATTCTAATGGTAAAATTGGTATTGGAGGAGTTAAGAAAGTTGACAATACAACTTTTGTTAAAGGACTAGATAATCAAAGCTATACAAAAACTCCAATACCTATTGTAAAAAGTGGGTTGATAATATACTTAGATGCTGCACAGCCAGACAGTTACAAAGAAAATGAGACAACATGGAAAGATCTAAGCGGAAATGAAAATAATGGAACTTTAATAAATGGGGTAGGATATACTACTGCTAATGGCGGTAGTTTGCTTTTTAATGGAAACAACTATGTTATGAAATCAAATTGGATTACACCACCTACGAACAGTTTTAGTATTGGATGTTGGGTTAAATTTTCAGACAATAATACCGATAGATATGTTTTGTCCTTTGGTAGGGACACTGGGGACGGTCCTTCTACAGGGGGATTGGCGTTATTTGCTTATGGATTTAATTCTATACTAAATAACCAATTATTTTTTGAAATTGGGTCTGGAACGGGTAGAGTTAGCTCTGGAATAGTTCCAATATTAGATACTTGGTATTATTTAACAGTAACCGCTGATGGAAATAATACTAAATTTTATTTAAATGGGTTATTACAAAACACTTCTTCACAGTCAACTGGATTAATAGCATCAAATCCAACTCTGAGCATAGGTTCTTATGTTAACAGCTCAGGAAATCCTGGAACGCTTTTTCATTCTGGAAATATAGCACAAGTTTCAATATATAATAGAGCTTTAACATCATCAGAAGTAAACCTAAACTTTAATAATACAAAATTTAGATTTGGGCTGTAGATAAAAACTATATATATTTTAACCAGAAATAATGTATAGTAAGGTAAATTGGTCACAAGTAATTTTTCTGGCGAAAAATTCTAGCGCCCCCGTCTCGCGTGGTTAGCCTTGTGCTTCGCACAAACTCACACATCACTCCGACTTTCAAGTCCTACAGCAATAGTCCAGACGGACTATTGCTTATATCAAATCCAGTCAACAATACTATAAAACTGCCTTAAAGGCAGTTTTATAGTATTGTGCTGGTGAACGGACTTGAACCGTTACGGAGTTACCTCCAAAGGATTTTGAGTCCTTCGTGTCTACCATTCCACCACACCAGCAATAATATTCTAAACAACCTTTTTAGTATACCCGTCTATACCCCCCTTGTCAATAATTTGAAACTATGGTATAATTTTTAAGTATTAGTAATATCAAAATAAAAGATTAAAGATATGAATAACACTGATGATAAATCTCAGCAAATTGCTGAACTAGAACAAATTGTAAAGGAAGCTGAAGCTAGACTGAATCAAGCTAGAGCTATGTTAAATCAAGTTGCTGGAGCTAGCCAACCATATGTAAGTGTAGCTGGACAAGCTGAGAAAATTGTACTTGGTGAATTTACTGGAGAATATATGGTAGATGAAGCTAAAAAACAATATCCAGTTCCTGCTAATTATGCTAGTAAATCTAAGTTAATAGAAGGAGATCAGCTGAAGCTTACCATTACAGCAGATGGAGCCTTTATATATAAACAAATTGGACCTGCTCCACGCAGAAGAGCTATAGGAATTATAACTTATCAAGACAATAGCTACTTTGCTAAAGTTGGAGATGAAATGTATAGACTATTAACTGCTTCAGTTACATATTTTAGACTATCTCCTGGTGACGAAGTCACTATATTGACTCCTCTTACTAAAAAAAGTGAATGGGCAGCTATTGAAAATGTAGTTAGCTCTCAAACACTCGGAATTGTAAATCCGAATGCTCCATCACAACTTAGTAATACTGATGTTTCTAATTATGAGCCTATACAAAAAAATCCTGCATCTACTGGAAATGAGACCACTGATGTTGTGTCAGAAGAATCTGCTGATGAGAATAACAATGACTCAGAACAAGATGATGAAGAATTAAAAATACAGCCTTGGTAAATATTAGAGAAATATTAGTTTTTGGAATAATTGGAGTTTTGAATACCTCGATTGATATCGGGGTGTTCATGTTTTTAAAATATATATTCGATATTGATAATCAGTCCTCATGGATTATTTTGATAAATCTGATTGCAATTATAATAGCTATTATATTTAGCTATTTTGCTAATAAAAACCTAACTTTTCAGCACAAAAAAGATAGTGACGTTAAAGAAGTTAGTAGTTTTTTAATAGTCAACGCTTTGGGATTTATAGTGAATACAATTATATTAAAGACTGTAATTTATATACTTGCTATCACTGCACCTGACGTTGAAAACTTTATTGATACAGCTCTTATTGGTAAAATATTAGGGACAGCTGGCTCTATGATAGTTAGTTTTATTGGATATAAATTTTTCGTTTTCAAAAAATAACTTTATAATTTATGCCTGCCTTATACCGCACTTATAGGCCTCAAGATTTTCAACAAGTAATTGGTCAGAATATAGTTAAAAATACACTACAGAATGCGATTCTCAATAATCGTACTGTGCATTCATACCTATTTAGTGGCCCTAGAGGGACTGGGAAGACTACAATGGCCAGAATATTTGCTAAAGCCATCAACTGCCTTAATAGAGCTGATAATTCAGCTAACCCGTGCAATAAATGCGCTAACTGTCAAGCTATCAATGAGAATTCTTTTATAGATTTAATAGAAATTGATGCGGCTTCTAATCGTGGAATTGATGAAATTAGAAATTTAAAAGAAGCAATCAGATTTGCTCCGTCTCAGAAAAACGGATATAAAATTTATATTATTGATGAGGCTCATATGTTGACCAAAGATGCTTGTAATGCTCTTCTGAAGACTTTAGAGGAACCTCCCCAAAATACAATTTTTATTCTTGCCACTACTGACGCCCATAAAATGCTACCTACAATTCTATCTAGAGTGCAAAAATTTGATTTCAAACCCCTATCCTATTCTGAATTAAAGCAAAAAATTCTCTTTATCACCGAGCAGGAAAAGGTAAAAATTGATGATCAAGTTGTGAATCAAATTATTTTACAGGCGATGGGAGGAGCTAGAGATGCTGAGAGTATTTTAGGAAAGTTAATCTCTAGTGGAAATAAAGATATTAGTATAGAGTTTGCTTCTGATATACTTGGACAAAACTCCTATTTTGAAGCTTACAATTTGTTAAAAATACTCTCTCAGAATAATTTATATGAAGCTATTAGACATATTCACAAATTATATAATGAGGGCTATGCCATAGATCAACTAATTTTGAACTTATTAGCCATTAGCCATAATGTATTTTTAGCTCAAATAAATATACAGCTCATAGACAAATCGACTCTATTAGATGATGAATATAGTAAATTAGAATCTCTAGCTCAAAATCTAGCCAAAGATAAAATTATAATTTTAATTAAAAATTTAGAAATAATAAAATCTCAAACTCACTCTGCTTATTTACCATATTTACCTTTAGAAATAACTCTGTCTGAAATCTGGGACATAGATGACCCTAGTACAAATAATACCTCTAAAACACCTGAACTAAAACCCACTTCAATGCCCAATACAGATCAGCCAAAACCAATCCCAGACAAATACATCCCTCCAGTAGAATCAATTCAACCTGAACTTGAGCCACAAGAAAAACCCGCTTCCCCTACTACTCCTTCCACTCCTACAGTCCAAGAAAAACAAAAAGCTGGAGATACTTATGCAATTTATAAATTATATCCTAGCATTAACAAAAGTCTCTCTAAGACTAATAAGAGTCTAGCTATAATTTTTGCCCAAACCCAACCAATTAGCATTACAGATAAGACCCTCACTATAGCTGTAGAATCAGATTTTTATAAATCAAGATTAGAAAAAAACTCTAAAATCCTTTTAGACGCTATCTCAGAGCAGACAAATTCTATTGACACACTCACCTTTACAACTCAAAAAGTTGCTCCTGCTTCAATACCAGCCACAGCTTCAAGTCTAGAAGATAGCTCCGATCCAAAAGATCTCAATGATACTATTGCTGATATTTTTAAAGATAGTTTATAATAAGTTTTCTCGTTCTTTTAGTAGAATTTCTAATTGTATATTGGTATTTTGAATATGAATAAAAGCCTCATACGGTGAAGTTAATGGGATAATTTGTTTTTTGTTATAATTATTATAATTAAGATAATAGAAAAAATCTCTATTCATACTATAGAATAAATTTCGCATCAAGGGGTCATCATCTACTGTAGCTACTTCAGCATGCTCTTTACCTAACATATAGGTGGCATATTCCCAGAGCCGAAATACCGCCTTTTCAAGATTAGAATATTTTGTCCAATTCCGCTCTTCTTGAATTCTAAGGGTAGTTGATTTATTAGATTTGTTTTTAGTAATTTGAGCTTTGGTGGCAGCTAGAGCAATTTCTAAAGTAGTAGACTTTGCCATCAAATCAATATCTTTATGGTTTTTGACCTCCATCAAATCAAAATAATGACTATAAGCATACCAATTTACCCCAATATCCTGATGTTCTACCTCCTTAATCCAAGTCACTCGCCCACCTCGGAATCTACGAAAAGATTTCAAAGTCATATTCATATTCCCACCTTTTCTCTCATTTACAATAGTAATAAAATTCTTAATACCAAGACCAGTTAAGAGTTTTTCTAAAGGTAATTGTCTATATATAATTGGTAAATATACTGACTGTGGCCTGAACTTAAGATGAGTTTTAATTCTATCTACTGTCCCTGCAATTTCATCCTTCCACCAGTCAAAATAATACATACTAAGATGGCTACTTCCCCAATAAGCATCCGGGATTATATATATCAAGTCTTTTTGTAACATTTTTTGAATAATTTCTATAAATTCTGGATACTTTTTAGCTGCTACATCCAAAAAATGCCCTGTAATAATCACCGAGACCTTGATATTCTCTTTATATAAAAATTGAAATAATGGTATATAAATTTGGGTAAATTCCCTATCCCAGACAGTGTCGCTTGTCTTCTTATCTACAAAAGGTAATTGGGGGTTTTTAAGTATATCCACTAGAGATTTAGAAGTATAACTAAAAATCAAGGACAAAGAAATCAAAACCGGATACTCTTGAGGTATAGAAATCAAATTCAGATTATCTTTGCTCATATTTTATCAATTAAACCTAGTAATTTAGCTACTTCTTTTGGCCAATTATGCTGAGACAAATCGGCTTGTTGTCTCTTAAGCAAATCCACTCTGGCTTCTTTACTCTGAATAAAGTGAAGAATGCTATTCGCAAAAGCCTCTATATCATAATAGGCAAAAGTTGGAGTGGAAGGGACCACGCTAATAAAACCACTGGTCTCCGAGGCAATAGTCGGCACACCTGAGCGAATTGCTTCCAGAGCCGTCAAACCAAAAGGCTCATTTGGGGATGGCATCACGAATAACTGACTAGTTTTATAAAGTTGCTTTTTGGCTTCACTATTCACCCAGCCTGTAAATAAAATATTTCTTTCTAATTTTCTTTTAGCTACATGCTCCACAATTTCTGGTAGAAGATTACCTTCAACTGATCCATCTCCAGCTATAATAAATGTAACTTGTGGGTCAATTTGCAAAACCCTAACCGCCGTCTCCAATAAGAAAAATAAACCTTTTTGCCCCACTACTCTACCTACAAAAAGTACATTTTTACCTTTATCTAAATGCTCAAAACCAATTTTCTCTGGCTCAAAGCTGATATCATTATAAATAGGATAAATTTTCTGAGCTGGAATATTATAATCTTCTACCAAAACCTGCTTAGATATATCTGAGACTACGGCTATCTTTTCAGCCTGATAAAAACCTTTTTTCTCGAGCTCATACAGAGCCTTAGCTGTATGATCGTTATTATGAATATATCCCCCCGATCTATCTACTTCACTAGAGTTGATATGATAATAAAATGGAGTCTTGATTTTATGATGCAAAAGTAAAAAGTGAGCAGGAATAACCTCCCAATCCATACCATAAATCACATCAAATTCCTGTTTATTTTTGGTCATCCACTCATAAACCGAGTAAGCATAAGCTCTAGTTAGTACAGGAGCATTATTGGGATATAAAGTCTCTTTTTTATTCTCACCCTTGCTATATAATAATGGCCATTTGATATGATTTTGCTTTTTCTTACCCTTCGGAATAAATTCAGTTAAAGTAAATTCCTCCAATCCAGGAATTAGATTATCTTGTTTGGCATACTTTTTAACTTCCTTTTCAAGTGAAATAATATCTGGAATATTATCAGCATTATGAGGCACTAATACCGTCACTTCAGCTCCCTGATTCCTCAGCTCATCCACTAGACTTCTGACCAAAACTCCCAATCCTCCCTCCATCAAGGGCAAGATTTCCCAAGATAAAATTAAGATTTTTTTGGGAGTTTGAGGCATATTTATAATAATATTATATTTGTTATATTATATCATAAAATTAAGAAAAAATCTAATTTACCAAGATATAATTCATCAACCACTCTTTTATATAAAGAATATCCATCTTTAGATTCTATGTCTAAATTTGAGAAATGATTAAATGAAGACCGCTCACTTGCCTGTATTTAGGTTTTTAAGAGAACAAACTCAAGCGACTGAAAGGTCGCTCCTATGAATATCAGAGGACAACTAACTTACACACATTTGACAAGTTTTATCAATAGTTATAGTATGGGTATATAGTATTTATTTAAAAATATGTATACAAATATAAAATCTTGTGCTCAGTTTATTGGGTTTGTTGTGGCTTTGGTAGCCACATTTTTTGTTTATAGTGATATTGCTTCTGCTAACTCGCTCACTGCAAATGGATTGAATCAGTATATTGACCCGAGCCAAAATCCTAAATATTCTCAGGTATATAATGAGATTATTTTCTCTGGAGATGGGATTACTATGGAGGAGTTAGATGAAATTAATTCTCTTGTCAATCTAAAGGATAATGCTACTGAAGAGCCATCAGCTATTGTGGGTGAGGAGATAATTCCTATTAGTAAACTCAAGGCTGGCTCTAAGGTTAAAAGTATTAGTATAGTAGCAAGTATGATGATAATAAAATCTCAGAGTTAAATTATTATAGAGGCAAAGATGAAAATTTGGAGAATAAAAAAGCTAAAAGACAGGAGTTGCGAGATAAAAAGGATAAAGCTCTAGATTCTAGTCTTGCTAAACTGGATGCGGAGATTGTATCGCAAGAGCAGTTAATCCAAAAGAATAAGGCTAATTGGGAACGGAAAGCTAAGTCGAAAAAAGCTCAGGTGGACAAATTAAAAACAAAGACTCAAACTGCGATTAGTAGTAGTAATAAAGAAATTATGGATATTCTCTACCCTAGCAAGGAGAGTATAGACAAGCTTAATGCTGAAATTTTGGAGGAGAGGAAAAAATCTAAGGAGTTTCTAGAACAAAATGCTAATCGACCAAAGTCTATGAGGGAAAAATTAAAAGCTTGGGTCACAATTCCAGAGGCTTTGGCTTGGGGAGATTCTTCTAACTCTGTTAATAATCTGGTTATATATAATAGATCTAATTGGAATTATATCTGGGATGTGGATTATGCTAATGCGGTGAATGGACAAACTTTCAAATTATGGGGTAGAGCTAATGATGCTCCAAAACAATTCCGTTTTGTGGATGCTAATGCTGAGATTAGATTTGTCGGTAAACCCGGTGTTCAAAAATGTGTAGATGTGGATCTAGCCAATGGTAGCTATGACAACGGGGATAGAGTACACCTTTGGGATTGTCACGGTGGCAATAATCAGAAATTCATAGTACAATCAGATGGGACTATTAGACCTAAATTTGCGCAACATATGTGTCTTGATGCTAGTGCTGGGATTAGTTTTGGTAGCCGTATTCATCTCTGGCAATGCCATGGTGGTCAGAATCAGAGATTTAATGCTGGTGAATATGACTTTGATGGGCAGAGATTTTATTTAAGGATTTATTCTTCAAATACATTTGTTAGTGGATCAGGTACAGGGCATTCTTTAATATCTACTTGGAGAACTCAAAGAGGGACTACAAATACATTTAGCTTTTGGCCAAACAAAGATACTTATGGGGTAAACGATTGGGGTAGATCTAATAACATAGGGACAGGTAATTACATAAATGTAGATGGAGGTAAAGACGGTACTGACTGGAATATAGCCTATCATAGTAATATGAGTGGTTATAAAATAAAAGATGTACTTGTCACAAAACAAATTTATGATGAAATTAAGTATATGAGAGGCTATGTTGTAGATGGATATAATTGGAAGCCATACGCAGGATCAAACCAAAATTGTGCAAGGTACTCCATTCAACTATGGGGTAAATATACTAATCAATGGTTTTCTATGCCTGATTGGCCTATAGTTACACCAGGTTCTATTTATCAACAAATGTAAGTTATTTTATTATATGAAGGAAAAATTTTTATTATATAGTCTAGTCATATTATCAGGTATTAGTTTTTTTGGTGAAAAGCTATCTTGGGATATAATTAATATCAAATCAGATAATAGTTTATTATCTATTATTGCAATACTTCTATTTTTAAGTGTATCCTTTATTTTACCTTTTCTTAATACTCTTATATTTTTGTTTAATCTTTTTGGGAAAAAGCTAATTTTGGATAAGATTTTTTCAAGTTTAGTTATCATATATGGGACAACGTACTTGGTTAGTTTTACTATTATTGGCGCCAGAAATGTATTCTCAGAGTTAATTTACGAGAATAGTGAAATAGCTTGGATAATTCTAGGTATATTATATATAATAATATCTTTGTATAAGAGGATCTCAAAAATTTAGTATAATATACTCTTAAATATGAGAAAATTCATAGAAATTTATATGATTGTACTGGGTTTATCTGGGATAATTTTAATTCTAGGTTTTATTTGGCTTGTCTATAATATTTATGTCAGCAAGAAAAAGTAGTGAGTAAATTAAATTTACAACTAAATATAACCTTTATATTTTTATATATACTTATAAATAGCTATTTAGTTTATAAAATTTAATCTAAATAAATCTATGGGGAAATTTATTTTTATACATAAAATCATCAGTTTTATATTATCCATAATAACTTTAATCAATATGGAGTTAATACTAAACTCATCCATATTAAGCTACAAAGTTGGTATGGGAATTGCTTATTTAGCTATTGGTTTATTTTGGTTAACATTGATTATATCTTTAGTATTAGATTTAATTTTGAGAATAAAGGGTGAAAAAGTAAAATTATTCAAAATTAATTATATTATATTAAGTATATTTATGATATTTACTTTAATTAATCTTATGTATAATCCTGTGAATACTGCAACTTATATTTATGAACCTGCTCAATGGTATAAAATTGTAGAATTTATCTATAATATCTGTTTTTATGGTTTGATTTTAGTTAAATCTATATGTTCATTATTCTGGAATACTCACAAATGATTTGAGTTGAGTGAAGATGTCTACTCCTCAATAAGCAAAATTTAGCTCAGTCAACACCCTTGCCCAAACAAGGTATGGGAGAGGGTATATCTACCTCCAGCACTCTGTGCCCCCTCCTCCTAAATAAATATAAGAGGGACTGAAAGCCTTACGAAAAAGGGAGGCGAATTACAAAAAAGAGTAATTTTAAAGTTTAATTATTTTTATTGGTTAGTGATTTTTTATTATTATTACCTAAATAATTTTCTTTGCTAATAACACTTTTACCTAATTCTTTTTCTGTTTCTTTTCTAGCATTACCGGCTACTGTGCCTCCTCTCTTGGCTACTTTTTTATTTTCTGTCATTCCTTTTGGTTTTTCTGTTTTGGAGATTTCTGTAGTGACTCTTTCTCCAAGCATAGTAAAAATAAGCTCCAAATCTGTCATATTATCTCTGAGATTGGCTTTGGATTTTGCTGGTATATTTTTGAGTTTCTTATATTCACTGGGGGTGATGCCAAAGGTTGCCTTGCTAATCTCGGCTGTAAGTATTGCATAATCTTTTTGGCCTGTGATACCTCTTGCTTGCCATTCGTCGGTGAGGTTTTGGCGAATTGCTATTCCACGAAGTCTTTTATCTATCCAATCTTGAGGATATCCTTTTGCTTTATAGAGTTTTTTCATCCTTTCTTGGGCTAGCTCTGGATTTTCTATTTCTTCTATTCGCTCATACCCTAATTTGGCTAACCATCTTTTGAATGGTTCTGCTTTTGGCGAGGGGATAGATTGGATAATTCTGAGTATACCTTCGGTATTAGCACAGTCGGTTTCTCTCATTTTCCCATCTGGAGCGATTAATTTCAACTGTCGACAAATTGTCGATAGTTGAATTCCTTCTTCATCGGTAGCTCTTTTTTTGATTCTATACCAATAATCTTTTGGGTCAGAGGATTCTGTCAAAGCTCCAACTATATCTATCACTGAAAAATACCATTCATCTTGATACCAAATTTTACGAATTTGTTTCTTTTCAAATAAGGCTATTTTATTGTGGGTATTAGGCATAGAATTTTAATTTATTTGTATGTTTGTATTATAGCATATTTAGTAGTCTATAAGTATGGGAGGGAATAAAAACCTCCAAGGGAGGACAAAAGCCCAAAGGGGAAAATACTCCACCCCACCGTCTAAAAGACGGCACCCCTCGAGAGGGGAATTTAACTCAGTCCACCTCCAGCACTCTGTGCCACCTCCTCCGAAGGAGGATAGAAAAACAAACTCCAGCGACTGAAAAGTCGCCCCTACGAAAGTCAAAACTCTATTCTATAACTTGAATTGAAACAGTGATTATCTCTTGTTCTAATTTGAAAGTTTGAGTATTCTCTACTTCTTCTAATGTTTGGAATTGCCACTCTACCACTCCCACAGGTTGACTTATGACATCTTGGTATTTTTGGATTAGATTTTTAGTCTCTTCAGAAGCTTGTATAGTTAGCTTAATATTTTGCTCTTTTGATAATTTGGAATTTTTACGGGTAATTTGTAAATTACGGATTAATTCTCGGACTAATCCTTCTTCTTTTAGCTGGGGAGTAATTACATCGTCTAAACTCAAGACTAGCCCTTGATATTCAATCTTATTCTCTGAGACTATTTTGGACAGAATCTCTTTGACATTAATCTCGGTCTTGATAATCTCTTGCATCCAAGGCTCTAAATCTATACCTTCTATCCCCATAGCTTGCAATGGTTGTCTGACTTTGATGGCTGAGACTTCTCTTAACTTGAATCCTTGCTCTAGAATTCCTTTGACTTTCTCTACTTTTTCTAATAATTTATTATCTATTTCACCCTCATATTCTGGATAGTTGCTTAAGTGAATTGACTGTACTTCTTGCTTATTTTGGCTCAATACTAGCTCCTGATACAGATATTCTGTGATAAACGGTGCAAAAGGAGCTAAAAGATGAATTAATCTTACAAAATTATTATATAGAGCTTGCAAAAATTCTGTATCCCCATTGGCAAAATCTGTTCTAGCGGTACGAATATACCATTTTGAAATATCATCCATACAGGCTTTGACCTCACGAGTAGCTTGTGGTATACGATAATTATCTAGAGCCTGATTGACTTCGGCTATAGTTTTATTTACTCTGGTGTACAACCATTGATTCTTTGGGTTTTGCGGTTGATGCTCACTAAATTCTGGCTTCCAATCACTAACATTGGCATAAGTGACCAAAAAGCTATACATATTCCACAGTGGTAATAGATATTCTTGAGTGATAATCTTGACAGTTTTGGCAGAGACTGTAGTATCCTCACCTACTGCAATCGGGGTAGAGAAAAAGTTTAATCTCAGAGCATCAGCCCCAAATTGGTCAATTAAATCAAGAGGATTGGCATAATTTTTCTTGCTTTTAGATAATTTTTGCCCATCATCAGCTAGGACCAACCCATTTACAATTACATTTTTGTAACTAGGCTTATCGAATAGTGCTGTAGATAAAGCTAATAATGAATAAAACCAACCTCTAGTCTGGTCTACTCCCTCAGCTATATATTCGGCTGGGAATTTAGCCTCAAATATTTCTTTATTCTCAAAAGGATAATGGAATCTAGCAAATGGCATAGCTCCAGAATCATACCAGACATCTAATACATCTGGAATTCGCCTATATTCTTCTCCATCTAGATTAAAGATAATATCATCTACATAGGGGCGATGCGGGTCGGTGATTGTAACTCCTGATAACTCCTCTAATTCAGCAAAAGACCCAATTATCTTGGTCTTACCTGATTCAGATTTCCAAACTGGAAGGGGAGTTCCCCAATATCTAGTGCGAGAAATTCCCCAATCTTTGACTTCTCTTAACCAATTTCCAAATCTACCTTCTTTGATATGGTCTGGAATCCAATTAATGTTGTCATTATGAGTAGCAAGCCTGTCTCTAAGAGTACTCATTGCCACATACCAAGAGGTAATTGGTTTATAGATAAGCGGAGTATTAGTTCGCCAACACATTGGCAAATCATGCTCATAATCCTCTACTTTGAAGAGTTTATTAGCTTGTTTTAAGTCTTCAATAATATATTTATTGGCTTTGCGATAAAACATCCCAGCATAATTAGGGATTTCATCTGTAAAATCTCCCTGATCATTTACTACATCTACTGAGACTATCCCTACTTTTTGGAAAATTTCATTATCCTCTGCTCCATAAGGGGCAAGATGCACAATTCCAGTTCCTGAATCGGTGGTCACATAATCCCCCTCATAAATCACAAAAGCATTTTCTTTACCTAAAAAGTAATCAAATAAAGGCTTATAAGTCTTACCTATTAAATCTTGCCCTTTATACTCGGCAAGCACGGTATACTCTTCTCCAAAAACACTCTGAGCTAAATCTCGTGCTACGATATATTGTTCCTCAGAATTAGGCAATTTAACTTGTACATAGTCAATTTGTTTATTCACCGCTAGGGCAAAGTTAGTTGGCAATGTCCAAGGAGTAGTAGTCCAAGCTAAAATAAAAGTATTCGGACTATCTGTGAGCTCAAATTTTATCGTCACAGCTGGATCAATTTGTTTTTTGTACCCACCCAGAGCCACTTCAGCATTAGACAGAGTTGTCCCGGCTCGGGTGGAATACGGCACTACTTTGAAGCCTTCATACAATAGTCCCTTCTGATATAACTCGGACAGACTCCACCAAATGGATTCAATATAATTAGCGTCCATAGTGGCATATTCCTCATCAGAATTAGTGAGTCTGCCGATTTTATACTCTAGATCAATAATCCCCTCTCGGTGAGATGAGACTGACTCCCGACAAAGTTGATTGAATTTGTCTATTCCATAATCTTCAATATCTTTTTTTTGCTGGAAACCTAGTTTTTTTTCAATTTCATATTCCACTGGGATACCCTGACAATCCCAACCAAGACTACGAGTAACTCGATAACCTTTCATAGTCCAAAATCTTGGCATTATGTCTTTGAGAGCAAAAGTCAACATATGCCCAGCATGTGGCTCACCATTGGCGGTAATTGGTCCATCATAAAAGGTTTTGGTTTTATCTGCTGGTCTGGTATCTATAGATTTTTGGAGAATATTTTCTATCTTCCAAAATTCTAAAGTTTGTTTTTCTAATTCAGCAAAAGATACATTATAGAGAGGTTTTTTGAACATATCGTTTTATTATATAACTAATCTATTATTAATATGTAGTTTAGCATAAGTCAGTGTAGTATTCAAGACAAAACCAGTATTATGTACTAGATATATAATTTAACTTCCTGAAAAAGATTAGGATCATCATAGATAAGTAAATTAGTATAAAAATTGTCCTCCTTTGGAGGAGGTGGCACGGAGTGCCGGAGGTGGATAGAGTTCTAGTTTGCGTTTTATCCACCCCCGTCGCAAATAGGATTTGCTCCTGTGAAACCTCACGGTTTCCCACCCTTCCTCCACGGGAAAACTCCCGTTTTCCCGACCCCTTTCCCAGACTTACAGTCTACCTTTCAGGCTTCCCCCTCCGAAGGGGGACAAAATTAAGGACTCTTTAGATACACAGTGAGAAAAAATTTGATAGAACTACAGAAAGACCCGATACTAGGATACATATAATATTACTTCCTTTTCAATTCACCTAAAAGGGTGTATAATATGATTAAGCCTTCAGAATGGGGCTGCGAAAAATTGAAACCCACCTTGACTTACAGGGAAAAATATATTATTTTCCGATGTTTATATAAAGGGATTCAGACGCAGTATGAAAATACACCGCCCCTGCATTGAGGGCTTTTTATATTGAGAAAATGAAAAAGCCGGACTACAGGGTAGCCTCGGCTGGGAAGGGGTAGTAGGGGGGAACAATGGTTATTGCTCTTCATCTGAATAATATGGGCATTTGTCTGTTGTACAAACACAGGAGTCTCCATTAACAGGGCATGTCCTGTGTACTTGGAAGTTAGAAAAACTAGAATCCCGTGCTTTTTCTTTTGGATTCGTCGCAACAGTGTTTTGATCCATGAGAATTAGGCTGGATTTACAACGATTATCATTATACTCCTCTTAAATAATCTGTCAATATTAGTTATTTGCCTTTATTTTCAAACTCATCAGAAAACTCAAGATAAATCTTGACTTAAAAGAAAATTCTTTACTTTTTGTTCTTGATAGAGCAGTATCAAATAACTCGTGAGTATGACAAGGAATTTGGACTTTATTATAATAAATAGATATCATATAAAAAAATATAGATAGATGCTCAATATCTATTGAGACTAGCATAATGTCCTCCATGATCAAAACATTGATATAGAACACTTCCAATTATACTCCGCTCAATAAATCTGTCAAGCCTAGTTGAATTTTGTTTACTCGCGGGCAATATGCTATAATAATTTTATATGAAAATAATATCTACCAAAATCCCAGATTTATTAATCATAGAGCCTCAAGTTTTCGAAGATAGTCGTGGTTATTTTGTAGAGACCTATAATCAGGCTAAATTTGAGGCTAATGGTCTTAATTATACTTTTATTCAAGATAATCAGTCCTTTTCTCAATATGGGACTATTCGGGGCTTACATTTTCAAACTGGAGACTATGCTCAAGCGAAATTGGTCCGAGCTGTACAGGGTACAGTCCTAGATGTGGCAGTGGATTTGAGAGAGAACTCCCCCACTCGTGGGCAATATGTGTCGGTAGAATTATCTGATACTAATTTTAGACAATTACTCATCCCGAGAGGCTTTGCTCATGGTTTTGCTGTTATTTCTGAGACAGCAATTTTTGCTTATAAATGTGATAATATTTATCACAAAGACTCGGAAGCTGGGATTCTATTCTCTGATAGCACTCTGAATATTGATTGGCAAATTCCAGCCGAGAAGCAAATCATCTCAACCAAAGATCAAACTTGGCCAAGTTTAGCCGAATATTTAGCAAAAATATGATTCTAATCACCGGAGCTAATGGACAATTAGGGCAAGTTATAAGAACAATTCTCTCCACTGAAGAGGCTATTTTCAAAGGCAGAGAATTAGATATTACAGATATAGAGGCTCTGCGAGAATTTGTCTCCAACCACAAAATTGAAGCTATTATCAATACAGCTGCCTATACTGCGGTTGACTTAGCTGAGACTGAATCAGCTTTAGCTTTTCATATCAATAGCTTAGGGGCACGGAATTTAGCTTTGATTAGTCAAGAATTTCAAATCAAACTAATTCATATCTCAACAGATTATGTATTCGATGGGACTAATTATAAACCCTATACCGAGCAAGATATCACAAATCCGATGTCAGTATATGGTAAGTCCAAATTAGAGGGAGAAAAAGCTGTACTAGAGCTTGCTTATTCAGCCTATATTATTCGTACTTCTTGGCTGTATTCTGGTTTTGGGAAAAATTTTTTAACCAATATTACTAGATTAGCTCAAGAGAGAGACAGTCTATCTATTGTAGCCGACCAAATCGGAACCCCCACTTATGCCCCAGATTTAGCAAGAGCGATTTTAGAGCTAATCCCCACATTACAGCCTCACAACAAACAAATTCTCCACTACTCCAATCAGGGAGTGGCCTCTTGGTATGATTTTGCTTATGAGATTATAAATTTACAGCATATAGATTGTAAGCTAACACCAATCCCAACCACATCTTATCCAACCCCTGCCACTCGTCCCTATTATTCTGTATTAGATAAAACTTTAGTCACCAGTTTATTACAATCCCCCATCCCGCATTGGAAAACTAGTTTAACTCAACACCTCGCTTCTGAATAAAGTTAGATAATGGAATAACACATAGCTGAATAATATCTTTAACTTCCATAATAAAAAGTTGGAATAAAAGAGGAGTAAAATAATCATTTTTTTTAAATTTTTCATGTTTATCTGTATCTAAATGGAACGGTGTTTGTAAAAAAAGTTGCATAAAATCTCTTTTGTCGGGGAACGCTTTTACTTCAAGTAATGACTGTGAATAATTGTTTTGTAAATTATACCAGTTCTTTTTTATTTCATTTAGATCATCATCATCTGGATATTGATTCTGTAAAATATTTAAAACATCCTCAAAAAATGGCTTCTTAGTAGACTTTGTAATTGTATCATTGTAATTCATAAGTTTTCTAAATTCCATTAAATATGACTTAAAATATTTATGATCAAAGTTATCTATTTTAATTCTTTCATCATCTTCAAATAAGTTTACTATACTGATATTTCCATAACCTAAACTAGAACTAGAATTACCTCCTAAATCGTTATAGTTATCGCTTAGCTTTTTTGCCAGCTCTTGATAAACTCTTAATATATTTAATTGATCCCTTAACTCAACACCTCGCTTCTGAATAAAGTTTTTGATTGTCTCTAATCTCTCTTCGACACTACCTCTGGCTATACAATATTGTTCTGGTTTTAGCCATAAATTGAGATGCTCTTCTAGAACTTCGGCCACTTCTATCTGAGATTGAGGATTGGCTCTCAAATATTCTGGCTCAGCTGGGAATTCTACCGGTAAATAAATAATATAATCGTATTGTAATAATCTCTCCCGAATTAAGGCCTTGTATAAATCTAAATCCGTCTTGGACATTGAGCTTGAGACCACAGCATAGCCAAGATAGTCCAACACTGACCTATCTGTTATAAACCCTTGTTTCCATATAGCATTTTCTTTTTCTAATTGATTTAATAATAAATGTTTTTGGAAAATAGCCCGGACATCGGAAGGCAGTAATTCAAAATCATTAACTCCATTTGCCTCCCAAAAATTTCTCACCGTCCTCTGTAAAACTGGTAATTTATATTCAGTAGCTAAAGGCTGTACTAGAGTACTTTTACCAGTTCCATGAGCTCCTGTTAAAATGATTTTCATATTTTTATGCTTCATATTTTTATGCTATAATATTATTATAATTAAATTATAACATATATGAATATAGGGATTATTGGATTAGGAAAAATGGGTATGGCAATTGCTAAGAGAGCCATACAACATAATCATAGTGTCTCTGGATTTGCACCTTCTGCTGAAACAAGAGATTTAGCAAATACTTTTGGAGTCAAAACTTATAACTCCGTACAAGATGTAATATCTAATTTACCAGCTCCTAGAACAGTATGGCTAATGGTTCCAGCGGGGGAGATTACTAGATCTACCATCGCTATTTTAGCTGATATTTTAGAAGCTGGAGATACTGTGATTGATGGAGGAAATAGCTATTTCAAAGACTCACAAGCTCATTATGAAATGCTAGAAGCTAAAGGGATCAATTTCATAGATGTCGGTACCAGTGGAGGCTTAAAAGGAGAAGAAATTGGATTTTCGCTTATGATAGGAGGAAAACAAGACTTGGTAAACTCCTACAATTCTCTTTGGGAGGCTCTGGCAGCCCCTGAAGCCTATACCTATGTTGGAGAGGCTGGATCAGGGCATTTTGTAAAAATGGTACATAATGGTGTAGAATATGGAATTATGCAAGCTATGGCTGAAGGATTTGAACTAGTAAAAAGTGGACCATATCCAAATTTAAACCTACAACAAGTATCCAAAGTTTGGAAAAATGGATCTATTATAAGATCTTTTTTAATGGATTTAGCTTATGATGCTTTCCAAAAAGATGCAGATTTAAGTTACCTATCTGACTATGTAGATGATAATGGTATGGGAAGGTGGACCGTAGATACAGCTATAGAACACGCTATCCCAGCCCCAGTGATTACTGATGCTGTTTTTGCTAGATTTCGCTCAAGACAAGAAGAATCATTTGCCGGGAAGACTCTAGCTGCTCTTCGTAATGAATTTGGAGGACATGAGGTAAAAAATAAATAGTTTTTAATTAAGGCTATATTCTTTTAATAAATTGTTATATTTCTGATTCTGATCAGAAATATCTTTCAGCTGATCTTCACTTATTGGGAAATCAAAGCAATCTTGTGTAGGATTATTCTTACTCTTACAACTATCTTTAACCTCTGTATAAAAAGCATTTTGAGTTTCAACTTGAGACATATTCTCAGTATCTATAGCTAAAACTTGAATAGATTTAGTAAAAGCCTCTGAACTAACTACAATATATTGCTTATTTTCTTTTTTCTTACCAAGTTCATACTCTGACTGATTACAAGGCATCTCTTCTGAGCATTCCCTTAGCATTAGTTTTTTCTCACCGATTGATAATTCACATTTTACTCCCTTTAAGTCAGTTTTAGCACAACCCTCTCCGATCAAATTAGCTTTAATAATTTCAGTTTTAGGGCTAAAAATAGCAAATAAAACCGTGGTTATAATTACTATACCAACAGCAATCAAGTTGCGAAATAATCGTTGACCTCCCAAATTAGGAGTAGCTTCTGGAGCCAAATCTATTCTATTGGACATACTTTTGGAGTATTATCTGTGGTAGATTTTTGAGTTTTACCATAAGTATTGTATAAATACTCTACAATAGCATCCGACTCATACAAGGCTACCCCTTTCTCTTGATCTATTAAAAATGGGACTTGAGCTTTCCCTCCAAGCTTCAGCATAAATTCTCTCTGAGCTGAGCCAGTATGAGAAATTCGGGAGATAAAATCTAATTCTAAATCATTCAAAGCCACTCTAACTTTTTGACAAAAAGGACATTCTTCTTTTTGATATAATTCCAACATATATTTTAACTTAATTTGATAATAATTATATTATAGCATAAGAATAAATTATATTAGAAATAAAAAAATCCTCCTGCACATAGCAAGAGGAATATCGGTTAACTTATATTCTTATTCTTTTAATTATTGCTATAATTATGGATTTTATTATTAGAAAACTAATTACGAGTACAGAAAGTATAAATAACACCTTCAAAAATCCTCCTAATAAATATGGACTGTGTATGATATAACCAATTCCTATAAAACCTACAATAAATATAGGTGTAGCGAAAATTAAATCTTTAGATTTAATCATGTTTACTTCAAAAAAACACCCTACACTTATAACATAATCTATACTTTTTGTCTACGATGCATCTCATCTTATTCATCCCACCCTTCTCATTGAATAAAATCCTATACTTTGCTATAATCAAATTAAGATATAGCTTAATATAATCAAACTATGCCACTCAATTCTAAATATGAAATTACTGAACGTGAAGCCTATTGGCGGGACTTCTGGGCGAAACAGAATATCTATGCCTTTGATGAAAATTCAGACAAGCCAATTTTCTCGGTAGACACTCCCCCGCCTTATGTCTCGGCAGATCACTTACATCCTGGACATATTATGAGTTATTCTCAAGCTGAATTTGTAGTACGGTTCAAGCGAATGCAAGGTTATAATGTCTTTTATCCAATGGGATTTGATGATAACGGGCTACCAACCGAGCGACATGTAGAAAAAAAATATAAAATCAAAAATAAAGATTCTATCAGCCGATCAGAATTCGTAAAATTATGTCTGGAGGAAACTCAAAAAGGTATACAAACCTATCGTAATCTTTGGTCACTTTTAGGAATTTCTGTAGACTGGTCCAAGACTTATTCCTCTATCAACTCCCACTCTCAAAAAGTTGCTCAGTGGTCATTTTTAGACCTGTATAAGAAAGGTTTACTCACTCAGCGAGAAGAGCCGATTATGTGGGATATTAGCTTCCAGTCTGCTTTAGCCCAGACCGATTTGGAGGACTCCGAGCAAAATTCACATCTAAATGATATTATTTTTACCTCTCAGGAATCAGGAGAGCAACTGATTATCGCAACCACCAGACCGGAGCTTTTGCCAGCAGCAGTGGCTTTATTTTTCCACCCCGAGGATAGCCGTTATCAGCATCTGATTGAGACTAAAGCCATAACCCCAATCTCTGGACACACTATACCCATACTCACCGATGAGTCAGTAGATAAAGACTTTGGAACTGGCTTGATGATGGTTTGTACTTGGGGGGATAGCGAAGATATTGCCAAATGGAAAAAATATAATCTCGAGACTAGACTAATTTTTAATCAAAAAGGAATTTTGAATGAATTAGCTGGAAGCTATGCTGGGGGACATATTAGCAAATTAAGACAATTAATTTTAGAAGATTTAAAAACTCAAAATTTATTAGTCAAACAAAATCCCATCACCCATACCGTCCAAGTCTCAGAGAGGTCAGGTACTCCAATAGAATTTATCTTAACCAAACAATGGTTTATCAATGTAGTAGAACATAAAGACGAATTATTAGAGCAAGGCAAAAAGTTAAACTGGTATCCAAAGAGAATGTTCTCTATATATGCCGACTGGGTCAGCTCCCTCAAATGGGATTGGTGTATTTCTAGACAAAGATATTACGGAGTACCAATTCCAGTCTGGTATCACAAACAAACTGGAGAAATTATACTACCACAAGAAGATGAATTGCCAGTAGATCCAACCGAATACACTCCTCACGGGCATAGAGCTGAAGATTTAATCCCAGAACAAGATGTATTAGACACTTGGATGACATCTTCTATGTCGCCTGAAATTGGAGCAGGTCTAATCTCAAATCCAGAGATTAAAGCTAAATTATTCCCATCTAGTCTGAGGCCTCAAGCCTTTGAAATTATCCGAACTTGGCTATTTTATACAGTCACTAAGGCCTATTTTCATCATAAAAGCCTACCTTTTACGGATGTGATGATATCTGGGCACGGACTAGACAATCAAGGGCGAAAAATCAGTAAAAGATTAGGAAATTTTACCCCACCAGAGCAGACTATTGCTAATTATGGGGCTGATGCTATGAGATATTGGGCTACAGGGACTACTTTAGGTGAGAATATTAGATTCAATGAAGAAGAAATCAAAAAAGGTAAGAAGACTGTCAATAAGCTATTCAATGCCGGTAAATTTGCTGAATTACATTTACAAAATTTTACCCTACCCGAGCAAACACCTGAACTAGAATTAATCGACAAATGGATACTGGCTGAACTTAATCAAACCATTACTCTTGCTACTGAGAGCTTCGAGCAATATGAGTATTACAAAGCCCGAACAGCCATAGACCAATTATTCTGGAATAAATTCACTGATTATTATCTAGAGCTTATCAAGTATAGATTATATGATGAGACTCCAGAAGGTAAAAAATCCCGTCTAGCAGCACAATATACTCTTTATGTGTATCTTGAGAATTTACTCAAATTATATGCCCCAATTTTGCCATTTATCACCGAAGAACTGTATCAAGGGCTATTCCTAGACAATAATACTCAGAATACCAGTATACATATCTCAAATTGGCCACAGAGCAATACCGCTTGGCAATTATCTGAAGAAGAGAATAGTTTAATGACAGATATACTAGCCGTAGTAGAATCCGTACGAGCCTACAAATCCCAGAATAGCATCTCACTTGGCAAAGAAATTGATACCTTCACCTATACTTCTACTCAAGATTTAAGCCCTTATGAAAACTTCCTAGCCAAAGCACTCAGGGTCGGTAAATTGATCAAATAAAAATTAAGAACTCCCCTCTTTTTGTAATCCACCTTGGGAGGAGAGGGGTGCCCATAGGACGGGGTGGATAGTATTTACTCTTTCCCCCTTCGCCTGCCTACGGTTTACCTGCCGTAGGTAGGTAGGCAGGGAGGAGGTGGCACGAAGTGCCGGAGGTGGATTGAGCTTATATTTAAAAAACAAAAAAGGCACTAATCAAAAACGATTAGCGCCAAAAGAAATGAATTGTAGAGGGACGGATCCCTCAGAATCGGAGCGACAGGATTCGAACCTGCACCTCCAAGCTTTCACTTTATGCTTATGGGGATCACATAAAGATACTAGCTGGTACACACCAATGTGCTACGCTCCGAGAGGGAACGCGAAGAGTCGGATTTGAACCGACGACCTTCCACTTAAGAAGTGGATGCTCTACCGCTGAGCTATCTTCGCATAGCCGAATATAATTATACTTATTTTTATAAATTTGTCAAGAGCATGTACGAGATGAGGTAATCGTCGACAAAATGTATTGTATACATTACTATGTTAATAACAGTAAATTGATAGTAATTGTCCTCCTTTGGAGGAGGTGGCACGAAGTGCCGGAGGTGGATTGAGCTTTAATTCCCCTCTTGAGGGGAATTTAACTTGACCCTCCTCTAAAGAAGTATAATCTATACCCCCACACCCAATACACCACTCCAGCTACTACCAGCCACCAGAACCCAAGCCAGCCCGCAATCCCAATCCAGAAAGCCAAGCTCCAGAGTCCAGATAAACTTAGCCAATAGGCTATATTATTATCTATTTGTTTTTGATGTGGGAAAAGCAGATAAAATCCAGCAAAAGCTAATAAACTAGTCACCATCCAGCCAAAAAAGTTCATCAAAGGTACCCCATAATACCAACTCTGAATTTCCCAAACCCAAAATCCTAAAGCTGTGGCTCCAGGATCAAGAATCAAATCAAAAGCCGTCATCAAAACGGCGCCAATTATAATCTTGAGCCACACTTTCTTGATTTGAAACCTACTTACCAACACCAAACTAAAGAAAAAAATTGGCACCCAAGATAAACTCACTGTCCAAGGTACTAACCCGAAGACTTTAAGATTGCCAAGCACCTCACCATATACAAAACTACTATATGGCCAACCCGTCGCAATGGCAAAAGATTCTATCAAAAGTGGATAGCTGAATATGATTAATATTTTCCACCAATCTTGTCTCCAATTACACCATTTTGAGAGTCCATATACTATAGGCAAGGCAATCAAAACATTGGTCAATTGCGAGATGGCTTGGAATATCCAAAAAGGAAAAGGTAAGGCTGTTGGCCTCAAACTAAAATAGACTACAAAGAATCCGCTTAATATTAAGATAATAGATGGAATAATTAGTAATAATTTTTTCTGCATATATGATATACTTAGATTATATAATTATATCACAATGAGTATTACTAAACTATTACGAATTTCTAGACCCCGATTTTGGATTTATCTTTTAGGACCTTATTTGATTGGTAGTATTCTTGGCTTTAACCCAATGCAAATTATCTGGCAATGGCAATTTTGGCTTGGATTTGTATATTTTACCCTACCGGCTAATCTTTTGATTTATGGAGTCAATGATATTTTTGATTATGAGACTGACAAACTAAACCCCAAAAAACAAAATTATGAAGCCCTAGTCACTCCGGCTGAACATACTTCACTTTGGACTTGGATTATACTCACTAATATACCTTTTATTCTAGCTCTATATTGGCTAAACCCTTTGACTTTATTCGGGTGGCTTGGGTTTATTATCTTGGGAGTACAATATTCAGCTTGGCCAATTCGAGCTAAGGCGAGGCCATTTTTAGATTCTATATTTAATATTTTGTATATTTTCCCCGGAGTAATTGGATATACTCTCTTGGCAAGTAAATTTAATCTAGACTGGAAATTATTATTAAGTGCTGGACTATGGACTATGGCTATGCATACTTATTCAGCTATCCCAGATATTGAGGCTGATAGGGCGAGCCATACCCCCACTATTGCAACTGTACTGGGAGCTAAGTTGACCTTGTTGTATTGTTTTATCTGCTATACTCTAGCTGGAATTTTGTTAGCTCAATTTAGCACCCCACTTGGGATTATGATTGCTATTGTGTATGGATTTATGATTGGCTTTAGCTGGTCTCAAAATACCGCTAAAATCTTCAGATTATATACCTATTTTCCAGTCTTAAACACAGTAATCGGCTTGATTTTATTCTGGAGTATTGTGATTTGGTATAGGTAGGTTGTCAAAAGACTTGACAAATTTTGAGAAATGTGGTATATTTTCTTTACACAAGCTAAAAATGTAGCTTGTGTGTGTAAAGAAAAAATAAAGCCCTTTAAAAAGCCCTTTAAAAGGCCCTTTAAAAGCTAAAGTTAAAAGCTAAAGTTAAAAGCTAAAGTCCTCTCCCGATCCTGGAACCGCTACGGTTACCAGGATCTTTCTTTTTGTAAAGTTATTATATTATAAATCTCTCATAGGGATTTTGTCCCCGCTATAGATTGTTTGGGAAGTGGCCGATCTTTGTTCTAAAAATTCCCCTCTCCACCTACCGCAGACAGGCAAAGAGTGACAGTTTTATTGTCCTCCTTTGGAGGAGGTGGCACCGTAGGTGACGGAGGAGGACAAAATATATAATTCATAATTTCAAATTATTCCACCCCGTCAGGCAAGCCTGCCACCCCTCAAGAGGGGAATTTAGTTCAGTCCACACCCGTCGACTTCGTCGACACCCTCTCCAAAGAGGGACATAAAACAACACAGGGGGCTAAAAGGTCGCCCCTACGATCAAAATTAAACTTTATCTACCCCTCTCCTCTCAATGGGCTGTCTTTTTTGATTTTAGCAATTCTTTTATAGACCATCTCGGCACTAATCAGTTGGATGGGTACTCCAATTCCTGGATTAGTTCCGGCTCCGACATAATATAGATTCTTAACTTTCTTAGAATAATTATTGGGTCTGAAGATTGCAGTTTGGTTAATGGTATGAGCAAGACCAAGAGCTGTCCCCTGATAGGCATTATAGTCTTGCTTGAAGTCTTTGACACTATATAATCTTTTATAGATAATTCTATTTTGTAAATCTGGGATATTCATCTCTTCTTGCATAATAGTGAGTACTTTGTCAGCATAGGCTTCTAATTGCTCCTCGGTATACTCTAATCCAGAGGCAATTGGGACTAATACAAATAAATTCTCATCCTTTGCTGGGGCTACATTTGGGTCGGTCTTGGATGGAGCACATACATATAGAGAAGGATCTTCCGGCCACATCGGATCATCAAAAATCTGCTTAAAATTCTTCCTCCAATCCTGAGAGAATAATAGATTATGATGTACTAGGCTATCCACCTTGCCTTTGACCCCAAGATACATAATAAGAGCTGAAGGAGCTAGCACTTTCTTATCCCAATATTTCTCATCATATTGGCGATGTTCTGCGGGTAGCAAATTGAGCTCGGTATGAGTCATATCAGCATTAGAGATGACAATGTCTGCTTTCACGATTTCACGTGACTCAAGTTCTACTCCGACCGCTTTACCATTTTCTACAATAATTTGCTTCACTCCATTACCACTGACTAATTTTACTCCATTTTTCTTAGCAATTTTGACTAAAGCCTCAGTAATTGTATACATACCACCTTGCGGATAAAACACTCCCATATTAAAGTCTATATGATTCATAATACTGTACAAGGCTGGAGTATTATAGGGAGAGCTACCGAGGAAAACTAGCGGATATTGGAGAATTTTTTTGACTAGGTCATTTTTGAAATATTTACTCACATAAGCATCCATATCACTGAAGACAGATAATTTGGAACCTTCTATCATAGTTCTGAAGTTTATAAAGTCAAAGATAGAGTCATAATTCTTATACATAAAACCATCTTTGGCGATCTCATATTGCTGGCGGGCTTTATCTAGGTATTCCCTAAGTCTGTCTCCTGCTCCGGGCTCTAGCTCTTCCAAAACTGGGATATCTCGCTCTAGATCGGAGAACATATCGATAATTTTGTTATCATCTTTGAAAAATATCCGATAAGATGGCTCCAAGCGAATCAAATCCAAGTGATCCTCCACCTTCTCCCCCATAAATTCAAAAAAGTTCTCAAATACATCCGGCATTAGATACCAAGACGGCCCCATATCAAACCGAAATCCATCAGCCTCAAAAATATTAGCTCGCCCACCTAAATTCTGATTCTTCTCATATAGACTAACTTCATAACCTTTTTTGGCCAAGATACAAGCAGTAGCGAGCCCCCCAATTCCCCCACCGATAATGATGACTTTTTGCATATTTTTAATAATTTAACTAATTCTATTTAATATTATAGCATAAATTTAAAGCTAAGAGTATGGTATAATGCATTTAGTTTCTCTTGGAGGGTATTATGGCTGAGCTTATAGCTATCCTTCGCAATATGCCTGATTGGCAGATTATGCTAGGGTGGTCTATTGGTATATTTGGACTAGCTATTATAAGCTTTATATTCCATAAAAAAACACCACCTAATAGAAAGAGTAAAGAAATAGTGCACCCATTTAGTTTTATGCTCTTGGTGGCTATAGCGACACTATTTATAGCTTATATACTTTATTTATTAGATATATGACATTCTCAATCACCCAAGCCTCGTAGTAAACACTCACGAGGCTAATTTTTTATAAAGAATATATCATAAATTTATTTGCACTTTTTTTTGAGATATGGTATAAAGATCATGTTGTTCTTTGGAGGGCAAAATGAGCATGTCATCTTGCTCTAACTGTATAGCTGAAAATAGTGATTGGCTAACATTAAAGTCAGATTTAATCAGAATAGATGGTTTAAATGAATTAGAACTAAAAAGCTTAATAGAGACTTTATTGTCAAGTAATGAAGCCTTAGAGAAATCAATATCCTCTGTAATAGATAAACTGGTTATGCAAGGATACTTAATATATGTGACTATACTTTCAGAAGAATTGAGAGACATACCTCAAAATATAACTAAACAAAGAGATTTCGCAAAAAAAGTTAGAATATTAAATTTTAAACTACAGATACTGAGTGGCAATATCACAAACTTAATACTCCAATTAAAATGCTCCCCTGACTAACTTCTAGCTCGGGGGCTTTTTCTTTCCACACCCATAGCCAAACCCCTCGGTCTATGCTATAATCATGTTAGTATTTATAGTTTATGGTTAGAAAATTCATACAAAAACAATATAATAGCTCCCTATTTAGAGGGGGGTTAATTGTGTTTATAGGCTCTTTTGGGGTAGGGGTTTTGAATTATGTATTCAATATTGTGGTAGCTAGAATTCTAGATAAAGATCAATTAGGAGCTTTTGCTAGTTTGTTCTCTATTTTGAGTATTTTGATTATTATCGGAGGAGGCTTGAGCTTGGTGATTATAAAATTCTCAGCTATATTATATGCCAAAAAAGACTATCCAGCTCTTGCGTCTTTTATCCGACTATTATTCTATTATCTTGGCATACTATCTCTAGGTCTCATAATAATTTTTGGGCTAGTTAGTCCTTTTATATATGAATTTTTAAAGTTAGAGTCTTTTGGACCTTTGATTATCTTAGCTTTAGCTATTGCCTTAGCTTTAATTGGAGCTATAGGTGGCAGTGTCTTGAGAGGAATTCAGCATTTCACCCAATCCTCAGCCTCTAGTCTTTTTGGGGCTATTATGAAAATCGTGGCTTTGATTGCATTTACTTTACCATTTTGGCCAATGTCAGCCGTGACTGGAGCTATGTTATCTGTACCTATTTCTGCTATTTTGATGATAAGTTTGGATTTATTTTTCCTAAGAGATATATTATCCCAATATAACCCTAAACTTAAGCAACTTCCCCATTTTAAATGGAAAGATGTTCTAGCTTACAGCATCCCTGCTACAGTAGCCGTCTTAGGAATTACAATGCTTAATTCAATAGATGTAATCTTGGCACGTAATTATTTATCTCCTGAGGCTTCTGGAGACTATGCTGCCTTAGCCACTTTAGGTAAAATCATATTCTTTGCCACTTCAGCTATTCCAATGGCTATGTTCCCTATTGTCTCAGCTCGACACGCGATTAATGAGCCCCATCGCAAGATGTTATTCGCCTCTTTAGGATCTGTGGCTATAATGAGTTTGGTGGCTTTTGGATTTTATCAGTTTTTCCCTGAATTTATTATAAACTTACTAATTGGAGAAAAATTTCTTACCATCGCTCCATTCTTAGGTCAATTTGCCCTAATTATGGGGATGTACTCCCTAGTTAATGTAGTGGTTAATTATTATCTATCTATTCAAAAATATACATTGAGTGTACTTCCTTTATTAGCTAGCCTAGCTTTGATTATAATGCTAGCTTATAAGCCAAATTCAATTGAACAAATTATCAATACAGTTTTTTGGAATATGACTGGATTATTTGTAATTACGATTATTATGGGATTTTATCAAAGTTGGAGTAAGAAAAAACAAAATTTGAAAAATTAAAATTTTTGTGATATATTGAGTTTACACTTTATGCTCTTTTTGGAGGTGTTACTATGATTTTAAGGCCATTATCTGGAACTAATGTGTCTGAATTTACAATAAAATTAGTAGTTATAATTATAAGAAATAATAATAGACATATAACTAAAAAACACTTAAGGGATACTTTTAGACAAACTATATACTTTCATGGATGTCGTGAATTAAGGAGTTATTATAATACCTGTTTAATGTTAATGACCTTTAATCTACATGAAGATACAATTCTGTCTCTAGACGAAAACAACAATATCATCGCAATCTAAACCCGGACGGAGCAATCTGTCCGGGGCTTAAACTATAAAGAAAAAACACCACCTTCAGTGAGAAGGTGGCCTGTAATATTGTCCCTTGCTGGCGAGGATGTACTGAGCTAAATTTACCTTCTCGACCAGCAAAGCTGTCCACCCCTCAATTTATCTCCCGTAGGGAGAGAGGGGAATTTTTAGATGTAGAGTAAGTTATATTATAGCTTACTTTTTTCAGTGTTATGACTTTGACTTGAGTTTATCTTTTCCTGATATAAAGATATAGCTGTTGTTGTTATGGCTGCCGTAAGTATCAAAATAATAATTACTTTTAATGGATCACTTTTTGACTTTTGAGCCATGAAACCTCCAAAGCAAAGGATATATTTTTTATAACATAGTTTATTCAGATTGCCAAATTTGTAAAAGAAAAAACCCAGCAGTACACGGTACTGCCGGGGGGTTGTGAGGATGAAAAGGAGTTATACCCTTCTTGAAATTGTAAAATTTTATCTATCTGTCAGTTTAAATAATTTTTTCTCGAAGTGCCTAATTTGATTTTGCAGGAAACTTGTCTTTTTATTTTCTTCATTTACTTTTAACCTTACCCGTAAAACAATTATAAATAAATGTAAAATACTTATAGTTGCTTCCAAATTCCGACTATTATTTGAATTAGACACTTTCTTTCCAATCAAAGGCAAAAACAATACTATCATAACTAAAATTTTTGTCAATAGTATATATGAAAAACCCCCGCAGTTCGCCTACGGGGGGAAGAATATTGTAAAATTTTTTAAATGCAAATTATATATATTTAATTTCTGTGTAGGTGGGAAATATGTTTGAATAGCTAATATTATTATCGCAAACAACAGATACAGGAGTTTTGTTCTTCTCCTGACTTCATTTTTCATAATAAAATTTGTATAAACCAACATATTATTACCATATTTTTAGACCTTTGTACAGCTTTTTATTTGACAAAAGCTAACATTTTAGGTATTGTAGTTGGGTCTTTATTGGTCTTTTATATGAAAATTGCAGAAGAAATTGATCAAATTATTGATAATCCATATAAATTTACTAAAAAGGAATTGAGAGAAAAGATTGAAGAATTAAAAATAAAAATAGCTAAGAAAAAGAGTGATTATAGAAATTTATTAGAAGATAAGCTAGATACCTTACTGAGTATTTTGAATCAATATTAACCCCACTCCCGACTTTGGAGATGGGGTTATAAATTTTATATAAGAGAAGAAAATACTGTCCTCCTTTGGAGGACAAAAAATTACAATGGGCGACTGAAAGGTCACCCCTACAAGAATTATAACAATTTTATATAGTAAAAATATAGGCTTTTTAAGCCATTTTATAAATATTATTTCAAAAACCCTTGACAAATTTGAAGAAATATGGTATAAATTTTACAAGCTTTTGCTGTGGAAAGTGTCAAAAAGAAGTCTTATTATAAGACTTGAGACAATGTCTCGACACTAAGCACTAGCTGGTCACAGTCCCATCCATTTCGGAAAATCTCCATGGCCAACCTGCGTCGGCACCGGTAGCTAGCAAATAACTACCAAAGCCACCCACCACTACTCCCACAATGGAGCCCCATGATTAGATCACCGCCCTAGATTTTTAGCCCCCAAGACAGCTTGGGGGCATAGCTTTTATATATAACACCCCGTAATTGGGTTTTTTTAATTTTGTTTATTGTAAATGGAGGGGAAAAACCTTTCATCAAGAGAAAGTATATTGAATTTTCTAGTCGCCTGTGTTTAGTACTAAAATTCCCCTCTTGAGGGGTGGCAGGCTTGCCTGACGGGGTGGAACAGCACTTAAACTTATAAATTCCCCCTCCCAAACTAAAGTATGGGAGGGGGAATTTAGCTCAATTAACCATCCTACCTATACTCTCTATGTCTCTCTAAATAATCTACTAATCTCTTAGCTGTATATTGGCTGGGGTCTAGGACTTGAGGGGTTTGGAATATATATTGAATGTGTCTTGATACATAGCCATAGTGAGTGCAGGCGAGTATGATATAATCGGGTTTAGTTTTAATTTGTTGGGACAGATTCTGCAATATTTTGATTGACTTGGTATATTCTATATCTTGATTATATACATCTTTCTCTATACTATCTGCTAAATTAGGACAAGCCAGATAATCTAAGTTATAGTTAAACTGGTCTAAATATTCTTGATAAAATCCTGTCTGTATAGTAGCTTGAGTGGCTAAAAGCAAGCCTTTTTGAGACTTGAGCTGACTAAATTCATCTAAATATTCTCTCAATGGCACAGTCACTCCTAATACCTGCTTGGTTGGATGATTTTGTGGTAGCCAAGTTGATTGTATATATCTAATGGTGCTCACTGATGCGGTATTACAGGCTAATACTACTAGATTACAGCCTTGTCGGAATAGTTTTTCCACTCCGGCTATGACTATATTTCTGATTTGCTCTTGAGTTTTATCTCCCAAGGGTAGAGCCTCTCTGTCCTGATAACAGATATAAGGTATGTCTGAAATTTGTCCAAATATATCGGCAATTCGCTGCCCTCCAAGTCCGGTATCATAAAATCCTATCATAAATTTTGTAATATATTTTGCATTATTTTTTCAGCCTTTATGCTATTGGGCTCAGGGTGAAATTCTAATTCTGTATCATCTATTTGAATTCTATTATAGGAATTAGATTGTATGCTATTGGATTTGATTTTTTGTCTTTGAATTAATTTGGCTAACTTATTCCAAATATCTATTGAAAAATGATTAAAAAACCATTCTAGCCAAATCTTGATTGGATATGGTTTGAGCTGACTTAATGTTGGATATTCTCTGGGACTTGCCTGAGAGAGATAGTCTTTTCGCCAAGGGTTAGCTTGCCAAAATTGTTGTAATAACTCTTGAGAGTTAGCTCCAATAGCTATATAATCTGAATATAATTGTGAGGCATAGAGAGTATGGTCTAATCTTGTTAAATTATTAGCGGTAATATAGTGATTGAGGCAAAATCTATTTTCTTCCAATTCTCCGGCTCGTCTAATACCTAAAATTTGGGTAATTATAGTTAACCAAAATCTAGCAAACCACATCCGATTAGGGTCTGTCACTATAAATATATCTATATCGCTACTTTTTTTGGCATTTCCTGTGCTAAAACTTGAGGAGCCTGCTAAGAATATTCCCTTGATATACGGAATACTAATCAGTAGTCTGGCATATTTAAGGATTCGCCTATATCTTCTGATGCTCTCACGCCCTTTTTCCTGCCTCAGAGCTAAGAGTTGCTCAAAGTCATGTTCTATACCATATAGCCCCTGATGAGCTCTAATTTGAGGTATTTTGGCAATTTCTGAGGTTATCTCTGACAGACTATAATTACTACCAATCTGATATCTATGTATTTCCTCTAGAGTAAATAGTCTCTTTTGGGAATAGGCATAGGCCAAGGTATATAATAAAGGATTCATTTTGAGTAATATTATCTTACAAAAGTGGCTTAAGGTATTGTCCTGTATGACTTTTTGCATTATTAGCGATTTGCTTTGGAGTTCCTTCGGCTACAACAGTTCCTCCTTTAGCTCCTCCTTCGGGTCCAATATCTATAATATGATCTGAACTCTTAATAATGTCTAGATTATGTTCAATTATTAAAATTGTATTACCTTTATCTGCTAATTGATTCAAAACTCTTAATAATTTAGCTACATCCTCAAAATGTAGTCCCGTAGTTGGTTCATCCAAGATATACAAAGTTTTACCTGTAGCTCGCTTGGATAATTCGGTGGCTAATTTGATTCGCTGAGCTTCTCCTCCTGATAAATGCGGAGCTGGTTGTCCTAACTTCATATAACCAAGCCCTACATCATACAGTGTGGCTAATTTATCTTTCAAACTCGGTATAGATTTGAAAAATTCCAAAGCCGTTTCTACATCCATATCCAATACATCGGCTATGCTTTTACCTTTGTATAGAATTTGCAGAACTTCTTTGTTATATCTCTTACCATGACAATCTTCACAATCTACATAAATATCTGGTAAGAAATTCATCTCTATTTTGAGCACACCGTCTCCCCGACAAGTTTCACATCTTCCCCCCTTTACATTAAAACTAAATCTACCAGTCTGATAACCTTTTAACTGTGCCTCAGGGGTTTTAGCAAACAAGTCTCTGACTACCGTAAATAACCCAGTATAAGTGGCTGGGTTAGACCTTGGAGTTCGGCCAATTGGAGATTGGTCTATATTTACCATTTTATCTATATTCTCCAGACCAGTGATATCTTTGAATTTCCCTGGTAAATCTTTAGCCCCATATCTGGTGTGAGCTATATGTTTATACAAAATATCTTGTATCAAAGTACTCTTTCCGGAACCAGAGACACCTGTGATACAAACCATTTTCCCAAGTGGAATATTCACATCTATATTTTTTAGATTATTCTCAGCGGCTCCCTTGATAGATATATTTTGTCCATTTCCTTTACGGTATTTTTTTGGCGATTCTATAGCTCTTCTACCAGATAGATATTCAGCAGTCAGACCCTCTTGAGTAATAAAGTCTTGTGGATGACCTTGAGCAATAATTCTACCTCCAGCCGCTCCAGCTCCTGGACCGACATCAATTACATAATCTGAAGCCCTAATTGTATCCTCATCATGCTCGACTACAATTACAGTATTACCTAAATCTCGTAAATGTTTCAAAGTCTGAATCAAGCGATTATTATCTCGCTGATGTAATCCAATAGATGGCTCATCCAAGATGTATAGAACTCCCATCAAACCTGATCCAATTTGAGTAGCTAGACGAATTCGCTGAGCTTCTCCTCCTGAGAGAGTATTGCTAGATCTATCCAAAGTTAAATAATCTAGACCAACATTTAGTAAGAATTTAAGTCTAGATTGTATTTCTTTGAAAATAGGAGTACTGATGGCTATATCTCTGTCATTAAAATATTCTTTGTTATGCTGTACTTTCTCTACATAAGCTGATAATTCATCAATACTCATATTAACTATCTGATCAATAGTTTTATGAGCCACCTGTACAGCTAAAAATTGTTTTTTGAGTCTTTTTCCATTACAATCTGGGCAAATAGTATTGAGCATATACTTTTCAATCTCAGCTCGAATAAATTCTGAATCAGTCTCTTGATGTCGTCTTAATAAATTAGGAATAACTCCTTCATAAGTAGCCTCTACAGTATGTGAACCAGAACGAATTGGAACTTTAATCGGAGTAGCAGAACCGTATAAAACAAAATGTAAATCCTCCGCACTTAAATTCTGGACTGGAGTTGTGAGACTAATACCTTTCATCTCGGCCACAGTCTCTAAAACTTTCATATACCAACCAAAGGCTCCTTTTTGCTTACCTACTCCCCAAGGTTTGATAGCTCCTTGATTTATAGTCAATCTAGGATTAGGTATGACTAAATCTGGTGAAATCTCTGGAGTATATCCCAACCCATCACAAGTATTACAAGCTCCATGCGGACTATTAAAAGAAAAGTTTCTAGTCTCTAATTCACCAAAACTCTCTCCTGAATCCATAATATATTTTTCACTCATCAATTCATCACGATAAATATTTTTATTCTTATCTAGAATCTCAGATATAATTAACATACCCTCACCAAGTCTAAGAGCAATTTCTACAGAATCCAAAACTCTAGCTCCCTCAAATCCTGACGGCTCTAATAATCTATCTATCACTAATTCGATAGAATGTTTTTTTTGCTTATCTAAATTTAGTTCCAAAGCCTCCTCAGTCAAATAAATAATTCCATCTACTCTCAATCGCATAAATCCATCTTGAAAAGCTTTTTGAATAATACCTTTATGCTCTCCTTTTTTATCCCTAATAATTGGAGATAAAATCATAATTTGCCTATCTTTGTATTTAGTAATATTCTCAGCCATTTGTTTGGCATCTTGCATTCGGATTAGCTCTCCTGTCTCTGGGTTAAATGGAATTCCGACTCTAGCATATAATAATCTCAAATAATCATAAATCTCAGTCACTGTACCTACTGTAGATCTTGGGTTTCTGGAGACACTTTTTTGGTCAATCGAAATGGCTGGAGACAAACCTTCTATTACATCTACATCTGGCTTATCCATCATACCTAAAAATTGCCTAGCATAAGCCGATAAACTCTCTACATATCTTCGCTGCCCCTCGGCATAAATAGTATCAAAAGCTAAAGAGGATTTACCAGAACCAGATAAACCTGTAATTACAACCAATTTATCTCTTGGAATAGTAATATCTATATTCTTGAGATTATGTACTCTAGCTCCTTTAATCCTAATTTCATTCATACTCTACTCCTTATCTTTAATCTCTGTTCTAACCTTTGGAGTCACCCAAAAACCTAAATATTTACCAAAAAATAACCTAGTTTGAGCTTCTAGAGCCGGCATAGCACCGAGTGCCAAAGCTACAATTGGGATAAATATCCATTGCAAATACATCATAGCCGTCCGCCAACGAGAATATCTTTTTGGTCTTGGAGGTAATAATAAGATATTGATATAAGCCGTAATAATAAGCCCCAAAAGAGTTATATTCATAATAAAACTAGCATATTGTGGTAAATTATTAGAAAATACAGTAGCTTTGAAAGCTGCTCCCCCAAACCAAATTGGAAACCATATAAAAATAGCTAATATAAAAGCTGAAGTAGCCCAAGTATAATGCCCTTCTATCATATTCCCAATTCTACGAATTCTATCTCCAAGCGGGGCTTTGCGATTAACTGCATAAGATCGCATTGTAGTTGGTAAATTTTCAATACCCCAAGCCCATCTTCTCATTTGTAAATACTGATTTTTGAAAGCTTGTACCGGGCTATGAGCCTGTACTGCATCTAGGGAAACTGGAATATGAATTGGAATTACATCATAATCCCCATTATAATAATCTACACATTTCCAATAAATTACTGAATCATCTGAAATCATATTCACAGGCCAATAATTCACATCAACTAAAGTTTTAAAACTCATCGAATGACTAGAAAAAGTAACCATTCTATCATATCTAACTGATTCCATCATATGCCAAAAACTAGAGCTAATCGCCACCACTCTAGTAAAGGCAGGGGCATCCCAAATATTATTATGATACATAGGTAATGGCTGATAGCTGTGTTTATGAGGATTATCCGCAGTCAAAAACTGATAAGTCAAATTTGCGAAGTATTTTGGATGAGCCACAGTATCGCTATCAAAAGCCGACATTATGGTTTTGTCAAGGGAAATATTTTTCTGCTTCAAATAAGTTGCAAGTTGTTTGGCCGCATAAGTAGCATTAGCTCCTTTAACTTTCATCTCCCCCTCAATCCCATCAGGATGAATTGTCACGATAAAATCTTGAAATACACCGTTGAATCTTTGTTTTAAATAATCTTCTTTTGCCTGCCTAGCCTCACCCTCTCGCTCTTCAGTAGCAATCACTACAATCATCTTATCTAAAGGATATTCTATTTGTCTCAAAGCATCTACACTTTGGGCTAGAACTTCAGGAGACTCATCATAAGTTAAAAACATAACTGTATGAGTAATATCCTCAAATCCAGCTAGAGATTTTGCTTTAGTTAGCCAATCAATTTTAATATCTTGTTTCATTTGTCTATGTGCCACAATTAAGTGCACACTCAAATAAATAGCTTTAAATAACCAATATAAGTCAAAAATAAGCACAAATAAAGCTACCTGAAAAGGCAAAACAAAAGATAGCCCAATCAAGGACACAAAAGTACCCCAAGCCAAGGTAGCTGGGAGCATTTCAAAAAATCTTTGCCAAAATCTCTGCTTATAATCCTTAGTTTTTGGATCCGGATATATATACATATTTAACTATTTACACTCAATACCAACCACAAATAAACTCCTAATAGACTAATTACTGTTATACTTGAACCAAATATCCAATAAATTAATGCATTTTGGATATGAGGATTGATAAATCTTTTTTGAACATACCAAATCCCTAGTCCATTGAGTATACTAAATAAAATACTATAAATCAAATATTGCCAAACATATTGAGCTGAATTTATCTCTGTAATTCCCTCATACACATTAAATCTTAGATTAATAAGATCTCCTGCATATTTAGATTGTATACTAAAGATAAACAAGGCTACACATACACACATCAGAGTCATTATGAAGGTATACAAACCTAGCTTGATAAAATTGGGATTATATTTTAATAACTGTTTCATCTTATTCGAATTTGTAATCTCTCAACTTGAAATCTAACCACCTCAATCGCACTATTTAGAGCTTGGATAATATCAAATTCATATAATTTAATTTTCTGAGCTTCATAATGAGAATTAACCACCACTGCCAAAGAACCATATTGCAAAGATACAGCTTCTGAAGCTTTTAATTCAGCAAAAGTAGTCTGCACTAATTCATTATAAAGCATACAGACTTTGGTACTTTCAAGCTTCGAATACATATCCGAACTGGCTGGATATTTTTTTTGTAAAACTGTATTTATTCGCATATTATTTTTTGATAACGGTACTGTTTATTTCACCATTATGGAATTGAGTTGTTAGAATATCACCCACTTTCAAGCGAGTACTGTCTGTAATTATTTTACCATATAATTTGGTAATACTATAGCCTTTTTGTAAAATAGCCTGTGGGTCAAAAGAAATTAGCTTAGATTGTAACAAATCTAAGCGGTTTTGAGACTTAGAAAGAGAGTTTGAGATTATAATTTCCAAACTATGAGATATAATTTGCACCTGATGTTGATACTGTTGAATTTGATGCAATTGTTGAAAAGTCAAATTCTCAAGTCTTTGAATCGTAAATCTAACCTTTTCGGTAATATGCCGAATATATCTCTCTAAACCTTGTAGATTTCTATCAATTTGAGACCCTAAAACCTGCAACTGATACTGTATACTAGCTTGCAATAATCTTTCTTTTTGCTCCACACTAATTTTTAAATCATCTCGATGCGGAGTCAATAATTCAGCAGCATTGGATGGAGTAGAAGCCCGCATATCAGCCACAAAATCAGCAATAGTAATATCTCTCTCGTGCCCAATAGCCGAGATAATCGGCTTGATAGAAGTATAAATGGCTCTGGCCACCGACTCATCATTAAAAGCATGTAAATCATCCATAGCACCTCCACCTCGAGTCAATACAATCACCTCCACCTCTGGATAGGTATTCAAGTTTCTAATAGCCTCAATAATACTATCCACCGCCCGCTCCCCCTGCACTTGAGCATGGTGGAAATATAAATTCAACCCACCCATCCTAGCTCCTAGCACCTTCATAAAATCCTTATAAGCTGCCGCATCTTGCGAAGTAATAATCCCAATAGATTTTGGCATTTCGGGAATTGCTCTCTTACGAGCCTCACTAAATAAGCCTTCAGCCTCTAATTTTTGTCTTAATAATTCAAAAGCCTTAGCGAGTTCACCCTCTCCTGAAACCGCTAAAGTCTCTACCATCACACTAAAAATACCAGATTTAGGAGAAAGTCTTGGCTTACCAGTAATAATAATCCGCATCCCATCTACTGGAGAAATCCTAGATTTTCTCAAATTAGCAACTGTAGTAAAACATCTAATTTTAGCCTCCTTTTGTTCATCCTTCAAATCAAAGAAAACCCATTGATTATTCGCAAAACTAGACATCTGAAAAGCCGACACTTCACCCTCAATTTGCACCGTTTGCTCCCCAATAATAGCATTGATTTGCTGGATAAAAGCCGACACACTCAGAACTTCTGAGCTAATGGCTGGAGTTTTGAGCTTCAGATCAGCATATTGAGTTAAAGACTCCGGAATATGTTGTTGGTTGGACTCTAGATATTTCTTCCCCTCGGCAAAATGAGTAAGAGTACGAATAGCCTCTTTTTTGACCAATATAGATGAATCCTGCAAAAGAGGAATAATCAAATCAGAAACTCGCCCCCACTCAAAACTAATCAGGGCTCTGAGAGAAGCCTGCCTATATGATGGCTTACTATGAGCCAAAAAAACTTGAATACTATACAAAGCCCGCTCCCCACGCTCTCTAATAATATCCTGAAAATAAGTATCTAATTGCTTACCAGTCACAAAGTTTATAATTATTGAATTGATATATTTATTATAGCATATAAAAAGAAAGCAGCTGTGAGGCTGCTTTTGTGAGTTGAGTTGTTGAGCTCCCAAAAGGTTGGGAGCTGAGAGGGGGGATGGGTAGTATTTAGTTGTAGTACTGTCTCTAGGCTTTTTTCCCCTTCTTATTGGTATTGGGATATTTGTTTGCGGGAGTAGTTGCCCGTCGAATCACATCAGTGATTCCAGAACAAAAGACCTTCTTGTGAGGGTTTTTGGACATGGAGGACACTCCATGAACTACAAAATTTAATTTATATTATTTAAAAAATTTTGTCAAGCTATATTAACTTTTGTCAATTTTTAACAAAAGTTATACTTAGGCTATAATATTCTCTAATTTTAATTTTTCTACTACCCACTTTCTAATTGTAGCCATATAAGCTGAATCCCCTATTACTACACCACCAATAATTCCACCTTGTTTGTTGGTATTAACCTGCACATATCTGTCCCCTTGTTCTATCACTATAGATTGTATAGTCTCAGGATTTAGCCGACATTGCCCCACAAAAGCAATGGCCAAACTAGTCTTTGGACAATAAGCAGGAATTAGGCTAAATTCTTTCATCGCCTCTGTATGCACCATATTATAACCAGCTATCATACCTTGTAGCGAGGCCTGTGCCCAAGTCCCAGAGCCTATATATTGCTCTTGTAAAATATCATAATACTCTACAATATCTCCAGCCCCAAAAATACTCTCATCTCCACTTTGTAAATACTGATTTACTTTCAAACATCTATTACAAAGCTCCAAGGGCAAGAAATCTTTATTCAGCTCCAATCCAATTCCCACACACATAGCCTCAGTCGGGATAATTTCACCAGAGTTTAGCTCAATTTCATTAATCTCACTCGCCTGATTACCTCTAATCTCTTTGATCTCACTTTCATAATAAATATTAGCTCTCTTCTCTAAATATTCATTTAAGATATTACCCCCAATTTGGTCAATCATACCCTGCCAATACCATTTATCTCGGATAATCAGAGTCACCTCCTTACCCAAATTAGACAATAATTCTACAAACTCAATTCCAATAAACCCTCCACCGACAATAGTAATTTTATTCTTGTCCCTTATATAATCCCTCACCGCAATTGCATCATCCAAAGTCTGAAAAGCAAATACACCTTTCAAATCTGACCCCACTTGAGATAATCGTCTAGCTCTACCACCTGTAGCCACCAAAACCTTATCATAAGTGATCATATCACCATTATCTAGAGTAATAGTCTTATTCTGAGAATTCAAATTCTCAACTCTAGTAATAATTCGCTCAATATTCTGTGCCTGGAATTGCTCCTCCGTCTTTAATAACAAATCCTCTGGAGACTTAGCATCAGAAGCTACCTTACCAATATTAACTCGAGAATAAACCGGATATTGCTCCTCCCCAATCAAGACAATACTGGACTCTGAAGCCTCTTTGCGAATAGACATCGCTCCATTGGTCCCTGCAATCCCCGCCCCAATGATAATATAATTATAATGTTTCATCAATTTTGAATTTATTAACTATTATTTTTATTATAACATATCTTGATTTGAATTTCAGGATATGGTAACAAAATATATCTTTTTATTAAGTCTTAAAAAATTAAAGGTTACTCAGATAATTGATCTGTAAAGAATTGAAACTTTAATCTATCATTTATTTTCAAATAATCTGGGTTGCATTGGTATAGTCACCATAAATAACTTCCTCAAAATTTTCCCAACTACAAATTACAATTTTTTGAGCCTTAGTTTTGATTGGGAATAACTCTAATATTTTTTGTCTCATTCCGCCTGTCATATCAACTCCAACTGCACCTGTAATTGTTTGACCTAGATTTTCAAACATCTCTTCGGTTAATACCTGGATAGTCTTACCGTCTTGATCGTATACACCTTTGGTGTCACTGACCATTATCACCGTGGGCAAAAACATAATTTCAACCAAAATTCTAACTATCTCGTCCCCAGAAACAATTCTATACTTTTTATTTTTTAAAAATAGTATATCTCCACCAGTTAGAGGTATCATACCAAAATCTAATAATTCTTTTACTACTTTTTGAAAATTAAGTTCATTAATCTCACCAAGCCCGGTATTTGACAAAAAAACAGATATCGCCTGAAGTTCTTGTTGTAGACACATCTCCAATAAATGTTGATTCAATTTTCTTACTCCAAAGAGTGTTTTAACAATACCTTCTGAAGTATTTTCTCGAAAATTCCCATCTAAATTAAATTTTTTAGCAGTCGGATGACCAAAAGATCCCGCTCCATGAACCAAGACAACTTCCTCAAAAACTGATTTTTTTACTAGCTCAGATGTAGTTTTAATTAAGTTTTGAACTTTATTATCCAAAACATTTTCTTCTTTTGACTTATCTGTCAAAACACTTCCACCAAATTTAATTATAATAGATTTTTTATTCATTATATAATCCTAACATCTTTTATAAATCTTGACAATACTCTTCCTAAAATAGTATGATAAAATTGTTCTTTACTACAAAAAAGGGAGGATATCTATATGTCCATATTTACAGACTATTCAGGGACACTCCCTGAAGATCCAGAATTACTAAATAAAGTGTTAACTTTATTACAAAAACTTGGAGAGGTATTTGTAATAACTGGTAGGACAAAAATACTACTGCCACAAATTATCCTGAATGATTTTAGAATAGTGGTTATCGAAGAATACGGAAATCCAATTTTCAGTGGGGAAATTCCCAATCTCTTCTCGAATCACCTTCATTTTTTCTACGAAATAAGTGAAAAAAAATATATCATATATCAAGGAGACTTCTCAGATAAAATGGAGAATCTCATAAGAAGCTACGGAAAAGATAATTTTAGAGTAGTGGGAAAAATTGATGATTTTACCAAAATTCTGAGTAAAAGAAACTGGAGACTACTAAGGTCTACACAAAATATAGGTTACCACAACCCAAAACACAGATTATATGAGTTGTTTACGGCGGGTAAAGTCACAAACATTTCTAGGGAAAATATAAGTCTCTATATCGGTAATGAGGATATGGATATTCCCTGCATTAGATTAGCTAATACAGGAATATGGGTAGGAGACCCAGTGAAAAACCTGCCTGAAGGAACTAATGTGGTTTCATCTCCTGAGGAACTATATAGTTTCTTAAACATAATTTTTACTACTTAAGGATCCGCTTAAATCGCAGATCCTTTTTTTCTATCCCTGCCATAACTTGTATTCCGTAGGGCTTTTGTCCCTCCCATACTTCAGTTTGGGAGGGGACGGGGTGAAGTGTTTTTTATCTCCCTTTGGAGGGAGTACCCGTAGGGGGAGGGTGGATAGAATACAACTTTAATATTTATCCACCTCCGGCACTCCGTGCCACCTCCTCCCTGCCTACCTACCTACGGCAGGTAAACCGCAGGCAGGCAAAGGAGGACAATATACCCTCCTTCTACTCAAATAAGCAAAATATGCTATAATATTATTGTTTTAAGAAAATTGCTTATCTTTTATGGATAGCCAAACTGCTCTACAAATCAATCAATGGATAGATATAATTCATAATCCAAATTATTGGATTATTTTTTGGTTTATTGCCTTATATATTTTATTAGAGCCTAAAATTTTCCCAAAAAAGAATATAATCCCGCACAGTAAATCTACTAACATTATAATTTATACTAAATTTTTAATTTTATTTTTTACCTTTAGTATAGCTCTGTCTCAGAGCTTATTTGGAGGCTGTCTGATTACCTCTATTCAGAATTACTTTGCTGTCAATTATCTAGGTCGTGAATATTGGTACCCTTATGGCTTAGTATTCCGCGAAAACTTTGACCCACAATATTGGATTTATCTCAGGTTATTTTATATAATACTGACAATATTATATGGAACTTGGATTTATAAATATTATAGATTTGTGACAAAGAACTGGGGGAAATTAGTTATATAAATTTATGGTATAATTATATATATAAATAATTCAATACTATGTTTAATCAAGAAGTATCTAACCCTAGAAAGTCAGATAATCTAAGAGTAAAGCCAAGTATTTTAATAGGAATAGCCCTATATATCGGTTATTTGATTATATTTTTTAGTACTTGGATTATAAATAAAGTAGATTATGCAACTATAGGTAAAACTGTAGAGAGTACAAAATTACATTATGCCTTACCGACTCTGTTTGGTAGCATCTTCCTTGTCATTGCTATTACTGCCTTAGGTTGGTGGAAAATTACTCTTTTTGATAAAGAAAAAAGTGGTCCTAAATGGGTATGGATATCTCCGATTTTAATGTTTGTGTTTATACTAATGTCGTTTGGCAATACAAATTGGGATAAAGCGACTCCAGAGCTCTTGCTATGGTCTGCTTTAGGTGCGCTTGGTGTAGGTTTTGGAGAAGAAATGATTACTAGAGGGACTTTAGTAGTGGGACTTAGAAGTAAATTTAGTGAGATTCCAGTGTGGCTGATTAGCACCTTGTTTTTCACCGCTCTGCATATACCTAATGTATTTTTTGGACAGCCTGCATCTTTGCTTATCTCCCAACTAATATTAACTTTTATAATGGGCTCAGCACTTTATTCCTTCCGAAGAGTTAGCGGAAACTTAATAATCCCTATTATTTTACACGGTCTTTGGGATTCAGCTATATTTTTACCCCCAGCCACTGGAGGATCTCCTTCACTACTTATGATACTAATCTATCCTGTATCTATAATATGTTTTATAGCAGTTTTATTGAAGCATAGAGGAAAGAGGTTGGGGGTGTAACTTTTTTATTGCATTTTGACCCTATTTGGCATATAATATGAAAGTTATATAAAATATTATATTATGCTTTCAATTTCAGATATTAAAAAAGGTAAAATTATTGTAGTGGATGATAGTCCATTTTTAGTTTTATTTAGTCAATTATCTAAAAAAGGCCGAGCAGGGTCAGTGCTAACGGTCAAGATGAAAAATCTCATCACCAACAATACTCAGGAGCGAAATTTCAAACAATCAGATATGTTCCCTGAGGCGGATATTGCGGAAGCCTATGCTGAGTATCTATACACTGATGGTGAGCAATACCATTTTATGGATGAGAGGACTTTTGAGCAATATGCTTTTGACCTGGAGACTTTAGGTGAGAATACAGTTGGGTATTTGCAAGAGGGAGCTAAGGTCAAAATTGTCACTTATAATGGGGAGCCGATTACTATCAATTTACCACCAAAAGTGGTCTTAGAAGTGACTGAGGCTGCCCCTACCATCAAAGGTAATACCGTCGATGCGGCGATGAAAACTGTAAAAGTTGAGACTGGAATTGAGGTTAAAGTCCCTATGTTTATCAATCAGGGTGATAAAATCCGTATCAATACCGAGACTGGTATTTATGAGGAAAAAGTGACAAATTAACCCCAATAGTCTTTGATCACTGCTTCTACCTTAATCGGGATGGTGGCTTTATAAACCGACTCCATAATTTCTAGAATTTTAATTTTATATTGCTCAGCTTGTGTGGTTTTGACCTCAAAAACTAATTCATCGTGAACTTGTAAAATCATATAAATATCTTCTTTTTCTCTTAGATATTCATCTATTTTAATCATAGCTAATTTTATAATATCGGCTTGTAAGCCCTGAATTGGCATATTGACTGCTATTCTATCTAAAAGAGCTTGATTCCTTGGATTCCGGATATCTATATTAGACAAATCTCGAATCCTTCCATACTCAGTCTGAGCATAGCCATGCTTTCGGGCAAATTGTTTGAGAGATTCCATATATTCATGTAATTCTGGATAGGCTTGACGGTATTTATCAAGGAAAACTTGAGCTTCGGCTCTTTTAATTTTGAGATTTTGGGCTAGGCTGGTAGCTCCCATCCCATAAAGAATTCCAAAATTTATTGTCTTAGCAAAACTTCGCATTTCTTTAGTCACTTCCTCTGGGCCAACCCCATAAACTCGCTGAGCTGTAGCAGCATGGAAGTCTATATTTTGTCTAAAAATCTCTAGCATAGCCTGATCTTGAGATAAATGAGCAGCTAGCCTCAACTCAATCTGAGAATAATCACAAATTAACAATGTCCAGTCCTCCCTAGCTACAAAACAATTTTTAATTTGCCGACCCAATTCACCTCTAGCAGGTATATTCTGTAAATTAGGATCCACTGAGGATAATCTACCGGTGGCGGCAATATTTTGCTGATAAGTAGTGTGTATTCTACCCTGCTTATCCATCAGAGTCGGCAGACTATCTATATAGGTAGATTTGAGCTTAGCCACTTCTCGGTATTGTAAAATCAAATCCACAATCTCGAATTCACCCCGCATAGATTCTAGAGCCTGAGCCGAGGTGGAGACTTGTCCTCCATTAGTTTTCTTGACTCCTTTGACAGAAAGATTAAGTTTATTGAATAAAATATCTGCTAATTGCTTCGGGGAGTTGAGATTGAATTCCTCACCTGCCAGAGCATAAATATCTTTAGTCAAGACAGCAATTTTATCCTCTACAAAAGTTTTAGTAGTTTGCAATTTAGACTCATCGAATAGCACTCCCATAGCTTCCATTTTGGCTAAAACTGGCAAAAGAGGCTTCTCGATTAAATTATAAACCTCCTCAATATGCAAAGCCTGCATTTTAGACACAATCAACTGATATAATTGATGTAAAACTAATTCTGGCTGAGTAGAATTATACCCCACTCCATAAGCTCCACAGACTGCCTCCAAAGATAATTGTCTCTCTCCAGGGTTAATCAAATAAGCCATCAGAATCACATCTTGCAAATTAGCACTTAGCTCAAACGGGTATAATTTCCGTATAATTGGCTTAATATCAGCACAGATTATAGTCTGCTCAGAGGCTAATAATTCTCTTAATTCCTTCTCGCTAACTTTAGCCCTCCGCCCCTTTGCATCAATGACTAGATAATCCTCCTCTACCACAGCCCAAATAGCTAAAGGTAAGTGAGTTAATTGAGATAAATTATACAATTTACTCTCCTCAGTAGCCTGTGGCTCTAAAGCAGGAGTAGCAGGCTGTTGCCCCCAAAAACTAGTCTGGGACTTATGATTATTAGCTTTTTCTAATTGAGTGTTTAGCTCTTTGACCAGAGAATAGAATTCAAAATGCTTAAAGATTTCCTTTGCCTTCTCAACTGGGAAAGTATAGTCGATAGAATCATTGACCACCTCCCCAATTGGAGCATCCGTAATAATAGTAGCTAATTCCCGACTAAAAAAAGCTTGTTCTTTATTATTCTTGAGATTCTCAAATATAGATTTAGTCAAAGCCTCTCTATCCTCTTTGGCAATATCCTCAAACTGCTCATATTGATCCACAAATTTATAAATATTCTCCAGAGTCTCGAATCGCTTCAGCAAATTCACCGCTCGCAAATCTCCAATTCCCGGAACACCCGGAATATTATCCGATGGATCCCCCTTGAGTCCTTTGAAATCACAGACTTGATCTGGGCGAATTTGGTATTTTGCAATAACCGCTTCAGTATCAAAAATCACAGTGTCATTGATACTTTTTCTCAAAGTATAAACAGAAATCTGAGGTTTTACTAATTGCATAGTATCCATATCCCCAGTCACAATAATCAGCTCATTACTGGTTTTACTAGTCTGCTCAGCAATAGTACCAATAATATCATCCGCCTCATAGCCAGCTAATTCCAAAATCGGGATTTCAATAGCTTCCAACATTTCTTTGACCAAAGGAATCTGGTCATACAAATCCTGATCTGCAGCCACTCGATTTGCCTTATACGCCTCGAATTGATTATGCCGAAAAGTATCCCCCGCCACATCAAAAGCTGCTAATACAATATCCGGCTTAATATCCTTAATAACTTTTAACAAAAGCTTAGCATACCCATACACCGCATTTACCATCACTCCATCAGCAGTAGTAAAAGGAGGCAAAGCATGATAAGCCCTGTGAATCACCGCATTACTATCTAGAATTACAATTTTTTTCTTCATACTTTTATATTATAGCATATTTTGGGGAAAAACAGGAACAGTTTTATTGTCCTCCTTTTGAGGAGGTGCCTACAAGGCGGAGGTGGACATCCAGTGATATAATAAATTTTAGTTATTTAATATAGACAAAATTGTTAAAATGTGGTATAAGGTTATTGTCCCCTACAGAGATCTTCCGTGCTTACAAAATTTTACTGTCGTAGAGTTTGTAGAGATTTTATCCAACTTATACTTGCATTAGCAAGTATATTACTTTTCCTAAGTGCAGTAATTATTATGCTTTATGCTTTTGGGAATGTATTTTTTACAAATAATACCCTATCTTGGAAACTAAGCTTGGGTTTTAATAATTTATTTTATGCAATTATCTGTGTGCTGGTTGGGCTTGGATTAAGTAGCATTTTAAAGCGTATAGATGATTCATAAAGATAATATTGGCAGTAATCTATACACTAACTTTACAAAGGAGTTACTTAAGAGTGACTCCTTTCAATTTATTTAATTTTCTTTACTCAAAAATACTCTCAGAAATTTAATTTTATATACACTTACTTTTTCTTAAATTTACTTTCTAGTTGATTTATAGGATCAAGATAAGATTGTTCTACTGGGCTTAGGGTTTTTTGCTGATATTTTTTATATTATTGCTTCTTGATTACTAATTTTACCTGCATTTCGTAAGACTTCTTCCCCTGTAGCTAACAAAATACTATCTAAATGTTCTGCCCAATCTTGCATCTTCATTGGGACTTGTCTTTCTGCTTGTCTTTCAGCAAAGTCCAAATATCCTGAGACTATTTGACCCAATGCTCTTAATTCTTTTTCATCTAGATGATTTTTAGCTATTGAGATATCTTGTAATTGTGGCTTATTACCGGTAAAAGTAGTAAGTCCCATAAATTCTTTTTCCGCATCAGCTCGATTATAAATCACTTCAGCTGCAGTTTGTTTATGTACTACATAATGTATTTTGTTCTGGACTTTTTTGAAAAATTCAATTGAAGTTTTATTATTAGCATTATAATCTATACTTGTTGCATAGATATCTAATATCTGTCTATAAAAAACTTTCTCACTAGCTCGAATATCTCGTATACGGGTTAGCAATTCTTTCCAATAATTACCTCCGCCTAGATTTTTGAGCCTCTCATCATCCATCGTGAAGCCTTTGAGTATATATTCTTTTAACCTTTGAGTTGCCCAAATTCTAAATTGAGTGGCTATTTTGCTATTAACTCTATAACCTACAGCTATAATCATATCTAGATTATAATATGCAATTTCACGATTAACCTCTCTAGTACCTTCTTTTTGAACTATCCGGAAATTCCGGACAGTTGATATCTCGTCTAATTCCTGAGTTTTATAGATATTTTGTATATGTTCACTAATAGTTCTGACATCAACTTCAAAAAGTTCTGCCATTAATTTTTGAGATAACCAAATCGTCTCATCCTCTATAAAAACATCCAATTTTACCGCTCCATTGGAATCTGTATACAATATAAAGTTGTTTTGCTCAGTTATGTTTTTGATTATTATATGTTTTTATTATAGCATATTTTGAGGAAAAACAGGGACAGTTTTATTGTCCTACTCCCTGCCTACCGCAGGCAGGAGCTTTAAGTCCCTCTCGTATTTATTTAGGAGAGGTACAAAAGCCCTACGAGAGGAAAAAGAAAAACCCGATCTATGCCGGGCTTTGAAGTGTAGTCGTGTTGCCGACTACTGCTTAGTTTTAGGGATAGCGATGGGCACAAGAACATATGCTTGTAAACCTGATAGTTCAATGTTGTGAGGAATATACCCTAATTGTCTTAATTGTTTGTTCTCAACAATCTCTCCACTCACCCCGCGATTACTATCTGGAAAATATTGCCATGCTGGTATCCTTTTCGTAACAATACATATTTTATGTTTACAAATATTCGGTATAGCACTAACTGATATCAAAGGTGGATGTTCTTCTCTAGAAACCCATAAATCTGGTTTTTGTTCGATAGAACTAATTACAACAACCCTATATCTATCCTCACTCTCAACTGTAAAGGCACTTCTGCCTCCAGAACATCCAGAGACTCCTCCTAAGATCAAGAGAAGCCCAAAAAACAAAGATACAGGACGAAGTAGGGAAAACATGGAAAGAACTCCAGTGATGGTCAATAAACTTATAGCATATTTTAGAATTTTTGTCTATATTTTAGATTTCGGGCAACAAAAGGTCGCCCCTATGAGAGGGGAAACGAATCCACCCCCGCCTTTCAGGTACCCCCTCCGAAGGGGGACAAATTAACTCCCCCATCCTTGAAAATAAGCTAATTTTATGGTATAATTGTAAGCAATAAGATAATAATATTCAATATGGCTGGGCATAATAAATTCTCAAAAATCAAGCATAAAAAAGCTGCTACAGATAAGTTGAAGGCTCAGAATTTTTCTAAGGTGGTCAAGATGATTCAAATTGCAGCCCGTAAAGGTTCTATTGATCCTGCTATGAATCCTGAGTTGAGATTAGCTTTAGAAAAAGCTAAAGAAGTCAATATGCCTAAAGATAATATTAATCGTATTTTGGAAAAAGCCTCCAATACCAGTGGGCAGGTGATTATGTATGAGGGTTTTGGGCCTGAGGGGGTTGGTTTGCTCATCAAGACATATACTGACAACCCTAATCGAACTGTAGCTGATTTGAGGCATATGTTATCCAAAAATGGAGGTACTCTAGGGGCTAGCGGTTCTGTAATTTGGATGTTTGAAGAGATTACTAGAGAACAAGAATATAAAGTCAATATTCCGACCGAGATTACTGATGAGTCTCAAGAAAAATTAGAGAATTTAGTAGAAATTCTAGAGGAATTGGATGATGTAGAAGAAATCTGGACTAGTGCTACTATCTAAAATATGGATAATAATTCTCCATATCGAATTTTAGGTATCGACCCGGGTACTGCTACAACTGGGTTTGGAATTATTGATACTAGTATTTCTAAGGTCTCAGGAGTAGTTGATTATGGTGTCATTACAACCGAAGCTAACCTAACAGATGCCAAGAGATTAGCTATTATTGATGAGAGCTTAAGACAACTTATTACTACTTATAAACCCAATATTATTGCGGTTGAGAAATTATTCTTCTTTCGTAACACCACTACTATTATAACCGTCGCTCAAGCTCGTGGAGTAGTTTTACTGAATGCTGAATTACACAATTTACAATTATTTGAATTCACTCCGCTACAAATAAAACAAGCCATTACCGGCTATGGTAAGGCTCCAAAATCTCAAATGCAACAAATGGTAGCCACAATCCTTGGCTTAAAATCTATTCCAAAACCAGACGACGCGGCTGATGGACTCGCCGTGGCTTTATGTTGTCAATCTAGTCTTGGTTATTTACTTAAAATATAGAACTATTAAGCACCCATCTGATATGCTACTACTATAATAGATGTTGTATAAGCAAAGGTGGCAACAGCAATAATAGCTATTAAATCTAGTAAAAATTTATATTTCTTATCTGTATTTAACTTTTTCTTTTTTGACTTTTCCATATAAATATATATTTATTAATTATCAATAACAATTATATCATATTTTATTCAAACTTAGCAACTAAATATCTAAGATTAATATAAATTATTTCCTAGACTTTTATATCTTGTGCCATAACACCAGCTTCATATTCTATCAGCCTTAAATTAGAAGCCTCTTTAATGTGAAGCAAATTATCTATATAAGACCATGCAGCTTCAATTTCATCCGCTCTTATAAATAAAGACTGGTCTGAGTCTAATATATCCTGAATTAGCCTAGTGTAAGCTCCTTGACTTTTCTGTCCAAAAGACTCCGCATAGGTAAAGTTTAGTTTAACTGGCTGTATACACATTCCCTTACCGGGGAATTTAGCATTCACTGTATAATAAACCTCCTCATTAGGCTGTATACCTATTACTAATTCGTTTTTTTGAGGGTTACAATTCTCATCTATATGGCTAAAATATTTAAATCTAGGCTTAAAAGCTATACGGATCTCAGCTTTATTTTCAGATAAGCGCTTCCCTGTTGAGATATAAATCGGGACCCCCTCCCATCTTAAATTATCTATATATGCTGTAAGTTGGATATAGGTCTCAGTCTTGGAATTAAGCTCTACTCCAGACTCCTGCAAATAACCTAGTTTATCTTCTGAGGAGATATATTGACCTAGTAAAACTTCTTCTGGCTTAATCTCTTTTAGAGATTTGATTAATTTATGCTTCTCGTCTCGAATATCCTCTGACTGCATAGAAACAGGAGCTTCCATAGTGATTAAGGCTAAAGTTTGTAAAATATGATTTTGGAGAATATCCTTGATAATACCTGTTTTGTCAAAATAATCTGCTCGCTTATCTATCCCTCGCTCTTCCCAAACGTCAATAGCAATTGATTCTACATAGTGATTATTTAATAATGGCTCAAACATACTATTCCCAAACCTAAGAGCCAAAATATTCTGCACTGTCTCCTTACCTAAATAATGATCCACTCTATAGATTTCCTCTTCAGTAAAATGTTCTGCCAATTTATGATTCAAAGTTTTAGCTGAACTTAAATCAAATCCAAATGGTTTTTCAAAAACCAATTTATATTTTATCTCTGAATACTCTTGTTTTATAAAAGCCAAAGCTTCTATCACTTTATCAAAAGCCTGTGGAGGTATCGCCATATATAGAATCAATTCATCTCCAGAATTTACATTATATTTCTCAATAAATTCAATAATTGTACTTGTTTTATCAAAATCTAGTTGTATATATTCCAAATTATTAATAAAATCTAAATTGCGTTCTGATGTACTAAGAGTTTTTTTAACCAAATCTCTGTATCCCTCTTGGGAGTACTCTTTTCTACCAGCTCCTATAAATTTTATATCTGGCAAATGAGTATTATATTCAAAAACTTCAGCTAAAGCTGGATATAATTTAGTTGTGGCTAAATCTCCTGTTGCTCCTGTAATAATGAAGTACTGCATATTAATTCAAATTTAGCTATTTTCTGTATCAATAGTTTAATCGAGATTCAATTTATAATCAAATATTATTTTATAAACCTAAAGACTCATCTGAGTATATATCTCCTTCCAAATCTGAGTCTATTGCTTTAATTTCTGACTCAACTATACTAGCCTCTTTAGTAGTGTCTGTAGTTACAGGTAGATTGTTCACCTCTGTAGTTGTTTGTTGTGTTGTAGTTTCAGTAGTGTTAGAAATATTGTCAGAATCCGAGATACTGTTATTTGCTTGATACATTCTATAAACACTCACGCCTCCAATTACAAGAGCAAAAAAAACTAAAAATACTACAAGTCCCCACAAAAGCGGTCTAGAAACTATATCTTTGTTTAGAATATTGCCAGACTGTTTTTCATTCCCTTGACTAATGTTACTAGGCGTAGCTTCGTCTTGAGAAAAAGTTGTTAATTTAGTATTGCTATTTGATTCTTGAGTTTCCATATTAATAGATTTAGTAATTATTGGACTGTGGTCATGGAAGAATTAGATTCATCAGAAGAGGAAGTACTTTCTGTGCTATTTTCTTCTGGTTTTATACTCTTTAGATAAGGTAATATAGTCTCTTTGATATACATCCTAATCTCCTTATCTTTCGAGATTACTAATTGTAGCTTTGACTTTCTAGTTTCAACTTCAGAAGCCAATTGTTCTTTATTATTACAAAATTCACCCGTATTAGTTTTTGATCCAAATAATTGAATATAATCTTGATTTAAGTTATTAAGATCAGCAATTTTAGCTTTTAGTTCAGAGATATATGAGTTATAGGTAGTAACATCAACCTCTTTCTCTGCCAATCTATTTGAAACTAATTCTAATCTGTTTGTGACTTGATTGTATTTAACTATTCTTCCTTGTGACCTAGATTTAAAGACTGCCTGATGTCTCATAATTTTCATCCCTACATTCTCACACCTGTCTTTGATTCTTTGTTCCCGATTTGCAGTTCTTTCCGCTATATTTAACTCTCTTTGCTCTATATTTTGAGATCTCTTTTCTCCTGCCTGAGAGGAAATATCTTTAGATTCAGTTGAGAGTGACTTTCTTTCTAAAGGTCTACTTTGTACTCTTGGATTAATTTGGCGAGATTCTTGAGCATCTGAATTGGAATTCTCTACTTGATTTGAATCTATCTCTTGGGCCAAAACCACTCCACCCAAAGTAATCACTCCTCCCAAAATTGAGAGGCTGGAGACAAGAACAATCTTAGATAATTTATTCATATTAATATTATTTTATACTTATATTTAAAATTATAACACCAGGTTTAATTTTGTCAAATATAATTATACACCCAAAGCCTCTCTTAATTCATCACTGACTTTCCATGGCGGATTAAAGGTAAGTTCAATATTTATAGCTTTTGGATTCAAAACAGTTAGGGCTGTTTTCAAATCTTCTTGCATTTTACCTCCAAAAGGACAAAGAGGGGTTGTATAGGTCATCAAGATATTGATTTCCTGCTCTGAAGTAATGTCTATATTATAAATTAGACCCAAGGTATAGATATCTAGATGCACTTCTGGGTCCAAAATAGTCTGACATACCGCTATTACATCATCTTTAGTAATCATAGTAATTTAGTCATTAAAACCTTTATCCTGTAATCTAGCTAAAATATCAGTTCCACCCTCTTCTGCAATCAACCCTTTTTTAATAATAGTCACTTTATCTGGCTGGACTGACAATTGTCCCAAATGAGTAATAATCAAAAATGTCATACCCTCGCTAGATAATTTATTCAACTCCTGTGACATTAATTTAATAGCATCAATATCCAAGCCCGAATCAGGTTCATCTAAGATAGCTAATTTAGGCTTTAAGATAATTAACTGCAATAACTCTAATCTTTTTCTCTCTCCACCCGAAAAACCATCATTGACATAACGTGACAAAATATTAGCTCCGAGCCCCAATTTATTAGCCTCCTCTAGAACTTGATTTCTAAACTCAAGTACATTTACCTTGCCATAAATAGCCTGATAAGCATTTTTGAGTAAACTCAAAATTGTCACTCCCTTGATAGCCGGAGGGTATTGCATAGACAAAAATAAACCGAGTTTAGCTTTTTTATCTGGGCTGATTTTAGCAATATTCTGACCCTCAAAGATAATCTGACCCTCCACCTCGTATTCTGGATACCCCATTATAGCTAGAGCCAGAGTGCTTTTACCGCTACCATTAGGTCCCATCAAATAATGTATATCCCCTTTTTTAATTTCAAAGGAGATATCTGAGACTATAGTTTTTTCGTCTTTAGTGATTGTAATATTTTGTAATTTTAACATAGATATTGGTGCAAATTTATGTTATTTTAACACTTCCTGAGCTGTTCGTAAAGCTAAAGTGACACATTTAACTCTAGTTGACTCCATCTCAATTCCTAACCACCGATACAAATCTGCCACCGTAATCTGAGCTAATTCATCTATTGTAAGCCCTTTTAATCTGTCTGTCGCCACAGAAGCTCCCGCTATACAAAGAGCACATCCAACTCCGTCAAAACTCACATCCCGCACCTTATTGTCTACAATATTTAGATACACCCAAATATCATCTCCACAATTAGCATTATGCCCATGTATTTTGTGAGTATAGTCCTCCAAAATACCTTTGTTCAAGGGATTTCGATACAAATCTAGAATATATTCTCGATAAATATCATCCATAATTATTGAAATTTAGCATAAATCTTATCCAAAGATTGCATTAGTCTATCTACATCCTGCCTAGTATTATAAATCCCAAAAGTAGCTCTGGTACTCCCAGCAATACCCAGAACCTCAGCAATCCCACTGGCACAATGCTGTCCTGACCGCACACAGATACCCTCTTTAGAGAGTAAATAAGCTATATCGTGGGTATGAATATTGTCTATTATAAAAGAAAAGCAGGCAATTCTAGTCTGATCTCGTCCTCCACCTAAAACTTGTAGCCAAGGCCTAGCTGAGATTTGTTCCCAAATATATTGTACCAAATCTTGTTCATGAGATTGAATATACTCCCAACCAATTTCTTGCAGCCAAGATATAGCTTGAGCCAGCCCAATCACCTCAGCAATTGGAGGAGTACCAGCTTCGAATCTTTGCGGAATAGGAGCATATTCTATAGTTTCTAAATTTACATAATCTACCATATCTCCACCTGTACGAGTAGGTGTCAATTGTTCCAAAAGACCATATTTAACCCACAAAACCCCAATTCCAGTCGGAGCATATAATTTATGACCCGAAAAAACATAAGCATCCACCTCTAAATCTGATACCGATACTGGGATATGAGCCACCGCCTGAGCTCCATCTACTATGCAGAGAGCCCCTTTTGTATGAGCCTTCTTAGCAATTGCCTTTACATTATGAATTGTCCCGAGCACATTAGAAATATGCCCAATTACTACAATAGCCGTATTCTCATCAATAGCCTTAATTACAGCTTGCTCATCTAGAACCCCATCTTTGATATAAATATATTTTATTTCTAAGTCACATTTACGAGCCAACTCTCGCCAAGGTAGCATATTACTATGATGCTCTGTCACTGGGATAATAATATTCTGCCCAGACTGTACCCGAGACCCCAGCATCTCAGCCAACATATTCAGTCCATCCGTAGCCCCTCTAGTAAAAATAATTTCCTCAGACCGATTAGCACCTATGAATTCAGCAATTTTTAATCTCGCCTCCTCATACTCAGCCGTAGCCCTTTTTGAGATACGATAAATACCCCTATGAATATTAGCCCTATAACTCCTATAATAAGTATTCATAGCCTCCAAAACCACCTCCGGAGTCAGACTAGAAGCCCCCGAATCTAAATACACCATATCCTGATTCAAAATCTGGAATTGTTCTCTAATTGTATACACTTTATCCTCCATATACATAAATTATACTAAATATCTCAAAATAAGTATATAAAAAGAAAAGGAGGACTTCTAAACGAAGTCCTCGGGGGCTTAGGGTCTAATGCTTTCCATGTAAGCAACTCCATCTCTTCGAAAGGAGTTACCGTCTATTCGATCTTCCACTTTCTGCAACACACCAATCAATATCCTATATGAGCCAATAATTATAACAGGAGCAAAACAGACTGTGAAGATAGTCATGGGGGGGGGAAGGTGCTGGTGTACATTATCTTTATATCATATTTTTGATATTTTGTCAAGAGTATATATCATAAAATATTTATATATATTCTATAAAACGCTAATTTATGGCTTATATATGCAAATTTATAGACAACCATAATAATGTTTACATATTATATCTAATACTAAATTTACCACCCGCCTCCCACTCCAAAAAGCCTGACTTAAACTTATATACTAATCTAAAATATGTTATAATATGTATATAGCTAAGATAAAATTATTATGTATGAATTTTATAGACCATCACAAGAAGCACAAGAAAAACAGCTTTCTGAGTGTTCATTCAGAGAAATTTTAGATGAGATTTATACCTCAAATGATGAGGGGGGGGGTAGAGATTTAACACAAGATTTAGATAATTTGTCCTTTCAAAAAGAAAAGGAGTCTGAGACATTACAACAACTTATAACCTCTTCTGAAAAGCAATCTTCTAATCCTAGAGTTCAAAGACAAATCCATAACTTAAAACAAAAATTGGAAGAGATTCAATCATCTCAAAAAGTATACAAGGCTTGTAAAGAACTAAATTCATATCATTTGGAAGGAAGTTTAGAGTTAGAAGGTGATTCTGTAGAATTTTTATTAGAAAGATATCGTACATATCAGGTACTTCTGGATTCTTTAGACGAATCAGAATCTAGTCTTACTAAAACAGATATTGAAGCTATTATGAATATTTATTATAAAGAGATTTTAGAGACAATAGATGAAACTGGAGTCGATAAAAAATACGGATTTGGGACTGCTGAATCTAGACCATTATCACTAGAAAAATTAAGTCACTTTATAGTTCCCGATACTGAAAATCCTGAGTTTATTAGGTATAGAGAGAGAGCTGCACAAATAACTCAGGGAAATTCTCGCTTACTAACTGATGGGCAGAAGATTACTATGCAAGACGACCTCAAAGGATCAGAATCTGAGAGAATAGTCACTGAAGAATTAATTCAAGTTCCAGGAGTTTTAGCTACTATAGATATCCCAAAATTTTCTATTGGAGACACTAGGCACAAGGCTGACACTATAGCAATTACTCTTAATCCTGAATTAGTAAATTCTATTACTGTTGAAGAAATTCAGCTAGCAGTATATACATTAATTGAGAAGTATAGAGTAGTATTATTAGACAATATGATTCAGCAGGGTGAAAATTCTTTAATTAAACCAAAAGATAATATTTTAGGAGATATTATTAGGGTCAATCGTAATATAAAATTAGATGATATTAGCCCTGAGCTAAAAAATAAAGAAATGGACTTGAGCCAGATACTACAAATACATAAAATACAAATCAAAACTCAAGCTAGCGAAATGTCTAGAGCAGCAAAAAGTTATGAAACTAGTAAAATGGCAGTGGATGCTGATAAAGTTGGGTTTTTAGCTAGAGAATATCATCCCACAGGAGATCCTCAAGCTGAGGAATTTAATCGAGTGCATTTTCAAATTGCGGCTCAAACAGTTTTGGGGCTATCTATAAAATAAAAACTTGCTAATATTGTTTTTTTATGTTAATGTATATACCCATTTGAGGATATGTATTGAATTATCAACAATTTCTTGAAAGTTGGCCAAATTTATTTGACATATTTAGAACAATAAATACAATTAACCCTCCTGATTCAAGTATAGGTCTAAGTTCTTATTGGAAATATCATCACAACTTCACTGAATCCAAAATCTATGGGATAAATGGAGAGTTAATTGGTAGCGAAAATTGCTACTTTATATTACTCTGTAATCAAAATGGGACACCTATAAATCCTCCAGCCATTCTCTTAAAAGAATGGCGAGAAATCAGAAAGTACCTATCCCCCACCCCGCACTGAGCGGGGTATTTTTATTTTATTCTATGACCGCTCGCTAATCTTTTTTTGATCACTAGCAAGCATATTCTCCCAATTGATTATACTTTTGATTTTTAGATGGATTATAAATTACCCGTGTATTTATTTATTTTTTTAGATTCATATTCTTCAGTGTACGCTCTATAATATAAACACTCACAAAAATACTAAGTGGCATCGCAAAAAGTGAAATAACAAGCAAAGGTGGATTACCCATTTGTATTGGGGCAGGATTTATGGACACTATACCTAGAAAAGACATAAATATAACAAGTACTGCCCATACAAAATCAAGCAGTGATATTGTTGCCCAAGCTATTACTAATTTTGGTGCTTTGTACTGATTATTTCTAAGATATATCCCCAAAAAGACAGAAGATATAGCCACAAAAATATCTAAAACACCTGAAATCAAACCTATACTTAATGGGAGCAAACCTTGGGTATAGGCTATCAATAGAAATATCCCGCCAACCCGATAAATTTGACTTAAGACTATTACAAATATTGGTATGTCCCTCAAGAATAACTTGAATTTACCTAAATATCTTGATGCTAAGACTAAAAAAATAGCTGGAGAGAAAGATAATATACCAAAAATCATAAAGCCAGCCCAATCACCACTTTGCCAATTTGCTGAGTCATTAAAAAATGATATTCTACCAACAATAATAGCAAACATTGCCCAAAGTAGAACGATACCACTCACCAACTTAGAGCGTTTCCAAGAGTAAGTGGCAATCACCAATGCTGAGATAAAAGCAAGAATACTTGGACCTATTAGGTAAAATAAAGTCATATATTTTAGGGGTTTTTAGAGAATATGATAAAAATTAGAACGGTAAATTTTGAATAAAATAATACTACCATATAAAAATTATTAAGTCTATGATTTGTACGAGATGAGGTTATCGTCGACAAAAGTGATTATATACATTACTAGACTAATACCAGTAAATTGGATAGTAATTGTCCTCCTTAGGAGGAGGTGGCACGGAGTGCCGGAGGTGGATTGAGTTCTCGTTTGCGTTTCATCCACCCCCGCCTTTCAGGTTTCCCCCTCCGAAGGTGGACAAAATTAAAAACTCTTTTTTATAACTATATAAACGACTTTCATGTATCACCTACAAAACTCACAACTTGTCTACGATGCATCTCATCTTGTTCATGATTGAATCTAAATTTAAATTCTTTAATAAAGATAGCGTATATACTTTATTTTTCATTATCTCAAGATATTTGTACCACACTCCCCCTACCCTTCCAAAAAACCGGCTTTGAGGAGGTGGAGGGATTTGTACTTACAAATACACAAAAGACCTCTAATGGAATCCTTTGTCAATTCTTTGGTTTATTTATTCACATTTAACATAGTGTAGATATTCTATTACTGAGCTTGCTTTATGATTTCTATTATCAGATTTGTCAGCCTTAAATCTATTATACTCTTTTTTGAAAACTCCATATTCACCTCTTTTTGACATAATTGTCCTTACCTCCTCCTCTGTCATTAAACCCTCATTATTATAACTTAAAAATATATACTTTACATTTGCTTTTTGTATAATATTTTCAAAAGATTGTAAAACTTCTTTTTTTTGTGAAAATTTTGACTTCTGATTTGAATAGTCTCTAAGACCAGTTTTGCCCTTGATTTTGGGATTATCATACTTAGCAATAGTTTCTAATAGATGATAATTTGGAGCATATTGTCTTTGATTGTAAGGAGGGTCAAGGTACAAAACATCTCCCTTGACTGTTGAGACTAATTCTTCAATGTCCGTATTAAAAACACTATGTTCTTTGTCATTAAGTATAAAATTAGCTGGTTGCATTACAAAATCTTTTTGAGCTGATTTTTTTAGTTGTTTTAGAAATGCTCCATAAACTGATGCTGTATTTGCTACTTTATCTATATTTTCAATCAGAGTTGTAAGTAAAAAATAATATTCATTATCATTGATTTTACTTCCTTCTTTCCAATTTTCAATTTTTTTTCTTATTGTATCCACTTTTTTACCATTTTTATCAGAAAAGTATTGTCTTTGAATTTTTTTACTCTTTGTACCCCCAAGACAATAATTATTGTATATGAAACCTTCTGTCAGCTCTAAATTATCTAGAAATTTGCATATAAAACTTGCTCTTTTTTTATAGTCATAAGATTTTAATTCAGATAACTCCTCCTCCAATCCTAAAAATTTTAAAATTTTGTGATTTTCAATGTAGTTTTTATTTAATACAAAGCTATAATATTGCAAATCATTAGCTATAATTTTATGTCCTTTGCTCTTAAAATGCTGTCCTACAACTCCAGTTCCTGCAAATAAATCTAAAAAAATAAAATCTCTTTTACCAACCACCTTATAAATTGATTGTTCTAAAAATTCTAAGAGAGATTTTTTGGAGCCTATATAGTTCATATTTATTTTGTTAACAAAATTATAAAACAATTAACTTTGTAGGTTTTATTCTTTTCTGTTGGTTTCCCTTTATTATGTGTATATTCAAAATTAATTTCTAAAGGATTTTGTAAATCTGTATTTTCAATAGTGTCTGCAATTTTTTCTATAGAAATATCTTCATCAAGATAAACAACTAGCAATCTACTATCTGCTCCGAATCTACCTTCGTCCTGATATTTATATAAATATTCTGCTACCTTATTAGGATTTTGAATAGCATAATCTTTCCAATTATCTCCAAACTCTTTTTTGAATTCATTTGTAGGGCTTTTTGCAACTTTTTGGTCAAAAGAAATTCCATTTATAAAGAAATCTACTCCCCTTCTATGATTCAAGGTTGGTAATATATTGATATTTTTTTCAAAAATTAATGTTTCAATAAAATCATTTCTGACTGTATTTATTTCTTTAATTCTCCTATACTTTACAGCCGCATTTTTGGCTTTTTCATCTTTTTGATACCCATCACAATTTTCAGAGTTTAATCTTTGTATAAACCCATCAAAATCTCCCTGTGAAAAAGGCCATGCTATATTACCTAACTTTAACTTTTCCCATTCACTAAGCAATATTTTCATAGTTGAATATGAGTCTTTACCACTTTTATATTTCTCAGTTTGACTAAAAAGATCTCTAATAATTAACTCTCCTGTCTCAAAGTCCCAAAATTCAACAATCTTAGACCACAATTGATTTGTATCTAAATCTAAAATAAAGCTACCTTTATTTACACCTCTAGTAATTATTTTTAAAGGCAAATCAAAGTTTTTCTTTTTTTGTAATTCTAGCAAAAATTTTTCGGCATTTTCTTTGTTTCCGAAAATTTTTTTCGCAGTATCAGTAGAAAAGTTGTTTTTTAAATTCATAATTTAATTCTTAAAAATAAATATATACTCATGCTTAAAAATGTAATAATCACTTGTCAATGCTCTATATCTCCAGATGCCTTCTTTATTTAACTTAGCCCTATTCCCCTCCATATTTTTAATGATTATAGACTTCAATGTCATTCCTAGTTTTTGAGCTTCATTCATACAATAGAAACCAAGTGGCACCCATTTACCCGAAGTATATTTATCTCCAATTACTATTGCTAAATACCCTTCTTCCTTCATTATATTTTTTGTATTCTGCAAAACTAAACTAAAACTACTCAAGAATTCTTTCAATGATTTTTTATTAGATAAATCATTTTCTAAATTACTAAATTTTATTATATCAGCATAGGGTGGGTGTAAAATAGCTAACTGCACTTTTTTTTGTTCTATATTTTCTAAAAATTTATTTATTCTATTAAAAATTTTACTATCTGTACTATCTCCACAAAATACTTTTGATATTTTATCTGACTTATCTAAGTTATTCTGAACTTTTTCAACTAATTCATTTTGTATTTCTATACCAATAAAGTTTCTTTTTAACTTCTCACACTCATAAGCCGTTGTCCCACTACCTAAAAACGGGTCTAATATTAAATCATTTTCTTTTGAATATCTCAATATTAACTGATGTGGTATTTGGGGGACGAAATTACCATGATAAAAGTTATTATGTTTTCCACTTTTATCTCTCTGATTAATAACCCAAAGACTATCAGTCCAAACTTCTGAGTTTTTCCAGTCATCTAAATTTATATCATTAAATTTGGGCATTATCTTTTTATTACTCTCTTTACTTTCTTATTATACCACACTCCCCCCCTACCCTTCCAAAAAGCCGGTTTTGAGTAGGTGCAAAAGCTTATTTTAAAGTTAATTTATCTATAATTTCTAATTTTATCTTATTGGGCATAATGTTTATATTTACTAAATCTTCGATATTATACCATTCCAAAATATATTGATTTTCTTTACTTTGTCTTTCTATTTCTGGATATCCAAGCCTAATTTCACCAAAATACTCATCAATTATATAAATATACCATAATTTCGACTCTTCCCTGACCTGAGATAATAATTTATAATTTACAATATCTAAGTTTGTCTCTTCTTTTATCTCTCTTATCAAAGCTATTTCATTGCCCTCCCCCACTTCAACTGCTCCACCTGGCAAAACAAAATACTCTATATCATTTTTAATTCTATGTATTAGTAAAATTTGATTATTTTTAATAATTATTGCTGAAACTCTTTTATTCATAACTATAACAAATCATTTTATATTATACCACAAACCCCCTACCTCTCCAAAAAGCCGGTTTTGAGGAGGTCGAAGGATTTTTGTTTGCTAAGGCCTCTCGTCATCAAATAAAATATATCTGTCTCTCGTATTGGATGTATTGAAACTCCGTGACTAGCATTACTATTGTCGGTGGCTACTCTTAACTCCGGGATAATTTCAAATTTTGACCTTTCGGTTAATAGTATTATCTCTGCTGATTGTATAGCCTCACAATGGGATATGGTCGCAGGGATAGTGATAATGGTATGTTGTTTTAATGGATGAGAATTCTCTATAATATATCGGCAATCTACTTTTGACTTGGTATAGGGTGCTTGATGAGTAATAGTAATGGTATTATTTGATTCTCTATTACTTTTTACTCGTGATATATAATTTATATTAGCATAAGGCTCTATAAGCTCAATATTCCAACTTATATTACCTGACCAAGATTCTCTTTCTCTAATCTCTACTTGACTTCCTTTGGTAGCGATAATATGAATATTATGATTATAATCTCCCTCTGGGATTATAATACCAAGCTGAGCCTGCTCCCCAATATGAATAATAGTCTCTGGGGAAAGTATATTCAGAGACAATTCTTCATTATTACGAGATTTAATCACAATATATTGTCCTGTTGATTGCTGTGTAGTAAAAATTGCCATATTATATTGCTGAATCTATAATTTCAAGTTCAATCAAGCGATTTAGCTCAATTGCATATTCGAGAGGCAAGGCTTTTACTACCGGTTCTATAAAACCATTTACAATCATTTTGCGGGCCTCAGCTTCAGTCATTCCTCGACTCATCAAATAAAATATTTCCTCATCCCCTACTCTCCCGACTTTAGCCTCATGCCCAATTTGAGCATCTGCCGTTTCAACTTTCATCACGGGATAGGTGTCGGATTTAGCTCCATCATTCATCAATAATGCATCACAGACAATATGAGACTCGCTACCGATAGCTTTAGGTGTGATTTTGACCAAACCGCGATAGGATGAGATCCCATTATCTTGACTAATACTCTTAGCACTAATGGTGGATTTGGTATAAGGAGCTACATGGATGACTTTGGAGCCTGTATCCTGCTCTTGCCCCTCTCCTGCAAAGGCTATCCCAAGACTATCCGAGCGAGCATATTCTCCCCTCAAAATACTACAAGGATATAACATTGTCACCCCGCTACCCATATTCCCATTTAACCATTCAATAGTACCGTGAGCATCTACTAGAGCTCTTTTAGTATTGAGATTATAGGTATTTTTACTCCAATTTTCTATGCTAATATATTTGACTTGAGCTCC